>Ga0315555_1000011_pt1 | contig 112029 bp, 106 predicted proteins | sample SalMarSW160380MG_FD_202113 | JGI IMG/M metagenome (GOLD analysis project Ga0315555, IMG submission 202113) | Salt marsh sediment microbial communities from the Plum Island Ecosystem LTER, Massachusetts, United States - Salt Marsh Sediment SW1603-80 ... | reverse complement strand
AACCCTAATATTCCCCCCCACGCTAATCCAATATAAAGAATAGAAGAATTTAAGGGATATATTAATATTAATGAAATTCTCAATAAAATATAGAATAGCGCCGTAAAAAGACTGCATACAACATACAATTTTATTAAAAATTTTGTCCCAAGACTCATTTCAATATTTCTAGCCATAAAATATAAAATAAATAGCATAATAAATAAGAAGAATAAACTTATCACATCACCAGAACTAACAAAAAGACTAGTAAAAAAAGTATAGTATGTGAATTTATTCACTAATCCATATAAACTTAAATAGAAATATTCCGGTATATAATTATACGCAAAAACCAAACCAACAATGGAGAATATTATAATCAAAATAAATAAGCTTTTAGTACCTTGATATTGTGAATGCTTTTCATAAGTTTGCTTATAACTCCTTAATGTTCTTTCTCTTTGCTTTTCTTGTCTTTTTAAATATCTTTTTAAAGGTTTAGGTTCTTTATCTAAATAAACACGTGATTGGGACTTTATTGTTTCAGTATCTTCGTATCGTCTTTTAGGTTCTTTCTGAGTAGTAGGAACAAGTGGTACATGTTTTAGCTCAAATGTACACTCGTGATTTTCAGGTAAACGATGCTTTTTACAAAAAGTTCCCCCACAATATTTACATATGAATGGTAAATAACTAATTTGATTTCCACAAAATTCGCAATATGTCAGCCTAGTTCACCAAGAAAGCACTAAATTAATTCAAAATCTTCTATTAAGAATTAAAAAGTTAATTATTTTAAATTATCATCCTTCATAATTTTTACTTTTCATTTTTTTCATTAAATCATGAAAGATCTAAAATTTACTAAAAAATTTTTCTCTTAAAAATCGACTTCTATTTTACATTCATATTATATATGGACTAGTAGGTAAATAAATGAACAAATAAGTTGTTATTAATAGCACTAATAATAAACCGCAGAGCATAATATATACTTTTTTATTCCATTTCCATATATTTTGTCCATCAAGGATGCCAATAGGAATCATATTAAAGGTCCCTAGCATGAAATTTAAATTCGCCGCATAACATATAAACAAGTTAAGTGGATAAGTTGGGATTATAAAAGAAATTATGAAAAGGATAGTACCATATACAAGATTAACTGTAGGTCCAGCTGCTTTACATAAACCAGTAGTTCTATCAATTGTACTTAAACCTAAAACAACTACAGCACCCGGTAAAGCTAATGAGGGGAAAGTTGAACCGCTTGATATTAACGAATATAGCCCAAATACTACCCCGGTAACTGTTAATAACATTCCAAAAGTTAACAATCTAAATTTTGTTTGAAGTTTAAAATGAACTGCTACTTGCCTATGCCCTAATTCATGAAAGAGAAAAGCTGTAGCATAAAAACCTGCTAACATAAAAATTGTCCATCCGTATCCCATAATAATTAATTGTTGGTTGAAGAAAGTTAATAAACCAATAAAAAAAATCAGAGAAACACCAACTATAAAATGAAATAGTTCTGATTTATGAGCCAATAAGATTCCTTTGAATTTAATACCTGAATCAGGATCAAATGCGTCTATAGGGATTTGACTTTCTTGGCGATACCAAGTATATGATCCATCTGTAGTACCTCTTATGACTCCTGGGGTGTCTGTTTGTTGATATGTTTGTTCATGAGATACATGTATTACTTGAGGAGGCGGAACATAAGTTTGAGGCTCTGATGGTGATTGTTCTAACCTTAAACTTTCGATTATAACATTGCAATCATGATTTATAGGCTCTTTATGTCTTGCACAATAATAATATCCACACTTATTGCATTTAAAGAGGTCTCCAATTATTTCTTCACCACAATGAGCACAATTTGCCATAATTACGATCTAAAATGAGTTATTTAATTTATCAAAAGAATTATGTTTTAATAAATTATAAAATTAAAGATTTAAAATTTTATTTAGAATTCTATTTCTTAATGATATACTTGAGATCTTAAATTATCTCTCCTAAGGTGTATTAATGTTAAATTAAGAAAATTATATTAAACTGTAATATACTAATTAATTAATATTAAAGATTTCATAAGTGTATATTATGAGTGAAGATGAAAATGAAAATGAAATGTCATTAGATGAGGAGCGTAAGAAATTAAAAGATTTAGGTGTCACTAGTACATGGGATATTTTAACTACTGGAGAAAAGAAAAAGAAAAAGCCTGAAGACGAGGATAAACCAGCCTTTAGGGGATTCAAATGATGTCTTTGATACTTCCTAATCTTTTCTAAATAAGATAGTAGCCTTTCTTTTAAATTAAGACATTTAACTACTATAGAATATTATTTCAATTTGATGTTATTTTGTCTAAACCTGTTTCAATAATTGCTCCTTATGTGAAGGAGCAATAATTATGAGTTCGATGGTTTTGGGAGATTTTTTTCTGGTGAAAAAGATAATTTTAAAAGATAATTGTGCAATTGGAGCATTCAATGTAATATTTCCTGGAAATATCGTGGAAAAAGGAATTTTTCTAAGAATGGGAAGTTATACAAAAATAAATCAATATTTAGAGATGAATTATATACCTTTTGGTCAACATGCAAAAAAATGCAAAAATAATGATAATATTTTAAATTAAACAAAAAATAATTAAAGTTCATAATATTAAATTTAAATATTATCAAAAGAGTTAGGGAAGCGAATAATGGGTTTTAAGGTATATTGTCCAACTTGTGAACAGATCGTAACCCTACGAAGAAAGAATTTTGACCATATTTATCACGAAGTGTTATGTTTCATGGTAATATTAACTTTAGGTCTTGGATTTATCATCTATTATATTTTGAAATATTCAAAAAGGCCTAATACGTGCCCAAATTGTGAATCTGAGTTTGATTTAAAGAATCTTCCAACAAAAATGGCTAACATCAATCAACCTCTCGGATCTGGAAGTAGATTTACCCTACTTTAGTTTTCATTATTTTGTTGCATCTTGGACAGGTTTTATCATCATCAGTGAGTTCTTTTTTCATTAAAGTTTTTTGATATTTACATTTTGAATTTGGACAAACAAGTGTATATTTTGTTAATTGAATTGATTGTTTTTCAAGAAGTTTTTCTGGCGTATCTTCACTTTTACTTTTTTTCTCTTGAATGGGTGATTTCTTTTTTTTTTTTGATTTTTTTATATCATCTTCTGACTTGAGCCATTTGTCTAAACCCATTCGAACTCACTTTAAAAATTTCTTGTTTTAATAATAATGAAGACTTAAGATATACAATTTAATAATTGCTTCTTATAAATTAAACCTAATAAAAAAAAAAGAGAAAAAAATAAAAATTTACGTATTAGTATTTGATTACTAATATACTTGAACCTTACCTGCGATAAGCCTCTTTCTTAAATCAAAAAAACTTTCCTTGCTTAGTTTTTCATTTGATACTTCAGCTGCGATTTTCTTTACTGAATCAAAGCTTACATTATCAGCAGGAATTAATTCGATTGAATTAACCCAAGGATTAGTTATCTCCCTTCCAATCTGAGATAACAGTTTAACATGGACCTCTAAAATATCTCCTTGACCTCTTTTAATGATCTCTCTTGCCATCTCTGTACTTAACACGTTATATAGTTTTCCTACATGATTAATCGGATTCTTTCCACAAACAGCTTCTAGGCTCATTGGTCTACATGGAGTAATAAGCCCATTAGATCTATTACCACGTCCAACTTCTCCATCATCACCCGCTTCAGCAGATGTGCCTGTAATGGTCAAATATATTAACCCTTTTTCGATATTATCAGCTACATTTACTTGGCACGTTACATCACGATCTGGGATAATATCAGCAGCTAAATCTAAGACTGCTTCTTTGATTTGATTAGTATAACTTACATATTCACTGATATCATTGATATACTTACTTACCATTGCTGCTGCGACAGTAATTCCAACTTCATTATCAATTCTCTCAACCATTACCTTAATATCTTCTCCCGAAGCCTTACATTTATCTTTGAATTTATCCGAATTGATCAGTCTTTCAGCTTCTAAAGTTATTTTTTCAACATCCGAAAAAGGAGCATATCCAACTCCAAAACTGGTATCATTAGCAAGTGGAACTTCTTCAGTATGATGAGATTCATCAAAAACTCCCGTTAAATCTATTGATCCTGGCCGAACTGCATAATCGAATTGAATATCTCTATTTAAATCAAGGTTTCTAAAAATCTCAGAAAGCACTTTACGTTGAGTTTCTATACAAATAGTTGGAATAGGAATATATTCGAGCTTATGTGTATTATCACCGCACTCTATAAGGATCTGATTTATTGCTCGACCAACAATTAGAAAATATTGTGGTTGGATGATCTGACCTCCACCATATTTTGGTCTTGCGGTACCTCCGACAAGAGCTGCCTTATCGACATTATGATGATATACCCTATCGAAATTCTCAAGATAATAAACACATAAGGCTCTGGAGCAAGCATCGGCAACAGCATCGCAAACAGTATCGGGATGTCCAATACCTTTCCTTTCAACGAGTTCTGGGAATTCGCTTTTTTCTATTGGTTTAAAATTGGCCGCTGTTATCTTCAACATTTCATTTAACCAACTTTTTAATTATATAAATAGTTCTTTTAAATATGTTTTTAAATTAATTATCAGTTAAATTCATTATTAAATGGTAAATACTGTACTTGCACTTTATAAATGTGAATATTTATTAAACATTTATTAACTCATAATATGCATAAGACGAATACGTTGATGAAATCGAAATATGAAAAATTTGCCCCCCCTAAGCGAAATAAAAAGTCTAAGAAAGAAATTAAATATAAGTCAAAAAGATCTTGCCCTCGAATTAAACTTGACACAATCCACTATCTCAAGAATTGAAAGTGGTTTGATTGATCCTCCTTATACTAAATTTAAGATGATATATGAACATTTAGAGGAAGAAAAGAGTAAACGTAAAAAATCTAAAAGGTATGCTAAAGATATAATGACTCTTGACATTAAGTATATTAAACCGGATTCATCTATAAGAGAAGCTGTTGAATTAATGAATGAACTTGGTATATCACAACTTCCTATTATTGAAAATAAACATAACTATGGAAGTTTAACATCAAAAAAAATACAGAAATACATCACAGATAATCCACAAATTATCAGTATGGATGTTTCGCTTATAAAAGAATTGCCATTTCCAGAAATTGATAAGAATTGGAATGTGAAGGATATATCTGATTTACTCTTGAAGTATTCTGCTGTTTTGGTGAAAGAAAATAATGAATATATTGGAATAATTACTGACTCAGATCTTCTTAGATTATCAAATAAAAAATAAGAAAGTTCAAAACTTTAACTATTTTTTAAGATAAAAGCAATATATTAGTGAATTTATATTACTTAATAGAAAAAAGAATAATTTTTTTATACAATATCGTTTTTTAAAAGATTAGATTTGACGATTGAAAAGACACTTCAAAGGATTGATGGTTTATTAAAGAAAGCTAATTACGAAACATTAGCATTGGGAAATTTCGCGGAAAAAAAAACTAAATTCTGTTTTGATCTTTTAGTTAAAAAGGATGATATGGTATTTAGCGTAAAAATTTTTCCAAACATTGACAATTTACACTCAGATATTATTCATGATCTAAAATCTTTAGCCTTGATCCTCAAATCAAAACCCTTATTAATTGGAATCAGAAATCGGTATCAAAAATTAGAAGATAACACCATCTATGTAAGAGAAGGCTTACCCTTTATTACCCTTCATACGCTTGAGAATCTCCTTAATGAACAATACCCGCATGTCTTGGCGAGAAGAGGTGGGGGAGTTGTATTCTTAGATGGGGTATTAATGAAAACATTGAGAGAAAAGCATTCAATAACACGAAAAGAACTTTCAGAAATCTTAGGAGTGACTAAACGAACAATTTGTTCTTATGAGAATGAATCTATGAGACCTTCTGAAAAAATCGCTGAAAAAATATCGGAGATCTTGGACAATAATGATCTATTTAAAAAAATCAATGTTTTTGGATGGACTATTAAAGATAACATTGATGAAAAAGAAATCTTAGAAAAAAAAGAGTTAAGTGAATTTGAATCTCGTGTTCAAGATATAGTAAAAGATATTGGACTTTCTTCATATTGGTATAAAAAAGGATCTATTCCTTTCAAATTATCTTTATACTCCCACTCTGATAAAATTAAGTTAGATGGCTTTTATCCTCTATTTTCTAGTATAACCGAAGAGCAAGATAAAATTAATGAAATGAGTTTTAAATGTTTAAGGATGTTTACAGAGTTATTCCATAAAACTTCACTACTTATAATAGATAACAATATTAAAATTCCTGAGCCGTTTAAAAAAGCAAAAATTCCTATTGTTAAAATTAAAAATTTAGAGAAAGTTGATGACGAAGAAGAATTCATTGAACTTGTCCAAGATTCATGATGATAAAAGAGAACTAATATGTGGGATAGACGAGGCTGGTAGAATTTAATTCAATTCGAATTAAGTGTTAATAGGCTCTGTCTTAGGTCCCATGGTTTTATGTGGAATTTGTTTCGATAAATCAAAAATTAACTTTATATCTGAAATTGGAGTAAAGGACTCAAAGAAACTATCTTCTAAAAAGAGGAGTGAATTAGCTAAACTTTTGAAAAATAACTGTTATTCTCATAAAATCATTGTAGTTGGACCCCAGGAGATTGACGAAAGAGAAATTAAAAAAGTTACATTGAATCGACTTGAAGAATTAAAAATGGCAGAAATTGTAAACGAATTAAAGCCCGATATTATTTATATAGATGCTGCTGATGTTAATGAAGAAAGATTTGGAAATTCTATTAAAAATTTATTAGATTACAAACCTAAAGAAATAATCTCTAAACATAAAGCAGATGATCTATTTCCCATAGTATCAGCGGGATCTATTGTAGCCAAAAACAAAAGAGACACCTTAATTATTGAAACCCATAAAAAATATGGGGATTTTGGGTCTGGTTATCCTTCTGATATCAGAACAATAAATTTTCTAAGAGATTATGTAAAGAAATATAAAAAACCACCAAAAATTGCTAGGAAATCTTGGGAGACTACAAAAAAAATTATAGAAGAAGAAGTATCAACAAAGAAGATAACTGAATTCCTCAATTAATTACTTTTTTTAACCACTAAGATAATATGGTTGGCAGCATATTTGTGTATATTTATACTTTCTATGATAGTATATCCTGCTTTTTCAAGAATCTTTTTCTCTTGTTCATAAATTTGTTCAGATTTTTGAAGACTATCAATTGATTGAGATTTAATTGCTATAATGAGTAAACCATTATTCTTTAGGTAATAATTACTATTCGATAAGGCAATTTCAGCTTGATGTGGTTGTGCTACATCTTGATAAATTAAATCTATATCTGTAAAAATATATTTAGCATATTCTTCTGGGAAGCGAGCATCTCCTAATATTGGAATAATATTTGTTCTATCTGATGAATTTTGGATTAGTTGTCTCATACTTCTTTCAGCGAATTCTACACCATAAATAATTCCTGTAGTCATGATGTCTGAAAGGTGAGATATAGATGTACCCGAAGATGCTCCTAAATATAAACATTTTAAATTTTCAGCTAAAAAGTTAGTAATAGGATTTTCTAAAATTAAGGCAGCTATTTTACTTCTATATGGATCCCATTCTCTATACTCTGTACCTCTATGACTTATTAACCTCTCTCCGTATATTCTTTTTCCTACAACAGCATTTTTAGTGTAGAGTTTTAATTTTTCTTGAGGTCCAGAAATGAATACATCATTAAACTTAGGATGGTTTCTAATTTCTATTTTAGACATTTTTTAATATTTCTTACCTTATTTTCTTTTTCTTGTTGATGTCTTTTTTTTACTCTTTACTGGTTGAGTTTTTTTAGGTGGTGTAGGATATTTTTCCTCAATCTCTTTTATCTTTTCTTCAATTTCTTTTGATAATAGATTCCCTATAAATTCACCATTAAAATAATCAACTTTGGCAGCAACTCCAATTTTCCCTGCAACAATACGAGCAATTTTCCCTCGGTGATAAGGTTTTGCGGACCTTATTTGATTCCATTGAAAGATTAAGCCATGTTTGGGTCGCTTTTCACCAGTTTTAAGAAAACGATATAATGCTTTTTCAGCTCCTAATAATTGAATTCTAGATGCTGGCATATAGGCTAATTTCTGTAATGCTCCCGCTTTCGCTATTAATTTTGCCCCTATTAAAGGACCGATCAAAGTATTAATATTTGGAGCAGTTTTTTCCATTAAAACTTCTAAATAATTCTCTAATTCTTGTCGATATGCATCCAAGGAAATTATTTCATGCGCATAATTTTGGATTATAGATAGATCGATGTTTGCTCCCATCGAACTAAGGGCGTACTGTTCTAAAATTTTAATTTTACTTTCATTTATAACAAAATTCTTTTTTATGTTATCAATTGTAAAATTCTCTCTTGAACCTAATGTTGATATTAATCTTGCTAATATAATATTATCTTCAATGATTTTATCAGTCAATTCCGGAAAATGCAAACCGTACCATTCTCTAAGGTGACTTGAAAATAAGCTAATTGATTTCTTTATCACATCAAGGATTGTAATAGTTTGAGTGATTATATTATCGGAATGTCCACTAGCTTGACTTACTTTTCTTCTTGTTAATTCATCACTTACTTTCTTATAAAGTGAAAGCACTTCTTCACTTGTTTTATTTATCCCAATTTTTTTTAAATTAACTTCTAAATTTAAACGAAAATTTTTAAGTTCTACTAAGTTTTTTTTAAAAACGGTATTATATCCTAATTTTTCTGAAGTTAGTGATTCTAAATTTTTATTATCAAATAAGAATTCATTAAAACCAGAATTTTTTAATTCTAATAAAAAATCCTCAAACACTTTTTGAATAAGATTATTATTTAGAGTATCATAAAATTCGATGATTTTCTGATAATCATCATCGAAATCAATGAAGTTTAAGATGTTTCCAGCCTCATCAAAGGCAAAAATTCCAATTAAAGTATCTGCTATGAAAGACTTCATTTTGATTGGCTAATTTATAGTTATTTTTCCTTCATCAATAATTATTATAAAACTATAATCATTATTTTCTTTTAAAAAATGCTAGAAGTTAATCTTTCTGGTTTAAAATTAAAATCTCCTATAATTTTAGCTTCAGGAATTTTAGGGGTTTCTTTTTCTTCAATGAAAAGAATAATTGATGCTGGAGCTGGTGCTGTCACTACAAAATCTATAGGACCAAAACCGAGAAAAGGATATAAGAATCCATCTATAATTGAGATATCTCCTGGGACCTTTATGAATAGTGTTGGTTTAGGTAATCCCGGAATCAAAAGCTTTATCTCAGAAATAAAAGAAATAAAAAAACATAATATTCCCTTGATTGTGAGTGTTTTTGGTAATTCTAATAAGGAATATCTTGAGGTTGCGACTAAAGCTGAAAATGCTGGAGCTGATGCAATTGAGATTAATATTTCTTGTCCTCATGCTGAAGTATCTTCTATAGGCATTGATAAAGATTTAACTTATGAGATTGTCAAATTTCTAAAAGAAAATCTTACACACCCTCTTTTTGTAAAATTGAATCCCAATGTAACAAATATAGTAGAAATTGCCCTAGCAGCGGAGAAAGGTGGTGCTGACGGAGTAGTTGCTATAAATACTCTAGCAGCATTGAAAATAGATGTTAATATTAAACGACCCATCTTATCTCATGGGAGTGGTGGGCTTTCTGGGAAGGCAATTCATCCGATAGCTATAAAAAAAGTATATGATTTATATAAAGCCGTGAAAGTTCCTATAATTGGATGTGGAGGGATAGATTCATGGCAAGATGTTGTAGAATTCTTTTTAGTTGGAGCTTCAGCAGTACAAATAGGTACGGCATTATATAAAACAACCGAAATTATTACTCAAATTAATCATGGAATAACTCAATATCTGAAAGATAATGATTATTCATCTATTAATGATTTAAAAGGATTATCTCATCAGTTTAAAACTCAAGAGGTACCAGATTTTGACTGAAAATACAATAAAGACAGTGAAAGTACAGAACATTATTGATGAATGTAAGGATGTTAAATCACTTGTTTTTAATATGAAAATTAACAAGAATGATAATTACATTATTCCTAAACCCGGACAATTTGTTATGGTATGGGTGCCTGGTATAGATGAAGTTCCAATGTCCCTCTCTGGATGTGAAAATAATGGTCATTGGGCAATTACAGTAAAAAATGTCGGAGAATGTACAAATGCTATGTATAATTTAAACATTGGAGATTATATTGGAGTAAGAGGGCCGTTAGGGAATTATTTTAAACTTCCAAATGAAAGTTCAAAGAAAATCTTCTTAATTGGTGGCGGAATAGGTATGGCTCCCCTAAAATTCCTCTCAGCCCAGCTTTCTAAAAGACTTGTGAAACATACGATCATAGAGGGAGCAAAAAATGATAATAGTCTTATGTTTACAGACTATTTTAGAGAATCTTCAAAAAATTCTCATGAAGTTCATTATTGTACTGATGATGGAAGTTCTGGAATTAAAGGATTTGCCTCTGATGTTTTTGCAGAATTTCTAAATGAATATACTGAAAAAGATCGTTCAAATCTAATTGTCTATTCCTGTGGTCCAGAAATTATGTTATATAAATTATTTCAAATATGTCAAAAATATAAAATTGAATTTTATGCAAGCCTTGAGAGATATATGAGATGTGGCTGCGGTTTATGCGGTTTATGTGTATTAGATCCACTAGGACTACTGGTTTGTAAAGATGGACCAATATTTAGTTCAGAAACTTTAAAAAATGTTCAAGATTTTGGAAAATATCAGAGAGATCTTACTGGTAAAAAAGTTAGTATTGATTAAATAAGTATCTTAATTAAAGGGTTTAAAACACAAATTATTAACTTTATGCCTAACTATATTATTTGAGATAAATGTCAACTAGAGAGCAAATTAAATAATTTTTACTTACAATATAATGGTTTCCATAGAATCTGATAACCATGAAAAAGTCAAAAAAATTTCAAGAGAAATCATAAATTATTTAATAAGAAACCCTGAAACTCCTCGTGAAAAAATTACTAACATTAAAGGGAGAATAGGTAAAAAATATGAATATTTTAAAGTAATCAAAAATGCAACAATCTTAGATTACGCTTCATCAGAAGAAAAGGAGAAAATAATTCAGACCCTTAAAAGAAGAAAAACTAGAACTTTATCTGGAGTTTCCGTTATAGCAATTATGACTAAACCTCTTCCTTGTCCTGGAACTTGTATTTACTGTCCAGGACAGAGGTCTCAGCCAGGAGAAAAAGTTGCTCAATCCTATACTGGTCGAGAACCCGCAGCCATGAGATCTATTCATAATAATTACGATCCTTACTTACAAGTTCAAAGTAGAATTAAAGATTTAGAAGCTATAGGGCATAAAGTTGATAAAATTGAATTAATCGTAATGGGGGGTACATTTTTATCAATAGATCTGACTTATCAAGAAGAGTTTATTAAAGGGGCATTAGAAGGCATCATCGAACAACGAGTAATTACTTTAGAAGAAGCAAAAAAACTTGCTGAGAACTCCAAAAGACGTGTTATAGGGATAACAATCGAGACCAGACCAGACTATTGTAAAGAAAAAGACGTAGATCGAATGCTAAATTATGGTACCACTCGAGTTGAAATAGGAATTCAAACAGTCTATGATGATATTTTTAATCTCATAAAAAGAGGGCACACTACGATAGATAGCATTGAGGCTATAAGAATTGCTAAGGATGCAGGTTTAAAAGTAAATGCACATATTATGCCCAACCTTCCAGGTTCTGATTATTTAAAAGATATAAAGCTATTTGATGAATTGTTTTCCAATACGGATTACCGCCCCGATATGTTAAAGATATATCCGACACTTGTAATTGCGGGTACCGAATTATTTAATTGGTGGAAGAAAGGAAAATATTCTCCTTACTCAGATGAGAAATTAATTGAATTAATAGCAACTGTTAAAAAGAATCTACCCTCCTATGTAAGAATCCAAAGGATTATGCGAGATATTCCCGCTACGTTAATTGAAGCAGGATGTAAAAATAGTAATTTACGACAAATTGTTCAAGAAAAATTAAAAGAAATGAATGAAACATGTAAATGTATTCGCTGTAGAGAGTATGGGATCAATAAAAGAAAAGAAATTATCGATGGAAATTCTTTCGGTGACATTAAACTTTACAGACTGGATTATGAAGCCTCTTTAGGTAATGAAGTGTTTCTATCTTTTGAGAATAAAGTAGAAGAATATTTAGTAGGGTATATTCGCTTAAGAAAGCCATCTGAATATGCGCATAGACCAGAATTAAACGATGGACAAACTATGATCGTGCGAGAAATCAAAGTGGTCGGTGAATTAGTCCCAACAAATACAAAACCAAATCGATATTCTCAAATTCAACACCGAGGATATGGAAAATTATTGATGGAAAATGTTGAAAAGATTTCATTTGAAGATTTTGATGCAAAAAAATTGGCAGTTATCAGTGGTATCGGAGCAAGAGATTGGTTTTATGAAATGGGATATAAATTAGATGGGGTATATGTTTCTAAGCCTTTGATATAATAAATAAATTATTTCCTCCGTAGCTAAATCCTACGTTCTGAAAAAAAGCCAATTGAAAAATTTATCTAATTTTTATAAAACTTTTTTTTTAAATAATTACAAATATACTATATATTACTATATATTTTTGTCAAAAATCTTTGAGGTTTGAATTAGAATGACCCCAGAAAGGTCTTTATCAAAAAAGAGAATTACCCAGCAAACAATCTCGATTTCACCAGCACTAAAGGATAAAATCGAGAGGTATGTAACTGAAAATAATAAAAAAAATCCAAAAGATGATAGGTTCAAAAGTATTTCAAGATTTTACAATTTTGTTATGGAGCGTACGATGGAATGTTTTGATAATGGTAAAACACTTGATGATTTTGAAGCATTTGTAGACCGTGAAATTAAAGATTTCTTTGAAAAAATCTCTTTTAATGCTTTAATTCCGTATTATGAAACTGCTATAAGAACCAATCGTTATACCAATCCTTTTTTTGAAAAGAATACCTTTTTTTATTTGACTCTGAGAAGACTTTATCTGAATCAAATGGATCCTTATGACATTACTAGTGTTAATACCATTTTTAATAGAATTAGAAACTATTTATTTTCAAATAATCTTACTAAGGAAGTTAATTTGGACCTTTTCACGGGAAATACTGGAAAAGAATTATCTGGAGTATTTGAATATGCGGGATTCTACAAAAACCTAACGTTTGAAAATTGTAAATATAATGCTGCACTTTTTGGATTGCTAGGAGTGAAAATAACTAATTTCTTGTATTCAATTAAAGATAAATATTTCAGGTTCGATTTAAAAACCACAAACTTATTTTATAGAAAAGATTTGGCAAAAAAAGAGAGAATAGAACTAATAAAGCAGAATCTCTCTCATTTATTCAATTCTCTTAGAGTTCTTAATGATAAAGACTATTATTTTTGGATGAGATTAGCTGAGGATAAACAGGTTATTATCACATTCAATAGTGAAGAAATTAAAAATAATTGGGTTAATTCAATAGAAAAACAAATCGAAAAATTTGGAGATACAGAAGATTATCCTCTTTATCTGCTAAGATTTTTTGAGAAATTACATTGGATTGAAATTAAAAGTGAAAAAGACTTAAGTTTTCAAATTAGACTATCCAAATCGAAATACTCTTATGAAAGAGAATTCTTATTGGAGGCTCTTTCAAAAAAATCAAAAATCTCAAATGAACATGAGAATTATTACTTAGAAGAATTTTGATCCTAAATAGTATCATTTTATTATTATTGAAAAGAAAAAAAGAGGGACTTCGTCCTCCTTAACCCCGCCATTTCTCCCCTCTTTTTACCTTTATGGCAAGAGGTTCCTGTCATTCCCTTGATTTTTATCGTTAAAAATTTCCCAAGTATAATTTTTTAAGAGGATATTTAAAGCTTAATATTAACTATCATTTTTAATGATTTAGATAATAGGTAATCCCAAAAAAAAAATGTGTAGACCTTTAATAATAATTTAATGATTAAGAACAAATGTATCTTGCAAAAGTTTATTCAATTACAAATTAACATTAAAAGAGGATGTAAGTTTACTTATTTAAACTTTTCAACTAATAAAAATTTAAAATACAGATCAAATTTAAAATAATATGACTAAAAAAAAATACCTCTCAAATAAGAAAATTGCCCAACAAACAATTTCCATTTCTCCGGCTCTTAAAGAATGGATAAAAAGATATGTAAATGTAAATCACAAGAAAGATCCTAATGATGAAAGATTTAAGAGTGTAAGCGCATTCATTACATATATTTTGGATAATATTATGAAACTCTTTAAAGAGGGCAAAACCATTGAAGATTTTAAGAGAGTAGAAGATCAAGTTTATAAAGATTTTTTTGATAAATTTACTTTTAAAGCTACAATTCCACTTTATGATATGGTAGCAGAGAGTAATAGATATGTACCAATTTCTTTTGATTTTATTACGCGTTTTGTTTTAGCAGTTTACAATTTTTATAGAAATATCTATTTAAAGGAAAAAAATTATGAACAGCTGAAATTACTATTTGAACGCTTTAAAAATCGAGTTTATCCTTCCAATATAGTAAAAGAACTGAAACTTGATCTTTTTATTGATAAGAATAAAAAATTTGGAACAGGTGCTTTGGAATTTGTGGGTAAACAAAGAAATTTACATTTTGAAAATTGTAAATTTTTTGCTGCTATTTTTGGCATTTTAGGAGTAAAAGTTACTGATTTTATTTATTCTCCTAAAGATTATTATTGTAGACTTGAATTATTAGAAACTGATCTCGTGTTTAAAGAAGAATTAGCCAAGAAAGGAAGAATTAAACTCTTAGAAGAAAATGTAGCTTATATAACTAATTATCATAGAATGCTTATCGATAAAGATAGGCATTTATGGATGAATTTAGCAGATGATAATGAATTATTTATATGTTTTAAGAGCAAAAATACTTTTAACAATTGGATTAAAACCATTGAGAATGATTTGCGTAAATTTGGTACACATGAAGATTTTCTTAGTAAAATATTATATTTCTTTAATAAGATACACTGGATTAAAATCGAAAACATAAGCGGCTTATCATTCCGAATTGAGCAATCTATTGAAAAAAATACTGAACAAAAGCAATTATTAACTGATTATCTCTCTCAATATAAAACAATTTCTCAAATTGAAGATGTATATTATTTGAAATAGGGTAATTTGGTCATCTTATAATTTTATTTTCAAAATTACGTAATATTTATAATGATTACTCATAAGAATAATATCCCAAACCTTTTTTGAAAATAAGTATAAGATCTGTTACTTGACTAGTTATAGTATTTGATTATCAATTAAAAAGAAAATTCGATTGAGTATGGAAGAATTTGATTATGAAGAATTAGGTCTTAAGTGTGGATTAGAGATTCATCAACAACTTGATACAGAAAAAAAGTTATTCTGTAGATGTCCAACTAAACTTCAAGGAACTAGAGAGCCAGACTTTACTGTAAATCGAAAAATGAGACCAGTTTTAGGCGAAATGGGAACATATGACAAAGCAATGCTTACAGAGTACGAAAAGGGAATGGGAATTACATATGAAGGATATAATGATGTGGTGTGTACCTATGAACTCGATGATACACCTCCATTTTCTTGTAATAAAGAGGCAAGAAAGGTAGCACTACAAATTGCCATGCTTTTAAACGCCAATATAATCGAAGAAATGCATGTGTGTCGTAAAAATTATTTGGATGGAAGTGTTCCCAGCGGATTTCAACGCACAATGATACTAGGCACTGATGGCTACGTAACTTTAGAAAGTAGTAAAAGAATCCGGATAGATATCTTAAGTCTGGAGGAAGAAGCTGCGAGAAAAATTAAAACTGAAAATAAAACAAATTTTTTTCGTTTAGATCGATTAGGAATTCCTTTGGTAGAGGTCACAACCAAACCCGATATAAATACACCAAATGAATGTCGAGAATGTGCTGAAAGAATTGGATTGCTATTATGGTCAACAAATGTGAAAAAAGTCCTTGGATCAATTAGACAAGATGTAAATGTGAGTATTGAAGCGGGAACGCGAATTGAGATAAAGGGTGTACAGAAATTAGGATGGATTCCTATACTGATCAATCATGAAATTTCACGCCAATTAAAACTCCTTGAAATTAAGGAAGAACTTAAAAAAAGAAAGCTAGATCATAAAGACATTCCAGAAAATCCAATAGATTTAACTGATACATTAGCTAAAACTAAATCCAATTTTATAGTAAAAGGTATTAAATCGGGAAAAAAATTATTCGGGATCAATTTTAGGGGATTTAAGGGTATTTTTGGAAAACAATTAATGGAAGATTATAGATTCGGAACAGAAGTTAGTGGCAAAGTAAAATTGATCTCTGGTTTAAAAGGAATTATTCATTCCGATGAAGATTTAAATAGTTATAATTTTTCAAATGAGGATGTTAAGAAAATCAGAACGAAATTAGAATCTAAAGAAACTGATTGTTTTGTATTAGTATTAGGATCTAATAAAGAAGTGGACAAAGCGATGAATGTTCTTATCCATCGTGTAAAATTTGCTTTCAAAGGTGTACCTCCCGAGACTAGAAAAGCTCTAGAAAATGGAAATACGGAATTTTTAAGAGAACTTCATGGGGGTGCTAGATTATACCCTGACACAGATTCAGAAGCTATTTTTAATTCCGAAGAAGAAATCAAGCAGATTAGAAAAAATCTCCCAGAATATCCATGGGTAACTATAAAAAAGTATTCTAAAAAATATAAAAACGAAGAAAGATTGATAAAAGACCTTATTTTTACGGGAAAACTCAAGTTATTCGATGATTTAATAGAATTATATCCTGATAATCCCTCATTAATCTTTACGACTCTATTAGAAACTACAACTGCTCTTAGAAGAGAGGGGAAAAATATTGAAAATATAACAGACAATGATTTTCTTGAAATTTTTAATCTTTTGAAAAAAAAAGAAATTAGTAAAGAAGCAATTGAAGAATTAATGAAACTTAAAGCTGATACTCCTGAATATTCTATTGATCAGATTAAATCGAAATTAAAAATAGAAAGTATTGCTAAAGATGAACTTAAAAATTTGATAGTCGAGATTGTAAATAGAAACTCTAAACTGATAAAAGAAAAAGAAATGAGAGCAAAAGGACCTTTGATGGGAGAAGTTATGAAAAAAGTTCGAGGAAAAATTGATGGTGCTATCGTTTCTAAGGAATTAGAAAATTCAATAAAAGAAAAAATAAGGGAGTTGAAATAAATGAACGAAAAGTTAAAAGGTTATAGAGGAGAAGGTAAAAAAATCTTAGAAGAACATAAACTTGAAATTTGGGACATTGTTCAAATTAAAACAGAGAAAACTAATTATGAAGGGATTATTTTACCAAGAATTGAATATTCAGCTCCAAATTTCATAAATATTAAATTAGAAAATAATTATAATGTGGGAATAAAGGTTTCTGAAATACAAGAAATCAAAAAAATTGGAAAAAAAGAGGCATTATATAAAATTCCAGAAAAAGAATTCCCTATAGATAAAAACCTCCCCAATTTAAAATTATTTGGAACTGGTGGAACAATTGCCTCAAGATTAGATTATACAACTGGGGCAGTAATTCCTTCCTTTACACCAGGGGAATTATATAGTTCAGTTCCAGAATTAGCAGAAATTTGTAATCTTGAATGTGAAATTGTTTTTGAAATCCTTTCAGAAAACATGAAACCAGATAATTGGCAAAAGTTAGCGGAGAGAGTTGTAGATACTGCAAATTCTGGAATTTATGGCATCATTATTGGTCATGGAACTGATACAATGTCATTTACTAGTACAGCACTTTCTTTTATGATAAAAGACTTATCTATCCCCGTAGTCCTTGTGGGTAGTCAAAGAAGTTCTGATAGACCTTCCTCAGATGCAGCATTAAATCTAATTAATGCGGCAATTGTAGCAAAGTCAGATATTGCTGAAGTAGTTGTTGCAATGCTAGGATCATCATCTCATGATTATGGATTAATCCATAGAGGAACATTAGTAAGAAAAATGCATTCTTCTGTAAGAAATACTTTTAGGACTATAAATAACATACCTCTAGGTATGGTTCAAAATAGAAAAATCAAAATGTTTACAAAAGATTATAACAAGAGAACTAAAAAAGAAACAGAGTTACTTAACAATTTTGAAAATAAAGTTGCTTTAATCTATTCATATCCTGGAATTGATAACGATTTATTAAACTTTTACATAGATAATGGATATAGAGGGATTGTAATCGCGGGAACAGGATTAGGACATGTTTCTACTACAATATATGATTCGATAAAAAGAGCTATTCAAGAAGGTATTACCATACTAATGACAACCCAAACTCTCCATGGATTTGTTGGTATGAATGTGTATTCCACAGGAAGGGAATTATTAAATTTCGGAGTTATTCCAGGAGCAAATATATTACCTGAAGTAGCTTATGTAAAACTAGGTTGGGTGCTCGGACAGACTAACAATCCTGAAGAAGTAAAAGAGTTATTATTAAAAAATATAGCAGGTGAGTTTTTAGAAAGAGAAATTCCCATCGCATTCAATTATAATATTGATGAATTATTGAAATCAAAGAAACTCTAAATTATCAAAGTTATACCTTCTTTTTAACAAAAAACTGTATTTTAAATTTTCTAATACATCTCAAGGAAAAAGATAAAAAATTTATAGTTTGAATAATTTAAGTTCATATTCAGAGAATATGGTGAAGTAGTTTGGGAAAACGAATTTTAGCACAACGGAAAGGTAGAGGCGTACTAGGCTTTAGATCTCCAAGTCATCGGCATGTAGGAGAAGTGAAATATCGACCATTCAAAAAAGATGAGAAATTATTTAAATTTAAAGTAATAGATCTTCTTCATTCTCCCGGAAGAGGTGCTCCTGTAGCTCAAATTCAATATAAAGATACTGAAGAAAAAGCTTTATGGCTACCTCCAGAAGGAATCTTTATAGGGCAAGAATTTGTACAATCTAAAACTGGATATGGCCAACCAGTAGAAGTTGGAAATATTATGCCTTTAAAAAAGATACCTTTGGGGACATTGGTATTTAACGTCGAGGCCACTCCACAGGACGGAGGCAAATTTGCACGAGCTTCAGGCGTTGCAGCAATTGTGAGAAACAGATCTGGCAATAAGGTCGAACTACTTTTTCGATCCAAAAAAACGAAATGGATAAACGAGAAATGTTTAGCTACAATTGGAGTAGTTGCCGGTGGAGGCCGTACAGATAAACCTTTTCTTAAAGCTGGAAATAAATTCCATTATGTCAAATCTAAGGCTAAAAAATGGCCTGTGGTTCGTGGAGTCGCCATGGTAGCGGCATCTCACCCCTACGGAGGTGGTGCAAAGCAATCTCCACATAAATCCACCACAACCAGCAGAAATGCTCCCCCAGGTAGGAAGGTTGGACAAATAGCTGCAAGACGAACAGGTCACCAAAATTAATGAATTGTTCATGAAAATTTCTTGAAAATTGTAAAAAAATCATAAAACTATACCTAACATAAGTTTTAAATAGGAATTTCATTATATATAGCAGAGAGCAAAAGACTTGTATTTATATGACAACCTACAAGGAGTTTCACGTTAACCAATTCTTATCTTTGCGATTAGAGAGGGAAAGGAGTGGCAATAAAAGGACCATGATATATGTAGAGGGAGAGCCTTTTATTCAGTGCAAACATCTCCTATTAGACATTCCAGTAGCCAAAATGAACACTTTCGAAGAAATTGATTCGATCGATGAAGCGGCAGAGATGGGGGTAAAATTGATGGGAAGATCGAGATATGAAACGGAAATCTCCCCCGAAGTAGAGTTTTGGGGGCACTGTTCGAACTTACAAGTCTGGTATGAACATGGATATGACACACGAATCCTTCATTCCAACCTTGCGTTTGCGCTCTTGGGCAAACTTGCTGAAGTGGGAGATCCTCTCGCTAAAAAGATGTTTAAATCAGAGCTAATAGCGCGGTATGAAAGGGGAACTGACAGAACAAGAGAATTTATTGAGCGCAGTGGAGCTTTTAAGTATCTCTCATTAGAGGAGATGTTAAATTTATTGCTAAATACCGAGGATCTTGTAGCGTTAACAGAGTTAGCAGAAGAAGTGTGGACTGAGAGTGAACCTAATGACATAGTTCAAGCATTAATAACACAAGAAACAGTAAGATTGGAAAATAGGAAAATTGTCGAGTTAGACTTTTCAGGATTTGACTTGGAACTGGAGGAATTTCCAAAATCCGTACTAAAATTAAAAAATCTAAAAATGTTAGCATTAACTGGGAATTATTTCAAAGTTATCCCCGAGAATATAAGTGATTTAGGCTTACTCAAAGAACTATGGCTAGATAATAATGAAATTTCCCATCTACCCGACTCTATCTGTGAAACGATGGTACTCGAGAAAATGGAGGTAAACGGGAATAAGATTAACATTCTGCCCGAAAATATTGGAAACCTTACATCTTTGAAAGTTTTAGGACTAGCTCGTAATGAAATAACAGAGCTTCCAGAATCGTTTTACAACTTAAAATCACTTGAAACTCTCTCACTCGCAGACAATAGATTAGAAAGTCTCCCTAAGTCATTTTGCAACCTAACGTCTCTTAATTGGTTAGATATTTCAAACAATAATTTGACCAAACTCCCCAAATGCTTTATAAATCTCCCATCACTTGAATATTTAGATGTTAGCAAAAATCCATTTACAGAAAACACAAATTTAATTGAAGAAATAAAAAAAAGAAAATTAAATTAAAGTGGAGAAATCAAGTTTCTAATGGTCTTATTCTGACATTATAAGTATCTTGAAAAAAAGTAATGAGATCTCTAACATCCTCAAACAAATAAATTGGCCAACAATCTTCCAAATTCCACACAGTTCTTCCTTCATCATCTTGATTCCATTGTGCTTGCAATCCATTGTAAATCTGCTGTCCGACGGGACTCAATCGAGTTTTAAGATTATCTTTCGAATAGAGTCCCGTAATATAATCGTTGTTATATAGCTTTCTCTGCGTCGCAAAAAGTCTATAACCCAAATTGTCATCACCAATGATTCCGAAAGCGTTAAACATCACAAGATAGAAAGTAATGCTTAACACAAATCTTTTGAATTCGGCATCATTTACAACCTTACCACCGTCGTGCTTTCTCATGGTGAAAGATAATGAATTGTGATTTTTTGGTATCAAATCTGCAAACAATTTTTTAAACTTAGTAGCCAACGAATTATATATTTTGGTCTTTTCCCCGAGACCCATGGATTTCTCCATATGGAATGTAGCTTTGATCTCTTCATTATTGCCATAATTATCCTTCAATACATCGTACAATTTCTTATATAGATGGTCTATATTATGTATAAATTTCGAATTTTCTACTGCTAATAAATGCTGTAGGCTTAAATCTTTTGAATGTATAATATTATTGATGTTATATTCCCTATAGTATAATGCTGGTTGAATTTTGTAGAAGTCATTACCGAAATAATGGGTTAATGTAGGATACGTTAAGTGTAATTCCCCAAAGTCTCCTTTCCAAAATGGTAGAGTCTTTCCGCTTCTAGCTTCTAAATCACTAATTCGATAATCCACTGCTTGTCGTCTTCCAGAATAAATTTGAGATAATCTAAGCGTAGGATCTCTAACATCTTGTGTCGTTTCACTATCTTTTCCAGGATTTAATAATTTATCAAAAATCTGATAAAAACCATATATGGTGTTTTTTTCACTCCACACTTCGGGATTATCTTGAAATGCATCAATTCCTAATTGTTCACCTGCTAATCTGATGACACTTGGGCTTATACTATCCGCCAATAATCTAGAAAATCCTTTCATAATGGCAGTTTTTCCAACTATATTATTTACTATGCGAACATCTTGTGTGACTGCTCCAACATGATAATTATCTAAAAAGGTTTTGACATCGGAACCGTACCTAGTAGAATACCTTAATGGGTTGGTATGATGTAGATAATTACCGTTAGCAAATCTTGATAAAATACTAGCAGGAGCTTTAGTATATATAGTCCTCCTTCCCTCACCGACGACAGCTACTGAAGTTAAATGCCCAAAAAGAATACATGCTCCAATGATGTTATCAAAGGAAGTAACAAAGCTGTCTTGAATATAAGGAGTGAAATCTTTAGTCGAGATAGCTTTAATTCTTCTGTTATTCATTATTTCTCTTAAAAGTGATTTATCAAAAGCTAAAGGCTGGAATTTAACAGTTCCTTGCTCTGTATAAAGATTAATTAAACCCATTTTCAAGAACGTATAAAACTTGTAGCTAAAGATTTTAGGCAATATGTCCTCCATGTCTTTTATAGCTTTGAACTCATCTTCTGTAAATTTACTTGAGTATTTGCTCTCAAATGTTACCTTTGCTCGATTAGGAACATTAATATAATCATTAATTAATTTATTAGTACCAGTATAGACCATTAAAACGTCATGAAGTGTCTTATAAAATTGCCTTTGCCTTGAATATCCTATCAACTTGGTGGATAAAGTGGCTAACTGGTCAACTGTGGGGTTTAACTCGGTCAGCATAAATTCAATATCAGAGCCATCTTCTTCAAAAAACTCTTTAGATACAATCAATTCTGAGATTGATTCATAATTATAAGAACTGTCTTTGCCCGGAAGATATTTTCTTCTGGTACAACCCTTGGAAATGTTGAGTTTATATTAAACGATTTTTTTGGCACAGACGTTTTGAATGTAGGAGACAAGCTTGCAAGTCATGAAATTTTTCTTGTTCGGTTAGTCAAGCGTATTAATTCAGAATTGAAGACCAATAGCAAATATAAAAATATTGGTTCCGAAGCAGCATTGAAGAGTGCAATAAAAGATATGTTGTTAGACTCTCAATTTCAAGAGGTGGTGATAAAAGACTTAGTTTTATCAGGTTTTTCTTCCGATAGTTTTTATTACTAATCATAGTTTTTTTGATATAATTTTTCTTCTAATTCATCTTTATTTCGCCTCTACAATATTACTATCAACAGATTTAAATACTCTATTTTCTCATATATAATGATATATAAATAAATATAGTATTGCTGATAAAAATATATTAAGATATAAAAAAAGTTGAACCTTAATACTTACTGGGAGGCATGGGAAATAAAATTTGAATCAGAAATAAGAGTAACTGGGAGTGGAACTATTGAAGACCCCATGATTTTATTACCAAAAACTTATTGGAATAACAATTATTTTTCAATAAGTATCTCTGATTCCAAAAAATACATTGAAATTAAGAAGATTAACTTAAAATCTCTCCATTTAAGTAATTGTAAAAATGTAACAATCTCAGAATCTAACGTAAAGAACTTAGATTTAAAACGATGTTCAACATTTTTAATACAAAAATCACGTATAAAAAAACTCCTAAATTTCTCTAATTGCCACCAGATTAAATTAGATAATTGTACTATTAAAAAAATATTCGCAATTTCAAGTAGTCAAATTTTATTTTCTCATTGTGAAATTAAGAAAATATCAAAAAAATGTAATGATTTTAACTATAAAAAAACTGAAGAGGAACTGCTTTTATACACGGACTCAATCCCTGCGGACAATCATTCGACTCAAAATTTCTGGACTTGCCAGTATTGTAATACTGAAGCAGATTTGAAATCAAATTTTTGTCATGAATGTGGTAAAAGACTTAGAACAAATAGTTAAAAAAAACAAATATTTATGGTTAGAAGGAAAAATTGAATATAGAAATTTCTTCTGGATCTTTATGGAATTCAAGCCGTTATTTTGAATTTAAAATAGAAATAATTGGGGCTGGAACTATTGAAGATCCATATTTGATTAGTACTAAAAACAAATATCCAAGTGAATATTATGAAATAAGAATTTATAATTCAAATGAATATATTTTTTTTAATGAAATCTCCTTAAAAGCTCTTTATTTACGTCATTGTAGAAATATTGTTATCTCGAGAGCTATAATAAATTATTTGGGTTTAGGAAAATGTTCGACGATTTCAATACAAAATGTATACATAAAAAAACAATTAAGGCTAGATAAGGTACAACAAATTAAAATTGCCGATTCTAAGGTAAACAAATTATTTGCTTTTTCTGGTGATCAGATCTCAATTTCTAATTGTGATATTAAGAGAATTTCAAGAAAATCAAAAGCTGTAATTCATATATGCGATGAAAAAAAAGCTCCTATTTTAAAAAATTATTCAAATCAACCACCTGAACAATTAAAACGTAATTTTTGGACTTGCAACTACTGTAATTCTGAAGTAGATATGAATTCAATATTTTGTTATGAATGTGGTAGAAGACTTAAAACAAATAATTAAAAAGATAAATCTAGATGGTTAGAAAGAAAATTATAAGAAATGGATTAGTTTTTCCGGTTCTTACATTAATTATAATTGGATTTATCGCTTTTTATTCAAATAAAGAAACTATTATAAATTTTGCTCTTAAGGAGGAGTCTGGAGAAAGAGAGGGGAGTTTTACATTAAAAGGGAAAGCTTCTAATGTCATTGAATGGAATTTTGTCTCTACTTCCACTGTAAGATTATTAATTATAAAGGAGGTTTCTTGGAATTATATAAATGATTTAGCCTCCCAGTATGGTGATTGGATTAAAGAACAAATGCTTGAAGATGATTATGTTTCTCAAGGAAAATATAAGGATTCTGGTGCCTTCTATGTACAAACTCAAGAAATAATACTTTTGAAGTTTAGCTCATCTGGTTCGGTCAAATATCTAATCAAGTATGATCCGTTTTCTATTGACTTGATGTGGATTTTTTATGGATTATTGGGAATAATTACTCTTATAGGTATTATCTTTTTTATAACTAAAATAAATAAATTAATTCATATGAAAATTATTAACGAAAAAACCAAATCAAGTCAAGCCCATCAAACTAAGCGTAATTGCGAGCATTGTGGAATTGAATTAGATTCAGATTCAATATTTTGCCATGAATGTGGTTCTAGACTTAAAAAAAATAGCTAAATCAGAAATTAAGAGGTTGCCTCCCCTCAACCCTTAACATTAAAAAAAAAATGGAAAAGAAAAATTTAGCTTAATTAAGATTTACATTAAAATTAAAGGTAATATTTTGTAAAAACTCCTTATACCTTGAGCGAAGTGTCACCTCTGTGACTCCTATTATTCTTGAAATGTCTTTTTGACTTACCTTATGATTTTTTAACTTTGAGACTAAATATATCGATCCTGCACACAACCCTTTTGGGTCCTTGCCACATATAGATGTGTTTTCAATGAAATTCTTTAAAATTTTTATGGTTTCCTTCTCAACATTAATGTCCAAACCTAAATCCGCACAATAACGTGGTATAAGGGAAACAGGATCAATATGAGGTGATTTTAAGTTCAATTCTCTAACTAAGATCTTATAACATTTTTTCACGATGTTATCGTTTATTGACGCTTCTTCTAAGATTTCTTGAAGAGTTATAGGAACCCTCTCTTGTTTACATACATAATATGCACATGCTGCAATCATACCATTTATAGATCTGCCCCTTAATAGATTCTTTTTAAATACTTCTTTATAAAGAAGAACAGCTGATTTTTTTACCCTGTCTGGAAAATTTAAATTGCCTCCGATCCGTTTTAGTTCAGTTATGGCAATAAGCATATTTCGCTTTTCCCATGATAAGTGAGTATTCCATTTTGTTGCTCTTCTTAAATCAGGATTTTTGATTTTTGTCCTATCAATAATTGTACTTAAGCCTATATCAGGCATCAAAATTGAAATCGGGCAACCCGTTCTTTCTTTTTTGTCTTTCTCTTGCTTTGAATAAGCCCTTATGCCACTATGACTTACATCAACTGCCTTTTCGGAAACAACCAAACCACAGTGTTGACAAACAATCTCTCCTCTCTGATGAATATCAATTGTGGAACCGCCACATTCGGGACAAAAGCCTGTTTGTGTTGATACTTCTACAACCATGAATTATAACCTTTATAAAAAATGTACAATATTTATGTTATTAATAGTTTTTTACATACAATCTTTACAATAATAGTTTTTTGTTGTAAAAAAGAATTTCTTTTTGTTGTAATAATAGATCATATTTACATATTTAAATCTTTTCGTTATAAAACTTTCTTTATAAATGCATAACTTTTGTATAAAAACGCGTTTAAGTAATGTGAACAAAAAACTTTGTTAGTAAAAAGTATTAGTGGATTGTTATAAAGTATGTATAATATTTGGATTATATTCTCTTTGTTATAAAAGATGTTACACTTATTATAGCTTTTTTAATATGATGTTTTGAAATCTTACACACAAATAGATCTTGACTCGGACTTAAAAAAAATAAAAAAACATTAAATAATAATTCTTTTATTATGTTTTCAAGCAAAAATTAGTTAGAAATTAGTGGTGCAAAAATTAACAACCTTAAGAAAAACGAGAACCAAGCCAACAAAGATATTGATGATGAGCTAAATATGAGGAACAATAATAATACTATTGATAAAACCGATGAGATGAAAAAATATGAAAAGGAAACAGGTAGATATGCTATTTGGCGAGGAAATATTACAGAAGGCTTTAGAAAGTGGCAAAAAGGTGAAAAAGTGTATCAAAGAGATAAAGAAAGAATATCTCTATATGTATCTGACGATACTAAATCAAAATGGTTAGAATATACTAAAAGTAATGGTGAATTAACAATTTCTAAATTAATTAGAGAAGCAGTGGCAGCTTTCATTGTAAGTAAATCAAATAGTCCAGGTCATAAATTATCAAAATTAAATCCTCAAACAATTTCAAATATTTCTCATACATTAAAAGAACCATTAACTTCAATTAAAGGGTATTCACAGTTATTACTTGAAAATTATAGGGAGAAATTGAATAATCAAGTTTTAGAAACAGTAAAAAATATCTTTGAGCAGAGTCTTCGTCTTGAAAAGAAAATAATAAATATTCTCGACAATATAAAAGTTGAGTCAGAATATGATGTTTTATTGGTTGAAGATGATCTCGCAACCATTCGATTGATAACAAGTATATTCGACAGTAAGGGGTTTAAATGTAAAGGTGTAGTTAGTGGTTCAAAAGGGTTAGAGGAATTAGGAAATGCAATTCCCAAAATGATATTATTGGATATTGTTTTACCTGATTTAAGTGGATATGATATATGTAAAACTATAAAATCATTTAAGGAGTGGGCAAACATTCCAGTCTTTTTCTTAACTGCAATAGCTGGATCGGAAGTAGAAAAGAATTTAGACGATACAAAAGCCGATGGTTACATTTTAAAGCCATTTAATTTTTCTGATTTCGAAATAATTTTTGATATTTTGAAGAAAAGCTAAATTATAACTTAATTTTATAGATCACTTTTTTATTTATAAATTAATTAACTATATTTGAAATATTTAGGCATAATCCTAATAATACAATAACTTTATAATAAAAAACATTTATTAAAGGATAAAAAATTAAACATTATTGTAAATAATTGTAATTCTTTGAGAGATTTTTATTAAAAAAGGCGATGAAATAAAATTTAAAAGGTTCAGTTTTCAATTTTATTATAATTTTTTATAACGAGAATTCTCGAGATATCTAAATTTTTACAAAAAAATGAGTATTAGATAAAAAAAAGGGATGAAAATTTCAAGCAAGAATAAGAATAACGAAAATGAAGAGAATGAAAAGGACATGAACGATGAATCTCAAAAAAGAAGTATGACTGATGATGAGATCGCTAATCTCGATTTGGATAGTAAAAAAGTTAAAGAATTAATGAAAGAATATGAAAGCGAAACGGATAAATATGCAAAATGGCGTGGTTCTATTACCGAAGGATTTAAAAAGTGGTTAAAAGGTGAAAAAATCTATGATAGAGATAAAGAAAGAATCTCATTATATGTGTCTGAAGATACAAAGCACCAATGGCAGGAATTTAAAGATTCACATGAATATTCGACAATTTCTGCCCTAATTCGGGATAGCGTAGATTTTTATATTGAACAAAAATCGGATACAATAGGTGAAGGTTTACGTAGAATGGATAAGAAGACTATTTCTAACATTTCTCACGCATTGAAAGAACCTCTCACTTCTATAAAAGGCTTTAGCCAACTACTTCTGGAAAATTATACCAAAGAGTTAAATGAAGAAGTCTTGATGACAATTAAAAATATCTTTGATCAGAGTTTACTCCTTGAAAATAAAATTATTAACATCTTAGATAATATTGCTACTGAAGAACCTCACCCTCAGTATGAAATTCTCTTGATTGAGGATGATTTAGCAACAATCCGCTTACTAACCAGCTATTTTGAAAGTAAGGGTTATAAGTGTAAGGGAGTAGTAAGTGGGACAAAGGGTTTGGAGGAATTAAGAGGAGGTGTTCCTAAGCTTATTCTATTAGATATCATCTTACCAGATATTTCTGGCTATGAAATTTGTAAAATGATTAAAGATCATAAAGTATACCGTGAAATTCCTATATACTTGTTAACCGCGATACCAGGAAGTGAAGTTGAAAAAAAGATTGATGAAACTAAAGCTGATGGTTATATTTTAAAACCATTTGATTTTTCAGATTTTCAGGTAGTTTTCCAATATTTGTAACTACTTTTTAATTATGAATAAGTACCCTTTTATTAATTTCTGAAAAAATAACGGGCTATGAGGGATTCGAACCCCCGACCTGCCGGTTAAGAGCCGGTTGCGCTACCTGTCTGCGCTAATAGCCCATTCAATTGACCTTACCTTATTTATTGAAACCTATAAAACGCAGATGGAGGGACTCGAACCCCCGAGCGCTCACGCGCACCGGCTCACTTGATTATTAAGCAATCTCAAGGCCGGCGTCTTACCAGCTAGGCTACATCTGCTTATTTTAGATATTAAGTAAATTTTTAATATTTAGTAATTGTTGGCTATTAATTAAGAGTATATGCTATAAAATAAATTTTTTTTCCTTTTTTATCGCTTTAATTACTATTTTCATCTTGTATATAAAGAAAACTATAAATTTTATGCTACATTGACCTCTAATTGAGTTGGTGAAAAATGAGCGGGGCAAAGGATTTTCGTTATTTAATACCAGAAAGTTTATTCAAGGAAATTACCCAAAAAGCTGCAGAGGAGTACCCTCAGATAATACATGGCTGGTTATTTGCTGACAGAAAAGAAAATTTCGGTATCTGTACGAAATTTATAATGAATCCAGATCTACGTAAAAGTAAAGTTCATGTTAAACCAAGGAGCTGGATGCGGTACAAAAAATCAAAAATCTATAACATGCGCAAATTTAAAACCGAAATGGATGTGGATATTGTCTGGATGTGGCACTCTCATCCAAGTGGTAACGAGAAGCTTCACACAATCGATAAACGAATATTAAAATATTTATCAAATGGTGTTATGATAATCGTAGTTCCTTCTGTGCCTAATAAAACTCCAGAACAAAAAGCCCATCTTGTGGGCTGGTATTATGACAAAAGATATACAAAAAAACCTATCATTGAAAAAATGGTTTTTGAGATAATATCTGAATAAATTAGATTTATTCTTCTTTTTCTCTTATTTTTTTGAATTTGTTAAAAGATATTAGTTGGTTCAAATAAAATTAATAAAGACTCTTGAAATTTGGTAGATATTAATTTATTTTCTAACGAAAAATTTTATGGAAATTAGGGTTAAAAATATGAAAGAAGATAATTTATCAATTCAAGAATTAGATGTAGCGGAAATAAACACTCACCGTTATTTTCAAGTAGATCTATTAAAAGCTGTAATGATTGTATTAGTTATATTTGATCATACTGTACCTTGGGCACTTAAAGACTATATGTTCGTATCCTTTTGGGAAAGAATCTCTATTCCTATGTTTTTAGTGATAATGGGCTTTAACATGGGACTATCTTTTAGTGGATTAGAATCAAGGTCTTTAAAGACTCTCTACTCTTGGAGCTATTTTAAAAAAAAGTTTTGGCGATACATCTTTCCTTTTCTTATTTTGCTAAGTCTAACATTAATAATTGGATCCATCTTTTTAAATTTCTATGATTATCCTGCATTTGAACAATATCGCCCTATGTTTCATTTTTCTAATATTTTTATAGGGATTTTACAATTTTGGGGGCCTGGTAATTGGTTTATACCCGTCATTTTTTTAAGCATCCTTATAATGCCACTAATATATAAGGGAATGTCAGGAAAATGGATTTGGAGAATCACTACTTTATTATTATGTTTTATTGTTGAAATTTCAACAAGACTTATTTTCCACGAGTTTGTTGTTGAAGTTCTACTTCCGCCTAGTACTTACGGAGAATATATAGCATTTTTAAATATTTTTTATATGCTTGCTTCTTCACCACTCTTCCTGCTCTCGGGTATTGGATTAGGTATGTGGTTTTCACGAAAACCAAATATTTTTGCAAAGCAAAATATATTCATATGGATACTTGCTCCATTAAGTCTCTGTTACTTAATCTTAACCCAATTAAATGAGCTTGGTATCATACATTTTACAATCGAGTTTATTCATGATGATTACAATTTTCTCATCTTCCCTTATTCGGCCTTTCTATTTTTGCTAGTATTGAAAATATTACCAAAAAAACCAAAAAAGAATACTATTTTCATTAATGGAATTAAAACACTCAGTAAATCAACATATCACATTCTATTAACACAGATTCTTTACTTTGCCATCACAGTGGCCATTTGGGGAGACCATTATGGTGCAAGCATTTATGGTATTGATCTAAGTTATAATCCCTTGGTGGTTTTTCTTTATCTCTTAATAAATTGGGTGATATGCATTCCACTCGGTGTTTTATGGTGGTATGGTGAATCTAAAGTAAGAGAATATCGATTAAGAAGGAGAAGTTCTGAAATTAAATAATTATTAGTAAAAAAATCTGAAAATTATAAGCTAAAATTTTTTTCATTTTTCTTTATACTTTAAAAGTCTATATTTTATAATAAAATATTAAAATTTTAAATTATTATATATATTTACGATTTTATGCTCAGGAAGTTAAACGGAGCTCAGTTCATCAACCCTCTAGATTGGTGAAAGTCTGTCGCTTAGCCTGGTAGAGCGCCGGTCTGCTAAACCGGTGTCCAACGGATTCGTGGGTTCGAATCCCACCCTGAGCGTACATATATGGGCCAGTGGTCTAGATTGGTATGACATCTCGCTTACACCGAGAAAATCGGGAGTTCAAGTCTCTCCTGGCCCACTATTTATTTATTTTTTTGAAGTATTCTTTTTATTTTTTGAGGACGTAAAGCACTTAATTTACAATTTTTAAGTTTGTTACCTATATGTGAAATTATTCCAGGGGCATCAGATCCCTCTTTTAATAAGACTAGATTTTCTAAAAACCCGAATCTTTTGACCGTAATAATATCCCTGAAATGTCCTTTTTGAGTTAGGACTTTTTTGAATTGACCCTTAGTTTCTCCACTTAGAAACACACCTTCAATATTCTCCTCTAAAATTTTTTTAAAGAAATTTAAAGTTCTTGGTGTTAACTCACCTAAAAGTTTATTGTTGACTGAATCTATTTCAGTTATTTTAATATATAACGGAAAATGATCGATAAAATTATAAGCTTCAATAATTTCTTTTAATGATCTCTCTTTTCCTTTACATAATTGCTCTCTTAAAGTGTGCAGATTTATAAGTACATCCATACTTGGATTCATAATAGCACAATCAACAAATAATCCGAATCCAACTTTTCCTACATCTACAAGAGAGCCTTTATATTCCCTATCAACTTTAATATCTTTAAATTCATTAATAGATCCTATCTCTTTTTTTAGGAGGTTAAAAACAAATTGTTCTTCGGGACCAGTGATGATTATCTCAAACCTTTTATCAAATTTTCTTAACTTTTTTATATTGATCGAGGTATCAGGAAAACCCTTGATATGCTCTTTTAAATATTTAAGATATCGAAGGTAAATATCTTCTTTTTGTCCACTATCTGCCACATTATAAATTTTGTCGCATAAAACTAAATTTTGCACCATACGAAAACACTTAAGTGTTAGTATCAATCAAAATTTAAGTACTTTAACATCAATAAAGTAGGTTTTTTCTTAAATTTTAAAATGGAGAATCTATTATTCAAAAAGATTTAAATTTCAAAATTTTTATCTTTCTATAAAAATAAAAACAGATTTTTACATAAGTTGGAGAATTATGGAAGAACAAAGATTTAATCATTTAGTTAACGCACTAAATGAATATGAAGGAGTAGAGGAAATTTTTCTATTAAATAATGAGGGAAATATCGTTTTCAAATCTGGGGATTTTCCTCTAACGAGTGAAGAAGCTAATGGAATATTAAATGCTTGGAAAACAAAAGAAGCTGCTCTCACCTTTCAGAATTATCGATTTGCAATTTTAAAGAATGATGAAATACAATTAGCTGCAAAAAATATTGGTGCTGGGAAAGGCAATATTATTGGGTCAATTACAAGAGAAGGAGATTATCTTGTTGCTCATACCAGAGATGAAGGCATGATTTTATTGGAGTGGTCAATATTTATAAATAAAGTTGCATGGTCATAAAAGAGTCATAAACAGAGAAGATTGAAATACACTAGTTCTATTTTAATTTTTATACTCTCTTTTTAAAATATTTAAAAAAAATATTTATTATATCATTTATTACTACTTTTTAACTAAAGTAAAATAAAATTAAAAAATAATATAAATAAAAAGAATTAATTAAAAAAAAATCTTTATAAGATTATCCAATTTAGTAATATCTGCTAGGATTTTAATTATTTCTGTTAAATTATTAAGGAGGTTGATGAATTATTTTTCAAGGTCAAGGCCGTGGCTACGATATGGCCATAACGCAATTTTCACCTGAAGGTCGACTTTTTCAAGTAGAATATGCTATTGAAGCTGTCCGAAGAGGTACAACCGCAATTGTATGTAGAAACAAAAATTCTGTTGTGTTTGCGGTTGAAACAAAAAGTTCTTTGCTCCAAGAGAAAAATGTGGGCTCAGAAAAGATTTTTAAGATAGATGATCATCTAGGGGTGGCTATTGCTGGTTTAACTAGTGATGCTCGAGTTCTCATTGATAGGGCTCGAGTTCAAGCTCAAGTTAATATTTTAAATTATGATGAAAAAATTTCAGTAAAAGATAGTACACTAAATATCTGTGAATATAAACAGGTATTTACACAGAATGCAGGTGTACGACCTTTTGGTGTTTCTTTTCTAATTGCTGGAATAGATTCAAATAATGAACCTTCCTTATATTTAACTGACCCAAGTGGAGCAATGTGGGGTTATAAAGCTTTTGCTATAGGTTCACAAGCAACTGAAGCAAGAACTTACCTTGAGGAACATTATAAAGAGGATATGAGTGATGAAGAATTGAAATTATTGCCATTAAGAACATTAAAAGAATTGATGGGCGATAATTTAAATAAAAATACCTGTGATATAGCTTTTATTTTAAAAGAAGATAAAACTTTTAAGCTATTAAATTTGGAAGAAAAGGAAGAATTATTAAACAAATTGACTTCCTAAAGACTATATCTAAATTCAAGGTAATACCCCTTTATATTTATCTTTTAACGGAAAGACAAAAAAATATAAAAAAAAAAAGAAATTGAGATAATTCAATCGTTTAAATTGTGAACGTATGACATGATTGATAGGGCAAGGATTGATTTAGGCGGATACATCGTAGGGCGTATTGAGAACTCCGGCAGAGTTTTTGAGATGTTAATGGACCCCGAGAAAGCATGGGAAGCAAAAAAAATCATTCGGGAAGAAATCAACGTAAGGTTAAAAGCAGGGAAAGAAAAATCGCGATTTACTGTAGAAGAGATATTAAAAAATCAAAAAATTGATTTAGAACTAATTTTTGAGAGTTTTTCGGTATTTGAAGATTTAAGAAGAGGAAAAAAAGCAACAGATGGAGATATGGAAGCGGTATTTAATACTACAGATGGAATGACTATCGCTGGGACTATTCTATTAGAAGGAGAAATACATTGGACAAAAGCCCAAAGAGAAGAAGAAAGGCAAAAAAAATTAAAACAAATTATAACAATTATTAGTAAGAATGCTATTAATCCACAGAATAAAAAACCTCATCCATACCAACGAATAGAAAAGGCTATTGAAGAAGCAAATGTTAAAGTTGATTTAATGAGAAGTGCTGAAGAACAAGTCGATGATATTGTTAAAGGTATTCGAGCTATAATTCCTATTAGAATTGAACAAGTTGAAATGGCTTTCAAGATTCCAACAGCTTTTACAGCAAAGGGTTATAATATTGTTGCCCAATATGTACAAATTAAAAAAGAAGAATGGCAATCTGATGGTTCATTGGTTGCTGTTGTAAGTTTGCCTGCAGGATTGCAAATGGAGTTAATTGATAAATTAAATAAATTAACACATGGGAGAGTTCAGACAAAAATATTAAAATCCTAACCTAAAATGGGTTAATTAATTCTTATTTATATTTATTATTTTAGGCATAGGTTAGGAGTATAGGAAAATTTTAGAAGAATGTGAGTAGTATTATGGAAGAAAATGAAGAACCAGTAGATAATGATTTCGAAGATTTTGAAGAGGATGATGCTTCAAGAGATGTAGTTGTACCTGGAGAAGTGTTAACTGAAGATGTTAAAAATTTTTTACCCGGGAGAGGAACGATTTTAAATAAAGAGAAGAATAAAATTATTTCTTTGAATATTGGGCTAAAACAAATAAAAAAGAATTATATTAATGTAATTCCTCTTAGGGGGTTTTATACACCTCGCCCTGGAGATAAGGTAATCGCATTAGTCGTTGATAAAAATCCAGTTAAATATAAATGTGATATTAATTCTAAAGATTTTGGTCAACTTAAACCAAAGAATACAATTAAAAGAGGACGAACAAGAGGATTCAGAGGCGGTGATGTTGATCGGGAAGAAACAGGTACAGAAAGATTTGATATAGGAGATATTTTAATTGTGAAAGTTCTCTCTGCTGATCGTTTAAATAAACCTGAACTGACAACTGTTGGAAAATATTTAGGTAAAAAAAGTGGTGGCATTGTTATTACTATAGACCCACCTAAAATTCCAAGAGTTATAGGAAGAAATGGTTCAATGATTAAAATGTTGAAATCTTTAACTGGATGTAATATCTTTGTAACACAGAATGGTCGTATATGGCTGAAAGGCGAAGATATTGCTCATGAAAGGTTATTAATCGAATCTATTCATAAAATTGCTTCTGAAGCCCATACTGTTGGTTTAACAGATAGAATGCAAGAATTTATAATAAATGAAAAAAAGAAGAGAGGTATTGAATAATGCCGTTAATTATTAAAGATGAGTATCCTAAGAAATTATTTCGTGAAGATGGAAAAAGACTCGATGGTCGTAGTGAAAAGGAATTAAGACCTATAAAAATGGAAGTTGGTGTTATACAAAATGCAGATGGATCAGCATATCTTGAATGGGGTAACAATAAAATCTATGCTGCCGTATATGGTCCTCGAGAAGTACACCCTCATCACTTAGCCAAACCAGATCGAGGTGTTTTAAGAGTTTTTTATAGGATGGCTACTTTTTCTGTTTTTGATAGAAAAAGACCCGCCCCTGGACGCCGTGAAAAAGAAATTTCTATGATTGTGGCAGATTGTATCGAACCCGTACTTTTTCTTGAACTTTATCCTGGCACTAGCTTTGAAGTCTTTATTGAAGTTTTGGATGCAGATGGTGGAACTAGATGCGCAAGTACTACAGTAGCAGCATTAGCTTTGGCTGATGCTGGAATTCCTATGAAAAGTTTAGTATCAGCAGTTGCTGTAGGAAAAATTGATGGAAAGAAAGTTGTCGATCTCTCTGGTATTGAAGATAAAGCTGGAGACGCAGATTTACCAATCGCTATCACTTGGTATAATGAGGAAGTCTCATTATTACAATTTGATGGAGATATGGATTTGAGTGAGATGAATGATTTCTTGAGTGATGCAAAAGAAGCATTGGAAAGCATTCATAAAACTCAATTGAATGTGTTAAAAAGTAAATACTTAAAATTACAAGAAGAAACTAAAACTAATAAGGAGAAAGAAAGTAAAAAAGGTGATGAGTAAATATGATGGACATAAAACGAATTATTTCGAAAATTGAAAGAGACTATATAATATCAAATTTAAAAAAAGAAGAGAGAATCGATGGTAGAGGTCTCTGGGAATATCGCGAATTTCAAATCAAGAGTGATATTATCGCTTCAGCAGAAGGCTCTGCGGATGTTTCTTTAGGTGACACAAAGATAATAACAGGTTTAAAATACGAAGTAGGTGAACCCTTCCCAGATTTACCTGATGAAGGAGTATGTACTGTAATGGCAGAACTGCTTCCATTAGCATCTCCATTATTTGAAAGAGGACCTCCTGATGAGCAATCAATTGAATTAGCACGTGTTGTAGATCGAGGTATTAGGCACGCAGATTGTGTTCAAACAAAGAACCTCTGTATCAAAGAAAGAGAAGCAGTTTATATACTTTTTGTTGACATGTACGTAATAAATTATTCTGGGAATTTAATTGATGCTGGTGGTGTAAGTGCATTAACTACATTAATTTCTGCACATATCCCTGAAGGAGTTTGGAATAGTGATAAAGGTGAGACGGATTGGACAGGAAAATATATAACGGGCGAAACTCTTGTAAAAGAATTACCTTTTGTAGTTACATATGGAAAAATTGATGATATTATCTTCTTAGATCCTAGTTTACCAGAAGAATTAGTTTGTGATGGTAAAATTTCTATTTCAGTTACAGAAGAAAAAATTACTTCAATTCAAAAAAGTGGTGCTGCTACATTTTCAATTGATGAGATTAAAACTTTAGGCAAAAAATCTTTAGAAATTGGTAAAAAACTTAGAAAAGATTTAAATCTTTTACAATATTTAAGCAAAATTGATTAATTTCTTAAATAATTTTTTTCTTATTTTATTTAACTTTTTATATTATTTTTTTATAGATAAAGCATGTCTAATACAATTGCATTAATATTAGATAAATTGCATTAAATTATTAATTTTTGATCCTTCTAAGTGTTTCGAAGGAACCCTAACCTCCCGCTTTACCGTCCAATTCAAAAGTAGCCATTGATTGAACTAAAATCGATCGATTTCCTTCACTATCTTTAAATGGAACGAAAATATTTTTTCCGTTTTTAAAAAGGAAACCTCCCGTAGATAAACTTCCATCATCAATGATAATAGCCGCTGGATTTACTGCCAAATTTTTATGAGGGTAATAAATTCTAAAATTTTGTTAGAGAAAATGAATAAGTGTGAGAAGTTCATATTTAGAAAAATTTATAGTTTATCCTATTTTTTTAATAACATATAATATTCAATACTAATTTTGATGTAATATGACAAAGAAAGTTGGAATAACAGGAAAGTACGGCGCTAGATATGGAAGTACACTAAGAAAAAGGACTCGTCTTATTCTGGAAAAGATGAAAGGAGATATAAAATGTCCCAGATGTATTACTAAGGGTTCTATCTATAGAGTTTCAACTGGTATTTGGCATTGTAAAAAATGTAATGCGCGATTTACAGGAGGAGCTTATTATATAGAAACACCCCGAGGCGCCGAATCTTTCAGAATAGCAAAACGAAAGCAACGTGAGTTAGAAATTATAGAAGAATAATGAGTATTAATAACTATTTTTCAATAGAATCTACAATAAAATTAAAATTTGATTCTTCTCAAATACGAGATATTTCTTACAAATCATTTTTACCAGAGTTTAATAAAACACGAACTAAACGATCTCAAATTTCGATGGAAAAAATGAATGATAAAAGTATTTTATTTGTGATAAAAAGTAATGACATTACTGCTTTTCGCGCGTCTATTAATGAAATTATTAGTTTTGGGAAAGTAATTACAAACACAATGAAAATAATCGATAATTCATAGAAAAAAATATATTCTTTACAATATAAAATAAATTATTAAATAAATACACCAAAATTGATAGAATTAATATGACAATCAATCTCGATAATTTGAACGAAGAACAAAAAAAGAAGATATTAAATCTTAATAATTTACAACAGTCTTTTGAATTTATTACATCTCAAAGAATACAAATTGAGAGCACATTAAGAGAATCTGAGTTAGCCATTGAAGAATTAGAAAAGATAAACACAGATGATGCTGTTTATAAAGCTATTGGAGGAATCTTAGTCAAAAGTGAAAAAAACAAGTTATTGGATGAGAAAAAAAGTCTAAAAGTCACATTAGAAATGCGGTTAAAAACTTTAAAACAAAAAGAAGATAGGGTAAAAAGCCAAATCGAAACTATGAGAAAATCTCTTCAAGCTGATTTCCAAAAATAAAATTCAAAGAAATTTTTATGTTGAAATCCAAATTTGATAATTTTATAGCTTTTATACAAAACAAAAATATTAAAATTCTAACTCATAATTTAGTAGATATTGATGGGTTAGCCTCTTGTGTAACTTTAAAATATTTTTTAACTCAATACTTTAAAGAACAGGAGATATCAATATATTTTTCAGAATTTGCTAAATCAACAAAACATTATCTTAGGAATATCACCGAAAAGTTTCCTGAGTTTGATTTTTCATTCAGTAAAAGCTTCAAAGCATCTGGTACTGATGTTATTTTGATAGTTGATACAAATAATTTAAACCAAATTGAATTAAATAATAATTTGGATCTCTCGAACTTAGGGATTCCTCTTATATTTATAGATCATCATTATCTTGGGGAAAAATTAGAAAAAACAAAATTAAACGCATCAAATTTAATATTTGAAAATTATTCTTCAACGGCAGAGATTATATTAAATCTCTTCGAATGTTACAAAATTCCATTAACCATTCCTTTGAAAATACTTATGATTACGGCAATTATAACTGATTCGGGCTTTTTCAAACATGGAAACAACAGAACAATTCAAAATGTGAGTAAATTAATAGGAGAAGATATCAATATTCAAGATATTTTTTTTCTATTAAAAAATGAAATAGATATCTCAGAAAAAATCGCTAAAATTAAAGGAATGCAAAGAGTTAAATTGATTCGAGAAGGGGATTTTTTAATCGGAATTTCAAAAGTTAGCAGTTATGGGGCAAGTGTTGCCATGAAATTAATTAATTTAGGTTTTGATGTTGCAATTGTTCTCTCAAAAGAAGAAAATCAATATAGAATTAATACTCGCGCTAAAAAGGCGGTTTGTCTAAATACAGGCCTACATTTAGGGAAAATATTAGAAGAAATCTCAGAAGAATACAAAGGGAACGGTGGTGGGCATGACGGTGCGGCATCTTTAACTAGTAATATAGAATCAGATACGATTATCACTCAAATTATTGAAAAAATTAAACACCATTTATAATCTAAGTTTAAAATAATCATAAATTATAAGAGAACAAGATTTATACGGGATAAGGTTTTATCATGGATCTAGTACGATTTGAGAGTTTTTATTATCGGTATAAAGGAAATGAAGAATATGCCCTAAATAATATTAATTTAAAAATTGAAGGCAATGACTCTAAATTTATTTTATTAGCCGGTGAAACTGGTTCCGGGAAAACATCATTAATTAGATGCATGAATGGTTTAATACCACAATTTTATGCTGGTTTTTATAGAGGAAAAGTAGAGATACAAGGAAAAAACACAATTGAAACATCAATAGCCGATTTATCTACTGAAGTAGGAATTGTTTTTCAAAATCCAGAAAATCAATTAATCACTATGAACGTTGAACATGAAATTGCTTTTGGTTTAGAGAATTTAGGCGTTTCACCAAAAGAGATTTTGAGCCGAATAAAGCAGACTGCTTCATTAACTGAAATTGAAGATATTCTAGATAAAGCACCTTTTGAATTGAGCGGTGGGGAACAACAAAGAGTTGCTATAGCATCGATCCTGGTATTAGAACCGAAAATTTTGATCTTAGATGAGCCTACTGCTTTACTGGACCCTTATATGGCTAATAAAATAATTAATTTATTACAAGAGATAAGAAGAGAAAAAAATATTACAATTTTAATTAGTGAACACCGTCTTGATCTAATTTTACCATTTACAGAGCAAATAATCTTAATGAAGAAAGGCATTATTGTTGAGCATGATTCTTGCGAAAAAGTCATAAATGGAGATAATTTTCAAAGATTAAGATTAAATAAACCCGTAATTTTCTCAATCTTTAATCAGCTCAAAAAAGAAAATTTATATAATAAAAATATACCTATTTCCATTTCAGAAGCCATAAAAACTTTAAAATTTTAATTACACATTGTGTTGATGATAAGAATGGCTAGAGAGATACCTCTGATTATGATGAAAGAAATTGGATACACATATCCAAATGGAACTAGGGCTTTAAAAAATATAAATTTAAATATTTTTACAGGAGAATTAATTGGAATAATGGGAAGAAATGGAGCGGGTAAAACTAGCCTTATTCGAACTTTAAATGGCTTAATTAGGCCAACTTCTGGTAATATATATATTAAAAACGAAAATATTAATTCTAAAAGTATTGCGACATTATCTAAGATCGTAGGAATTATTTTTCAAAACCCTTTCCATCAACTTTTTGCTAATTCAGTTGAAGAAGAAATTAACTTTTCTTTGAGAAGTTTAAATCTAAGTAAAGAAGAAATCCAAAAAAGAACTGATCAAACATTACTTGAATTTGATCTTGAGAAGTATAGAAAGCGATCTCCCCTCAATTTATCTGGAGGAGAATCTAAAAAGCTTGCGGCTGCTTCAATTATTTGTAGAGATCCCCAAATCCTAATTTTCGATGAGCCTACCTTAGGTCAAGATGCGAAAGAAATTGAATTTTTTATTAACTTAATTAATAATGAAAGAAAAAAAAGAAAGACGATCATTTTAATTACTCATAATATTGAGTTTGCTTATGAATATATACCTCGGACGATTCTAATGACTGAAGGCCAAATTATAGCTGATGGTTCTACAAAAGAAGTATTGAATAATGAGTTTTTAATAGGACAAACATCATTAATTTTACCACAAATTTGCCAATTTTATTTAGCATTACAGGAGTTAGGTTTGCAAGAAATAAACAAAATATCTTCAAAGAATGATATGACGGATTATTTAAGGAATCTTATAAAAAATAAATCTTCAAAAATTTAGGAGGAATACTAATACATGTCCTTAGAATTTCTGAATGCATTCAAATTTATGAAAAAAAAATCTTTTCTACATAATTTAGACCCACGTGCAAAATTATTATTCTCGATTGTATATACAATAAGTGCTCTATTATTCACACAAATTTTGCCTTTATTCTTCATTTTTTTGAGTTTAATTCCCTTAATTCTTTTAGGAAAAATATTTAGACAATGGGTTAAAAGCATACGTGGTCTGTCATTCTTGGTCCTCTTCATAATTATTCTAAATACATTGTTCATTTCATTATCATTTGCGTTAGCAATGATATTGAGAATTTATATTATGGTGTCTGCTTTTTCAATCTTTTTCTTAACTGTTGATCCTAATGATTTAGCACTATCTTTGATTTCAATGAAATTACCATATGAATTTGCTTTCTCATTCTCATTAGCTTTTAGATTTGTCCCTACTATCGCAACTGAAGCTCAAAACATATTAGATGCTCAACAAAGCAGAGGATATGAAATGCAAAAAAAAGGTCTTATTAATCAAATAAAAAATCTTTTTCCACTCTTAATTCCTTTAATAATTAGTTCAATCAAAAGAGCCTTTAATGTTGCGGAAGCTCTTGAATCAAGAGCTTTTGGTAGCAGAAAAGACCGTACGTATTATTACACTATAAAATATTCTTTTAAAGATTTTGTATTTACTCTTTATTTATTAGTGTTTTTAGTATTTGTAATTTTTATTAGAGTTCAATTTAATTCGATGCCTGATTTTCTTATGTGGAGTTTACCGGTTTGATCATAAAAGAATTTAATATTGAAGATTTAAATTTGCACTTTTTTGTTGGGATCAATCAAATTAAAATAAATTTAGACAAGTTTTTAGATTTCAATAAAATTAATAATGAAGAAAATGCTTTAAATCAATTTTTTAAAAAAGTTGCAGACCTCCAAAATAAAAATGAAAATTCTATGCTACAATTTGTTAAGAATGAATATATCTTAAACTATAATCATATTTTTATGGCATGCTACAATTTGCAGAAAGCATTTCAACAAAATATTAACATTTCGAGCAAAAAAAAGATCGAGTTGTTATTATATTTAGCAACTAATAAGCAGATTAACAAGAGTATTGAAGCTTTTGGAATTGATTATTCTGATTTAAATAAAGAGAATTGCACTTATTGTATCATCTCTCCGATTGATAATTTAAATAGGATTAACGATGAGTTATTGCAAATGCTCGGGGCAGAAGAGACATTATTAACTCTAAATAATCAAACGCTAAAAAAATTCAATAAAATTAAAGAATTTTTTAAAATATCCGAAGACCAAATTAAAATAATATTAAATTCTTATGGGATAGAAATCAACAAAACAGAAATTAATTTAAATTCTAAGTATTCTGCTTTAAATGACTTAATTTGTGAAAAAATGGCTTTATTGGGTTTGGAACAAGTTAAATTCAAGAAAAACTAGTTTTTTCATTTTTTACGTTAATTATCTCACTTTCTTTCAAAAAAGATATTCCAGTAATATTTCCTAAAATTTCAACCCTAATTATTTTATCTGGATTTTCAAGATCGACTTTGTAATCAATAGTACTAGCTATAGCTTCAATAAAATGATCTCTTTCAATTTTTTCATGATGTCTTCGTTTTAATATTATTTTAAAAGACTCTCCTTCATTAAGAAAATCTTTATGATGTTCTTGTATAAGGTATTTTATTGTTTTTGTATCTGTTTCGCACGTAAAATCAATTGGTACAATTTTTAGAATAAATTGGAAACAATTAGGATTTTTTTTCTGAAATTTTTTTATTTTAGAAAGAACTTGTTTTGAATTCAAATTGGTTAAGGCGGTAATTAATCCAGGAAACTGAATTCCTGAGATGATTGGGTAAGTATCACCACACATTAATAAAATGAACCATAATTCCGATTTCGCATTTGTTTCGTTGTATCGAGAAGTTGAGACTAATAGATTAAAATTTTTCATCCATATCACTCCTTTCATTCTGATAAATACTCTGCTATCTCTTCCTCAGAAATCTCCCCAATACGTAAAAATTTTATCTTTTGAGAGGTACAATCAATGATAGTAGTAGGGAGTTTCGATTTTGACTTACCTCCATCAACAATAAAGTCTATAGGACTTAATATTTTTTTTGTTACTTCTTCTCCACTAATTGAGGGTGGTTCTCCAGAATAATTAGCAGAAGTCCCTATAATTCCACCGAAATGTCCTTCTGCCTTTAGTAGATGTAAAATGCTTAAAATTATTTCATTTTTTGGGACTCGTAAACCTATTGTATTTTGAAAGGCAGTAACTTCTGGAGGAATGATACAAGGCTCTTTTTTTTTTAATATCATTGTTAATTGACCTGGCCAATATTTGATTGCGAGTTTTCTTGCGATATCATTGAATTCAGCAATTCTAGTAGCTTCTTCATAATCTGAAACTAATAATAATAACCCTTTTGATCTATCTCGAAATTTAATGTCATAAATTCTATTTATAACTTCTAAATTTTGAGGGTCTCCTCCAATTCCATAAACACTGTCGGTCGGGAAACTAATAACTTTTCCTTTAACTATAAAATTAACAGCAGTTTTTAAGTAGACTTCAATATCTTTTAGTTTTTTTCCTGCTAATTTAATTAAAAATCCCATAAATGTTAGTTATTTTTTTTTCTTTATACTATATAAATTTTTCTTTCAATATTATTTCATTTAGAAATCAAATGAATTAGAAAAAGAATCCAATTTTTTATACTTACTTGAAATTTTAATTATATTTGATCGTTTTTTTGTACTTTTGTATCCTTTTATTGGAAGTATAATGCCTTCCTGTGAAGCTAATTCCCTCCACCGTACTTTCCAACTAGTGGGAATTGTATTTTGTTTTAAAGATTTTACATTTTTTTGTAAAATTCTGGTAAAGAATGAAATAATTGAAAATTTACAATTGAATGTGACATAGAAAACCACCCTAAAGTTCATGCAACCGTAAAAATTGAGCCTATCTTTAAAAATATTAAGGAAATAATAAAAAAATTAAAAGATATTGAGGAAATAACACATGTTTGGAGATTATCCGGTGACTGTGGCCTGTTAGTAAAACTTGAGATTTCTTCAATTGAAGTATTCAACCCTCTAATTGAGGGAAAAATTTCTCAAATTAATGGTATTAAAATTATAGAAACATGTTTTATAATAGATATTGTAAAATAATTCCGTTTCTATCATTTTTTATTTAAATTTAAATAGCATATTTACCTGTATTTGTTATTTCTTAGAGTTGATAAAATTTAAGTAGTAATATTTACAATATTGATTAAAAAATTAAAAGATTTTTATGAGTATAAAAAGAATTTATCCCAAAAAATTGCAGACTATTGCTTTTATTGGCAATTATATACCACGCCAATGTGGTATTGCGACTTTCACAAATGATCTATTGCAAGCAATTTCAAATGAATTGCCAAAAAGTAGTTGTTGGGCATTAGCAATGAATGATACACCTAGGGGTTATTCTTATCCTAATCAAGTTCGCTTTGAATTGAATGCTAATCGATTGAAGGATTATTCACTAGCTGCAGAGTTTCTGAATGTTAATAAAGTTGATGTTGTTTGTCTGCAACATGAATTTGGCATCTATGGAGGAGATCATGGAATTTATATTTTAACATTACTCCGTAACTTACATATGCCGATTGTATCAACACTACATACTCTTATACCGAATCCCCAACCCAAAATTAAAAAACTTATTGAAACAATTGGTAGATTATCAGATCGTTTAATCGTTATGAGCCATCAAGCTAAAACGCTTTTAAAAGAAGACTATGGGATACTTACTGAAAAAGTTAATGTAATTCATCATGGAATTCCAGATATTCCATTTATAGACCCAAATTTTTTTAAAGATCAATTTGGAGTTGAAGGGAAGGATGTCATTTTAACTTTTGGTTTGATTAACCCTGGAAAGGGGATAGAGACAATGATTGATGCTTTGCCTAAAATCGTTAAAAAACATCCAAATGTGATGTATATTGTACTTGGTGCTACTCATCCAAATGTAAAGAAAGAACATGGCGAATCATATCGTTATTCTCTTCAAATCAGAGCTAGAGAGCTTGGTGTAGAAGATCATATAGTTTTTTATAATAGGTTTGTAGAATTAGAGGAGTTATGTGAATTTTTAGGAGCTGCTGATATTTATATAACTCCATATATAAACAAGGAGCAAATTGTCTCTGGCACACTTGCTTATGCTCTTGGAACTGGTAAAGCTATCATTTCTACACCTTATTGGTATGCTGAGGAAATCTTAGAGGGAGGAAAAGGAATAATAGTACCATTCAAGAATCCAGAAAGTATAGCTGATAATATTATTAATATACTAGATAACGAAATTGACAGACATACTATGCGAAAAAAAGCCTATATGTTTTCTAGAGATATGATTTGGAAGGAGGTTGCTCGAAACTATATAGAGATATTTGCAGAAGTAGTTGAAAAAAGATTATCAGAACCAAAAACCATTTTAAGGATAAAATCATTACAAACTTCACTATTCGATCTACCTCAGCCAAAATTTGATCATATGTATAGGTTAACTGATGATGTTGGTATTTTACAGCATGCTAATTTTATAATACCGAATCGAAAGCATGGTTATAGCACAGATGATAATGCGAGGGCATTAATTGTAGTACTCTTAGCTCAAGATTTATTAATTGAAGATAAATTATTAGAGAATCTTGATTGTCGTTATTTAAGTTTTTTATTGCACGCCTTCAACGAAAAGAATGGTCGATTTCGCAATTTCTTAGGATATGATCGTAAGTGGCTTGAAGATGAAGGATCTGAAGATAGTCATGGTCGGGCTGTTTGGAGTTTAGGAAATACAATAGTATTATCAAAAACAAAAGAGTTCGGAGATCAGGCTTTAAGATTTTTTGATAAAGCTGTGTCAGTTCTTTCAGAATTTAAATCTCCTAGAGCTTTAGCTTTTGGTTTGATAGGAATTCATGCTTATTTAGCTAGATTTGGAGGAGATAGCAAAATAAGAAGATTTCGAGAAAAAATAGCGAATAGTTTATACGAAATATATTGTTCAAATGCTAGTGATAAGTGGCCATGGATAGAGGACACTTTAACTTATGATAATGGAAAAATTCCACAAGCTTTAATGATGTCTGGACAATGGTTACAGCGAGGAGATATGGTTAAAGCGGGATTAACGTCATTAGAGTGGTTAATTAATATTCAAAAGAATCCTAAAGGACACTTTACTCCAATCGGTAATTCTGGATGGCATCTACGTAACGGAGAAAAAGCGAGATTTGATCAACAACCTCTTGAAGCTGAGAGTATACTTGAAGCATGTATTGAGGCATTTAAAATTACTCAAGACAAAAAATGGATTAAAGAAGCACGTCATTGTCTAGAATGGTTTTTAGGTCGAAATGATTTGAACGTTTCGCTTTATAATTATAAAACTGGAGGATGTTATGATGCTTTAACATCTACAGGTCCCAATATAAATCAAGGGGCAGAATCAACATTAGCTTGGTTATTAGCCCTTCTAAATATGTATTTGTTAGATAATTTAACTGAGATTGATTTAACAGAACAAATAAGTGAATAACAAAAAATGTCTAATCAACCAATTGTTATAATAAGTTCTTATCCCCCACGCCTTTGCGGGATTGCAACATTTGCTGAAGAAGCAAGAGAATTTATCAAAAAAGCTAATCCTAATAGAGATGTTTTAGTTATTAGCCATACAGATGGAGAGGGAGAAGGAGTTTTTCCATTAATTGAGATAAACAGATATAATTGGTATGAACCTGTAGCAGACAAAATAAATAAGTTGAAACCATATGCAATTCATTTAGAACATGAATATGGGCTTTATGAGTATATAGATAAACGTGGTATAGGAGATAGAAATGAAGGATTTCTTAAACTTCTTGAGGCCATTGGTCATTATCCCATCATAGTTGAACCACACACTATTCATGGCCGAATTACCGATTTTGAAGCCGAATTCATTTACCAGCTTTGTCAGAGAAGTGATATTGTTTTATTTAAATGTCATTATCAGAAATGGAGATTAGATTGGTCTTTTAGAGCTCGAGGATGGGACACTCCTAAGAACATCATGGTGGTGCCACATGGCGCTCGTTCTGATAAAAGATGGGGTATTGAGGAAATTCCTGAATTAAAAACCGAATTAGGCTTAGATGATTTGAAATTATCAGATCATCTTGTAGGAATGATTGGATGGATACAAACTAATAAACGGTGGGATATTCTACTTTCAATGTGGGATGATATTCATGATGAAATAAAAGAAAAATGTGGTCAAAAATGGGATTTATTCGCTGCAGGTACTATACGTGACCCAAATCATCAACACGATTATATACTGTGGAAATCTGATGTTGTTGATCTTCAGAGTAGAGGGAAAGCATATTATTACGAATTTATCCCAAGAGGAGATATCTATTATAAGGTAATGGCTATCTGTGATTTCATCGTCTTACCGACTATTGATGAAACTCAATCAGGGACACTCGCAAGAATAATCGCTTTGAATAAACCATATATCACAACAGCTCCAATGGAAGGATTAACTGCCCAAACTTTAGAAAGTGGTGGTGGCTTATTATTTACGACAAAACAAATGCTAAAAAACAATATAGTTCGATTAGCATGTGATGAGGATCTTCGAATGACACTTGGTGAAAATTTAAAAAAGTATCTTGACGAGGGTGTTTCATGGGAAATCATTGCTGATAAATATAATCAAGCCTATGATTTAGCACGAAATGCCAAAATCTCTGGAAAACCAGTAATAATAGAACCTGAATTCTAAAGGGTGTTAAAAATAAAAAATAATACAATAAAAGAGCTTTTTAACCGTCATCCGCATAATCCGATTATTTCGATTAATGATCTTCCTTATAAGGCAAATTCAGTATTTAATGCAGGAGCAATAAAAGTTAATGAAATAGTATTCTTATTAATGCGAGTTGAAGATAGAAGGGGTATTTCCCATTTAACATTAGCTCAAAGTAAAAATGGAATAAATGATTGGCAGGTTAACTCTCAACCAACCTTAATACCGAGCCCAGATGATTACCCTGAAGAAGTCTGGGGAATTGAAGACCCGAGAATTATTTTTTTAGAGGAAAAAAAATTATGGGCTATTACATACACAGCATTTTCTAAGGGAGGACCTTTAGTTTCATTAATAACTACTAGTGACTTTCAAAATTTTACTCGTTATGGCCCTGTGATGCCACCAGAAGATAAAGATGCTGCTTTATTTCCAATTCGCTTTGATGGGCGTTGGGCAATGATTCATAGACCTGTTTCATACCTTCCAACACCAAAAGCCAATATTTGGATTTCTTTCTCTCCAGATCTTAAACATTGGGGGGATCATCAGGTGCTTATCAAAGCTAGGAAGGGTAGCTGGTGGGATGCAAATAAAATTGGCTTATCGCCTCCACCTTTAAGAACTGATGAGGGATGGTTAATTCTTTATCATGGAGTTAAAATTACTGCTAGTGGTATTATATATAGATTAGGGCTGGCACTTTTAGATATAGTAAATCCGCGTAATTTAATTGCTAGATCCGATGAATGGATTTTTTCTCCAAAGGAATCTTACGAGGCTTATGGTGATGTAGATAAAGTAGTTTTTCCATGTGGTTGGATTCAAGAAAATGATAAAATCTTACTTTATTACGGATGTGCTGATAGTTGTATTGGTTTAGCAACAGCCAATCTTTCAGAACTTCTTGATTGGCTTAAAAAGCATAATTCTTTATAAGGAGGAAGATTATTCACGTAGCAATACTCTCACCAATTGCATGGCGTACTCCTCCTCGATCTTATGGTCCATGGGAATATATAGTTTCTTTATTGACGGAAGGGCTTGTAAAGAAAGGTATTAAGGTTACTCTATTTGCTACAAAAAATTCCATTACTAAAGCAAATCTTGTAAGTGTTTGTCGTCATGGTTATGAAGAAGATAATGAATTAATACCAAAAGTTTGGGAATGTTTACATATATCTAAATTGTTCGAAAGAGGAGATGATTTTGATATTATTCATAACCATTTTGATTTTCTACCTTTAACTTATATGAAAATGACGTCCACTCCGGTTGTTACCACAATACATGGTTTCTCGTCTTCTAAAATTTTACCAGTTTATAAAAAATACAACCATCAGAGCTATTATATTTCAATTAGTAATGCCGCGAGATCTCCAGATTTAGATTATATTGCTACAGTTTATCATGGTATAGATCTAAGTCAATTTACTTTTAGCTCTGAACCTGAGGATTATTTATTGTTTTTTGGCCGTATTCACCATGATAAAGGTACTAAGGAAGCTATTAAAATAGCTCTCAAAGTTGGAATGAAATTAATCTTAGCAGGGATTATTCAAGATAAGAATTATTTTAAAAGAGAAATTGAGCCTTTTCTTAATAATAATTTAATAAAATACGTTGGTGTTGCGGGTCCGAAGAAGAGGGATGATTTATTAGGAGGTGCGTATGCATTATTGAACCCTATTAATATTCCCGAGGCATTTGGTCTGTCAGTTGTGGAAGCAATGGCTTGTGGAACACCTGTTATCTCTTTTAATAAAGGGAGTATGTCTGAAGTAATTGTAAATGGAAGAACTGGATTTTTAGTTAATTCTATTGAAGAAGCGATTAAGGCATTGAAAAAAATTGATATCATTGATCGCGCAGAATGTCGAAGATGGGTTGAAAAGAAATTTACTGTTGAAAGAATGGTTGACGATTATATTAAGGTCTATGGATCAATTTTAGCAAAATATGAAAAATAAATCTATTTTGTAATTTGGAACTTAAAATGAAATAAAAAAAGTAATCTTTTATTTGAAATAAATTAGTTAAATAATGTCTATTCCATAAGATAATCTTGATTTTTATCCTTTAATGCAAAAAAATAAAAGTTATGAATTTTTTTAAGAATATATATGAAAATGATTTGATATCTTTTTAATTTAATAATTTAGTAAATCAAGTCTTAATTCTAGGATAACTAGTTCACAAAGACTTATAAAATCAATTCTTATAGAAGAACTAAAATGTTAAATTAAATCACTTTAGAGAGAATTTAATTATAACCATACACAATTATAGAATTAACAGAAAATAATAAGTAGATGAAAAATTTGACAGATAGAACGGAAAAAAGAGAAGAAAATACTTAATATCATTATATATTAGAAATTTAGAACAAACTAAAAAATTTGAGAAAGCTTAGAGGAATCAAAAATTAAAACTTATAGTAACAATTCAGATAAAAAAAAATATAAAGATTATTTTGGATATTGTTCTTGGCAAGTTAAATCTGCTTCTAACCGTTTCCATGTATGTTCTAAGTATTCTTGGAGTTCGATTAAATCCTTTTCTGAAATATTTGCAAATCTTTTTTGCTTAGAAAGATAATCTATTAGTGGCGATCTCTTAGAGGGATCAAGTAATGGCCTACTTGCTTTTGATAATGTCATGATTCCACTTTCTACTTCATATAGAATCCATGAACCAGTTTTTACAGCTAATCTGGCAATTTCTATAGTCTCTTCAGAATTAAATCCCCATCCAGTACAACAAGGAGCCATAATATGGATATATCTACAGCCTTTAATCGATTTAGCTTTTTGAAATTTATCATATAAATCAAGTGGTTCGCTTATAGAACAAGTAGCTACATAAGGTATATCATGAGCTGCCATAATTGCGGGAAGATTCTTTTTGAACCTATCTTTTCCTTTTGTGGTTGTACTCGTCCATGCACCATGTGGTGTACTTGAAGATCTTTGAATACCTGTGTTCATATATGCTTCATTATCGTAACATACATAAATTTGATCTGAATTTCTTTCTGCTGCTCCACTTAGACCTTGAATTCCTATATCTGCAGTACCACCATCTCCTGCAAATGTAATTGTCGTCATTTCATCCCAAATTTTACCGGGAAATCTATATGCTTTTGCTTTAAAGGCAGCAGATATTCCTGTTGCTGCTGCTGCTCCCGCTGCAAAAGCCATATTTGTAAATGGAAAATTTGGTGCAGTTTTAGGCCACAATCCTACAACTACATTTAAGCAGGAAGCAGGAGTTACAAGAGCCGTATTGGATCCTAATGCCTTAATTGCCCATCTAAGTGCGATTTCTAAACCACATCCCGCACAACAAGAATTGCCTGGAAGGAAATATTCTTCTTGGCAAGATTCTAAAGCTTCTTTTAGTTTAACCATTCCTTTATTCAACCTCCAATAAGCCATCCCAGAGAGTTCCATGAATCATATCTTTTGGAAGTTCTCCAGTTTCATTATATTTAACTAACTTTATTAATTGGTTTTTCTGTTGTTCAAGTGAGACTTCTCTTCCTCCCAATCCATTAATTATCGGCAATATTGTTGCAGTTCCTTTAGTTTCATGTAGAGCAGCTTTCACTTCACAACTTACAGGACCGCCAGTTTGGCATCCAAACGCTGTAGCTCTATCTATCACTCCTAGTACTTTCACCTTTTTTGCAGCTTCAATAATATCTTCTGTTGGAAAAGGTCTAAAATGGCGAAGTTTTACCATCCCAACTTTATAACCTTCATCTCTCAAATCATCTACAGCTTGTTCCATTTGTAAAGCCAAATCTCCATATATAATTACTCCTATATCTGCATTATCCATTTTGTATTCTTGAATTAATCCATTACCATAATTTCTCCCAAAAATTTTCTCAAATTCTTTAGCAACGTTTTTAATTTTCTCTTTTGCTCTTATATTTGCATCATGAATTTTTAGTCTAAATTCGTAATAAAAACTGGAGGGCATGATAAGATTGCCAAACATCATTGGTCTTTTTGGATCTATCCATATATGTGGCCAACCTTCTTCACCCGGTAATGGTGGTAAGAATGTATCTACAAGATCTTGATCTTCTAGAATAACTGGTTTTGATGTATGTGACAGAATAAACCCTCCGTAAGATACAAACTTTGGTAAAAGAATATCGTAATCTTCACAAACTTTATATGACATTAAAATTTCATCATATATTTCTTGATGTTCTGCACAAAAACAACTCATCCATCCTGTATCTCGCTGACTTATTACATCGGTAAAATCAGCCCAAATATTCCATGGTGGAGCGGGACCTCGAGATGCTATAGCAACTACAATGGGAAGCCTAGCTCCAGCAGCCCAATGAATCATTTCATGGGCATAAAATATTCCTTGGCCCGATGTTGCTGTAAAGGTTCTAGTTCCCGCTTTACTTGCACCAACTACAGCAGCAAAAACACTATGTTCTGACTCCATTTTTATATATTGAGTTCCTGGCATTAACCCATTATCTACAAATTCAGATAATTTTTCAACTACTGTAGTTTGCGGAGTGATAGGATAGGCGCTAATTACTTGAACTCGTGCTGATTTTGCAGCATACGCAGCAGCTACATTTCCTTTTATAATGATAGATTCTCTCTTTTGGACAAAATCTTTCTGAACTTCAGTCATCTTTTATATCACTCTCTCTAATCATTTCTATATTTTTAGTTGGGCATTCTTTAGCACATATACCACAACCTTTACAGTAACGCAAATCAATTTCAAATGAGCCGTCTTCTTTCCTTTTAATTACACCCTCTGGACAATACATCCAGCATATTCCGCATTTATTACAACCTTCTTTAATAATTGGTCTAAAAGTTCTCCAGTCACCAGTTATTCCCATATTTCCATCAATAGGTAATGAAATTGGAATTGGGGATAATTCTTTCCAATTTTTATATTCTTGAACCTTAGGACGTTCTTTTACTGATTTATTAATTTTCTTCCATTTTTCAGATTCTGACATATTTACATCTCTCTTACTGATTCATAAGCGTCTTTTGCAACACTCATATTTTTTTCTAATCGACTTTCTCCAAACTCCTTTCTAATTACTTTTTCCATTGTTTCAAGATTATAATACCCTGTAATCTTTCCAAAAGCCCCCAACATAGGAATGTTTAGAATTGGGCCACTAGCATGCATAAAATTTTTCTTAATGCAAATTCCTGTTGCATCAACAAGAAAGACCTTTATGTTATTAGGTAGACCACTTTTATCTATAGGATCTGGACTATTAACTATTAGATTTACACCTTCCTTTATTGAATTTTTTATCCTTGGAATGTCTAATAATGAAGTGTCAAACATAAATATATAATCTGGATTCACTACACTGTCATATGTTTTAATTTGCATACTCTTAGAAATTTTTGTAAATGCCTGTATTGGAGCACCCCTTCGCTCCGCTCCTATTATTGGAATTGCGATTGTATCTTTAAAACCCTCCTCAAATGCCATTTCAGCTAACAACTGACTTGCGGTTATACAAGTCTGACCGCCTCTACAATGCATTGATATTTCTACAATCCTTTTATTGCTTGACAATTTATTCAACTAATTTTTCTTAATACTATTGAATGCAATATATCCAATAAAGGCACAATGAATAAAAGTTCTATTAATTTTCCTTATATAAATACAATAAGAAACAATAATATAGAATTTAAAATAATAATTGTTATAATTATTAATTTATTTTGAAAAAGCCGTCGCCTTAAATCTGTTTAATGAAAGGAAGTAATTAATTCATCCAACTTTAAAAAAACTTAAACTAGGAAATAATTAAATGACTAATCAAAAAAGAAATAATGAGATAATTTATTCATTCAAATGCCCTTCATGCGAAGAGGGCACTATTAATATATTTAAGAGTATTTATGATCTCTCCGATGGAGACAGAATGCTCATATTAAAATTTGAATGTAATATCTGTAATTTTCATAAAAATGATGTAATCCCTTTATCAACAAATATGGAACCGGGAATTATGACTTTACAAATTACAAATGAAGAGGATCTCAAATCTAAAATCTATCGTTCCCCAGTAGGCAAGTTAGAAATACCAGAATTGGATTTAATTGTAGAACCGGGTCCTAGAGCCGATTTTTATTATACAAATGTAGAAGGTATACTATTCAGATTTGAAAGTGCTGTTTCAATTTATAAAAACAATCTTGAGAAAAATGATCCTGAAATAAGTGAAATTGAGGAGCTGCTAAATAACCTACAAAAAGCAATGGATGGAAGATTTAAATTTACCCTAGTAATAACAGATCCCCTAGGAGGGAGTTATATAATTCCACAAAATAAATCAAAATATACATTTAAGAAAATTGAGAAAAAAGATTTAGAATAAATATAAAATATGAAATAACATCAAAACTTACAGAAGACTTTTGCTAAATCTAAAGATGGGAAGGAATATCTTGAAGATTATTGTATATTTCAAGACGATTAGAATATAATAGTTATTTCCACGAGTGATATTAACGTTTACAATGTCATTAAACCTCTCCCTCAACAGCTCTGTTCCTTCAATTAACACCATTCTTTATGGAAATCTGTTCCAAATATTCTTTTTAATGCCTTTAAGTAATCTTTATCTAACATTCTACAATAAGGCAACCAAGCATCTTTTATTCTCAATAAAACACTACGGACTTCTTCGTCTCTCTCCTTGATAACGAAAAAATGAGGAAATAAACTGAAAATATTGCATTCTAAGTATCTTTTAGCAATATCAGTATGATGATGTTCCAAAATAAGATTACAAATGTCACTAAAGAACCCAATTTCAAGACCTTCCTTGAGTTCATCGTCATAATAAACCCCAAGGAATATCCCTTTTAAATAACGGAATATTTCTTCATAATCCAGATATTTAAAAACGAAATCAAAGAGATAATTTATTTGTCTTACTGTTTCTCCACCAAGGAAACTAGTTTTTCTCATTTGTGTCGTCCCTATTTGACGAAGTAAATGACTTCTATTTTCTATTAAACATTTTCTGATATCCTTAGGATTCTTCATAGATTTTAATCTGGTAATAGTGATTTTCGGTTCTAAATCTGGTTTAGTAATATAGACATTTACGACAGGTTTTCCTTGTCTTAAGGTATACAAATCCCAGGATTCCCACCTCTCATAGGGTTGTAACCAACCATGACTCCTCCTTAATTTAGGATCAAAGATCCTTAATCTTCTTGAAGCACTTGTTGTTTTCATAACACCCTCATCACCTATTTCTGTATAGTCATATTCTGTATAACCGCAGACTACGCTACCAGGTTGAGTTATGTAGTTTTTATCTGAAATACCTAATGCTTTCAATACAGGTCGTTCATTATCAATTTCTAAAACACTCTTTTCAAATGTGGGGGTTCTGTCAATTTGTCCTCTAATAATCGGCCAATTTTCTTCAATTTCATTAACATTATACTGAGTATCAGCACCAAATAACCTATGAATACTCTCTTCGTTTGGTGGTATGATCCCATGACATATAAAAATCATATATAATGAGGCAGGGATGGTATAATCACTAATACTTCCTAAACTTATAGAAAAAAAAACCGCTTTCTCCTCATGAGGATGAACTACCCAATTATACTCGGCATTAAGCGATTTAGTTCTAAGAAAATTTTTAATATTCAATCCGTCCTCGATGATCTTTATAAATCTTCCATCGGAAGTCTCTTGTTTTTTAAATTCTAACCCATTAATTTTACATATTTGTTTTAGTGATTGAACTAATTTATTATCAAGCTCCCATTTAACAATCTTATCTTGTCTATCCTTAGATTTTATCGTATCATACATAGACCAAATATTGGGATTATCTATTGGTATTCTTTCTAATGTTGAGTCATCGATTATTATTTTATCTTTTATCACCTTGGTTTTTGGGTCAATAAGAGTAATGAGTAAACCTATATTCGGATAATCATAACAAATCTGGCGGTTCATCGATTTGATCTCAGTTTCAGGATACTCTTTCTCGATGATTGATTGAATTTTTTGGGTAATATCCCAAGGAACTTTTTGTTTAATCCACCAATACTCAGTGAAAAATTCGCTATTTGAATATGAAGGAAAAATTTCTATAGTTAAAACAGATGATCCTAACACTTTACTGGCAGCAGTTTTTATCTTCCCAATTACTTCGTCATTTTTCTTTATAAAAAATTCGTAAAAAAGGGGGTGACCATTAACATCATAAATCGTCAAAGGACTTTGATCATCCCATACAACTCTAAAACCTTCCCACATCTTAAGATTTGTATGCATATGTATTAATAGCCCTGTAATAGCATGCTCAAATGCAACCTCCTTATCAACTAGGTGATTTTCTTCTCGTTCTATTTCTATACACCTTCTTATTCTGTTTTTGGATTTAACATAGACTGTAATTAAATGTTAATCGTTTGCAAAATATAAATATTGACGTTTTTATAGAACATCTCTTAACTTTTTCTTAATTATTCTTGACATTTCAAAATTTAAAGAAATGCTAAGTACATATAACAAAAGCCTTGGAAGAAAAAGGGGTTCATTAGAGTTTTTTAAATAATAAATCATTAAGATTGAAAAATTAAAATGAAAACACAAATTTTTTTTATAATTTAGTTTCTTTATAAACTAGAAATTATATTTTAAAAAATATTTTTAAAAAAATGATTTTAAAGGCAATATTATATGACAAACAATATAAAACGAGTAGGAATTTTAACGGGTGGCGGAGTCATGTTCAAGATTTTCCTTGACTGTCGTATACTGCCCTGGGTTAAATTCTGTTCTCTATGGAATCATGCTAAAAGCTTATGATTCAGGTATTCAGTGCATTGGAATCCTCAAAGGATGGAAAGGATTTATAAAAAATCAAACAATTCCACTTAATATTGCAGAGCATGATGACTTGCACACCGTTGGTGGAACTATCCTATATACGAGTAGAACTAACCCATTTAAGGGAGTAAGTTCAAAGGAGGAAAAAGCTAAAGAATTAACTAAAAAATTTGAGGAATTAGGAATTGATGCTTTAATAGCTATTGGAGGAGATGATACTCTTGGAGTTGCTGATTCTATGTATAAATATGCTAAAGCTAATATAGTTGGTGTACCAAAGACTATAGACAATGATCTGGCAGGAACTCATTATACTTTTGGTTTTTGGAGCGCTGTTCAATTAGCCTCAGATACACTAGATAATTTAACAACTACAGCACATTCCCATCAAAGAGTATTTATAGTTGAAATTATGGGAAGAGATGCTGGTTTTCTGACGATGTATAGTGGTATCTCAGCTGGTGCGGATATAATTTTAATTCCCGAGACTCCTTTCGACTTAGAAAGAGATGTTATAGATATTTTGAAAAAAAGGGTTAATGCTGGTTATAAATATCATATAATTGCTATATCAGAAGGAGCTTATCCAAGCTTGGAGTCTTTAAATCGAGATTTTAAGACAATATCGAAAGATACAATTGATAAATTACCCAAAGATACATATGGGAATCCACTACTCGTACAATTAAATATATCTCGAATAATTGTTGATGAATTAAGTTTAAGAGATGATTTAAAGAATGAATTTCAAAAAAATGATATAGATTTCGAATGTCGAAGTGTAGTTCTTGGACACACTATGCGTGCTGGACATCCCAACTCTTTTGACAGAATCCTTGGTTTAAGATTTGGTTTAGCTGCAATGAAATTAGTATTAGAAGGTAAATTTGGTAATATGGTATCACTCCAAGGAAATCAAATAGAAACCGTTCCACTTTCTGAAGGTGTAAAAAAGAAATACATTACCCCTCAAAATGATAAAATGGAGCTTCGAGATTTGCTCGTGAAGATTCGCTATTTATCAAAACAGAAATAAATATTTTATGGACTTATTTTATGGCAGAAATTAGAGGAATTCTTTTTACTGTGATAAAAGGGAAGGGGACACGATCGGAAGGACCTGATTATTTCATTAAGCCATTGGATGATTACAAAAACTGATGGTCAGAAGTTTTATTTAGAAAAAAGACCCATATCTGGGAGAAAGATCCTGAATTGCATAGATTTCTGAATAAAAGAGTGTTCAATAGTTGGAGATATTATCGAGACAAAACATACAATTACCTTCGATTATCTGAACGTAAAGGTCTTAGAATAAATTTTTAATAAGTTATTCTTAATTAGTCAAAGGAGAAAAGATGGGATTTAAATCTCTTTTTTTATAAATATTTTTACAAATCATTTTCTTAGGTACAAGAATTATGCAATTAAAAGACAAATCAGTTTTATTGCTATTCATTTTAGGAATAGGTTTTTTTTCAGGATCTATACCAATTATAAATGCTTGTAAAACTGATGCTTATGAACGTAATTATGCTGAATGGAGAGTTTCTAATAATCAACCTTATTTGTATGTAGAAGCAGATGATTACTATAATCTTGGATTTTTAGAAGGGCAAAATCTCGCTTTTCAAATCGCTTGGATGAAACTCATGATAATGCTTCAAGCTGAGGAAATAGGAATTTCTTATGATCTTGCATTATATTATACAACAGATTATTTAGGATATATCCCTGAAGATTATTTACTTGAAATGCAAGGAATTGCTGATGCAATTGATGTTATATCTGTTTCATTTATGGGAAAAATTTATGAAATTTCAATCGATTTTATAGATGTCCTAGCTCAAAACTGTTTTTGGGATATCTATTATGGAAAAATTATTCCAATTCTTACAGGTTATCCACAATCACCATTGATAGCAGGAGGTTGCACCGCAATAGGGGCTCATACCAGTAAGAATACAGTTTTCGGACAAACTATTGATCTTACTCTTTTAATGATGCCTGCAGTTTCATGGGTTTATACAAAAATAAATGACAAAAAATTTTTCTCATTTAGATTGGGTAGTATGTTGGCTATGGGTGGAATAAATAAATGGGGACTGTCAATTTCTGTTAATCTAATTGAAGTTTTTAATTATGGATGTTCAGGGATTCCTCTATCAATTATTTATAGGAGTGTGTTGGAAAACGCTAAATTTGTCAAGCAAGCAAAAGATATAATTACTTCCAATAACTTTACATTAGGATGGAATTATATTATAAGAAATAAAAAAACTATGATAACAATTGAAAGTATTCCTAATTTATATTCATTAGAGCAAATAGGAAGAGGAAGATATACTTTTGATGCAAATATTTATGAAAATAATTTATTTAAGATGTTTATGATTTATCCCACAAAATATTTAGAACGATATAATAGAGTTGCTGAATTATGTCATGCTTATAACCAAGATGGAAATTTAGATATTAAGGAATTATTCAATATCTGTTCAGACACCCAAATCTCAAGAAGGTTTACCACAGGAGATCCAATGGAAATAGCAACAGTTAGTTCTTTTTTCATTGATCACAAAAACACTATTTATTTTTGTTTGGGAAATCCATTAGACTCAAATTTAGGGGTAATAGAATCATTTAAGTAATAGAAATGTACAAAAAAACTTTTAAAACTTTTTTTTAATTTTTTAATTGTCAATTTATTTTTAATTATAATTTATTTCTTCTTCTCCCTTATTAGTTGTAGTATCTCTTTCAATATCTCAAACCAAACATTTTTCCCTTAAATTTTCTTTATAATATTATATTAAAAGGAAAAAGAGATAAGAACCAGCATTAGATTATTTGCCCTCAAATCAAAACAAGAGCGATAGAAAATCTTATGAGGAAATAAAAAATTTAAACTATTTATTCCTGTTGCCTAAGGTCAGGTGCTTTGAGGAGAATCAACCCAGTTATAAGCATTATAAAAGCAGCTACCGCGAAGGGTGGCCAACCAACCAATTCTATTATAGACCCTCCCCTCATAGTAGTAACACTTGTAAGATCTACAACAAATCCCATTAATAATGGGCCACATACAAAACCTACATCTCCAATCGTCCTATACACTCCCATATAAATCTCAAGCTTATCTTTAGGAGCAATATCTGTAACATAAGCTGCGATTGGTCCTGATAATCCAATTATTGCTCCATAAATAAATATAACTATTGAAATATAAATGATATTTGTTGTAATAGCAATCCATAGAGTAATTGGAGCAGAAATGATAAGAGATAATAACAGTGGTGTACGTCGTCCTATTTTATCTGAAATTAAACCTATAGGAACCATTGTAATAGCGGTTGCAATACCTGCTATAGTTAGTAGTATGCCAATATCAAACTCATTTAAACCAAGATCATTTCCCGAAAAAAGAGGTACAAGCGTATTTCTCACTCCGGTTCGTATAAAGAACAACGAAAAAATTGATGGAAGAACGGGAATAAATTTTGGATCTTTTAAACTATACCATGCTTGATGATAAAGTTCCTGTATCTTGATATGTTTTTCATCATTAGTATTATTTACATGTGGCAAAATGAGAGTGGGAATGATCCCACTAGCAGATATAATAGCATAAGCAAAAAATGGGGCCGTGATACCATAAGAATCCGCTATAAAACCACCAAAACTCGGTCCAAAAATTGCTCCTAATAATAATAATCCGGAATAAATACTCATTAAAAATCCCCTTCTCTCTGGGCTAGCTACCAATGCAATATATATTGTTGCAATTGTTACATAAATTGCAGAACCAAATCCTTCAATGATTCGAGCAAATAGTAAGATCCAATAATTTTGGGCTAATCCTGCCATGATTGAGGAAGATGATACAAGTATCAATCCCACAAGCATTAAACTCTTTTTATTATACCTTTGAGCTAAGAAACCTGCAGGTAAATCAATAAACATACGAGCTATACCGAAAGCAGCCACAACAAGTCCAACAAGTGTATAATTCACGTTAAAAGATTCGGCATAATAAGGTAAAATCGGAGCGATAATACTCAATCCCAACAACACAAGAAACGTGACAACCGAAAGATTTAACGTTGTTATAATATCTTTTTCTATTAATATCTCCCTTTACCGTGAATATATCTTAAATAACCTTTAAATAAAGAAATTTTTTCTTTAATATCAGTTTGGAAAATCAACCATAATGTTTTTCTTCCTCTGCTTCACTATCAATAGCATCTTTTTCAATATCTCGACCTTGCCATTTTTCACTTAAAATTTCCTTATAATACTCATGTTGGATAATAAGATTCATAATTTCTGTTGTTCCCGTCCAAATCTCACCTATTCTAGCATCTCGTAATAATCTTTCCATTGGATAGACAGTTGTATAACCTATTCCTCCTAAAATTTGCATTGAATTATTTATAACTTTCCAACACGATTTTGTTGAAAACTTCTTTGATTCGGATACTAATCTTCTTTGTAGTGCGGGTGGTGCTCCAGCATCAATACTTTTAGCTGTATTATAAACAATAGCTCTTACTGCGTCTAAAAGTGTGATACAATCAGCAATTAAAAAGCTAACTGCTTGAAAATTTCTAATAGGTTGTCCAAATGCTTTTCTTTTGGTACTATATTTTGTAGCAATTCTCAAACAAGCGCGAGCCAGACCTATGAAACCCGATGCAGTAGTCAATCGCTCTGGAACCATCATTTGATAAAATATTTTTCCACCAGCGCCCTCCTCTAAAATAATATTTGCTTTTGGTACTTTAACATTATTAAACTTTATTCTGCCTGCACCACCACCTCTAGTTCCAAGTATACCATAAATATATTCAGTATTAACACCTTCAGTTCTGTCCACTATGAATAAACTTAACGTTTTATGAGGATCTGCTTTTGGATCTATATTTGTTTTTGCATAAACTAAAAAGAAATCAGCCCCTTCAGCACCTACAACAAATCGTTTTTCTCCATTCAAATTATAATAATCCCCTTCTTTAACAGCAGTACATGTCGCTCCAAAGAAGTCCGAACCACCTCTTGGTTCAGTTAACGCTTCAGCAGTGAACTTTTTCCCCTCACACATGGGTTTAAGATATTTTTGTTTTTGTTCCTCTGTCCCAAAAATATTTAATGCTTCACCACATATACTGGGCAAAGAAAACAAACATGCTAGTGAACTTCCTAATACCCCGATTTCTTCTTGAGCAATTATTTCACTCTCCCAATTCAATCCTCGTCCTCCATATTTTTTTGGGAATCTTATTCCTATTAGATTTTGGTTAGCTAAAGCATTTAACCATTCAGAGGGATACTGGATTTCATCCTTATCCATTTTTTTTAATAATGAAGGAGGAACGGCAGTTTTTACGAATGTTCGAACTTCTTCTCTAAGCTTTTTGTTTTCTTCAGTTAGTAAATAATCATACATTTTTAATACTCACTTATTGATTTATAATGCGTTTAAATAATGATAGGTTCAATAAAAATAATGATTTAATCCTACTTATATTAGTTTACTTTTTTAGATTAAATTCAAAGTTCCATTGTAGTTCAACATTTTAAACTATATATATTTTAAATTACTTATCATACACACTGTATAGCAATTTATAGTATTCTAAAATCATAAATCTATACTTTAATATCTTAAACACTTAATAGACGACTTCCTATGTTCACTAAAATTAAAACTACGTACAGAGAATATCCCAACGCATTTAAAGTGCTAACTCTCGCCACTTTCATTGACATGTTAGGAAGTTTCTTATTATATCCTTTTTATGCACTTTATGTAACCGAACATTTTGGAGTGGGGATGACTCAAGTTGGATTCCTATTTTCTATTTTCTCAGCGGGAAATATATTCGGTGGAATCCTCGGAGGTGCACTAGCCGATAAATATGGCCGTCGTGCAATGGTCCTGATTGGATTGGTTGTAAGTGGAACAGGAAGTATTTTTTTGGGAGTAGTTAATGATCTGAATATATTTTACATTCTCGCGGGATTTTTAGGGTTAGTAGGCAATTTTGGAGGTCCAGCACGACAAGCAATGGTAGCAGATTTACTTCCAAAGGAAAAACAAGCAGAAGGATTTGGAATTCTACGAGTGGCTTTTAATCTTTCCGCAACAATCGGTCCTATCCTTGGAGGATTTTTAGCAACCAAATCTTATATGTTATTATTTATTGCGGATGCTGTGAGTAGTTTAATTACCGCTGTTATTGTATATACGGTTATTCCAGAGACAAAACCCCAAAAGCAAGATGATAAACCAGAAGAAACTGTAATGAAAACTATTATAGGATACAAACATGTGTTAAAGGATTGGGTGTTTGTTTTGTTTCTTTCTGTTTCTGCTATAACGGTATTAGTATATATGCAAATGAATAGCACTCTTTCGGTATTTTTACGGGATGTTCATGGATTCCCTGCACAGAGCTTTGGGTTTTTGTTAAGTATGAATGCGCTTATGGTGGTTTTATTTCAATTTTGGATAACTAGGAAGATTTCAAAATATGCTCCCATGAAGATAATGGCTTTTGGAACATTGTTTCTTATGATTGGTTTCGGAATGTATGGTTTTATTTCTGAGCCGTATCTTTTTTTCATTGCTATGGCAATAATTACGGTAGGAGAAATGATAGTATTCCCAACTGGGCAAAGTGCAGCTGCCTCTTTTGCTCCGGAAGATAAACGAGGACGATATATGGCAGTTTATGGTTTCCAATGGATGATCCCGAACCTATTTGGAGTTTTAGCCGCTGGATTAATTATGGACTCTATTGGACCAAATTGGGTATGGTATTTAGCTGGTATTCTCTCTATGTTGTCCATGATAGGATTTTGGTTAATTCATGGGGTCACTAAAGAACGTTTATCAATGGAAAAAAAACCTATGAAAGAACAATTGCTTGAGTATAGAGTTCCTCCAATCGAATGAGAGATTTCAAAATTTTTTTATATTATTAATCAAGCTTTTAATAATAATTTAAAATAATCTCTTGTTTTTTTAATTTTTAAAAAATTTCACTCTTAAATTAGACGTTTAATTAAGACTAAGTATTAATATAAGGATTAAGAATCAATTTCAAATACAATCTTGAGGTATTCATATTTGGAATTAAGCAATTTCAGAACTCTATCAACAAAAACCCGAAGATTTTTCGCATGAATTAGTTTTTCATCTTTCTGTTCAAGTAAAAATTGATATATTATATTTCTAGTATTATCAGGACCATTATCCTCTAAATATTTCATCCAATGAATTGACATCCTACAGATCTTTTTTAAATTATTATCTGAATACTCATTTTTATCAAGGATTTTTTCATGGTATTTACTTATTGCGTTACCTACCCTTTCTAAATAATCAGCAGTACCTAATGAATATCTGCATAGACTAATTAAATTTGAAGTTATTCTAGAATTTCTAGTATTAGTTGCAGCTTCAAAGGAAATCCACGCTTCATTCCATTCTTCCTTACTTCTGCTTTCTAATCCATCATTATGTAAAGCTACATTCATTATATCGCTAAGATCAACATCATGCCCTCTTTTTAACTTTTTATTAAAAATCTCTCCAAGTTTAGTTCCTTCAAGATAACTTCCAGCGCCAAAATCAAGCAATTGATTTAAATTATTTGCGGCACAAAGTGCTTCATGTCTTATTTCACCTGTATCAGGATTAGTCCACTGAATAGTCTTTTCGAATTCTCCCGTTTCCTTATTTTTTATCCAACCCATTTCTCTTAAGACATGGTCCAATAAATGAACTTTAAACACCCAGAAATCCAAATCATCTGTGAAGCGTTTTCTCCGCCAATCTCTTGATGTATATTTACCTAAATATAGTTTTAACGTTCCTCGAATTAAGGAAAATTTACCATCTTTAATTGCATCGCAAGCATCCTTAAAATAAGTATGCTTAGGATCTTTTGATATGTCAACAATTCTATTTATTATTTCTCTAGCTTCTCCAGCAACCACATCACATGGTATCCGTCCATCAGAAGGATATGCCCTTGATCCTCCATCTAAAAACTTTTTAAATAAATCCAATTCATCGTCAGGAATTTTATACCATGGATTATTGAACATTATCTTAGAGAATTTGTAATGAGTGAAACCGTTTTCATCTATTGTAGTTTTTTGTATCAATGGAGAAACATCTCTTAGATTATCTCCTTTATGTACTGCATCTGCTCTTGTATCCCAAACTAAAGTCATACGAGATATTATATTGAATGTAATTTTTAAAAATTGCTAATTTAAAATATAAAATTAATTTTTAAACATAGAATCTATTGGTACTATATCATGTAATATAAAAAAACATAAAAGAAAATGAATTTATTCAAAGTTTTTACATTAACTCCTTGGGATTCGCTCAATTCAGACACTTTAACAGAAGTTAAATTATATTCATTGAAAAATATATTTAAGACGTTTCCTGTAATTGAGCCTGAGTTTTTTGATGATTTACTCTCACATTTGTATAATTTCAAACATTATTCATGGGTTGAGAGCATTAAAAGAATTGTTGGACCTAGTGATGAAGATTATGACATAAAGCCTTGGAATCTAATGTGGGGTATGGATAATGAAAGGCGAATATTCCAATTCTTATTTCAAAAAGTAAAAGATGAACTTAAAGATTCACAAGCAACATTTGTAGCATTAGCACCACCAGAATTAGGGAAATTATTTACTCAATATAAAGAAGAAGCGATCTTAAGAACTTTATCTTTACTCAATAATCCAAAAAAAATGAAATTCTTGATGATTTTAGCACCTAAAGGAAAATCTATTGCCGAAGAACACCAATTACTCCATATAAATAAGGAAGATTTAGAAACCCTCAAGTTTACTAAAATGCTTAAACAAATGCCAAATATTAAAGGACAATGGTTTCCCGCGTATTCACCACGATGTCCAAACTGTAATAAAATGATTGTACAAATAAAGGGTTTTAATGTAGGGTTAGCTAAATTCATATGTCCTTATTGTGGGTACCAGAAATTAAAGTAAAGTAGATTTTTCTAATAAACTCCTTTATAATGATTTTTATAAGATAATCTGATATATATCTTATTAATAAAACTAATATTAATATAAAAATTTTCAATTATGTTTGTTGCTGCGTTAGATTTAGGAACAACTGGATGTAGAACATTTATTTTTGATTTAACAGGTGCGGTAATCGCTAGTGATTATCAAGAATGGCAAAGTTACTATCCTTCTCCATCATTTGTAGAACAGGATGCAAATACTTGGTGGGAGTCAATTAAAAAAACCACAGAGCGAGCAATTAAAAAAAGTGGTATTGATAAAACGGATATTGTAAGTCTTTCTGTTACCAATCAGCGTGAAACAATTGTACCTGTTGACAAAGAGGGCACACCTCTTCATAATGCTTTAGTCTGGCAAGACAGAAGAACAATAGATCAAGTAGAATACATAAAATTAAAAATTGGTATAGACAAAATTTATGAAACTACAGGATTAACTATTGATCCTTATTTTTCTGCGACAAAAATTCTCTGGTTTAAAGATAAAAAGCCAGAGATATATCAAAAAACTCATAAATTTTTGCTTGTTTCAGATTTTATCATTCATAAATTAACAGGAAGTTATTATACAGATTTTTCAAATGCTTCACGAACAATGTTATTCGATATCAATAAATTAAAATATTCAGAAGAAATTGCATCTGAATTGGAAATAGATTTAGATAAAATGCCAGATGCTTTAGAATGTGGAGTCGATATTGGTGAAATTGTTACTGAGGAAACTCTATTTGATAAAAAGACATTAGTCGTAACTGGTGCGGGAGATCAGCAATCTGCAGCCCTAGGTGTGGGAGTTGTTTCTCCTGGAGAAATCAAATGCACTACGGGAACGGGAAGTTTCATTCTAGCCTTTTTATCTCAACCTAAATTCGATCCAGAAAAACGAGTCTTATGTAGTTGTCATGCAGTTCCAGGCACTTGGGTACAAGAAGCAAGTATTTTTACTACTGGAGCTGTATTGAGGTGGTTTAGAGATAAAGTAGGATATGCAGAATGCGTAGCGGCTCAAGAAGGTCAAGATCCTTATGATTTAATCACCGCAGAAGCAGAAACATCACCTATTGGGGCAAATGGATTAATTCTTATTCCCCATTTTGTTGGTGCTGGAGCACCTCATTGGAATCCACTTGCTAAAGGGATAATTTTCGGATTAGCTTTGGGACATGAACGCAAGGATCTTTATAGAGCTGTACTTGAGGGTGTAGCCTTCGAAATACGAAAAAATGTTGAGGTTTTTAAACAATTGGGAATAGAGCCAAAAGAATTAATGTTGACTGGAGGTGGATCTCGCTCTGATTTTTGGAATCAAATTTGTGCTGATGTATTAGGAATCACATGTGTTAGAAATATTATTGAAGAATCGACATCATTAGGAGCCGCAATATTAGCAGCTTCAGGAGCAGGAATTTTTCCGGATATTTCAAAAGCAGCCGAGAATTTATGTAAAGTTGATAAAAAATGGCTTCCCAATGATGATCGACATATATTTTATGAAAAACTCTATAATTTTTCATATGAAATGTATGAATATATTCAGAGCAAAAATTTATATCAAAAATTCAATGATATATTTTTAAAATAAAGATTTTGAATGAGGACAAGACTTTCCTCATAATAATCAATTTTATATATGTTAAATGTTATCTTTTAGTTAATCAAAACTTCTTGGTATTATATAGAATAAAAGTTCTTTTATAATACAGAAAGTATTAGAGAAGAAAGAATATATAGTGTGAAAAAAATGGAATCTAACTCTTCAAGTGTAGTTAAAGAATTTTCAAAGAATCAAAAAACAGTAGCTTTAATATTCTACATATTAATAGTTGGTGCGAGTTTGGTTACAATAGGAGGGGTAGTATGGACATTTGCAGATATCTTTATCAGCACAACTGATAAATGGGAACTATTTTTAGCACTTAATTTAGGATATCAAATAGCCATTATTGGAGGACTTTTAGCAGGTTTGTTTTTCCTTTTGATTTTCTTTTTTGGTTTATTTAAGAAGACTTCAAAATCATTGATAAACTTTATTTATAGAAAGAGGGAACTTGAGGAAAAATATAAAAATCGTATTGATGTAAAAATTGCAGCTGGTGGATTATTAATCAGTTTACTAACTATTATTATTGGTGTAATTTTTGCAGTTATCTTAGAATTAATTAATGTTTCTGCTGGAGGGTCCTCTTCACTGCTAGCTCTGTTAGGAAGTACGGGGCCTTGGTTTTTATTTATTGGAATCGGGCTTTTTTCGATTGTCGGTGTTTCGCTGTTCATGATTTATTTTTGGAAGAATGGATTTTGGATGATATTAAGACTTATTGGTGTTATTGAGAAGCAAAAGAAATAATAAGTTTGATAATCTTAATTAAATCAGAAATTTGGTGCTCTTATATTTTTTTTATTTAATTGTATTATCTAATAATTTCAAACCATTATTTTATTCGATTTTATAACGTCTTCTTGATAATATGGCAATAAAAGTTGGTACTGTGTTTAATTACTTACAATTACCCAATGTATCTAAATTCCCTTTTGTGATAAATAAAAGGCAAGATGGAATATTTATTCAAAAGGGACTATTTGTGTATACAAAATCTAATGAAGGATTTTTAATTGGCGTTATTGAAGAAATTGTCTTGCTAAATGAATACTTTACTGATGCGTTAACAATTAAAGCCTATAACAATGATAGCAATCCTAACATCATTAAAGGGCTTTTTCCAAGTAAAGATTTTGAATTTGCGATTGCGATTGTAAGTTGTTTAGGTTTAATTAAGTTTAAAGATGAAAGCATAAAAGAAATCGAGAGAGTTCAACGCATGACCTACCCTGCTAGTCCTGGAGAAGGAGTTTATATAGTAGAGCAAGAAATTCTTCATAAATTTCTTGGATTTGATACTGAGTATGGTTTAAATTTAGGATATGTAAAAGTAACAAATTCTAATGCGAAAGTTAACATGAATAGATTATTAAATAAACATTTTGCTATTCTCTCAATTTCAGGAGGAGGAAAAAGTTATCTGACATCAGTCCTTATCGAAGAATTATTATCTAGAAAAGAGGATTATGGTACTCCTGCAATAATATTATTTGATGTCCATGGTGAATATATATATTTAAAAGATATCCCTGAATTGAAAGATAAAATTAAAATCCAAGATATTTCCTATTTTCAAATCGGAATGTCTAACTTATCGGTATATTCCTTAAAGAAGTATCAAGAACAAATTTCACATGTTCAAGTTAGAGAACTCTCAAAATATATAAAAACATTAAATAAAGATAAAGATAAAAAAAATAAATATACAATAAATGACATAATCGAACAGATCGAAAAAGAATCTGATGGAAATCGAAGTACAAAACAAGCATTAGTGGGCTGGTTATCAGAATTAGAAAGATTACATCTATTTGGTCCTCAAGAAAATCCAATATTAGACAAGGTTGTGAATAACCAAGAAATTACAATATTTAACTTTCAAAAAGAAATAAGCATTAGAAAAAAACAAATTATTGTTGATTATATTTGTAATAGGCTCTTTCACTTACGTAGAATGAGTAATATTCCCCCATTTCTATTAATTGTAGAAGAAGCTCATCAATTTTGCCCTGAAGCTGCCCATGCAAAAGCAATCTCAAAACCTATCATTGAAATGATTGCTAGAGAAGGAAGAAAATTTATGGCTTGTTTATGTCTAATTAGTCAGAGACCAAAAAAATTAAGCACTACCGCTTTATCACAATGTAATTCTAAATTAGTTTTAAGTTTAAAAAATCCATATGATTTAAAACATCTTATGGACAGTTCAGAAGCAATTACAAAAGAATATGCAAGTATGATATCTAGTTTAGGGGTAGGAGAAATGGTAATAATGGGAAATGCCGTTAATTATCCCGTATTCGTTGATGTGAGGCAGAGAAAATTTAAATCAAGGAACGAGGAGATTTCTTTAGCTCAATTTTGTTTAAATTGGCAAAAAAAAGAATTAAACTAGACCAGAATATAATCCTTTTAATAATTACAAGTTAAAATTATTAAAAATGATGTATAGATCTCGATACTCTTCAAATTAAAGTTGATCAAGAATCTCTTCTCTTATAGCTTTGCCTCTTTTATTTAAAACAATCATTTTTTTATTCTTGGAGACACGGAACACGTTTATTATAGCCATACTCTCCAACTTCAAAAAGATCTCTTCTAAACTCAATGAATTCACAAAAGGAAATTCCTTTTTTAGAAGTTCTTCAAGTCTTTTATCTAAAATTTCTCCCTTATTTTTAATTAATATATCAATGATTGAATTAATTACTGGTTTTTGGTTCCAACGAAACGAGTCTTGCATAATTGTCTGATTGAAAATTTCTTTCTTAATTAATTATTTATAGTTTAAAATGATTATTCTCTAATTAATTTTATTAGTTCTAAACAAATAATCGATCTTCTTTGGATTCTTCTATACTCCTACTTTTTAATTTTTCACCGAATTTTTCATACCATACTAATGTTTCTGTAGTTAATGTAGGATTAGTAAATTCTCTTGCTTCTTTAAAATGCTCTAATGATACTTTTCTTGCTCTAATGTTCTCTCTTAAGGCAATCATAGCAGCTTCGCGACACCATGTTTCAATATCTGCTCCAGAAAAGCCATTAATTAATCTATTCAAATCTTCTACTTTTACATTGCTAGTTAAAGGCATATCTTTAGTAAATATTTTTAAAATTTCCAATCTTCCCTTTTCATCCGGAACAGGAACGAGCAATATTCTATCAATTCTTCCGGGGCGAATTAATGCTGGATCTAAAATATCAGGACGATTAGTAGCGGCAATTACAACTATATCTTTCATTACTTCCAAGCCATCTAACTCTGTTAAAAATTGAGATAATACTTTTTCTGTTACACCAGAATCTGATGTATGTCTTCCTCTACTTGGAGCTATCGAATCAAACTCATCAAAAAAGATAATACATGGAGATGCCATTTTTGCTATACGAAAAACTTCTCTTATTGCCTTCTCAGATTCACCGACCCATTTTGATAAGAGTTCTGGACCCTTTATTGATATGAAATTTGCTTTACTTTCGGTTGCTACTGCTCTTGCTAACAAAGTTTTACCACAACCTGGTGGGCCATAAAGCAGAATTCCCTTAGGAGGTCTAATTCCCATACGAGTGAATATATTAGGATGTGATAATGGCCAATCTACAGCTTCAATTAATTTTTGCTTTAAACTCTCTAATCCTCCAACTTGATCCCATGGAACGTTTGGGACTTCTACAAATACCTCTCTTATTCCAGATGGAAGAATTTCTTTTAATGCTTCTTCAAAATCTTCTTTGGTAACTTCTATTTGTTCTAATAATTCTGGATCAATTACTTCTGATTCCAAATCAATTTTAGGTAAATATCGACGTAATGCAGACATAGCAGCTTCTCGACAAACAGCAGAAATATCTGCTCCTACGAATCCATGCGTTATTTGTGAAAATTCCTTTAATGAAATCTTTTTATCAAGGGGCATATTTCTAGTATGTATTTGAAATACTTCTCTCCTGCCTTTCTCATTAGGTACTTTTATCTCAATTTCACGATCAAATCGTCCTGGGCGCCTTAATGCAGAATCTAAACTATTCGGTCTATTAGTTGCTCCTATAACAATAACTTTACCTCTTCCATGCAGTCCATCCATCAAGGCAAGTAATTGTGCTACAACTCTACGTTCTACTTCTCCTGTAACAGTTTCTCGTTTTGGAGCAATAGCATCAATTTCATCTATAAAAATAATAGACGGGCTCTTTTCTTCTGCTTCAATAAAGAGTTTTCGCAACTTTTTTTCAGATTCTCCATAAAATTTACTCATAATTTCTGGACCATTTATTGAAATGAAATGTGCTTCACTTTCATTCGCCACGGCTCTAGCTAATAAAGTCTTTCCACACCCAGGTGGACCTCTTAGAAGAACTCCCTTAGGAGGATCAATTCCTAAACGTTTAAACAACGATGGATGTCGTAATGGCAATTCTACCATTTCTCTGACTCTCTGAATCTCTTTATCTAAACCTCCAACATCTTCATAAGTTATGTAGTGAAGCCCTCTTTCTGCCTCTTCAGTAATTTTATCACTAATATTAAGTATAGTATCTTGTTTAATAATACAAACTCCACTAGGTCGCATACTTAAAACTTTAAATGTGATCTCTCTACTAATACCAATAGAGATAAATATAAAATCATCTACTGTTATTGGGTAATTGTTTAATTTTCTTTTTACAAAGCTTTCAAATCTAGGATTATTTTTTATCGGGAAATTTGATGGAGCCAATACAACATTTTGAGCAATTTCAGCTTTCACTTTTCGAATTTCAACGGTATCATCAATTCTAGTTCCTGTATTTTTCTGAAGCCTAGAATCTACACGCACAATTCCTAATCCATTATCTTGTGGATAACTAGGCCATGCAATTCCAGCACTTTCTTTCTTTCCATTAACAGATATAACATCACCAGTTTGAATTTTCAACTTTTCCATTGTTTTTGGATCAATTCTTATAATATTACGCCCTATATCTCTTTTTTTAGCCTTCTGAACCCGTAAAGACACATTATGTATATCTCCATCTTTTTCATTATCTTCCTCTTTACCATTATTGCCACTTGATGACATGATATATCAACATTAATACAGTTTTATTTAGATAATTTAAAGAAATCTTAATTTCGTAAAAATTTTTGTATTTATATTTTAAAATAAAAATTTAATTTCTTATTTAATAAAATCATCTAAGGAGGCTTGCACTTTAGCGTCATTTAATTTTCTTAGCCTATCAAACGCATTCTCAACTCTTTGTTTTGAAAAATTATGTTGTTCAATAAGTAAATCTTCTAATTTTTCAAAATCGATCTTCTTTGGTTTTGGAATCTTATAATCTTTTTTTATATCAGGATCACGAAATATTTTTCTAATTTGAGTAACTAATTCCAGATCTAAAAAAATCTCTTTTCCTCCTATCAAAACATTATTTTTTAGAATGTACTCTATCGTATCGTATTTTTTAATCAAGTCTAATGCTGTTTTCTGACCAATACCTTTAATTCCCGGGAAAAAATCTGTACCAATCAAGATTCCCATATCAATCAATTGTTCTCTAGTGATTCCAAGATTATTTAAGAATTTATTTAATGAGACATATTCTATATCTAAAGTAACTGTTGTATCTCTTACTTTTTTAGTTCGACTTATAGCAAAATTTCTTATTAATCGTTCCCCTCCAAATAATAAAGTATCATAATCTTGGGAAGCACATGCCCATGCGTCATTATTTTCAACTAGATATGCAGATTGAGCTTCTCCCTCAGAACTGGCTTGCACTATCGGAATTCCCATATACTCAATTAATTTTTTACTCTCTTCAATCATCTCAGAATCAAGTTTAGAAGTTAATTGAGCAAATTTTTTAGCTTCTTTAAAATCCTCATCATCTTGTGCTTTAATCATTTTCTCCTTAGCTTCTTCTTTAATTTTTTTCCTCTCTCTTACAGTCTCCATTTTCAATTCAGAAGGAATACCATCAAAAACATAAATTGGTTTAATATTATGCTCTAAAAAGTTAATTGATCTATAAAAAAGTCCTGAAAGATGCGATGTTACATTTCCCTGGAAATCTTTTAAAGGGGTTCCATCTCTCTGACGTATTATAGCTAAAAATTGATAAATGGTATTAAATGCATCAATAGCTATACTTTTTTTAAAGAGGTTTTCAAATGTAATTGTTCTTTTAACTTCATTTACTAATTCATTTATTTTTACGCCCATATCTAATTTATTCCCTATTTTCTACATCTTCGATAAATATTTATGATACAACTTATATAATCTCCCCTAATATATTATATTACTTTTTGGACGCCTTTTCAATGTTGATCCACAGATTTCACATGTTTTATTTAAGTCTTCAGCTTCATGAATACTTTTGCAATATGGACAAAAAACTTCCCAGTTTATTTTAGATTCAATCCCATCTTTATATAAAGAAGAAAAAGGAATATTTAACTCAGAACATACATTTTCAATGGAATAATCATTAGAGTACATCTTCACATTTTTATTTGAGTTTTCCGTTAATTCTAAAGTCAATGCTATTAATTCCTTATCTACATCTGATAAAGCTTTGAAGTCTCCTGTTTTTTTTGATATTTCCCTTATCTTTTCAATGAATTTACTTTCAGGATTTTTTACCGTTAATTTTTTAGTTTCAATTGCAGCATTTACCTTATTTAAAATATTTCTATTTTTTTCAAGATATCTATGATCTTTTATTTCCTCAATTATAGAAGGAGTTGTATAAATCTCAAAGTCAATTAGATTAATATCAATTCCCGTAAGGAAAATATTAGTATCAAAAATATAAATTGAAGCTTTTTCTTTCATAGCACTTATCTTCAGTAATGAATAATGAACAATAATCTTTATTCATATTATTTTATGAAGTTATTCTTCAGGAGAATCATCAATAGGGACTCTTCTTACAGTACCAATGATTTTCTTTCTCAAGCGAGTATAATAACTTCCTTTAAACCGAATAAATTTATTTTGAGAATCTGCTCTACGAATCCTAATCTTTGTATTAGGTGCAATTCTTTTAATGATTTGCTGTCCATCTATTACAATTTTAGCATCTAATCGAGGTCTTAAAAGTTGAATCTCAATTTCAGACTCAATAGGTACAATTAAAGGTTTCAAACCAGATCTAGCAAAGCTGTTTAACGGAGTTATCTGCATAATTGTCATATTAGGATTTACTATTGCTCCACCTGCGCTTAAATTATAAGCAGTAGATCCTGTAGAGGTTGATATTATAACTCCGTCTAAATAACTACGATTCAGAAAAATATTATCAATTTTGATAGATATCTGTAAAACTTTTGAACTTTTAGAAGATATTATTAAAACTTCATTTAATGCATTGCTCAACTTAATTTCTCCTGAATTTTTCACAATATATGCTGTTATTTTGGAACAAACTTCTAAAGTGAATTGACCATTTAAAACCTTGGACAAATCTTTGAAAATTATTCTTTCATTAGACTCATCTAAAAAGCCTATAGAACCAACATTTACTCCCAGAATGGGAGGTGGATCTTTTTGAGATAATCCATTAGCAACTCTTAATATTGAGCCATCTCCACCAATAATTATTATGAATTTAATATTCTCTTCACTCATTTCACCAAGATCCATACCATTATGCGGAAAAATTTTTGGAGCTATTCTTGTCTCTAAATATACAATTTCACCTTTTTGAACTAAGAAATCGAAAATTCTCCTTGATAATTTAATTGCTCTCTCGGAATCCAATCTACATGCTAATGCAATCGGTTTTTTTTCCATGACCCTCGGATTTTCTCTTCAAATGCTCAAAAAAATTATGGATAATAAAAATATTAGTTGGTTTTTTTTTATTTAATTAGTTAGTGAATACTCTATTTATAAGTGTTTTACCTGCTAATTGCCAATACTCTACTTGAGTAGTTGATATTTTGCTAGGATTTGTTTGAAGCTTCTTTAATTTATTCTTTAGATCTTCATCTTGAGGCCAATTAACATCAAATGATTCATACGACTCTAAATTCATAATATTAATTGAGACATCTTCTATAAAATTAATTTGAGCATTCCCTTTAATAATCTCGGGAGTATCAACAACATGTCCTGATGGAATAGTTAAGCTTCTTTTGTTATTATCAAACATCCCAACACATACGACTCTTACTTTAGCGTGACCATGTTTTCCACTTTTTGATCTCTCAGTACTTTTAATTATACATGGTTCTTCATCCACCATTATATATTGTCCCGTTTTTAATTTTTGTATCTCTGTTCTTCTAATAGACAACTATTTTTACACCTTTCTTTAATTATTTTTATCCAAAATATTTTTAATTTTGACATTTCTTTTAATTTATAATATAATATATTTTTTCAAAAAAAAATATTAGTTTTTAAGAATAAATTCAAGTACAAAAAAAAAATTAAGATAGAGATTTAATGGTATTAGAGAAATTAGGAAGATCCCTCGACACTGCCATCAGAAAGATCAGACGCCTTCCATCAGTAGATAAAGATGCAATTAATGCCCTAATCCAAGAATTACAGAGAGCCTTGTTAAGTGCTGATGTAAAAGTAGAGTTAGTATTTGAAATGACTGAAAATATCAGAAAAGAGGCCATGAACACCAAACTCCAGAAGGCAAGACGAAGGGATTTTGTGATTAAATTAGTACATGATGAACTTATTAAACTTTTAGGTGGGAAGCCCGCTCCAATACGAATAAAACCTGGAAAAAAGAATGTGATATTGCTTGTCGGTATCCAAGGTTCAGGAAAAACCACTACCATAGCCAAATTAGCAAAATTTTATAAAAGTAAGGGTTATAAGGTTGGAGCATTAACAACGGATACTTGGCGCCCAGGAGCTTATGAACAATTAGTACAATTGTCAGATCAGGTGGGTATAAAATGTTACGGAAACCCAAATGAAAAAAATGCCATTAAAATTGCTATTCAAGAGACAAAAAGAGCAATGAATGATGGAAATGATATAATAATCGCAGATACTGCTGGTAGACATAAAGAAGAAAAAGAATTGATGAAAGAAATGGCAATTCTTGAACAAAAGTTAAAACCAAATGAAATAATTTTAGTGATTGATGGTACCCTGGGTCAACAAGCATTTAACCAAGCCAAGGCATTTGCGCAAACAACTAATTTGGGATCAATAATAGTCACAAAATTAGATGGGACCGCTAAAGGGGGTGGAGCTTTGTCAGCGTGCACAGCATCAAATGTGGGTATTCGTTTCATTGGAGCAGGCGAAAAAATCGATGATTTTGAAGAATTTGATCCATCTAAATTTGTAGGAACTTTACTTGGTATTCCAGATATCGAATCCTTAGTTCAAAAAGTACAAGAAGCTGAAGTAGATATTGAACCAGAAATGCTTAAAAGAATGGTTCACGGAAAATTTACTCTTGATGATTTATACCTACAATTAAAAAGTATAAAGAAAGTTGGAAAATTTAAACAAATATTGGCCATGATGGGTGGCGGAAATATTCCAGATGCTTTGAAGGAGGATGCTGAAGCAAACCTTGCAAAATGGGAAGTTGTTCTTAATTCTATGACACAAGAAGAAAAAGAGAACCCAAAAGTCATTAAAAAGACTAGAAAAAGACGAATTGCCATAGGGAGTGGAACTAATTACTCAATAATTAATAAAATGTTGGATCAATTTTCACAGATGAAAAAATTCATGAAAAAATTTCTTCAAATGCAAAAAAAAGGGAAAGGGATGCCCGGGATGCCTGGTTTTCCAGGTGGAAAAGCTGCAACTGATTTTATGAAAAAATTAGGTAAATTTTAAAATTTAATGATAACCCTCATATTTGATTAATTTGGTTAATTTCTTATTACTAATAGAAAATATTTCAGACTATTCTAAAAAAGATATTGATATAGGAAGAACCCCACTTGATATATATAGACTCTGTTCTTGTATAAGAGAAACATTCTGTTTATCATATAATCTTAGAAAAGAGAATAATCTCTTTTTATACATCCAAAAAGACAATCATCTAATTGAATTTAAAGGAAAAAAATTAAAATATTTAGGTCCTGATGAAAGATCTGAAACATTACTTTTAGAAAAAGTGTTAGATAAAATAAAACAATCTATTATTTATGAAGATGGGTGGAGGAAATCAACTCCAGGAATTTTTATAAGAAGTTTTTCTGATACTATTTCGTTCATTAATTATTATCGATTAATTGCAAACCATCTGAGCTTTCTTATCATAGATACTTTACATGAGGTTAATAAAAAAGTAGAATTTTTCAAATTAAATCAAGATCCCGTAGAAATTAAGGATAATGACTTCTTTATAATTCCAACTTATACTCTGCAAGGTGAGAGCTCCAGTTTTATTGAAATCTTCAAAGAATTGAAAAACACAAAACTTATCTCTCTTTCAAAAATTAAAGGTGTAGAAAATAAAATTTTATATATTAATTTTATAAAAGATCAACAATGAACTCATAAAAACCTAGTTAAATGATATTAAAAAATGCTAAGATTTATAATGACGGTTTGATACATAAGGGAGTTATATATATCAATAACGGAGTAATTAAAAATGTAATATTTGAGCCAAAAGGCCAAGAATTTAAGAAATTAGTCAAAAAGAATCAAGATGGTAAAGAAATCGATTGCCAAAATAAATTAATTCTACCAGGAATAATTGATATTCATTCCCATTTACGAGATTTAGGTCAGAGCGAAAAAGAAACATTTTTAACTGGAACTAAAGCGGCAGCATTCTCTGGAATAACAACTGTTTTCAATATGCCGAATACAAAACCTCCTGCTATTTCTTCAGAACAAATTAAGATTTGGATGAAAAAAGCAGAGAAAAATATTTATGTGGATGTAGGATTCATAGCTGGAGTCCCAAAAGGAATAGATGAAGATGAGATAAAACGTATCATTAATTTAGGAGTTATAGGATTTAAGATTTATTCTCTTACTTCTCTTAATGAAATTGATTGGAAAGATTCAAATAACATCCAAATTATTCTTGATATCTCATCTAGATACCAAATTCCCTTTTTTATACATGCATCTTATCCTTTATCTGAGGCTGAAAAAGAGCTTATCACACAAGAATATAAAATAAGTAATCAAAGTATTTTAAGATACCATAATAGCTTGGATCCAATTAAAGCAGAAGAGAAATACGTTAAATTTGTTATTGAAAATTATAAAAAATACATTAATGTTAATTATTTAAATCCTAAAAATTATCCTATAATCCATTTTTGTCATATAAGTTGTATTGAAAGTTATCTAATAATTAAGAAAGCACAGAATTCAAATAAAGATTTAAAAATAACCTTTGAGGTTACACCGCATCATCTACTTTTGTCTAATAAGATCACATTAACCAATGAGAATTTTGGAAAAGTCCTGCCTCCCTTAAGAGAAGAGGAACATTCTAAATTTTTGTTTAATGAGCTAAAAAAAGGGGCTATAAAATTAATAGGAACAGATCATGCTCCACACACATTAGAAGAAAAATCTGAAAATTATTTTAATGCACCTTCTGGATTCCCTGGATTTGAAACATATCCCTTATTAATTATCAATAAGATATTTAATTATCAACTTTCTTTAGAAAAATTTGTTAAAGCAGCTTCAGAAAATCCAGCAAAAATCTTCAATTTAAACAATAAAGGTTTTATTAAAGAAGGATATTGTGCTGACCTATTAATTGTTGATAAAATTCCAGAATACACAATTAATCCTCAACATTTTAAAACCAAAGCAAAATTTTCTCCATATGAGAACTTTATCACAAATGTTCAAATTTGGAAAGTCTTTTTACGGGGGATAGAAATCAATATTGAAAATAATATTCCAAGTGGAAAAATTATTAAACATATGCTATAAAATATATATGTTTGAACAGTATAATTATACTTAAATTAAATGATTATGGAAACATTATAATGCCGGATAATGATGAATTTAGCCAAGAAGATGGTAAAATGTTAATACAATTTGCAAGAGATAACATAGAATTTTTTTTAAAAAATAATAGAAAGATTCCCATTCCAGATGTATTAAAAGAGAAATTTTCTGATAAATATGGTGCATTTGTGACATTAAATAAATATAACGTAATTGGTAATCCTCTAAGGGGATGTATCGGTTATATTGAACCTACTTATTCTTTATATGATGTAATCCACCGTGTGTCAATAAGTTCAGCAATTGAAGATCCAAGATTTCCTTCTGTCTCTCTGGATGAGATGGATAATATAGTTATTGAATTATCAATTTTAACTCCCCCAAAATTGCTTAAAGTAAATGATCCAAAAGAATACCTCGATAAAATTGTTATTGGAAGAGATGGGCTTATAGTAGAGAAAGGAATGAGAAGAGGTCTACTTCTTCCTCAAGTTCCTATTGATCATGGAAGAAATTGGGATGTTGAAACTTTTATTTCTCAAACATGTTCAAAAGCTTGGCTTGAAAGTAATGCATGGAAAAATAAAGGTACTAATATATACTCTTTTCAAGCTATTCTTTTTGAGGAGAAAGAACCACGTGGTGAAGCAATAAGAAAATATCTTAATTAGTATACAAATTTTACTTAAATATCATACATATCTTTTTTATGAAAATTGAAGCTTAAAAATGTTATATTGAGATAAATCCTTATGAAAAATTTAGATAAAATAATTTCAGTTGATATTTCTTCTAAGAAAGTTAAGGTTGGTATAATTTCTGATAAATTGGAGTTAGAAACTGTTTCAGTTCAAGAATATGAGACCATTGATGAGGATATTAATGGTTTTGCTAAGAGATTTGATATGCAGGATATTTGGAATAAAGTTAAATTAGGTATAAAAAATGTTATAAAAGAAAATAAACCTGAAAAAATAATTGGTATATCTTCATGTGGACAAAGGATGGCTACAATTTTCTTAGATAAAAAAGGAAATGAGATTTATGGAGGTCCTAACACTGACATGAGAGGTATTGATTCGGCCTATCTCATCGAAGATGAATTCTCAGAAGAAGGATTATTCAATATAACAGCACATAGTCCATTCTTTATGTTCACACTAGCTCGCTTGTTATGGTTTAAAGAAGAGAAAGGAGTAGAATATGAAAAAATTGGTAAAATTTTAATGTTAGATGATTGGATTGTCTATAAACTTACTGGAGAGTTTTACACAGATTATACTTCTCTCGGAGAATCTCTCCTGTTTGATATTACTAAAAAAGAATGGAGTTCGGAAATTATTGAAGCCTTTGACATAAATCCTGGAATCCTTCCCGAAATTATTGAATCCGGCACAGTTATTGGAGACATAAAATTAGACTTAATAAAGGAATTCGGCATAAATCAACAAATACTCCCGGTTATAAAAGGATGTGGAGATACGCAGGCTAATTTATTAGGCATGGGTGTAATTGAGAATGGAAATATCGGAATTAGTCTAGGGACAACTGCACCAATACATTTAGTTATTGATAAACCAATCATTGATCCCAACTTAAATTTTTGGACAAACTGTCATGTAATAAAAGATAAATGGTTGATTGAAGCTAGTACTGGAGGTACGGGTAGGGCGTATGATTGGTTCAAAAATGCGTTTATTTCAGATTCTAAGAGAGACGCAAATGAAATTATGGATGAATTTTTAAGTAAAAATAAACCTGGAGCAAGTTCTACTTATGCATTTCTGGGGCCAGAGCTTATGGCAATTAAAAATCAAACATCGATCAAGCGAGGGGTATTTATTTTTCCGCCACCTAGCATGATTGGTGAGGAATTACCAAAATTAGAAAACTTTGCTCAAAGTGCTATTGAAGATATTTGTTTTGGGATTCTTGAAAACTTTCAAGCTTTACTTCAATTTGCCCAATCAGAAACAAAAACATTTTGTTCTGGGGGAATGGCTAAATCTTATGAATTTTGTAAGACCTTAGTAAATATTCTCAATCAAGAGATTTATGTTCCTAAATTTAAAGATTCTGCGTTCATTGGTTGTGCAATAAATACCTTAATTGGTTTAAAATTATATCAAGATTATAGTACTATTGTTGATAATTTGATAAAGTTCGAAAAATTCTCAGTTGAAACGCAGATATCAATTAAATATAAAAAAATCTTCAAGGAATGGAAGAATTTAAAGAGACAGATATCCAAATTATAGATATCTAACCTAAAATCTTATGAATTTCTCTTCTTTATAACTGATTCAATATTTACACCTTCTTTCCAATACCAATCAAATAAATCTATAGACCATTTTATAAAGACCTCATTATCATCATATAAACATTCACTATAATCAATTTTTCCTTCTCTACTTAAAAATAGTACCGCACTTTTATCAGAAACCAAAAGGCAGAAAAATATTTGTTTTAACATACGAATATTCTGTGAAATGTTTATCTTTTGATAAAATGCATGGCGATCTTTTAGTTTTTCATATCCTTTTGATTCTAACACATTTTTATCAACTAGAGCTTTTATCTTAATGGACATATTATTAATTTTCCGTTCAACTGCGGGTAGTATTGAATCCTGAAATTGATCTGAGATTGCAAAAATAAAATTTTCTGATTCTTTAATCATTTCCGACCATAGCTCTATATTCTGCATTGTCCCAAATTTAATCTTTATTGTTTTTAATTTTCCTAACTGTAGGATTAAATTTAGGGGGAAATTGTTGATATCATGATTATTAAAAAAGGTCTCATATTTTAAAGACACTTCAAAAAGTTCTAATACATCTAAGAACATTTTACCAATGTTAGTAATCGTATACCTATTATCCATTGTCTTTTTAACTAAGTTTTTTTCTATAAGTCTCTTTAAGTGCCGAGAAATTTCAGATCCTCTAATATTCAAATCTTTTTCTAATTGGTTGTGTTTTTTTCTTCCCATATATAAACTCTTGAAAACCGCAAATCGCCCTTCATTTGAAAATTCAAAAAATAAATCATTAATTCTCAAGGTAATACAGAAAATTTTCTAATTTTAAAACTTTTATTCAAATGCTTTAATACTATATGAATTTAGATCAATTAAAAATTGTTTTTATCTTTCAAAATTTTTTTTATTTGATACAAATGGATTTAAAGGTTTTATATGGATAGTTTATTACATTTTATAATCTTTTTATAAATACTAAAATAGCAATTAATTTTATTCTAATATAAATAAGTAAAACGTGAAAAAGATGGCAGAGTTCAAGAAAATTGAAGAATGTCTGGAAGAAATAAAGAATAGATATAATAATAATGAAAAAGTTAGAAATAAATTAGCTAAATATAATGATTCTATCCAAATAAAATTCTCAGATACTGACAGAAAAGTAATTCTCTTGATTAATAAAGATGAGGGAATTGAAATAAAAGATAAGAGTGGGGATGACACAGCACCAGTAAAAATTGAATTTTCAGAAGAACAAGCAATGATAGATTTATTTAACAAAGAATTAGGTGCTGTTAAAGCATATTCTGATGGTAAAATAAAAATAGTAGAAGGAAATATAAGAAATTTGATGAAACTTCGAAGTTTAATGTTTTAACTAAGTTTTTTTTATTTAATATTTATTTTTAATATATTGCAAATAAATGTAAATTTATTTATAGAAAAGAGTGTTAATAATGAAAGCTTTAATAACAGCAAAAATCACAAACGATTGTTTAAATGAATTAGAAAAATTAATAGAAATAACGTATGAACCATGGAGAGAAACGGGGATAATATATTTTGATGTAAAAGAACTTGTTGAGAAACTTAAAAATTATGATATTTTTATAACTGAAGCTGATGATTTAAAGAAAGAAGATTTGTTTGAGAAAACCAATCTAAAACTTATCATATCATGTAGAGGCGATCCGTTTAATGTTAATTTAAAAGCTGCGACTAAAAATAATATTCTTGTTCTTTTTACTCCACTAAGAAATGTTGATGCTGTAGCAGAATTAACAATAGGTTTAATGTTGATGCTAGCTCGAAAATTACATAACGTTGATCGAGTAATTCATTCTGATGACTTTGAAATAGTTGAATTTGAAGAATATGTTGAATACTTAAATAAATTTCAAGGTATTGAATTAAAAAGCAAAATAATTGGAATTATTGGTTTAGGACAAATTGGTAGAAGAGTGGCAAATAGGCTTAAACCCTTTGGAGTAGAATTTTTAATATATGATCCATATGTAGACGAAGAAATTATTAAACTATATGGTAAAAGAGTTGGAATTGATTATTTAATGAAAACAGCTGATTTCATTACAATCCATACAATAGCAACTGATGAAAATGAGAAACTCATCAATAAAGAGCGAATTCTTATGATGAAAAAAACAGCTTTTTTAATTAATACTTCAAAAGGGAGTATTGTTGATTATGATGCTTTACGAAATGCTCTAGAAGAGGAAAAAATAGGCGGTGCCGCTCTGGATGTTTTTCCTCTTGAACCTATTGATGAGGATAATGAATTTATTGGATTAAAAAATGCCGTAATCACACCTCATATTGGAGGGGATACTGAGGAAGTAATAAAAAGACAATCAGAAATTCTGCTAAATGATTTGAAGAAGTGGTTAAAAAGTGAAAGACCTCAATACATTATGAATCCAGAAATATTCAAAGAAGGAGAGATAAAGAGTTCTCTATACAATAAAAAGGTTGACAAAATAAAAAAGGAAATTGTTGATTTATGCAAACAATTGTTAAATGAAAAGCATGTTATAGGCTCTGCGGGCAATGTCAGCGTGAGAATAAAAGATGAAGATAAGCAATTTGTATTAATAACTCCAAGCAATGTTCGTTATGATGAAATGGCACCTGAAGACATTCTTATAATTGATATGGAAGGAAAAGTTATAGAAGGTAAAAGGAATCCTTCTGTTGAGAAAAAAATGCATTTAAGTATATACAAACAAAGAGATGATGTAAATGCAATTATTCACGCTCATAGTATTTATTCTACCGTTCTTAGTGCGTTAAAACTTACAATTCCCCCTATTTTTGAAGAATTTGTACCCTATATTGGTGGTGAAGTTTTATGCGCTGATTATGGAGAAGCTGGTACAAAAGAATTAGCAGAGGGAGTAGTAGCAGTATTAGAAGAAAGAAATGCAGTTTTACTGGCAAATCATGGAAATTTATGTTGTGGTAGTCATTTAGATGGAGCATATACCGTATTACAATACCTTGAGAGAGGAGCAAAGATATATTATTTAGCTAGACTTGTAAAGGATCCAAATTTATTGCCAGAAGATACTATAGACTACGAAATGGATATCTTTGAGATTTTTAAAGATTCTAAAAAAATTTAAAACATAATAGGTCAAAATATTACCTTTATTTTTATTTACCATTTAATGATTTTAGAGCAGTTTTAGTTGATTCCTCTGCTTGATGCGTAGTAACCATACCAATTGTCACGGCACATATATTATGATTAGAAATATAATCAAATGCAATATCTGGTTTAATTTCTCCTGCGCTTAGAGTTTTCATTCCAATAAAATAAAAATTTTTTGTATTATCAACAAGTTCTTCTAATTCTTTCGCGTTCCCCATTAAAAATCCATTTTTATTAAATGGTATCAAAAACGCTCTAACATTTAAAGAATTTTCTAAACAGTATTGAATTGTTGGAATTGGCTCATGAGTTGCGATGCCTGGAATAATATTATAATTAGAGATATCATCTAAAAGTCGCAATAAAGTTAATCCTTTTTTATCAGAAATCATTCCATGTACAAAAATCAGCTTTGCTCCAATTTTAATTAATGCATCAATTCCTGGATCTTTACCTGGATATGTAGATCCCATTATCACATAATCACTATGTATTTCACTCATCATATATGCTGCTTCTAAAATTTTTCCACTTGGTATCACTTCAATGCCACGTGCCCCTTTTGCATAACTGCTTTCTAAAATCTCTAACATTGCATCTGGATTGTTCAAAAATTTCCTACGCCATTCAAATGCTTTAAATCCGAATTGTCCAGCACCTATAAAAGGAGAAGTTCCAGTGGAAACTAGTGGTATATCTATATCATCTATTTTACAAAAAATTTTAAACCCTTCATCATGTTAAAAATAAAATTTATCTTAATTTGATATGTGATTATTATGAAAATAATTATAAAATTTTAAGTCTATTCTTATTGAAATAAATCTACAAAAATCATATTAAATCATAAAAATTATTATTCATTAAACGCAAATGAAATACAATTTTGTTTCTGATTTATAAAAGAGGAGACTATAATTTCACAAATTAATGGCGTTATATGCAATACTTTAACGTTTTATAATAAAGATCTTGAAATAATCGAAAGTTTAAATTCTCTTCTTCTTCGACATATTCTTACAAACGATGCAAATTCTCTGCTTCTTTTTGGAAACACTGGTGATGGTGAGTTATTTTCAATAACCGAAAAAATAAAACTTATCGAAATTGCAAAAGAAATAACAGAGAAAAAAATACCCATACTTGTTGGAATTTATGGTAATCAAGTAGACGACATTATTGATCAGATTGAAAATATTGGTAAAAAATTCGTAGATCTAAATTTTATGCTCTCTCCTCCTATTTCAGAAAAAAAGCCTACAGATACTATAAAATCTTATTTTGAAAATATTTTAGGTTCAGTCAACCCTAAAAATCAGATTTATTTGATAAATAATCCCCTTCAATTTGCTGGAAATGAGATCGAACCAGATTTGTTGCAAAATTTAATGGAATTCACTAATCTTAAAGGTTTAAATGATTCATTTTATAATATTAAAAAATGTAAATCTTATATTCAACTTTTAAACAAAGATTTTTCTGTTATTTGTGGATTAGAAGAAAATTTTCAAAGTTTTTTTCAATTAGTACCACTAAATCAGAGAATATATAGTGGAATTGTTTCTAGTATAAGTAATCTAGGTAATATATGCTCAAAATTATATAAATATGCATTAGAAGATAATATCTTAGAACTTTTAAAAATCCAAGAACATATAAATGATATTAGAAGTAAAATTTACGAAGTTAAAAGCAATGAAATTAGTGAACGAATTGGTTTGAAGTACGCTTTTTTACATTTATATAAAGATTTAATATCAAGCATTAAGAATGATATATATTATATTGATGAAATATTAGAAACTCAAGTTGATCCAATAAGTAAAGAAAGAATTGAAGCCACTGTGAATTATTTATTAAATCAGAAACAAATTTATAAATTATATTTTATAAGTAAAAAAGACCTTTACCGATTTGACGAGATCATAAATATGTTTTCAAAAATAGATGTTTTAGTTGAACAAGGTAAAGTTAAAAAGATTAAAGGACCTTATATTGTTGATATTAATACACTCTATAGAGTAAAATTTGAAAATAGTCAATTAGTCTTCAGATTTTGCACAAATCAATCTTTCCAATTTGAAAATTCAATTAAAGAAAAGCTTTTATATCCCTTTTTAGATAAAAAACTAAATCCAAATGATATTGAATTAAGACAGAAAGTAAAAGAGATTTTAAATACAAGATCAGGTACTTATCTCTTCACTAAAGAAAACCCTCCTATAATCCCAGTAAGTAATCTAATTTATTATGATGAAACTAAGGAGATTATTCCTTACATTTTTTCAGTACAAGATTATATTCGAGGAAAACCTCTATTTCAGCTCATAAACCAATACATAAATGAGGGAAAAAATTTGTCTATAAAAAAATTTCTTGATTTATTTAGTAATTTAGGCGATCATTTAGGACATCTTCATGAAGTAAAATTTAATTGTTTTTATAAAAATATTAATAATATTGGAAAAAAAATGAAGATCTCCTATATAGATCTCCTCGAAAATGAATTAGAAGAAAAAATTGAGGCGGCAAAGAAAAATAAAATTGATTTTGCTGACGAAATTAGAGCTTTCTTTAGAGATAACAGGGTATTAATTGAAGACGAAACAGAATATGTTCTTTTACATAATGATTTTAAAAGTCAGAATATTATTGTTAAGGATGAACTAGGTAGTATTAAAATTAATGGTATTGTAGATTTTGATAAATGGTGTATTGGCAGTAGAGCTCAAGACTTCATTAAAATTGATTATTGGATTTTAAAACCTTTAAATAATCCTTCATTTTATAGCTCATTTTATGATACATATTCTAAATTTTATACTATAGATAGTGATTTTAAAAAAAAAATTGAATTATATAAATTATTTTGGCTTTTGAATGAATACAATTTTGAATCAGAATTAATAAGAAAGTCAGATCACATGAATATTATAAGAATGCCATCAACAATATTAGAAAATTATTTATTTGAAATCAAAACGATAATTCGATGATTTTTTCCTATAAAATTCATAAAACTATTTAGAAATTCTGATTTATTATATTTGTCGATACTTATTATAAAAGAGATTTTATGAAAAAAATAAAGTAAAGCATGTCGAGATTTAAAAAGGAATTAAAGTTTGCGGTTAAATTAGTTCGTAAAGCAACAGAGATTACAGAATGGTTTAGAAAATACGGATTTGAATCATTCTTAAAGTCAGATCAATCACCTGTTACATTAGCAGATTTTGCATCTCAACTATATATTATATCAAAGTTAAAGCAACACTTTCCAAATGATGAAATAATAGCAGAAGAAGAAAATTTTGAATTTATAGATTTAAAGGCAGAAAATCTTATAAAACGGTGTTTTAATGAATTAAGTTTCGAAAAATTAAAGATCATAAAAGAAATTATTGGATTTAAAGGCAAATCTTCAGAACGACAATGGACAATAGATCCCATTGATGGCACAAAGGGATATCAAAAGGGCTTGTTATATGCTATAGGTATTGGATTTATGGTAAAATCTACCCCTAGAGTATGTGCTATTGCAGTACCAAATTATAATGAAAAATTATTAGCTATTTTTTCGGCTGAAGAAAATCAAGGTGCTCAAGCATCATATGATGACAAGGATTTTAAACTGATTAGAGTCAATCAAAATGAAGTGATACAAAATATTCGTTTATGCCACTCATTACATTATGACCAACCTTGGGTTCTTAATTTCGCAAAAAAAATTGGTATAAAACACTTCATTCAAATTGATAGTATGGCAAAATTTTGCATGGTAGCTGAAGGGACTGCTGACCTTTATATTAAACCATTAGATGAGAACCATTCATTTACCTGGGATTTCATGCCAGGAGATTTAATTGTAAGAGAAGCAGGCGGTGAAGTAACAGATTTAAATGGTGCCCCTTTAAAATTTAATAATGGAATGTGTCTATGGACAGCGCCTGGTATAATTGCGTCAAATAGTGTTCTACAAAAGAAAATCTTAGAGCTATATAAAATAAATCAAATAAGTGCATAAGTTAACAAACTTGTTTGTCGAGCTTTTTGAGTTCTTTCTAAATTTGATAATTTTATACCTACAAGCCTAACTTTTTTTGTATTATTTGAAAACTCTTTAAATAAATCTAAAATAATATTTAATACGAATTTCTGACTTTGAATATGAAAAGAAAGGGTTTTCGAACGAGTATATGTTTGAAAGCCTTCAAATCTTATCTTTAATGTAATTGTCTTATATGTAATCTGGTGTTTTAACACGGATTTATGTATTCTTTCATTAATATCTTCAAATCTTGATAAAATTTCACTTAAATTATCGGTATCTGAATAAAAAGTTCTTTCTGCGCTAATTGATTTCCTATCTCCATGAAATTCCTTTACTTGACGATTATCTAATCCATTCGCTACTTTCCAAATCCATTTCCCATGTTTTCCAAATAACTCCATCATTTTGGATAAAGGAGTAGAAATGATATCTCCGATTTTCCTTATTCCATTTTTATAGTAATAGATTTTAGATTTCTTACCAATACCTGGGATGCGAGTAATTTCCATATCTTTTAGAAAGTTATGTATCTCATCAGGTTTTATTATAGTGATACCATTAGGTTTATGTTCATCAGAAGCAATTTTAGCTAAAGATTTAGTTGGTGCAATACCTATTGATATTGTTATACCGACTTTATTACTAACTTCCTTTTGAATTTCTTTTGCAATTCTTTCTGCTTTCACATAATCATTCGTGATATTTGTTAATTCTAAATATGCTTCATCTATTCCTACTCTCTGGAATTCATCACTATATGTTTCAAGGATATACATCACATCTTTAGAAACTTTCTGATATTTTTCACCATTTGGCCTTAAATAAATTCCATGAGGACATCTTTTGTAAGCTTGAGATATAGGCATGGCTGAATGCAGACCGTATTTTCTTGCTTTATAATTACAAGTTGCTATTACCCCTCTTCCTTGACCCTCTTTTGGATCTGCTCCTATTATAACGGGTTTATCTTTATATTGTGGGTTATCTCTTATTTCTACAGCCGCAAAAAAACAATCAAGATCACAGTGTAAAATAAGACGATTCATTATTTAATGAATGAGAGTTATTTGATTTTAAATTGTAGTTAACATATGTGATATTTATAATTACTATTTAAAAAAGCAGACTTTCAAGAATTATTAGAAATAGAAAATTTTTAACGTTTAAAGGTAAATCACAGAATTTAATTTGTAAAATACATTTTTAATTGAAATTTAATTATTAAAGTTATGACCTTAAATAAAGAAGATCAACTTCGTATGGAAGTTGTTAAAGGAGCAAAAGCAATTTTTGCAAAGGGATTAGTAGAATCAGGAGAAGGAAATGTAAGTGTGAGAAACGGTAAAAAAGAAGAATTATTTATCACACCTTCATTTAATCAATATGATACTCTCAAAAAAGACGAAATCGTCCATCTAAATTTTGAAGGGACACCTTTAAGTGCTGGAAAATTACCCTCGACTGAAGCAAAGATGCATACTGCCATATATAAATCAAGACCAAAAGTTCAAGCAGTAATTCATACACACTCACCTTTTGCAACTATGCTCTCAATTGTACGAAAAAGTATTCCCATAATAATGGAAGAGATGTTTATTTTTTTAGGAGGCTCTGTTGATGTTTCTGAGTTTGGAGAAGCTCATACTATAGAAATTGGCGAAGTAGCTCTAAAGGCATTAGGTATAAAAAATGCTGCCCTGTTAGGAAATCACGGTGTTATTGTCTGTGGAAAATCATTAGACCATGCTGTTAAGTTTGCTGAATTAGTTGAAAAGCTCGCTAAAATGTATTGGGGTGCTTTGCAAATAGGGAAACCAAATATTATTAACCAAGAACATCTAGAACGATTTCAAAAACTTTTTGAAAGCCTTTTTGCTAACTACCCTCGAAATATAAGTAAAAAAAAATGATTACATGGTAAAGATGATGTGAAATTTATGGAATTAGGTGTTAGTAGTTTAGGACATATTATTGACATTGCTCGTTTTAGTAAATTTAAAAACCTTGTAGAGTTGCAACTTAACGCAACAGAGCAATGTCTCAATTTTGCTGAAAAAAATGGAATTGAACTTGTTGAATTAGTAATAGATACACCTGAAGTCTTTGATAATGAAAATAAACAGAAACTCATTGAAATTGTGAACTCTTATCGATTAAAAAAACAAATTCACGGACCTTATGTTGATTTGAGTTTATGCTCTTATAATAACCGTATATCAGAAGCATCAATTGAATCATATAGAGAAACGGCAAAGATATGTTATCAAATTGATGCAAGAATAATGACAATTCATCCAGGTTATGCCAACTTTATGCTAAGTTCAATTCGAGAAATCAATAAGGAACAATTAACACGAGCTATTCATGAATTACTGGATTCTATAAATAATCAGAAATTAAAAATTTGCTTAGAAAATATGCCACAAGATGCCTATATTATGACTAATGACAATAACATTAAAGAAATATTTGATTCAATTGACCGTGATGATCTATTTATCACTTATGACACTAGCCATTTTTACACGTGTGATGGTGATGTGAAACATTTATGGGCAGAATTCCATAGGATAATAAGAAATGTTCATATTGTTGATAATTTCTCAAAAATTTCTGATACACATCCTCCATTAGGTACTGGAAAGATTGATTTTAAAGAAATCTTTGATACAATTAAAAATTATAATTATAAAGGCTCATTAATTATTGAATTATCTTCCGCGAAATCATTAAATCAAAGCATTAATTTTATTAACAAGTTTTTATAAGTAATTTAAAATATCTTTACAAGTTAGTGATGATTTATTAGAATAATATCTTTACAAGTAAGTGATGATTTGTTAGAAAGATTCGAGAAAGTTCGAAATCTTAGTGGATTTAGTTCTAAAAGTGAAGCTTTAAGGGACTCCATTGTCAGTTTCATTGAAAAATATGAAAAATTTGAAAATCTAGAAGGATATAAATTAATGACTGTAAGTTTAGTGTATCCTTTTAAAGAAATAATCATAGATCAAATAACCGAGTTATATTCTCGATATCATCAAACTATTAAAACAGTAACAGATTGGCGTATTGCAGAAAAAAAGATTGAACTGCTCTTGTTAGTGGGTGAATTTGGAATTATTAAAGATCTATATAAAGAATTAGCTAAAATTAAAGATGTAATCTGTTCCATCCGTGAAATAGTAATTGATTAAGAATAAGTTTTAATCAAAACGAAGCGAAAAATCTACTTGTTCAGAAGGAAATTGTGTTATCAAACCAGAACTTATTACATCAGGTTCCGAGAGTAAATAATCCACAAAATTTTCTTGAGTTATCCCACCAGAAACTTCAACTATAACATTCTCTCTAAGATTATGTTTCTTTAATAAATTAATTGCATCTTCCACCTGATCTGGGCTCATATTATCTAACATTATAATATCTGCTCCATTCTTTGCAGCTGTTAATACATCATCCACTTTTTCGATTTCTATCTCAATTTTTTTCGAAAAACTATTCCTCCTCTTGGCTTCTTTTAACAGTTTTTCAATATTTCCGTTGTAGTATCTTAAATGAGTATCTTTTAATAATACCATGTCATCAAGAGAGAACCTATGTACATCTGCTTGTCCTAGTTCTGCTGCTTTTTTCTCAAAAATACGAATTCCAGGTGTTGTCTTTCGAGTACAAGCGAACTTAACTTTTTTTCCAGAATCTTTAATCAATTTAACGTATCTTCTCGCAGTAGTTGTGATTGCACTCATATGAGTAATTAGGTTTAAACCTACTCTTTCTCCTAGCAGAATATCTCTAGTGTTTCCTTTCAATTCTACAACAATATCTCCTTTATTAACTTCTGCTCCATCTTTTATTTTAAAAGTTGTGGAAATGTTTAAAAAATTATAGAGTATTTTTAATTCTTCTAATCCTGAAATATATCCAGCACTTTTTACTAAAATCTTTGCTGAAGAGTTTGCATTCTCTGGAATAACTTTAGAACTCACATCAATAAACATGCAATCTTCCTGTAAAAATTCTCTAATTTTCTGTTCAATCACAATCTTATTATAGCTCATATTTCCCACATTCTTGTATAGTATTATTATTATAGTTTAAAAATTAATTAAAATTATGGTAGAAAACGAATTACTATCTATTAGAAATAATGAGATTGAACTAGAAGCTGAGTATTTTCAATCAAAATTCAATCAAAAGAATCCAGTAGTTCTAATTTGTCACCCTCATCCCCAATATGGTGGCAATATGCATAATAATGTCGTGTCCGGAGTTTATAATAAATTAACTAAAAGCACAGTTCCTTGTTTAAGATTTAATTTTAGAGGTGTTGGAAGATCAACTGGAAAACACTCCGGTGGAATAGGTGAATTAAGTGATGTTAAAGCTTGTATTGATTTTTTAATAAAGGATAGAACTTATGAGAGATTAATTATATGTGGTTATTCTTACGGAGCTGCAATAGGGTGTTCAGTAATTAATTACTCAGATAAGATTATTGGTTATATTGCTATATCATTCCCTTTTGATTTTATAGGATCTAAATATAGAGATCTCTCTCAGTCTAACAAACCAAAATTGTTTATTCAAGGTAACCAAGATACGATTGCCTTTTATGAAAAATTTGAGGAGAATTATAGCTTTTATCATGATCCAAAAAGAAAAAAAATTATTCAGGGAGCAGATCATTTTTATTGGAATTATGAAGATCAAGTAGCTGATGAAGTATTAAAATTTTATAATGATTTCATATAAGAAATTGCTTCTAAAGAAAAATATAAACGAAGAAATTAACAACAAAGAAAAAGTAAGGGAAAAAGAATTATAAACTTGAAAGTTTTTCTAAATCTGCTTGCGAATTTTCAACTGCCCAATCAAGGAGTTGATCAAGATAACGCTCTACATCATCACTTTCGGGAGATTTTGTTAAAATTGCTAAAAGGAATTGATTTTTATTATCAGGCATGATTATATTTCTCATGATAATATAATCATGTTTATATTTAATTTTCATACTTTGAATCTCAGATAATTCTAGTTCCTCTGCCGCTTTATAGGCAGAATCACTTAATAGTGAGCCCATAGCAGCTATCACGCGTTCATCGATCTTCTCCTCTTTTTGGGATGCTAAAACTAATCCTGTTGATGTTGCAAAAAGTGATGCTCGAAAATTACCATTTTCATTAAGTTCCTTAAGTACTAAATCAAGTCTACTTACCAAATCTACACACGCTCTATACAGATTATATTGATGCTTTCTTAAATAAAAATAAAATAGTATTGTTGTAACTTATTTTAATCCAATACTCATACTTAAAGTTTCCTTGTATTTTAAATATGAATTAACTCATATTTAAAATTATTTAATGTGGATTTTAGATCATTAATTAATATTTTGTAGATACCTTAATATGATTATCTGATTATTTAAAGCTTTTAGAATCAATTTCAATCTTTAAAGTTTTTATCTGAGTTTATAGTTTAAGGTTGATAATAAAGGTTGATAAAATATCATTCTCATCAATATTTAATGTAATTACGCTTGGTCTTGCTATAGGTTTCATAAAACCAGGTCTTTCTATAGGAGCTTTAGGCATTGTTGGGGAACCTGGGTTTAAAAGAAGAACATTGAAGTTTGTTCCTTTAATTAGAGGTTGATGAGTATGCCCAAAAATTAGAATTTGTATATCCTGCGTTTTAACAAAATCTTCAACATTATCAGGTAAAATATGGATTACTCCAATATTGTAATGCCCAATAGAAAATTTAGTAAAAAGATCTAAATTTTTGATAGTGTCAAAATTCCCTTTTACACATCTTGTTGGAGCAATCTCCTTGATCATATTTAAAAAAAAATTCTCACATATATCTCCTGCATGTATAATCTCATCAACATCTTTAAATGCTAGTTTAATCTGATTAATCAAAGTATTAACCTTATCTTTTTCATAACTAATGGTAATATGTGTATCAGAGAGAATACCCAACTTCAATAAATAACACCTTTCTATATCGCGATTATAAAACCCATTATAAAGATAATTATTCCAATGATAATATCAAAAAATATACGAAAAATTACATCTCCTTTTGTTTTTTCAATCGTACGGTCTTGTTTAAAATATGTTCCTAACATTTTAAATCCTATTAATAGACTATCTCTAATCAATGGATAAAACCATACAAATAAACAAACCCCGATAATAAGTAAAGGATAATATACATAAAGGGCTACTAGTGTAAAGCTACTTCCTTGCAAATAACTCCAAACTACATGTGCAGAGATTATATTATTAATAGTATGAGCCATTATAACGGGAAAGAGCCATTTTCGTCTTAATACTACTAAGGAAAGTATTATCCCAATTGCAAAAGCTTGTAAAAACCAAATAAATGGATACCAAATTGGATATGATCTACTTATTGGATCGAGGATATAGGCTAAATGTCCTAATCCCCAATAAAGTGCGGAAATCATCACTGCAGATAGACTAAAAAAATGTTCACTTCCTCTTTTTGTTAATAGGCCTCTAGAGACACTTTCTTCAGCAAAAGCTATTGAAAACTGAATTATGATTACAGAAATCAAAAACACAAAATAACTGTTAGATAACAAATATGTATTTGTTGCATTAAAAGCAAGGGAAACTGCTTGATATTCGATCATTCTAGGGATTAGAAGATAAGTAAAAAAATCAATTGGTAAGAAAACTAGAAAGAAAATCAAGATTCCATATAGAATCTGATATTTATAATTCTTTTTTGTTATTTTATATAATTTTAAATGTCCCCTTACTGGTGAATTATCTTCTTCAATTATCATATTTCTTTTTTGAGATTCGAATACTAAATTAGAAAGAGGAAATATTAGCAGTATTCCAATAAATACCAATATTGCTCTTATTGAATAGATAAGTATACCATAAAGGGGAGATCCTTCATCTACTATTAAAGGAATTAAGAAAAGTGGTATTAGTAAAAATACGAATATTAAAATAAAAGCCCAAACAACTTCTTGATAAAAAAATCGAAATCTTTTTAGAGCTATTTCTTTCTTTCTACTTTTATCCAATCTTACCATTTATAATAACCTAAATTCTATGGATAAAAAATTATTGAATCCAGAAATTATAAATTTTGTTATTTAACAATCTAATGATTTGAATCTTAATTCATCAGCAGTAGGAATACCGTTTCTAGCTCCTAATTCTTGGATACATTTTCCCGCTATAAAATTTCCTATCATTACATCAGATTTGAGATCTTCAAACTTAAAACTAGTGTTTCTATTAAATCCATATATGAATCCTGCGGAAAAAGCATCTCCCGCTCCTGTGGTATCAATAACTTGATTGATATGCATTGGTTTAATTATTTCAGATTTTTCAAAATTTAGAATTATAGCTCCTTTTTTTCCTCTTGTGACTATTATTATTTTAATTCCTAATTTGAAGAGTAATTTTGCGTTATCTTCAATTATACGTTCATTTAAATTCCTATCTCCTATGTGAAAAAGGCTCTGAAATTCCCTTCTTGAAATTATTAAAATGTCAGTATTGAAAAAAAGATCTTTTATTTTATCAAACCCTTGTTCAATTATTAACATTCCAGGATTAAATATAATTGGTATATTATTATTCTTGGCAATTTTAGCCGCTTTTTTAAATGGGTCTAAGTTTCTTAAACTACTCAAGAAAATTGTTTTTGCTTTAACTAGATCCTCAGGATTTATATCATCCGATGAAAGAGCATTCGCAGCTCCGCTATATGCATAAATTCTTCGCTCCCCTTTTTCATTTATAGCCACATATGCTGATCCTGTTACTTTATCTTTCGAATATTTCATTAAAGTTGTATCCAGTGATACGTCCTTAAAATCCTTCATGATTTTATATCCAAATTCATCATTATATCCTAATTTACCTATAAATGCTGTTTTTAGTCCCAATTTTGAGCAAACATAGGCAGTATTGGCAGCAGCCCCTCCAGATAATAATTGCAAATCTGTAACAAAAACTTCATCATCATCTAAAGGGTGTCTTTCAACTTTAGCGATCATATCAACAAGAGCTGCACCAATACAAATTACATCTAATTCCTTTAACATTTACTTAAACTCCTAATTATAAGTAAAAGAACCAAACTCTGATTTAATCTCTAGTATATTTTTACCTTGTATTGGAGATCTCTCACAATATCCAATTATCTTGGAATCAATTTTATATTTTTTTGCAATATTAATTATTTCTGGTGCTAGATCTTTTTTACAAAATAATTCCATTCTGTGGCCCATATTGAAAACACTGAACATCTCTTTCCATTGAGTCTCAGATGATCTTTTAATTAATTCAAATATTTTAGGAATTGTAAAAAGATTATTTTTAATATATTTTATATTTTTACCAAATTTTAGAATTTTAGTTTGTCCTCCACCAGTATTATGTATGATTCCATGAATTTCTTTCCTATATTTTTTTAAAATATTTATCACAACTGGAGCATATGTTCTTGTTGGAGATAATAGGGCTTTACCAATATTCAAATTAAACTCATCAATCATATCTGTTAATTTATAATTACCGAAGAATACAAATTTCTCATTAGTATTTTGATCATAACATTCGGGATATTTTTTATAATATTCATGCAAAAGAACGCCATGTCTAGCTAATGTTAACCCATTACTTCCAATTCCACTATTATATTCTTCTTCGTAAGAAGCTCTTCCATAGCTAGCCAAACCTATGATAACATCATCAGGTTTAATATTACTTGCATCAATAATATCGTCTCTTTTCATAGTTGTGAAAGCAGAAGCGTCAACTGCTAATGTTTTAACTATATCCCCCATATCAGCAGTTTCACCGCCACACATCTTAACATTTAAGCCCAGGGACCTCAATTTTTCACTATAATCGTAATATTCCTTAATAATAGTCTCGATGACGTTCGCTTTTATAAATTGACTATTCCTTCCAAGATTATTCGAAAAGAAAATATTACCTGTTGCTCCTACACATAAAAAATCATCAAGATTCATAACCATAGCATCTCTTACAATACCTCTAAAAACTGAAATATCCCCTGTTTCTCTATAATACATATAAGCTAAACTTGCTTTTGTACCCGCTCCATCAGAATGAAAAATTGAGCAGTATTTTTCTCGATTATCTATATCCTCTATGATTTTACAAAATGCTCCTGGATATAAACCTTTATCTATTGATTTTAAAGCCTTATGAACATCTTCTTTTTTAGATGAAACTCCTAACTTTCTATATAAATTGTTGTTTTCAGCCATTTTCAAAATTTAAAACTTATACTTTCTTTTTAGAGTTTTTATTAAATTATCGATTTGTTCGACAGCTTTACCAATATATTTGTGAGGATCAAATAGATCATCTAATTCTTCTTTCGAGATCTTTTCTTTAATTTTTTGGTTTTTAATTAAAATATCTTTCATATACAATTCTTCTTTCCGGGCTTTTATTGAGGCTTGTCTTAATATTTCATGACCTTCTTGTCTTCCTATACCTCGCTTGACTAATTGAACCATAACTTTTTCAGTAAGACAAGCACCCTTCGTAAGGTTAAGGTTTTCCTCAATTTTTATTTCATTGAATTCTAGTCCTTTTAAATTTTGAATTAATTGATTTATCATATAATCTAAAAGTATGAAATTTTCAGCAAAAATTACTCTTTCAGATGCAGAATTCGTCATATCTCTTTCATCTTCTAAGATTATATTATCCAATGCGACATTAACATTAGATTTTAGAATTCTCGCCAAACTGCAAATTCTTTCGGATTTATGTGGGTTTCTTTTATGTGGCATAGTCGAACTTCCAACTTGTGTTTTCTTAAACGGTTCAAACATCTCTGAAATTTCAGTTTTTTGTAGAATTCTGTTTTCTGTTGCGATTTTAGCTAATGTTTGCCCAATTAAAGCTGTTAAAAAGATGACTTCTGCATGCCTATCTCTTTGTATGACTTGATTTGCTATAAGCACGGGATTTAAATCAAGCTTATTCATTAAATTTTTTTGAATAATTATACCTTTTTCATTAAAACTAGCCATTGTTCCAACAGCACCTGACATTTTCCCGAAAGATATTCGATTTCGGATTTCAGAAACCCTATCAAGATGTCTACTTATTTCATACGCCCATACACCAAATCTCATGCCATAAGTGGTAGGGATTGCGTGTTGACCATGTGTTCTACCTATGCAAATCAGATTTTTTTTTTCTTCTGTTATCCTTAGTAAAATTTTTAATAAATCTAATAGAGAATCATAAAGATAATTCAATGCTTCTCTTAATTGTAGCGCAGTAGCGGTATCCTCAATATCATAGCTTGTAGCACCAAGATGAACATATTTACCAGCATTATCTTCACACTGTTCTGCCAAACTCTTAACCATTGCCATTAAATCATGATGAATTTCTTTATCAATTTCTTTAACTCTTTTTAATTTTACATAATCTAAATTTGCTTTTTTAGTAATTTCATCTGCTGCATTTTGTGGAATGGTCCCTAATTCAGCATGAACTTGTGCTAAAGCGGCTTCAACCTTTAACCAATTTTCTAATTTCTTTTCTTCTGTAAAAATCTTAGCCATTTCAGTTCGATATCGCGTTTCTATTGGATGAATAAATTTATGATCCATGATTCTTTCTCTTTTTTATTTAGTCTTAATTAAAATAATGAAACATCAGAAAATATATCTTATTTAATTGAAGATATTAATCTTAAAATATCACAATCTAAAAATCAGAAATTTTTATCGCCATAATATGTTAAATTTTAGTTTACTATGATTAACATCAATATGTATTGTGGGAAAAAATACTATTTTTTTCAATGTTATAACTGTGGGGAATGGTATTACACAAAAAGAATAATAAAATCTAAGAAATGTTGGAAATGCAACCATTCATTTACTTTTAAAAATTCAACAAAATTTACGAAAATATGCACAATTAGAGATGCTATCTCAATTGTTAAGAAATTAAAGGATAAGACCTAAATTAGAGTCGAATTAATCCATATTGTTCTTCTAAGATTAAGAAAAAAAAGAAAGGTATTTAAGCTATTCTTCTCTTTTTTTGATGATAAACTGATTTTCACTAAACTATCATTAATATATTTATATTTTAAATCCCTCCTATAAGAAAGATGGAAATTTCGGATGAATTAAAAGAAATTGATGAAAATTTAATCAATCAATTAGATCAAATAGCAAACGATAAAGCTGAATATTGGGATATTAGGGCTGAAGTAAATAACGGAACTAGTTTAGATTTTACCAATCAAAAAAGTAAGGAAATTTCATCTTTTGAAATTATTAATTGTGGTATCAGAGCATTTAAAAATGGTGGTTGGGGGTTTTCTGTTTTAAAAGACCTAAAAAGAGAGTCTATTAAAATAGGCTTACAGAAAGCTATAAAATTAGCTATACTTTCTGAATCATTAACAAAAATTAAATTTAAAATTGATCAAAACAATTCATTGATTCAAAACTATGAGAGCAATAGAAAAAAGAATTTAGAAGATATAGATATTGATTATAAAATTAACCTAGTTAAAAATCATGAAAAAATTGCCTCAGATTATTCATCCTATGTAAAAAATACACATACTCTATATATGGACGGACATTCTCAAACCTTATTTTTAAATTCCTTTGGAAGTAATATTATTCAAGATTTATCATTTTTAAGATTATTTTGTATGGTTTTTACTAATAAAAATGGAGCTACACAGAGTTCTGTAAACTCAGTTGCGGGCATTGGAGGTTATGAAATTGCTGAAACTGAAAAAGCCGTGAATTTAAGTAAAAAAACAGCTCAAGAAGCAGTAGAATTATTGAATGCTAAATCTCCAGTTGGAGGCAAATTAACAGTTATCGCAGACTCTAAATTGACCGGAACAATTATTCATGAAGCATTTGGTCACAGTTGTGAAGCGGATTTAGTGCTTAACAATGAAAGTATATTAGCGGGGATGATAGGTAAAAAAGTTGCTTCAGAAAAAGTAACAATAATAGATAATCCCTCGATGGGTCAATCTAAACGATTTAATTTGCCATATGAGTTATTTGGTAGTTATTTTGTAGATGACGAGGGAATTCCTTCACAAAAAACTATAATTATTGAGAACGGTGTTCTTAAAAATTATTTACATAATTTAGAGACTTCTTCAAGGATGAATGTTCCCCCAAATGGTCATGGTAGGGCATCCGTAAGTTCTGAGAGACCTCAAGTACGAATGGGATTTACATATCTAGAACCCAAAGATTGGAGTCTAGAAGAAATAATTGAAGATACCAAGGATGGAATTTTATGTGAGGATTTTCAGTACGGATACACTGATCCAACTACTGGAAATTTTCAATTCAAATGCAGAATTTCATTTAAGATTAAAGATGGAGAAAGAAAAGAAATCATGAGAGATGTTTCTCTTAGTGGCATGATTCTTGAAGCTTTAAATAAAATTTCTGCAATTGGTAATGAAAAAACATTTAATTATTCAGTTGGAATGTGTGGAAAAGGTGGTCAGCATGTTAGAGTATGTGATGGAGCACCCTATATACGAATAGAGGATGTTACTGTGGGGGGTTTGAATTAAATGGATAATTCAGACATTCATTCATTAGCTGAATTCTGTTTAAAATTAATTGAAACAGAGAGTCCAGAGATAAAATGTTCAGATATTTTCTTTGAGAAAAGTAATTATATCAATATTGAAATAGAAGAAAATTCAATTAAAAATAGTGAAACTGGAGAGGATAATGGGTTTTCAATCAGAGTTATTAATAAGAATGGGTCTTTAGGTTTTGCTTATTCAAATAAACTAGATAAAACGACTATAGGGAAAATATGCCGAGTAGCTATTAAAATGATGAAGGTTGCAACGCCTGATCCAGATTTTAAGAATTTACCGGGTTCATTTAAAAACTATCCCGTGGTGAGGGGTTTATTTGATAATAATTTAAAGTATTTGCAAATAGAAGATTCCTTAAATTATGTCAACGATTTGATTAAAATTTGTAAAGAAGATGAGATGGCAATTTCCCAATCTGGGAACTTTGCATCAAGTTACTCTAAAACGTACATTTTTAATTCTAATGGTTTAAATGTCTCCAGAAAGGAAACAAGTTGTTTAATATCTTCAAATATCATAGTTAAGGATAAGGTAAGTAAAGAAACATCTTCTGGTTATGAAAGACAAATAGAGAGAAGTCTAAGTAGGTTGAACGCTATAAATGTCGCAAATCTGGCGTTAGAAGATGCTAAAGGGAATCTTAATAGAAAGAAAATTAAAAATATGAATGTACCGGTAATTTTAACTCCAAAGGGCGTAATAAGTTTAATTTTAAGACCTGTTGCTGCCGCCATTAACGCAGAGACTTTTCAATATAAAAGAAGCTTCTTAGTAGATAAAAGGGGTGAAAAAATAGGTTCAGAGTTTTTAAATATAGAAGATAATGGATTGATTCATAATGCAGCTGGTTCTCAGATATTTGATGATGAAGGAGTCCCCTGTAAAAATAAAAAGATCTTAGAGAATGGAAATCTTCTAAAAACTGGATTATTACATAACAGTTATACTGCCGGAAAAGAAGGCGTAGAAAGTACCGGAAATGCTTCTCGGAGTTCTTATATTTCAATCCCATCAATAGGGATAACAAATTTTATTATGAAACCAGGAGATATAAACTTTGAAGAAATTATAAAGGATACAAAAAAAGGAATTATATTAAATTATACAGGAGATTCTCCTAATATCTCAACTGGTGATTTTTCTGGATTAATTCTTCATGGAAATCTAATTAAAGACGGAGAGGTAGAGGAGTCACTGAATGAAACAATGATAGGAATAAATTTGATAGATTTATTTCAAAATATTGATGCTGTTTCAAAAGAATATAGGGTTTATGGTGCATTTCAAGCTCCATGGGTAAGAATAAAATCTGTGAGCGTAATTGGAGGAGCAAATTAATTAGTGATATTTAGCCGTAGATACATAATATTAAAAAATTCTTCAGTTTTATTATTTATTTCCCACAATTCGGCAATAATTTTCTGATTTTCTCCTGCTTCTGCAAATGATATAGAATAATTCCCATAAATTTTCCCTTGATTAGGATTCAAAGTAAAATTACCTAGTGTGAGATATAATGTTCCATTTGAGCCAGATGAGCTCAATATAGTATTACTATTACCTTTCTTTATTTTAAATCCGAATGTAAAATTTCTATCTAAATGATTTCCAACAGTTAAATAAAATGAAATAGTCTCATTAACAGATGCTTCAGTTTGGTAGTTTTCTGCTCTTTTATCTTCATTTAAAATTCCAAATGTAATATTCCCAGGTTCAGGATTTAATAAATAATAGACAATAAAACCTGAAACGATAATGATCCCAATAATCAGACTAATTTTAAGTACTATCTCAAAATGCTTATTAGAGACTTTTAAGTCTTTTTTTTCATTTTTCTTAGTTATCTCGTTCATTATCTTTAAACCAAGCAATAGTTTTCTTTAATCCTTCTTCTAGTGACGTTATCGGTTCCCAATTGAGAATAGTTTTCGCTTTTGTAATAACAGGGCACCTATATGTAGGATCATCAATAGGTAATGTTTTAAAAACTATTTTTGAATTGGAGTTGGCTAATTCTTTTATAATACGAGCAATTTCTAATATAGTATATTCTTTATTATTACCTAAATTAATAACTTCCCCTATAGCTTCATCTTTATATACCATTTTTAGTATGCCTTCAATTTCATCTACAACGTAAGTGAAAGATCTCGTTTGTGAACCATCTCCAAATACAGTTATATCTTCGTCATGAAGTGCTTGATGTATAAAATTAGGAACAACTCTTCCAAACGCTGGACCATGTCTTATCCTAGGTCCTGAAGTATTAAAAATCCTTACTATTTTCGCTCTCATTTTATGTTGAAGTTCATAAGCTTTAATAAAAGCTTCTCCAGCTCGTTTTGATTCATCATAACAACTTCTAGGGCCAACAGGATTTACATTTCCAAAATAACTTTCTGGTGTTGGAATAGCTTCTTTTGGAGGATTTCCATAGACTTCAGATGTGCTTGTGTAAAAGAAAATTGCATTATGGAATTTAGCAATTCCTAAAGAATTCAATGTTCCTAGTGTATTACTTCTGAGTATAGATATAGGTTCTTCCTGAAATTCAAAAGGAGATGCTCTACTGGCCATATGCATAATTATATCAATTTTTTTGATATCTGCTACACATATGCCTAATGGGTGATAACTCATCCCAAAATATATTGGATATGAAATATCATGATTGATAAAGCGAAAATTGTCATTTTGCATTAAATGTAATATATTTTTAGGTTTCCCAGAGGATAAATTATCTAAACAGATACAATGTGCTCCCTGTTCAATTAAAACATCACAAACCCAAGAGCCCAGAAAACCTGCGCCCCCAGTTACTAAAATTGTTTTTCCTTCAAAAGATATATTATCTTTTCTAAGTCTTTTTATTATCTCTTGAATGTCTTGGCTAATATCATAATTCAAATTTAACAACCTTAGAACGTATTACTATAGTTTTTCTTATTAATTGTATTAAATAAATTTTTCTTTAAGCTAAAAACTGTTTTAAAAGATCTAATTATAGGAACAAGCAATAATTTTATAATTTTAAAAAGAGAAACAGTTAAAAGACATACGAAAAAATAACAAAAAAGGATATTTAATTTGACTTAGAACCACAATATTGGCAGAATTTTAATTCTAACGGATAAAGTTTTCCACAATTAGAACATCTCTTTAATGAATTTTTAAGAATTTCTCTCCCCAACATTTCAAAAGCTTTTTCAACATTTTCACCTGTTTTTGCCGAAGTACTTAACATTTCTCCTTGAAATTTAAACTTATCAAAAATTTCTAGTGCTTTTTCTCTTTTTACTTTTCTCACTAAATCACTCTTCGCTTCGATTAATATTTTTGTCTTGGGAGAATTAGGTACAGAAGAAATTACGTTGATCCAATCATACAAATCATTTAAAGAGTCTTCTTTTGTAATATCATATAACATTAAAGCTCCAGAAGCTCCAGATACATAAGAAGGAAAGAGGAGTCGAAATTTCTTTTCACCAGCGAAGTCCCAAATATTAAGCAGGATCTCAGTATCATCTATAACTACTTTTTTTGTTTCAAAATCAACACCAATCGTAGATAATGTAGATCTTTCGAATTTACCAGTAGCAAAGCGGCGAAGCAAACTGGTTTTTCCTACATTTTTAGCTCCAGCAACAACAACCTTAAATTTTATCATATCCTCTCTCGCTCAACTTTTTTTGAATATGTATCCTTACTCAATAAAATTCAATAATATTATAAATTATTATTGAAAATATTAAAAATCTTTTTTATTGTTTTAATAAATTAAGGATTTTATATTACCCGAATTTAGGACTTATTTTTATATTCAAATCTGCCAATTTTATAAATTTGTTGAGCGATTTTTTTACCAACATTCTCAATTTTCGTTAAATCTGGAATATCAGCTAAGAAAATATTTTGTAATGTCTTTAATTCTTTCAATAAGCTTTTTGCCCGAAGAGTATTTACACCAGGTATTCCCGCTACAATATACTCTAATAGGAGAGAAGTATCAATAGGCGCTTTATCAAATCTTAGCTTTAATGACGATTTGGTAACTGATTGTTCTTTTTTTGCTAATTGATATAAAAATTTTGCTGTCTCTATAGAATCTTCTGTTCTATAGATTGAGATGCCTAAGTTAACCAGTATAGCAGTTATTGCTCCGTAAAGAGCATTTTCACTAATAGTTGAATTTTTAAAAGGGTCACCCTCTAAAATTAATATTGGCCTTGAAAAATGTTCCCCGAGATCGCTTAATTCGGTAAATAATCTTCCATCAATGATAGAATCATTAAAATCTTTACTCGATTTTCTTTCAACCCCAACTCTTTCTGAAATAATGTAATCCGCAACTGCTAATTGCTCTAATTTTAAATTTAAGCCTATTAGTGATAAAGTTCTTACTACTGAAGAAGCAGTTTCACGATTATCACAGATGATCTCATAATTATCAGCATCTTCAATCTTCTTGATCGAACTTAGATCTGGACTATCTATTTCAATTGATTCAATATCTTCTTCTTTTTCATTAGTTATGAAATTTAGGAGATTAGATTGTTCTGATTTTGATATTAACTCAGAATTTTTAATTTTTTCTAAACTTTCCTTCATATTCCTTTCTTTAGCTTTTTCTGCCCAATAATATCCTTCATCTCGAGTACCTTCTGCCATTAATACAAAAACCTTACCTTCCTTTTTTCTACCTGTTCGGCCACGACGTTGAATAGAACGTATCGCACTCGGGACAACATCATAAAAAATTACTAAATCGCATTCTTCAATATCTAATCCTTCTTCAGCGACACTTGTCCCGACTAAAGTATTATATATTCCCTCCTTAAATTCATTAAGCAACGTTATTTGTTCTTTTTGTGTTAATCCTTTATCTATTCCTCTCGTTGCTTGTCCTACGAACTTATGCATTTTAATTATCTCATCTTCTTCAAAACATTTTACTATATTATTAACAGAATCCCTAAAATGACAAAAAACCAGAATCCTCGAATCAGGATTTTTTTTTATTTGATTAATTAAAATTACTTTTAACTTCTCTATTTTTGGGTGGACTAATCCTTTAGAATAGAGATCTTCTGTAAATTTTTTAGCTTGTTTAAAATCTTTATCAATAAATAATTCTTTTAATGATTTGTTTGCGGTATTATTTTTAATCTTCTCTTCGTTCTTGTTAAAATAATCTTTAAGAGCGCTTACACCTTGAGTTTCTATTAATTCAGTCATATGAGATAGTCTGATGGCATTAGCTGACACCTTTTTAGCATTAAACATATGGAATTTTTCATCATTATCTCTTGCTGTAGAAATTCTTCGATTTATTATATTATCTAGCTTTAATAAATCCTTTCTAGTGATTTTATGTATATCATAAGAGCCTAATAAATCGTTTTCTTTTAAGATTCGATAACAAGATTTTAATTTCTCTTCTAGTATCCTTTTAACTTCTGAAAATTCAGATGGGAGCTTAACTTTTATCCATTCATTATCTACTTTATGAATATATGGTTTAACATCTAAATCCTTCTCTGTCCTAATTTCGATATGGTTGATAAATAAATTTTGTTTAATCTCATTAATTTTACCTTCAGTTGAGCCAGGACTAGCGGTAAGTCCTAATATTCGAGAATTCTTTGAGATATCAATATATTTCTTAGCGAGAAAACAATAAGCATAATCTCCTATTGCTCTATGACACTCGTCAAAAATCATTAAGGAAACATCTTTAATCGAGTATAATCCTGAAATAATGTCATTTTGAAGTACTTGAGGTGTCATAAAAGCAACTTTTATGTTTTCCCAAAGACTTTCTCTTTTTTCAGGAGCAATTGACCCCGTAAGAGAGATAAGTGATTCTTCAGGAAGATTAGTTAATTCTAAAAATGATTTATAGTGTTGTTCTACTAAAGGTTTAGTAGGTGCTAAAAGGATTACTTTTGAATCTTCGATTTCTGTTAATCTTTGTACAGTAAGCATTAAAGCTATGACTGTTTTGCCTAAACCTGTAGGAATGACAACTAAGCAGTTCTTATTTAGACAATTAATAAAAATATTCTCTTGGTATTCCCGTCGAGATATTAAATTTTGCTTAATAAGAGGGTGAGAAATAAATTCTTCATTCGGAGTTACGAAAATCACCAGTAAATATAGAAATATTTTAGCTTTTGAATATAAAATTTAATTGAAATATTTAAACTTACAGACTATATAAGATCATTAAAAAATGCCTAAATTCTTAAATTGAATTAACAATAATTTAATAAATTAAAATAGTTAAAGAAGAAAGTAATATTTAATTCGTATCGCTCATTATTTTTAAATACAAACAAGCGCGGGTGGTCTAGTGGTATGACGACATGTATTTTACATATCGCATCTACACCGTTAAACGCTCACACCGTGTAAATCAGGGGTTCAATTCCCCTCCTGCGCATTTATAAACCTTATTATCATTTTATACTTATTAAAACTAAGTAAAAACCAAAAAAGTTATATGAAATCAAATATTTGAAGTTTTAAATTACTCTTTTTTTAGTTTTGATCATGTCTAGTTTCTTAGAGTCTCGAGAATTACGTAAAGAATACAAGAAAGTCAGAAACTATGTAAAGATTGGACCGATATTTTTAACTAGATACGAAAAGGCAAGGATTGTGGGGGCAAGGGCTCTACAAATTTCATTTGGAGCTCCTATTTTAATTGAAAGACCCAAAGGTTTAATAGATCCAATAAAAATCGCCCAGATAGAGTTAAGATCAAGAATCTTACCTTTGACTATCAGACGTGAAATTCCCAGTGGAGAGTATCAAGATATAGCCATAAATAAACTAATTTTAAAAAAGGACTAAGATTATCTTTTGTATTATATATCTCGGTCCTAAGCCTTCCTTTATAGAAGTTTTATGAATAAAAATTTGTTAATAAGATCAATCTTATAAAAATTAAATAAATTATTGAATACGATATTTTCCTCGTTCAGTTAAAAAGTAAACATTTTTCTCGCCAACCATTTGAGATTCTAAATAACCTTTTAAAATTAAATTCTCAAGAATTTCTTCTAATTCTGCTTTTTTAAAACCAGGTATTCCTAAAGGTATTCTTGACTGGTTGGCGATTATAGCGATTCGTTCTAAAAATAATCTTTTATTCATAAATGTTTCAAGGATTGTAATTTCATCATTTGAAAGTCTTTCGAATTGATCATGCTCTAAATAGCGTTCCTTTAGAGTTTGTGCGAGATCTCTTGCTTCTGGGCTCATTTCTTGCTTTTTCACTTCGACGTGCTTTAATGTAACTAAATCTTTTGCTACAGCTTTTTTTGATTGTTCATTAACTTTATCTTTATTATCGCTCTCTTTTTGAGATGTTTTATTATTTTTATTTTCCATATTATTACCATAAGGCATTTAATTATAAAAATTTATATTTAAATAATGAAAAAGCTCTTAAAGTTAAAATCTGGAGAAAATATCATTATCAAACATTTAACTAAATTAGATGTTGATGGTGTTTGGTATAATTTTAATGAAGTAATAGAGGAGGGTAGTTATTTACCCGTATTTTTTCCTGTGAGATCTCAATTAGAGAAAGATTCATGGTATCATAATATAAAAAAAGAAAATGAAATTTGTATTGTCGGTGAAAACCTCGACCTTAAAGCACCTTATAATATTATTGGACAATGTGAGGTTTTAAACTCTGACTGGGACGCAGCAGAACATGTTGGAGTTTTAGGTATTGTTATAAAAGATAAGTATAGAGATTTAACTATTGGAAGGAATCTTATAGACTTTGCTATACGAGAATCAAAAATATTAAATAATAAAGAAAAAATCATTTTGAGCAGTTTTTCAACTAATAAAAGGGCACTCCATCTATTCAAAAAATTAGGTTTTGAAGTTGTTGGAGTAAGAAAAAAACAATTTCTTATGGATTCAATATATATCGACGAGGTTCTGATGGAATTATGGATAGACGACTATCTCAATGAAAATATACAGAACGTTACGATTGATTTTTAACAAACTTATATCACTAAATGAGAAGAAGATATTCCTATATACAAACTTATTAATAAGAATATGGTTTTAAACTCAGGGATACTTAAATCTCTTCTTGAATTGTTCCCAACTTTTATTATCTAAAGGATTCTCATTTAAAAATAAGAAATTCAGGTTTTTCAAGCTTTCTATGTTTTCATTGTTAAATTTTGATATTTGGTTTCGGCCTAAATGTAACATAATTAGATTATCTAAACCCTCTAGGCCCTCTAATTCCTTAATATTATTGTTATCCAGATATAATTCTTGTAAATTATTTAAAGTTTTTAATCCTTCAATTTTATTAATCTTATTGTTAGACAATTCTATTTTCTTTAAGTTCACCTGATTATCAAGAGACTTAATATTTCCTATTAAATTATTTGAGAGGTATAACCCCTTCAATTTAATAAGAGATGACAATCCACCAATTTGACTAACTTTATTATTATTAAGATACAACCACATCAAATTTTTTAAATTATTAAGTCCTCTCATTTGCTCAATTTGATTATATGCAAGGTTTAATCTATTTAACTGCTCTAAACAATCTAAATTTTTAATTTCTGAAATATTGTTATGACTTAGATTCAATTCTTCTAATTTTGCTAAATTAGTTAAATTGTTAATTTCCTTAATTTCATTATCATTCAGAGATAATTTTTTCAAATGATGTAAAGAATCTAAGTTACTTATTCTACGAATTTTATTATTCGATAAATTTAATTCTTCTAAATTGTTTAAACTCTTTAAATTTTCGATCTTTCCTAATTTATTATAAGATAAATCTAAAGTCCGTAAAATTGTTAAGATTTGGATTCCATCTATACTTTCAAGTTTATTTCGCTCTAATTGAAGATGTTCTAAATCAACCAAGCTATTTAATCCTAAAATATCAGAGATTTTATTTAAATTAGAGCTCTCACAATTTAATGCATAAATTTTTCCCTTTCTTAAAGTCACATGATATCCACATTTTTTTGTATAAAACTCATTTAAAATTAAATTAATACATACGTCAAGAAAGAGTTCAGGGAGGGAGTCTTTAGGATTAAAACTATAGATTTCTTGAAGAAACTTATTATTCTTATCGCTAAATTCATTTTTAATTAAATTTTTAAGATATTCTATTACTCCTTTTCGTGCTTTCAGATTATTTAATGAATTTAAGGTTCTTACCGCAAAAAGCTGCAACTCTACGTTATCAACTTTATTTAACGTATATTCCAACAATGAGACTAATTTCTTGTTGTTCGAATACTTTTCTTTTAAAATTTGTCCAGCAATTAATCTAATTTGAAGATTTTCATCAGATAGAAATAATTGTTCAAAAAATTTGAAGTTCCTACCCTCTTCAATTATACCATAGTTTTTTAGAGCTTTTTGTCGTGTGGTTGAATCACTTGAACTGTCAATCCATTCCCTTAAAAGAGCTAAACTTTCTTTCTTTCCTATTTGCTCTAACTTTTCTTTTATGAAATCTGGATTTAGTTCCATTTTATATAAAAATAAATCTTAAAATTTTACTCTTTTAATTTGTAACATATGAAAGACCTAGTTTAAATCTAATCTGTAAGAACACATTAAAAAAAAAGAAAAGAAAAATAAAAAACTTAAAATATTTATTCCTGTTTGACTTTTGGTAAAATTATTGACGCTTTAGAAGCACCGGTGGATTACTTGTGGACCCATTTCTTTATACTCGCGCCTAGTTACCCACATGCGATGAAACGTTTTAAGTGAAGAGAGAATGCTTCCCCCGATCCAGACAGAATACATACGCTCGGGTGGGGCAATTATTTTAACATCTACACTCTCTGGGATTTGCTCTTTTATCTCTTTAGTGAGGCGTTCTTTGATCCCAGGGAACATTGTGGAACCGCCAGAAAGTACGATATTGCTGTATAAATCTCTTCGAAGATCAACATCACATTCTGAAATGGCGCCTACAATAACATCATC
>Ga0315555_1000009_pt1 | contig 112318 bp, 99 predicted proteins | sample SalMarSW160380MG_FD_202113 | JGI IMG/M metagenome (GOLD analysis project Ga0315555, IMG submission 202113) | Salt marsh sediment microbial communities from the Plum Island Ecosystem LTER, Massachusetts, United States - Salt Marsh Sediment SW1603-80 ... | reverse complement strand
CTGTCTACCGCCTACAGTATACTGTCTACTAATCTTCATACTTTAACTCTTTTCCTTCCCGTCAACAAATCATTCATCAATCCCTTTTTTATTCGTTCAAATTTCTGTTTATTCATTTTTAATAATTCTATTCTTTTGTTTACTTTGTTAAGAATCTCCGAAATATTCTTTTGTTCCAATATAGAGATATATGGTATTTTGAAGTTTTCAATTCTTTCTTTAGATAATTCTTTAAATGTACTACCTGCACTTTCCATTTGAAGTTTATATTTTTTATTTTGCAAATAATAACAATAAAATTCAGAATTTGTAAAATTAATGTCTTTAGGGATAAGACCTTTACAACCTTGATTAAATGTAGCACTCTCTTTAAGAATAGCTATATACCCGACAGGTGCCCTTGTTGAAAGTATTAAAGATCCTTTTTGCAATTTTGTTATTGATACTTCTTTAATAGCTTCCTCAGTTATTTTTCTTTCGCTCCCTTCTATGTAAATATCTTCTTCTAATTTACTTAAATCAGTTGGCGTAAACCAGTTTATCAAACCTCCATCCCAATACTCCTTTTTCTTCGTTGATGGTGTAGTTCCTGTTTCAACTTTAAATAAATCAATAACTTTAACCACTTCCCACTCCTTCGGTATCCTTCCAATATCCGTATTCTTAAATTCCTTATGACCAATTCCCTTTGTGAGGAGGTTTTGCATAAGTCCTTTTTTCAACCTTTCAGTCTTCCCAATCGCCTCATCTACCTTCTGAATTGTCTCATCCACCGTCCCCAATATATCCGCAATCTTCTTTTGTTCAGGGAGAGGGGGGTAAGGTATTTTAAAGTTCTCAAGTATTGACTTTCTCAACTCTTTAAATGTACTACCCCCACTTAAATTTTCTAATTTTTCTTCTTTACTTAAAAAATAATAGGTAAAAAACTCTGAAGAAATATTTTTGGGGGTGCGAGGAACCATACCTTTACAGCCCTGATTGAAAGTTGCCTGTTTTGAGAGCAAAGCTACATATCCAACTGGGGCTCGGGTTGATAGAATTATAGAACCTTTAGGTAATAAACTAAGATTGGTATCATTTAAACCAAATTCAGTGATTTTTCTTGAACTGTTATCAATATTAATTCTATCTTTAAGTTTCCGGAGATCAGAAGGTGTAAGCCAAAGGATATCACCTTCTTTCCAATATTCATCTTTTTTTGTAGAGGGTGTAGTACCCGTCTCCACGGTGAATAAATCCATTACTTTTTTTACTTCCCACTCCTTTGGTATTTTTCCAACAGGTGTATCTTTAGTATTTGGACGACTCATCTATTTCTCTCTTTCACTTTTTTTATCCTTGCTTTGGGCTACACTCCCTTTTGTCTTGAAATATCTAATATCAACCCTCATTTCCTTTCGTTACTTCATGGTTGCCCCATACCCATCTAACTTCAGGTAACGGATCATTTTTGCTAATTTCTCTCCATTTACTCAAAATCATCGGAATCTTTTCATTTCTACTTTTAAGCAGTTTATAAAGTTGGTACGCAAGTTCCGCTGTCAACTTCCTGTATTCAGGTCGATCTGAAATTGGTATCCTTAGAGTTGATTCATTAACTGTTTCAATAAACCGTCTATCAGGTAATTCAGTTTCTTTAATGAGATATTCTAGGGCAATATATAGAGATTCAATTTGGTTATCATTAAAACACTCAGGGAACTTCTTTATAATAACAGCAATCTGCCTTATTGCAAAGTTTAAGCCTGGTTGGCAGCGAGTTAGGACTTTGTTTACAAGTTCATTTAACAAATCATCAGGAGGGTCAGGTATTTGTTTTTTTCTACTGTAAACCAACCAATAAAATAAACCCGAAATAGAACCATAAACTTCCCTTTCTTCCAAAGAATTAAGACCAAAACGGATTCTTTTAGCAATCTTATCATATAAATCTTTGTCGATAAATAAACTAGATGGTAAAGCAGCAATAATTGTTAAGTTTTCTTTATCCATTTCATTTAATAATTTCGTAGCAAGATTCTTATATTTTGTACTAGTACCCTTTAACCTCGGTAATATAACTTGAGCCATTAAATCCATTAAACTTAGAAATTGCGCTTCAAAAGTATCTTTAAAATCAAAGAATAAAGACTTAGGTGCCTCTATATATACCCTCTTTTGTTTATTCCAAAATTTAGAAACTTTATTAAGTAACTCTACAGCTTCTTCGGAAGTCCAATTAATAAATTTTTGTTCTTCTTTCTTGTCTTGAGTTAGGGGGAGTAGAGTTGCATTTAGAAGTTCTTGTATTAGTAAATTGAATGAACTAGAAAAAGGCACCCTGAATGATTTCTTACCTTCGGAGTTAATTGAATATTGAATTATTTTAGGTAATTCTTTGGAAAGGAGATATTTCCGTAGGTTATCTTTTGCTTTTCCTTCCTCTTTTTCTGGAAGAGTGAGAAATTCAAAATCAAACAAGTCTGTATCTGATGGAAGTCCCTTATCAGAATTAACTCTTGACCAAAGAGCCTCTCCAAAATCTTTTACTTCATTCTTGCTCAATCCGTTAATTTTGTAGATTTTAATCAATCTTGAAAGAGCTCTCTTCCTTGCTTCTGATGTTCCAGTTTTAATAATTCTTATGAGATGTGAAATTGGCTCAGTCCAATTAGTTCTATTAAAATTAGAATCGAGTTTTGTGTCTTCCAACCAACGGATATATCTAAATGGTTCAGGCCACGATTGAGTTTGTCTAACTTCAAAACCGTCCTCGCTCGGAATAGGTAAAGAAAGTAACTCGGGCATCCTCTTAAGAATCTCTGCCTGAGACATAGCATGTAAGAGCCTTTTGAGGAGTACATCTACGCAACTGTGTAGTATGTAATATTCTTGAAAAAGTGTCATTTTATACATACTTACTGTTAACTGATATACTTGATTAATCTGTTTGATAGAAAATCGAAAACAAAGTCGGGATATCAATTCCGAAAGAAATAATACCTGACGCTGCGAAAAAGACGAACCTAATAAATTTAACTTTTGGGGATTTCCTATTAAATCATTGATTGCTTGTTTTAAGGAATTAACAAGAGCAAAAAGCTGTTCTACCTCATTTTTAGGTAAAGTGGCAACACTAATGCGATCAAACCACTCTTTAAATTCTTCCTTTTTGCCACCTCTTACCATTGTACTAAGCGCCCAGAAAGGCGCATACGGTTCAATTGACTTAGCTGAACTTACTAATGAATCTGAGAACATACTAAGAGAACCGCACTTCATAGGTAAAGCACCTTCTTCAAACATACGAAGAAATGAAAATGCAGGACGAAAAACCGAAATGCCAGATGGTAGATGCTGAGTTACAACAGCCCTGCCTGGATCAAACTTTTTCCTAATTTTTCTTGTTGGTCTACTTACAAGTTTTTCTCCCTTAACAAGTGAACCTAAAAGCTCAATCTCTTCTAAAGGATTACACCGATAAGATCTTAACTCTTCCCATCTATCTCTATAAGGGTTAGGAAAAGTCCATTTAATTAAGTTTTTGTTGTCTTTTAGAGCCTTCAAAAGTACCATTGTCCATCCTTCTTTGGATAACTGAGAATAATTTGGAGAATAAGGTTGATTTCTACTACGAATTTCTTGTAAAGAATTCTCTGCAATATTTTCAGCATCATTTAGTTGGCCAAGTTCAGCCAGTATAGAAGCGCGCTTAACTCCCCAGAAAGGTAAATCTCTAGAGATTGGCCATTCTTCAAGTGTATCTCGGAGTCTTTGCTGGTTGAATCTGAAGAGGTAAAATAAACATTTCTCATAATACCATCTTGCCTGCCAATCAGGTTGACGTTTAACTACATCTTTTATAATATTTATCCATTTATCAAAACGCTTTTCATCCTGATCTTCCCGAGATTCTCTTGCTAAAGCGAAAATTAAATCAACCCAGTATTTGCCAATCCTTTCCCAATCTAAGTTCTTGTATTCATCTTTATCTGGCCTTATTGTAGCTTTTTCTATTTCGACTTGTCCTGGATATGGATTAAAAGTATTGATAATTGGTGTTATTTTATCCACCCAATTCATAAAAAGAGGTGTTAGAGTTGTTTCTAAACGCCAATTCAATTCATATAACAAAAAAAGATTATTGGGAGGTTGAAGTTTATCAATAGCGTTAAGGACAAGCTCAATCCAGTATTCTGTATATCTCCAAATTTCATCTCTACTATGTTTCGAAGCTATCACCCATCCAGGGTATTCATCTCTTTTTCTTCGCCATATTTTTAGCAACTCGTGGAGTTGTTTTTGTGAAATATCATTAGTACTAGGCATTATCATTCCTTGTTCGGATAAACCAGAGGGACCGGGAAGAATGTCGGGTAACCCTTGACTGGGCACAAAAATTTCTCTACTCGATGTCACCGGGGTTGGCCAAGTAATTTTATTGGGTGGTTCACCATTCTTCAAGGTTATCAGAAGCCATTCCAATGCTTTTGCACGGCGCAAATCCGGATCAAGCCAAGTTGATTCTGGAAATAATGGAGATAAGTCAATTGGATAAACATTTCTGTTATTGAGTACTTTTCTTTGAGGAAGAGGAAGATCTAAAATACCACATAGATAAATAGGAGGGGATGATTCTCCTAAGTTATCTCGGACCCACCCAGTCCAACTCAGAAAATTTGGGTCATCTCCAGAGAAACCAATCAAGCAGAAAGCATTTTCCATTATGGACTCCTGAACGAGATTAACAAAAGGGGCAAACCTTTCAGGATAAGTACGGTAATCTTCTTCAGTTATAATGAACGGTCGATTAGAGGGAAAGCTACCATGGAGTTTCACTATACGAGACTTCATAGAGTTAGCAATATCCTCTGGGGTCAAAACAAGATCATACTTCCTATCATGAATATATGGACATGTTCGTTCCAATAAAGAATCATAATTAGTTGTAAAAATATCTGCCCAGGGAAGAGAGAGTAGCAACTTATGCATCCTTTCTGGGATATATTGTTTATCAGGGATAAATTGTAGAATAAGAGAATCCAATGCTTGACGACCATGAACTGCATTATACTCAGTTGCTAATTTGATAGGATCTTTTAAAGTTTGATTGCTAGAGCTAGAATTTGGATAAAGTTTATCATATATAATGTCAGCCAAATCTTTCCATAATGGGAATTTTGGAGTTTTTGGAGAAAGCTTTTTGGCATTTCGACTAAAACCAGAACCGATCATAACAGCTGCTTTTCCAAATTCACGACCACGCCAAAGATGCTCTCTTATTTTTTCAATATAAATTTGGCCAGGGAAATCTTTATCAATATTCATAGAGTTCCTTTCTTAATTGAAAAGCAAATTTAATAATTTTATCTTCGTGGTTCATTATGCCTCCTCATTCTCTTCAATTTCATCTTTATTATACTTAGTAATCACATAATTCACAAAAGCAGAAACTGTAACCAGCATATACCTTGCTTCTGCTATACCAGGTTCAAGAGTTTTTCCTGACTTTGCATGCCTTATCCCTCCTTCCTTTGAAGTCCAGTTATATAACTCTTTAAAGCCTTCTCTCAAGTTATAATGAACATCCTTAAGGCTTTGTATTAATCCGGATAATGCCTTATCTTTACCTGTTATTGTTTGAGCCAATGATTCAACCGCCAATATAGATTCCTTTATTGAATTCGCATAATCGGGATTCTTTCTCTCCGAAAATTTCTCAAGAGATTTCTTCAGATGGTGCCTTACAGGATCAAATTTATCTGGTGGATTTAATGCTTTTTCGATTTCTTTTATCTCTTCCTTGTTTGTTAGTGGTGAGACTGTCGTTCCAACTATCCTATAAGGTACACTTTCTTCCTCGAAAAGGTTATTAATATCTTTGACTAAATATGGAATTTCGTTTGTATTAGGAAACTCACTAATCAGAAATTCAACAAGATCATAAACTTCAAACCACTGTAAATTTAAAAATCGATTTTTTATTATCTTAGTGACTTTATCCTTCTTTAAGGTAGTATGAACCTCCCTGTCAATTAGCTTATCCAAGTCTTCTTTAAAAAATTTGTCCCACAGATCTATTATAAAAAGATCAACAGGAAATTCCTCATATCTTTTTTCTCTAAATATACATCTTCTTAGAATATTCCAAATTCTTGTTTTAAGGTGATTGGGTATTTCTTCCAATAATTGAGATTCTTCTATCTTTTTATACCCATATCTTTCAGAAAACCGCATAATTTCCCTCAATGATATATGCAAGTTGAGTCATTTTATCTTCATTGGTCATTATCTTCCTTCCTTTTTTATTAGGCATTATCAGAAGAAATATCCTTCTCACTTTCTTCTTTAACTGCAACATACTTCTGAAAGCGGCTCTTTGGTTTATCGGGAATGGTGCGCCGTATCATTTCGGATTTTAACAGAGGATTCATAACATTTTCTATAAAATGAGGCCTGTGTTTTAGATCTACATATTTCATTATTTCTTTCAACTTTCGTGGTTCCTGACAGAATTCTATAATCAGTGCATTCCTGTCCATAATGTCGGTGACTTGTTCGGTGACTTGTTCGGTGACTTGTTCGGTAACATGTGGGGTTACTCCAACCGCGGGATGAGGTAATGTCAGGGTAAATATATCATTCCTTGTATCATTATTGAATATTGGTAAGGAATAACCCTCTGATTCCAATGCCTCCATTGTTGTCTTTAAGCCAGTTCCTTTTGTTTCGGCCCAGTTGATATCATAAAACACAGTGGAAATTAAAGGATTCCTGAGTTCCGAGCCGGGCGATTTAAACAAAGATGGATCCTTAAGGGAGTATCCTGGATTGTAAAAATCCACTCTGTCATTATAGATTATAATCTGAGCTGGTCTGCTATGATGATAATTCTGGTGCATTAATAGATTGGTAAGTGATTCCCTTAACGCTTTTCGATGCGCATTTTCATCTACTCTATCTCCTCTTTCCTTGCTGTGAAATGGTATAAGAAAAAACCTGTCGAGAAAATCAAGTGCTATTGAACGAAGAGATAAAAGATTACCCTTCAAATCTCTTGATAAAAATGGGTCTCTGTCTTTACCCCACTTTACTCCTTTAATTCTTATTATATCTAATCTTGCTGCTGGAAAATATCTCTTTATTGCAGATTCAGTACCAAAAAGAATGAGTCCTGCTACTGTTAGTGTTTCTGACTCATCTGCCAGAAGACTGTATGCCATTAGAAGGTCAATATCATTATAATCTATTTCTGGCGCTTCTGGTTCCAGAAGTTTTCTCAGGTTTTTGTAGCGTCTTATTGTATTTGTGTCAATATCTTTGAGAGAAGTTCCTTTTACAGGTTGAGAATCCAGTGTGCCGGTCCTCTCCATATAATACCTGCGGATATCCTCATCTGTTAATCGAATGTCGGATGCGCCGACCCTTTTGAACCCCCCATTTAGGGGACCTAAGTCCTTTATATAAATGGGCTTCAGGTTCTTAGGAGCCTTTTTAATTTCTATGGCGATTACATCTTTTCCGTTTACAGCCAGAATTTCAGCATCGACACGGGGACAGTAGTTGAACTTTTGACCGATGGTCGAGGAGAAATCATCCAGCATTTGCTTTGCATTTTCCACTCCTTTGAGGATATATCTGGTTCCTCTTTCCTCGTAACCAAGGAGTATCAGACCACCACCTTCATTTGAAAAAGAAGAAACTGTTTCCCATATATCCTTTGAGAGCTTTGACCTGGAAAGTTTATATTCTACCCTAAAACCTTCTTTCCCACCCCAATGAGAAATTAAATCCTTGAAATAACTATTATCTTTTAATTTTCTCTTCATTTAATCTTCTTTTAAATACTCAAGTTCCTCCAGATATCCTTCAATCTTCTCATCCAGTTTTTCAAGTTCTTCTTCGGTATTTTTTAATTTCTTCCATTCATCAGCTATATCAATTTCTTCAATCTCTTCTTCAGGGAATGCGTAAAGAGTTACATTGAGATTGTAGTCGTTTTCTTCTATCTCCTCATGGGGCACTATTCTTGAAGTTCCTTCAATCTCTTTGTTATCCCTATAAACCTCCACAATCTTTTTTATATTCTCGCCCCCCAACCTGTTCAGTTTTCTCACATCTGGATGCTGCTCAAATTCACTGCTTGCATTGATAAAGAGAACCTTATTTCTTCTATCTTCAGATTTATTTTTGTTAAGAATGATGATTGCGCCCGGTGCCCCTGTGTTATAAAACAGTTTTTCAGGAAGCAGAATTACCGTTTCTATAAGGTCGTCCTTCAAAACCCCTATTCTAATAGCCCTTTCTCTTCCACCCCTGAATAGACATCCATTATCAATAACTACCCCAACCTTTCCTTTATCATCCCTGGATGAAGCAAGCATATGCTGTATCCAGACCCAGTCTGCAGATTGCTTTGTAGAAAAGCCAAATCCAAATCTTTCCTTCCAAAACTCACCCTTTTTTAATGAATCCTCACCATATCCATCTTGATTCCAGGGAGGATTTGCAATCACCGTATCAAACTTCTTCACCCCATCCCCCTCCTTGAATTTTGGTGACTGTAGAGTATCTCCGTAAACGATATTGGCATTTCTGATGTCATGAATATAGAGATTCATCTTTCCTAAAGATAGAGTTTTAATATTTGCTTCTTGCCCATAGAGAAATAGTTTATCTGCCTCTTTCTTTCCAGATTTTTCCTCAATATGCTGATAGGAAGTAATTAGCATTCCCCCTGAACCTGAAGCAGGGTCATATACACTCTCTTTAGGTTTGGGATCAAGTATCTCTACTATAAGTTTTATCACCTCTCTTGGCGTATAAACTTCACCTTCTTTCGCCTTCTGTGGTGCAAAGTATCTTAATATCCATTCATAAGCATCACCGAGTATGTCAGGGGAAACGCTGTGGAGTTTCCTCATACTGAAAAGTTCTACTAGTTGCCTTAAGATTTCGGCATTTTCTATACTACTGGTAAACTGAACAAAATCTATATTCTCAAAGACTTCCTTCAATTCAGGATTATTTTCTGCAATTACCTTCATTGCTCGGGAGAAATTCTCAGGGAGTTTTGCTGGGTCTTTACGGATATTTTCCCATAGAAACTCTTCAGGCAAATCAAAATCATGATAACTCGCATTCTTTGCTTCCTGCTCTGCCTCTTTCTCGTTCAAGCCGTCCTTTAAAGCCTCACGGTATGCCCCCTGATATTCCTTCTCCCATTTATCACTTATTCTTTTATAAAAGAGCAGTATCAGAATAAAGGTATAATCCACCCTCGTTCTGATAAGGTCTGCTGCCTTTTTGAGCAATCCTTCAAGGTCTCCACGGGTCAATTCTTTATCAAGGAGTGTAGAAATAATTCCCTCCCTACTTTTAATCTTATATATTTTCTTTCTGGCATCTTTTGGGTCAGGTTCAACACTTAAATGCCCACTCTTTCGGAGTTCAGATAGAACAGTATTAACAACATCATCTGCATCCTCAAATTTTTCATATAAAATCTTTTTCGCATCCTCAAACCCAAAAGGAGAATCCTTCATTTTTGCCCACAAAGTTAAATATCTGTTCTCTAACCATTTCTTAATCATAATATTCCCTCCCTAGTAAAAACATAAGCAATATCATTGGTGCTTATATATTAAATATAACATCAAATTGCCTTTTCGCAACCCCCTAAATTATTTTTTGTAAAATTTTTTGATCTATGGGGTCGGTGCTTGACTTTTGACAGTAGTAGTGTTAGTCTAGCGTCGTGTGTCGAGAGTCAAGAACTGGAAGCCCAAGCCCCTCACCAGAGATTGCTTCGACGCGTTGCATTGTACGCTCGGTGGTAGACAGATATGACATGATGAATAAAGTTGGGAATATCGAAGATGTGCATACTGTGCAACCACCGAGCTTGTGAGCGAGGAGAGGAACTCGCAATGACAATTTGTTGAATTCATTGGGTTATAGAATAGTCAATTAGTAAAATGGTTTATTAGTGGTCTATAGGGGTTGGGGGTTGACCCTTATGGAATAGTTTCACATTCCATCCCGATGTAATAGCGTTGCATTACATCATGCAGTAATAGCTAAGCATTACATATGACAAGTAGGACAGGTGGGGTAAACATTTTGACAGATCGGGACTGGGAAGTCCCTACTACAATTTAGCTACTTTCCTTGTCTCATCCCCACCCAAATTACACACATTCGTCCGTGACAAATGTGTGTAATTAGGAATCAATCTTGCCAAACTCTTGAATTTCTTCATATTTAAAGTGGTGCTTTTTTCTGACGATAAAAAAAGAATACCATAATGGTGAAGCCTACTACAAAATGCATTGATATACCTAAGGATTTAGGATACAGGATGTGGGATTTAGGGAAAAAGAATTCAAACCTAAACCATACCTCTCCCAGAGTGTAAACCATGTTGGTTGGACTTCACTATTTTGAGAAAAAAAGTGTTGACAGGAAAGTATTTTGGTCTATTATTATGATATACGGCAAGAACCGTTCAGTTTAGGTTAAAAAAAATACTTTATAGTAAGAGATTCGCTAACTTTAGAGAAGGAATTTTCTTTAAATATTTACGTTTACTAAAGGCAGTAAAATCTTAAGAAAATCAGTTTGGAAAAAATTAAAAATATGATGGTAAACAAGATATCAAATTCGTTCCCTTCCTTTGAGGAGATTTACAAGTACGCCAATAAGTTTGTCGAAGAACATCCGGAGATAGCATGGTCAGAGGTCGTTGGCGTTTCTGAAGAAGGCCAAGATGTAATGGCAATACATGTAACAGATAAAACTTTTTCCTCAGAGGGGAAGGAAATGTTTCTAGCCATTTACGGTAGACATGGAAATGAACTTGGTACTCGAGTAGCAGGAATCGGATTGCTAGAATGGTTGGAATCAAAAGAGGCCTTGGAGGTGAGAAAGAGACAACATGTTATCATAGTACCGGTGGCAAACCCGGATGGAAATGCAAAGAATAAATTTCATGCTCCAGAGAATGGTCTTTCAAAATTAGAAGAAAACATTATATCGAATCTTGCTGAGACTTACAAACCTGATGCGGTTGTGGATGTCCATAGCTTATGGTATAATGACCTAGAGGCTATAATTGATGCTCATCCAGATTCTTGGGGTGAAGACGATATGATCTATCAAAGATTAGCCATGAGAATGTGGGAAACCGTTGAGAATAGCGGGAATCCATTCATAGTTACCAACTCTAAAAACATAAAAAAGGTTCTTAAGGCCCTAGATTATAACAACTTCCTCTGTGAGGCCTTCTATGAGAAAGTTCATCCACTCGTATTCGGTATTGAGCTGAACCATTTTAATCGTTCTCCATTGGATGTCAGGAATGTTGGAGTAGTTTGTGTTTCTTCATTATTAAAAGCAGGAAATCAGCGGTTTCCTTGGCAAAAAAATTCCGGTTATCCCAACCAGATCCTGCTTGGAGATTTGTTTACCTCGATCAGAGCTAGAGGAAAAAACGCGAGTGAAAGGAGAAAATCTCGTGTCGAAATATGGAAAAATCGCAAACATTTTCAAAGACCAAAAAGGAGTACTATAAGTGATAATAAGATTAAAATTGAGACCGGATATTCAGGTAAAAAACTTTCTTTCAGTTTCGATCTTACAACTCGAATTAGAAAAGATCGCTCCATCCAAGGCGTATCCTTAAACGGGAAAAATGTTCATGAGTTTTCCACCTTTCAAGATAGAAGTTCAACATACGTATCGGTTCCAATAAAAAATGGAGGTAAACACAAGTTAACCATTATAACAAGCTAGCATATTTTCCAGTCAGCATCTCTCAGAAAAAGAATAAAGGGACGGGGATTGATAATATAACAAATATGAGTAATATATAGATTATGAGAAGAGCAAGAGTAACATATAGGGGGTATATCATCATATAATGAACAGGGGAATAGAAGGGAAGGATATTTTCCCGAATGGTGATTATAGAAGGTATTTTCTTAGATTGTTAATGGAAAAGAAAAATAAGTTAAAGATAAGGGTTCTACCCTATTGTATAATGGACAATATGCAATAAATTACAGGAAAAGAGAAGGAGTGAAAGGTCACCATTCAAAAAGTGAATATGAGCAAATATTATCCAGAATCAAAGGTTGAAATCGGTGGGTTTAGCGCAAGACATTATGATATACTTCTGGATATTTTTACATTGCAGGGATATTCTTTTATGATTCAAAAAGTTATGCAACTTTTGGATATTAAACAGTCTGATAAGATTCTTGATTTGGGAGCAGGTACGGGAAAAAATGCTTGTATAATGAATAAATACCTTTCTAAAAAAGGAGAATTGATAGGTCTTGATATATCTAAAGAGATGGTCGGCCAATTTAAAAGAAATTGCAGTAATTTCCCTAATATTAAAATATTAAATAAAAGGATTGATAGGGATTTTGGATTTAATGATTATTTTGATAAGGTTTTTGTCGCTTTTGTTTTACATGGATTTCCACAAGAGATGAGGAAAAAAATTATTAATAATGTTTTTAAAGCACTCGAAAACGACGGTGAATTCATCATACTTGATTATAATGAATTTATTTTAGAGGAATTGCCTTTTTATTTTCGTATTCCATTCAAAAAAATCGAGTGTAAATACGCATTTGATTTTATTAAACAAAATTGGAAAGAAATATTAAAATCCATTGGCTTTAAAGAATTTACGGAGTATTACTTTTACAAAGATTATATCAGATTATTAAAAGCACAAAAATAAAAAATGATTGATGAAGCAGTAGAGTTAATAAAGAACAAAAATAGAGTGGTCGCATTTACAGGAGCGGGAATATCTGTTGAAAGCGGAATTCCACCTTTTAGAGGTGAAAATGGATTATGGGACAAATATGACCCAACATTCCTTGATATCAATTATTTCAAAGCAAATCCTAAAAAATCGTGGAGATTGATTAAAGAAATTTTCTACGATTTTATCGGAAATGCAAAACCAAATAAAGCCCATATTGGATTAGCAAAAATGGAAAAAAGGGGTTTTTTGGCTGCAATCATAACACAGAATATAGATAATTTACATCGTAAAGGAGGAAGCCAAACAATTTATGAATTTCATGGTAATTCCAGAAATTTGGTGTGTCTGCGTTGTAGTAGTAAATTTCTGGTAGCTGAAATAGGTTTAGAAAATTTACCACCAAGGTGTAAAGATTGTGGCGGTGTATTAAAACCTGATTTTGTCTTTTTTGGAGAGCCAATCCCAGAACCAGCAAGAACAAATTCCTTTGAAGAAGCCTATAAAACAGATGTTTTTATCCTTATTGGAACAACTGGCGAAATTATGCCCGCTTCACAAATTCCCTTTATCGCAAAGAAAAATGGAGCATCAATAATTGAGATAAATACTAAAAAATCAGATTATACAGATTCTATAACGGATATTTTTCTGAAAGGGAAAGCAACCGAAGTGGTTGGAAAATTGTTGGAAAAATTATGAAGAGTAAGAATAGAGAAACATTTTTGCTTTTTATAACACAGAATTTGCAATTCTCATAGTTGACACGTCCTCAAAAAAAAACACCTATATAGTAAATATGTCCAAAGACTACCAATTTTTGGCACAGGTTATGGAAGTTCTTAGATTTTCTATCCATAGTGTAAACCATGTTGGTTAGACTTCACTTATCTTTTTTTGGACGCCTATCGTATCTTCAAAATTATAGGGATTAGATCCTTTCTACTCCCTTCTGCCAATTTTTTAATGGTTTGAAGGTCTTCAATGGCAAGTGGCACTTCCACTTCTTCATTAGAAAAATTTACATCTTTCATTTTAATAATATTTAAAAAGAGTTTCATTGGCTTTTCCGTCCTGGTGAACATTAAATTATCAGAAGCGTTCTCGAGTATATTAATTTTTTCTTAGAAAAAGAAATATAGAAATATAAGGACGGGGGTTGACATCTTGGCATCATTTTCTCGTTACCGCTCATTATCAACGACTTGACTTTTCATTGAAAGATTTTATACAAAAGTTTCAATATCCATTGTTCGTGTTAAAAGTTGCGATTTTAAAGTTGCAGTGATAAAAAACGAAGCGGATTGACAGATGAAAAATAAGGATTACAATAGAAGTATGATAAGGAACAATGGCTCATCCATAGGTATGTATATACGCAATACTGCAGATATAACGCCATATTGTAAGTATATATGTAGTATTGCAGATATAAACAAGTTAGACGAAATGTTGCGATCACTTAATATAAACATATGTTTACAGTCCTAATCTTAATGACAGTCGGAATCATTCTCGGATTTACGATTCAAAACAAAACGAAAATAGTTAAAGCAATTGGTCCTATGATCAACATTGCAATCTATGTATTACTTTTTCTGCTTGGTATATCAGTTGGATTGAATGAAACCATTATCAATAATTTAGATACGTTAGGGACACAAGCATTGTTATTAACTTTTGGAGGAGTGATGGGGAGTGTTGTGTTGGCATTTTTCACTTACAAATTCTTTTTCAAAACAAAAAAATGAAAGATTCACTTATAATAGTCGGCTTTTTTGTCCTTGGAATATTCATCGGACTTTATCATCTGTTACCTCAAATTTTTATTGAAACAGATTTTAGCATATACGCACTTTATATTCTGATGTTTCTAGTTGGCGTTGGAATTGGTACGGACAAAAAAGCCTGGGAAATCTTGAAAAATGCCAAACTCAAAATAGTTTTAGTACCTTTAACGGTAATAATTGGAACAGCTATAGGTGTTTCTATTGTCTCAATTTTTCTCAAGGACATCAGTCTTAGGGAATCACTGGCTATTGGGGCTGGCTATGGATACTATAGTTTATCCAGCATCTTCATCAGTCAAATAAGTGGAGAAGCACTTGGAGTTATTGCCTTAATATCAAATATCTCAAGAGAAATCACGACACTTTTAGTCACACCAATATTTGCCAGATATTTCGGTAAAATCGCCCCAATAGCCTCAGGTGGAGCAACGTCTATGGACTCAACACTCCCCATCATTACTAAATTCGTGGGAAAAGAATATGCGATAATATCAGTTTTTAGTGGAATTGTGTTAACAATACTTGTGCCCTTTGCTGTTACATTCATTTTGAAGTTTTGAATCGTGATCGCAACACGGCATATACGGCTACACTCCTCCTTCCAGTCGTCGTTTCGCCCATATTTGGCAGTGGTGGCGCTAACGCGCTATTATACCACTGCCAAACATCGTATATGCCGAAACGTTATACGCAATTCAATCTATGGGGTCGGTGCTAATTTATTCTTGTCAAGGGGGTTTGCGTTTATTGGGTTCATGGGGTTGAAAAGAAGTCCAATGTCCAATGTCGAGCGTTCAGAGTCGAGAGGGAAATAACAGGGTCAGACCTTGAAATGTGAATATGTACCATTCCATGCCTGAACTCTCCCTGAATTCCGACAAAGTTAGAATAGTCAATTAGTTAAATGGTTTATTAGTTGATTCCTAAAGACCCAACCCCCTTTCAATTAATCATCAGAGGATAACCCCACCTTTTTATGTCTAAATCCAACGATAATTTACAGAACCCCTGGTTTCCCCATCTCCTTATTACACAAATATATCCAGGATATATATGTGTAATAAGGAATTCAACCTTGTATGGAATATCAGGGTCAGACCTTGAAATGTGAAAAGATTGACGTTTTGTGCAGAGCGGTTGATTAAAATGGTAAATAGGGACGATAGGTTTTGGCAAGACTTTTCTAAGCGACATTTAACATAGACTTTTTCATATTTTTCTTGATTCAGATAACCCATATAATCATTTAATTTACAGTATAGTAATCTTACTATTTTTAAATCCTCAATCCAAAAATTTTTACAAAAAAGTCATAAATTGTTTATATTGACTTCGGCTCTTTAATTTACTATGATTATAACCAAAAAATAGGAGGGTTTATGAAAGCTTTTATAAAAATTCTCATTATATCGTTTATAGCTTTGGTACTTAAAGGTTATGCCAATGAAATTCAGCTGGAAACACTCTGGTCAACTGACTCTCTTGTTAAATCAGGTAAAACCATGGGTATTGACTGGGATGAGGATGAAACAAATGGTTACCTCTATGCTGTAGTGGATTCAAATGGATATAATTCAGATCATATAGAAATCTATCGTTCAACTGATAACGGACTAACATGGCAATTGTGGTATAAATATGCAGCAACAAATGATAGTTCACTTACAAATCCAAGAGTTAGAGTAGGCAGAGATGCAGATGATACGTCATGGGTTTGTGTGTTTGCGATATGGTGTGAAAGCTCCGGGAATGATGAACTCTGGATGAGAGCATTTAAAACTACTGACCATACTACACATTTCGAGTATAATGTTGATAATTATATTGAATTTTATGATGTGGAATCTGATAAAGGTGATTCTGCCTATGTTTACGCAACATATATTAAAATGGATAATATAATATTTGCAAGAAATGACTTATCGGGTGCATGGCAGAATTATAATACAATTTTCGCAAACCCATGCTCTTATCCCTCACCACAGGTTTCGACAGATTCTAAGGGTAATGTTGGAGTCTGTTTTATAGATACAAGCCTTTCAACCGGAGGTAGAGATGAAATAAGGCTGGTTAGAAGTAAAGATTACGGGCAAACCTGGGTTCCAGTTCAACAGGTAACTGTGAATACAGGATACCATGGTATTTCAGAACTGGATATGGCATACTCACAGGATGCTTCGACTCAGGCTGCATGGATTAGCAATACATGGACAGTTTCGAATAATCGTAGAGTAGGCTATTACTATAGTACCGATACGGCTGTAGTATGGAACTATGGTGGAATTTTAAGCGGTCCACCAAGCTCAGAAGAATTCAAATGTAATATTCGTTCAAACAGAAGCACAGGAGACCTTGCACTCATATATATGGCTGATTACTTTGGAAAATACAATGCCGCATATACGTACGCGCCTGCTACCGATCCCACCGGTTTTGATGATGCAATATATATAAATGACGATTCACTGTCACAGATTGCAACACCTACTGCTATTGTAGGTTGGGCAGGAATTGATCCTGCTATAATGTATGTAGATTACGGAGAAAACAATGTTTATTTTGATTGGCTCACAAATTCTGGAATAGATGTGCAGGTGGAGAAGATATCACTAATAGAGTTGGATAATAATATCCTGACATCAAAAAGAGTTGCAGCCAAATATTCTATTCATAAAACAGGAATGGTTAATATAACCCTTCTTAATGTCACTGGTCAGATTGTACGCACACTATTGAATTCTATACAAGCCCCCGGTACATACGAAATTAATATAGATTGTGAGGGACTTAGTTCTGGAATTTATATACTATATCTTGGAACTAATGTAGGAAATGATTACAGAAAAATCACTCTAATAAAATGAAGTAGTATCTATGGGGTCGGCGCCCCTTGTGGAATAGTAAGACATTCCACGGGGTAAACCCCCTGTGGAATAGTGAAAGGATTCCACGGGGCGAGCTTGACATATTCTTGATTATTTTTATTATAAAATTATATTAAGGAGGAAGGATGGAATGTGATAAGTTACTAAAAAGAATTGTATTAGACCCGAAGTTAATGACTGGCAAGCCAGTTATTAAAGGCACAAGACTCACAGTTCAATATATTATTAGCTTACTTGCAGAAGGGGCTTCTATAGAAGAAATACTTGAAGAATATGGGGGATTAATAAAGGAAGATATAGAAGCTTGCTTACTTTTCGCTTCTGAAGCTCTCGAAGATACAACCTTTATGCCATTAAAAGCATAATCCTCCAATGAAATTTCTTATTGATGAATGTATAGGGGCCCCCAAGGTGGCCCGTTGGTTATGCGATCAGAAACATGATGTGTTTTCGGTGTATGAAGATGCAAGGGGTTTGGATGATCATTGGATAATAAAAAAAGCCAATGACGAAAATCGGATTATAATAACGGGAGATAAGGATTTCGGAGAATTGATTTTTCGTAGAGAAAAATCTCACAAAGGGGTTATACTTTTACGCTTAGAAAATCAAAGAGCAGAGAATAAGATAAGTAAGATTAGTAATTTGTTAAAACAATATTCTGATAAACTAAAAGATAACTTTATAGTGGTAGCGGAAAGCTCAATCAGAATAGCAAGAAGCCCTAGAAGATAATAAGTCCGATTAACTCGATTTTTTCGAAGTCATTTAAAAACAAATTGTAGGCTTCTGGGCTCAAATCTCAAGGGCGTGTTGCCCAAAAACCTTTTAGTCATTGCGAGTCCCGTCCGTCTAAGAAATAACAGGGTCAGATTGAAATGTGAATATGTGCCATCCCATGCCTGAACTTTCCCTGAATTCTGGCAAAGTTAGAATAGTCAATTAGTTAAATGGTTTATTAGTTGATTGGTAAAAGCCCAACCCCTTTTCAATTAATCACCAGTGGATAATCCCACTTTCTTATGTCTAAATCCAACGATAATTTACAGAGCCCCACCCTCCCTTATTACACAATTATATCCAGGATATATTTGGGTAATTTAGCATTTGATATTAATAATGTTTTAATAAGACCCAATGATTTTTCATAAAACTGTTAAAATATCTAACAACCCCTTGACAAAATATCTAACATGTTTATATTACAAAAAAAGGAGGGCTATGATGGTTGATATGAATAAAAGAATAGGTATAAAAATTAAAGACCTTAGAAGGTTAACAGGTCTCAGCCAGGAAATACTTGCAGAAAAAATGGGGGTTATCCGATCTACCATCTCTCAAATTGAAAATGGGGATAGAAAGATTTCTGCAGAAGAATTATTGAAACTCTCTAATATATTTAATGTAAATCCGAGCAATCTTTTGGATATAGAAAAAGCGCCTGAAGTAATTTTAGGGGAAGATAAGAAAGAAAAAAAGCATAAAAAGGTGCCACAAGTGAGAATTAATGTTCCTCAGAAAAATTTAAAGAAATTCAAAGAGGTTCTTCTGTATATCCTTAATGAGGTTGGTTCAAAGCCAAATGTTGGTGAAACTGTTATATATAAACTTCTTTACTTTATTGATTTTGATTATTATGAAAAATATGAAGAACAGTTGATTGGTGCAACCTATATTAAAAATAACTACGGACCTACTCCGGTTGAATTTAATAAGATAGTGGATAAAATGATCGCTGATAAAGATATTGAAAAAGTAGAAAGTAATTACTTCAACTATCCTCAAACAAAATATCTCCCCTTAAGAAAACCAAAACTTGAAATATTTACTGGTAGAGAAACTGATTTAATTAGTGATGTACTCGATCGACTATCCGATAAAAATGCTACTGAAATTAGTGAGTATTCGCATGAGGATGTTCCATGGTTAACTACTAATGAGGATGAACAGATAGAATATGAATCTGTATTTTACCGAACTCCTCCTTACTCTGTGAGGGAATATAGTGAGGATTTATGATTATTGTGAGGTAAAATGCGTTTCTGAATTTAATAAAGATATGAAGAAACTTTGTAAGAGATACAGAACATTAGAAGGAGATTTAGAAACTTTCTTAAATACACAAATTATACTTTATCACATACAGGGAATAGACAATAAAGGAGTTGTACAAATTAGTGATTTAGGAATAGAAGAGCATAATATTTATAAAGCGAAGAAATTTGCCTGTCGTTCATTGTCTGGCACAGGTAGTAAATCTGGTATACGAGTTATCTATTCATATAGAGAACAAGAAAAGGATAAAGATAAAATAACTTTAATTGAGATATATTGTAAAGGAGATAAAGAAGGTGAAGATAGAGAGAGAATCCATAAATATTTTGGTTAAAAATTTAGAATAATAAATAAGTGAGGTAATAATGACTAGAAGTAAAAAACAGTGTCAACCCCGTCCCCAATAGTCGCACCAATAGTCGTCCTAACTTTACACTTTTGTCCGTAACAAAAATGTAAAGTTAGGTAATTTATGAAGAATCGAGCCCGGAAGGGCTCTCCCACAAGATTAGTTTATTGTCCAAAGTTCAATGTCCAATGTCGAGCGTTCAGAATCGAGAGGAGCCCATCCCAGGGCAAGACTTGTCTTGCCTCTACCTTATTCGCAGAGCAAGCTCTGCTACTACATTTATAATCTAATCGAAATGTTTGTTTGATGAATTAAAACCCTACAATTGGCACGAATGAATTCGTGCCTGCACCATTTAAATTACACATTTATATCCGGGATATATTTGTGTAATTTGGGTGGCTTAGAGGGTTGGTGCTGAGTTTTTCCATTGCCTTTGCTTTTTCTCCTTTACATTTCTTTATTTTTACATATAATGCCTATTATGAATATATGTTTAATGGGGGGTTGGAATACAGATTCAGGCGCTTCTATACACGGTGAGTTGATTGGCAGGGAATGGGTTAAGAAAGGGCATAAACTTACAGTTCTCACATTCAAGGACTATGCATTTCATGGAACACAGATAACTGGGGAAGATGAAGAGTTTGTAAACCGCTGTTTTACTGTAAGAGGATATACACCGGAGGAATTTGACCCCATTCCATTTTTAACCGCTGAATATGAAATTTTTGTTGTTGATGACCTCGGTATGTTACCAAAGGACCCTCTCAGGAAGATATACCACAGAATAAAGAAGAAGGCTTCTGTAGTCAATGTGATTCATGATGGTCAACTCGCAAGGGACCCGGCATTCTATCAGTTTGAGTGGGATGGGCTTGTATGTTTTGGTAACCGATACAGGAATTTCCTGAAAAAAGTTTATGAGACTAGTAAAATCCATGTTATACCCTATCCCTGTCATCCACTCAATAAAGGGGATAAAGAAAAGAAGAGAAGGGAACTACGGCTTCCTCTGGATAAGAAGATTATATTTGGGTTTGGACCGGCATCAGAGAAAATACTGAATGATATTTCTACTCTTTCCGAGCTATCAGAAGAGTTTCCTATTCTGCTTCTAATTGTAATTAAAAATGAGAAAATTGCAGAAAAATTTAAAGATATAGCAGGTATAGGTCATTTGCAGATTGAGGTTCGGAATGAAGCACCTGATATAGAAAGATTATATGACTATCTCCATTCGGTTGACCTTCTACTATTCAACAAGGAATCACCTTCATGGGTGGTAATCTCATCTACTGTTTACCAATGTCTTGGTTCCACCTGTCCTATAGTGGCGCTTGATTCCGGTTTTGTGGAAGACCTGAATGATGAGGTTCTTAAGTATTCAAATCAAAAGGAACTAAAGGAGCGTATTAGATCTGTCTTTAGAGAAGACGAACAGTACAGAAATTCACAGAAAGCTGCTCATACCTATGTAGAGAAGAATTCTGCAATAAGGGTAGCAGAACAGTATATAAAACTTTTCCAAACACTTAGAAAAAAATAGGAGGAAATATGCTGAAACGATTTGAGGGTAATCCTATTCTAGGACCCATTCATAAACATCCCTGGGAAGCAAGAATGGTTTTTAATACCGCAGCCATATATTTAGGTGGCAAGGTTCACCTTGTATATCGTACCAGAGGGCTTGATGGTGGTATTTCTCGATGTGGTTATGCATCAAGTAGAGATGGATTTCATATAGATGAGAGACTTGACTACCCCATTTTTTCCCCGGACCCGGATAACGATTTTGAGTGCTTTGGGGTTGAAGACCCGAGACTTACAAAGATTGGAGACCGAATATATATGTTATACTCGGCTTATGGTCTTGTGCCTGGTATATCAAGAAGGGTTCAATCAATCCAGCTGGGTATGACTTCTATTGATGTAGATGATTTCTTAGGTCATCGCTGGAACTGGGGAGAGAGGATTTATCCATTATTCAGGATTGATAACAAGGATGCCTTTCTCTTTCCGGAAAAGGTAGAAGGAAAGTATGTTTTATATCACCGTATTTCCCCATATATGTGGGTGAGTTATTCTGATGACTTAAAGGTTTGGGAATCTGCAAAGATAGTGATGAGGAACGAGTTTGAATGGGAGTATTATAAGATCGGAGCTGGAGGCCCACCCCACAAAACAGAGAAGGGATGGCTTCTTGTATATCATGCAGTTGATAGAGAATTCAACTATCAACTGGGTATGGCAATGGCTGATCTTAATGACCCTGGAAGGATAATCTGGAGGCATAAAAAACCAGTGCTCTTCCCAGAGAAAGACTATGAAAAATATGGAGAGGTTCCCAATGTAACCTTTACGTGCGGTTCAGTGGTAATTGATGGAACACTCTTTGTTTATTATGGCGGAGCTGACACTGTAATTGGGGTGGCAACTGCAGAAATGGATGATATACTAAGAGAGGTAGGATAATTGCATTTCATCTTTGTCTTTAGTAATAATTGTTCCTGAAAACCAATGCTACCAATCCTTTAGTCTGTGGAATAGTGGAACTCTGTATCAAAGTTCCCGAAGGCGGAATGACAGAAATTGAGGTTATGGATATAACAGGAAGAAGGGTAGCAATTGTTTTAAGAAGATACCTTTCAAGAGGAACACATAATTACATATGGCATACTGATGGAATAGGTCCCGGACCTATTTTCCTCCTGCTTAAACACCCTTCTGGTGTATCTTCCCAAAAGATTGTGATACTGAGGTAAACTTAAGAGATTAATAGATTATCTTTCTTAAGCATTGATCCATTATAGCTTAAGCCTGTCTTGAACTGTAGTATTTCAGATTAATCTGATTCTGAAATATTATCGCTTTTATTTTCTACCCACTGGCATTATATATAAAGGAGCTTCTTCATCCGGCATATTTAAGATATTTTTCAGTCTATCATCATAAAAGGCTCCAACGACTACTGTGCCAAGGTCTAGGACAGTTGCCTGTAAATATACATTTTGAGCAGCATGACCGACCTCCATATGGACATATCTTTCGCCTCTTTCTCCATACTTTTGGGTGGTCCTTTGGTAAACTGCGGAAAATACTATGTCAATTGAACCATTTTTAACACAGGTTTGCCCTAAAGCAGCATTAAATATTTCAGATATTATGTCTCCTTCTTTAACCTTTATGAGTTCATGCGCATGAGGTTTATATTTATAGAGCCCGGGTGTGAGATCCTCCACGTTTCCTACAGCGAGATAAACCACAAGGGGATAAAGGGCTCCTGCGGAGGGGGCAGTTCTGAATCCTCTCTCGTCTGTAATTCCCTGTGCTGCCCAGAGTAGTTGCGAAACCTCGTCAAGATTTAAGGACTCATTTTTATATCTCCTTATTGACCTTCTCTTAAATAAAGCCTTTTCTACAGAAATGGGACCGTCATAATTCGCTTTGGGAAGTTTTATTCTTTCTATTGACACAGTTTCCTCCATTCTCCCTGATCCCCGTAACAGAAATGGGAAAACAATTATAAAACAGGTTAACGGAATCAGGATTATGTGGTTTAGTTTTTTCACTTATTACCTCCTTTGATTTATTTTACATACCTATTCGGAAATTTTTTATCTTTTATTATCTTATAGTTATTAATTAATACAGGAATAAATTTAGTCAAGGTATACTACTGTAAATACTTAGCACGTCTAACTACCTTCCTGTTGTACTTTCATACACTTATCAACCTATCTATTTATATACACTTCACTCTTGACTTTGCTGGTTCTGCCCTAAGTGGAATCGGGTTGACATAGTGTAGAGATATGAATATTATAAAAGGTATAGTTTTTTCTTAAATTCGAGATTATAGGCAATGATGGCGTGTTTGAATGAAAGAATTGAAAGAAGATTTATTAATATAGGAGAGGAGGCTTAACAATCATTCTAGAGGGATATATAAAATATGAAGGATAAAGATAAGGCAGAAGAGCAACTACTCAGGCATACACTAAAAGAAGCAATTGATATTTTGCCTCTTGGAATAACTATCAGGGATATTGATGGAAAGATTCTCTATACCAACCCCGCTGAAGCAGTTATGCACGGATATAAGGTAGAAGAGTTAGTGGGAAAGGAATCAAAGATCCTGGGTCCTCGCGAAAAATGGAGTTCAATGACCATTGAGCAATTTAAAAAAATTGATGCCTGGAAGCGCGAAAGTTTGAATAAAAGGAAAGATGGGACCATGTTCCCGGTCCAGTTGATATCCTATGTTATTAAAGACGAAGAAGGGAGTCCCATAGGTTTGGTTACCAGTTGTGAGGACATAACAGAGAGAAAACAAGCAGAAAAGGCACTCCAGGAAAGCGAGAAGAAGTACCGTATCCTGGTAGAGGAAAGCCACGATGCAATATACATTTACAGAGACAATGCGTTCCTGTTTGTAAATGAGAGGTTCTGTGAAATAACGGGTTACAATAAGGAAGGACTCTACCAGATGAATATGTTGGAGTTGGTTTACTCTTTGGATGGAGATGTAGTAAGGGATATAACTGGTAGTAAAATAGAGGGTGAATTTTCCCCTAAGACGTATGAGGCGAGGTTCTTGAGAAAACATGGAGAGATAAGATATTGTGAGATTTCCGTAAATCAAATTACATATAGAGGGGAACCTGCTGTAATGGGCGCAGTAAGGGACATAACTGAATATAAGGAGATGGAGAAGGAACTCCGGAGAGCCGAGAAACTCGAGTCATTAGGCATTCTTGCCGGTGGTATTGCCCATGACTTCAATAATATTCTAACAGGCATTATGGGTGATATCTACCTTGCAAAGATGGAGTTGGACCCCAAATCTGAAGCGTATAAAATATTAGAAGAAGCTGAGACTGCATCTCACGGGGCTAAGGGATTGACTCAGCAACTCCTTACTTTTTCAAGGGGTGGAGAACCTGTAAGGGAAAAGTCTTCTATCCCTGATTTGATAAAAGAGTCAGTAGAGTTTTCATTAAGGGGGTCTAACGTAAGGTGTGAATTTTCTGTTCCCGATACTCTCTGGATGTTAAATGTTGATAAGGGGCAGATAAGCCAGGTGATAAACAACATTGTCATAAATGCTGATCAGGCAATGCCTGAGGGCGGTATAATAAAGGTAGGAGCAGAAAACATAATAATTAAAGAAGATGATGTTCTTTCTTTGGATGAAGGTAGATATGTAAAGATAACGGTAGAGGATAAAGGTATAGGTATTTCCAAGGAGCATCTTTCAAAGATATTTGATCCATATTTCAGCACAAAACAGAGTGGTAGCGGACTTGGTCTTGCCACTGCGTATTCTATCATTGAGAAGCATGGTGGGTATATTACAGCGGAGTCAGAGGTTGGAGTCGGTAGTACTTTTTATGTTTATTTGCCAGCGTTAAAAGAAAAGCTGGAGGAGGAGGAAGTAGAGAGAGGTGAAATAATTGCCAGGGAAGCGAAGGTGCTATTGATGGATGACGAAGAGGTAATAAGGGAGGTTGTGGGTAGGATGTTAAAGAGACTGGGGTGTGAGGTTGAGTATGCGAGCCGCGGAGAGGAAGCTATTGATAAATATAAAGGGGCCTTAAAGTCTGGAGATGCCTTTGATGTGGTTATAATGGACTTGACTGTTCCAGGGTATATGGGGGGTAAAGAAGCCATAGGCAAGTTTATAAAGATTGACCCTGAAGTAAAAGCGATAGTTTCCAGCGGATACTCCAATGATCCTGTAATGGCTAATTACAAGAAGTATGGATTCAGTGGTGTAGTAACAAAACCATATGACACTAAAGAACTTGCTCAGGCTTTGCGGAAGGTGTTGAAGAAAAAAAAGAAGGGTAATTAATCTACTTAAATCGCAGCCAATTATTTCAAAAATTAGGTTTGCGTCCTTAGAAATATAATTGTTCTATCATGTTCTCTTTTGTATTAGGATACCGGTAATTATTAAGATTAAGCCCAATATCGTTGAAAATAATATTCTCTCTTTGACAATGAAATGAATGAGAATGAGAGATAAAAATGGGGATAAATAAATCAGGTTGCTTATTTTTACAGTAGTTCTGGACAGTCTCAGGGCTTTAAGCCATAATACAAAAGCGATGCCCATCTCAAAAAGACCCACATAGGCTGCCCCGAGAAGTCCGGGGAGAAGGGGGATGGTTAACCTCGAAGAAAGCACAAGATAAAACAAAATAAAGATAAGCCCGAAAGAAAAATTCAGGAATAATTTCACAACTTCATCCCGCCTGTCCTTAATATTAAAGATCCAGAACAAGGACCAGACAACAGTACTACTCAATGCCAGCAAGACTCCAAACGGGTTTGTAAATCTGAGGGAGAGAATATTACCCTGCGTTGCAATTATCAAAACCCCGATGAAACTGATAAAGATTGCAAGGATGTGTATTGGTCTTATTTTCTGTTTCAGTAAAGGGATTGAAAGCAAGGAAAGAACTATTGGCCATAAATAATTTAGTGATAGAGCTTCCTGCGCTGGAAGTATGGAGTAGGCTTTGAATAAAAGAACATAGTAAAGGAAAGGGTTTAAAAATCCAAGGATTGCAGAATGTAGATAATCCTTTCTTGAAAAACCTTTAAGCAAAGTGATTTTTTTCTGAAAGGATAGGATAAAAAATAGAGCAATAATTGAAACGATTGAGGCATAGAACAGGAGATGAAGAAAATCCATATAATGTAATGTTATTTTAAAGGCAGAGGCAACTGTTGACCAAAATAATACAGCGATAAGTGCATAGGTATAAGCAAGTTTTTGATTTTTCATTTTGAAAATCCTTTAATCTATATAAGATTAAAGAATCTCTGGAAAAGTCAATGATAATTATTCTGCAGGATCCACTTTTTGAATTTCCCACAAAGGGAAGTCAGCCTTAGAGTTTACATAGAGGACACATGAAAACTTATGAGTTATTGTCGGTGTGCGTTTATTACTTGACACAACAGTGTAGGCAGGTAAAATATTATCATGCAAGTGAAAAGTATTGACTTCCTTCTGACCTTCAAATGCCCCTCAAAATGTAAGCATTGTAGCTATAGAGCCGGACCCGAAAGAACGGGATTTATGAGTTTGAGAGATGCAGAAAGATGGTTAACTGAACTATTAAATACACAACCTCTCAAATCTTTTACTGTGCATGGAGGCGAACCTTTTCTTTACTTTAAGGTTCTGAAAGGCATCTTTAGAAAGGCAAAGGAGTTGGGAGCTCAAGAGAGATGGGTTATAACAAATGGATATTGGGCAAAGGATTTTAAAATTGCCGAGAAGTATCTTAACGAATTAAAAGAGGCAGGTCTCTTGGGTATAACATTCAGTGTGGATACCTTTCATCAGGAATATATACCTCTGGAAGCTGTAAGAACTGGAATAGAAGCTGCAGTCCAGATTGGTTTTGAAAAGGTGGCTGTAGACAGTTACTTCTTAGGATGCGAGGATTCGGACAATGAATATGATATTTCGACTGAGAATGCAATTAGTGGTTTAAAAGGATTATCTGACGTTCAATTCTCGAGATTTAAAGCTACCTTTGAAGGAAGAGCTGCAGAGCTTATAGCAGATGATACGGAAATAGAAAATAAGGTACCGACAGGTAAATGCCAATTCCCCTTCTGGTTGGGGGGCGACCTTAAAAATCCCGAAGGAATAGAGATTGACTTTGAAGGAAATGTTACGCTTTGTCCGGGTATCTCTATTGGCAACGCTAAAAGTAAATCTTTGGTTGATATTCTTAAAGGTTATGATTATCGTAATCATCCCATAATAAAAATTCTTGCAGAAGAAGGTCCGATAGGACTCATGGATTTAGCAAGAGAAAAAGGCTACGAAAGAGAACGAAAGTATATAAATGAGTGTCATCTATGCTATGAAATGAGGAAATTCCTCTATCTATATTATTCTCAATATTTAAAACCCGCAAGTTGTTACTCAGGATAAATTTGGGTATATAGAAATTTTATATAATAAGATTCTATAAAGAAAGCCAGAGGGTGAAATATCTCTTTAGTCCTGGATAGTCTCTATCATAGTATGAATACCCGAAGTTTGTAATATATTCCTCGCTAAGGATATTTTCAATCCCAGTCCCTATTGTAAGTACACCAATTTTCTTTTCCAATGAAACATCTACGATTAAACAAGGCCCCTCTTCTTTCCATTCTCCGGGATAGTCAAACCATTTCTTCATTCTTCCAATTCCTCTACCTGAGATTTCAAAGTTAACGGGACCCTCATATCGAAGGACACCAGAGATGGAATGTCTTGGCTGATACTGAAGATCTCTCTTTAAAGTATCAAGGTCATCATATCCATCCAGATAGGAATAATTGAGAGAATAGGAGAGTTCTTCGTACTTTCCCTTATATCCAATATCAATACCGTAGATTCGGGATTTATAGATGTTATGGGGTCTCCAATCCGGGCCGTACCCTATTCTATCCTTCACATCTTCTATATGTCCAGAAAGTGAAAATCCTGCTCTAACTACACCTGCATTTAGTCCAGTTGAGTATTCGGGTTGGAGGCTATCATTTGAGTAAAACGGCCAATACAGATCGTTTAATGTTGGGGCGCGGAAGGCAGAACCAAAAGAGATATATCCCTCGATTGGTCCATTGTAACGAGCACCAATAGTTACAGAAGGATGGAATCCAAAACTTCTATACCAGTCCAGACGAGTGGAACCAAATAGGTTTATTCCATTAAATTCATAGGAACTTGATATGGACCCACCCGCATTTATCTCACCCGCATACCAGGAGGTGGCATCTCCGGAGGATTTAAATTGATGCATAGTAATCGTATCCCCTTCAAGGTGTAAGGATAAAGTTATACCCTTATAGAGTATCTTCCCGTTTAGTTCCCCCACGAGAGTTGTATATTTATCATGAGTAAAATAATCACTGTAGCGGCTCTCTGGTTCCATTAACTCCCATCTAATAGAAGGAGATATCAGTATGCCGATATCCTCAATTCCCAATATCTTATGATACGATAAATCGATGAATTTAGTTATCTGTTTATCATACAGATTAGTTACATTAGAGTCCCCGAATTCTGGAACCACACCAGAAGGTGGAATCGGTCCCGGCAATCCAACAGTCCTGTAGGTGCCGAGGAGATTAAAACCTTTCCAGGATAGTGATGTAGAATACCTCTCATAATCCGTATTACTCCTTTCACCTTTTCCTTTATCGAGATGTAGGAACCCTGTAATATCGAATTTCTTGCCCCCTATGTTTGCGGAAAGCCCTGGTAGTGAGTTACCCTTAATTTTTATGTGTCCATTGTTGCTCTCAGTTATGAAATTAATTATTCCACCCACGGCGTTAGAGCCCAGGAAAACCGATGAAGGACCTTTTATGACCTCAATCTTTTTAACAAAATTTAGGGGGATAGTGGAAAGATCAAACCCTCCCGTTCGTGGATCACTTATGCGATGACCGTTGAGAAGTATAAGTGTGTGGCTTGGTGTCATACCGCTGGTGACAACCTGAGTCAGCCCTCCTGGTGACCCGTATTCTTTAATCTTGACTCCTGCTTTCTTTTCCAATAATTCCCCCAGATTTGAGATAGTCAAGGTTTTATCTACACTGATAGTCTCTATACGGTAGGGTAGGTCTTTGAATCGTTTTGCAGTTATTGTAATGCCTGACGATTCCCACTGCGTGATAGCAAGTAAAAACAATAACATATTACCTCCTTTATTTTTCCCACAGAGAAGAAGAGTAGACTGCTAAGGTTTCAAGGTTTCGAGAATTCAAGGGTTTGGGTATTTTTTCTCGACCCCTCAAGTTATGTTTTCTCTCTGTGTCCTCTGCCTGCCCCGTAGGAAGGAACCGACCGTACTGGGGTGTCTCTGTGGCAAATCATGAAGTTCTCTTCTTTAAATGTTTAACAATTGGAAATAAAATAAAACCATAGATTAGACTCTGAGTCCATATATGCCATAGTACAAAGGGAAGTCCCACAATAAGATAGGCAAGGAATGTATTCTTTGTTGGGAAGAATATCCACCCTACAGATGTTGTAAGGATATCATATATAAAGGTTATGAAGATACCAAGGAGTATGAGAATATAAACTCTATTCCAATTCTTTCGCTTATAAATTCCTCCCATAAATCCAGCAAATATCCCTCCTAACATTTGAGACACCAGGAGTGGTAGGGGTGATGGTCCCATGGGATTCGCAAACCCAAAAACGAGAAAGCTAAGTGCTCCTACTAACATGCCAGCACTACCCCCGAGGAGGACACCTGATAAGAAAATGGTAGAAGTAACCAGCTCAAGGTTGGGGACAAAAGAGAGTATATAACCCAGCGCGATTGCTAAGGCAGTAAATATGGCAATCCTTGATATTAATTTAATGCTCTTCATATAATTTCCCAAAACAAAAAAGGCTACCAGGGGGCAGCCATAATTAAATTCTTCCTCCCCTCGGAGTACTCCTAGGTAGCAGGTCTCCTGGCTTATGGCTTTCCTACTCATCGCGCCTTCCCACCGAATTGGCAGTGGCTAATTGCGACTTTCGTTGCCAAATACAGTAGCGGGGCTGCAACGGATTCTAACCGTTTTCCCTTAACTACCCACTATATTATTCATAGGTTAAAGGTTTTCCCCGCGGTGTCAAGGGGGATTCTGTTATTTATGATTACTATAAAATAAGAACATTTATTTTAGTGATGATATGTGACATATTGCATTGTAATAACAGAGAAAGGCTGAATCTGTGATAACAATTATAAAATCTTAAGCAAACAAGAGGATTTTAATCTGTTATCTCCAAGAAGACATCCATTTCACCCCGCGATAATCGAGGCTGGAAAGCTTCTCCCACATAATTAGTCCAGCGTCAAGAATCAAGGGGACAGGATTCCAAATCAACGACTCAACGACTCAACTACTCGACCATTTAACTATATCACTCTATGGTTATAAAATCTATCTTTAACCGTGAGTTTGCCGTGGCTAATCTTTGGTGGTGTGTGTTTTTTATTCATATCTATCTGCGTTCATCTGCGTGTATCTGCGGTTTCGTTTGACTTTGAACATTGGACATTGGACAAGCAACTCTGTGTCTCTGTGGCAAGATACTCTTACCAGGGAGGATTTTTGAGGATGTCACCCAGGAGATAGAAGGAGCCGGTTACCAGAATGACGTCATCTACAGTTGCATCAGATATTGCACCCCTTAGAGCCTTTATTGGATTTTCTTTTATATCTGCTATTTCTATACCTACTTCTTTTGAGTTATTTATTATTTCTTCTATTTTTATAGTCCTTGGGTATAATATAGTTGTTGGATATATCTTTTTCACTATTGGTTTTATCTCACAAAGCATTCCTCCAACATCTTTATTGGAAAGGCATGAGAATACGAGCAGGACAGGTCTGTTGAAAACGTCCAGAATTGCTTGTTTTAGAACCTTGATAGAAGCTACATTGTGGGCACCATCAAGAACAATATAAGGCTTTTTCCGGACTATCTGAAATCGTCCAGGGATAGTGAATTGAGAGAGGGCTTTATTTATTTTCTCAATCTCAATCGGTATTCCCGCTTCCCCGCAAGCTGAGATTGCTACGGTTGCATTTAAGGCCTGATGTCTACCAATGAGACCCATTTGTATTTTATCATCATTCAGTTTAAATATGGTTCCTTCCTTAGAGACAGAAATAACCTCGTAGTCTTTGATGAATTTGATATTACCATAGGCTTTCCTTTTAAGGACAGTTTCAACCGCTGGTAATTGTGGAGCTGAGATATTGATTCCATTCTCTTTAAGGATTCCTGCTTTCTCAACTGCAATTTCCTCTACCGTTTCCCCAAGGATCTTCTGATGATCTATACTTATGGGTGTGATGATAGATACTTCGGGCTCAAATACATTCGTAGCGTCCAGTCTTCCGCCCAATCCCACTTCAAAGATGGAGTAGTCCACTCCCTTTCTTTTAAAGAGGAGGAAAGCACATGCTGTTAGTGTTTCAAATACACTTATCTTTTGCTTAACCATTGATAATTCTTCTATCAGGGAAGCAAATCTCTCTTTGGAGATAAGCTTCCCATTTATCTTTATTCGCTCTCTATAGCTAGTAAGATGAGGAGATGTATAGAGACCCGTAGAATAGCCCGCTACCCTGCATATCTCATCTATTAGATGTGCAGTAGAGCCTTTTCCTTTAGTTCCTGCGATAAGAAACCCCTTAAGACTTTTATGGGGATTACCTATGTCTATTAGGAATCTACGAAAATGATCTAACGACTCAGGGTATTTTACCCTTTGGGATTTTTCTCTGTCGATAAGGGAATTGAGATATTTCTCAGCCTGTGAGAAATTCATCCAATATCTACTGGTTATGCGTTGAGTGTAAGGAGAAACTTTTTCTTTGCATGAATGTAAGTAGCCTTTTTATTGTCAAGTGGCCCTTGAATCTCTTCCGCTTGGCGTCTTGAGCACTCGAACTTTCCTTATGTTCAGAGGTTTACTCACCCAATAATATCCGCTCCTTCATTTCTGCTACTGCCCTCTCCATCCCTACTATAATCGCTCGGGAAATAATTGCATGACCTATATTCAACTCATTTATTTCTTCTATTATTGCAATACGTCCGACATTACGGAGATTAAGTCCATGACCAGCGTGGACTTCAATGCCCCTTGCTATACCAACCTGAGCTGCCCCTTCTATTTCCTTATAGTTCGCATCACCGGGATATTCACTCCATTTTCCTGTATTCAATTCAACAGCACAGGCGCCTAGATCAGATGCCATCTCAACCATTTCCACTTCAGGTTCAATAAAGAAAGTTACCATTATTCCTGATTTTTTTAGTTTCGTGGTGGCCTTCTCGATTTCCCCGGGAACGGTTTTCAGGTTTAGACCTCCTTCAGTGGTTATTTCCTCTTCCCTTTCGGGAACAAGACAGACCCAATCTGGTTTAATGTCCAGGAGCATTGACTGAATTTCCTTATCAAGAGATGCCTCGACATTCAAGTGGGTCTTAACAACCTCCCTTAAGATTCTGATATCTCTCTCCTTTATATGTCTCCTACCTATCCGTAGATGGGCAGTTATGCCATCGGCTCCTGCAGACTCTGCAAGAAGAGCTGCCTCTACGGGGTCGGGATACCTCATCCCCCTTGCTTCTCTTATAGTTCCAACATGGTCTATATTAACTCCCAGTCTCATCAGTATACAACCTCCTGTCTGTTTCTCTAAGCCTTTTAATAAGTGTCTTAACCAAGAGCCCTACCATAGGTTCTTCTTCTAATTTCTCCTGTAGTTTATTTGATTCGAGTACAGAAACCACGGTATTCTCGATAGTCTCTGCTGTTGCGCTCCGTGGTTGCCTATCCAGAACTCCCATTTCTCCAACGAAATCCCCTGCTTTAAGGTCGGCAACCCATTTACCCTTCTTATTGATTCTCACCCGCCCTTCCCTTATTAAAAATATCTCTTTCGAAATATCTCCCTCTTTGAACAGAACATCGCCGACTTTGAAACGTCTGGTCTTGCTCATTACCTTCTCCTGGAAGGACTCCTCTTTTCCCACTCAACAACAATTGGAGCCACAATAAAGATAGATGAGTAGGTACCTATAACGACACCTATGAGTAAAGTAAAGGAAAATCCGTGGAGGGTTCTTCCGCCAAGGAAATAGATAGAAAAGAGCACAAAGAGTGTTGTAATGGAAGTAATTATTGTTCTTGCGAGTGTGTCATTAATGGACGTATTGATTATCTCTTCGTATGGTTTACCCCGGAGGAGTTTTACGTTTTCTCTTATCCTATCGGATATAACGATTGAGTCGTTAATCGAATATCCGAGGATTGTAAGAAGACCAGCGATTATTGGAATATTGAACTCAACGTTCGCGATTGAGAGTAATCCGGCTGTGACTAAGAGGTCATGGAGAAGAGCAACCACTGCAGCAACGCTGAAGCGGAAGGTAAACCTGATAGAAACATAGATAAGTATACCAATCATTCCAAGGAGTAGGACCCAGGATGCCTTCATCTGAAGTCCCTTACTTATAGCTGGACCAACCAGTTCCTCCCTTGGGAAGTCAATCTTATTATCCTGGAATTGCTCTCTTAATTTTTCTTTCAGGTTCTCGACAGAGAACCCTTCAGTTTCCCTGAGTTTTACCAGGAATAACTCCTTGCCTTTGTATTTCTGTATTGATGCTCTTCCGTATCCGGTTGACGAGAGAGCTGCTCTCATTTGCTCTGAGGAAACTGGCTTTTCTTCGAATGCGACTTCAAGAAGATATCCACCAGTGAAGTCAACGCCGTATTTGGGACCTTTATGAGCAGCAATGGAAACAAGCCCTGCTAAGATTATGATACCAGAGAATGCGAAAGCTATCTTTCGTGCTCCTATGAAGTCGTATTTTGGATTCTTGAATATCTGGAACATCGGTAGTGCTTTTAATCCCTTGAATGTCCAGTACTCAAATATGTTACGTGTGATGAATATGGCAGTAAAGAAACTGGCTGCAAGACCAATAGAAAGAGTGATTGCAAATCCTTTTATCGCACCGGTTCCAAAATAGAAAAGGATTATCGCAGCAATGAACGTTGTTGCATTTGCATCCAGTATTGTAGTGAGCACTCTCTCGTATCCACTTACTATTGCCGTCCGTATAGTTTTTCCTGAAGCAAGTTCCTCCCTTATTCTCTCAAAGATCAGAACATTTGCGTCTATAGCAGCCCCCACTGTTAGAACTATTCCGGCAATACCAGGCATGGTTAGAGTTGCCCTTAACCCCGAAAGAACGGCTAATAGGAAGACGAGGTTGAGAATTAGGGCAAAGATGGCTACCGCACCTGCTTTACGATAATATATAGCGATGAAGAGGAAAACTATAATTCCGGCTAGTATGAAAGCCCTCGTGCCTGCTCTTATAGAATCGGCCCCCAGAGCAGGTCCAATAGAACGCTCTTCAATTATTTTAAGCGGTGCAGGTAGAGCACCTGCTTTGAGGATGATCGCCAATGTTTTTGCTTCCTCCATAGGGGAATTGCCGAGGGTGATAACGGAACTTCCATTGGGTATCCTTTCCTGAACTACAGGGGCGGATTTGACTACACCGTCAAGCACTATTGCTATCCTCTTTCCTATATGTGCTCCAGTAATCTGTGCCCACTCTGCCCTTGCTACCCTTGTCATTGTGAGGTCCACTCTGACACCTATGGGGTTGTTACGTGTTCCTATTCCTGGTGTTGCATCAAGGATTGAACTTCCCGTAAGAAGGGGTTTTTCTTTCAATAGGTACAGAGGATAATACTTATAACCCTCCTGAATCACTTCTTCCCCCCACTGGAAGGCGTATCCATACGGGATACGTTTCTTCACTTCAGGGATTTGCAGGAGTGAATCAATATAAGGCTGATAAGAAGAAATAATTCCATAGATATTTACAGATGGTCCTATAAAATAGCTGAAAAGGTTAAAAGTATCACCCTTAATTTCTCTCAGGGTTTCGTTGATATTGTTAAGAGTATTCTGTAATATAGCAGGTTCTGCCACTGATTTGAACTCCAGAAGTGCCGTTTTCCCTATAAGTTCACGCGCTTTATCCCTATCTACTATACCTGGCAGTTGGATCATTATACGATCCTTTCCCTGTTTCCTTATATCTGGTTCAGATACTCCAAACTGGTCAATTCTGTTGCGAATAATCTGAAGTGCACGATCTGCTGCGCCCGCTATTTCTTCTTCCTTAAGTTTAGATTTATCTACTTCCAGAACCATGTGCATACCACCCTGCAGGTCAAGCCCAAGGTGGAGTGCTCTGGATTCAATTGCTCCTAACTTCTCAGGCGATATGCGGGCCATTTCTTCTTTATCAAGAGAGAAGTACACCCATGAATAATGCAACTGCCAGATTGCAATAGCAATTACTACTAAAATAAATAACCATCTCCATTTTAAGTTTTTCATTAACAACCTCCTAAGGACTAATTATCTGTCAGGCAAAGATTTCTTCTCCGGCGGCAATTATCTCATTTAAGGCATCCTTAAAGTAATTCTTCTCTTTTAATATATCTTCTCCCACCTGTTTCTTGTAGAATTTCCAGGACCTTTTTATTTCATCTCGAAGGAGTTCTACAAGATTCCCTTCTTTTCTACCTCTTCTGACGTCTTCTTGATGATAAAGCAGGATATCTTTGGTGAGTGATCGGGCAAGCCTTCTGGCCTTCTGATGTTCTTTCTTCTTTTCTTCACTCCAGGACTCAGGTAGAGGGGGTGCCGTTGTCTCGGGCCCTACTGTTCTCTTTTCCTGTAAAGTTCTTAAGAATATCTCTTTTGCTTCGGTTGTAGTGGGCTCTGCTGTAACACTTTCTTTTTCTTCTGCTTCCACTGCTTTCTCCCTGGTGGATTCAGTTGGAATTTCCCCAAGTGAAGTTCCGGTAGAAATTTCTTCAAATGAGGGCTCACGCGTCTTTTCTTCTTCTACTGGGATAAGTTCTATATCAAGTGGTTTTCTGTAAATAGTAAAAATGTTAGAGCAATTTGGGCAACGGACCGGTCCCCCCCCCACCGGGATGTCGTAATCGTTAACTCTATATTTCTTCTTACACTTGGGGCACTCACTAATCATCTCTTCCTCCCTTTTTTTTATATCTAATAAGAAAGGCCCAAAAGGTCAAGGGGTTATCTTTTTACTACGCCAATTGTTCCTTATTTTATCAAGGAGAGCCAGTGTCTTTTCAGGGTATTTGGCTGGTAATATTTCGAAAATTATATATCCATCAAACTCGTTCGTAAACTCCATAATTGGTATCCAGTTGATTTTTCCTTCGAAGGGTATGAGGTGGTCATCATTACCCTCCATATTAGAATCGGATAGATGAAAATGCCTTATGCTACTCCCCAGTAATTTCAGGAATTCTTCTATACGGTTAACCTCTGCCGCTGCGTGTGATGTATCGAGACATATAGAAAGGTCAAATTTTGCCGCGAGATACATGAGTGTTTTTGGTTCTGAGCCAAAATAACCTGGGAAAGTATTTTCAAGGATCGGATTTATTTTCCATTCGTGTGAGAATTCTACTATCTCTTTTAAACTCTTTTCAGCCTGGTTCAGCGAGCCATCTTTATAACCTGGATGTACGATAACTATTGGAACTTTAAGATGTTCTGCAACAAGTATGGTTTTCTCTACTTCCCGGACAGATTTCATTCTCGTCCATTCTTCAGAGCATGCAATATCAACCCACCCGGGAGGATGAAGAGAAGAAGCTTTGATTTGGTTTCTTCGGAGACTCTTTTGTATTTCCTTTATATCCTTTCCATCCTCATATTTAAAATGGCCAGGGTCACATCTTATCTCAACCCACTTAAAGGGACTTTTTCCTATAGCGTTGAGGGCTTCGTATATACTTCTATCCTTTGTTATTGTAGTTGAAACACCAAAATTAATCATTTGACGGATAATATAGATGTTTTTCCTGTTTGCAAGGGGATTTTAACGTTTCGATTGATTGAAAAATGAAAATAAGGACATTTGTCAGGTTAGCTCTATTATATGAACCAATAAGGTCTGGCGAATATAGCTTTGTCTTTTTTCGAACTTTCCAAATAAAGCAAAAAGTACTTGTCATTGCGAGCTCCACTTCCTGCTCGAGTTAAGTGAAGCAATCTCATAGTGGAGTTGGGGACTGCTTCGCATAAGACTGGTAAGAAGAGAAGGGCAGACATGTCTTGCCCCTACATGCAATGACATTTCTTTCACATTAAACCCTATTATAGCAAATATAGCAAACTGCGGCGCAGGACAACCCTAATAGGACAAATGTCCTAATTGTAAATTACAAAATGACCGAAGACTAAGAGCGGTAGCTTTTCGATTTTTGGCTTATTACTTTTAAACGGGGGTTGACATCGAAATTATTATTTCTATTATTGAAAAATGAAGAGGATTTATTTACTTATACCAGTTTTATTCCTTACTCTCACTTCCTGTAGTAAAAAAGCCATATATGTTTCTGCTTCTATTGGTAAATATCCTGATATAAATCGCTTCTGGGCCTTGATACAGTACGTGGACTATCGGACTGTAGAGGATGCCAAAGTGATCCTTGATAGCACCACTACTATTAGATTTGACAGGACAATGGGTGGTTATTACAAGGAAGGGATGATATGGTTGACTTATGATTCCAAGCATACAATCCAGATAGAGGTGGATGACTATGAGGATATCTTCGGAACAGTAGAGACTCCTTCGGCTTTCAGCCTCCAAATGGAAAGTTCTATCCATGAAGGAGATTCATTGATTATCGAATGGACCCATGCTGATTCCATGGAGACTTCACCTGATCAGTGGCGGATGCTTGTAGTGGAAGGCCAGGACACCTTATCTCATCTGGGTTTTGCCAGAACCGAGAATAGATATAAAATTCCTTCCGGGATCATACACAATGACATAGATGTAACACTTGATGCAATTAGATTTGGGGAATTATCTCGGGTCTATAGTAATTCAGTTTTTGCGGGGATAGTACAGAGGAAGAGAACCGTTACTGTGAATTAACAACCTTTGCTAACTTTATTTCCAACTCATTTTTGAGAGTTTCTAAATCACACTTGGTAGTAAAACCAGATGCTGTTTTATGACCACCGCCGCCATATTCCGAGGCAAGTTCCTGAACATTAACCCCATTTTTGGAACGCAGTGATACCTTTAATTTACCACCGTTTCTCTCTTTTATTATAGCCGTAGCCTTAACACCTTTTATGGATAGGCCATAATTCACAAATTCATCTGTGTCCTCTTCCCTTGCACCTCGTTTTTCTAACATCTTCTTTGTCACATACATAATACTGAACTTATCATGGAGCGTTATGCTCTGCAGGACATCTCCTAACAACTTAATCCTTGTTGGTGGGTCAGTGAACCATATAAATTCTGAGATTTGAGAGGCAACTACCCCATATTCTACCAGTTTTGAAGCTACCCGCAGGGAATGAGGTGTGGTATTGGGATATCGGAAGGAACCTGTATCAGTAAGAATTCCAATATATAGGTAGGTAGCAATCTCTTTATCTAATTTAATTAGTTTATCCAGTAGTTCGTATATAATCTCTGCCGCAGAAGAGTAATTAGGCTTTACAACATTAATGGTGCCAAAATTCTCGTTGCTTATATGATGATCAATATTGATTACAGGTTTTGTAAAATCCAGTTCATCCTTTATTGAGCCGATGCGTTCAATCTCTGCTGAATCTACGATGAGTATGACTTCTTCATCAAAATCTTTTTTGTCGGTGTGAATAAGGTTTACCTTCTTGAATCGGCAATATCTGTCTGTTGGGGGGTCCTGGTTGTAGATGTAAGCCTTCTTTCCCATTTTAAGAAGCCCCAAAGCAAGGGCTATCTGGGAGCCTATAGAGTCACCATCAGGATTCTTGTGAGAGACGATCAGGAACTTATTGTATTTTTTTATCATTCTAATCACTCTTTTCACTTTCTTCCTCTCTTTCTCTGTTCAGGAGAGTTTCTATATGTTTGATTTTCTCAAAGGTTTGGTTGTATTTAAACTGGATCTTTGGAGTATATTTAAATTTCAACCTTTTTGCTAATTCGTGTTGAAAGAACCCACTGGCATGATTCAGTAATCTGCTATTCTTCTGGCCCTCTTCACTTCCTCCGTGAACAGTAAAATATATAGTTACATGCTTAAAATCAGGACTGGTTTCCGCAGAGATTAATGTAATTAAACCTACACGAGGATCCTTAACCTCTTTCTCTATAATCTCAGAGACAGTTTCAATTATTAAGGAATTCACCCTTTTTTGTCTGAATCCCATTGCCCACTTCTACAGTATAATCTATTATATCTATACCCTTTTTTTGCTGTATATTACCTATAGTCTTTTTCAATAAAGATTCCATGAATTTACTGTCGTTGCTTACTCCAACGATTCCAATAAGTGCCCGTTGCCACTTATCTAAATAGTCAATCTCACTTATTGCTACATTAAATTTATTTCTTGTAGTTACCTTTATACTATTTATAATACTTCGTTTTTTCTTTAATGAAGTTACACCTGGAAGATATAACTCTACTGTACTAATGCCAATTACCATATTAGTAACTACAAAGACCTCTTCTCTTCGACCATCTTATAGGTTTCGATAATATCTCCCTCTTTGATGCCGTCAAACCCTTTTAATTTTATTCCACACTCATACCCTTCTTCAACAACCTTTACATCATTATCGAATCTCTTTAATGATTCTATACTCGTTTTTATTATCGTTTCATCGTTACGTAGCAAAACAGCTATGTCTCTATTATGCAGTTCACCTTCCCGCACATAACATCCGGCTATTATTCCTATAGTTGAACCTGTAAATACCTTTCTTACCTCTGCTTCTCCTGTCTTTACTTCTTCTCTCTTTGGCGCTAATAGACCGGTCATAGCCAATTTGACGTCCTCTATTATTTCAAAGATGACATCGTATGTTTTAATTTCTACCCTATGGTTTCTGGATTCTTTTCTTGCCTGAGAATTAGGGTTTACCTTATAGCCAATGACTATTGCATTTGATGCGGATGCCAGCATCACATCGTTCTCTGTTATTGGACCTACTCCAGTGTGAATAACATCTATTTTAACTTCATCCGTGGAAAGCCCTTCTAAGGAATCAGAGAGAGCCTCAACGCACCCAGCATCGTCTCCTTTAATTACTACTTGGAGTACTTGAGTTTTACCTTCTTCTATCTGTAGATAGAGAGATTCAAGGCTTACTGGTTGTTTCTGTCCCAGTTCCCTTTTTCTCTCGGCCGATTTCCTTACTTCAGAAAGCGAACGTGCAGTTTTCTGATCATTCACCACCCTGAAAGTATCACCAACTGCTGGAAGCTCTTCAAAACGTGCTATCTGCACTGCAGATGAAGCCCCTGCAGTATCCAGGCGCTTATCATTCTCATCAAGGATCAAACGAACCTTGCCACAGGTGGCCCCGGCAATAAAGGAATCATTAAGTTTTATCTCGCCTTCTTTTATAACCACTGTTGCTGCATTTCCAAGACCTTTCCTTATTCTTACTTCAAGAATTGTCCCAAGTCCTGCTCCTTTTGTGGGAGCTTTTAGGTCAAGATCTTCCGATTGAAGGAGTATGGCATCCAATAGGTCTTCCACACCATGACCGTTCAAAGCAGAAACCTCCATACACAATACATTCCCGCCATACTCCTGGACGAGAATTCCCCTCTTGACAAGTTCTGCTCGAACCTTGTCTGGATTGGCCGCAGCAAGATCGACCTTGTTTATTGCTACTACGATGGGGACTCCTGCTGCCTGGGCATGGTCTATAGCCTCCAGAGTTTGAGGCTTAACGCCATCATTTGCAGCAACTACAAGTACGACTATATCTGTAACATTAGCTCCCCGTGCTCTCATTGCAGTAAACGCTTCATGTCCGGGAGTATCAATGAAGGTTATCATATGGTTGTTATATTTAATATGATATGCGCCGATCTTTTGAGTGATACCTCCTGATTCTTGAGCTGCGACCCTTGTCTTTCTTATGTAATCAAGAAGGGTAGTTTTCCCATGGTCTACGTGTCCCATTACTGTAACAATAGGTGGTCTTTTTTTAATCTCGTAGCGCTTTTCTTCAAGTTCCGGAGTTTCATATCCTTCTGATAAACAAGCGGTGAAATTGAATTCATCTGCTATTAGTGAAGCGGTATCGAAATCCAATCGCTGGTTTATTGTAACCGGCATCCCAAGGCGTAGACAGGCGCCTATTATTTCATTTGGGCGAACGTCCATAAGTTCGCCAAGTTCGGATACGGATGTACCTTCCCCTATGGTTATAATATTTTCTTCTTTTGTTTCTTCTTTCTTTTCTCTCTTCTTGTATCTTTTCTTCTTGCCTATACCTTCAAGTTGAGCAACAACCTGTTTGACCTTCTTCTTAGCCTTTATTTTTTTCTCTTTTTTAGTTTCTTCCTTTTTTTCTAATTTTTCCTTCTTTCCTGGTTTTTCCTCTTTTCTTTCCTTCTTTTCTTTTTTCTCTTCCCTCTGAAATTTCTCCTTAACATGAAGAGTTTCTTCGTTGGAAAGAGTGTTCATATGAGATTTAACCTTAATACCCTCATTTAGTAGAAAGCGTATGATATCTTTACTTGAGATACTCAGTTCTTCTGCTAATTTATATATCCTGATGCGTTCCTCTTCCTTTTTAGGCATTGGGTTGATCCGAACTCATTACTTTATGGATGGCTGTGTAGATCTTATCCACACTTTTACTTCCCAGTCCTTTTGCTTTCATCAATTCTTCCTTGCTGTGGGACATTATATCCTGAGCATTTTTATAGCCTGAGTCTTTGAGCAGTTTCTTTATGTGACTGCTAATTGACAGTTTTCCTACCTTGATTTTCTTTCTTCGATTGGATTCTTTGTCCTTGTGGTATTCACTGCGACCCTTTATTTCTATATCAAGACCGGTAAGCGCTACAGCAAGAGATACATTTTCGCCTACCTTACCAATGGCTCCTGTTAACTCGTCATCCGGAACTATACAGAGAACCTTTTTGCTGTCCAGCATTTCAGCTTCAACTACTTCAACGGGAGAGAGCGCTTCTGCTGCATACTTTGCTTTATCCTTTTTCCACCTTACTACATCGATACGTTCGCCGGCGAGTTCTCTGACAATGGATTGAATTCTGTTACCTCTGTGGCCCACACATGAACCAACGGCATCTATCTTCTCATTAGTTGAATAAACGGCTATCTTTGTCCGTTGGCCTGGGTTCCTTGCGATACCTCTTATATTTACTTCTGAATGTAGTATTTCAGGTATCTCAAACTCAAGTAACTGAGTCACAAAATCCGGGTCAATCCGCGTGAGATACACCACGGGTCCTTTTATGCGGACTCTTTCCTCATCACCTTCTTTTGGTCGTTCGGTTACCTCTTTTATTATGGCCTTAATAGGACTTCCCTTACGCAATTTTTCCTCAGGTATTTGCTCTTCTCTTGACAGGAATGCTTCAGTATTTCCTATTTTGATATACGCTCCTGTGGAATAGATTCTTGAGACTGTTCCACTTACCAATTCACCTACTTTAGTCTTATATTTTTCATACAATATTTCTTTTTCATTTGTTTTAATCTTTTGAATGAGAGTGTTCTTTACGACGGTAATTGCATTTCTGCCGAATCTTTCTATGGGGAGTTCCTCTTTGAAAGTAGCCCCTGCCTCAATCGTTGGCTTGAACCTTCGGGCCTCGGATAGGGAGATCTCTTTGTATGGGTCTTCAACTTTTTTAACAACTTTCTTTATCCTGAAGAGTGTTATCTTACCTGAAGCCTCTGAGATTTCACATTCCAGGTCTTCCTCCAGCCCATATTCTTTCCTTGCTGCAGTGATAATGCTCTCCTTTAGAGTCTCAAGCACAAATTCCTTTTTCAGGTCTCGCTCAATCGCAAGTTCTGAGAGCATTGCGACAATTCCTCTGTCAATCATTTTACCTTCTCTTTGATAATTCCGGGGGAGGAAACTTCGAGGCGATATGGCTCGAGCATGAAGCCATCAACATCGAGCTGTACTGATAGCTCTTTTGATATTCTGGCGCAATCGTCTATTGTGATGCCTCCCATTTTATCAACAAAAACTCTAATGAGTCTGTTTTTTACTTCTATTTTCTTGAGTATAAATCCTTCATCGAATCCGTGAAGGATTGTTTCGAGCATTTCCTTTATTTTATCTTTTATAGATTTTTCCATAATCTATTAACCACCTCTTTTGCTATTTTTTGGGGAACCTCTTCAGCCTCTCCAGTTTTTCTATTTTTTATCTCTATTATTCCCTTTTCTAACCCCTTGCTCCCTATTATTATCTGTAAAGGTATACCTATTAAATCAGCATCATTAAACTTGTATCCTGCTCTTACCTTCCTATCATCATAGAGAACTTCATAATCTTTTCCTAATAATCTATACAAATCTTCAGCTAGTGCAACCCCTTTTGAATCTAATGTATTAAGATTTAGTATGAGTAGGTGATATGGGGCGATCTCCTTGGGCCATATAATTCCTCTTTCATCGTGGGATTGTTCTATTGCTGCAGCCATTATCCTCTCCAGCCCTATTCCATAACTCCCCATAACTATAGGTTTTTCTTTTCCATTCTCATCGAGATAAAGTGCGCCTAATGAGGATGAATATTTCGTTCCCAGTTTGAAGATATGCCCCAATTCAATTACATTCCTCCAGGAAAGCTCCGTATGACATTCAGGGCATAAATCTCCTTTCTTAGATATTCTTATATCCACGAAATCCTTGATATCCATGTCTCTTTCCGGGTTAATTCCTTTTACATGGTAATCATCTTCATTGGCGCCACTTATCAGGCCTTTTATTCCTTTAATGGATAAATCAGCATAAACTGGGTAATCTGATCCAATAGGACTCACATATCCTATGGAGGCTCCAACTAATTTTTTTACTTCTTCTCCAGATGCTATTCTTATTTCTCCAAATTCTCTTTTTAGTTTTTCTTCATTTATTTCATAATCTCCTCTTATGACTATCCAGATTGGTTTATCATCTTTCATATAGAGAAGACTCTTCATTAATTGGGTTGGTGGTAGACCCAGAAAACGGGAAATTTCATTCACGCTACCCGGGATTGGTGTATGAATCTTTTCCAGTTCACCATCCTTGAAGTTTGCCTTGCTTGGGAGCGTCGATATGGCTTCTATATTGGAAGCGAGTCCACAATTTGGACATACAATAATACTGTCTTCTCCTGAGGGGGAATCTATCATAAATTCCTTTGATTCCGAGCCACCCATAATGTCGATTGGAGCCGTAACCTCCGTAGTTGTGAGTCCGCATAATGAGAATATTCTCCTGTATGCTTCTTCATGTAGTGAGAAACTCTTATCCAGCCCTTTCCTATCCCTGTCAAAAGAATAGGAATCTTTCATAATGAAAGTGCGGGCACGTAGAACTGCTCCTCTCGGCCTAATTTCATCTCTGTATTTTATCTGAATCTGATACCATATCTGTGGTAGAGAACGGTAGGATCTGACTTCATCTCGGATAACCGTGGTTATTATCTCCTCGTGGGTTGGAGCAAGGGCCATTTCACTATTCTTCCTATCAGAGAGGCGGAACATCTCATCTCCGTATTCCTCCCATCTTCCTGTTTCTTTCCATATTGAAGATGGAGTAAGCGCTGGCATTAGTAACTCCTGTGCTCCGATTCTGTCCATCTCTTTCGTTATAATCTCCCGGATTTTCTTAAGGACACTCCACCCAAGGGGTAGATAGGTATAAATCCCTGCTGCCAGAGGCTTTATGAGGCCAGCTCTTAGTAGCAATCTGTGAGATACGCTCTCTGTTTCTTTTGGTACTTCTTTTTTTGTCGGTATAAATGCTTTACTCCAACGCACGAAGTATATATAATGTGTTTTTTTGATTAGTCAACCACACATTAAAAAACACTTCTTGACAAAAGATTTTTTTGCTATATATTGATTCAGTAAGAAATAGGTTTGGTTAGATATATAATTAGTAATGAAAGAAAGGAGAAGTAATGCGGACATTTTCTCAACGGAAGGAAGATGTGCGGAGGGATTGGTGGATTGTAGATATTAAAGATAAACCCTTGGGTAGGGTTGCTTCCAGTGTAGCCTCAATTCTTCGGGGTAAACACAAGGTTGATTTTACGCCCCATGTAGATAATGGGGATTTTGTCATTGTGATAAATGCAAATAAAGTGATGCTAACTGGTAATAAAGAGGAACAGAAGTTATATCGTCATCATAGTGGTTATATTGGTGGACTTAAAGAAGTTCCTTTTTCTAAGAGGATAGAGAATGACCCGGAGGGTATTATTATTGATGCGGTTTCTGGAATGTTGCCCAAGAACAAACTGGGAAGAAAGATGATAAAAAAATTAAAGGTGTACAGGGGAGAAGAGTACCCTCATCAGGCACAGAAACCCAAAAAATTAGAGTTGGGAGGATAATAGTATGGAAGAGCTTGCTTTGGTTACAGGAAAGAGGAAAGAATCATCAGCTAGTGTCCGTTTTTATCCTGGTAACGGTCAAATTACGGTTAATAGAAAACCAGTAAAGGATTATTTAAAGGTAGATCGTCTAGTTTATGAGGTAAGGAAGCCCCTTGAGCGAGTTAACGAGCTTAATAAATATGACATAATTGTTGTCGTAAAGGGTGGGGGTATCTCCGGGCAAGCAGAAGCAATACGGCATGCCGTTGCAAAAGGACTCGTCCAAATAAACCCTGAATTTAAGAAACTTTTAAAGGACGCGGGTTACTTGACAAGAGATGCACGAGTTAAGGAAAGAAAAAAATACGGTCTCAGAAAAGCTCGAAGGGCTTTTCAGCATTCAAAGAGGTAGGAGGCGAGAGTGGCATTGTTGCAATTTAAAGATCTATTAGATGCAAGGGCTCATTTTGGTCACAGAAAGAGGAATTGGAATCCCAAGATGAAGCCTTATATCTATACAGAGAAGGATGGATTACATATCATTGATCTCCGAAAATCTGTAGAGCTACTACGGGAAGCCTATAGTGTTGTGGCAAATGCAGCTGCGCATGGAGCAGAGTTTCTTTTTGTAGGAACGAAAAAACAAGCTGCTGATGTGATTAAAGATGCTGCCACCCGTGTGGAGGTCTCCTATGTAAATGAACGCTGGTTGGGGGGAACCCTTACCAATTTTAGTGTTATTAGAAGGAGTATTAATAAGTATAATAAACTATGTGAGAGAATTGAACATGAGGATTTCCAGGAACTTTCCAAGAAAGAACAGATCCGCTTAATAAGAAAACGAGATAAAATGGAACGCCACTTCAAGGGAATTCAGAGTATGGAGAGAGTCCCGGATTTTCTATATGTTATAGATGTAATAAATGAAGATATTGCTGTTAAAGAAGCTCATCTTCTTGAAATCCCTGTTGTAGGAATAGTAGATACAAACTCTGATCCTGATTTTGTGGATTACCCGATTCCTGCAAACGATGATGCAATAGAATCAATAAAGTTGATAACCAAGGTAATTGAAACGGCCATTGTTGAAGGTCGAAGTAGATTGGAAGAAGAGCCTAAGAAATCCAAGGATTAATTCCTTAATTGGCTCGGTTTGCGTACAAGAATCAGATTTTTCCCGTGCTTAGTATTGGAAATTCTTGAATAGGAGGAAAAGTGGCTACTGCAAAAGATGTAGATATCGAATGCATAAAGAAACTCAGAGCAAAGACTAATGCTGGTATTCTTGATTGTAAAAATGCACTTATAGAATCTGGTGGTGATATAGATAGAGCTATTCAAATCTTAAGGAAGAAAGGAATAGCAAAAGCTTCAAAGAAGATGGGAAGAGAGACTGGAGAAGGCGTTGTCATAGCTTATATCCATCCAGGTGATCAGCTGGGTTCCCTTGTCGAACTCAACTGTGAGACCGATTTTGTTGCAAGAACCGATGATTTCAAAGAGTTGGCTAAAGAAATAGCAATGCAAGTTGTAGCTGTGGACCCGATTGCTGTGGATAGAGAGTCTGTGCCCGAGGATATTATAGGAGAAGAGAGGTCGATCTACGAAGAGCAGGTTAAAAGAATGAATAAACCAGAAGAAGTAGGGAAAAAGATTGTAGAGAATAAACTTGAGAAGTTCTATAAAGATGTTGTTCTCATAGAACAGGATTACTTTAGAGACCCAGAGAGAACAATAGGTGATCTAATAAAAGAGAAGATTGCTGTAATTGGAGAAAATATAGTAGTAAGGCGCTTTGAAAGGTTTCGAGTTGGAGAATAAACTGAGTTATGATAGGATCCTTCTCAAGATAAGTGGAGAGTTTTTTCAGGGAAAAGAAAAGCCACTCTCTTTTAGATCTTTAGAATCTGTAACTTCCCAGATAAAAAATGTTCATGCAACGGGTGTAAAGGTTGGGGTTGTTGTTGGAGGAGGGAATATTATCAGGGGCGCAAGAGAATCAAAGGAAACGGATTTGCCACCGGAAGAACTTGATGGATTAGGTATGGAGGCAACCCTTTTAAATGGTGGTGCACTTTCTCTCCATCTGAAAAAGTTTGGTGTCCCCAATACGGTTATTTCTGCCATTCCAGTTTTATCCTCAATAGGAGAACATTATGACAAACATAGAGTAGAGTATCTCCTCTCTCTGAACCACGTTTTGATATTTGTTGGGGGCACTGGAAATCCATATTTCACTACAGATACGGCTTCTGTTCTTCGTGCTATACAAATGGGTGCTGATGTTCTTTTGAAGGCTACTAACGTTTCCGGTGTTTATGATAAGGACCCTAAAGCTTTCGAAAACGCCCATTTATACCGGAGACTTACCTACAAGGAGGCATTAGATAAAGGGTTAGGTATAATGGATTCGACTGCGTTTTCCATGGCATGGACCAATAATCTTCTTATTGTTGTATTTGATGCTACAGTTCCAGGTAATATCGAAAGAGTGGTAAGAGGAGAGGAAGTTGGGACAATTATTGAAGGAGGGACCAATGGATAAAGAGCTAAAAAAGGAGATGGTCGCCAAGATGGGAAAGACGGTCTCTATTGTTTCTGATGAGTTTTCTGGTGTCAAGACAGGTCGAGCATCTCCCGTGCTTATAGAGAATATAAAGGTTGAATATTATAACACTAAAACTCCGTTAAACCAGCTTGCTTCGATTGCAACCCCAGAACCGCATCTTATAGTAGTTCACCCATATGATGAGAATGCCATTGGAGCTATAGAAAAGGCTTTAATGAGTTCCAATCTCGGGTTAAATCCAAACAATGATGGAACGGTTCTTCGTATACCGATTCCCCCTCTAACCGATGAAAGAAGAGAGGAACTTGGAGCGTTAGTTCATAAGTTAGCGGAGGATGGAAAGGTATCTCTCCGTAATATCAGAAGGGATATTCTAAAAAAGGTTCAGACTATGGATAAAGATGGAGAAATATCTGAAGACGAAGCAATGAGATATAAAGATCAGGTTCAGGAAGTTACCGACCACTTTACCGAGAAGATTGACAATCTTTTGATAAAGAAGGAAGAAGAGATATTGAATGGATAATGTTCCCGCCCATATAGCAATTATAATGGATGGGAATGGTAGATGGGCGAAGAAAAAGGGGCTCACCCGTTTGCAGGGACATCATGCTGGAGTAAACTCTGTTAGAAAAGTGATTGAGGCAAGCCTTGATTATAAAGTCAAGTACCTGACCTTATATACCTTTTCAACCGAAAATTGGGATCGTCCAAAGAAAGAGGTGGATGGCTTGATGAGGCTCTTCCCAAGGGTTATAGAGAAAGAGGTCGATAGATTAAAGAATCGCAAAGTCAGGGTTAGATTCCTGGGAAGGTTCTTTAATCTTCCGGATCAAGTAAAGAAGAAGATCCAGTGGATTCAGAATCAGACGGAGAATTTTAAGGCTCTGAATCTCATTATAGCTCTTAATTACAGCGGAAGGAGAGAGCTGGTAGATGCTGTAAATAAGGCTGTTCGGGGTGGGAAAGAGATTTGCGAGGATACCTTTAGAGAATTTCTTTACCTCCCAGATGTGCCGTATCCTGACCTTCTTATACGAACCAGTGGAGAAATACGTATCTCAAACTTTCTACTCTACGAGATTGCATATACAGAGTTATACTTTACTCAAACCCTCTGGCCCGATTTTGGTAGGAGTGATTTTATAAAAGCGATTAAGTCATACGAGGAAAGGGAAAGACGGTTCGGGGCGATAAATTGAATCTAGTTAGGCGATGGATAACCGCTATCCTATTCATTCCAGCGTTAATTGTTATTGCCTGGGCTGGAGATATATACTTTCTTATTCTTGTTGAACTGGGAATATTCCTGGGTGTTTATGAATTCTGTGATATTTTAAGACAGAGAGGGCTTACACCCTATAAATCCCTTGTCATTCTTTCCTCCCTGGTTCTTGGACTGAGTGCCTACTCCCAGAGCCATCTCTTTACTGTTCTTACGATAACTATGCTCGTAATTGTTGTGGCGATTGCAGAACTCTGCCGCAGAAAGAAGGAAGAAGCAATATTTCATCTTTCAGGAACGGTATTCGGTGCTATATATGTAGGATGGTTAATCAGTCATCTTATTCTTCTTATGCAGATGCCAGAAGTGCTCAAACCTCTTGTTTATACCAATATTTTTAATATACCGATTAGATTGGGTACAAGCCTTGCTCTTCTTCCTTTTGTTCTTACATGGACTAATGATACAATGGCATTTTTCACTGGAAGACGTTTTGGCAGGAGGAAGTTATTTCCTTCTATCTCTCCAAATAAGACATGGGAAGGTGTCATAGGAGGAGCAGTGGGAGCAATCATTGCTGCATTTATCTATCAGCAGATTTATGCTCCCTATCTTTCATGGTTTGATTGTATGATGTTGGGTGGTGGAACTGCAATTGTAGCCCCTATCGGAGACCTTGTTGAATCTATGATAAAGAGGGATGTTGAGATAAAGGATGTGTCTACTACTATCCCGGGACATGGGGGATTTCTGGATAGATTTGATAGTCTACTATTTACTGCCCCTTTAATCTATTACTATTTACGTTTCTTTGCTGTAAGATGAAAAAAGTAGCAATTTTAGGTTCTACAGGTTCTGTTGGTAGAAATACTATTAATGTTATAAAAAATCTTGACAATTACGAAATATTTGCTCTCTATGCAGGAAATAATATTTCATTGCTAATAAAACAGGCTGAAGAATTTGAACCTCTTTATGTAGGTACTTTTTTCCGGGAAAATGAAAAAAAGTTAGATGATATGGTAAGAGGGAGGTGGAGAACGCTTATTGGTATTGAGGGGGCAAGTGAGTTAGCCACAAATAACGAAATAGATGCAATTGTTATAGCATCAGCTGGGAGTTTAACCTACGAAACCCTTATAAAGGCGCTGGAAAACGGAAAGAGAGTGGCTACGGCAAATAAAGAAACCATTGTTGCTTACTCGACTCTCTTGAAGAAAAAATTGCCTGATATGCCCGGTAAGCTCATCCCGGTTGATAGTGAGCATTCTGCTATCTATCAGTCTCTCCTGGGAGCAAACCCCTCTGATATCAAAAGAGTAATACTACCTGCATCAGGTGGACCATTCTATAACAGGGAGTCCCTTGATGGAATAACAGCCCGTGAGGCTTTAAATCATCCGACCTGGCAGATGGGGAAAAAGATTACAATAGATTCGGCAACTTTAATGAACAAGGCTCTTGAGGTGATCGAGGCTTCTGTTCTTTTTAATCTGTCTCCCGGTGAGATTGAAGTTGTTATACATCCCCAATCTATCGTTCATGGTATGGTAGAGTATAAAGATGGGTCTGTCATTGCTCAATTATCAAAGCCAGATATGAAAATACCTATTCAATTTGCTCTGACGGCTCCAGAGCGTGTTAATTCTCCTGCCTCCAAACTTGTCATATCCGATATTGAGGCACTAACTTTTCATAAGGTGGACGAGAAAAAATTTCCACTCATACCTCTTGCCTATTATGTCTTAAGAGAGGGAGGAACTCTTCCGGCTGTATTTGTTGCAGTGGATGAAGTGGCTGTGAGTGCATTTCTTTCCGGAAAGATTAAATTCAGAGAGATAATGGATATAGTAAGGGAGGTTACGGAGTCCCATAGTTTGATTGAGGACCCGGGAGTGGAAGATATTATTAATGCAGAAGAATGGGCTTTTTCTAAGGCCAGGGAATTGATTGAATGATTGTTTCTATTATTATTGCTGTTTTGGCACTTAGTATTCTTATATTTGTTCATGAGTTATCTCATTTTCTGATAGCCAAAGCTTCTTCCATCGATGCTCCTGTATTTTCGATAGGCTTTGGCCCCCGCCTTTTTTCCTTTAAGTGGAAAGAGACGGATTTCAGGGTATCGGCAATTCCATTTGGAGGATACGTACAGTTAAAGGGAATGGAACCCGATGAAATAAAAGGAGAAAGGAATGAATTCTACTCAAAGAATGCCGCCCTTCGGATTGCTACAGTATTTGGAGGACCCTTTGCCAATATCCTTTTTGGATTTTTGCTGTATCTCGGTATATTTGGTATTGGTGGGATAGAAGTACCGGATACGACTATTATTGGTAGTTCAGTTGCAGGAAGTTATCTTATCCAGGGAGATAGAATCCTTTCCATTGATAACAACGAGGTTTTTAACTGGTATGATATAACAAAGAATCTCAAAAATGACTCGGAGGTCCTGCTCATTCGGAATGGAGAGGAAGAGAGGGTAATTGTTGATTCTGTATATCTCGATTCACTACTTCCTCAGTTTCCCCCTATCGTTGGGATGGTAGATAAGGGAGGACCCGCATATTCAAGCGGTATAAGAGAGGGGATGAGGATTCTTGCGATAAATGGAAAGAAACTCGATAAATGGGAAGATATAACCACCTATGTTTATCCTGCTGCTGGGGATTCTCTCAGTGTCCTGTACTGCCAGAATGGTGATACTGCTCTCGTTACAATGGTTCCGAAGGAGCAGAAAGCTCTCGTAGGTGATTCAGTCGTGAGTAGAGGAATAATAGGGATTACATCTCCAATTAAGACAGTCAAGATATCCTTTTTTGAAGCCGTTTCCTTTGCATCAAAGCAGACCTGGGGAACTGCTACAATAATCTTTCGCTCGATTTCTCTTTTAATACATAGAAAGGTATCAGCCAGGAATTTGGCTGGTCCTGTTGGAATTGTTATGCTAACACAGCAAAGTATGAGATGGGGGCTTAACAGTCTCCTCTCCTTTGTTGCCCTTCTCTCTGTGAATCTGGCGATTGTTAATTTAATACCTATTCCTCCTTTAGATGGATTTCATATCATTGCTTCTGTTGTTAGTAGTATTGTCAGAAGAAAACCCTCTAAAAAGATGCTGCAGATTATTTCGGCAATTGGAACTATGATTTTACTATCACTTATGGCCCTGCTTCTTCTTAATGATATATTGAGATTATTCAGTGGAGGTATGTAATGGAGAAGTATTGGGTTGCCTCGATGGAGGAATTTGAATTTGGTGCAGAAGTTCTCACACAACCAGTTCTAAAAAGATTAAGAGATATCGCTAATGAGTGTCGGGGAGATATATTAAAGATGACCACCATTGCAAACTCAGGACACCCGGGAGGCTCTATATCATCTATAGACATATATACTATTGTCTACAGTTTAACAGACCTTGATAAGGATAAAGTGGTAGTGAGCCATGGTCATACCTCTCCAGGCGTATATTCCATCCTGGGCAGACTTGGCATTATTGACCGTGAAGAACTCCTTTCTTTTTTCCGTTATGCTGGAAGCCCTTATGAGGGTCATGTTGAATCTCACCTGCCGCATATTGTATGGAGCACGGGAAACCTCGGGCAGGGATTATCTGCAGGATGCGGTTTTGCTATTGCATCAAAATTAAAGAAAAAGAATAGTCATACATTTGTTCTTATGAGTGATGCAGAGCAGGCAAAGGGCCAGGTTGCAGAGGCGCGTCGTTTTGCATCTAAATTTAGCCTTAATAATTTAACGGTTGTAATAGATTATAATCACCGGCAGATTTCTGGCAAAATAGAGGATATAATGCCAGTAAACATAAAGGAAAACTACCTTGCAGATGGGTGGAGGGTACTGGAAGTTGATGGACATAACTTTGAGTCTTTATATGAAGCATTGCACACAGCACGTAACGATAAATCTTACCATTATGCAATCCTTTCCGAAACAGTAATGGGTAAAGGGGTTTCATTTATGGAGGGAAACGTAGCATATCATGGTAGTGCACTGTCTGGTGAAGAATTAGAAAGAGCTTTAAATGAACTCGGAATCGAGAATGATATAGATAGATTCATAAAGATAAGAAAGGAGAAAGAACCACAGCATTTTATAAAGAGCCCTGTCCATGAACTACTACCCGAGATTAAAGTAGGAACCCCAAGAGAGTATAAAGTAGGAGAAAAATTAGGTAACAGGAATGCTTTTGGGAATGCATTAGCGGAGCTTGGAAGATTAAATGAACCAGGGACTATTGTGGCACTTGATTGCGATCTTGCTGGATCTGTTGGATTAAAGGGATTCGGGGAAGTTTATCCTGAGTTTCTTATAGAGACAGGTGTTTCCGAACATAATACTGCTACTGTTGCAGGGGTCCTTTCCACTCAGGGGATACATACATTCCTGGCTGATTTTGGCGTTTTCGGGATTGACGAGATGTACAATCAGCAGCGTCTAAATGCAATAAACGGGACAAAAGTTCGCCTGATATTAACACATTGTGGTATAAACGTGGGTGAGGATGGAAAAACTCATCACTGCATAGATTACCTTGGTATGGTAAGGAATTTACCAGGTTTTGCAGTCATTATACCAGCTGATATAAATCAGACAGATAGGATTACCCGCTATCTCCCAAAGATGGATCGGAATGTTATGGTGGTTATGGGTAGGGTAAAGGAAGGAGTGATCAGCGATTTGGATGGTAAGCCAATCTTTGGTGGGGGCTATGAGTTTGAATACGGGAAGATTGATATCATTCGGGATGGGAATGATGGGGTTATCTTATCTTATGGATATGCACTTCGTCTTGCCATTGAGGCCCAGGAAATCCTTGCCGGGTTCGGTATCGCTTTAAGGGTTTTAAATGTATCTTCGCCTTTAGAGATTGGTGTAGAAGATGTAAAGAAGATAGTGGAGTATAGGAATATTTTTACCTATGAGGACCATCTCGTCGGGAGTGGGCTTGGTTCCATTGTTGGTAATCACATAGCCTTAAATGGAATTTCTGTGAACTTCCAGTCTTTTGGTATCACTGATTTTGCTCCATCTGGCAATGTAAAAGACATATTCAAAAAGATTGGACTCGATCCAGAAACTGTAGCAAATAGGATTAAAGAAAAGATTTAATTCTATAACCGCAGATTGACACTGATATAGTTAAATGGTTAAGGGTTCCATCTTTGAGTAGTTAAGTTGGTAAAAAAATAATCCTTAATCCTTGGCTAGACTCTCGACGCTGTACTCTATCAGACCGACTCATCATTCTCATTGACATATAGCTAATTGATAATATTTTATCTCAGGATAAGAAAAAATGCGAGGATATAGAAATGATTAAGAGAAAAGATGCGATAGTACTTAAGAGTTTTGATTACAGGAATACAAGTAAGATAATACATGTGCTGACAGAGGATTCACAGAGGATTTCAGTTATTGCAAAAGGTGCACGGAGGACTACTTCCCGTTTTGGAGGAAATATCGAGCCCATCAATTTTACTCAAATAGTATATTATATAAGGTATGATAGGGATATAGGAATACTGAAGGAAGCTAATACTCTGGAGCCCTTCCTGAACCTTAAGAATGACCTGTATAGATTAGATATAGCCTGGGGACTCATATGGATTGCGAAAAAAATACCTGATCCACAAGACGGCCTGTTCGGTCTCTTAGAGAGATCCCTTACCTTTCTCAATCGGGGATTCAAAGAAGAGGTATTGGTCTATTTTCTTCTTTCCCTTTTCCATTTGAGTGGTGTTTCCCCAAAGATCAATAGATGTGTGATGTGTGGCTCTAAAGAAGTGAAGTTCTTTGATATTCCATCAGGGGGTGCTCAATGCGCCGAATGCAGGGTAGACTCTGCTATTCAAGTTAATAGTTTACTTCTCGTACTTTACGATCTAAAGAAAGGTAGGCTTAGAGCATGGGAGAAAATAGTCGAGTCTGATGAGAAAAAGGTCCTGGAAATAGTATTGGAATATGGGATATATCACCTTGGTGAATGGTTGAATCGCCTGAGGGATATCCTACCGTCCCGGATAATGCCAAAGGAGCGATAATTTGACCAGTCTCCAAGGATTACAAGGCTTTTATTATTATCCTCATATAAATAAGGTTTATGGAAATGTCCCATAATAATTGCATCAATGCCACTTGAAAATTTTCTGTGTGCGTACTTGGCCAAGTATTTTAGGTCTAGAGTGGTTTTCTTAGAACGTAGCCTTGATAATCTTGATACCTTTCTTGCCAGAGTAATTCCCAGATCCGGATGTATGATTGAGAATAGTGCTCTTGAAAGTCTATTCTTTAGTATTATTCCCAGTATATCCGGTGAATTGATTTCATTACCGTGCTCAATCAAGATCTGAGCACCAGAAGCAGGAATTACCTCAGGCAGAGAGTGGGGGACTATTCCAATATCCTTGATAAATTGCCCCAGGTAGAAGTCGTGGTTCCCTACCCAATAGTGTATTTCAACCCCCGCACTTTTTGTTTTGTACAGTTCACAGAATACTCTGAAGAGAGACTTGGGTATAACCGTCTTATATTCAAAGTAAAAGTCAAATATATCACCTAAGAGGAATAACTTATCTGCTTCTTGTCTTACCTTTTTAAGGAATAAAAAGAAATCGTTGATATCACTGTTTCTGGATTTGTTGTGGAAATGGGTGTCGGCAATGGCAAAGATAATATCACTATTAGATATGTTAAGCATAGAATAGTGAAGAATCTCAGATGGTAAGTTTGTCTGTCATTTCCTTAATTATAGAAATTGCTTCTCCGTAGTAATGATGTTTTAAAAGTTCATTAACAAGGTTACGATACCGTCTTTCCGCTCCAATATTAGCTTCTCCTTCAACTTCTGCTATTTTGGATAACTCCTCTGTGGATTCTCCAAAGATGCTTCCTTCCTCTTTATCAAGAATATTTAAGATGCCTTGTTCTTCTTCTTTTTCCTCCTTCCCTCTCCTTTTCTCTTCTCTTTTAAATATTTCTTCAAACGGAGATTTTTCCTGGTCCATCTACCCTCCTATCTTTGTATAACGTGAGTGCTTCTTTAGCATCAGTAAGGTTAGGATCTAATTTAAGGGCTTTATCCCAATTTTCAATTGCCTGGTTAATATCCTCTTTCTTTTCATATGCAAAGCCCAAATTAGCATACGCAGAAGCAAAGCCTTTATCCTTTTCAAGAGCCTGTTTAAAGATATCAATTGCTCCATCAATATCGCCTTCGTTAAAGATAATTAGCCCCATGCCACTCAATGCTTCTACCTTATCCGGGTCTTTTTCAAGCACCTGTTTAAATATATCCTGGGCTTCTTGGTCCTTTCCTTCCTTAGATAAAGCGATCCCAAGATTTGTCAATATTTCAAGTGATGATTTATCTAACTCTGCAGCTTTTTTAAATCTGTCAATAGCAATTGTTGCTCTCCCGGCATAGAAATTCTTAATTGCCATATCGTTGAGTAACCTTGCCTCCTCTTTTTTCTTCATTAGCATGAGTTCTTCTCTCTCTTTCTTAAATTCTTCCACGTAGTTCCCGATGTGTTCTGAAATAGCATTTAAGTTCAGAACCATTCCCCCAAAGTGTTCTTCAATAGCAGAAAAACTCTCTTTTAGTGTATCCGAGATTGTTTTTTCTAATGCAGAGAGTCTCTCCTTGAGAGCTTCATAGTTTTTATTAAGACTATTTGCAAAATTTTCCTCAAGAGAGGTCAATGAATCCATTATTGAATCGCCGATTTGCGCGGGATTTTCATGGATGACATTTTTTATCTCATCGAGGGCTTCTCTCTGTCCCGCGGTTGCCTTTTCTGGTAAATTTTCGATTAAAGAGATTATTTCTCTTAGATCTTTATCCAGAAGTGACTGAAGTTGATAGTAATCCTCATGCCTTGCTTGGTTAAACTGTTGTAGTCCCTTTCTTAAAACTTCTATTTCGTTTTGTTCTTCTTCCATCTTAATACCTCCTGATGGTGGGGCTTAACCTGCTGTATTCATTGGCAGAATCTTTAAGGATTGATGATATATATTTCTTTTTTCTTGCAGGATTCATCTCTACCCCGGAAATTAGTCCTAAAGCGAGTCCATACTCCCTTTTATGTAAAGCAGCGTAATACCTGAGTAATTTTACTTCATCTGTTTGCTCTAACCTTGTTAATCTTTGATAAGCATTTAAATAATCGCAATTCTGTAGTTCTATTGTGCTAATTAAAATTTCTTTTTCATCACCCTCTGTATGTTTAATTTCCTCATACGCTTTTTCGTATTCTCTCAATTCGATATATAATTGGGCTTGTCTCTTGGGTGACTCTGAGATTGCAATCATATCATGCAGGATCTCTATACGTGAATCTTTTATCTCTTTTGGGGTAATCTCTATATCCTTTCCCAGCCACCATAACAGGGTTTCTTCTTTTCTTTCCGGATTTGGTATTGAACTGAGGTAGAGTTTTGCCTTTTTTTGGTCTTTTGTTAAGAAATAGAGATACCCTGCCTCTCTCATTGCCTCTTCATTATCTGGTGACTGGTCAAGAAGTTGTTCGTAGAAAGGCAAACGTTCACTAATGGCCAGTTGCTTTATATGATGTATAACCTTCTCCCAATTTGAGAGCACCAGGTTGATTTTTATGAGGAGGGGAAGCATTTCAGAGTCATCCGGATCAATAATGTCCTTTAGTTTTTCTGCTACATCGGGATATTCCTTAAGTAAATATTCCGTTTCTGGTGTAACTTTTTCTTTTTCACCTATTGAGTAATCTATCATGACATGAGACACTCGAAGTGGGAGAGGAATATTATCCTTAAAAGCATTATCTATCTTCTGTGTGAGGAATTTTCCACGTAGATTTGACCCATCAAAGTAAAAGTCTATTAAATTCACAAGTCGCGTATTTCGGCCTTCTTGATGGTAGATATCAAATAGCTTATCTACGAGTTCCTCTGATAAATCAAAGGAAGAGAAAAGGGATTCTATACCAGCAAGTGCTTTCTTCCTCTCGTCTTCATTCTTCCAATATGATTCAATGAAAACCTTTAATGCTTCTTCTTTTCTTCCAAGTTTAGAAAATATGTTTCCCATTATTAATAATGCTTTGTTAGCTATTTCAGGATCCTTATGGCCTTCCAGTGCTTTTAGTGCTTCTTCATTGAGATTTGGGTCAAATCGTAGACCTTTTTCTATTTCGGAAATACCAGTTTCGTCCCCCATCAGGAGTTTTGCTTTGCCGTAATATATACGAAGTAGAGCATCTATAGGTGCAATCTCAATTAGTTTCTCATATTCTCCTACAATTATGTCAGCCATTGATGGTCTTTGATTCAAGACTTCATCCAGGCAAATAATACCCTTTTTAGCGTTTTCCTCTTCCTTGTATAGTTCGTAGAGAGACATTAAAATATCAGGTTCTGGAGTCCCTTTTTCTCGGACTTCCTCAAGGACTAATATCGCCTGGTCTATGAGTGAATTGTTAATTCTCCAGGCTTTTTGTGCCAATTTTGAAGCCTCGCTATAATTTCCTACCTTAGCATTTGCCTTTGAAAGATTAAGCGATAATTCACCCTGCTCTTCAGCTTCAAGTGAAGAAAGTGCTTTTTTCCCCCACTTTATTGCTTCTTCACAGTACCCATTACCTAAGAGGATTTCTGTAAGAGTTTGATATAAATACTTATTGGCCTTTTTTGAATGAATATGTTTTATAAGGAAAGATGTAATATTGCTGACGTCTTCAGGAAATTGTTTCGCAGCCATTTTAATCTCATTGCAACCCCTTTTATATTCACCTTTATGAAAATAGAGAGAGGAGATAGTTCTTCTTATTTCCTTTTTATCGCTGTATTTTTGAAGGTGCTCAATGAGGAAATTGAATCTCTCGGGTGCTTCAGATAATGCTTCGATATAGAATTTTTCTGCATTATCAAAATCTTCAGTGAGTCGTTTTAATTCTCCCAGGGCGAAGGGGTAAGTAAAAGGAGGAAAGTTCTTTCTATCGAGTAATTCATAAAAGTATAAAAAGTTGGGAGCGAAATCGGGATTTCCCCTGACCCATCTGTCGAACTCCGTAAGCATAAAAGGTACGTAATCAGGTTCCTCAGCCAGAATTTGATCGATACGCTGTGCAGCCTCTTCTGGCTCTTCTGGTATTCTAAACATTAAAGAGGTGAGTTTGACTTCTGTATTGTGTGGATTTTCTTTTTTGAGTTTATTCAGTTCTCCCTTTACTGTTTTTAATCCATCCGGCTTTTGAGCCAGGTCTTTGAATATACCAAGAGCTTCGTCTACATCACCTTCTCTGGAGAGTAATTTCGCTTTCAATAAGAGAGCTTCTGCGGATTCTTTTGAATCCTTTATTATCTGGTCCAGTTTTTCTAATATCTCGGGAGCTCCAGAGGGGGCAATTTCAAAGGCTTTCTTCAGTTGTTTTACTGCTTCTTTCGTCCACCCCAGTTCCCTATAAATAGATGAAAGATAGAGATAGGGGTCAAGTTCATCTGGTAGTTTACCCTGAATCTTTTTTACTTTCTTCCCTATCTCTTCATCTGGTGAAATCTTAAGGGATGCAAGGAATTCCTGTAAGGATTCAGAATATCTTTTCTTTTTAAGATAAGCTTCAGCCAGATTCTTATGGAGTAAGGAATTGTCAGGATTCTTTTTTACCATCCTTTGATACTTTTTTATTGCTTCTTCAGTCTCGAACACTTCAATAAGCTCTATGGCATCTTCTTCTTTTCCTGATTCGATGTAAAGTTCACTCAAATAATTCAGTACTTCTTGGGATTTATCCTTGAATGAATCAAGGATAGTGAAAGCTTCAGGAAGCAGTTCTTCATTTCTATCCAGGGCGTCCCTTATTTTTGATATTCCTTCTTCGTAGTTCTGAATCTTTAAGAGAACGTGTCCCAATCCAAAGAGGAGCCATTCATCGCCATAGCATTCCTGATTTGCACGTCTTAGTTCTCTTATCACTATTTCCAATTCCTTAGGGTGTTTTTCGATTATTTTGTTAAAAATGTCTACTGATTGTTTGCTTTCTTTTCCTTCGAGCGCAATGCAGAGGGTATAAAGATGTGAAAGATCTCTACCTTTATATTTTTCCTTATGTGCGACGATATTATCTACAGTCCTCTGTTCCCGTTCCTGGAGGTTGTTTCTCCCCTCTGGCGTCATTTCCCTTAGGATATCATAAACATCCTCAAGTTCCCTCTTTTCTGCCTTTTTTTCTATGAGATATTCTGCCAGCTGGTCGGGTTTACCTCTACCATAATATAAATCCTCCATTTCGCTAAGAACCTGCCGGGCGGCCTCAGCGGAAAGCATTTCTCCCTTCTTTGCCCACACTGTAACTTCATTCAGTTTGTCCATTGTCAAATATGTATGCATAATCTCGAGTATGAGAGGGAGATCGGATTCCTCTTGGGTAAAGGCGTTTTTTAAAATTTCTACGGCTTTCGAGGGCTCTCCTTTTGAGGAGACTCTGCGAGCCTTATCTATTGTATTGGATTTATCGCCAAAGCTAAACATAATGATTTATAAAAAATTATAATAAAAATAGACAGCAAGTCAAGAGTTTTTCGTGCTCCATTACTATATGGAAAACAGTTTTTACGACTTTTAAATACTATCGAGAGTCCGTGTAATTACTCTACCCAGTTCAATAAGTTCGTTGGTCTTTCTATACTCATCTGGAATATTGATTGTGAGTAGGAGAAAGGAATCGGTTTCTACTTCCTGGGGGATGAACATTGTTCTCACATCTTCTCCGTTAAGGAAAAAAAGATTTTCAGGTTGCATAGATAGTATATGTGCCATAACTTGCCTATTTAGTAATTCTTTTTTGAAATTTTCATCAGAACCCATGATATTATATGTTTCTTCAATGTTAAATTGATTTACTCCTTTGGTTTTAGTTAATAGTTTCTTGTATGGTAACCTGAATTTCTTCTGAAGGCTAAAAGTCTTGTCAATCCTGGTATGGCCAATAGCAATTAACAATGCCAGGCTCTCTTTTGCTCCTCCGGAGATAGGCAAATATATTAAAAAAGCGTTATGATTATAGATACGTAGGGATAAATACAACTGCTTTCCATCTTCAGTTTCTTTTAGGGATAACCCGAGTCTCCTTGAGTATTCCTTCAGGTTTTTGTTTCTTGTTTCTTTTTTCTTTTTATCAATCAACTTCTTTATAATCACTATTAATAATTGGAACAATATAAAGGCGGGGAGTATAAAGTTCTTAAATTTCTCCATCGTAAGTGAAGTATATAATGATACAGGTATCCAGTCAACCCTTTTTAAGAAATTCCCTCTTGACACATTACAATATTCCGTTATTTTCACCTTAAAAGGAGGAATACTAATGAATAAAATGGTACTGCGAATGCTTGATTTATTAATAGTTATTGCCTTTATTTCTTTACTGTACATTGTAATTAAACCTCAGTATAATCAGGGAAAGATAAATGAGAATAGTTGTAAGCTCCAATCTAATATGTTTACGGTTAAAGCTGGGTTTGAGAGGTATATTGCGTTTAATAATGGGAATTATCCCTGCAATTTAGAGCAGATTTATGAAAATTTAGAGGGTTTGGAAATACCCGTTAATCCGTACACCAATGAAAAAATGACCATTTATGACCTCGTGCAATTTAAATATAGTGTCCCTGGTGATGTCGAAGATGATACGCCGGATGGGGTGAACGGTATACAAGCTGGGGAACCGGGACAGATTGGGATTGGTTTCTTTATTCCGATTGGTAAAGATTCTATTCCCACAAAATATGGAATAATAGGATTTGACAGAAATGGGAAGTCACTCATTCTGGAGGAAGGGAAGAAAAAAAGAGTTGTAGTCTTGAGTGGCTAAATTTTGTGTAGTTGGATTTTTTAAAACCTGAAATAATAGAAGAAGTAGGTTCCCTTAATCTTAGAGCACGCTTGGTGGTCGAAGGATTTCTTATTGGCCTACATCAAAGTCCTTTTCATGGTTTTTCGCTTGAGTTTCATGAGCATCGTCCCTATTATCCAGGAGACCCTATAAACAGGATTAATTGGAAACTCTATGGACGAACAGATAGATATTATCTGAGAAAATATCAAGCCGAGACAAATCTGTCTGCTTATCTCCTTTTGGATAAGAGTAAATCAATGGATTATGGTGGAAAGATAACCAAATTTCATTATGCAAGGACTCTTGCGGCGAGTCTTGCATATCTGTTGTTACACCAAAATGACTCAGTGGGACTTGTTGTGTTTGATAGAGGGGTAAAAACGTTCCTGCCGCCCAAAAGCAGACTCACTCATCTTAAGCTCTTGTTAAAAGACCTTGCTAATGCAGAACCTTCAGAGAAAACTTCCATTTCTGATGTAATCTTTAATATTGCTCCCATGATAAAAAGAAGGAGCCTGATAATAGTGTTCTCTGATTTGCTTGAAGACCCAGATGAAGTGATAAGGGCTTTCAGACTTATAAGGGTAAGGAAGAACGAAGTTATAGTGTTTCACATTCTAGATAGAGACGAAAGGGAATTTGAGTTTACGGAGCAAGCACTCTATAGAGATATGGAGGATTATACTACTATTCCAGTGAATCCTTTAAATATAAAAGAATTATATCGAAATAGATTCAATGAGTTCCTTAAGCTATACAGATCAGGATTTGCACACAACAGAATTGATTATTCCCTTATTACAACCGACACCCCTTACAATAAAGCACTAAGAAAGTACTTGAGTAAGAGGAAACGTCTTTCATGAGTTTTCCGCATTTTCTCCTTTTATTTTTTCTTATTCCTATTCCGATTATATTCCATTTTATATCCAAAAGATTCTTGCGCACCAAGGACTTTCCATCGCTACTCTTTGTTTTGAAAAGCGATAGGAAGCTACTACGATGGTTTCGGCTCAGAAGATTACTGCTTCTTCTTCTCCGGATAGGAATTATTACTTCTTTGATATTTGCCGCTTCTAATCTACTTATCCCCTTCTCTTTTCCGGACTTAGATCGAAAGGTTATTCTGGATCAGTCCCTTTCTATGAGAGAAAGGAATATATCTCATAAATCTTGTGTGGTTGTTCCTAATAGGGGTGGAATTCCTCTTATCTATAAAGCTGTCAGGAGATATCCCACGGGCATACTCGTTACCGATGCACAGAGGAATGGGTTTAAAGAGTTATTTATAAAAGGTGATAGGTACCCGGGAATCGATTTAGAGAAAATCCCTATGCCTGATGGGAATATTGGCATCATTGATCACCAGATTGGATCCCCTTTTAGAGGAGATAAAGTTGATATACTGTTTACCATCTTGAATCAGTATAAAGATTCAAGGAATATTCGTCTTTCATTATATATAGATGATAGTGAATTAGATAAAAAAAACCTTCTCCTCCATACCGGAACAAATGAGCTAAGATTCAGTATACATTTAAAAGAGGGCTCACACAGTGGTGCTCTTATGGTAGATGATGAGGATGGTTTTGAATTTGATAATATCAGGTACTTCACTCTTTTCGTATTACCTGTGACGAAAATTGTCATATATTCTACTCGATATCCAGAGAAACTTCTTGCTGCCCTACATTCTCCCTCCTTTCAGGTGAAATGGATAAAGGAACAGCCAGGAAAAATAGAGGGAGATATATTTATTTCGGAGTGTATATGCCTGGATGCGATATCAAAGATTGTGAAGGATTCAATACCTGGCATTATTTGTATTTCGGGGAGGGATAAATGTCCTTATGCAATGGAAATTCCGGATAGGATTTCAAAGATAGCCAATCTTTCCGGGTTTTCGTCTTTTTCAGAATTACAGAGTCTTAGTGATATTCCAATACGTTACGATTGCCGCCCTACTCCCGGCAGAACACTCCTGTATTTCGAGAATGGAGATCCTTTTCTTAAGAGAACTGGAAATGTTTTGTTTTTGCCTGTGACTATGGAGGAATCGGATTTATCGCTCCATCCTGTTTTTATTCCTTTTCTCTATGAACTTATTGCTTATCTCCTGAAGGGGGATTACGATAACGATATATTGATGGATGAACCGTTTGTTATAAAGGCCTCATCCGAGCCCGTTGTTATTACCCCAGATAATAAAAGATATAAACCGACTTCAATAGGAGATAATAGATATTTATTCACGCAGACCGGGAAGCCAGGGATATATCGTGTATCTCTTGGAACTTCTGAAGAGAGATGCATATCTGTTAATCCGTACCCCTCTGAATCGATGTTGGATACATTAAAGGCGCAGGAATCCGCAAATCTATTCGGAAGAGGAAACTATCACAACGGTGCAACCTTTTTCCTGGTAATGGCATTTTTATTATATTCCCTGTCGATAGTACTTGAAAGGACGTAATCAAAAAGAGTAGCCACAGAGACACCCCGATACGGTCATTTCCTCCCTACGGGGCAAGCCCCTATGAAATAGTTACACATTTCATAGGGCAGGCAGAGGACGCAGAGAATAAGGAACAGGGATAAAAATTAGATTGAGTAGAAGGGGCACAGAGGAAAAATAATAAAATAATTGAAAAGAATTAAGTAGGAGGTGATATGGACAAGATTTCAGTCTGGAAGGATGTAGAGAATAGGAAGAAAATTCTAAAATTCGCCGAAGGTTATATGGCATTTCTCAATAAGAATAAAACCGAAAGAGAAATTGTGAAATCTTCTATAGAAATGCTATCTAAAGACAAAGGATTCCTTGTTAAGAATATAAAAAACAAGGCTCTGGTTGCAGCAAAACCATCAAAGGATATTCTGGACAAAGGTATGAGGATCATAGCTTCCCATATAGATTCCCCACGGATAGATCTAAAACCCACTCCTTTGTATGAAAAACAGGATTTGGTTTTATTGAAGACTCACTACTATGGGAGTATAAGGAAATATCAATGGCTTTCAATCCCCCTGGCAATACATGGTGTGGTGGTGACAGAAGCCGGGGAGGTAAAGGAAATAGTAATAGGGGAGGATGATAAGGATCCAGTCTTTACTATTCCTGATTTATTACCCCACCTTTCTAAAAAGCAAGATGAGAAAAAGATAAAGGAATTTGCAGAGGGAGAGGAGTTGAACGTTCTCTTTGGTTCCATACCTAAGGCTGATGAAAAAGAGAATCCTGCACTTAAGAATATTCTGGATTTACTCAAAGGGAAATATGGGATTCTCGAGGAAGATCTTATCAGTGCTGAATTGGAGCTTGTCCCATCCTGGAAGGCAAGAAGTATAGGTCTTGATGAGAGCCTCATTGGAGCATATGCTCATGACGACCGGGTCTGTGCTTATGCCTCTTTAAAGGCTATACTTTCCTTAGAGAAGTTCCAGAAAGTTCCGGCTATTATCCTCTTCGATAAGGAAGAAATTGGTTCTGAAGGTAATACTGGCGCTCGTTCCGAGATTGTTTCGGACTTCATTATGGATGTTCTGAAATCAGTGGATGTCGTTCCTGCCTATCGTAACATAAGACGAGTTATAGAAAAATCGTCAGTTATCTCTGCTGATGTAAATGTGGGGATTCACCCTACTTATCCTGAGGTTCTGGATAAATATAATGCGGCTAAGATAGGTTCTGGCCTTGTTTTAACTAAGTATACGGGAGTTAAGGGGAAATCAGGTAGCAGTGACGCCAGTGCTGAATTTGTGGCAGAGCTAAGGAGTATTTATAATAAAGCCGGTGTTAGATGGCAAATTGGTGAGTTGGGTAAAGTGGATCTTGGTGGTGGTGGAACCGTGGCTAAATTCTTAGCACAACTTGGATTTCAGGTTATCGATTCCGGCCCTCCTGTACTTGCAATGCATTCGCCATTTGAAATAGTAAGTAAAGGAGATCTTTTCCATACCTATAGAGGATATAAAGCCTTTCTGGAATCATAATAATAAACTAAACGCCAACCTTATCTTTGTGGTCTTTATGAGAAGTAAAATGATAGAATAAGTAATGAAAATGTGGGAATGGAGCAAACCTTGACAAGTGATAATAGAGGATTAATATAGCAGCAGAGCTGAGTTTATGAAAAACGAGGAGGTTAGAATGGATCATCTATCTGATTTGGAAAGTAGAAGTATATATATAATAAGAGAAGCCTATCATCAGTTTGAGAAAGTTGCAACACTATGGTCAATTGGAAAAGATTCTACTACTTTGTTATGGCTTATAAGAAAGGCCTTCTTTGGGAAGGTACCTTTTCCTGCTGTTCATATAGATACTAGTTACAAATTCAAAGAAATTTATAAATTCAGAGATGAATATGCAAAAAAGTGGGACCTTGATCTCATTGTTCATAGAAATGAGGATGCAATTTCAAGTGGGATGGGGCCAAAAAAGAGTAAGCTGGAGTGTTGCACAGAGCTTAAGACCAATGCATTGAAGGGCGCTATAGATAAATATGGGTTCCGTGCACTATATCTCGGTATTAGAAGGGATGAGCATGGTATAAGAGCAAAGGAAAGGGTGTTCTCACCTCGAGACCAGGATTTTGAGTGGGATTACAAAAACCAACCCCCGGAACTCTGGGATCAGTATAAATCAAAGACTAAGACAGAAGAACATATAAGGGTTCACCCTTTGCTCGGGTGGACGGAACTGGATATTTGGAAATATATAAAGAAGGAAAATATCCCTGTAGTAGGGCTTTATTTTGCAAAGAATGGAAGGCGTTACAGAAGTATAGGTTGCGAACCCTGTGTAAACACAATACCGTCCGATGCAGATACAATCGATAAGGTAATAGAAGAGCTTAAAACGACCACAATTTCAGAAAGAAGTGGTAGAGCTCAGGATAAGGAGTCTGATTATATGATGCAAAAGCTTAGAGCACTCGGATATATGTAGAGGGGAAGGCATGGAAGATGGGAACACGCTCAAATTCGTAATTGTTGGTCATATAGATCATGGTAAGTCAACACTGATAGGACGCTTATTTTTTGATACGAATTCCCTCCCTCCTGATAAGATAGAGGAGGTAAAAAAGGCTTCTAAAGGGAGAATGGATGGAGAAATGGAGTTCGCATTCCTTATGGATCATCTTCGCGAAGAAAGGGAACAGGGCATCACTATAGATACAGCACAAACATTTTTCAAGACCCCAAAGAGGGAATATGTTATAATAGATGCACCAGGACATGTTGAATTTGTAAAAAATATGATAACAGGGGCGTCTCAGGCAGAGGCAGCGTTACTCATTGTTGATGCAAAGGAAGGTGTTGCAGAACAGACAAGACGGCATGCAAATTTGGTTTCGATGCTGGGTCTTAATCAGGTTATAGTAATGATAAATAAGATGGACGCAGTGGATTATAAACAGGGAAGGTATGATAAGATAAGGAGCGATGTAAAGGAATTTTTCGATACTATTGCACTTAAAGCGGATTACTATATTCCTATTTCTGCCTTAAAGGGTGATAATGTTGCAACCCGTTCTGATTTAATGAAATGGTATGAGGGGCCGACAGTTCTCGGGTCGCTGGATTCACTCACGAATAGAGTACCTCCTGAAGATAAGAGCCTTCTTTTCCCGATCCAGGATGTCTATAAGATATCTGGCAAGCGTATTGTGGTTGGAAGAGTGGAAGCTGGCACGATAGAGAGTGGCATAGAGGTGAAGATATTGCCAGGAGGCGAGAAAACAGAGGTCAAATCTATAGAGAAATTTCAGGAAGAGAAGGATAAAGCAGTTGCAGGAGAATCTATAGGTATTATGACAAAGGACCCAGTTTTTCTGCAAAGAGGGAATGTCTTATGTATTGAGGGAAAAGAGCCCACCATCACTAATAGTTTCCAGGCAAATGTTATATGGTTATCCAGGGAAGCTTTTGATATAAAGGAAAGGATTATGATACGCTTGGCCACTCAGGAATTTTCAGGGAATGTAATTAAAATAAAGAGGAGGATCGATTCTTCGTCACTTTCCGTATTAGAGGAGGATGCTTCTACGATTGGTAATCTGGAGATAGGGGAAGTAGAAATCCAGGTAAAAGCCCCAGTTGTGTTAACAAAGTTCAATAATATTCAGGAACTCGGAAGATTTGTGTTGGTCCGTGGTAACGATGTAGTGGCAGGTGGAATTATAACCTGAAGGAATAGGGGTGGGTCTTAATAGTAATGCTATAATCCTTTTAGTTGTCGTTTCGTTTCTGGCGCAGACAATAGATTCTTCTCTGGGGATGGGGTATGGGACAACATTAGGTCCTATTCTTATTATCGTAGGTTTACCACCATTAATAGTTGTTCCCGGAATGCTGGTCTCCCAGTTGTTTGGTGGTATCTTTGGAACTATATTTCATCATAGGTATGGGAATGTTAATCTATCAAGAAACAGTATACATCTCAAGATAGCACTGCTCTTAACAGGGTTCAGTTTGATTGGAGGCGTAGGTGCTGGTTTTATTGCCTTGAATATTCCTCAGGAGTATATCAAAATCTATATCGGGTTAATCGTTTTTTCTATGGGGGTTCTCATACTCCTATTCCGAAATAAACCGATGAAATTTAGCTGGCGAAAGGTAAGTGTATTGGCACTTGTTGCTTCTTTTAATAAGGGCTTAAGCGGTGGTGGATATGGTCCTGTTATGACGAGTGGGCAGATATTATCAGGTATTGGTGCTAAAAGTTCAATTGGTATAACTTCTTTTGCTGAAGCTGCTTCTTGTTTGGCCGCAATATTGGTTTATATCTTTGGTTTAGATGCTCCAGACTTCAGACTTGCTATTCCGTTAACGGTTGGTGCGGTTGCTTCCGTTCCAATCGCCGTCCGAATTGTAAAGAAGGTTAACGAGAATAAATTTATCACTACGATAGGAATTGTCACAATATTCTTAGGTACTTTAACCCTGCTCAAGGTCTTTTTCTCTTAAAAAGAAAGGAGTGTTCTTGTGTTTTTTGGAAAAAAGAAGAAAATTGTTGTTCTCGGTATTGATGGAGTCCCCTACAGTTTTTTAAAGGAGGGTATCCTGAATGGGAAATTCCCAAATATAGAGAAAATCTGTGAAGAAGGTGTTGGTCTAAAACAATACAATTCAGTATATCCTACTGTATCATCTGTTGCCTGGACTTCCTATATGACGGGTAAGAATCCGGGTGAGCATAGCATTTATGGTTTTGTCGATAGAGATTGCTCCCCATTCCGGTTGAAGATACCACTTGGGAGTGATAGGACTGCTAAGACCCTCTGGAAAGAAGCTTCGGAGAAGGGGAAGAAGGTTCTTGTTATGAATGTCCCTGTAACCTATCCACCCGAAGAAGTAAATGGTATCCTGATATCAGGATTTCTAACTACGAGTGTCCAGAAAGTTGTCCAACCTGCCACGCTTGTTCCATATTTGAAAAAGAAAGGGTATATTATAGATGCGGATCCAAGGTTTGGGCATTCCGATAGAGAAAAATTTATGAAGGAAATCATGCGGGCGCTTGATATACGTATGGAGGTATTCCTTGAGTTGATGAATAAGGATAACTATGATCTTGCCCAGTGCCATATAATGGAAACTGACCGAATCAATCACTTCTTCTGGGAAGATTATGAAGATAATAAAGAGTTTAAAGACGATTTCGAAGAATTCTACAGGAAACTTGATAAATGGATAGGGAAGACATATAGTTTATTGGGTGGAGATGACAGGTTCCTTGTTCTATCTGACCATGGATTCTGCAGAGTAAAATATAATGTTCAATTAAATCATTTCCTTGAGGAGGAGGGTTACCTAATCTTCGGTGACGATACCCCCAAAAGCGTAGCTGAACTTAAGAGTGAATCAAGGGCATATTCACTGATACCAGGAAGAATTTATATAAACCTTCTAAATAGAGAGGAGGAGGGTTCGGTTCCGGAAAGTGAATATGACTCACTTCGTCTGGAATTAAAGGAGAAAGTTCTCAAGCTAAAAAGTCCAGAGGGTGAACCCATTATAGAAAAAGCTTTCTTCCGTGAGGAGATTTACAGTGGACCTTACCTTTATCAGGCGGCTGACCTTATTGTTCATCCTCATTGGGGCTATGATTTAAAAGCTCATGTAAATACTGGTAAACTTTGTCATGAACCTTCTGTAATAACGGGTATGCATACTTATGAGGATGCCGTTATATTCGGAAAGAACATCAATATAGAAGAGGTTCATTCAATACAGGACCCGCTGAGGTTAATTTTACATTAATTTAAAACTTCTAATACCCAATTACATAAACATTGTCACTATAAGCGTTTGAAACATAGACATATTTCCCATTAGGAAGGGTGGTTATATATATTGGCCCAGAACCTACCGGAATATTGTCAACAACTGTGTCATCAGATGTCCTTATAACCGAAATATTGTTGCTATAACGGTTTGCAACATATACATATTTTCCGGAAGGCAGTACTGCTATACCCTTAGAGTCATCTCCTACAGGTATAGTTCTAACTACTGTATTATCAGATGTCCGTATTATGTGAACATTACCGAAATATTCTTCGGATACATATACGTAATCGCCATTCGGTAATGAAACAAGATTATGAGGCCAATATCCTACATAGATATTATCAACAACTGTGTTGTCAAAAGTCCTTATTACTGGGACATTTCCTTCACCGTTTCCAACATATACGTATTCTCCATCTGGAAGTACGGTAATACCTCTGGGATTGTTACCTACAGGGATAATGTCAACTACTATATTGTCTGCTGTTCTGATAACAGACACATTATGGCTGAAACTATTTGCTGCATACAAGTATTCTCCACTTGGAAGTGAAACAACACCGTTAGGCCCATCCCCCAATTGGATAATGTCAACAACTTTATTATCAGATGTCCGTATCACATAAACATCATTACTAGTGTGGTGAGCCACATATACATATTCTCCATCTGGAAGGGAAGCCATACCACAGGGCCAATCTCCCGTCGGGACGGTTTTAACAACTGTATTATCGGAAGTGCGAATAATAGATACGTTATCGCTTTTACGATTAGCTACATATACATAATCACCATTCGGAAGTGATACCAGACCCTGTGGACAAGTTCCTACTGGAACAATGGCTACTACCCGTGATGGATAATCTTCAGTAACAATGAATAGATGCCCAGGAGAAAATAAAGATTCAGCTCCTTTTTCATCTTTGGCTCTCACTTTTACTGAATATGTTCCTATATCTTCATAGGTATGACTTAGGGTCACAGAATCCCCACTCTGAACATAATTACTCCACCCTGATAAATTACCATCACCCCAATCAAATTGATAGGAGATAATGTCTCCTTCGGGGTCAGTAGTCCAGGCGGTAAGACTATATGATGAGTCAGTATATCCGCTGTCAGGTCCTAAGGGGGTGGGGGGACGTAAAGGTGGACTATTGGCGGTATCACCTATCTCTGTTATTTCCACAGGGTGAATTCCAGACCATATAGATTCAGCCCCTTTTTCATCTTTAGCTTTTACTCTCACCTCAAACATTCCAGTGTCCGCATAGGAATGGTTAGCCAAAAGAGTATCTCCACTGATAATATAATCACTCCAGGAAGACCAATTGCCATCATCCCAGTCAAATTGATAGGATATATTATCACCATCTGAGTCCGTGGTAATAGCTCTGAAAGTGAGGGACTCATTCACAATTCCAGTTGAAGGACCTTCTGGTGCAGGTGGGACTTCTGGTGAACTGTTTCGGGAACAACCTGAAAAAAGCAAAAATATTAGAATATAAATAATACTTACTTTAACATATTTTATAAAACGGACTCCTTTTTGCATAGAATATCTCTTTTAAATTATAAAATAAGCATATATAAATTTATCATATTTGTCAATCCCCCAAATTTCATCTAAGAATTCTTCATTTTCCTAAAAAAGTATTTCACCCTTCACAGGTCGAACTGAATACAACCAGATATCTAAGGCTTGACATTTCCAGGTCTTATTATAACATAAAAAGCATGAAGAAAGTCTTTATAATTGGATTAGATGGAGGTCCTTACAAGGAAGTTAAAGAATGGATTGAAGCTGGAGAGCTTCCTTTTCTTTCTCGAATGGCAAAGGAAGGAGCTTTCGGCAAACTTAAGAGTATTATACCCCCTTTTTCTATGCTTGCCTGGCCTGTGATTTCTACAGGTAAGAATCCTGCAAAGATAGGTCCATTCCTTTACAAAGCAAAGGAGAGAGGATTTAATCCTGATTTCTTTTCGAGTGCACAATTTATAAATTCGACGGATATAAAAACCTGGTCGCTGTGGGAATGGGCAGGAAAATTCGGTATGGAAGTTGGAGTCTTGAATGTACCTATGACATACCCACCAGTAAAAGTAAATGGGTTTATGATAACGGGTTTCCTTACACCAAGAGGGGCAGAGAATTATACATACCCACCAGAACTCAGGGAAGAATTAAGGGGCTATAGGATTAAACTTAAACTAAAAGAAGGAGTAGGTTTTTCAGATAAAAAAATAAATAAGAAAAAACTTCACCGGGATTTTATGGAATTGATTGAAGAGAGGACAGATTGGGTACTAAAATTTCTGAATAAATATGATCCTGATCTATATATGATGAATTATAAAGAGATGGATGATTTTATGCACTCTTTCTGGGATAGAAAGGATTTACTGCTAGAATTTTTTAAAAAAGCAGATAAGGGTATAGAAAGAATTTATGAAGAGAAAAAACCCGATTACTTAATGATAATATCCGATCATGGATTTACTGATGCACCTTTAAAATATTATTATATAAATCAATATTTAGAGAATATGGGTTATCTGACAAGAGCAGGAGGAGCGAAAGGGAATTTCTCCAATTTTGTTTACAAATTCGGTACAACTGTTGTCAAACGTTTTGGTTTTGTAAGAAATCTTTTTTCGGAAAAATTTAAATTGAAAATTGCAAGGGAAAGTATTAAGGATAAAATTAACTGGGAAATGACTAAGGCTTATGGTAACTGGTATGCTGGACTTTATCTTAATCCACGATACTACCCTGATGATTTGTGTAAAAGAGAAGGCGCTCTGGAACTTAAGAATATCCTGCTTGATGCAAAAGATCCTGATAACGGAGAGAGAATATTCCTCGTTGCAAAGACAAAATGGGAACTATTTAAAGGTCCTTACTTTGACGAAATGCCAGATGTTGTCTATACAACAACAAAGGACTACAGACTTAATACTAATCTACCCGGTATATTAATGGAAAAGAGATTTGCAAGACCCAGTCTTACAGGTCACCACACTTCAGCGCTCGATGGGATCCTTTTTCTTAAAGGTAAGGGAGTTAAAGAAGGGGTCAAATTAGAAGCTTCTATACAAGATGTATTTCCCACTGCCTGCGCACTTGCAGGAGTACCAATACCTGCTGATGTAGATGGAAAAATTTTAAAAGATATTCTACAAGAAGATTGCTACAGTGAAGAATTCAAAGATTTGTTATATGAAGATAAAGAAACACATTACCTGTCTTTGGAAGAGGATAAATCAGTAAAGGAACACTTAAAGGATTTAGGTTATATTTAATTCTATATCTCTTTATCTAATTCTATTTGCTTTTTTATCAAGGTTCCATCATCGGTATGAACTAATGGAAGTTACCTTTAAGGGATCAATTGTTTTATTATGAATGTTTAAAACGACTGGAAAACTTTGGAAATATAATGGTTGACAAATCATATTTCTTTTTTATTGTGCTATTGCTATATATCATAAGGTCATAAGGAATGAAAACTATATCCTTTAGATTTGATATAGATAGTATAGGGGACATTCGATTGGGAGTTCCAAAACTTTTGAATTTATCTCGAGAATTGAATGTGAAATTCTCCTTTTATATCAATATGGGAAAATCTTTCAACCTAAGATTCTTCTTACAGAATAAAGGACTGAAAATTTTGAATAATTTCATAAAAAGTGAAGGTTTAAATAAGAAAGGTCAAGAAAAACTCAGTCTACTTAAAAAACATGGATTTAGAGGTATTATAGAGACTATTATAAGGAATCCAGAATTAGGTATTTATTATAAGGAAACTTTATTTAAGGTTTTAAACGAAGGCCATGAGTTAGGGCTTCATGGTGGAATAGACCATGCTATGTGGCAGTATAATTTACATAATCTAAATTTTGAACAAATTCAGAGTTTGTTACTTCCGGCATATAAAAATTTCTTAAGACTCTTTGGTCAACCAGTAGGTTTTTGTTCGCCAGGATTCGTTTATAATAAGTATGTCCTAGAACTGTTAGATAAGTTTGGCTTTCTATACTCAGGAGATATGGATGGAGAGATTCCTTTCAGATCTATCTTAAATGGCAAAGAATATAAACATTACCAGATACCTGTTAATATAAAAGGAAACAATAAGATTCCCTTGATTGAGCAATTACTTGTTATGAATATGAGTAATCAAGAGATTAAAGATGTGGTTTTATTTGAAGTAGAGAGAAGAAATACTGCTGTTCTATACGGGCATCCATCTGTTGAGGGTGTAGGGGCAGGAGAAATCTTAAAAGATATCATTCTCTCTGCGATAGATAAGGGATACCGGGTTGTACGATTAAAAGAACTTGTTTCATGATATGGAGGGATATATGCCTGATAATATTTTATTCTTAGTTGTTGATTGTCTAAGAGCAGATTACGTTGATATAAATTCCAAGAAAGCGAAAAACTTAACCCCTTTTATTGAGGAATTTTCAAAGAGAGGTGTGTGTTTCGGAAGGGCAATTACTCAATCTTCGTGGACTAAGACCTCTGTTGCTTCAATGATAACTGGTACCTATCCATTTACTCATAACGTACATAAAATATTATACAAGTTACCTGATGAATTGCCAACTATTGCAGAGGTTTATAAAAATAGTGGATACACGACAGGTTATTTCACCTCAAATCCCTATTTAAGTGTGGGGACAAGCTACGAGAGGGGATTTGAAATAAGGGGTATTATAGATAAGGACTATGGTGAATTGTTGAACGCGAAAATTATGGACGCAATAGAGGCCAATAAGAATACACCCTTCTTTTTCTATGTTCAGTATATGGATGCTCATCAACCATACAGAGTACATAGCGAAAAGGATAGATTAACAAAAGAAAAGGTTATGAAGAAATACGATACAGGGTTAAGGTCTTCAGGCAAAGTTACGATCTCCAGTGAGGAACTCTCAATCCTTAAAGGTTTGTATGCGGAGGAGGTAAACTACACTGATGGGATACTAAAACAACTCATCAATCATCTTGAAAAGATTGGACTTCTGGAGAAGACCTTAGTTGTTATTACGGCAGATCACGGGATTGAATTGTTTGAACATGGGGGATTATATCACAGTGCAAAACTTTATAATGAACTAATAAGGGTTCCTTTAATAATGGTCGGGTCGAGGATAAAAGAGGATAGATTTATAAAAGGGCGGGTGCGTTCCATAGATATAATGCCAACATTGCTTGCTTATTCAAATCTCAAAATACCAGCAACAGTTCAAGGAGCCAGTCTTCTTGATTATATAAACGACAGGGATATAAATGTTCTTAACCTTCCTGCTTATTCAGAGAGAGACAGAACTCACCAGCAGTTGAAACTAAGGACCTTAATAAAGGATTCATGGAAGATAATATCCTATGCGAAGGAGGGGGAAACGCTCAAGAAAGGTTTGTCCACCCTTATGTCTTTTATTAAGGGTAGGGAGTTTACAATGATAAAAGGCACAATGAAAGCAGGTAAAAATTACATTAAAAGGAAGCTCAGAAATCTATTTCAGAAGGGCGAAAAGTCGGCAGATGGAAATTATTTTGAGCTATTCGACCTTTCTAAGGACCCAGAGGAGAAGGAAGACCTATCATCAAAAAATATTGCGGTTAAAGAAGAGATGATTAAGAAATTAAATAATTTTGTTGAAGGGAAGGGAAGGTTCTACAGTAAAGGTGAAATTGATATGGATGAAAAATTGGAGGGTCGTTTAAAAGCTCTGGGATATATGGATTGAATGCATAATGTTTTTAACTCTTTGTTAAGCGCTGTTTATTGGGAGAAACCCCTTTAAAGCCTACTCTTAAATAAAAAAAGATATACCCTATGAAGGTTAAAGGGCTGTGACCTAACTTGACAAAGTATTTACACTACCTATACTCTATGTGCTAAGAAGGTTATGTGAAAATTATGAAAAGGATTGGTTTATTAGTTGGAACAAGACCTGATGCCATTAAAATGGCACCAGTTGCTATAGCGCTTGAGTCATCCGGGAATTTCACCCCGTATATCATCGCAAGTGCACAGCATAGAGAATTGATGGACCAGGTAATAAATCTATTTGGGTTGAAGGCGGATATCGATTTAGATTTAATGAAAGAGGACCAGGATTTGTTTTACATAACAACAGAATTGATGAAAGAAATGAAAATGATACTGGAGAAAGAGTATATTGACCTGTTACTTGTTCAGGGAGATACAACCACAAGTTTTGTCGCTGCACTCTGTGCTTTTTATAAAGGAATCCCGGTTGGACATGTTGAGGCAGGACTTAGAACATATGACAAATATCAACCCTTTCCTGAAGAAATTAACAGAGTTTTTATCGATAATATAAGCGATTTACTGTTCCCTCCTACTAAGTGGGCAGAAGGGAACCTCATTAAAAGCGGTATATCAGAGGGGAAAATCCTTGTAACTGGAAATACTGGGATTGACGCACTTTTGTGGGTTTTGCGAAACAATGAACCTGATAAAGTGATTAAAAATTTAATCCCTGGGGATAAAAAATTTATCCTTTTCACGTGCCACAGAAGAGAGAGTTTCGGAAAACCCATAAAAAATATTTTCGAGGCAGTCAGAGAGATTTCAAAAAGGGATGATGTTTTTATCCTTTATCCCGTTCATCCCAACCCAAATGTCAGAATCCCTGCTGAAAAGATTCTGGGTGGGTTGAAAAATCTGAGATTGATACCCCCTGTTGATTATAAGACAATAGCTTATCTTATATCAAAATCCTACCTTGTATTGACTGATTCCGGAGGGATTCAGGAGGAGGCACCCACATTTAAGGTTCCAGTTTTCGTTTTACGAAATAAGACTGAACGTCCAGAAGGTATTGAAGCGAGGGTTGCAAAACTTGTTGGAACAGAGAGGGATAGAATAGTAAAGGAAGCATCTAATTTGCTGGATAGTAAAATAGAACACGAGAAAATGCAAAAAAGCGAAAATCCTTATGGCGATGGCAAGGCAAGTAATAGAATTGTAAACGCAATAAACGAGTATTTTAAGAGACTTGAGTGAATGAAAATTCTGCTTCAGGGTATGTATTTTTATCCAGAAGTTGGCGGTATGGAAGTGCATATGTTAAATCTTGCCCGCTACTATGCCAAAGAGGGAAATAAGGTAGAAGTTGTAACTTCGAATTCTCTTAAAACCAAAGGGAAAGAAATTTACGACCATATAACAGTAATTAGAACCACTTTCTTCGGTAAAAATTTTTTCGGCTGGGTCCTTACAACTATTTTTTCCATTTCTGCTTTTCTTAAGAGTGCAAAATGCGCTGATATTATTCATGGACACGATATCGCTTCTATACTACCCGGTGTTCTGGTGAAGGTTTTATATAAAAAGCCTTTTGTATTAACTCTACATAGTTCTCATTATATAAGACTTTCAAAAAAGTTCGTATTTAGGTTGTATTTAAGATGGGGCATAAAGAATGCTGATTACATTTTTGCGGCAAGTAGAGAGATAAAAGATATAACTGAAAAACTATTGCCAGGTAGAGAGGTGGAAGCCTTTGTTAACCCTGTGGACACGGAATTATTCACTCCAGAGGTTGCTCCGTATGTAGGAAAAGACGGGAATGAACTTATCCTGGTATGCCCCAGACGACTTGTTGAAAAGAATGGGGTTCACTTCCTGGTGGAAGCAATGCCTGGGATTTTAGCTAACAACAATGTTAAATTAGTTATTGCAGGGGATGGAATGTTACGGGGGAGAATAGAAAGAAGAGTTAAACAACTGGGGATTGAAAAGGAAGTCCTGCTCCTCGGTACTGTTCCAAATGAAGATATGCCTGCTGTTCTATCCTCTGCTGATTTAATTGTGATACCTTCACTTATGGAAGCGACTTCAATAGCAGCCTTGGAATCAATGTCTTCTGGGAAAGCAGTTGCAGCAAGTGCGGTTGGAGGACTGCCGGAAATTATTGATGATAGCGTTGGCTTTCTTATGGAACCTGGCAATCCGGATGATATAGCAAAAAAGATAAATGATGCTCTTGGTGATACGCAATTGTTGGAGGAGAAAGGCAGGAGGGCGAGAAAAAGAGTAGCGGAAAATTGGTCAGCACGCAAACTCGCTCTGTATCATATTAGAATATATAAAGAGATAATAATAAATAGTGCTTTAGCTAAGTGTTAGATGGTAATTTTATATGTTTTTTAAGTTTTAGATTTTACTGCCGGTTTTATGAGTAGTTACTTTTTTATTGTTAATTTTTTTGCTTTTAACTTAAGCTAATTTTGGAACGGTCCCCTAAAATTAAGTTCATAGCGTGGGGCTTAAGTTCGTTTTTACTGATTTCTACTTCTTTCCCAATAAGGCAATTATCGAGCCTGTAAGATATATCTTTTATCCTGGTATTTTCCATGATAATGCTATTTTCTATCTCGCTGTTTCGGATTTCACATCCGTAGTAAATAGAAGTATATGGTCCTATATAGGAGTCAACGATTACGCTTTTATCTCCAATGGTAACGGGTCCTCGAATCACACTATTTTTAATCTCAACCCCTTGCCTCAGTTCTATTTTTCCTTCAATCCTAGAGTTCCCATCTATTTTAACCCCCGTTTCCTTCCTACTTTTTAATGAAGAAAGGACAAACCTGTTTGCCTCTAATACATCCTCCACTTTTCCCGTATCCTTCCACCAGCCTTTCACCTTGTAGGGTAAGACTTTGTAATCGTTATCAATCAACCATTGTATTGCATCAGTTATTTCCAGTTCGTTTCTCGCCGATGGTTTGATTCCATTAATAGCCTTAAAAACATTTTCGTCAAAGAGATATACCCCTACAAGAGCGAGGTTCGTTGGAGGGACCTTTGGTTTCTCCACCAATCTTTTTATTTGATCCTTATCATCTAATTCAACAACTCCAAATTCACGTGGATTATCTACTTCTGCAAGGAGAATAAGTGAATTTGCGTTGGATTTTTCGAATTCTTTCATGAACATAGTTAAATCAGAAGCGAGTATGTTATCTCCAAGGTACATAATAAATGGGTCATCCTTGAGGAAATATCTGGCGATCTTTACACAATGGGCAAGCCCTAGTGGTTTTTCCTGATGTATGTATTCTATGTTAATTCCCCATCTCCTGCCATCTCCGATTTCTCTCTTAATAGCATCCGCAGTCTCCCTTCCTACAATTATTCCAACCTCTTTGATACCCACCTTCACTATATCTTCCAGCCCGTAATATATTATGGGTTTATTGGCTACCGGTATTAGTTGCTTTGCAGCTGTATGTGTCAGGGGGCGGAGCCTCGAACCTGTTCCTCCTGCGGCTATCAGTGCTTTCATATAATTACCTTCAGTTTGGATGTCAAAGTTTGATTTAAATATGTCTTATCTCTTTCCATATACCTTGCTATAGTATTCCTGGTATTCACCTGTGATAACACTATTTATCCACTCTCTATTATTAATATACCATTTTATAGTTTCCTTTAACCCCGTTGTAAAATCGGTTGTTGGGTTCCAACTGGTTGTATTCTTTATTTTCTCATAGTCAAGTGCGTATCGGAAGTCGTGTGCTGCCCCACGGGGGTCGTCTATAAATGTGATAAGGGCTTCATAATATTTTTTGTTCTTATGGGTTTCTTCTGCTAATGATTTACAAATTAACCGAACGACCTCTATGTTTTCCGTCTCATAGTCACCACCAATATTGTATATCTCACCGACCTTTCCTTTTCTCATTACCATATCAATAGCCCTGCAGTTATCCAGTACATAAAGCCAGGTACGAATGTTCTTACCTTCTCCATAAACTGGCAGTTTCCTACCCTCAAGTGCATTCTTTATCATTAAGGGAATGAGTTTTTCCGGGAATTGATAGGGTCCATAGTTATTTGAACTTCTCGTTATAATTAGAGGGACACTATAACCCTTATAATATGAAAGGCAGATTAGATCGGCAGATGCCTTTGATGCAGAATACGGGTTATTTGGATGGAGAGTACTCTCTTCGCTAAATTTACCTTCATTATCAAGGCTTCCATAGACCTCGTCTGTTGATATCTGAATAAAGCGTTTGACATTATATTCCCTTGATGCTTCAAGCAGGGCGAGTGTGCCTTTGATATTTGTTTCTATAAAGGGAGATGTATCAAGCATACTCCTATCTACATGAGTTTCGGCTGCAAAATTGACAATTACATTAAAATCCTTTTCGTTAAATAGTTTATCTATAAGTGTTGCATTGGATATATCACCCTTTATGAAACTGTGTCTCTTATCGTTTTCAATATCAGAAAGATTCTCCAGATTGCCTGCATAGGTAAGTTTGTCTATGTTTGTAATTTCAATATTGGAGTAGGTTTTTAGCATATATCGTATAAAGTTAGAGCCTATAAATCCGGCTCCTCCCGTTACTAAGAGTAATAATCGCTCTCGTGCCTCCTTATATCCTTTCCTCATAAGTTTATCATATTTCGGAGCTAACCTTTTGTCAAGAGATTTAAATGCTATGAGGTTCTTTTTCAATGCTTCCTCGGAGTCTTAGCGCAATGAGATAAATTGCCTGGACACTTACGTATAAAAAGTTACAAACGAGTAGAGCGGTTCCTACTGATTTTAATGGAGATAGGTTGACCAGGTAGAGTGTTATGAACAACCCCAGAATACCTATAAAGAAGGAAATGGCTGAGTATCTGGGAGTCCCACGTGCCATTATTATTTTAGATAACAGGGTACCCACAAGGAAGAATGCAATTACGAAAGCAAGCAGGGTTGTATCACTTCGGAGTGCTGTGTATCCTTCTCCGTATATTAATTTTACTATCTCGGGACCGAAGAAATAGTATACTGGTACTATGAAAATTATAAGTGCTCCCACAATGCCTGCGCTTTTTAATGTGTACCGTCGTATCAGATTCTCGTCTTTCAGGGAATAAGCCCTTGATAGGTTTGGGAAAAGTCCGATGAGTAAGGCTATAACAACTGTTCTTGCAAGATTGAGGGGCATCATTATAGCACTGAACAATCCTGCGTAATAGAAGGCGCTGTTGCCTCCCAGTATTTTTATTAGTATGGGGCCCGCTCTTACAACCCACTGATTCATAAGGGATATAAATCCGCCTATTAGTATGAATCTAATTATTTGAGGATTTAGTTTGTCGCCTTTTTCCCACTTTATAGATGGACGAGAATCTTTTGTCACGAATAAGTAAAACAGAATGGCAATAACGGGGGATATCACAATGCTCCATCCTGCATTTACTGCTGAAAGCCCCAAGTTTTTAACTATTAGTACTAATATCCCGAAGGTAACAAATTCCTTAAGACCTATCCCTATGGAAAATATATGAAATTTCCTGTATCCCTGAAGCATGCCATTGTAAAAACGAAAAATTGATAGGACGCATACACCAATAAGATACTGCATTAGTATAATGAGATTCCCATTGAATAGTTTCTCCAGGAGTAGATTTTTAAAAATAAGGGATAATAAGAGTGTAATAAGGAGTAGTATAAGATAGGTTATGAAGGATGTCTGGACCGATTGCCTAACCCCTTCACTGTCCTCCTTAGCTAGAAAGAAAGCGATGTAGCGGATAGAGCCCTGCATAACTCCGGCTACCACCAGGACCGCCACAATAAATATGGTAGAGTAGAGAACATTCAGAAGGCCGTAATCCTCTACCCCGAGCCATCTCCCTGCGAACATCTGGAAGAGAAAGAGGAAAACACTGGCAACTCCCTGCCCTATTAATACATACATAGATCCTTTTCTTACGCCCTGGCTCATTTGTTCTCTATATAAACAAATTCTCGGAAAAATTCAAGCCCTTTTCTTTGTAAATGAGTAGAGGGGTGTATGAGTAGGGATACACAGTTTTTAGTTTAACTTTAGGATTATAGTGGTAAGGGTTCTAGGTGTTGAGTTTTCACTACGGACTGATGACTGGAGCGAAGCGACATATCAGTGTAAATCTATGTCTATTTTCTGGGTGGTGTGTGTTTTTATCAAAAAATTAACCGTGGCTAAATCCTTGGTGGTGTGTGTCTTTATTAAAAACGGCTTGACAAGGGTTTTTATAAACATTATAATCAGTGAGGTTGTTTGAAAATTTTAGCAATAAAAGGGGGTTTTCAGTGATAGATGATTCTTTCTGGAATGAAAAGAAGTTGAGTATCATTATTATTTCCGTGCTTTTTCTCGTGTCTCTAATATATTTTGCCAATTTCTTGACTACAAGAAAGATGATTTATGGTTCGGATTGGCTACTTTCCGGTTATACAAATCATCAGTCATGGGTAAGTTACATTAAGTTGCATAAGAGATTGCCTATGTGGGACGGGTATAATTTCAGCGGGAACCCAATTATGGCAAGTCGAGGTGGTGGTGGAATGGTCTATCCCCTGGATATATTTTATTTTATCTTTCCTGTCCATTTTGGGTGGACTGTAATGTATATCATTCATACTTTCCTTGCAGGGCTGGGGATGTGGCTATTATTGAAAGAGTATAAATTATCTTCTCTTTCATCACTAATAGGAGCAGTATCATTTATGTTTGCAGGACAACTGATTACAACAACCCAGGGAGGGCATCTGGGTAGGATGATAGCAGCAGTGGTTTTGCCTTTTGCTTTTCTTTTCCTCCATAGAGCACTACGAACAAAGAAATTAAGTGATTTTATAATTTTTGGGGGTATAACAGGGTTGTTCCTGCTTGCTGGACATACCCAGATATCATACTGGGGAATGATAGGGATAGTTTTATACTTTATATATGAAGTTATTAGGAGAAAAAATGAACTCGGAGGAAAGGGAATCTGCAGAATGGGATTGGTTTTTGGCATAGGTATAGTTGTTCTGCTTTTAATCGTTTCAATAAAGCTATTGCCACCTGCTTTGTCCCTCGGATACGGTGCAAGGGGCGCAACGAGAGGTTATCAATATGCAACTTCCTGGTCCCTCCCCACATCCGAACTCTCGAATCTTATTGCCCCGCACTTTTCAGGAATACTGGGTAATTACTGGGGAGAGAACTATTTTAAACTGGATTCCCGTTACCTCGGAATACTCCCGCTTATTCTCTTTGGCTTTGCGTTCTTTTATAGAGAAAAAAAACATCTGATTAAATACTTTGCATGGTTCACCTGCATAACCCTTATTCTGGCACTGGGGAAAAATACTCCGCTTTTTAAGATATACTATTATCTCGTACCTATGGCAAAAAAGTTCAGAGGTCCTTCTATGTTCTTTTTTCTTACTACTTTTGGGGTTGCTGTCCTTTCCGGATTTGGAGCAGAGTCACTAATACAGGCGGGTAAAGAAAATGACAAAGAGAAAAAGAAAAGAATGATGGTGTATCTCTTTATTTTTGTTGCACTGGTTCTCCTATGTGCCTTGATTGTAAACATTGGTAATCAGGGAATTTTGAAAGCAATGAGTAGCCATTTCATTCGGTCGCATGCAGGGATTCTTAATGGAAATACTATTCAACATAAAATATCCTTAATGGCTAAGAATTTTGGCAATTTCAAGAAGAGTCTTATGCTTACCGTTCTTCTTCTATTGGTAAACGGAGGTTTAATTCTTGGAGTTATAAAAGGCAAACTCAGTTATAACATAGTTATCCCTGTACTTATCTTAATCTTATTGATTGATCAGTGGTCAGTGGATAAAAAGTATCTATCCTCTGCTGCATCTCCAGAGAGGTATTTTGAACCCGATGATGTGGCCCGATTTATCTCACAGGACAAGGGGGTCTTTCGTGTATATCCATTATCATATGAGAAAGGAAAAGGTGGCTATCTTCACTATAATAATATTGAGAATGTGGGAGGCTATGGTCCCAATCCCCCGAAGAGATACCAGGAGTTCATTGGAGCCGGAAGTGGGGTTATCTTCCAAGCCCCTAACTTCTTTAGATTCCCTTATCTACTATCAATGCTTAATGTAAAATACATAATCGCCCCCCGTCTTCCAGAAGACTTATCCAGATACCCTGAAGAGACAAGAACTCTGATTGAAGAATACAAAAATTTCTATTCTAACTTTGAGTTGGCAGGAAAAGGAGAAAGGTATGAAGTATTGAGAAATAATAATTTTCTTCCACGTGCTTCCCTGGTGTATGAATATTCTGTTGCAAATAGTGGGGCAGAGGTGCTGGATAGAGTATTATCTCCAACATTCAAACCAGGGAATGTCGTGGTTCTGGAAGAAAATTCAGAGGAAAAGTTAAGGCAGGGAGAAGGTTTCATTTCAGTAAAGGAATATCAGGCAAATGAACGGGTGTTTGAGACTGTAACCGAGAAAGAATCATTCTTTATACTTCGGGAAAACTACCACCCTCACTGGGAATGCTATATAGATGGGAAAAGAGAGAAAGTTTATAAGGCTAATTATATCTTTTATGGAGTCTTTGTCCCTGAGGGTAAGCACACCATTAGTTTTGTATATGAATCTTCGGCATTTAATCTCGTAGCGGCTATGAGTTTTGCAGGATTTCTGTTGTTCCTTGTGGCATTGGTTTTTCCCTTTAAGGAACCATTTGCCACAGAGACACCCCAGTACGGTCAGTACCTCCCTACGGGGCAAGCAAAGAATACAGAGTAATATAGTTGAATAGTTGAATCGTTTTTATTAGTCCGATGTCCGACGTCAAAAGTTAAATGGAACCGCAGATACACACAGATAAAAGACACACACCTTCAAGGATTATGCCACGGTAAACTCACGGCTTGAGAAAGAGATTAGCCATAGAGGCAAGAGAAATATAGTTAAATAGTTGAGTAGTTGATTCGGAATCCTGTCCCCTTGATTCTTGACACTGGACGCTCGACTCTAGACTAGTATTCACGTATCCCTTATCACTTACCACATACCACGATAGTCCTAACATACTAACATACCAACCCCTAAACTCAGAACTAAGAACCCAGAACTCAAAAAATCAATAAATCAGATTAAGTATCCAGCCTACGAAGAATGCGGATACAACCATTATAATAGCTGATTTCAGCATATCCCAGAATCCAAGTTCCCTGGTAAGAACTACAAATGTTGCCACACAGGGGAAGTACATCGTAAGAACTACAGAAGCAGTAACAAGTTGCCCCATCGATAAGCCAAGGGGTGCGAGCATTCCTACGGCAACGTCTTTTCGCAGGAATCCGATAAGAAGTGCAGCGATTGCCGTCGGTGGAAGCCCCAGTATCTTTGATAGACCAGGACCAAAAATTCTTGAGAGGAGATCTATAACGCCAAAAGTGTATAAAAGATTAACAAGTAAAACCCCGAGTAGAACAAATGGCAGGGCTTCTTTTAAGAACCATTGGACCCGCATCCATACCTTTTTAAAAAGAGAGGTGAAATAAGGAAATCTATAGGGAGGTATCTCCGTAAAGATTTCAGGACTCTCTCCGCGCACGAATTTTGCCATTATTTTGCCGAGAACAAGCCATACGATAAACAGAGTTCCGAATAAAGGAGCGAATCCACGGAATCCGTATTTGCCCAGAAGCCCGAAGATCATGGCAATCTGTGCCATACAGGGCACTGCTATTGCCATAACAGTTGCTGAGATGAAACGTTCTTTTCTTGTTTCCATTATCCGGGTTGCAAGAGCTCCGGGTACATTGCAACCGAGACCAAGCAACATTGGAATGAAACCCATTCCATGAATACCAATCTGGTGCATCAATCTATCAAGTAGGATTGCAAGTCTCGGCAGGTAACCTATGTCTTCGAGAAGAGAAAGAATAAGATAGAAACTGAATATGTATGGAAGCACTGCCCCTATTGGTATATATAATCCGGTGCTTAATATCCCGAAGGATTGGAAAAAATCGATCTCTCCATTTACTAAATTACCAATCAAAATATTATGCCAGAAGCCGGAATGGGTTAAGAGGGTTGAAATTTTCATCAATACCGGAGCCCAGAGGTTGTTAAATAAGGGTTCAAAAACCCACCCGATAAGGCCTTCTCCTATAAAGCGTATAACATAGAAGGAAACAAATAGAACTATGAGAGCGATAGGGAATCCTGCTACGGGATGAGTTGATGCTTCCTCTAATCCCTGCAGGAATGTATGATGGTGATGCTTTACAGTTTGTATCTCTTCTATTATGTTTCCAATTGTATTCCATCTTTGTTCTTTAGGGACATTAAAATCCGAGGGTTTAGCATTGTTTAAATTTTCCTTGAGTTCTTTTATGCCCTTACCGGTAATACCTACGGTGGTAATAACCTTAACATTGAGTAGCTCGCTCAATCTATCTACATCTATTGTTATTCCCTTATGTGCAGTCTCGTCCCAGAAATTCAGGACAACAATAGTCGGGAATCCTGCCGAGAGAAGTTCGAGTGTAAGATTCAAATTCCTCTCAAGATTTGTCGAGTCTACTATATTAACTACCACTGTTTCTTTAGGATCATTTTCCTTTAAAAGGTTTGCCGCCACTTTTTCTGCGGGTGAATTAGGATCAAGTGTATAAGTCCCGGGCGCATCTACTACTTCTACCTTTTTGCCATCCAATCTGATTGAACCTTTAGTAAATTCCACAGTTGTTCCCGGGTAGTTTGAAACGATGACACGAACACTGGTTAAGCGGGTAAATATTGCACTCTTTCCGACATTTGGATTTCCCATGAGGAGAATTTTCTTAATCACTCGATCTCCTCTACTTTAATAGCTGCTGCCATAAAGGGACCAATTGCGAGCCGCATCCTTCCTATTTCCACGACTATAGGCCCTCTGAAGGCCTGCTGGGAGACTTTTCTAATAATAGTTCCCTCTCTAATTCCCATATCCCCCAATCTTTTTTGTATTCTAAGGCCCCTTCTACTCCCCATATGTCCTGGCATTGCATGTCTTGACATTCTGTGTGCTCCTCGTCCCATTCCCATATGTCTCTGGGCTCTCTGTGATCTCCCTCCTGCCTCAATACTTATTACTTTAAGAGCGACATGCTGTTTTGCCTCTACCAGGTTCATCTACTTTTCCTTTCTTTATTCTTTGACTTCATAAAGGAAATTATTCTTTCCAGTGTATGATTGGATATATCGTGCTCGATTCTGCAGGCTTCTTCATCTGCGGTTTTTTCATCTACTCCTAACCCATTTATTAAAAAATCCCTTATTATGTGGTGTTTCCGTAAGATCTCCCTGCCAATCTTTCCTCCACTTTCTGTTAATTCAATGTAACCATATTTTTTATGTTTCAGTAATCCTGCTTTAGTGAGGATATTAACGGCATAATTTACACTTGCAAGTGAAACATTTAGCTGTTTTGCTATACTTTTTACCCGTGCTACTTTTTCTTCTTTGCATATCTGATATATTGCTTCTAAATAATCTTCCTTACTCTCAGTTAACTCCATATTATCTCCCATTAAGTTAGACTAATCTAACAATATAAGAGGCATCTATCTTTTTGTCAAGGGGTAATGACATATGTGTTGCAGGGCTTGACAAAACAGATATATTATATTACTTTTCAGCCTAACGAGACTGGACAAAAGATAAGAGAGGACAAGCGAAGAAGGAAAATATTCTCTTGCGAAAATGAGGAAGAGAAGGAGGTTTTTGTGTCGGTTAAGGTAAAATTAACTGTGGTAGGAAAGAAGAAGCAACGGACATATAGAATAGTGGCTATTGATTCCAGGAACCCTCGTAATGGAGAATACCTGGAGAAATTGGGTTGGTATAATCCGAGGACAAAAGAGCTGAAAATGGATGAAGAAGGAATTATGAGATGGCATGGAAAAGGGGCTATATTGTCAGAAAGAGTCAAGTCGTTACTCAAAAGATGGCGAGCAAATAAAAATAAGGAGGTAGAGAGCGTTGAAGGAACTAATAATGTACATAGCTAAATCATTGGTAGATGAACCAGATAAAGTGGAAGTGGAAGAGATTGCAGGTGAGCGTACAGTTGTCTATGAACTCAAGGTTGGCAAGAATGATATTGGTAAGATTATAGGCAAGGCTGGAAAGACAGCCAAAGCGATTAGAACAATTGTTACTGCTTCTTCAATGAAGATTGGTAAACGGGCAGTACTGGAGATTTTAGAACCCTCCAAATAATAATTTATCGTAAGTGAAATGAGAATAAATGTCCTCTCCATCTTTCCAGATTTATTTACGGTATTTCTGGAAACCGGGATAGTCAGAATAGCGCAGGAAAAAGGTCTTCTTGAGGTAGAGGTTACTGATATCAGGGATTTTGCTCTGGATTCATATGGAACGGTTGATGATTATCCATATGGAGGGGGTGCCGGGATGATTATGAAGGTTGAGCCAATTGTTTCTGCTTTAGAGAGCCTCGATAATCCAGGAAGCGTTTATTTGCTTACGCCACGGGGAAAGTTGTTCAATCAGGCTCTCGCCAGGGACCTTTCTGGCAGGGAAACAATAACTCTAGTATCTGGCAGATATAAGGGTGTAGATGAGAGGGTTAGAGATTTTGCCGATGGAGAGATATCCATAGGTGATTATATCCTGAGTGGTGGAGAGATTGCTGCGATGGTAGTTATTGAGGCGGTGGTAAGGCTTCTTCCCGGTGCTGTAAGTGATTCTGCTTCTGTTTTAGGAGATTCCTTTGAGAATGGGTTATTGGATTGCCCGAATTATACAAGGCCACGGGTCTTTCGAGGGATGGAGGTTCCCTCGGTGTTATTGTCCGGTAACCATGAAGAGATCCAGATGTGGAGAGAAAAGGAAGCATTAAAACTCACAAAGAAGTATAGAACAGATCTTTTAGCGTAGGTATGAGATAGCAACAAAGGAGAGAAAAATGGAAAATATAAAAATAATGGGAGAGGAGTATATAAAGGATACCCCTGATTTTTCACCAGGCGATCTAATCCGTGTGATAACAAAGGAAAAAAGAGGAGATAAAACACGTCTGCACCGCTTTGAAGGAAGAGTAATCAGCAAGAGAGGGTCGGGAACAGGTAAGACGTTTATGGTCAGAAAAGTAACGCAGGGGATAGGGATTGAAAAGGTATTTCCCTTATATTCTCCAATTATTGATTCAATAAAAATACTCAAGAAAGGTAAGGTTCGTAGAGCCAAACTTTATTACCTTCGGGAAAAGGAAGGGAAGGCGGCCAGAATTAAAGAAAAGAAATGAGAGATATCGAAGGGGAGTGGTGTCCCTCCCGTGCTACCCTTGTGTGTGGTATAGATGAGGTCGGAAGGGGTTCACTTGCCGGACCTGTTGCTGCCTGTGCTCTTGTATTGCCAAAAGGTTTAATTATTCCTGGGGTTACTGATTCCAAAAAACTCACCCCGAAAAAGCGTTCTGAGCTTTTTCCTTTGATACTGAATTCTTCCATATCGGTAGGAATTGGATTTGTAGATTCGATTATGATAGATAAATGGGGGATAAATTATTCGGTGTTTGAAGCTATGTATCGTGCCATCTTAAACCTTTCCCTGATACCGGATTGGGTTCTGGTTGATGGGGATTCTATTCCCTGTTTACCTATTTCTCAGACGGCGATAAAGGGTGGGGATGCACTTTCCCATCTTATCGGTGCAGCTTCGATTGTCGCAAAGGTACTCCGAGATAGGGTGATGGAATTTTTTGATATCTTATATCCGCAATATGGATTTGCTAAACATAAAGGGTATGGAACAGCTGAACATATTAAGAATATAAGGAAATTTGGTCCCAGTCCAATACATAGGAAAACATTCAGGCCAATAAATGAATTTTAAGGATAGAGGCGAAAGGATTGCAGCGGAGTATTTGCAAGGGTTAGGGTATAAAATCCTGGCACATAATTTCATAGGACGTGATTTCGAGATAGATCTTATTGTCAGAAAAAAGGACTTAGTTGTTTTCGTTGAAGTTAAAAGAAGGACTGCGACAAATTTTATGTATCCAATAGAAGGGGTTGACAGGAAGAAAAGAATTAATATCATAAAAGGAGCGAAGTATTACCTTGTCAAGAACGACCTTTATGATAAGGTTGATGTAAGGTTCGATGTGGTAACAGTAAGAGGTAATGAGGAACGATTAGAACATTACAAGGATGCGTTCAGGAATTGTTAAACTGAAAGTAAGGAGGTATGTGTGAAGAAATTGTTTGTAGTGCTGTCTATCCTGTTATTTGTGTTAACTGTTTCGGCTCAAGGTTTGAATCTTGAGTCCTTCAGGTATCAGGCAACATATATTATAAGAGATGACCTGGACTATGCCATAAACGGGACAGACATTTTTGAGGTTGATGGGGCTCGAATACTCACCAATCTCAGCAACCTCTCAACAGGCACAGAGGAACTTATGGGTTATAACTCTGATAACACCTTTGTTATCGGATATGTTTCTCCAAAGTTCTGGGGACTGAAGAGCGCCCTTTTCTGGGGGACTATGAAAGATCTTGATCCCGATTTTCTAGGCATTGATGTGGATGGAGATGGAGGGGATGATCTCTGGGGGGACGGATTCCTCTCCGGTGTCTGGCATAGAGAATGGGATGCAAACGGTGATGGCTCCATAGATTTTATTGATTACAGATATGTAGAGGAAGCAGGCGAGGTTAGTGGCCTTGAAAGTGATATCCTGGTCAATATTGGAAAGGATATGGGAGTGAGCGCTTTTGCACTCACTTACCGCCGAGTAACAGGTAAATACACTGGTGATTACTCGGATTCGCTCTACTTCGATAGGGAGGACTACAGTACTGGAGATCTTACTGAGTTTTACAGAGAGGATGAGGCCGACAATTATATCTACACCTCTCCTTCCAATCAATTCAATCTTGCCTATACCAGTCCATTTATGAGCTGGGACCTAAGGGGGGATCTCTACTTTAATATGTCTAATATTGAGAATAAATGGACATCTAACTATCACTATTTCGAGAACCTTGCACCTCCCCCTGCATCCATAACAGATACCGAATTGGATACTACATATTCCGCTGGAATGGATAAGTACTCCAATAATGAAGCAGGAATTGCTTTAAGGTTGAAGAATACCGATCCCATATTAACCTGGGAAGTATCAGGAAGATTTGGTATGAACTTTGGTAGCGGTGATTATGAGGATTCTTATTTCGATTTCACTGAAACGCACGATATGAATGCTGGAAATGTTGCTGATTCCATCTACAGTCACACCAATCAGTATATCGCACCCATATCCGTTTCAGGTATGAACATGGGAATAGGTGGTAGGATGGAATGGCAGTTAGCAAGCAATGTTCGTTTTGGTCTCGGGGCAGCGTTCAATAGTTCAAGGCTCACCCGTGAATATGACCAGGATTACACATACATTGAAAGGATTGAATACGATGATGGTGATTCAGATCCGGCCGATCCTGATGATTATGTTGACATAACGCAGAACGGATACAGCTCTATGAGGACATATGAGACTATAGTGGATGCAATCTATGTTCCTGCAGGTATAGAGATAAATGTCGGTAAGAACAAGGACTGGTTCCTCAGGTTTGGCGCTTTAGCAATAAAAGAGAATATCAATACAAAGAATATAGAAGAGATAGACGAGGTACAGAGGGAAGTCCACACCATTACCTATGGTGATGGCACTACCACAACCACATACGAAGATGTTGAATATGAGTCAACCAAAGAGAATGATTACAGTGAAAACCAGACTGTTGATTTCGCCTATGGTCTGGGTTGGAAACCTTCTGACAACCTGAGTATCGACTTACTCGGGATGTTTGATGTTTCAGGTGTCGAACTCCTGTCCACAGACTGGTTCCAATCCCTTAAACTCTCAGCAACAGTCTCATACTAAAGGGGGCATAAATGAAAAAGATAGTATTGATATTTGCCGTATTAATTCTAATTGTCGCAGGTTGTGCAAAAAAAGATATAAATCCGCTTTCACCTGAAACCACTCTTCTCACAACCGACGAGAATCCACTCCATCTTGAGGGCGTTTCGGGGACACTTGTTACAGACCCGACTTCAGTAGGTGTTCATCCTGATGATGAGGCGAGCTGGATATATATCCACTTTGATGATGTAGTGAATACTACATCCACAGGGATAAAGGTAGAAGAGGCCGATGGTGACGAAGTTGCCTATACATATGAATGGTCAACCTCTGGCGGACAGTCAGACCTCTTAATGAAACCAGTTGCTGACCTTGACTACAACACCACCTATATACTTAAACTGTATGCCGGTGATGTATATGATATCAGAGGAAATTTCCTTGATAGCGATATGGACGATATTGGGGGAGAGAGTCCTGATGATGATTACATTCTACTGTTTGCCACTGTGAGGTCTAATGGTTTACCTGGTGACTCTCCATTTAATCTGGAAGATATATATCACCCCTGGATTAGTGGTCCTATGTATTTCCTGATTGGAGATAGCGTAGTCTATGATGTATGGACCGATGTGGATGTGGCGATTAATATCGTTGATTTGACCATTGATGCATCTGATAGTTCTTTGCATATAGTTGGTGTTGATCCGAATACCATTAATGGAACAACTATGATGCTCATTCTGGCAAATAGTGGAGAAAAGGTTTCCCTTGATGGGGTTACCTATGAGGACGACACATCTGAGACGAATTTTGGAAGAGTTACTGTAAAACCAGAAGAGAATCTTGAACCTGGAACCGAATATTTCTTACGAATCTTTGGCGCAATTGCCGATGAAGCAGGAAATAAACTGGATGAAGATGATATTATTGAAGCTGAATATTACTTCACTACTCTTGGCAGAAATATAGATAGCACCGAGGTTGCAGATGATATTGAGCCTCCATATGTAGTTAGTTGGAGTGCTCTTAATTCGCACTTTGAGGTGGAATTCTCAGAGGAAATAGATGAAAGTACAATAGCATTGAGCACAGTTTACCTCAGTTATCCAGGATATGGAGATGGTGTTTTATCAATAAGAAACGAAGGTGGACATACCATAGTCCGTTTCACCAGAGGAGATGGTAATAGCGTTTCTGGTTACACAGGCTGGGTTAGTCCTGAGATTAAAGACTTAGCAGGTAATAGAAAGGGAAGTTCTTCGAGTCATTCATTCTGATAAAGAACTTATCCGATCTGCCATCAAGGCAAAAGAAAGAGCATATGCCCCCTACTCGAAATTTCGAGTGGGGGCTGCTCTTTTATCTTCCGGAACCATATATCAGGGTTTCAATATAGAGAATGTTTCCTATTCCCTCACCATTTGCGCAGAGAGGGTTGCTATGATAAATGCCATACTCGATGGCTCCAAAGATTTCGAGAAGATAGTGATAGCAGCAGATAGTAAGGATTTTCCCTATCCCTGTGGTGCCTGTCTCCAATTCCTTTCTGAATTTACCCGGGATATGGGGATTATTCTTGTAAATGGAGAGGGTGAGATAAAGGAAACAACCTTAAAAAGACTTTTTCCCAATCCCTTTAGTTCTTCTGAACTTAAATAAATTTCCGTTTCTTTTATATAATTTTGACCCCTCGAACCATTTTTATGTAAGTTTGTTGACATATTAAAACCTTTTGGTATATTAAACACCAATGAATAGAAACAATCTTTACACGACTGGTTCAATATACAAAGGGCTCTGGGTACTTGGATGGCCTGTTATGCTTTCCAATCTCTTCCAGACATTCTATAATTTGGTAGATACGTTCTGGCTTGGAAAAGTGGGGAAGGAGGCAATTGCAGCTCCAACAGTGAGCTGGCCTATGATATTTATGGTTATTGCTATTTCTATTGGATTTGCTATTGCAGGAACAACACTGGTTTCACAGTATACAGGAGCAGGAAATAAGAGAATGGCTGATTATTCTGCAGCTCAGATCACGCTTATTATGACAATTGGAGGGATTGCTCTGGGTCTTATTGGATTTTTTATTACCCCTTCTCTACTTAACTGGATGAATGTAGCAAAAGAAGTTCATCTAAATGCATCACTTTATATGAAGACAATATTTCTGGGTGTTCCTCTAATGTTTGGTTCCTTTGTTGTATCGTCACTTCTCACCGGTTGGGGTGATACAAGAACACCTTTAAAGATTCTATCAGTAGGTCTATTACTCAATGTCATCCTCGACCCTATTTTGATATTTGGTCTTGGTCCTTTTCCTGTAATGGGAGTATTTGGGGCTGCTATTGCTACTGTATTTGCAAGGATGGTATCAACCGTATGGGGTCTTTATCTCCTTTTTAGCGGGAAAGTTGGTCTTAAGATAAGATGGTCTGACTTAAAAGTGGATCTCACTTTTACAAAAAAGGTATTAGGAATAGCCATTCCAGCTTCAACCGATCAGGTGGGAACAGCGCTTGGATACACCGTGCTAATGAAGTTTGTTGCACATTTTGGAACCGCAGTAATTGGCGGGTATGGAATAGGGAACAGAATTTTGAGTCTTTCCTTAATGCCAATTATGGGGTTTAGCCGGGCTGTTTCTACAATGGTAGGGCAAAACCTCGGTGCCAATAATCACAGAAGGAGTGCCCATGTTATAAAGGTTGGTTATATCTTTTCTGCTTTTATTGCAGGTATAAGTGCAGTTTTATTTATAATCTTTAAGGTTCCCCTTGTTCGAATCTTTATTAATGACCCTGAAGTTATCCTCACAGGGAGCCAGTTCTTCTTTATAATTGCCTTCTCGCTACCATTTTTGGGTATTCTTATGACCTCATTTGGTATATTCAATGCTGCAGGGCAGACGAAATTCACAATGGGTATTTCCCTTCTTCGTCTCTGGGGACTCCGAATTCCGCTTATGTATCTCTTTACGATGAGAATGGGTATGGATTATCAATCCATCTACTGGGTAATGACCTGGAGCACCATCTTCTGTGCCCTCCTTGCGTTTCTATTCATGAAACTCGGGGTATGGAAGAGGAAGATTGTGTAAGGAAATCTTTATTCCTTAATTAGACCTTGAAATCTAAAAAATTTTTCTTATAATTTATTTTAAAATGTAGCGGGGTCATGTAGCGGGGTCAGGTCTTGATTTTTGAATTTAATTTTATATAATAGTTATAATAATGAGTAGACCGTTAAGGATAGAGTTTGCTAATGCCGTTTATCATATTACCTCTCGTGGAAATGCGAGAGAAAATATTTTTAATGGAGATAGGGATAGGCATATATTTTTATCCATACTTGAAGAAGCTGTAGAGATGTACAGTTGGATATGTTATGCCTATTGTCTCATGAACAACCATTATCATTTGTTGATAGAGACCCCAAAGCCTAATCTTTCCAGGGGTATGCGACAACTCAATGGGGTCTATGCTCAGAGATTTAATTATAGGAATGGAAGTGTTGGTCATGTTTTTCAAAGTAGATTCAAGGCAATTCTTGTCGATAAGGATAGATACCTTTTTGAATTATGTCGGTATATAGTATTAAATCCTGTAAGAGCAGGTATGGTTTTCAGTCCAGAAGAATGGAAGTGGAGTAGTTATAGAGCTACTTTGGGGATGGAAAAGAGACCAAAATTTCTTAATACGGATTGGATTCTGTCTCTTTTTAGTGAGGACATAGAAAAAGCAAGAGAGAGATACATAAACTTTGTGTTAGATGGAGTTGTTGAAGAATCACCATGGAAAGATCTAAAGGGAAGGATATTTTTAGGAAGCAAAAATTTTGTAAACAAACAGAAGCAAAGATTCAATAGTAAGGAGATAACAAAAGAAATATCCAAAGCTGAGCGGTTTGCAGGTCGTCCTGAGTTAAGTGTGATATTTGATAAGATAAAAACAAAGACTTTTCGAAATGAGAGGATACTTCAAGCATATAATATTCACGGGTATTCATTGAAGGAGATTGGGGATCATTTGGATATTCATTACTCTACAGTGAGCAAGGTAATAAAGAAAACAAAAGAAGAAAAGAAAAGTAAAAATTCAAAAATCAAGACCTGACCCCTATGGGGTGTGTGGAAGTAAAGTTGTGTAAAAAGGAGGAGGGGAGGCAAGCCTCCCCTCTTTTTATCTAACTACTATAATTTTTCTTGTTATACTTCTATCCCCTGATGACAGGTGGAGGAAGTAAGGTCCTGAGACTAAGCTTGAGACATTAAAATCTAAGGTATTTCTTCCGGAAACAGCATAAGCAAGGTTTCTTTCGTACATGACTCTTCCTGCTACATCAAAAATCATGAAATCTATTTTTCCAGGCGAGTTTAGATAAAATTTTATCCATCCGTTGTCCATCAATATACTTGCACTTATCTCAAGAATCTTAAAGTCTGCAAAGTCTTTCTCATCATCTATATCAACTCCTGAAGTAGCAGCCCAATGAAGAGCATTTCTCGTTAGTCTTACTCCTTGACCACTCCACCTGTAATTAAGTGAATCAGCAGGGACCAGATTCAGTCCAACTACTACCCCACCTGATGGATTAGTTTTATAACCAAGGAGATATTCACCATCATCGTATTTAGCAACAGTATCAGCTCCTGGATTAACTGCAAGGTAATCTCTATAAACTGCAGATACATTTGTAATACCATTCATCATGTAATGACCTGAATTATTCCAGCCAAGATTAGCCCAGGAATTATGGTTACCGCCTGTTGGATTGTAAAAAGGATTGTAAGCTGGATCCATAATGGCACCAGCAAGATTGTTACCATTTGTATACCAGCACCATCCTCCAGTGACCACGTTGCCTCCCGCATCAACATATGATGCAAGTGTGTCACCCATAGCAATTTCATCCTGGTATGCGTAGTTAGGATATGTAAGGACTGCATCGTACATCAATAGACCCTCTACTTCAGGTGTATAAATTCTTCCATCCAAATAATCAACATTCCCAATCTCCTGATATCTTGTCATGAGTGCATTTCTCATCCAGGGTTGGTCAACATCAGCCAAAGCGAATAAAACATTATCAGTAACCCCAAATTGCCAGTATTTTATTACATTTTCTAAGATCGGGCAATAGTTGAAATACCATGCATGTTCCAGAGTCATTTGTGTGGCAATTATACCACCATCTCCAAGCCTTTTTATTGCAAGGACTGGCCTATCTAATGTATCAGTTAAAACAGTGTAATGATCACTTAATCCTGTAAGATACCCATGGCTTGAAGCGTTCCAATTGTCTAGGGAATCATCGAAGATATAGTGAGGGTAATTTACCATTGGATGCCAGGATGAAATGATATCTACTTCTTGTTGTAGCGTAGAAAGATTATTAACACATGAGAAATCTCCTGGCATAATAAGACCTTCCCATGTCTCTGAGGTATATGTAGCACCATTTATCTCTAAAACTCCACCATTACTAACCCAGTTCTCCCACCAGGTTTTATAGGTTGCAAGAGAGTCAAACATCTCTTTATCCTGCTGACTGGCAACGATTGCCTTTGTATATATGGATAGATTAGCACTTCCCATATCATCCATACCAAATACCTTAAAAGGTATTCCACTATCATAGAGTATATCTTTAATGGCTCTGTGACCCCAGGGTTCGTGTTCCTGGAAGAGTGCAATTCTTGAATGTGAGTATTCTCCATCCAATCTATAAATTCTAGCAAGAATGTAAGTATTAAACCAGAGGTCACTTCCATCAAAGGATATACCTTCAACAAAATTACTTGATGGATTACCTGGTGGTGTGAATGCTTCGAGTTGAACCGCACTTGGACCTGATATATCAACCTTCATTATCTGCTTTGTAACATCATCGGTAAGCCATATAGTTTCATCCCTACCAGCATATGCAATGTCCATAACCCAATCACAGAAGGAACCAATATACCACGAGTCAATGACATTAGTAAGTGTGTCAGTTTTGTATATAGTGTCAGCAGTCGACGCAACACCGATATATAGATCTACGCCGTTACTTGTTAAACCCCTGGCGGAAGATCCACCTGGGGCAGTATATGTCGTAAGAAGTGAATGGGTTATCATAGATACTTTTCTGATATATCCGTTTGTCCAATCAACAACATACATTGCATTTTTAACAAATGCCATACCCATACAGGCACCCATAAAAGGCATCTTCCATTCATCTACTACCAAGCCAATTTCGGGATCGAAAACTTGCACAATAGAAGAGTCAGAATGACTGACGGCTTTAATAACATAAATGTATCTTCCATTCCATTCGCTCCCATTATTTCCAGTTTGAGTTAAATCAAAACTATCAAGTGTAGTATGAGATCCTTTATTATAAATAGTCATTCCTTTTAAACCAGAACCACCAGATGTGAGAGGATTGGGTGACTCAATTAACTTTGGAGTGATTGGTAATTTTTCGGTCGTCTCAATTTCAAAGGGCTCATTAGTTGAGATTGCTTCAGCAGAATTCAGCGGATCGGGTGACTTAATTATTTTCGGGGTGAGCATAATTTTTTGAGGGGGAGCAATCTCTATTGGCGCGTTCGTTGAAGTAGTTCCTGTTAGAGAAACAAGTAGAAATAACAATCCTCCCAGATAAAGTAATCTCCTCATACTTAACCTCCTTGTTTAGGGTTTTTATATTTTTACAAGAAATTTCGAAAAAGTCAATAGTAAAATTTGCAGAATTCGGGAAAGTTCATATAATGGGGTCAGGTCTTGATTTTTGAATTTCATTATCTCACTAACTTGCTTGAAACTGTATTTATTTTGATAGGGAAAACTCAAAAGGGCAAGGCGTGCCTTGCCCCTACTTAAATCCTTGGGAAACCTTAGATATCCCCATTCATGAAACTCGGGGTATGGAAGAGGAAGATTGTGTAGGATGAATAATCTCTCCGAAATGGAGGATTTTAAGGGTTAAGAATCCTCCAATTATCACCACCAGATGATAGGTAATGAATCGCCAGAGAATTGTAAATACACCTATTAAATGCTTTGGAACAGAAGAATAGAAAAGCACTGTAAACCCGCCTTCGATTATCCCTTCTGCTCCAGGAGTTGGAAAGAAAAAGGCTGTGAATAAGAGGAATATCTGGCGTAATAAAGTATCAAAGTATGGAACTTTAACAGATAGTCCATTAAGAATTAAAGGAGCGATAGAATAGTTTGGTATATATACGATGATAGTAAGTGTAAGGATTATTAGTGCATAAAGTTTTTTGTTTTTTACAAAGCTAAAAAAACTCATTCTCATTCTATGTATCTCGCGGAAAATTTTGTATAAAAGCTTTGTCCACTTAGTTCTTCTTCTATTGTGTAAAGAAATAGAGTAGAAGAATCTTTTTAATGGCCTGGGATAGAAGAGAACGAGAAATAGTAATCCAAAAAGAAAGATGTATGTAAAGATTACATACTTTGATAGAAACTGCATTGACCTTCCTTCATAGGTTGCCTGAAGGTAGGGAAGAAGAAAAGGAGAGAGTAAAATAAGTCCCGAAAGATAAAAAAGAGCTCTAAGTAGTAAGACAAGTGAAGCATTTCCCACCTTTATCCCAGCTCTATTCAAGATATATATTTGCAGGGGGAATCCTCCCGCCTGAAAAGGCGTAACAGCGGATAGGAAAGCACCACAGAATATAACCTGCAGGGAACAACCTAAAGGAATCCACTTTCCAGTTATTGAGTGAACAATTAAACGTATACGGGTTGACTCAAAAAGTATATATAGTGTCAGTAATCCAAGTATACCTGGTATATAGATTGGGTTTACCTGGAGCAGTGCTTCCCATGTTTCCCTACTGGCAGTTAATATGAGGAGGGTAATAATGGTAAGCACGGCAAGAGAGGTAAAGACTCTAAGGCCAATAATTATTGATCTACGGGAGGGCTTTTTAATCTCTGAGGAGGAATTCAGGGTCATCTTCTAAAGCGCTTCCTATAACGATAATATCTGCACCAGCCAGGTGTTTCTCTTTTATCTTTCCTATATCCCTTATTCCTCCGCCGACGATAAGAGGGACGTTTATATAATCCTTTACTGATTTTATTAGTGCGTTACTAACGGGTATTTTTGCACCACTTCCACAATCCAGATAGATCAATTTCATCCCGAGAAGTTCGGAAGCATATGCAATACTCTTTGCAATTTCCACTTTATCTTGAGGTATAGGCCTCGTTCCACTTATAAATTCGACTGTGGTCGTACTCCCTCCGTCAATCAATAAATATCCGGTTGGAATAACCTCTATCTTCATTCCTTTAAGGACCGGAGCGGCTTTTATATGTTCTCCAATAAGAAACTGAGGGTTCTGACCACTGACAAGAGAAAGGAAGAGAAGAGCATCTGCATCCTTTGATATCTGATTTGCCGAGCCAGGGAAGATAACAATTGGCAAGGAAGAGTATTTTTTTACCTCGCTTGCAAATTCAATAAAATCATTTTTCCATGTGGTGCTTCCTCCAATGAATATATAATCTATGCTGCTTTTCGTAAGGATACTAACTTTCTTCTCAAGTAACTTTATATCCTCTGAATCAGGGTCAAGGAGTGCCGCAATTATGAGTTTATTTTCTTTTTTCTTTTTAAGAATATCCTGATATATTTTCATAATTTAATTACCACAAAGACGCAGAGAACCCTTGAATCCTCGACCCTCTATCTAGTGTAAACATTGTTATTAGAGTCAGAGGATTTACCATAAAGGAAAACGTCTCGGAGGGCGAGCGGGCATGGTTCATGAGATTGGAAGTTTCATGGGAGCGAACCCGAGAGCCGAGCGGCAATTCACACGCTGGGTGAATTGACCGCGTTTTTCCGTATGGTAAGTCCGATGAATCCATTATTTCATTCATTAATATACGATTTAACCAATTTGTTCCTTTAGAATTTGAGGGAATTTATTGAGCATCTCTTCTATCTTATTAATTTTATTCCCTCCTCCTTCTCCAACGTTAGCCCTACCACCGCCACTGCCCCCTACAATCTTACATGCAGCTCGAGCAAGCTCTCCCGCATTGAGACGTTCCTTTAACTTACTCCCCACAAATGTTACCACGAACACAGAAGCACCATGTTTTGTAGCCAGGAGCCCGGAGCAGTCTGACAATTTATCGATTAGTCGTTCTGATAATTTTCGGAGAGTGTCCTTTGAACCTTCTACTATCCTTGCTATATATTTATGGCCATTCACGGTTGAGATATCGTTCATTAAATCCTTTAATGCCATCTCAACCAACTGGCTTTCCATTCTTTCTATTTCCCTTTTCTGTGCTTTTGTTACCTTTAGGGTTTTTTCAAGTCTCCTAGGAAGGCTCTCGCGGTCGCTCTTCATGAGGAATTCCAGTTTCTCCATTAGTTGATCTAACTTTCTTGTCCACTCATAAGCATACCAGCCTGTTACGCCTTCAATTCTCCTTACTCCCGAGGCTATACCTGTTTCTGAAGTAATCTTGAATAGTCCTGCTTCGATTGTGTTATCAAGATGGGTTCCTCCACATAGTTCGCGAGAGAAATCATCTATTGAGACCATTCGGACATCTTCTCCGTACTTTTCATCAAAAAGTGCAATTGCTCCTCTCTGAATAGCTTCCTTATATGGCAGTATCTCTTTTTTAACGGGAAGACCCTTACTTATTATTCTATTCACCTCCTCTTCTGTCCGTTCAATTTCCTCTTGCAGAAGGGGTTTTGGGTGCGTGAAGTCGAATCGGAAGTGGTCCGCCGCTACAAGAGAACCTTCCTGTCTTACCCACTCACCAAGTGTTTCCCGTAGCACCCTCTGTAGAATATGTGTGGCTGTGTGATTCTTTCTTATAGCAGACCTCCTGTCCTTATCTATACTAACATGGACGCTCGATGTCTGATCCCTGATGTCACTAAATTTCCCCACTATTTTTCCCTTATGAACATTTCCCAGGGGTGAAAGCATAGTGTCTTCAACAGTCATTTCCCAGTCGACTCCAATTATTTTTCCCGTGTCTCCTACCTGACCACCCTGCTCGGCGTAGAATGGGGTCTCTTTTAGTATAATCTCAAAATAACCATTTACTTCTCTTACGGCTATTACTTTAGTATCTATTTCTTCTTCAGTATAGCCTACAAACTTTGACGTTTCATCCTTTAGAATATTCCATTCGACCTTCTCTTTTGCTTCGAATTCATGCTTCTGCCTTGCTCTCTCTTTCTGTTTTTCCATCTCTTTTTGAAAGCCCTCTTTATCAATCTCAAGTCCTTTTTCTTTTGCTATTTCTTCTGTAAGTGAGAGGGGAAATCCATAGGTGTCATATAATTTAAAGGCTTCTTCTCCTTTAATTATATTCTTTCTTTCTTTTCGTGTGTTCTCTATTATTTCCTTTAGGATAGTAACCCCTGCACTCAGAGTATTAAGGAAATGTTCCTCCTCTGATTTAACAATGAGTGATACATGTTCTATCTTTTCCTTAAGATACGGATATCTTTCTTTCATTATCGATATAACCACGGGCACGAGCCGGTAAATAAAGGGTTCTTTGATGCTTATCTCCCTTGCTTTTGTCAGAGATCTACGGAGGAGTCTGCGAAGGACATATCCTCTTCCATCATTAGAAGGATAAACTCCGTCTGTTATCGCAAATACGAGAGCCCTCGTGTGGTCTGCAATTATGTTGAAAATTTGATTGTGTGATGAATATTCCCTACCGGAGATCCTCTCAATTTCCTGGATCATAGGGAAGAATAGGTCTGTTTTGAATATGGAGGGTTTTTCCTGCATTATCATTGCAAGTCGTTCCAGTCCCATACCTGTATCCACTCCACTGTTCTTTAAAGGTATGCGCTTCCCTTCCCTCTGGTCGAACTGAGGAAATACTAAATTCCAAAACTCAGTATATCTATCACATTCACCATCGAATTTACAATCCCCAAATTTCTCACCAAGGTCATAAAATATCTCCGTGTCAGGGCCACAGGCTCCTCTTCCACCTGCTGGTTTCCAGAAGTTGTCAGAATGTTTGATTATCCTCTCGGGGCTGACACCAATTTTATTCTTCCATATATTATAGCTTTCCTCATCTTCCGGATAGACAGAGATATAGAGTTTTTCCTGGTCAATCTTAAGAATATCAATTAGGAATTCCCACGCCCACTGGATTGCCTCTTCTTTGAAATAATCTCCAAAGGAGAAATTCCCGAGCATTTCAAAGAATGTGTCATGCCAAAAGGTTTTACCAACCTCACCTAAGTCAGATAAACGGAGGCATTTCTGGACAGAGGCAGCTCTTTTATACTCAAGTGGGATTTCTCCTGCCCATAGAGGCTTAAACTGAACCATACCTGCGGATGTAAATAGTAAAGTTTTATCATCTCCCGGTATAAGTGAGGACGAGTCTACTAATTTATGCCCTTTTTTCTCGAAAAAATCAAGAAAAGTCTTTGCTAACCTATTCGAACTCCACATAGAGAGATAATAATCAAGACTATTCTATTGTCAAGCACGAATCGCAGCCCCAAGAAAGAGGTCCGGTACTTTACAGTATAGAGCTATTAGATTATAATATCTATTTAAGGGAGAGAATTACAAATAAAAAGAACAATAATCATTAAAAGAGAGGGGGTATTTAAATGAGTGAATTAAGAAAATCTGTACACAGAGGACTTTATATAGATGGCTACTGGGTAGATAAAAAAGAGAAGATTCCTGTGATAAATCCGTACAATCAAGAAGAGGTTGGAAGTGTTGCAAAGGCGGGAAGGCAGGACGTGGAAAGGGCTATAGATACTTCAAAGAAAGCCTTTAAGGCTTTTAGAGACACTGCCCTTCATAAAAGAGCAGCATATCTAAGAGAGATCGCAGGAAAGTTGGAGGAGAAAAAAGAGGTTATAGCCAGAACAATCACCCTTGAGTCCGGAAAGGCTATTAGATTCTCTCTGGGGGAGGTTTCCCGGGCTGTGGAGACCTTTAATTTTGCCGCAGATGAGGCCAAGAAACTCTCCGGAGAAACAGTTCCTATGGATGCTGCAAAAGGTGGTGAAGGAAGGATGGGTTTCTATATTCGCGTCCCTCTTGGCCCGGTAGGAGCTATTACACCATTTAACTTTCCTTTGAATCTTGCTGCCCATAAGATTGCTCCAGCAATAGCTGCGGGAGATACCATTATCTGGAAACCGTCCACGGAAACCCCTTTGACAGCTGTTCTTTTAGTTGAGATAATGGAGGAAGTTGGAATACCTCCTGGTGTAATTAATCTTGTCTGTGGGCATGGTGGAGATGTTGGAGAGGTGATCTGCACACATCCAGATGTAAAACTTATAAGTTTTACGGGAAGCCTACCTATTGGAGAAAGGATTAGGAAGATATCAGGAATGAAGAGAACGCTCTTAGAATTAGGATCTAACTCTGCTCTCGTTGTAGATGAGAGGGTAGGAGACTTAGAGGGGCTGGTTGGTAGAGCAATAGTCGGTGCCTATGCTAATTCGGGTCAGGTCTGCGTATCAATCCAGAGGATTTATATCCATGAATCCCTCTTTGATGAATTCACTGATCTTTTTGTAAAGGCATCAAAGAGTGTGAAGATAGGGGATCCAATGGATCCAGAGGTTCTCTATGGGCCCATGATAACAGAGAAAGAGGCAGAGAGAGCAGAATTATGGGTTCAGAGTGCAATAGATATGGGTGCAAAACCACTGCTTTTAGGGAAGAGAAAGGGTTCACAGCTTACTCCCACGGTTCTTAGTGATGTAAAACCTGAGATGGATGTCGTGTCAAAAGAAGTCTTTGCACCAGTGGTATCCTTAATGCCTTTTAAGGTGTTTGATGAGGCTATAGAACAGGTAAATAATTCAATCTATGGATTAAATGCTGGCATCTATACACCAAAGATAGCAAATGCATTAAAAGCTATAAGGGAATGTGAGGTGGGGAGCGTTATCATAAATGATTATCCTACCTATAGGGTTGATCAAATGCCCTATGGAGGGGTTAAATCAAGTGGGATAGGAAGAGAGGGGCCTCCCTTTGCGATAGAGGAATATACCGAGATTCGTTTTGTTTCTATGAGGTAGTACAGCCACCTATCTTTTTAATCTCTCGCCAAGACCGACAGCTGAATGTTGAATTATGAATTTTGAATCTTAAACTATCAAATACAGATGGTAAGAGTTTAATCTGTGTTCATCTGCGTGTATCTGCGGTTTCATTTTACGGGTGTTGGGTGCTGACTACCGACGTCGGACATTGGACATTGAACAAACAACTCTGTGCCTCTACGGTTAGATTTTGGTGTAGATTTGATGAACTATGGTTCATCAAACCCATATCTTGACTTCAAAGGGAAATCTCCTATAATCATTATATGAATCGAAGGATTATTCTTTCAGTGCTTTTAACAGCCTTAATTGTAGGAGGTGGATTTTACATCTATCACAAATTATCTAAAGAAAGAATCAAGGTGGAGAAAAAAGTCGAATACTTTCCTGTTTATGGTCCAGACAAAGATGGTATGAATATTGAAGTGAATTTTTATGTAGAAATCCCGGATAATCTCTCAGTTATCGAAAAATTAAGGATTTTAGCAGGTAAATTATCAAGGTTTGAATTCAACCTCCCGATTGAGGTTTTAAGTATAGGAGAAGAGAACTATAAAAAGATTGCAATAATAAATCTACTGGAAAGTAAGTGGAGTAGTGAGTCCAGTGAGTTGAAAGATTCAAGCGATAATGCTGGTATAAGTTGGCGTTTCGATTATTTTCAGGGGTCAACAGGTGGATTCTTCACAACAAAAACTCTTATTGAGACCTTTCTTCAAGAAGATTATTCCGGGGAATGGATAGATGGTGTAGAATTTTACTATGAGGGAAAACCCATATCGAATGACTGGGACCATATCTCACTCTCCGGGACAATATACAGAAAGAAAAAGGGACCCAAGAATTAATGAAATTAAAGAGAGAACTTAATTTACTTGAGGTTTTCTGTATTGCCTCTGGAGCAATGATAAGTTCAGGAATTTTCATCCTCCCGGGGCTTGCTCATGCAAGGGCTGGTCCTGCAGTTGTTGTTTCCTATCTTTTAGCGGGTCTTTTAGCAATGATGGGGGTTTTGAGTCAGGCAGAACTCGTATCTGCAATGCCAAAAGCAGGTGGAACTTACTTCTACGCTACTCGGAGTATGGGTCCAGCTATTGGTACAGTAGATGGCTTGCTAACCTGGTTTTCCCTATCCCTGAAAAGTGCTTTTGCTTTGGTAGGAATGGCTGCCTTTGCACGACTCATTATTAATATGGATATACATATCATTGCTGTATTATTTTGTCTATTTTTTGTAATTATTAATATTATTGGTATTAAAGAGGCAGGCAAAACTCAGGTTATGTTAGTGCTTGGGTTACTGACACTTATGCTTTTTTATGTAGTTCGAGGACTCCCAGCAGTGAATATTAAAAATTTCGAACCCTTTGCCCCAAATGGGTTCGGTGCAATTTTCTCCACTGCGGGTTTTGTCTTTGTTTCATATGGGGGATTACTCAAGGTTGCTGCCATTGCTGAAGAGGTAAAAAATCCAGAGAGGACCGTACCCTTAGGGATGATTTTATCCCTTCTTACAATAAGTGTCTTTTACATTTTGGTTGTGTTTGTGACATCAGGTGTACTTGGAGCCGCAAACCTTGACCATTCCCTTACCCCTATTTCCGATGGAGCGGCTGTATTTGCTGGTCAGTGGGGCAGAATTTTATTGAGTATTGCTGCTATCCTGGCATTTGTTTCCACGGCAAATGCAGGGATCATGGCTGCCTCCAGATACCCTCTGGCTCTAAGTAGGGACAGGCTTTTACCTAATTTTCTGGGGAGGGTAAACAAAAGGTTCAAAACTCCGCATATTGCTATCTTGATTACCGGTGTATTTATGATTTTAGCCTTATTCCTGAGATTGGATATTCTTATAAAAGCAGCTTCCAGTGTCATCATCCTCACCTATTTGTTTTCGTGTTTTTCTATAATAATCCTCCGGGAGAGTCACCTCCAGAATTATCAACCATCTTTCCGTGCACCTCTGTATCCCTGGGTACAGATTATTGGGATTTTATGCTTTGGATTTTTATTGTTTGAGATAGGTGGGGAAGCTCTGCTTATAATTTCGATCCTTATTGCGGGGGGGGTCTTTTTATACTGGTTTTATGGACGAGTGAGAGCAGATAAGGAGTATGCATTATTGTATTTAATCGAAAGGATTACCGCAAAAGAACTTACCACCCGTTCTCTTGAAGATGAGTTAAAAGGGATTATCAGAGAAAGGGACGAAATTCTAAAAGACAGGTTTGATGAGGTAATTGAAAAATGTACTATTTTAGATATAGACCATACTATTAAAATGGAGGAATTCTTTAAATTAATAGCCACTAAAATGGCTGTTAACTTAGGGGTAACAGCCAATAGGTTATTTGACTTACTTATGGAGCGAGAAAAAGAAACAACTACTGCGATAACTCCACATATTGCAATACCCCATATAATTATTAAGGGAGAGAACAAATTTGACATACTTATTGCAAGATGTCAAGAAGGTATTCAATTTTCGGAGAGTACACCGGATGTTAAGTCTGTTTTTGTCCTTATTGGGACAAGAGATGAGAGAAACTTCCATCTTCGCTCTCTTGCTGCAATTGCGCAGATTGTCCAGGACCCTGATTTTAATGAGAGATGGATAGAGGCTAAAGATAAAGAGGCTTTACGCGATACAGTGCTTCTCGGAAAGAGAAGTCGGTAACAGAAGAGTAGTCAATAAAGGAGAGAAGAATGAAAGATTTGTGTATGGAAGCTGTTAATACAGCAGAGAGCCTGGGTGTGGACTATGCGGATATAAGGATTGTCCAAAAAAGAGACCAGAATATTTTGATGATGGATATGAGTCCCAAGCAGATTAACGATGAGGAAACAGTTGGATTTGGCGTCCGTGTCTTAAAAAACGGAGCATGGGGGTTTGCTTCCCGGAGTGTAGTAAACAAAGAAAACATCAATTCAGTTGTCAGAGAGGCACTCCAGGTTGCAAATGCATCTATGCGTGTATTGGAAGGAAAGGGTGTAAAACTGGCAAATGAGCCGGTACACAAAGATTACTTTAAGACGCCAATTGAGATTGACCCCTTTGATATTGACATAAATGATAAAATTCAGTTACTCCTTCTGGTGAATAGAAAAATGCTTAATGTTAAGCATATAGTTAAGGCTATCTCGGGAATCAGCGTTACAAGAAGGGACCAGTTCTTTGCCTCAACAGAAGGTTCTCTTATTGAAACCGATATATATACAGTTAATGCTGGTTATACAGCAGTATCTGTAAAAGGAGGAGATTCGCAGGACAGGTCTTTTGGGGATTATCCACTTAATAAAGGATGGGAACATATCCTATCACTGGATTTAGTCGAAAACGCCGAAAGGATTGCAGAAGAGGCTGTTATGAAGATTGATGCAGATTTTCCTGAAGTTGGCAAGAAGGACCTTGTGCTGGATCCTTCGCATCTTTCCTTAACCATACATGAATCTGTTGGTCATGCAACAGAACTGGATCGCGTTCTTGGTTATGAAGCGAATTTTGCAGGCAGGAGTTTTGCTACACCTGAAAAAAGAGGCAAATTTCGCTATGGTTCGGAAAAGGTAAACTTCGTGGCAGACAATACTTTGCCTTCTGGTCTTGCTACTACCGGGTATGATGATGAAGGAGTTAAATGTCAGAGGTGGTATATAATAAAGAATGGAATACTCACTGATTACAGTTCAACGAGAGAGGTTTCCCCTCTTATAGGAGAAAAAAGGAGCAGGGGTTCGGCAAGGGCGGATGGCTATTCTAATATGCCAATAAACAGGATTCCAAATCTTTCCCTTATGCCTTCAGATGAAGATATAACACCAGAAGATTTGATTGCAGGAGTAGAAGATGGTATCCTTATACAAGGAAGCGGGAGTTTCTCGATTGACCAGATGAGATTGAATTTTCAGTTTGGTGGAGACCTCTTCTTTGAGATCAAGAACGGAAAAAAGGGTAAAATGCAGAGAGATGTTATCTATCAGTCCATAACTCCGGAATTCTGGGGCAGTCTGTATGCTGTTTCAGGAGAGAAATACTGGGAACCAAGAGGTTTTAGGACCTGTGGTAAAGGTGAACCTATGCAGCTTGCTCAAATGACGAACGGAGCTCCTTACGCAGCTTTCAGGAATATTAATGTAATAAGGGGGAAAGAATGAATGAAGATTGGATAAAAGAGAAGATAGGACTACTGAAAGATAACAGAAGGGTGGATGATGTAGTATTGAGGGTTACAACAGAGGATCAGAATCTGACAAGATTTGCGGAGAATCGTATTATTCAGAATGTTTCAAAGAAAATAAATGATGTGTATATAACTGCCTTTAATGAGAAGTCTAGGGGTGTTGCAAGAACCCAGGATACCAAAGATGAGTCTTTGCTTCGTACCTTAAAAAGGGCAGAAGAGATTGCGCTCAATTCTCCTGCTGACCCTGAATTCATAGAGCCTTTAGATGAAAGGGAGGTGAAGGGTATCCAAAGATATTTTGGAAGGACAAAGGATATAACACCCGGGGAGAAGGCAGAGGAGATAAACAGGATAAAAAAAGAAGCAAAATCCAGGAGGATGGAGATTGCCGGACAATACTTAAATGGTGAATATTTTGTTGGGTATGCGAATTCTCGAGGACATATAGCTTTTCATTGCTATACAAATGCAAGTTTTTCCTTAACAGCGATGCTTGATGACTCATCGGGATATGCAAGTGAAACAGATGAAAATATAGATAAGGTTGACCTTGGGAGGGTTGCAGATGTTGCTTTCAGTAAAGCGATTCTCGGGAAGGATCCAGTTGAACTTAAAGCAGGTGAATATGTGGTTATCTTAGAACCTCAGGCCGTTGCAGATTTCATTCCCTTTCTTGCCTGGTCAATGGACAGAAGAGCATCTGATGAAGGATATGTCTATTTCTCAGGACGACTTAACAAGAGGATAGCATCTCCAAAAATTAATCTTTATTCTGACCCATATTGTATTGATAACCCTTCAGAACCCTTTGTTTCGGAGAATGGTTTACCACTTGAAAAGGTCTACTGGATAGAGAATGGTATACTTAAGAATCTCCATACCTCAAGATACTGGGCAAATAAGAAGAACCTTAAACCAATAGGCTTTCCCACCAATGTAATCCTCGGAGGAGGCAAGAAAAGCACAGTCGAGATTATAAAAGAATCTGATGATGCTCTGCTTGTAACAAGGCTATGGTATATTCGTTTTGTAAACAGAAAGGATTTAATACTAACAGGTATGACAAGGGATGGGTTATATCAGGTTAAAAACGGGAAGATTGTCACATCGTTTAAGAATATGCGATTTAATGATAGTCCCATAAGATTGCTTGATTCTGTGCTTGAACTTGGTCTACCAAAGAGAATAGAAGGTTATGCGCTTATCTCTCCAATTGTTGCACAGGGGTTTAAACTGGCGAGTGGAACGCTGTTCTAAAGAGCTTTAGTTTCTATAACTTAGTTTTAGAAAATCTTGCTTTGTTTATTCACCTGTTATTTTATAGATATTAAGTCCATCATAGCCTGAGGCAATATAGAGGAGATTGCCACTCACATAGATACCGCAGGCTTCAAATGATATAATAGTATGATTTACTTGTTCTGGGTTATAAGGAATGAGCACATCCAGAATGCTTATACCGAAATCCCCCTGAGCAAGATATAGGTGGAAACCCGAAAGAAATATGTCCTTAATCTCTTTATATCTACCGGGTATTTTCTGTGTTATTGGGTACTGAGGTACAGCAATATTACTTACCATAAAGTCTTTTTCTCCTCCAGATGCAAATAACCACCTTCCATCGCTCTGGATAGTACTAATGGAATCGATTGCGTCTATCTGAATTGGATTGGGAATTGAGTCAGGGTTTCTGATGTCAAGGATAAGAACTCCTTTCTTATCTGCGAGATATGCATATCCATCAGCAATATCCAGAGCTTTGATGTTAACAGATTTGCTGTATCTTGTAATTTCTTTTGGAAATTCTGGATTTAGACAATCGATTATTCTAAGTCCACCTTTTCCTTCTGCAACATATCCATATTGCCCGGAGATTTTGATGCTCTGACTCGAATATAATGTGGGGATAAAACCTTTCTGTTCTGGATTCTTGATATCTCTAATATCAAAAATCCTGACCCCTGCTTTTCCATCTGCCATGAATAAAATAAACCCCTGTACATCAAGCGAATATGTATAATCCATTGATTCAATTTCGTTTAATTCTTTTGGAGAAGCTGGGTCTGTAACATCAACAATGATTACTCCTCTCTTGCCGGCTGCAATAAAGGCATATCTTCCTTCTACCTTAATATCCTGATAGTATCCATCACCCTTCAGATGCCCAATCTGAAAAATAGTTAGTTCTTCAGAAAAGAGAATAATGGAAATGGAAATGATGAAAAGATACATCTTCCGCATAATAGATAATATATGTCAGCATTTACTCTGTCAAGAGTTTGGAGTAAAGTGTCGAGGGTCCATCTTTTAGAATTACTATGTCAACCCCCTAAGTATTCATGCTGATTTTTTTGCCAATTTATTTCTAATTTGATGTCTTTGTACAGCAGCCATATGTTTATCTTCATTGTATTTTTCTCTTTTCTTCCAGA
>Ga0315555_1000004_pt1 | contig 172221 bp, 135 predicted proteins | sample SalMarSW160380MG_FD_202113 | JGI IMG/M metagenome (GOLD analysis project Ga0315555, IMG submission 202113) | Salt marsh sediment microbial communities from the Plum Island Ecosystem LTER, Massachusetts, United States - Salt Marsh Sediment SW1603-80 ... | reverse complement strand
TCGATTTTTTGCCATATTTTTCCCTCCACAAGCATCACCTCCTTTAAGAATATAAGTAAAAAAGAGAAATCTTCCCTAAGGAAAACATTGAGGAATTTATACGATACTGTCATTGACTGGCGTGTGGCGAACAATAGAAATTCCCACCCGTTGGGTGGGCTACAGCTGCTCAATCCATTGATGAGGTATTGTGGTTTGTTGTTCAAAAGAATTAGCGCCTAATCGATTTTTTGCCATATTTTTCCCTCCACAAGCATCACCTCCTTTAAGAATATAAGTAAAAAAGAGAAATCTTCCCTAAGGAAAACATTGAGGAATTTATACGATACTGTCATTGACTGGCGTGTGGTGAACAATAGAAATTCCCACCCGTTGGGTGGGCTACAGCTGCTGCTTTCTCCAGTTTCCCTGCACCTACATGTGAATTGACCAACAAGAGCAGACCAAACGCTGTGATTACAATTAACCTCTTCATCTTATCCTCCTCTTAGGACTTTGCAGCCCCTTTCAATTAACGTTCAAAGCCTTTGAGTTTCTCTTTGCTGCTTCCCTCTGACCTCCCTCGGCAGCTATCAATGACTGTCACATTCGAATCGTTCCTCTTCCATTCCAAGAACTCAATATCCTGTTGATTCTCAGACGCCTTTTCGCGTATGTCCAACTCAACTCGCGTGCAAGAGTCCGGGAAAACGCTAACATTGCAGATACTATACCGTTCAAGCACAGAATCAGCAGGATTGAGAATTAGGTGATACACCGCAGACGGAAGCCTGTCAATGGTTGCCTCACCTAAGCCAGTATCGGTAAAGTAAGGGTATACAGTTGATGTGTGTTGCACTGCTGTTCCCTTATAGACTGGGAGAACTCTCAGTTGTACCCTAAGATCGCTGACTGGAACTGTTACGCACAGTTCGAGTGCCCCAAGCTTACTATAGTCAAAATTGTGTGGTTTCACAGAGTACAAAGCATTGTAGCTGTCTACCTCAATGTCTGCACCAGGCCCACCAAGGATCTGGTTCAAACCCGGAAGAGAAGCCAGCTGCGGAAGAACTCTCAGTGGAAATCTAACAGTCACGATGTTGCCGAAATGAGAGAAGACCGTAACGCCCAGAGCTTGTAGAGTCGTAGTATTGCCGTCGTAGAACATCATGGTACGGACGTGGGGTATCGCATCAATAAAGTGCAACCCAGCCAATTCTACCTGAAATGGCCTTAACGTCAGGTCGTCCGGCGAACAGGCGCGTGCAGAGTCACCTGGCATTTGTTTAACCCCAACTTTGCTCAATGAATCATAGTAATGATCAAGGTAGCCGGGGTCAAAGTAGAGGTTATAGAAGTACTCCAGCTGCGGGCTCACTTTCTCCAGTTTGCCGGCGTTTGCAGGTGGATTGGCCTGTAAGAGCAAGGCAAACATCGTGATTGTAATTATTCTCTTCATTTAATCCTCCAACAATTCTCTACCCCAATCCATAGACGAGGTATTCTGGTTTGTCGTTTAGAAGAAATAGTGCCTAATCAATTTTATTGCCATATTTCCCCCTACACAAGCATCACCTCCTTTAAGAATATAAATAAAAAAGAGAAATCTTCCCTAAGGAAAACATCGAGGAATTTATACGATACTGTCATTGACTGGCGTGTGGCGAACAATAGAAATTCCCACCCGTTGGGTGGGCTACAGCTGCTGTAGAATTTGCCAAGGGGAAAATGGAAATCTTTTGGATATCAAAGATAGGAGCAGATGTGGATTCGCCATTGTCAAGCCGCTTATAAGATATCGAACCGCTCAATCAATTTGCAAAGCTGATATGGTCCCCGTCGGCATCAAACAGGGACAGAGCGTCGTACTCATCCAGTTCCGAGAAGAGCACTGACGAAGCAATGAGCTTGGCGTGGTCAAGTGTAACCGGCTTGGGGCCGAAAACGGACACGCGGTCCATTATAGTCTCAAACTGCTCATCATCTATCACAGATGTGTTCAACAACTTGAGGAAGAACCCGTACGCCTCCGTCGTCAATTGACTGCGCTCGGAGTCCGTCAAGACGCGGTTAGAGAAATGCCTTGTGGGAAAGCTCGAAAAAAAGTGCAGAGGGCTGTTCTCGAACCGCTTCAGCAGCCAGGAGTAGGCCGACGATATCTCGTCCTCCAGATATCCCTGAGACTCCAACGTCGACCAGAGGTCATCGGCGTCCGATAGCCGCCCCGCATCACCCTGCATGTAGTCTATCAAGAAAACAACGATTTCAAAAACTCGGTTCCTCATCGGCTCTCCCAATCTGGAGCAGTTTAAAATAAGATAATAACGAGGTCCCTGATAAGCAAGATAAAACGACAAAGAGACTAAAAAAACAAGACATTTCCGGCCGGCCTGACTCTCTCCCCGACGACGGGTGGCACCTCCAAACTCGCTTTGGAGGTGTTGTTCTTGATCGCTACCCAACGGTTTCTAATGCAGATGTCGGTATTGCCTTAACTGAGCACGTCTCCAAAAAAAGTTTGGGGATACCACCTGTCCAATCATCAATTGACGCGGCGCATGAGGACATACGCCGCGCACAGGGTTTCAACCTGCAAATCTCACCCTTCGACTCCATCCACGACCAGCCCTGGACAGCTCAGGGTGACAAATTGGATCAGTTTTAAACAGGTGCAAGGGCTAACATGTACTGCAGGAGCTTAAAAGCCCCCTCTTTGCCGCCGTCACCGACTTCCATGGGTGGGCCGACACAGGTGGGACAGCCGCCTTCACAAGGGCAGCTTTTCAGATGTTCAAAGCAGGACTCAAAAAGACGGATATGTTCTGTGAATAGCTTCTCCGAAAGACCGACGCCACCGGGGATGTTCTCATAGATATACACCGTGGGTCTCTCGGTAAACGGCGCCCGGACCTGTGAGATAGAGCGCAGGTCGCGCGGGTCGCACATCACCCACAGGGGAGCGATTTTGCCCAAGATATTAGCCAGCCCTCTCAGCGCTCCGCCAAATTGGGAACCATTAAGACCTACTTTGAAAGCAATATCACCTGGGAATGAATACCAGAAGGCGTTGGTATGCATCTCCAGCTCAGGCAACTTAAGATCACCCGAGCCGACGTTTTCGTGGGTGTGGAACTTTATCTTCTTAAACATCACTGTGACATTGGTGACCGAAACCTCACCGCAGGCCATCTCGGCCTCGCCAAAAGAATCCTTCTTGTTGACCTCGAGGACTTTCAAATCGGTCTTGGTTTCAGCGTCAGTATAGTAATCGACATCAACTTCTTCCACGTACGCCTTCTTCCCTTCCCAGTCAAGACGCCTGACTTGATACTGTCTGGCCCGGTGAAGGTAGACAGCCTCCGGATGTAGAAAGATGGGCGCTGAGAAGTAATCCACTTCGCCAATTACCTCAAAATTGTTGCTTTCGTTCAGAATGACAAAATTGTCCGGCGAGGCGGAGCGCAGCGAAATCTGCCCGGCAGGATAGATTTCCGATGACCAGTGGTAACGTCTGCTGGTTTTGCGCACGACCTTGGCTTCTTCGAGGTAGTCCAGTATCTCACTGGTGCCATCGGTCAGGCTGTACTCGGTTTCGTCAAAGGGTAATTCAAAAGCGGCACACTTGATATGATTAGTCCTGATAATCAGGTTGTCAGGGTCGATGATCCCGGCTTCAGGTGTCCTGTCGAAAACATACTTCGGCTGTGCGCAAAGGAACTGGTTAATAGGCGTGGAGCTGGCAATCATGATGGTCAATGAAGTCGTGCTACTCCGCCCCGCCCTTCCGGCCTGTTGCCAGAGGGAGGCGATTGAGCCAGGATAGCCCACTATAATCGACACATCCAGACTACCGACATCTATTCCCAATTCAAGAGCGTTAGTAGAAACGACGCCCGTGATGCTACCATCGCGCAGGCCGGTTTCGATCCGACGTCTCTCGCTGGGAAGATACCCGCCCCGGTAGCCAGCTACTTCTATTCCCCGCCCGAACTCTCCCTTGAGCTCGCGCTGGAGATATGTCAGCAGGACTTCAACATACAAACGGAAGTGGGCAAAGACAATTGTCTGAATCCTGTGTCTTAAGAATCCAGCAGCCAACCGCGCGGCCTCGTTGATAGCTGATTTTCGGATGCCCAGTTGCCTGTTGATAACCGGTGGATTGTAGAATAGGAAATGCTTCTCCCCGGAAGGAGCGCCATTAGTGTCAATAAGCGTTACTGGCCGTCCGATGATTTTCTGCGTCAGTTCGTCGGGATTGGCGATCGTTGCCGAGCAACAGATAAAGATCGGATCGGAACCATAAAACCTACAAATTCGCTGGAGCCGGCGAATGACATTGGCCAGATGCGATCCAAAAACCCCACGGTAGTGGTGCACCTCATCGATGACAACATATTTGAGATTTTCAAACAATTTAATCCACTTGGTATGATGAGGAAGAATCCCGGTATGGAGCATGTCTGGGTTGGTGATGACAATATGCCCAGCAGAGCGAATAAGGCGGCGTGCAGTCTGCGGCGTGTCGCCGTCGAAGGTGTGCATTTTTATATCGACGTCGAGTTCCTCAACTAAATCATATAGCTCGCTCCTCTGGTCCTGCGCGAGGGCTTTAGTCGGGAAAAGGTATAAGGCTCTCGCGTCCGGTTCTTTCAGCGCTTTGTCGAGAACCGGTATGTTATAGCACAGCGTCTTTCCAGAGGCAGTGGGCGTAACAACCACAACATCCTTGCCATGCGTCACTGCCTCAACAGCCTCACCCTGGTGAGAGTAGAGCTGTGTTATTCCCCGTCGTTTGAGGCAGGCCACCAGCCGTTTGTCCAACCCCTCGGGGTAGTCGACATATCGTGCCGGGCGAGGGGAATATGTCTTCCAGTGGGTAATGTTTTTACGGACGACTGGATCGTCTCTAAGCAGGTCGATTATCTGGTCAAGGTTCATAGGGACAACACAACTCCTGCACCGTGTTCACACCACGCCGGCAAGCCGACGGCGGCAGACATCGCAAAACTTCTCACCCTTACTGTCGATGTCAAGCATAACCTGGCTATAGTAGTTGACACACTTGGGATTGCGACAATCAGAGAGTTGGAAAAGCTGAGCCACCCGATGAACCGCTTCCTTAAATAGACGGGGGTAGATCTTGCTTTCATCTTCCGGCAGTCCGTAGAACTCCTGACGAATATAGTACAGCGATACGACCGCCGTGCCGGACAAGGTGTCGGTGTGACCCAGTATATAGGCATGGTCAGGAAGGTACAAGTCCTCCTCGCAGAAGGCGATCACTTTTTCGCGGTTATTGGCTTTGGTCCGTTCCAGCTTGGACAACACCACCTGGGCGTAGTACTGATTTCGAACCACATTGTGAGCCTCAGTCGGCATTTTCATTCCTTTAAGGATGTCGACCGAGCGGTTGAACACCGGTCCCAGCTCGGCGGCCAGCCGGTTAACCAGCATAAAGTCGACCTCCCCCAACGGCACTACAACAAGTTTTGGTTTCAACAACGACATCGTATTCGACACCTAACCACTAACCGGCAGTAAAAAAACGAGCGTCAGTTCCGTCTGGAGAGACTTTTACCTCTACCCTGGTTGCGCATTTTGGGCACCATCCAACAAAGGCCGTGCCCTTTTTGTTCAGGTAGATTCGTGAGTACACATTACAGCACTTGAAATGCATACCCAAGAACGGCCGCCAGGCTCTTGTTGTTTTCTCCACCATACGAACATTGGCAAAATACAGTAAATTGACTGTGGACGCAACCAGGGAATGGCAGTCAGGTAGACAAAGCCTGAGGTAGTTCTGCTATGCGGACCCAGAAGCTTTACAGGTCAAAAGCTTGCCCTGGCGGGTGCTTTTGACATCACAGCTATAGTCGAAGTCACCATTCGTCAAGCTCAGGACAGGCAGGGGTTTCGGCCTACTACTTACTGAAAATCCCTTGCTTAATAAGAGATTATCTAGTACATTGCAGTCATAAGGGTTGTCAACATTCGCCAGACATCCAAAGCAAAGCCCTTCGCAAGTGTGTCTGTGTGTCTGATTGTAAGGTCTCACGTAAGACCTAACACAACAAAGAAGGTAATATGATGTCAAAAGCAACACCCATCTTGCTAACCCTGTCTTTGATTCTGGCTCTGGCCGGCAGCGTTTTCGCCTTTGAGCCCCTGTTTGATGCCAGGATCGATTACGCCGCCGGGGATCAACCGTTGTGGGTTGTCTCAGCCGACTTTGACGGAGATAATGACAACGACGTGGCAACGGCGAATTGGGGTTCTAACAACGTCTCCATCCTGCTCAATAACGGCGATGGGACATTTGCCGACCCGGTCTATTACGGGGCTGGGGATAGTCCCCGCTCAGTTTTCTCAGCCGACCTTGACGGGGATAACGACAACGATCTGGCGGTGGTGAACCCAGATAATGACTACGTCTCGATTCTGAAAAACAACGGCGACGGGACCTTTTCCGCACCGGTCAATTATGCGACCGGGGACAGACCGAATTCAGTTTTCTTAACTGACCTAGATGGGGATAACGACAACGACCTGGCGGTGGCGAATGGGAATTCCAGCCACGTCTCCATCTTGCTGAACAACGGTGACGGGACATTTGCTGCGCCAGTCAATTATGCGGCCGGGGATAGACCCGGTTCAGTTTTCTCAGCCGACCTTGACAGTGATGGAGACTACGACCTGACCGTGACGAACTACTATTCTGACGAAGTCTCGGTTCTGAAAAATAACGGCGACGGGACGTTTACCGCACCGGTCAATTATGCTGCGGGGGATAGACCGGGTTCACTTTTCTTAGCCGACCTGGATGGGGATAACGACCATGACCTGGTGATGACAAATTTCTATTCCAACAACGGCTCCATCCTGTTGAACAACGGCGATGGGACGTTTGCTGCGCCGGTCAATTATGGGGCCGGACTTCGTCCTGTGTGGGTTTTCTCAGCCGACCTTGATGGGGATAACGACAACGATCTGGCAGTGGGGAACCCAGATAATGACTTAGTCTCGATTCTGAAAAACAACGGCGATGCGACCTTTCAGCCGGCCGTCCGTTATTCGGTGGGTCGTGGTCCCGGCCCAGCTTTCTCAGCCGACCTTGACAGTGATGGAGACTACGACCTGGCCCTGGGAAATTGGCACTCTGACAACGTCTCGATTCTGAAAAACAACGGTGACGGGACATTTGTCGAGCCGGTCTATTATGGGGTCGGGGATTCTCCCTCGTCAGTTTTCTCAGCCGACCTTGACGGGGATAACGACAACGACCTGGCGGTGGCGAATTCCATTTCTCACAACGTCTCGATTCTGAAAAACAACGGCGACGGGACATTTGCCGAACCGGTCTATTATGGGGTCGGGAATTGGCCCATTTCCGTTTTCTCAGCCGACCTTGACGGAGACAACGACAACGATCTTGCGGTCACAAATACAGAGTCTGACAACGTCTCCATCCTGTTGAACAACGGTGACGGGACATTTGCCGCGTCGGTCAATTACGGGGCTGGGGTTCGTCCCAATGCAGTTTTCTCCGCCGACTTTGATGGGGATAACGACAACGACCTGGCGGTGGCGAATGGTAATTCCAGCCACGTCTCCATCCTGCTGAACAACGGCGACGGGACATTTGCCGCACCGGTCAATTATGGGATCGGGGATTCTCCCTCGTCAGTTTTCTCAGCCGACCTTGACGGAGATAACGACAACGACCTGGCGGTGGCGAATAGCGGAACACACCCTGATTGGGCTAGCAGCGTCTCCATCCTGCTGAACAACGGCGACGGGACATTTGCGACAGCGGTCAACTATGGGGTGGCAACTTTACCCAATTCAGTTTTCTCAGCCGACCTTGACGGGGACAACGACAACGACCTGGCAGTAGCGAATTTGGGTTCTGACAACGTCTCCATCCTGCTGAACAACGGCGACGGGACATTTGACACGGCGGTCGATTACGAGGTGGGGGATTATCCTCATGCAGTTTTCTCAGCCGACCTTGACGGGGATAACGACCACGACCTGGCGGTGGCGAATGCAGGTTCTAACAACGTCTCCATCCTGCTGAACAACGGCGACGGGACATTTGCCGCGCCGGTCAATTACGGAAGCAGGATTGGCCCCGAGTCAGTTTTCTCAGCCGACCTTGACGGTGATAGTGACTACGACCTGGCGGTGGTAAATGCGTATTCCTACGACGTCTCTGTCCTGATTAATCTAAGTGGTCCTTATCCTAACATCTGCGGTGACGTCAATGGTGACGGGGAAATCGCTCTCGGTGATGTGCTCTTCCTGATAGCCTTCTACTTTGAATGCGGCCCCTGCCCATTTCCGTGCCTGGCTGGTGACGTCAACTGCAGCGCCACTGTCGATCTCGTTGACATCATCTACCTAGCCAACTACCTCTATCGAGACGGCCCGCCACCCTGCTGCTTGTAGCCGCAGGTATCGGGTTTCTTATCCAGATCTCGTAGGGCAGGTCTCCCTGAAACCTGCCTACCTGGCAAGGCTATCGACAATCGATCTCTGTTTGAGCATGAACTCAACATTCATCTCTATCGATTCCTTGTACTCCTTCGTCCCGGCACTGGAGGTCGTTTTGCGATCGCGGTCGATCACCCATCTCTCGTGCTGGAGCACAACCATACCCTCTCTGTAGGCAAAATAGAGCATTCCGGTAGAATTGATACGGTCGAGGCCGCTGCGTTGAACCGAATCCTGCGGATTGGATTCAATAGGGATAATCATGTTGCCGTCGCACTCAATAACAGCACAGTCGTAGCCGGCCTCGCGCGCCAGCGACATCACTTTGTAGGTCATCGATGCTTCCATCGGTTCGCCGGGAAGAACCACCTTTGTGGTCTGCGTCCAACTATCTCCCACGGACAGTTCTCCCGAAGGAAATACCGGCATCCCTTGTTCGTAGTAGTTCTTGATGTACTGTATGCTCGTGTAATCCACGTCGTCGCTGAACTTGACATCCCGGACCTTGCCGTTGGGCAGAACCTGCAAGATTAGCTTTCGGCTTTCTTCCACCGTGTCAATAATGGAAGAGTCTTCTTTGTTAGGCCTTTCAAATTTCCACACGGAAACTTCCATCAGCTCGGCCGTTTTGTCGGAATGAACTCGTTTGACAAGCTGCTCAACTTTCACCTCGAACGTCATAGAGCTTTCCTTGACAATCGAGTCAGCTTGGGTAACCCTGGAGCTCCTCTTCGACACCTGTTCATAGGAGAGCTTCAAACCGGGTTCAAATTTGTAGCGCAACGTGATTTTCTTGTCCCCCTGGGCGCAGCCCCACAGCAGTACTGTGAGCGCGAAGAGAACAATTGTGACGGTTAGTCTCTTCAAGACCTATCTCCTCTCAATGGCGTTATAAGCTCTTTTTACTCTGCCGTGACCATCAGGTCCGGTATACCGGCAAACCGTCCCAGAAACCCCGGAGCGCCCATAAGAAGCATCCCCTTGGCCAGTTGAATCTGCTCCGAACGGGTCACCATCGGGCTGTTGTCGACACCAAGCAGTTCGCTAACCGGCGCTGTCGCTAGTATCGGAACATCTGAGGTAGTCATCCGTGCAACTCTGTTATCCTGGCTGGTTCCAATGAATATCGTTGAAAATAGAATAAACAACGAAGCCGCCAGAGAAACCAAGGCTCGCACCAGAGCGTTCCGGCGTTCTCCGACGGCGCTTGTTCTGGCGACAGGCACCTGCCAGTCGTTCATGGGAACATCAGCAGTTCGGGCTCGAATAAGTCGCGCTGTTTCAGACCAGTAATCCCGGCCGGGATTATATCGCGGCATCTGCCTAAGCAGTTGCTTGAGACGCTGCGCTGCATGGAGCTCTTCCCGGCACTCACTGCAACTATCCAGATGCCGGTTTAGTTGCTCGACTTCTTCCGGAGAGAGCTCCCCATCGAGAAATACCTCTATCAGCGACAGCGCGCGCTGGCATGTCATTTTTACTCCTCTTTTCTGCCTTCAAGGCGCTGCGTCAGTATCTTTTTCAATTTCCTGCGAGCGATGTGAAGATTGGAGCGAACTGTTGCTTCGGGGCAATCCAAAGCACGTGCAATTTCAGCTTTGCTGTAGCCCTCAACATCGTGGAGCACGGCTGTCAGTCTCTGCCGGGGCGGCAACAGATCAAGCGCTCCCTTAATCTCCGCTATCAACTCCTTGTTCTCATAGTCCTCGCTTGGGGTTGCTACCCGTCGCGACAGGTTAACCAAGTCACTGCCCGGAAGGGAGCGTTCGCCACCGGAAATATCGGTATGGCCTCGGTGCCTTCGCAGGAGGTCGATGGCATAGTTGGTAGCAATCCTCAGAAGAAATGATGAGAAATACTTTACATTTTGTAACTCCTTGCGTTTCCTATAGATTCGTACAAATGTCTCTTGCACAACTTCATCGGCATCGAGATGATTCCCTACTACCTGAAAAGCAAGAGAGTATATTTTCCTTTGAAACCTCCGGACCAGTTCGGCAAACGCCTCCTGGTCGCCATTGGCAAAACTGTCAACCAGCTCGGGGATCGTTTTTCTCATGCCCCGAATGAACCTCTTGCATCCTTATAGACGAATATGCACGCCACGTGTTTAATCTATGTGCCAAAAAACAGGTTGACTGCCTTAACCGCATACCTTATGGTTGCCACCATATATTGTCAATCTTTTTTTACGCAACGAGTTATAGCGATAGTTGAGTCTTTTGCTCGAAAACACCATTCAAAAAAATCGATATAAGTTCTTCGCTGTCGGGGCGATCGGAACCTTCATGGGCACTCTGGATGGTTCTATCGTCAACGTTGCCCTGCCAACCATAGCCAGTGATCTGCACTGCTCAATCGACATCGTTGCCTGGGTCGTGTTATCTTACACGCTCACCCTGGTATCTCTAATGCTTGTCTTTGGCGCCTGGACGCAACGAAAAGGATACGACTTCGCCTATAAGTTTGGTTTTTGCTTCTTCACCGTCGGCTCACTATTGTGCACCGTTAGCTGGTCAATATACTCCCTCATTCTCAGTCGCGTCATCCAGGCGATCGGCACCTCCATGTTCCAAGCCGTGGGGACGGGAATGGTAACCGAAGTATTCGACAGGAAGGAAAGGGGCAAGGGTATCGGCATGATGATAATGATGGTATCGGCCGGTTTGATGACGGGTCCGCCATTAGGCGGATTCCTGCTGCAGTTTTTCCCCTGGCAAGCCATATTTGTAATCAACCTCCCGATTGGCCTGGTCGGCCTGGCCCTGACCTTCCGGTACTTCAAGCTACTCCCTGTTCATGTCTTACAACGCAGGGCGCCGCTCGCTTCAGGAGTAGCTGTTTCGGCAGCGTTGCTCTCCGGCGTTCTGGCACTGTCCCTGGTTAGTAGCTACGGGTTGGCTGATATACGTGTTTGGGGCCTGGCACTCGTGTCGCTTATCTCTGTGTACGCTTTTATCAAGCTCGAGACAAAACCAGAGAGGGCCCTGATTGGGCTGGAAATGTTCAGGAACCGTCAGCTTGTGACCTCCCTGATTGCCGCCATCTCGATGTATTCAGCCCTGTCCGGTACGTTGATCCTCATGCCGTTTTACCTTGAAAGAGTCAGACACTGCGAGCCAAAGACGGTTGGGCTTTACCTGATCATATTACCAGTATTGATGTTTCTGCTGGCACCCGTTGCCGGACGATTGTCGGATAAAATCGGTACTCGTATTCTGACAGCCTCTGGACTGACAACGCTGGCCTGCGGCCTGTACCTGCTTTCGCACCTCGGCATCGAGACTATCTCCAGCTATATTATTCTGTCATTGGTTGTCGTAGGGTGTGGAGTGGCGGCCTTCAATGCCCCCAACTCCTCAGCCATAATGGGGGCAGTTACCGAAGCGCAGAGGGCTATAACATCAGGCATTCTGTCGACCACGCGCAACATCGGCATGTCGCTCGGCGTCGCTCTGAGCACAGCCCTTTTTGCTTATTTCCAGACACAATACGCTGATCTAGGAAATGACAGCATGGTTTTCGTCGCCAGCTATCACCAGGTCATATACGTTGTTATGGCGATGGCTATTATTGGGCTTCCGTTTTGCCTACTCCGAAGAAGATAGATGCTCTATATAACCTCAATAATTCGTTGACAGTGTCCGAAAAGGGTACTATACTCTGACCTGTACTATATGGGGCCATAGCTCAGTTGGGAGAGCGCTTGACTGGCAGTCAAGAGGTCAGGGGTTCGACCCCCCTTGGCTCCATAAAGATTATAGCTCCTGCAAAGTTCTTATGATCTTTGTAGGAGCTTTTTTCTGCGATCGCGGGCCGCTTGCCCCCCCTCGAAGGTGATACTCTCGCCGTTTTGTCGGATCCATGGGAATCAGCGAAGATGAACATCGTCCTGCAAGGCGGCCTTTTCTTAATAGCGTTTTTGGCTTCCTTACGCTATACTTGAGATAGAGGTTTTGAGACCCACAATCTAGAGCGAAGCTGCCGGTTTCGCATGGATTGCGAGCTAGGGGAAGCAGGAGATACGAGTTTAGAGAGCTCTCAACTATGATAACTCTTGGAGGATCAACATGCAGACATTTGTTCTGATGACCAAGCTTTCGCCGGAAGTAACATCCCGGATGAAAGACCGAGCTTCAATAGGCCGCGCCTGGTTAGAACAGGTGAAGCAGAAGTGTCCCCAGGTGAAGTTCGTGAATCACTATGCCCTTCTTGGGAAGTATGATTTCATGGATATCTACGAGGCTCCCGACGAAGAGACCGCCGCAAAGGTATCCATGATAAGCCTGGCCAACGGCGCCCTGCAGGCTGAAAGCTGGATAGCCATACCGTACAAGCGGATGGTGGAGCTGGCTCAGGAGATATAGGCTTCCGACAGCTGTCTTTTGTCTTTTGGAGTCCAGTGGTATCGGCACAAGAAGGGGGGAATGCAATAATCACAAGGGGTGAGAATAACTCACATAGGTTGAAGTGTCCTTTTCCCTTGACAATGCTAACTTGGTAGTATATTATTAAATTGAAGGCTTAGAGGTTCACCAATAGCATTAGCTCTATCTTTATTATTCTGACATCAAGTTCGAGCATCCACTTGGGTGAAAAATAAAAGGCATTACGAACGTTGCCATTATTTGCAGGCGAACAGGAGGAAAAAGAGATGAGGAAACTTACATTCGTGCTCACGTGGGCATCTGTTTTAGCCCTCACTGTTGCTCCGTGCTATGGCGCCAGTGAGATCACTCTCGACGAGGTACAACAGGTGGAGGGCGTCTCCACCGGTGGCAGTGTATTGGCCGAGATTCCAGTCAGATTCATCTTCAGGTTGACCAACACCAATGGGCACAATCTTACCTTGATCTATCACGGATTCAGAGTTTGGACGCATCGGAATAGTGTCTATACCGATAATTTCACACCTCTCATCGATGATACCCTACATATACAGCCGAATGGTTGGTTATACGTACCACCTTGGGTTTATGGTTTTTTTGATATGGTAACCTCTGGTAAGTTTAGCGTCGACGGCGTAGGAGAGGATACTGTGCGTTTCGCCGCTTTTCACACGAAGCCTCCGGGGCAGGGTGGCCCTGGCATTCCTGACGGTTTTGACGAGCAAGTCTACTGGATTGAAACTGGTGACCTGGTTGCCGGAGATACCATCTGTATCGACTCCTCGTATTTCCCTCCGCACGGCGAATGGCTGTGGGAATACGACTTTACAACTCAGTTCCCACCAGATTGGTTTGGGCCATACTGCTACGAGGTTACTTCCTGCTGTATCGGCAACCGGGGTAACGTCGATTTGCAGGGAGGAGTCGACGTAGCAGATATTACTGCGCTGGTTAGCTACCTATTCCCCCCGCACGACTCACTGCTGTGTACCGGGGCTGGCAACGTTGATGGTCTTAGCTACGCAGGTGTACCGGTCAACGTGGCCGACATAACGTACTTAGTGGCTTATCTCTTTCAGGAAGGACCGGAACCAGCGCCGTGCCCATAAGAAAAGAGCATGAAAGACGGCGTAGTTGGACCCTTGTGACTCTGAAAAAAAACGACGACTAATAAAACCGGAATTTCTGTCATTGTCGTAAACGTCAAATAATTTGTGGGCGGTTTTCGTTACACATGCCAGCGACGCCGGTAAACCCATCAAATTGACTTAGTGTCCATAGCTGGTGCAGCTTTCGTTACCACGCTGCACCACCGACAGAAAGGGCTGTCTTGTACAATCGCAAGACAGCCCCTCGCAAACAATATCATCGAGCGGGCTTAGAACACCTCATGCTCCTGTAGAGTCTTTTCGATGTTGTTTTGTATCTCAGCGTTTTCCACGAGACTCTCAAACCACCGGCCATAGAGCTCCTGGCGCTTTGAGTTCAATACGAAGGCATAGAGAGAATCCCGGCTGGCATTGTAGTCGGTCAAATCAGGACTCGTCCGCGAGATCAGTTTGAAGACGACTGTTCCCTGTTTGAAATCGATGGGTTTGGATACCTGACCCGGCTCAGTGAGACTGAAAGCAGCTCCAATTGCCGTCGGATCATGTCTGAGCTCCTTGACGTAACCGGTACGTGTAAACTCGTCGGGTGTCTCGTACTCCTCACCAAATATCTTGACTGCTTTTTTGATGTCGGTACCCTTCTGGATCTCATCGTAAATGGCATTAGCCGTATCGCGGCAGAGCTTGGCGACTTTATACGTCAGTATATCCAACTCGACCTTCTGCTTGGCCTCCTCAAAGCTGGCCATCCCAGCCGGCAGCCGGTCGGCTACCTGCACTACGAAAAAGGCAGAGTTATTCTCAAGGATCTCCGAAATGGCATCAACCTCGTTGTCAAAGGCAAACTGCCCCGCGTTCTGGTCATTGCCGATGAACTGGATATTCTTCCCCTGAAAGAACGGAGCGGTTCTCTTCACAGGAATACCCAAATCCTCGGCTGCCTTGAAGAAACCTTTCTTCTTGGCCGCAGCGTGGAACTCCTCCAGCCTCCGGTAAGCTCTGTCAAGCGTTTCCTGCCCGGCCTCCGTCTTTATCAGGATGTGGGATGCGTGAGCCTTCTTTACCGATTCCTTTTCTGTTTTTCCACGCGGTCTTTCCATTTCTTCCTTGAAACCGTGAAGCTTGATAATGTGCCATCCAAACTGAGTTCTGATTGGCTCTGAGATCTGCTCTTCCTTCATAGAGAACACTTTGCGGTCAAACTCTTCGACCATCTGCCCCTGGGGAAACCAGCCCAAGTCGCCTCCATCCTTAGCGGAGGAGGGATCCCCGGAGTGTTGGCTAGCCATCTCCGCAAAGTCTACTCCTGCCTTGATGGAATCATAAATGACCTTGGCCCTATCATAGCTTCGTTCCCAATCCAGCGGCTTCGGCTTTTTATCGATCAGCGCGATGTTCAGAGCCGCTCTGGCGTCGATAGGATAATCGTCTTTGTGCTCATTGAAGTACTTTTCAAGCTCCTCGTCGGTGCTCTTGGGCGGTGGTCGGGAGAATCTGTCATAGCCTACATTTACCATCCCAATCTTGATCTTCTCACGGTCTGCCAAGTAGAACTCCTTGATCTCCGCTTCCGTCACGTGCGCCGTCTGGATAACCATCTCCTGCAGCTTTTGCTTCCGAATACTTTCCCGCGCAAACGGTTCCACCGAAGCCCAGAACGCACTTGCCTGTGGATCGGCCATGGCGTTGAAGTACTTCTGGTAATCAAAACGGCCATCGGTCTGAAAATACGGAAGCTGCTGGAGCTCCGGCGGTGGGTTGTAACGCAGGAAAGCGTATACCTCTTCAGCGCTGGCCACAACGTGGTACTTTACCACTTGCTGCATAAGAAGATAGTCGTGGAGAACCTGGCGCCAAGCTTTCTGCTGAATCTCTCGAATCTTGGATTCGGGAAGTTCCTCATCAATATCGGCGGATTCAGCCTGATACATGGAGTTATAGACGCGGTTGTAAGCCTCCCAAGATATTTGCTCCCCATTTATCACAGCCGCGACATTAGCACTCTCGTAGTCTTGCCGTCTCGACAAGCCCATACCCCATTGAAAAACAATCATAGCAGCGAAAAAAAACAGTACAATAATAATGATAGGAAATATCATCTTGCGAAGTGTTTCAAACATCCAGCTTCTCTCCTTTTATTCTCTTAAGCATCGAACAACGTTTCCACGTCAGTCGCGCCAGGAATAAACGTTGACAGTCAATATATAGGTGAATATGCAAATTTCGCAACACCGCATTTTTTTTTATACGAAAAACATTGTCCTTTGTACCAGAACGACCATAAATTGGCAGTGACCTTAGCGAATTAGGATTGCTGATGATGAAATTATCGACAAAAACCGCCAGCCTGTTAGTGACAATGGCTGTTGTTGCCGCCACTGCTGGCGTGGCAGAAACAAACTGGCCCCTGAAGGAGCAGATTAATCTTTCCTCAGGTTTTGGGGATTACCGCCCCGACCATTTCCACTTCGGCGTCGACCTTCGAACCGGCAGCAAGATAGGGAAAAGCATCTTTTCGCCTGTTGATGGCTACGTCTGGAGAGTCCGCACGTCATATTTCGGCTACGGGAAAGCGTTGTATATCAAGGGAGATGATAGCTACATCTATGTTTATGGTCATCTGTCCAATTTTTCCGGCAGTGCAGATCAACCTCTGAAAGCGGCCCAAGTAGTTGCCAGGAGATACTATCAGGACATTGAGTTTCCTCAGGACTCCATTCGCGTGAAGGAAGGTGAGCTCATCGCCTACTCCGGCCAGACGGGAGCCGGTGCTCCTCACCTCCAGTTTGAGATACGTAGCTCCGACAATGCCCCCCTCAACCCATTATTACTCGGCTTTGACCTGGATGACAAAACGCGACCGGTCTTCTCCCGTATCGGTTTTCAGATGACGGACGACAGTTCTCTTTTTGATGACGGCACAAGGAAGATGTTCTTTGAGGTCTCACCAGAGAGAAAGGCTGGCCGCTACACTCTTGACACTGTGCTGTATTTTCATCGACCGTTTGGGGTTCTGGTAGATTGTTTTGACCGGATGCGGTCCAATGGCATGAAACAGGCAGTATACAAACTGTCTATGTACATTGATAGCAAGCTGTTCTATAAGGTTGTCTTTGATTCGCTCGACTTCGGTACCATAAAGGTGGTCAACCTGGAGTACGATTATCTCGAAGCGGTTGCCGAAATGAAAAGAGTGAGAACATTATTCAAGAAAATCGGCAATGACTATCGCGGCAGCCAGGCGATCAATAGCAATAGAGGAATTTTCGGGCTTGCGGGCTCCGAACTCATCGGGCTACACCGGGCAGAAATTGTCGCGGAAGATTGCTTCGGCAACAGCTCCGAATTAAGCTTCAAGTTTCTATGGGGGCCACCTGGGAACATATTTCATCTCGACTCAACGGTAACCAGTCCACCGGATACCACCCAATTCTACTTCTCCCCTGTGGTCAACCCCAAAGACCTGAAAATCGATTCAGTGAGAGCCTTCCTTAACCGGGGGGAACATTGGGGCACTCCCACCACTGCAAAGATTCTACCGCTTGAGAACGGGAAAGTGCAATGCCAGGTAATCGGCTACACGGTCCCCAGGGCCGTGCTGCGGCTGTTTCTCTTTGCTCACAAAGGCTGCTTGATCCGCGACAATTTGTTCAACGGCCTTCAGGAAAGAGGCGCTGCCAAAATCGACATCGAGCGCACTGTCCTCGAAGATGGTCTACTGGTATCGATAAGAACCAGAAACAAAACAGGCTCCAGGGCTCGGATCGAGCTCTATTACGGCGACAGCCTCCTGGGGATCGAGTACCCACACTACTTCAATATGTACAGGTACATCTGCTTTATCCCACCCGGGGAGAAATATGCTCGAATAGACCGGCTGGCGGCATCTATGTCGGAAGACACCACCGTTACACCGGCGCTGTCCGATTCCGTCGACATCGTCGCAGTGGGGTTTAAAGAGACTGAGGACATAGCCGTCGGCAAGTTCCTGACCTTGCATTTGGGAAAGGATAACTTCTATCAACCGCGGTATCTGGAGTTCAAGAAAACCTCCCTTTTCAATCGGTCTCGACTGGGATTGAATTCAGCCTACTATCAGATTTTGCCTGAAGCCTTTGTCTGCCGTGAGGATTTTGAGATGACACTCAGGATTCCCGCCCCCAATCAACTCAATAATCTCTGTGGTCTGTGCTGGCTCGATAAAAAAGAAGACCGCTGGGTCTGGCTTAAGGACAACAAATTCGAGGACAATGTGCTGACAGCCACGTCAACCGGCGGGGGGATATTTGCGGCCGTGTTCGACTATGAACCACCCCTTATCAAGTATCTTAGCATAGCGGATCGACGCACTTACCGAAGCCTCAGGCCGGCAATAAACTTCGTGATAGAGGATACCCTTTCGGGCATTGGTGACGACCAGGACATTGTCATTAAGCTTGACGGCAAGTGGCAGATACCCGAATACGACCCGGAAACAGGCCAGTGCTCGTCGAAGCCGCTGGAACCGCTGGAGCCTGGAAAACATCACCTGGGTATCCGCGTCACCGATCGAGCTGGCAACCTTACTGAACAATATCTGAACTTCTTCGTCAAGAAAGCACAGAAGGGACCCCGCCACTGACGCCATTTACGAGGTGAGATTTGTTTATTCCCATAAGAGACGATGCTCCCACTGTCCGCAAGCCATACCTCACAGTAACACTGATCGTACTCAACAGTCTGGTTTTTCTATATTCGATTTTCCTGGGGTCACGCGGGTTCCGTCTGTTTACGATCCAGTTCGGCTACATTCCATTCGAATTCATCACCGGCATTGAGCTGACTCCGGAACTGGCCGCCTCAGCGTACCTGACCCCGTTCACCTCCATGTTCATGCACGGCGGCTGGCTTCACCTGATCGGCAATATGCTCTTCCTGTGGATCTATGGCAACAACATCGAAGATTATCTCGGGCCGGTGAAGTTCCTGCTCTTCTACATAGCCTCGGGGCTGGCGGCAATCGGGCTGTACACGCTGTTCGGCCCGCACTCACAGGTGCCGCTGGTGGGAGCGTCGGGGGCGATCGCGGGAGTTATGGGCGGGTACATGGTGATTCATCCGAGAGCACGTATCACAATGCTGGTCGTTTTCATTTTCATCCAGTTCGTAGTACTTCCGGCCAAGGTCGTTCTGGGAATTTGGTTTATCTACCAATTGTTGATGTCAATGATAGGCAGCGCCACCGGCGGAGGTGTTGCCTGGATGGCGCATGTGGGAGGTTTTGTTTTCGGCTGGGCTGTCTTGAAGCTGCTTACTAAGAGACGCAGACCCCGCGCCTCTTCGTCCGGGGACCAACGCAGCTACCGGGTGAAATGGGATTGAGGGCATGGAGGAAACCTACCGCTTTGCTGAGAAACACGAAAATGACGAGCATTTATTACTTGCTATAATGTTAAACATCTCCTGAAAACGACTTCTCCAATAGTGATTAAAAAGAGATTGTTATAAATCATCTTGAGAACTTGAAAAAGCGGAAAGTTTTTCTTAACTTGTCGTTTAAATGTCCAAGATGCTTTGAGGACGTATCGTTAGTAATGTTTTGTTTGGTGAAATAAAGAAACGGAGGAAGATGTTATGAAAGCTTTGGTTTTCGGTGGTTCGGGCAAGATCGGTTCCGCAGTTGCGTGGGATTTAGCCAAAGACAAACAGGTTGAAGCTATAGGTATCACTGGTAGGCGGAGAGACGCCCTGGAGAAAACAAAAAAATGGATAGGTAGTGACAAAGTGATCCCGCACGTTTTGGATATAAACGATAGGGAGAGCACGATAAAGCTGATGAAGCAATACGATGTGGGCGCTATTGCCATGCCTGACAGGAAGACAAGCTATAAAGTGGCTCATTTTGCAATTGAGGCTGGGTTGAACATCGTCGACATGCTTGAAGAGTATCATAGGCGACCGGATGCTTATGAAATAGAGGGATTGGAGGTCCCTAACGGGATGACACTTGATGAATACGGGGACTGGCTCCATAATACCGCTATCGCGAACGGGGTAACATTCGTCGACGGCATGGGCTTCGCACCGGGGCTGAGCAATGTTACCGTGGGCGAGGCAATCAGGAAGGTAGACTCAGCGGAATCTGCAATCGCAAGAGTCGGCGGTATCCCGGCGAAAGAATTCGCTCAAAAGCACCCGCTGAGATATATGATCACCTGGGCGTTTGAGCATGTATTGAGGGAGTATATGATCAAGTTGAAGGTGGTCAAGGACGGCAAAGTTGTGGAAGTTCCGGCGATCGGTGATCGGGAGACATTCCAATTCTCAAAGTTCGGCAAGAATGAGGAGTTACAGTGTGCCGTCACGCCTGGTATGCCCAGTTTTATCTTTTCAAGGCCTGAGCTTAAGGAATTCGCCGAAAAAACAGTTCGCTGGCCCGGTCACTGGCCGGGAGTGGACACCTTAAAGGAATGTGGATTGCTGGATATTGAGCCGCAGGAATTCAACGGTATGAAAATTGTACCCCGGGAGTTCCTTCTATCCTTAATAACACCCAGACTTCAGGCCAAAGATGGTGAAACCGACGTGTGTGTTATGTATAACACCACAACAGGGGTAAAAGACGGCAAAAAGGTCAAGATTGAGCACTTCATGTGGGATGAGGCGGACAAAGACAACGGAATCTCTTCAATGATGAGAGTTACCGGTTTCCCTGTGGCCATCACGGCCAAGCTTATTATGGAGGGATTGATTCAAGAAAAAGGAATCGTTCCCCCCGAAGACTGCATGAAGGGTAAAGTCTACGACAGGTTCATAGAAGAGTTAAAAAACAGGAGTATAAATATACTCGAGGTCTCGGAAATAGTAGAGTAAGAGAAAAGGAAATAGCTCATATTCAGGGATTTCTGTTCGTGGCGGATGTCCCAGAACTGCTCCAAAGTTCGCTATTATAGCGAGCCCCCTCCTGAGGTGGGTGGATGTAGCGTTACAAGGGTTGTGTTTCGAGGCCCCACCACCACGCCTTCCATGGCAGCCAACGCATCTACTGCTATGCTGGGCGACGGGATTGCGTGGATTGCCGCTTTGCCATACTCGGCTACGCCCCCCGATTATCGTTGCTTTTCATCCACCTGTTAATATAATGAGTTGTAATGGCCAGATCGGTCGTAGCAATTCGGCTAACGGCGTAAAAATCTGGTCTTGCTGGTGATGCATTTTGAAACTTTCATAGCCAGGCGTTATTTGCGTTCCGGGCGGTTTTTTACCTCGGTCTCGAGCTGGATCACGATCCTCGGGGTTACATTGGGAGTGGCGGTCGTCTGCTTCGTTATGTCGATGCACAATGGCTTCGAATCGGAGATACGATCTCGTCTGCTGGGTACAACCTCGCACATCTCCATTTTCCCCCACAATGGCACTTTCATTGAGGACTACGCCAAACTGGTAAAGAAATTGGAAGCGATCGACGGTGTGGTTGCCGCCTCTCCCTTCATTTACTACAAAGCGGCTATCTCGTCGGCTTCGGCGGGAGACGGAATTATCGTGCGAGGGATCGATCTTGAGAAGGAGAAACGGACCTCCAATATCGCCCAAGATATGAAGGTCGGTGATTATTCCTTTGAGCCAATTGTAGACAATAATGACACCATCCCAGGTATGTTGATGGGCACTACTCTCGCCGAACGGCTGGGAGTTTTTCTGGGTCAATCTGTTGTGCTCTATTCGCTGCGGGGAGAAGACCTACACAAGAGGAGCCAACCCCGGGTGGCGAAGTTCTACGTTTCGGGTCTGTTTGAGACCGGCATGTATGAGTTCGATGCGGAGCTTGCCTATATCTCGCTTCCCTCAGCCCAAAAGCTGTTCAAAACAGGCGACGCAGTCACGACCGTACATCTCAAGCTGGATGATATCTACAAGGCAAGCGAAATGACGCCGGTGATCGATTCCGTTTTAGGTTATAAATATGACGTTGTCCCCTGGAACATTCTTCACAAAAACCTGTTTTCGTGGATCGCAATTGAGAAAAAAATCCTCTTTCTGGGCTTCATCCTTATAGTAATTGTGGCAGCATTCTCGATAATTTCTGCCCTGGTCATGCTAACCATGGAGAAGCGTTCCGAGATCGGGATTCTCAAGACCATCGGGTCGACGCCCGCTTCGATCCGTAAGATATTTGTCTACAAGGGCTTAGTTGTCGCGGGGTTAGGGGCGCTGTTTGGATGGGCCATTGCCCTGGCTTTTGCCTATCTTCAGAACAGATACCAAATCGTATCGCTTCCGGCAGACATATACTTCATCAGCTATTTACCAATTGAAACTCATCTAGTAGATTTCCTTTTAGCCGGATTTGTGACATTCGTGGTTTGTTTCCTGGCGGCTTTGTACCCAGCCCATCAGGCGGCCCGTTTGTCGGTTATTGACGTGCTAAGGGAGTAAGTACATGAAATTACTCAGCTTACCTAAAACTTTGCCAAAAACTGGCGAAAACAGTAGTATAGCCTCAAACGGGCCGGTGTCAGAACCTGCATCTATGAATGAGTAGTGAAGAAAACATTTTGTCGGCTGTTGATGTTCACCGTGAGTTCAAGACGGTAGAAACCAGGGTTCACGTCCTGAGAGGCATAACGTTTGACATTCAGAGGAACGAAGTCGTAGCTGTTACCGGCGCTTCCGGTGTGGGCAAATCCACACTATTACATATAATCGGTGGTCTGGATCGGCCAACCCGGGGGGATGTTTGGATCGACAGTCAGCCTCTGAAAGGGAAGTCAGAGCAATGGCTGGCACACTTCAGAAACGAGAGAATCGGTTTTGTCTTTCAGCACCACTATCTGCTGGATGATTTTACGGCTCTTGAGAACGTAATGATCCCCATGTTCGTTACCGGCGCCACGCGTAGCGAGGCGGAGCGAAAAGGGGAACTCTTATTGGAACAAGTGGGTTTAAGAGATAGAAAGAGTCATCGTCCGAGGCAGTTGTCGGGCGGCGAACAACAGCGGGTGGCTGTGGCTCGAGCATTGGCCAACGACCCGGAGATTGTCCTGGCTGATGAGCCATCGGGTAACCTCGATACAGATACGGGCCGAATGCTTCATGGACTCCTTTTCCGCCTCAACGCTGATAATCATGTGACCTTCTTGATAGCCACTCACAACCGGACGCTGGCTGATAGATGTGATCGGCGGTTGGAGATAGTTGACGGCAAAATACATGAACAAGTTCAAAAGGCAGGTGGTTAACACATGCTGTGCCAGGATTGCAAAAAGCGGGAAGCGCAGGTTCACCTTACTCAGATAGTAAACAACGAGAAAACGACGCTGCATCTGTGCAAGCAATGTGCAGCCGCGCGGGGTTTTCACTCGCCACTGGACAATATCCCCTTTCCGCTGGCGGAGATTCTGTCCAATCTAGCAGCTACTATGCCGGATTCTGAAAAGACGGAGGAGCAGGATAAGATTACCTGCCCAACTTGCGGCCTCTCCTTCGAGGCCTTTACCCACCAGGGGCGGTTTGGCTGCGGGGACTGCTACAGGACTTTCCGCCATCGCCTCGAGCCAATTATGAGAAAGATCCACGGCGCCTCCCTACACCGTGGACGGAGCCCGGAATTCAGCAGCTCAGAGGATGACAGCAATCTGCCGATTCCAGTGAAGGAAGAAGAGCGGCTTGAAGAAGAGATGAAAAAGGCTATCGAATCTGAGGATTTCGAACGAGCCGCCGAGCTCCGGGACAAGCTGAAGACAATCAGGGAATCGTTATCGGCCGACAAGTAAACGTGAGGATGGGAAGTTGGGAATAATGTTTGAAGATATGGCCAAATCGCCTGCGGTATGGCTTTCGGGGAAGGGCGAAGAAGCGACGGTTGTTCTGTCAAGCCGCGTGCGACTGGCGCGAAACGTTGCCGGGTGCAAGTTCCCGACCTCGGCTGACAGCGAGACGAAGAAGCGGATTGTAAACTATTTCGATTCTACGCTCACACGCTCCAAACTGCTGGCCGAAGGTCTCTACTACAAAGCCTCTGACATTTCAGAACTGGACAAGGATTTCCTGATCGAGCGACATCTGATCTCACCGGCTTTCCTCGATGGCGATCTTTCCAAGGCTCTTTTCATGGATGCCGACGGGCGGGTGTCGATTATGATCAACGAGGAAGATCATTTGCGGGTCCAGGCGCTGTCGCCAGGTCTCGACCCCAAAGGAGCCTACGAGCTGGCCACGAAGTATGACTCTGAGACCGGTCATTACCTCGAGTACGACTATGACGCCGATTTCGGATACCTGACGGCCTGTCCTACCAATGCGGGTACCGGTATGCGTGCATCAGTGCTGATTCATTTGCCCGGACTGGTGCTGACGCGTGATATCGAGAAGACAATTTCCTACATCACTCACAGCGGGCTGGTAGTAAGAGGCTTCTATGGTGAAGGTTCTGACGTATTGGGTAACCTCTTCCAGCTTTCAAACCAGAACACTCTTGGTATTACTGAGGACAAAATCCTAAACCAGATCAGCCGTGTGACACGGGAAGTCATCGAAAAGGAAGCGACCGCACGTCAGCGCCTGATGGACGAGGCGTCCGACATGATCGAGGACAAGATATGGCGCGCCTACGGCATACTGAAAAACGCTCGCGTCCTGACCTCCGACGAGGTTATGAACCTTTTGTCTGCCATTCGGTTGGGACACGCTATGGAAATAATCAACTTTCTCGACTTGGCGCTGGTTAACGAAATCCTGTTGCTTTCTCAGCCAGCTCATCTGCAGAAGTACTACGGACACGAAATGGACAATAATCGCCGTGATCTCGTCCGCGCTCAGATGGTCCACGAAAAGCTGCGGAATATCGAAAGCTCAAATACAGTGTGACAAGCATCACACCAATTGGCTGGAATAAAATGTGTATATTGACATAAAGAAGGATGATTCGCAATGAACGAGATGTTTACAGAGAGTGCCCGCAAGGCGATTGAGTATGCCCGCGATGAAGCGGCTCGCCTGAGACATGACTACATCGGAACTGAGCATCTCCTGCTGGGTCTTATCCGCCTCGGCGAAGGACGCGCCGTTGAAGTCATCATAAATATGGGGCTGGAACTGATCGACCTGAAGACATCCGTTGAGGAAGTAGTACAGCCTTCCGGTGGAACCATGACAATGGGACAGTTGCCCCTGACCGCGCGCGCCAAGAAAACACTTGAAGTCTCAGGCCAGGAAGCGCGGGCACTGAGATCGAAGGACATTGACACCGAGCATATACTGCTGGCTTTGTTAAAAGATGAGGAGGGAGTGGCGGCTCAGGTGCTCTCAACGTACGAGATTGACTATAAGGAGGCATACGAAGAGCTAAAGAACATCCAGAATGGTAAGCCGTCCTCATTTAAGAAGAAACGCAAGAAATCCAAGACGCCTGCGTTGGACCATTTCGGTCGGGACCTGACCGAACTGGCTCGCCGTGGCAAGCTCGACCCCATTATCGGCCGGGAAAATGAAATTGAACGGGTCGCTCAGGTGCTTTCCCGACGCAAGAAGAATAATCCTGTCCTCATCGGCGAGCCGGGAGTTGGAAAGACAGCCATTGCCGAAGGCTTAGCGCAGCGAATTGTCGAAAATCGGGTCCCTCAAACCCTAGAGAACAAACGTGTGGTAACGCTTGACATGGCTTCGCTGGTAGCGGGGACCAAATACCGGGGTCAATTCGAAGAGCGGCTTAAGGCTGTCCTGAATGAGATCATAAACTCGGCGGACATTATCATCTTCATCGACGAGATTCACACCATTGTTGGGGCCGGAGGTGCGGAAGGTTCCCTCGACGCATCAAACATCTTCAAGCCATCGCTCGCACGCGGTGAGTTGCGCTGTATCGGCGCCACTACGATGAATGAATATCGCAAATACATTGAAAAAGACGGGGCGCTGGATCGGCGCTTCCAGACCGTGATGGTTGACCCACCGTCGGAACAGGATACGATCAACATCCTCAAGGGCCTGGGACCCAAGTATGAAGAGCACCACAAGCTGTCGATATCAGATGAAGCCATCGAGGCGGCAGTCAAGCTCTCTAATCGCTATGTTTCCGGTAAATTCCAACCCGACAAAGCCATTGATCTGATTGACGAGGCTGGTTCCCGGGCGCATCTATCAACCTATACCCGACCTAAGGAATTCAGCACAATAGAAAATGAGCTGACTGAGCTTCAGACTAAGAAAGAGGAAGCAGTGAAGAACCAGGCCTTTGAGACAGCAGCTCAATTGCGCGACGAGATAAAGGCTAAAAAGGATGAACTTGCCGAGTTGCAGAAAAACTGGGAGGAATCACGAGAAAAGGAGAAGGTTGTCCTTTCTGCGGAGGACGTTGCCACGGTGCTGGCCAAAATGACCGGCATTCCCTTGTTCCGTCTCGAGGAGAACGAGTCCAAGCGGCTTCTCAGAATGGAAGATGAAGTCAGAAGGACCATTGTTGGACAAGAGGAAGCCATCTCGAGCATTGCCAGAGCAATTCGCCGGGCGCGCGCAGGTCTGAATGATCCACGTCGGCCCATTGGTGTCTTCATGTTCCTCGGTCCAACCGGCGTAGGCAAAACAGAACTAGCGCGCTCGCTGGCCACTTTTTTGTTCGAAGACCAAGAGTCTCTGGTCAGGATTGATATGTCCGAGTACATGGAGAAGTTTGCCGTCTCCCGCCTGATAGGCGCGCCTCCGGGCTATGTCGGCTACGAAGAAGGAGGCCAGCTTACAGAAAAAGTCCGCCGCAAGCCCTACTCAGTAGTTCTCTTGGATGAAATCGAAAAAGCCCACCCTGATGTCTTCAATATCCTGTTGCAACTGATGGACGACGGCCAGTTGACCGATTCCTTTGGCCGCAAAGTCGACTTCAAGAATACAGTTGTCATCATGACTTCCAACCTCGGTACCCGCCAGCTTCGCGACGGGAAGACAGTTGGATTCGACGCCGAGCGCCTTGATACGTCATATGATGGCATTAAGAAGAAGATTCTTGACGAATTGAAGAAGACTTTCAATCCAGAGTTGCTTAATCGTATCGACGAGACGATAATCTTCCATCCGCTGGACAAGAACCACATCAAGCAGATTATTGAGATTCTTATTACCGATACTGCTAAGCAGTTAGCCGAGAAGGGAATCAGCTTCAACCTGACCGAGGAAGCTAAAGACTTCCTTGCCGACAAAGGATTTCAACCGGAGTACGGCGCTCGTCAGCTCAAGAGAGCCTTGCGCAAGTATCTTGAGGATCCTCTGGCCGAGGAAATCCTTCGCGGCCAGTACGCCGGCGACTGCGACCTGGTAATTGGCGTCGCCGACGACAAACTGACCTTCACCTTCAACGGCAAACAGACGGACAAGAAAGAGGTAGTTAACCAGTAACAGTGAGCTTGCTCCCGTTCTCTTCTGCAGCCACGCACGTCAGGGATCCTGTAGATTTCTTGGTAGTGACAGGAACGACGAGCGGACAGGTAATACGCGGCTGAAAGAAAACAAGGTGGATATTTGTCTTGCTTATCGGATATAGATGTATTATACATAAGTTTGTGCTGGTAATGGCCCTGGGACAATAGTTCACAGGAAGGTCGGTCACAATAACGTAAGCGCAAGAAATAGAGGCTCTCAGGAGTATAGAATGGCTCATAAAAAAGGTGTCGGTTCTTCCAAGAATGGCCGCGACTCCAATGGCCAAAGGCGAGGCACCAAGGTCTACGGCGGGCAAGCCGTCCCAGCAGGTTCAATTATCGTTCGGCAGTGTGGGACTCCTATCAAACCCGGCTACAATGTCGGAATCGGTAAAGACAACACTCTGTTTGCAAAAGTTACCGGTGTCGTCAAGTTTGAACGAGTGGGCCGTGCCGGTAAACGAGTGTCCGTCTACGAATAGCTTTCATTATTCATTCTTTCACAACGTCCATTTCGTTATTATTCCCTTCAGGGTAAGGTATATCCCCATACCCTCATAGACGAAGAATACCATGAGACTGAGTGCCCCCTGCCCTGAATATAGCAAGCCGTTGTTATGGTGGCAGCTATTGGCTATTATTCTCAAGACACACTTGTGGAATAAATCACGGGAAAAATGATGTTGACATTGCTATACTTGACAATATATTTCTCCCTCAAAAATCTAACGGCAGGCAAATATGACCTTCTTTGATCCCCGGCACAACAAGAAGCCGTCCAGGGACATAAGGCAATTGAGCCTGCTCACAACGGTTCCCGCCATCATGCTGGCGGCCCCATTGATAGGTTATTTCATCGGTGATTGGGTCGACGGCAAATTGGGAACCGAGCCGTATTTGGCGGCAGCGGGAGCACTTTTGGGCATAGCCGCGGCCGGGATAGAGACCTACCGGATAATAAAGAAAGCCTCGGCTATGAACAAAGACAGGGACAATGAAAGAAAGCCTGAGACTTGATTTCATAGATCGCACTCTGAGAACCACTGGCATTGTTCTATTAATTATCCTCCTTCCGGGAATATATTATTTCGGAATTTTCCCTACGTTAGCTGTCTTTTTCGGTGGGGTTTGGGGGATGGTCAATCTCATATTTCTTTCCGCCTTGGTGCGGGCCGCACTTCGTCCTGGCCATGTTGATAGAGTTAAGGTCGCCGGGCTGGCATTGGTCAAGTTCCCTTTATTGTATCTCTCCGGTTATTTTCTGCTCAGGGCGGGGTATTTTGAACCTCTCCATCTATTGGCTGGTTTCTCCATGATTCTGGCTGTCATGGTGCTGAAGGTTGTTGCGCACGCCCTGTTCGGACTCGACAAAGAACACCGTAAGAACAAAAGATTGTCGGGAGCTATCTGATGTTTGTGTACTGCGCCCACCTCATCGGTCTGGCGCTTGTCAGGTTCGGCCCCTTTCTGCTGACGGTTGTCAACGGCGAGCACGGTGAAAATCATGAGGGTGGGGAGCATGCTGCCGGTACACACCTTCCGAATGCCATAGGCCTTATCTTCGGCCACGACAGTGCCTGGAATGACTGGGTAAACGTCATTTTCGCATTCCTGGTGGCTATCATTTTCATGATCTGCTCCTTAATAGTATACCGTCGTCGACAGATGATTCCGGGGCCGTTCCAGAACTTCATGGAGATGCTTGTCGAGGGGATGTACAACTTCATCTACACCATTCTGGGCGAGGATACTAAGAAGTACATTCCGTTCCTCGGCACGCTGTTTTTCTACATCCTGGCCATGAACTGGCTGGGGATGGTACCCCTGGGACACTCGCCGTCGACGAGCCTTACAATCACCGCCTCCCTGTCGATTCTGGTCTTCTTTTATGCCCAGTACACCGGCATCAGGCAACTGGGGTTGTTCAAGTATTTGCACCACTTTGCCGGTAGCCCGCGTGAGGTTATCAGTTGGTGCATGGCGCCCCTTATCTTCCCGATACACGTGATCGGCGAGCTGGCCAAGCCATTCAGCCTGGCCTTGCGTTTGTTTGGTAACATCACGGGTGAAGACACGCTCATAGCTGTATTTGTAATGCTCGGCATTGCGGTTGTTTCATTCTTGCCCCACTGGGCGCCCGGAGTTCCTCTGCAGATCCCATTCTACTTTCTCGGTTTGCTGCTATCGACCATCCAGGCCCTGGTATTCACATTGCTATCAACGATATACATTCTGCTGATGTTGCCGCACGAGGAGGAAGAACACTAAGACAATGAATATTAAAGAGATATAAATCAAGGTGAAATCCTAAAGGAGGATATAATGGATTATCAGGCGACGTTAGCTCTGGCTGCTCCAATTGCTGTGGGGCTGGCTGCCATAGGTTCCGGGCTCGGTATCGGCCGTGCCGTGGGATCGGCTATGGAAGCCATAGGCCGCCAACCGGAAGCGGCCGGTAAGATTCAGACGGCGATGATCATCGGCGCTGCCTTCATTGAGGCGCTTACAATTTACGTGTTTATCGTCTACATCCTAGCCAGCGGTAAGATTGGCTAAAGCTGGCTGTTGACGTCTCACATAGGGCCTTTAGCGAACAATGTGAGACGCACGCCAGTGGAAGCAAGGTAGCGTAATGGAATTTGTATGGCAACAGGCTCTGACGCACGCGATTGGTTTCCTCATTACCGTTTGGATCCTCAAACGGTTTGCATGGGGTCCGCTTCTCTCCCTCCTGGAGGAACGACGCAATAGAATTGCCGACGAGTTCAAGGGGATTGAGGAGGAAAAGGCCAAAGTCGATCAGTTAACTGCCCAGTATGAGGCCAAGCTCAAGGATATCGATGTTGAACGTCGGGCCAAGCTGATTGAGGCCGTGGCAGAAGGCAAGAAGATCGCCGAGGAAATAAAATCGGCCGCCCGGGACGAAGCCAAGGAGATCGCCGTCAAAGCTAAGGCAGATTTGGTGCGCGAGGTCGCCAAGGCCAAGGTACAGTTGAAGGATGACATGGTTACCATGACTGTGGTGGCAGCCGAGAGAATCATCAACGAGAAGCTGGACGACCGCAAACATCGCGAGCTGATCGGTAGCTTTATCGACAACGTGGAGAAGGCATAGGGCACAGATGTTAGCTCAGGAAATTGCTACAAAGTACTCACACGCCCTTTTCCTGTCAGCCAAAGAGAAAGGGCTGATCGATAAAGCCTATGATCAGTTCAAGGACCTGAAGGCATTTATTGTGTCTGATTCGACTCTGCTGAATTTCCTCAAGGCCCCGCAGGTCCTTGACGAACACAAGCTGACCGTGGTACGGGATGTTTTCAGCAATCGGATTGAGCGGCTTTTCGTCGAGTTTCTTGTTGTGCTGATCACGAAACACCGCATCGCTTTTCTGCCGGAGATCATCGAGGAGTTCACCAACCTGGTTGAAGCAGAGAAGGGAATCGGTCGAGTGACGGTGACTGCGGCCGTACCTCTCAGCGATGCTGAGAAAAACGACCTCGTCACCAATCTGGCGGCGAAGACCGGTTTGAAAATCAAGCTGGAAGAAAAAGTGGATCCGAACATTCTGGCTGGGTTGATTGTGACCATGCGTGATGAGATAATTGACGGTTCCGTCCGTCGGGGTCTCAACCTGCTTGAACAACAGCTTGCTAAAGTAAGGGTGGTTTAATTCAGACAGGGCAGAATCCCTTGTGGTTCTGCCAACGGCGATTTTTAAAAAGGAACCGGCAGGGGCACCAGCCACAGCGGGCTCCTGCCCTACAAGGCTGGAAAAAAGTAATGTATATAAATTCAGGAGTTCGGTAATGGGTCTCAACCCCGAGGAAGTTTCATCAGTAATCAAGCAAGAGCTGGAGAAGTACGAAACCAAGCTCGAGATGGAGTCGGTTGGAACGGTACTCCAGGTCGGTGACGGTATCGCTCGCATCTGGGGTCTGGAAGATGTTCAGATGTCTGAACTCATCCAATTCCCCGGTGACATCATCGGTATTGTTTTGAACCTTGAAGAAGACAATGTCGGCGCTGCAATTTTTGGACCGGATACTACAATCAAGGAAGGTGACACGGTCCGCCGAACCGGCAAAGTCGCCCAGGTACCTGTCGGTGACGCCCTCCTGGGACGGGTGGTGAATCCACTCGGCCAGCCACTGGACGGAAAAGGCCCGATTGTAACCGACAAGTTTCACGTCATCGAAGGACAAGCCCCGGGCGTTGTGGAGCGGCAGCCGGTGAAGGAACCGTTGCAGACCGGCCTGAAGGCCATCGATTCCATGATCCCCATTGGTAGAGGGCAACGTGAGCTTATAATCGGTGACCGGCAAACCGGCAAAACAGCCCTAGTGATCGACACTATTATCAATCAGAAGGACACCGACGTCTACTGCATCTATGTCGCAATTGGGCAGAAGACCTCTACGGTGGCCCAGGTAGTGGAAACTCTGCGCAAGTATGACGCTATGGATTACACGACAGTTGTTTCGGCATGCGCTAACGACCCGGCCCCGATGCAATACATCGCACCATACGCGGGCTGCGCCCTGGGCGAATATTACCGCGACAACGGCAAGCACACACTGTGCATTTACGACGACCTGTCCAAGCAGGCACAGGCATACCGCCAGCTCTCTCTGCTCTTGCGGCGTCCGCCGGGGCGTGAAGCATACCCGGGGGATATCTTTTACTGCCACTCCCGCTTGCTGGAACGTGCCGCCAAGCTGTCCGAGGAGAAGGGCGGGGGTTCTTTGACAGCGCTACCGATAATTGAGACGCAAGCTGGCGACATTGCCGCTTATATCCCTACTAATGTCATCTCGATCACTGATGGTCAGATATTCCTTGAGTCAGATCTGTTTTTCGCAGGCGTGCAACCCGCCATCAATGTCGGTATCTCTGTCTCCCGTGTAGGAGGCAAGGCGCAAACGAGGATGATGAGACAGGTGGCCGGCTCGCTCAAGCTTGACCTGGCCCAGTATCGGGAGCTGGAAGCGTTTACACAGTTTGGTTCCGATCTTGATGAGGCTACGCTCAAGCAACTCAATCGAGGACAGAAGATGGTGGAGTTGCTTAAGCAAGGACAGTATGTTCCGATTCCGATTGCACAGCAGGTGATGATAATCTGGGTCGGCACGAACGGGCTTCTCGATGACATTCCAACCGATGCCGTTGCCAAGTTCGAGCAGGAGTTTTTTGCTTTCTGCGAACAGAAGTTTCCCGACATCGAGTATACACTGGCTCAGGAGTTGAAAATATCAGACGAGATAGACGCCAAGTTGAAGGCCGCAACAGAGGAGTTCAAGGCTGAGTTTAAGGCGAAATGACGTCGGCTATGAGTATGGTGAAAATCGTAGGTCGGGTTCCGAGTGGAGCGAAGCGAAATGAGAAACCCGACAATTATCGTGGGCGGCTCGCCAAAGGCGAGTCCACATCTGCCCCGTACTCGATTGAGTCGGTGCCCGAGGACGTACGACAACCACGAACTTGCAAAGAGCTCTATCATTCTCGCGCAAGCGGGAATCCAGAAAGTAGAGCAGGATCCCTGCGATCCTGCCGTAGGTACAATCTTGAAGTAACCCGTCATTGCCAGAGGCGAAGCGACATGGCAGCCCCTGGCGGACAATATGTTCTTGACATGAGGTCGATGTGAGTGTGAAAGGTTGTATAATTCCGACGGGGGTAGTAATCGTATTGACTTGTATGATGTCAGTTTCGACGGCAGCTCAAACAAAGGCTGAGACAGGTTTTAAAGGAGGCGCGAGCTTTGCCCGTTTCCAGGGGGAAGATATTTCGTACGATGTCGACACAAAAAACGGATTTACTTTTGGTGGCTTTCTCATTGTAAATGTGAATGACTATTTTGCTATTCAGCCTGAAATTCTTTTCATTCAAAAAGGGACGAATGGAAGCGTGAGTGCTTTCGAGTTTAGCTACCACGGAGTTAGTTATCATGAGGGTTATTGGGAGGATAAGCTGAGTTACCTCGAGGCACCAGTACTGTTCAAACTCAAGATACCAACGAACGCAAGGGTTGAACCCAGTCTTTATGCCGGTCCTTCTTTTGCAATCAAGTTGGAGGCTAAGGAGAAGTGGGAATCTACTTTCTCGGATTCCAATGGTGTTTTACTCTATCATGGCTCAGGAACAGAGGATATCAGCGAAAGAATCAACAACGTCGACCTTGGGGTTGTATTTGGCGGAGATCTGAAAATCAATGTCAAAATTGCAGAGGTTGTTATCGACGCCCGTTACTCCTTGAGTTTGACCCATATCGATGCGGGAGTGATCGTCTTTCATTCGAAGGTCGGGACGCACGGATTCAGAGATATGAAAAACAGGATTATCGCTATCACAGCGGGACTTGCATTCCCATTAGACCTATGAAATTAGTTAAAAGAAGTGTCAGAACAAAATAGAAAGTCCTTATGGCGACGCTTCGAGAAGTAAGAAAAAAAATTCGGTCTGTCGTTTCCACAAGGCGCATTACCAGCGCCATGGAGATGGTGGCGGCGGCCAAATTGCGGCGAGCGCAGCAGCGCGTTGAGCAAACCCGCCCCTATGCCAAAAAGATGGACGAGATGCTCGGCCAATTAGCCGCCGGCACCTCCGAGGAAATCCTCCACCCTTACTTCGAGGAACGACCGATCAAGAAAAAGACGTTGGTTATCTTCACCTCCGACCGCGGACTGTGCGGCTCTTACAACTCTCACATCATCCGCCGGGCGATGCAGCTGATCAACGAAAATCAAGACGTTGAAATCGAACTCGTAACCATCGGCAAACGCGGAAACGACTTCTTCCGGCGGCGTCCTTATCCAATAGCGAACTACTACGGCGATTGGAGTGGCATTCTCGACTATGACAAAGCCCGACAGATTGTATCCTTTCTAACCGAGCGCTTTGTTCACGGCCAGACTGATGAAATCAGTCTTCTGTTCACGCGTTTCCTGTCGATGGTGAAATACCGGGTATCGCTCGAACAGTATCTACCAGTGGCGCGTCCGGAAGTCGCCGATGAAACCGGATTAAGCAAAGACTACATTTTTGAGCCTTCGGCACATGAGATATATGCATCTCTAATGCCGGGCTATGCTACCACTAAACTGGTCACGGCACTGGTGGAATCATTCGCCAGTGAGCACGGCAGCCGTATGATCGCCATGAATGCTGCCACCAAGAACGCCGGCGAGATGATAGACAACCTGACGCTTGAATACAACAAGGCCCGGCAGGCGCAGATCACCAAAGAACTGCTGGAGGTCGTCTCGGGCGCGGAGGCCTTGAAGGGATAGAAACGAATAAAAGAGAGTTTTCCAATAAAGCGGAGTACAACGCATGACTGAAAATATCGGCAAGGTCGCACAGGTAATCGGAGCTACGGTGGACTGCGAGTTTCGTGCGGATGCACTGCCCAACATCCTAAATGCCATCAAGATTCAAGACAAAGAACTGGGTATCGACCTCACCATCGAGGTCTCTATGCACATCGGTGACAACATCGTCCGGTGTGTAGCGCTGGCTACCACCGACGGACTTGTGCGTGGCATGAAGGCAATTGATACTGGCACCACCATCACCGTCCCTGTAGGCGAGCGGGTGTTGGGACGGGTGTTCAATCTACTTGGCGATACTATAGATGAAAAGGGAGAATTGCCGCCTGATACCCCCCGGTTACCGATTCACCGAGCGGCACCGTCGTTTGAGGAGCAGGCAATCACGGCAGAGATGTTCGAAACCGGTATTAAGGTGATCGACTTGCTGGAACCATACCTCAAGGGCGGCAAGGTCGGTATGTTCGGCGGCGCCGGCGTCGGCAAGACGGTTATTATCCAGGAACTTATTCACAACATCGCTACTGAGCACGGCGGTTACTCGGTCTTCTCCGGTGTAGGTGAGCGGACACGTGAAGGCAACGATCTGTGGCTTGAGATGATTGAGTCGGGCGTTATTAAAAGAACTGCTATGGTCTTTGGCCAGATGAACGAGCCACCGGGCGCTCGTCTTCGAGTGGCGCTGTCTGGACTGACCATGGCAGAGTATTTCCGGGACGAGGAGGGTCAGGATGTACTGTTGTTCATTGACAACATCTTCCGTTTTGTGCAGGCCGGTTCAGAAGTATCGGCGCTTCTGGGCCGCATGCCCTCTGCTGTCGGCTACCAGCCGACGTTGGGAACCGAGATGGGTGCTCTTCAGGAGCGCATTACCTCAACCAAGTCTGGTTCAATTACCTCGGTGCAGGCGATCTATGTCCCTGCTGACGATCTAACCGACCCGGCTCCGGCTACTACCTTCTCACACCTTGACGCAACGACGGTGCTTTCACGCCAGATCGCGGAGTTAGGCCTGTATCCGGCGGTCGACCCGCTTGATTCCACTTCTCGTATTCTCGATCCCGCCATTGTGGGTGAAAAGCACTACCAGATAGCTCGCGAGGCACAGAAGATCCTGCAACGCTACAAGGACCTGCAAGACATCATAGCTATCCTGGGTATCGATGAGCTGTCCGAGGAAGACAAACTGACCGTCCAGCGGGCCCGTAAAATGCAACGCTTCCTTTCGCAACCGTTATTCGTGGCAGAGGCCTTTACCGGTCATTCCGGCGTGTACGTCAAAGTAGAAGACACTGTCAAGGGGTTTGACATGATCATAAACGGCGAGTTAGACCATATTCCGGAACAGATGTTCTTTATGGCCGGCCCGATTGATGAAGTACTTGACAGATACGAGAAATCGAAGAAGTAGCAGCCGATGTTTACTCTATCGATAGTCACCCCTGAGAAAGTGTTTTACGAGGCTGAGATCAAATCCCTCGTGGTCCCCGGTACGGAAGGCTATCTGGGTGTTTTGTCCCAGCACGCTCCCCTGATTACAGCCCTGATTCCAGGCAAGATCCAGTTCCGTGACGCCAATGATAAAATAAGTATCCTTGCCGTATCGGGAGGCTTTCTCGAAGTATCCAACAACAAGGCGACTCTACTGGCAGACGCCGTCGAGCATGCCGACGAGATCGACATCGAGCGGGCCCAGGCCGCCTATGAGCGTGAGAAAAACCGATTGATCTCCGCCGGAAAGGATGAAACGAATATCGACCTGCCCTCTGTTCGGGCTGCAATAGAACGGGCAGCCAACAGGATTAAGATATACAAGGGGACTCATTAGAGCAGACGGGTCTTCGTACACAACATCTAGTTTTTCAAGAGACGCGCACGACCCTCCACCTAATGCTACTCAGTGACCCCACCCTCTGACGGCAGGGTTCTGTAACCCTTTGGGCCTTAGAGAATTGCACTATAGTTTTCTTCTTGACTTTTTCCGTAGATTTGGCTAAGGTTTTAGGTTGTGATATTGTATTTACGGGAATTTGATAGCTTCCCAGCGCACGTACTACTGGAAGGTGATCCGGCAAGGATGACGCCGGATTATGACGGCTTGCGCAGGGTTGAAAAGGTCAAGGCCGAGCTCGATATTCAGCAATCAGGCGAAGAGTACTTCTGCCAGGGTGAAGTCGAGGCTACGGTGTGGCAGGAGTGTTCCCGCTGTTTGAGAGAGTTTGAGGCTCGAATCCGGAACAAAATGGAGTTCATCATTTGTTCTGAGAGTCTGTATACCGCTCGCACGAGTAGGGCGATTGATGATGAGGACTATGTGTTTTTTCAAGGCCCCGGCGTACAAGCTGACCTCACGGATATTGTCAAGCAGACAATTATCCTCGCAGTAGGGATGAAGCCGTTGTGTTCCGAGGATTGCCGTGGTCTGTGCCCGAACTGCGGGGTCAACCTCAACGAACAGAGTTGCCGTTGTACTGCTGAGAGGATTGATCCACGCTGGGAGGAGCTGAAGAAACTTCGCAATGGTTAACGAACAAGAATAGAGGAATGACAGATGCCACTTCCGAAAAGGCGACACTCCCGAACCAGGGGGCGAAAACGCCGTACGAATTGGAAAATATCAGCACCAAATGTAATTGAGTGCTCCCACTGCCACCAGCCGAAACTGTCGCATCATATATGCACCCACTGCGGATACTATAAGGATCGTCAGATTATCGCACCGGCAGAGACATAATTACGTAACTTCCACGGACGTGCAAATCAACAGGAGTTCTTAGTACAATGACAGCTGACAAGAAACATACCGTGGTGCTCGATGTCATGGGAGCTGACTCCGGGCAGAAGAGCATCATTCAGGGAGGAATCGATGCTGCCCGGCAAATGGGCGATTCTATCCAGCTTATCTTTGTCGGTCGCAAGAACGCAATAGAGATCTGTCTGTCTAATATCCAGGAGCTACCAACGAACATCTCCGTCCAGCACGCCGAACGAGAAGTCCCGATGCACATGTCCGCAACTGATGGTGTCCGTATGCGTGACAGTTCCATTGCGGTTGGATTGCGGTTAGTGAAAAAACAGCAAGCCGATGCTTTTGTGTCTCCGGGCAATACTGGAGCTGTTATGGGCACCTCGCTGTTTACCCTCGGTCGCATCGAAGGAGTGGACCGACCGGCTATAACCACCGTCTTTCCCACATCAACCGGCAGGCCAACGGTGGTCATTGATGTCGGAGCTAACTCCGACTGCAAGCCCCACCATCTTTCTCAGTTTGCCATAATGGGTTCGATCTATTCCTCGGCGATCTTCGGTATGGACTCTCCCCGGGTAGGTCTGATCTCCATCGGCGAAGAGCGAAGCAAGGGAAACGAGTTGATCTTCCACTCTCAGAAGTTATTGGAGAGATCAGGTGTAAACTATGTCGGTAATATCGAAGGGCGCGATATCTTGTCGGGAACTATCGATGTGGCAGTAACCGACGGCTTCACCGGCAATATACTATTGAAGTTCGCCGAGTCCATCAAGCCAATGTTGGTTAACTCTATGCGGCGTCAAGTCCAAACCAATATCTTCTCAAGGATCGGCGCCGCGCTGCTTTTGCCGTTTCTCAAGAGAATGAAGAGTACATTTGACTATGCTGAAGCCGGAGGCGCTCCCCTCCTGGGCGTGAATGGCGCCGTAATTATTTGCCATGGTTCGTCCAACGCCCGAGCCATCTACAATGCTATCGTCGCAGCTTATGAGATGGCGTCAAAACGAATAATAGAGCGCATCCATGATGAGCTTACAACCAATCACTCCGGACAAACTAGTGAATCAAGAAATAAGAGCCAGGATAGTCGGGACGGGGTCGTATGTGCCGCCGCGTCGGATGACCAACGCTGATTTCGAGAAAATAGTCGATACCACTGACGAATGGATTGTTACTCGTACCGGTATCCGGGAGCGGCGTATTGCCGAGAACGGAACGCATGGGTCAGATATGACTGTTCAGGCCTGCCGCAGTGCACTGGAGATGGCGCAATGCAGTGCTGACGAGGTTGAACTGCTGATTGTGGGAACCGTTACGCCCGATTACCTTCTCCCCTCCACTGCCTGTGTTGTTCAGGAAAAGATGGGCCTACATAATGCGGTCGCCTTTGATGTCTCCGCCGCTTGCGCCGGTTTTCTCAACGGCGTGGCTATCGGCGCCTCCTTTATTAAAACCGGCGCCTATAAAAATGTGCTAGCGGTGGGGGTGGAGAAGTTGTCGGCTTTCACAAATTATAAAGACCGCAACACCTGTGTGTTGTTTGGCGACGCCGCAGGCGCCGCGCTTCTGGCTCCAGATGATAGCGGCCATGGCGTGGTATCCACGTTTCTCAAATCAGATGGTCGTCTACGGCCATTGCTATGGAGCAGAACCGGCGGCACAGTAAACCCATACACCCCCGAGTTTATTTTTGACGGTACCGACAAAATAATGATGAATGGTTCGGAAGTCTTCAAAGTAGCCGTCCGCGAGATGTCAAATGCTGCTTTGAAGGTTGTTGCCGATGCTGGTCTGCAGCCGTCAGATATCTCACTGGTGATTCCTCATCAAGCAAATATCCGGATCATTGAAGCGCTGGCGAAACGTTTGCACGTTGGCATGGACAGGGTCTTTATGAATATCGAGAAGTATGGCAACACCTCGGCGGCGTCGGTTCCGTTAGCCCTTGACGAAGCAAATCGTCAGGGCAAAATACGGCCCGGGGACTATGTGCTGATGGTCGCCTTCGGCGGCGGCTTGATCTGGGGTGCGGCATTGGTAAAATGGTAGGAATGCAATGAGCAAGACAGCGCTGTTTTTCCCTGGACAAGGCTCTCAATATGTAGGTATGGGCAGGGATATATACAATGCCGGACCTGAGGTGAAAGACCTCTACGAACTCACTTCAGATGAAATAGGAGTCGACATTGCGAAGCTTTCATTTGAAGGACCACCTGAGGAACTTAAAAAAACACGATTCACCCAGCCGGCAATACTTCTGCATTCTCTGGCCATCCTTACCGTGCTGCGAGAACACATACCCGCTTTTGATTATGCAGCCGGACATTCACTCGGCGAGTACGGCGCCCTGGCTATATCCGGCGCTTTGTCGTTTGAGAACGCCATCAAGGCCGTTGTAAAACGAGCTTTATTGATGGAAGAAGCATGCCAGAAAAGCCCGTCGACAATGGCAGCAATACTCGGCCTCGATGCTGATAAAGTTAAGCAAATATGTGTGGATGCTTCCTCCTCGGGAGTGGTCGTACCGGCTAATTTCAACTCCGGCAAGCAAGTTGTCATCTCTGGTGAGCCAGCCGCCGTTGAGAAAGCAGTTTCGCTTGCACGCCGGGGGGGGGCGAAGAGAACCGTCATACTTGAAGTCGGTGGAGCTTTTCATTCACCGTTGATGGAGTCGGCCAGAGCTGGGCTTGAAGAATTCTTGATCAATGTGCCGATCAACACGCCCTCACGACCGGTGGTTGCAAATGTGACCGCCCAACCGGTTGTTGACCCTGATGAAATCCGAAGCCTGTTGGTGCAGCAACTAACAGCTCCCGTCAAATGGGCACAGACGATGAGCCGTCTTGTCCAGGACGGCGTCAAGACAATCATCGAAATAGGTCCCGGAAAGGTGTTGACGACTCTGGCCAAACGGGACATGCACCCCGAAAAATCGCTAAACCTTGACACTGCAGCGGATATCGAGGCATTCGAAGCTGTCTCCGTATGAAGGCAGGTGGTTGAAATGGACTTTACCGATAAGACTGTCATCGTTACTGGTTCGGGCCGCGGCATCGGTCGGACAATCGCCGAGCGGTTTGCCGAACTGAACGCAAATGTCGTCATCTGCGACCTTGATCAGGAAGTGGTGGAAAAAACAGCCGGTGAAATCAACGGAAGTACTGTGGGGTTCAATGCCAATGTAGTCAATGCGGCTGACATAGAGAGGCTTTTTGAGAAAACGATTGAGCACTTCGGGCGCGTTGATATTGTCGTCAACAACGCCGGCATAACCCGCGATTCTTTCATGGTTCGCATGAATGAGAAAGACTGGGATATGGTGCTTGACATCAATCTCAAGGGGGCATTCCTTGTCACCAAAATGGCCGCCAAAATCATGATGAAACAGCGTTATGGACGCATTGTGAATATCAGCTCGGTAGCTGGTCTGAGAGGTAATGTCGGCCAGGCCAACTATGCCGCCTCCAAGGCCGGACTGATCGGACTCACGAGATCCGCTGCCAAGGAGCTAGCTTCGCGTGGTATCACAGTGAACGCCATTGCACCCGGGTTCATTGCCACACAGATGACGGAAGCGCTTTCAGAGACATCCAGACGGCAACTTCTCGACCGGGTGTTTCTCAAACGGCCCGGTTCACCGCAGGATGTCGCCTCGGCAGTGCTTTTTCTCGCCTACGATGAGGCCTCGTATATCACCGGCCAGGTGCTGGCGGTCGACGGCGGCCTGTCAATGTAGTAAACAAAGAGAGAGTAAACATAAAGGAGTTACATGATGTCAGTTGAGGAAAGAGTAAAAGAGATCATCATTGAGCAGTTGGGTGTCGAAGCAAGTCAGGTAACCGAGGGAGCCAAATTCGTTGAGGACCTGGGGGCTGACTCATTGGACACGGTAGAGTTGGTCATGGCCCTTGAAGAGGAGTTCTCTATTGAGATCCCCGATGAGGACGCTGAGAAAATCGTCGCTGTGGCCGACGCCGTAAATTACATCAAGGAACACTCCGAAAAAGTGAAGTAGGCCTCTTGCCGGTTAAGAAAGGCGGAAACTGACAAGATGAATATACGGAGTGTTATCACCGGCATAGGGGCTATATCCCCATTGGGCAACTCCTTTGAAGAGTTATGGGAGGGCCTATTGGCAGGCAAATCCGGTATCACGACGGTGACGAAATTCGACGTCAGCGACTACCCCTCCAAGATTGCCGGTGAGGTTAAAAACTTCGACGGTTCGGCGCATATTGACAAAAAGGAACTGCGCCGCATGGACCCCGCCGAGCAGTATGCCATCGTCGCCAGCGAACAGGCAATAAGAGATTCCGGACTAAATCTCGAGACGCTAGATCTCGACCGATGTGGGGTTATCATTGGGTCCGGGATCGGTGGCATCTCAACGTTTGAAAAACAGCACGAGCAACTAATGCATTCCGGCCCCGGGCGAGTGTCACCGTTTTTTATCCCGATGATGATAATAGACATGTGCGCCGGTCTGGTCTCAATCCGGTTTGGTTTCCGGGGGCCCAACTACGCTACTGTATCAGCGTGTTCCTCGTCAGCGCATGCCATCTCCAACGCTTATCGGATTGTGCAACGGGGAGAAGCAGACATAATGCTTGCTGGAGGATCAGAGGCCACTATCACTCCGACAGCCATGGCTGGTTTTTGCCAGGCCAAGGCGCTGTCAACCCGCAATGATGAACCTGAACGAGCCTCGCGTCCGTTTGACAAGGAGCGGGACGGCTTCGTGATAGGTGAAGGCGCCGCCATACTGGTTATCGAATCGTATGAGCACGCCAAAGCCCGGAACGCCAGGATCTACGGCGAGATTCTTGGCTCTGGGATGTCCGCCGATGCTTACCATATAACTGCCCCACACCCAGAAGGGATTGGCGCCCGCCGGTCGATAGAGAGTTGTCTACAGGATGCCGGCATATCGCCACAGCAGGTTGATTATATCAACACTCACGGCACAGCCACCCCTCTTGGCGACATTGCCGAAACGAAGGCAATCAAGGAAGTGTTCGGTAAACGCGCTTACGAGATCCCCTGCAACTCTACCAAATCGATGACTGGTCATTTGCTGGGCGCAGCCGGGGCCATAGAGGTGGCTGTCTGCTTGAAATCGATTGAGCAGGAAGTTGTGCACCAGACCACTAACCTTGATTATCCCGATCCGGAATGTGACTTGGATTATGTCACCACTGGAAAGAGGAAGTGTAAGATAGAATACGCTCTATCCAATTCATTCGGGTTTGGTGGTCACAACGTATCGCTGATGGTTGGAAGAGTGGATGGCGCACTGTAAATGAACCTCTGGAACGCTCTCAAACACCTCTTCATCTCTCCATCAGATCGCGATAAAGCCCAGTCTCTCCAGAAGTTTCAACAGCTGATTGGGTATCAGTTTCACGATGAATCGCTCCTCAAGATGAGCTTGACTCATCGCTCTTACTCCCATTCCCACGACAACAACGAATTGTGCAACGAACGTCTTGAGTTCCTTGGCGACTCTGTTCTGGGTTTAGTGATCGCAGAGCAGCTCTATCGCGATCAACCTAAGATGCAAGAGGGACAGCTCACGAAAACAAAAGCTCTTCTGGTCAACGAATCTACATTGGCCGACATCGGCAGGGACCTAACGCTCAATGATTATATACGTCTGGCGTCGGAAGAGGAACGGTCCGGTGGGCGTGACCGGCCTTCAATCATTGCCGACGCCTTTGAGTCTGTCATTGCCGCTGTTTTCCTGGACAGCGGCTTAGATGCAGCACACGACCTCATATTGCGGCTTATCTATGCCCACCGAGAGGAAATTATCTCGGACGCATCGCGAAGAAACTTTAAAGGGGAACTTTTGGAACACGCCCAGGCACTGACAGATGGGCTTCCCCGATACGACGTTGTGTTGGAAGAGGGACCCGACCACGAAAAGATATTCCATGTTGAGGTATACATCGGCAACACCAGGCTCGGCACTGGCTCCGGCTTAAGCAAGAAAGATGCGGAACAGAAAGCAGCCGCTATGGCACTCGAGCGCTACAAAAAACACCACGAATAAATACCCTATCTCCCTTCCCATTAACGGCGCACCCACTCCTTTCACTTGTCGCCTTAACTCGGAGGAACCAGAAGGTGTCGCCAGCATGCCGTTAACTGGCAAGTTTCTTCCGAACAGCGTCACTTAACACCAGACCCGAAACGGTTGAGGTCATCAATGGGTATATATCCTGCTCATTATAGCCTACGCATAACCCATATCACATGTGATGTTTTTATGTTGACAACAATTTGAAATCATTCGTATTGTATACCAATGTTTGAAACAAGATCGATAATGCATCTATGGTATACAACTGATGAGTAAAGAACATATGAACTGTATTAAACCATCAACCCTTCTTACAGGAGTATTGAGGAATGCGTAGAGTGAAGAGAAGAACCACGCGAAAAAAACCGGCAAGGAAGCCGGGGATGCGTAAGGGTGTAAAGGCCTGGACCGCCGTCGAGGTGGCGACATTAAAGAAGGCCTACAAGACGCAGTCGGCAACACAAATCGCAAAAGCACTTCGCCGAACGGCCTCCTCCGTAAAAGCGAAGGTACGCACGCTCGGCTTGAAAAAACCGGCCCGAAGAAAAGCTGCCGTCAAGAAAACCACCAGGAGAACCGTTGCCAAACGTAAGACAGCCACCAAGAAGAGAGTGATAAGGAGAACTGCGGCCAAAAGGAAAACCACCAAGAGAAAAACTACCAAGAGGAAATACTGACTGGTTCACGCCGAAAAAAGCCCGCCCTACGGCGGGCTTTTTCGTTATCTGACAAGCCCACAACACAAGTAGTGATAGCGCTTGACTTTTAGATTCTGAGTAGTAATATTCAACCATTAATATTGAATAAACAGCTTGAGAATGACAGGTGAGGCTATGGATATAGTTGTTTTGGTAAAACAGGTACCTGAGATTGCTCTGATAAAGGTCGACGAAGCAGCTAACGAGGTGGTTCTGCCTCAGGGACCGGGAACGCTGAATCCTTTAGACGAGTACGCTGTCGAGGAATCTCTACGGCTGAGAGAGAAGCTGGGCGGAAAGTGTGTAGTGATGTCGGTTGGCACTGATCGAACTGAGTCGGCGCTTCGGGATTGCCTCGCTCTGGGGGTTGACGAAGCGTATCTATTGAGCGATGAGATATTCGCCGGCTCTGATCCCCAGGCCATCGGGAAAATACTGGCAGCCGGAGTCAAGAAGCTTGGCACATACGATCTCATCCTGGCAGGCAAACAGGCGATTGACTCCGACTCAGCGCAGGTTCCAGGGTCAGTAGCCGCCAATCTCGACCTCCCCCAGGCATTGTTCGTCAAAAAGATTGAGACTATCGACGGCAACAAGGCGACTGTTTACCGCACTACCGAGGAGGGTTACGACATCGTCGAACTGACCTTGCCGGCGATGATCTCAGTCGTGAAAGAGATCAATGAGCCACGTCTCCCCTCTCTTAAAGGAAAAATGGCCGCCAGAAAAAAGCCGATCACCAAGTGGTCAGCGGTTGACCTCGGTCTCGATGCCGCCGGTATTGGCGCCAACTCGGGTACAAAAACTGTCAAAGTATCTCCCCCGCCGACACGCCCGAAGGGAGAAACGATAACCGGCGAGACACCCGAAGAAGTGGCCGATAAACTGTTCAACAAACTGCGGGAAAACCAGGTCCTCTGATACCACTCAGGGGAAAGTCATAGGGTGTACATCACCAACGATGGGCATGCCCCTGGCCTCCATTACAGCCTCTGTGAACTCACCACATTCTGCAGACTAATGCAATTTCAAGTTTGACACACCTTCAGAAGCTCAGATATATTGATGAGCATGATGAGGTTTTTCTCACACCGGCTCAAGAAGGCTGTCTGGCTGCGTAGCGCATCGGCGGCAGCGACACTACTGCTGTGTCTGACCGTTCCATCATTCGGCTCGGATCCGGTGCCGTACAATCTGTGTGACATTCGTGTCCTCTACCTGTTCGACAATAGTGAATCTATTGACTGGCCGACTATTTTCTATCTCAACGACAACTTCGGCTGTCGAATCGATCTGTTGTTGGTAAAACCAAAAGATATCTTCAAGCACCATCTACGTGAAGTAGAAAACAAGGAGATCTTTTTACACGAGTACTACCTGCCGGAAAGCAATCCTGCTCGGATTGATTCTCTTGTGGCCGAGGTGTGTAGAGAGCACCGCCCCGATATTATCCTCCTGGACGGCGACCGCCAAGACCGGCTGTTCAACACCCTCAGCAAATACATTATCAACCTCGTACCGACGCCAGACCGCTTATTCAACATACTCCGCGTTTACGAAAGGATTGGGGCAACTAAAGACACTTCCTACCTGGCAGGAAGGGTGGTGCTCAACGGCAACGAACTGCTGAACCGATATCGAAAGCGGATGGAAAACGAAATTCCGATACTGTTCTCCTGGTACAGGGTCCAGAGCTTGTCGGTGAACAGACTGACCAGTTACCGACTGGTAAAGAGTAATATCCCGCAGGAAATGCCCGGAGCCGATTTCACCTCAGGAATAAATCCCATGAGGCTGACCGACATCCTCCAGCGGCACCTTGAGGAAGGTCCCAAAAAACAAACGCTCTTGAAATACGCCCAACGCTTTTTCTCATCCTTTTCAACCTCTCGGCGTGAGATCGGCAGGGCAAGTTCTGATTCTGTAATCAACGCCTACCGTCAAATGCAAACTCTCGCCGAAAATGCGGACTTTGGACAAACGCTGGACTCATTTGTAGACTTCAGACCCTACCTGGACAACTTGTTGGCGAAAGCTGAGAAAGCAGCTCTTGAGGCAGTGGGACTTGCATGGCAGGGGAAGATCTTTCTTCGCGGCTCGCCGCACGGGCCAAAGCTGAAATACCTGGTATCTCTTTCGGTAAACGGACCAAAGGAGATCGAGCTTACTTCGGTTCAGTTTCACCCTTACTGGGATACATCTGCCATCGCCCTTGATTCCATTCCCAAAATAATCATGCCGCATCAATCGTATGTCAAAGAATACCTTATCGATATAGATCGGTCACACCTGGAGGCTGAGCAGCCGGAATCGCTTCTTTTCACAACGGAGATTGCTTACGGCAAGGTACCCTTGGTTTTCTCCAACACCTTCCCTATCGGGGAAACCCCGGACCTCAAGATCAGGTTTGAACCTGACTACTACTTCGTCCAGCCATTCGCCAAACTTGAAGTGGACCGGGTGGTCTCATCAATGACGCTGAGAGTGGTTATTTCCAAACCCCAGAGCTATTCGGAGACAGCCCACCTCAATCTGGAAACGCCTCGCGGTCTTTTTGCAGGCGCCTATCGTCAGAAGATTCAACTTGACAAGGGCGCCAGCCACAAGACTGTGCGCATTCCTTTTTCAATTTCAAACCTGTTTGAACTGGGGATTCAACATGTTTTCGTCACCCTGGCTGTCAACGGGAAAACAGTAACAACAGACACAGCGCTGGTTCGCATCGCCGCTTGCCATATCGCTGACACCCTCAAAGTCGGACTTCTGCCGGACAGCTCGGGGGCGCTTGAAGACATACTCCGGATGACAGACGCCTGCTTCCAGCCCTTGACCAACCGTGCCCTGATGACAGCCGACCTGAGTGCATACAACGTGATCGTCATTGGTTCCGGCTCGTTCCGACTCTATCCGTCATTTGGGAAAATCAAAGATAGATTCGAGGACTATCTGCGCCACGGCGGTTCAATAGTCATTATGGGACAGCCGGAGGACTGGCCGGATGGCTCCCTGCCCGTCTCGCTAATCCCAAGAACAGAACTGCTTGGCAGAGGCGGAATCACCAATGCCATTCCCGGGTCTCGGATACTGATGAGACCTTACGACATCTCCAAGAGTAACTTCCTGTCCTTCTTTCGAGAAAAACGCGAGGTGACTTCAGCGGTTGTTTCACCGGCGGAAGAGGTATATGTCTGTTCGTCAGGGGGAACTCTCCTGTCGATCTCGCGACTTGGTGAGGGACAGATTATCTATTGCGGTTTCCCGTTGCTGGACATGATCTCCAAACTTGAGATCGATGCCATTCACCTGTTTGCCAACATTTTGAACTATTAGCGGTGCCGGTACCATGATAAAGCCAATCTGGTTAGCCGTCCTGAGTGGGGGAGAAGTCCCTGACCCCTGCCAAACGTAGCACAAGAAGCAGGAAAGCAACGCTATCGCAGCCATTACTACAGGATAGGGAATGAAACTGAAGAAGACAGAAATCAAAAACCTGGTTCAATTCGCAGAGAAGCTGGCCGGGGGCGCGGGAAAGATACTCAAGCAGGGTTTCAATCACAGGCTGCAGATAGACTACAAGGGACGCATCAACCCGGTGACGCAGTACGACCTCAAATCAGAACAATATATCACCTCGCGGATTTCAAAGTGCTTCCCCAAGCACGCCATCCTCGCAGAAGAAGGCCATGATGTGGAAGAAGCCTCCCCCTACCGCTGGGTAATCGACCCCCTTGACGGCACGGTCAACTATGCTCACGGTTTTCCCATCTACTCCGTCTCCATCGCGCTGCAGTATGACGGTGACACAGTCGCGGGAGTAGTCTATGACCCGGAACGGGAGGAACTGTTTTCCGCCGGCAAGGGACTGGGTGCCCGCCTTAACGGGAAAATAATACACGTTTCGTCAGAGAAAGTTCTCCAGCAGGCTTTGCTTGCCACTGGTTTTGCTTACAATATCGGCACTGCCAAACACAACAACCTCGGCCTGTTCGCCCGAATGGCCAAGAAGGCTCAGGGAGTCAGGCGCCCCGGCTCAGCGGCTATTGATCTGTGCTGGCTGGCCTGCGGGCGGCTCGATGGTTTCTGGGAGTTGTATTTGCACCCATGGGATACGGCTGCAGCCATACTCATCGTCGAAGAAGCCGGCGGCAGGGTCTCACGAATAAACGGGAGAAGATATTCCATATTTGCGCCCGACATATTGGCTAGTAATGGACGCATTCATAGAACCATGACCAACGTTTTGACCGGAAAGTCCCTTTAGCAAAATTGCGTCTTGCTTCCTGCACAATTACCTTTGTTGATTGGGTTACAGCAATACCCTAAAGTTTTTTATTGATCGTCCCGCCTTCGCTGCTTCTTATTTCAGTATGACTGCCCCGAAGCTCATGGTAAAATGCCCCTTTTGCAAGGAGCCAATCGTTGCCGGGGCAACCAGATGCAAACACTGCCATGCCGACCTCTCGGACGTCCCCCCTTCCAAGACATCCTGGTTCTCCAGGATCAATGACTTCCGCATGGGCTTTCTGACCGGAATCCTGTTTATTCTGGCACTGGTTCTTCTGGTATACCTGCAGTGCAACTCCGGAAATTGACCCGTCCCTGCCTCTCCATATATATCTGTCGCCTTCTCCTTCTAATTGTGACACAACAAGTCGTAGGGCAATCCGCTACGGATTGAGCAAAAGAACCGGGTATGACAAAAGCTGACATCCATAGCAAATTGATCGACACACAACTCATTATAGGTTAAACCACTTTACCGAGAGGCCGATAAAACAGCTATACCAGAGTGTATCAACAGAACTTGCAAAAGGGGGCGTTTTTGCAGCACTATAGACAGATATATCCTGATCCAATCGTATCGTGCTTGATAGCGGTGACGGAGGGCAACCAGCTATGAGACGCAAACTGAACTTAGGGTTCTTCGCAATCACCTTTCTTATTTGTGTGATTTGTACTTACACTTTATTGAGCAGTATGAGCGTGCGAGATGTCTTTGTTGATCTGAAGGGCAATGTTGTCCACGGCGCGATGCTAATGGCCGAGATGGAACGCGACGCCCTCGAAATAAGAATGTGGACAACGAGCTACATTGTAAGAGGCAATGTCATAATAGATAACAAAACGATAAGAGAGTGGTTACACCAAGATTGGGCGGCCCTCGAAACAAAAGCAAAGCAACATCTCGAGCTCGAGCATCAGGTTATTCCAGGGGAGGTGCAAGTTGCTCAAGTAATATTGGATTTATCGCAGAAACTCATATCTGTAAGCGCCGAGATTGTTGACCTGAAGGACCAGGGCGTTGGAAATGATGAATTGTTTGAGAAAGTTAGTAAAGAGTTTGGCGCTCCTGTCTTCTATCCTTTGAGAAGGATGCTCAATGAACATGCCGCAGCGCATTATCAGGAACTATTAGCGGCTGGAATCAGGACTCACAACATACACAATGCCACTATCAGATATATTACAATATTGGGGCTGGTAGCTACGTTCTTGGCTTTAGCTATTGGATTCCTAGTTGACAGGCGCTATGTGAGGTTCATCACCGAGCGCAAGCGGGCGGAGGAGACGCTACAGGAGAGTGAGGAGAGATTTCGGGTTCTCACCACGTGCGCTCAGGACCCAATCGTTATGATTGATCATGAAGATCGTATCTCCTTTTGGAATCAGGCGGCGGAAGGGGTCTTTGGTTATGATACAGAAGAGATTCTTGGAAAACCGGCTTATGAAACTCTAGCGCCGGCACGATTTCACAAAGCCTCACGAAAAGGAATTGACCGGTTTAGGGAAACCGGCGAAGGGCTCGCCCTTGGGAAAACCCTTGAGCTGGCTGCTTTGCGCAAGGATGGCACGGAGTTTCCTATTGAACTCTCCCTTTCAGCCGTGCAATTGAAGGGGAAATGGAACGCCGTCGCTATCATTAGAGACATTACTCGTCGCAAGCGGGCGGAGGAGGCGCTCAAAGAGAGCGAGGTCCAGTACCGCACCATATTTGAATCAGCCGCAGACGCCCTTTACATCGTGGACACAGAAGGAGTCATACAGAAAGCGAATCCCGCGGCCTGCAAGTTGCAGGGGTATGCGCACGATGAGCTGGTTGGCTTGCCTGTGAAAACCTTTGTACCTCCGGAGAAGCTGTACCTGTTTGAGTTTTTTATGAAGGCTACTGCAATTGGTGAGCCGGTCACCCTGAAGAGCGTCAATGTTCGAAAAGATGGTTCAAAGATTGATGTCGAAATCCGAGGCACGCCAATCATCTTTAGAGGCAAACCACATCACCTGACGGCGATGCAGGACATCACCGAGCGCAAGCGGGCGGAGGAGGTGCTGAAAGAGAGTGAAGAGAAGTTTAGAACGATAATGAGCTCATCTCCTGATGCCATTACACTCAGTGATCTGAACGGAGTAATCATCGATTGCAACCAGGCAACCCTTGACACCCACAGCTTTTCAAGTAAAAATGAATTGATAGACTTGCAAAGCTTAGACTTTATTGCTCCGCAAGATCGGCAGAGAGCAGTTGAGAATATGAAGAAAACCCTTGAGCAGGGGATAGTCAGGGATGTGGAGTATACTCTCCTGACGAAGGACGGGCGTGACTTTCCCGCGGAGCTTTCTGCAAGTCTGATTCACGACTCATCCGGTAAGCCGGCATTCTTTCTAGGGATAACCCGCGACATCACCGAGCGCAAGCGGGCGGAGGAGAAGCTGCGGAAGAGTGAGGAGAAGTATAGAGACCTCACTGAAAAGATGGTCGATATCATATATACTTTGGATACAGAAGGAAGTGTAACCTCGGTAAATAAAGCTATAAAAAACGCATTGGGGTTTGAGCCTGAGGAAGTAATTGGTAAGAATTTCGCTGAATTGATTCCGCAAGAGGAGAGGCCTAAGACAATGGCAGTATTTCAGCGAATTCTCAACGGAGAGCAAGCCACTGCTGAAACCATTTTGGTTGATAAGAATGGAAAGCCGCACAATGTTGAATTCAGCTCATCTCCCGTAATAAAAGACAACAAAACTATGGGAACAAGGGGTATAGTTAGGGACATCACCGAGCGCAAGCGGGCGGAGAGATCATTAAGAGAGTCTGAAGAGAGATACAGGGTGCTATTTGAAGGTTCTGCCGAGGGCATACTTGTTGCAGACGTTGAGACAAGGCAATTCAAGTATGTCAATCCAGCAGTATGTAAAATGTTGGGCTATACTGAAGAAGAATTGAAAGGAATGAGTGTAACTGACATTCATCCCCAAGACGCTTTAGAGCACGTGATTTCTGAATTCGAGGCTCAGGCACGAGGGGAAAATACGTTAGCGTCAAACATTCCGTGTTTGCGAAAAGACGGAACCACAATATATACCGATATCAACACCACCATAGCCTTGATAGAAGGACGAGAATGCAATGTGGGTTTCATTACAGATATCACCGAGCGCAAGCGAGCGGAAGAGAAACTGAGGTTGTTTTCGCAAACTATTAACAGTTCGATTGATGGCATAGCTATAGGCGATCTCAAGGGAAGGATTACCCACGTGAATAACGCATTTACTCGAATGTTTGGTTGTACAAAAGAAGAGTTGATAGGAAAAGAGATTGCTTCCATTTATGCTGATGATCAGATAACAAAACTGGAAGAGGCACTGAAGGCAACGATAGAAGGCGGTTGGACAGGAGAGTTGGTTGCCAAAAGAAAAGATGGTATACTCTTTCCGATAGCAATAACCGCGTCAAGGGTAGTAAATGATGAAGGGAAAGTCATTGCCCAGATGGCGAGTCATCAGGACATCACCAAGCGCAAGCAGGCGGAGGAGGAACTCAGAAAACTCTCAGCGGCTGTTATCCAGTCAGCCAACAGGATTGTCATTACGGATACCGATGGCGTCATTGAATATGTCAACCCGCAGTTCAGCCGGATGACCGGTTACACTCTGGTGGAAGCCGTCGGCAAGCCGGTGAGCATCCTCAAATCAGGCAAACAGGATAGAGAGTTCTACGCCGATCTATGGCAGACCATCAAGTCCGGCAAAACCTGGAGCGGCAAGCTGCAAAACCGACGGAAAAATGGAGATATTTATTGGGAACGCCAGACTATCGCACCCATATTCGATCAGGATAATCTCATCATCAACTTTCTGTCAATCGCTGAAGACATCACCATCGAAATCATGGCCCAGCAGAAACTGATCGAGGCTGACAAGATGTCGGCTGTCGGAATGCTGGCTGCCGGTGTCGCCCACGAGTTCAAAAACTATCTTGCCGGAATCATTGGCAACGCCTCATTTGCTCTCGGCGAACTCGAACAAGAGGGGGGACTACAACTGGCTGGTGAAACCCTGTCGGAGATTGTCAAGTTCGGCGAAAAGGCGAACGATATCGCCATGTCCCTGCTGACTTTCTCCAAGATCAAACCGGATGATCTCAGCCGAGAGGATATCAAGAAGATCATCACAAAAGTAATCGGCCTGGTGGAAAAAGAGATGAAGAACCGCTCAATTGAGATTGTGACTTCCTCTGAAGAGATTCCCGAAGTCGAGGTCTCCACCAGTAAGATCGAACAACTCCTACTAAATCTACTGATCAATGCACAACATGCCATTAAATCCGATGGAGTTATCACAATAAACTTGCTCGCCAAAGATGGCCACATCATGGTCAAAGTGGGCGACACCGGCGTCGGCATTCCAGAGGAGAATCTCAGTAAGATCTTTGATCCTTTCTTTTCCACCAAAGGCGTCTGGGGTAAGGATGAACTGATCGGCACCGGCATGGGTCTTACGATCTCCCGCAACATCGCCCGTGAGCATGGCGGCGATCTGGCGGCCGAGTCAGTTGTTGGAGTAGGGACGACCTTTATATTGACCCTCCCCGCATGCGTTGACAACCATGAAGCGCCTCAAGCCGCCAAGGGAAAAGGGTCCGGGATGAACGTTTTGTTGTTCACACTGGACAATTCAGTCGTGAGTCAATACTCCCAACAGGCGTGTTCGGAGGACATAAATCTACAACACATCGATGATGTCTCGAAACTCCCCGATGATCTCCGTCATGCCGCCGATCTGGTCATATGCGATGCTAAGTTCACGGCCAAGGTGGAGCTGTACAGAATGGTAGAGACATGTCGCCGCCTGAAGGTGCTGTATGTGATGATCAATTGCGGGAAGATGGAGTATCAGTTAGCCGATCTCTATGAAAACGCAGTGGCAAATTTCAAACAGCTTCCTGATTTCTCGCGGATTATTAGCGCCGTCACACACCCCTCATCTGAAGTTACGGTCTAAATACCCGTGATGTCTGGGTGTCAACAGTTCCGCCTTTGTCCCGGGGCGTCACCTTAGCGACGCACCTTGACGTACAGAATCCTCTGTCCTTCAACCTGCTCGACTTCGAACTCAAGGTCATTCCACCTGATCTTCTGACCCTCTTTAGGAACTGAGCCGACCGAATCGTAGATAAGACCGCCGACGGTATCGTAGTCCCCCTGTTCATAGTCCGTATCAAGATAGTCCTGAAGCTTATCTACAAGCAACCCGGCATTGACACGGTATTCTCCATCGGGTAGCTCGGTGAATTCGGCCTCCTCCCAGTCGTGTTCGTCCTGGATCTCGCCGAAAATCTCCTCGATGATATCTTCCAGCGTCACCAGTCCGGCCACACCGCCATATTCATCCACAACCATCGCAATATGCAGACGCCGCGCCTTGAACTCCGTCAACAGTTCGCCAATAACCTTAGTCTCCGGAACGAAGTACGGTTTGCGGAGGTATCTAGTAATAACGAACTTCTCCCCCGGCTCCGGCATCCTGCCAAAAAGGTCCTTCACGTATATCATTCCGATTATCTTGTCAACCGTACCATCGTACACCGGGTAACGGGAGTGGCCATCCTTGACAGCCAGTTTCCGAATATCGGTGAAACTCATCGACTTTTCAATCCCCGTTATATCAATCCTGGGCACCATGATCTCGCGCACAACCGTCTGGTCCAACTGAAATATCTGGCCGATCATTTCCTTTTCATCTTCCTCGACAATCGTCTCGCCGATTCCAGCCTGCTCGGCCAGGGTCTCGATCGCACGCTCGACAATTTCGTCCTTTTCCTCCTCGGTCACTTCCCTCCCCTCGGCCGTGCGGCGAAGCGCGTTGCGGTACACTCGAACAATTGGAAGGAAAAGTGACCAGATGATTGCGATAACCCATAAACGCCTGACCATCCGCTGATTGATGGCCTTTCGCGATGAGTGCCGGGGAAAGTACTCAATGATTACAAGGTAGAAGAACCAGTGGACTCCCATCCCCAGCAACATCAACAAGGTGGCATCAAGACCTGTGGCTGCAGCAAGCCAGCGGGACAGTTGCAGGACAATGACAGACACTATGATCAGGACAAATGATTTGTATACTACAGCTATTTGCACAAAAGCCCGTGGGTCCCGGCCCAGCTTGACCAGGAAAGTGCGCTGGGCTGGGGATATGTCGGGGAAAAGCGTTTCCACCTCGTCCGGATCAATATAAACAGCCAGGGAATAGAGCGACACAAGGTACGCCGTCACATAGGCAACGACAACAATAATCAGGTACAATACACCAAGCAGTAACATCACTTGCTCCGGAGGCACTCCAGAAAATGGTCCTCTCGAGCCCTCATTTTCTTTGCATCAGTCGCCCTTATGTGATCATAACCGACAAGGTGCAACAAGCCATGACAGGAAAGGCGCAAAAGCTCCTCGGTCAAAGTTGTTCGATACCGTTTTGCTTGCCGCTTCGCCATTGGCATAGAAATGTATACCTCACCAAAAGTGTCATCGGCACCCGACGGTTCGCCGAGGCCAAACGATAGGACATCGGTCGGCCTGTTGAGATTGCGAAACTGCTTGTTCAGCGCGCACATGCGCCTGTCGGTAGTAAAAACCAAATTGACCTGACAGGAATCCTTCGTCCGGACCTCAGCGTCGACGATCGCCTCGAGAAGGAGAGAGAGCTTCTTCCTTGGCACACGCAACTTGACCTCTTTGAATATACGCAGCCTCATTCTTCCTCTTCTTCAGGCTTTTCCTTTGTAGGATAGACCACTCTCTGATGAAAGGCAGCAACAAGAATCTGGGCAAAGGCCTCCTTGATTTTGGCAAGGTCACGCAATGTGAGGGGACATTGATTAAGTTCTCCCGACTGGAAGCGATCGTTGATGATCCTTTGAATGAGGTTGTTGATACGAGCGGGAGTCGGTTCATCCAGCGTACGACTGGCGGCCTCGGCGGCGTCGGCCAGCATAGCTATCGCTGTCTCACGCGTCTGCGGTTTCGGGCCCGGGTAGCGGAACTTGTCCTGGCTCGATTCGTCAGCTCCCTGCTTGAGCGCTTTGTCATAGAAATAGCTCATGACCATGGTGCCGTGGTGCTCTTCAATGAAGTTCAAAACGTCGTCCGGCAACCCGGCTTCCTCTCCCAGTGCACGGCCTTTCTTGACATGGGAAGACAGGATGATCGCCGACATGGAAGGCGTAAGAGATTCATGCTTCGACTTGACGCTCAGTTGATTCTCCACAAAGTACTCCGGAATCTCCATCTTCCCGATGTCATGGTAATATGCGCCAACCCGCGCCAACAGCGAATTGCCACTAATTGCCTTCGCACCAGCCTCCGAAAGGTTGCCAACATTGAGTGAATGCTGAAAAGTGCCTGGTGCCTCCAGGGCCAGCCGTTTCAAAAGGGAATGGTTCAAGTCGGACAGCTCTAGTAAAGTGATGTCGGTGGTAATCCCAAATATCGATTCAAACAACGGAAGAATGCCGATAGTGAGAAAGGCCGAAACGATACCGTTGATGACACCATAACCCATTTCAGTTACGAACTCCTGGTCCGGTGTCATCTTCATGTTTTCGACCAGCAATACGAAAGCGGCATATGCCACCGAGACAGAAAACATGATCCTGATAAAATGAGATCGCTGGCGCACACGACGGGAAGTAAAACAAGCCACTGTGCCGACCACAACCGTCATCAGGCTCAGTGAGAAATTGAAGCGGTGCATGACGCCCAACAGGAGCGCCAGGGCCAACGTCGACAGTACCCCGACCTCGGCATCAAACAGGATTGTCACCAACATCGGCAACAATGCCACCGGGAACAGATAGATCGAAAGCTCCCAGTGGTCCACAAGGTGAATCACGAACAACTGTAAAGCAAAGACGAGCAAGAGGGCCAGAAGCTTGGGATTGGAGTTGAATATCTCACGCCGGAAATAATAAAGAAAAAGATACAACCCTGCAAAGACAACCGCCACCAGGAGAATTCGAGCCAGTATCGGCGCCACGATTGAGAACCACCCCTTCTGAGTCGCTCTGTTTCGCATTATCCTCGCCATTTCCTGCAGAACCCGCTGTTGCCCCTCCGTTACTTTGATACCAGACCGAATAATAATGTCGCCGGTATTGACAACCTCCTTATACTTAGGGATGGTCGCCAGTTCCTTATTTATCCGCCTATTATACTCGGGCATATTCACGCTTAGATTGGGCACAACAAACGTGCGGCCGATGAGATAATAATACTCAACGTCAATTGAGTCAGTGGCAGAGAGCCGGTTGAGTCCCTTTAGTAGACACTTCTTGGTCAGAGGAACGTCGAGCAGTTTTTCCCGAGGATGGATAGTCTCCCGTTCCCCGCGCCTGATCAGCACATTCTTACCGCGAACATCAGGGACAGCTTTTATATCCGGCAGCACACCTACATCATAGATTTGTTCACGGTAAATCTGCTCCAGGCGCTGATAGACCTGAGGCAGATCATCTCTCCCCAGCGACTGGCCAATGGCTGTCTTGCTTAGTAAGGGGAACCGCCCTGCGATGATCTTCTCCGCCTCCCGCTGCTTTTCAAGCGAAGGTTGAGCGGCCGTTTTGCTTAGGCTGTCGAGAAGGTCAAAAAAACCTTTAAGGTTCTCAAAGATCCTGCGAGTGATCGTAGTATCCTTATCGACTATATACGGCTCGGAAAATCGAGCGCTTTCCTGATCATCTTTGAGTTCCTTCTCGGTCTTGTAGACGACAATCTGAAAGGGAGCGATGATATCTTCCAGAGACATCTCTCCCTTGCGCGGCATATCCAGGGGGTCGTACAGATGCTCGCCGGGATAGAACACCCCTACCATGACGGCTGCTGCGATCAGCAGAGAAAACTTGATGGTCCTCGATCGGACGGTGGGCATAGGTCGCTGGCGACTTTCGCTCTGGACCTTGAAAAGCTTTCGAATCTTGCGCTTAAGTTTTATGAGAAACGAAAACATAGGGCAAAAAAGTACCTCCGGTACTTCACCTCACCCCTTTCGTTTTTTTCTTTTCGTACTTCTCGTACGCTTTGATAATACTCTGTACCAATTGGTGGCGGACAACATCCTTTTCGGATAAATACACAAACTCGATCCCGGGAATGCCCTTCAGGATCTTCTGGACTCTTACAAGCCCCGAGGCGCGCCTGTCATCCAAGTCGATCTGAGTGATGTCGCCGGTTATAACCGCCCTGGATTTCTCTCCGATCCTTGTCAGAAACATCTTCATCTGGGCGCTGGTAGTGTTCTGAGCCTCGTCCAGCACTACAAACGCCTCGTTGAGGGTTCGTCCGCGCATGAATGCCAGAGGAGCTATTTCAATAACGCCGATCTCGAGGAGTTTGCGGATCTTGTCCGGCTGGAGCATATCATACAAGGCATCGTAGATCGGGCGTAGATAGGGATCAACCTTAGCTCGGATATCACCAGGTAGAAACCCAAGCGATTCGCCGGCCTCAACAGCGGGCCTGGTGAATACCAGCCGGTTCACTCTGTTGGCTTTCAGTTCCGCTACTGCCATAGCAACGGCAAGGTATGTTTTCCCTGTTCCCGCCGGGCCGATGGAAAAGACAATATCATTTCTGTCAATAGCTTCAACATAGCGCGTTTGCCCGATGGTCTTCGGTTTGATTACTTTCTTTAGAGCGTTGGTCAACAGCGTCTCGGTTGACATGACCTCCGCAGGGCCATAACCGTCTTCCTTGACCATAGCGATGGCATAGTTGAGGTACTGCCTGGATATATAATATCCCTGCTTGATTCTCGTTACCAGGTCTCCCAACAGGCGAAATACCTGCTCGACATCAGCCGGTGGTCCCTCCACGATGATCTTTTCGCCCCGTGCCACAATTTTGCTGGCGAAATGAGATTCGATTACTCTCAAGAACGCATCGTTTTGACCAAACAAGAACCGCTGGTCAATCCCCTCTACGGCAAACGTGCGAACCGTAATATCTTCCTGGTCCGGACCCATACACGTCGGCGTTACGCCTTGTCCTCCTTGATAATCAGGCCGAGCTCCTCAAGCTGCTCCGGGTCAATCGTTGATGGGGAGCCATCCATGAGAGAGAGGGCGTTAGTCGTTTTCGGGAAAGCTATGACGTCACGAATGGAATCGGTGCCCGTCATGATGGACACAATGCGGTCGAGCCCAGCGGCAATACCGGCATGAGGAGGAGCACCATACTCAAAAGCTCGCAGCAAGAAACCGAACATCCGCTCTGCTCGTTCGCTGTCGATGCCAAGTATCTTCAGTATCTTTTCCTGGAGCTCTCGGCGATTGATACGTTGGCCACCCGAAGCAATCTCACACCCGTTCACAACCAGATCGTACTGCAGCGCTCTGGCCTTTCTCCACGGATGGTTAAGGTCCGAGCCGGGCAGATTGGCTGAGAATCCTTCGTCAATGAGTGGGAGGTCCTCCTCCATCGGGTGCGATACGATGTTGTGCATAGCCTGGAAGCGGCCGCTTTCCTCGTCATACTCGAACAGGGGAAAATGCGTCACCCACAGGAACTTCCACTCGTCCCGCCGGATGAGGTTATGCTGTCTGGCCAGGTGAAGCCGCAACTGGCCCAAGATCTCTTCCGTCTTCAGCCTTTTATCTGAAACAATGAAAACAGCATCGCCGATTGCTGCCTCGGCTTTCCGACAGAGGCGATCCTTGACTTCATTACCAATAAACTTCAATATCGGCGACTTATCCCCCGCTTCGGCTCGGAGGATGTACGCCAACCCTCCGGCGCCATGCTCCTTCGCCACAGCAGTAATATCATCAATCTGCTTGCGGGAGTATGTTCCGCCTCCTTTCAGAACAATCCCCTTGACCACCCCACCTGAAGCGACGTTATCGACAAACACCTTGAAACCGCAGCCTTTCACCTCTTGTGTGAGGTCGACCAGCTCCATATCGAAGCGCAGATCTGGCTTGTCAATTCCCCAGCGGTTCATAACCTCTTCATATGTAAAATGAGGGAAGGGTGTCATAAGCTCCACATCGAGCAGCCCTTTGAATAGGTCTGCCATCATTCCTTCAGAAACAGCAAATACATCATCGGGGGTGACGAACGACATTTCCAGGTCAATCTGGGTATGTTCCGGCTGGCGATCGGAGCGCAGGTCCTCATCGCGCAGGCAACGGGCGATCTGGAAATACTTATCGAAACCGGCTATCATGAGTATCTGCTTGAAAAGCTGCGGCGACTGCGGCAGGGCGTAGAATCTGCCTTTGGCTACTCTGCTTGGTACAACGTAATCGCGCGCCCCTTCCGGCGTAGAGCGAATCAGCAGGGGCGTCTCAATCTCGTAAAATCCCTGACGGCTCAGGTAGTTGCGTACCGCCAGCGTGGCCTCGTGACGAAAATACAACCGCCTTTGAAACGGCTTCCGGCGCAGGTCAAGATAGCGGAACTCAAGGCGCAGTTGGTCATTGGCGGTGCACTCATCGGTGATCTCAAACGGCGGCGTTTTCGATTCCGAGAGAATGTAAAACTCTTCCACTTTCACTTCGATCTCGCCGGTCTGCATACTGGGGTTTACTGTCCCGTCGGGTCGTTTGGCAACCTCACCGACAACCGCCACGACATACTCGTGTCGCGCCCGGTTGGCCTCAGCCAGCATGGCCGGGTCAAATGTCTGCGGATCAATCACCACCTGTGTCAGGCCGTAGCGGTCGCGTAGGTCGATAAAGAACAGCCCGCCCAGGTTGCGGTAGCTGTTAACCCAGCCGTTTAAGCTGACTTTGGTACCGGCGTCTGCAAAGCGTAGTTGCCCACAGGTGTGAGTTCTTTTGATCTCCGAAAATCTTGTCACAGCGTTTCTTTAACTCTATGCTGTTTACTTACTTATCGGCACATGCCGCTCTTCATAGGAGCCCCTCGAGGGCAATTTTTCACGGGAAAGCTATGGTATGGACAAGGGAAAGTCAAGGGGGAGCACAATAGGGCAAATCTCAAAGAGACCTGCCAGCTTAGGAAATGGCAGGTCAGTTCCGGACCTTCCCTACTTTGCTTTGTATGGCAGAAGCCCCCAGTGGCGGGTGCTTTTGCCATTGTATTGGTCTGTGGGTGGCAGATGTCCACATCTGCCCTATTCTTTTGCGAAGTTTCTATTGCCAGAACGGCGGCGGGTTATGCCCTACATTCGCTAGAACTCGAATTCCAAACCAAAAACTGGCACAAGGCTCCATTGATAAATAACGTCTTGTTTCTGTTCATTTTCATTCCAGTAGTAGGTAGATATGTTTTTCCTGTTATAGGCATTCCAAACTGAGAAGTAGAGAATCAAGTTTGAACTGCGGAAATTAAACCGCCTGTCCACACGTATATTTAGAGAGTGGTAATCAGGATAACGTTCCTGGTTTACCCGTGTCCTGTCCAGAACTGATCGGTTAAGCGCCTGTGAAGCACCGAGATCGAATGGCGTATAGGGAACGCCACCGGCAAAAATCCACCTCAGACTGAACTCCCACTTATTGTTTGGCTTGTATCCACCTTCGATGCCTACAAAAATGTGATTGTCGATGACCCGATCGCGCCAGACCCCATCCAGACCGCGGTAACGTGATTTAAAATATGAACCGCTGAGCAGACCGTACATCCCCCGGACCAGCTTCTTCTGGAGAGTCAATTCCACACCCCAAGACCTCGCTCGCCCTTCATCAATCAGTTTTTGCCAAGTGGTGAAGTATCCGCTGTAAAAGGCTTCGTCGACCACAAATAGCTGTGGCTGGGCCAGATCAATTGGAAAGTTATCATAGTCCTTGAAATAACCTTCCCAAGTTAGTTTTGTGTCTTCCGTTAAAAGGAAACTTGTACCCAGGATGTAATGATAGGCAACCAAGTCTTTCAGCTGTTTGTTTGTTTTTTGTTGAACCAGAAGACGCAACGGCAAGTTCTGATAGTAGACACCGCCGGCTCCATTCAGTGACAGTCGTTCTGAGAACTGATATGAAAAGGAAAATCGGGGTGACACATGCGAGTGCTCATTGTACTCGAAGTAGTCATAACGCATACCAAAAGTTGTACTGAGCCTTGTAAATGGTTTCCAAGTTAAACTCGTAAAAACCCCCACTTTGGGCGATCCAATACGGTCATCTACAGTCAGAGCACCCACCATATCACCGATAGCATTGGTGTGCTCAGAGACAAAGAAATCATAGTCATTAACAGCAAACTTGCTGTCGAATCCGAACTCCAGGTAAGATGACTCATTTAACTTGTAGGCGTTGACATTCCGCAATTGAATTGTCTGCTCCAACGAATATTCGTCAGTCAATAGATTGTCAGATTCCGTCCAGAAAAAATTACCCTTGTACTGGGTAGATAACACCGAGAGAGATGTGTTGGAATACCCGTTCTTACTCCAGAGCCACCGCCAGTTCACACCGGCGGCACACTCATTGCCATCCCACTTGCCGTAGATTGAGTTACCGTCTTTTTCCGACTGTTCCTTCCCAAACTCGATGAAGTCAATGCCCAGAACACCGAGCACTGTGATCTCGTTTCTTGATGAGATATTATATACCAGCTTGCCCTGGTAATCGCTATAGCGCGGAGCGACTCCAGTTCCGATGGCGTCCACCAACAGGTCCAGAAAGCTCCTTCTTACCGAAAACAACCACGATCCCCGACCTCCGGCGATCGGCGCCTCAGCAGCGATGCCAAAACCTGCGAAGTTGACATCCAACTGGCCATCAAACTCATTACGATTACCTTCGCGGAACGTTAAGTCCATGATGGCCGATAACCGGTCTCCATAAATTGCCGAGAAACCTCCTGCTGAAAAGGTAACGTCCTGTAAAAAGTCGACATTCAACAGTCCAATAGGACCACCTGATGATCCTTGTATCGGGTAATGATTGATGTTCGGTATCTCGATGTTATCGAGATAAAAGCCGTTTTCAACCGGGCTGCCGCCCCTGATCACAAGGCTGTTAAACAAATCGTTGACTTTAGCCGCGCATGGAAGAATGCGGATAATCCGGCTCACATCGCCTGCCGAACCGGGCGACCGCCGTACTTCCTCCGACGTAAATATAGTGGTACCAGTTGGCTGGCCTGACGATTCCGAGAAGTAACCCGCTGTCACCACAGTTCCTTCTATTTCTATCGCAGCCTGTCGAAGCTCAGTCTCAACGTAAGTGATCCGCTTGGGTCTTACAATAATGTCGGTTTTTGAAAGTGGTTCATACGCGATGCTGTGTATAGTGAGCGAATAACTTCCCACCGGGATTTGGGAGAGGGTGAATTCTCCTTTTTCGTCAGTTGCAGCTCCCTTTCGTGTGCCGACGATGCTGATACTTGCTGCCATTACCGGTGATTTCGTTACTGCATCAACCACACGCCCCCTTATGGTCCCACTCGGTGCGTCTTTATCAGGAGACGTTTGGCACCAGGTGTCTTGTGGAGTAACGAAGAACAGTGCTGCAAGTACAGCCAGGATAAATAAATGTGATCTCATATAAAGGCTCATAGGTCGGAACCCGCCTGTGGTGGGCAGTTCCGACATTTTCTTCTATCCAAAATCACCCATTATGGTTAAACTATTAACAGTTAAACATTACGCATTTTATAACAAAGTGTAACAAACAACGCAAGCTCATTGCAAAAGAAAGTCGGAACTACCCTTCGACAAGCTCAGGACAGGTAGGAGTTCCGACCTATGTAGCTGACAGACATTCCTTGTGAAAGGCGTAGTCGCTTGTACGCCTTGATACCGTGAAGAGTCAGCGCACGAGGATATACACCGACTACAGTGAATTCGTGTCACTTAGTGGAGGACCTTGTCTCCACCATGTTTATAAATACAAAGAGGTGCAGTGCATAACCGTACCCTACGTGAGAAAAATCATCATACTTCTCACTCCTCCTCCTCGGTGAATGATATTTCTACGTTGGGGAAGAGAATACGGTAACCGCAATCGTAACCAACCGTGAACATACCGTCAGCATCGGTTGTAGCAAGGGTCTCCAAATACTCCCAGAAAGTAAACCGGCCAGTTACGTCAAACTCAAACGAAACTATATAAGACCCTGAGAGACTGTCCGGGATCACCAGGGTTCCTCCTCCACCAGCCATATTAAAGGTGAAATCGGTCCCCAGTGAGGTATCAGCAGATGAGATGGTAATGGGGTAACGTCCCCAGAAGTTCTCGTCAGCCCAGAGATCCAATACTTGGTCAGGATGACTATTAGTCACCGAGATAAGTCCATACGGATCCGGGTCGTCATGCTTGCGGTTTATCCAGCACTCAGTGGTGTCTGAAAAAATAGTCACATCTCGAGGAAAGACGTTACCAACGGTATCGAAATATCCTCTGGTACTATATACTGCTTCGGTGTCGCTTATGGCCGGCACAATCATAGGGAGTTCCATTTCGATGTAAAAGACCTCTATCTCCACCCCCATATAGGTTCCAGCAGGCGGCAAGGTGTCTGAGGCAAAAAAGGTAGTGTCGGTCACGAAATCGGCCACATAAGCGCTGTCTGCCGAGCCTGTCGAGAAAAGTTCATAGTCTGCTGTTCCCATCGAAGTATCCCCCAGCAGAGTCATTCTTTTGAGGGCCACCGTGTAGGCAGTAGGAGTTATATTAGCAGAAACTCCCCCGCCGGTTTCATCCGGGCACAGCGAAGGGTCATCATTGTAGGGAATCGTGTCCAAGGTCGCTGCCGGCGACCCGACCACAGCTGCCCATGGGGCAACCGGCGATATCCCGGTCAGCCTGCCAATAACCTGAATCTCGGTTTGATCGCCATCAAATGTTTGATCTCCCCCGGATGGGGATTTGGATGACGTGCATACGATAACCCCCATTGCAGCGAGGCAGGTAGCCAATATGGCGAGGGACGTGAAGAGAGAGATGTTGGGCTTTTTCATGTCTGGCCTCCTTTTTATGAGCAAAGATTTACTGTTTTCCCCTACAACATAATCGGCATTTCTGCTGATAGATATAGTCAGTCAAAACTGAAGGACGTGAGAATAAACGTGAAGAACCGCAGGATAGAGGTCGTTTGGGTATATTCTATACATTCTTAGCAGACACAGATTCGTAAATTCGTAGGATTGGTCGCCCACCCGCTTATGGCGGACAGTTCCGACTATTTTCGTGGCGCCTAGTGTCCTCACCCGACACCAAGTTTCTCGGGGAACTGTCAGTGATTGAAAAGGTTCGCTATTGTCACAATAACCCCGTGATACGCGGCCTCGCGGCTTGTCCTGGTGACTGGAAATCGTCGAGCCACAATTCTTATTTGGGAAAGAAAGATGTACCCTTACAGGTAGATATTATAGACATGAAAGTAAGTGATCTATGTTAAGTTCCCACAGCAGAGCTGTGGGGGTACCCGGTGGACCACCGGACTAACGGATGGGGCACCCGCCTTATCCGAAGTCCTTTTCTCTCGGCTTCGCTCGCAGAAAAGGATGCATGATTAATGCACCGATCCATTCCAGAACTGGTAGGACCCTTAGGAGAAACAAAAACGCATAAAATGCAATGGCATACATCCAGTTCAGGATCAAGATTACAATGAATAGCACCCATCCCACGAAGTGAATGTACCCCACCCAGTTCGGTAGGAGACGTCCTTTGGCCTTTACTGCAACTCCACTGCAAAATCCTCTCGTCTTTGCCTGAATGAGCCTAGCATCATAGATCCGAATTGATTCAACGATCGTGTATGCCACCGACAGTGCCAGTATCAGCGGCGAGTTTACCGGCGCAGTCAATATATGATTTATCAACTCGCTCATAGACTCCTATCCTGAGGGCCGGGTGGACCAATGTTGGGTGTCCCGCCGCTTGAGGCTGGGTGCTGGGTGCCCCATAGCTTGCTATGGGTAGTATCAAATTCATTAGATCACTCTCGTAGGATGTGTGGCCGTGATCTATGATCGCGGCCCGTTATCGCCCCCTATATAACGCTTCGCACTGCCCGTCCGCCGGTGGCGGGTGTGGCACCCACCCGGCTTGCCGCTACTACTCCATTTCCGTCATTTCCTTTTTCTTGTAATCTTTTGGAACGTCAAAGATACCGACCGGTGCAGACTTAGAGGAGTGTTCCAGAAGCGTGGTTGTTGTCTTTACAGAGGCGCCCATCACCTTGGCCTCACCAATACTCAAAACTGTCACACCTTTGACCTTCTTCATATCTTCGATGGCTTTTTGGAAACCGGGCATCTGGGCCATGAAGGCATTACTAATAGTCTGAAACATATCGTAGTCAATCTTGATATCTTCGCTTGCCCAGACTTCGGACTTAGTGGACCCCATCGGCATCTTGATCTCTACGATATACTTCTTTGCACTCCAGTCTTTTATCTTTCTCTTCTCGTCCGTTGGCGTCACCGTGACTTCCATCGACATCATTCCAGCCGCCAAGCCTTGCATCATTTCCGCAGCCTGCGCGGCTTCTTCATCATCCTCCACACCGGCCATTTTCTTTATATCACCCAAATCCTCCAGGGGCATTTCCGCGTATGTTTTACTCTCGTGGTCTACGAAGTACATGATGCCTTTGTCAGCCCTCAGGATAGACGATTTGTTATCCGCGCCAATCATGCATGCCTTGTCTTTGGTCAACCACATCGTTGATGTGTCATCCGTGGCCGGCTGTGTCTGACCCATGACCTTAAAAGAGTCAGTGTGAGTCACCTGCTTGATAAATGAGTCCGCTTTGGTCGTTCCCCACAACATCAGTAGTGCCAGGACGACCAATCCGCCAAGACTGGCCAAAGCTCTTTTACGCTTCATCTTCCTTCTCCTTGAATGTGAGTCCCTAGTTTATAACTGATCCTTCCAAATATGTGTTTTTCTTATATGCGCCGGCATACCACCCCGCACTTCACCCATCGTCATGAAAGGTATTGCTATTATCTCCGTTTTGCAAGGGCTATTCTATACATTAGGTATCAATTACGAGAGAATCCCATAATCACCATTGGCAGAACCGCTTCAGGTTCTGCCCTACATTAAAACACCTCCGCCGAAAACTTGTAGACTTCGGCGTTTTTGTCTTTGTAGCTGCTTTTAGGCAAGCTGGCTTTCAGGCACGTTTGTTCCAGAAATTCGGTCACATCCCAGCCATACTCGGTAGCCACTTGCGGTAAAAGAAGCCCGGAGTGGAAATCCAATTTAATCATTAAACCGTCGCGGCCAACCCTGATGGTACTAACCGGGTACCCCACAGCTCTGCTGTGGGTAGTTTCTGTCAATTCGTAAGTTCTCGTGTATTTTGACGCAACGCACAGCCCGCCTCCGGCGGGTGCGGCACCACGCCTGTATTGTTAAATCTGTTTTCTCTCCAACTCCTTCAGCAGCTCCCTTGCAATGACCAAGCGTTGGATTTCGGAGGTGCCCTCGCCGATTTCGCACAGCTTGACGTCGCGCCAGATGCGCTCGGCGGGGTACTTGCCGGTCAAGCATCCCACGCCGCCTAAGATGCCGATCGCCTTGTAAGCGCAACGGGTAGCTACCTCTGAGGCAAACAACTTGCACATGGCCGAGTGCTTTGAAAAGCGCTGGCCGGAATCTTTCATCAGCGACGTTTCATAGATCATCAGCCGGGCGGCCTCAATCTCGGTCGCCATATCGGCCAGCGTGAAACCAACAGCCTGGTGGTACGCTATCGGTTTACCGAACTGCACCCGCTCGGCGGCATATTTCAAGGCACAATCCAAAGCCCCTTGCGCTAACCCGAGGGCCATGGCGCCGATAGAGATACGCCCCCCATCAAGCGTAATGAGCATCTGCTTGAATCCTTCACCAATCTTCCCAAGCTGATTCTCAGCAGGTACTTTCAAGTCATCGAAATGTAGAAAGGCCGTGTTGGAACCACGCAGGCCCAACTTGTTCTCCTTCTTGCCAACGGAGTAACCATCCCAATCCTTTTCAAGAATAAATGAGGTGATAGCGGTGTCTTTCGGATCGTCGGTGGTTTTCGCCGTGGCGACAGTGGCAAAAGCGTGCGACGCCGACGTAATCAAGCATTTGGTGCCGTTGAGGATCCAATGGTCGCCGTTCTTGCGCGCGTATGACTTAGTGGCGCCGGCATCGGAGCCGGCTTCAGGCTCGGTCAGGCCAAACGCTACCAGCTCGCTAACGGCACGAGGAAGATACTTCTTCTTTTGTTCCTCATTGCCAAATGCAAGAATGGGAAAGGTGCCGAGAGAATTGTGCGCTGCTATCGTTATGCCAGTTGATCCGCAGACGCGCGAGACCTCCTCAACGGCGATCGAGTAACAGACGGTGTCCACTGGCTGTCCGCCATATTGTTCAGGGATGAGCATACTCATCAGCCCCATCTCAGCCATCGGCTTAATATGCTCATACAGAAAGCGCTGCTCGATATCGAGCGTGGCAGCGACCGGCTCTATCTTCTCGAGGGCGAAGGCCCGAATCATCTCGCGGAACTCGTGATGTTTCTTTTCCAGCACGACTTACTCCTTCAGCAGGTCGCGGGAAATGACCATCTTCTGGGCTTCAGTGGTGCCCTCGTAAATCTCGGTGACGCGGGCGTCGCGGAAATAGCGCTCCACGGCGTACTCTTTCATGTAACCATAGCCACCATGAATCTGCACCGCCTCGTTGCAGACGTAGTTGGCCGTCTGCGAACAGAACAGCTTGGCCATCGAAGACTCACGGTGACAGGGCTTGCCGGCGTCCTTCAGAAGCGCGGCCCGATATCCCAAGAGTCTTCCGGCATCGATGCGAGTGGCCATATCCGCCAGTTTGAACTGTATCGCCTGGAAATTAGCCAGCGGTTGACCGAACTGCTTGCGTTCCTTAGAATATTTGATTGCTTCATTCAACGCCGCCTGGGCAATACCGATAGCCTGAAACGATACTCCGATGCGGCCGGAGTTCAGAATGACCACCGCCATGCGGAATCCTTCGACGGGTTTGCCCAGCAGATTCTCTTTGGGTACCTTGACATCGGCGAAGCTTATCTCGCGCATGTCCGAAGCCTTCATGCCGCACTTCTTCTCCAGCTTGCCGACAGTGATGCCGTCGCTGTCTTTGTCCACTACAAAACAACTAATCCCCTTGCGTCCGGCTTCGGGATCAGTTTTCGCGAAGACAATCAAAACCTGGGCATGGTCGGCGTTGGTTACAAAGGTCTTAGTGCCGTCGAGGAGGTAGTAATCGCCCTTGTCGGTGGCAGTCATCAACATCGCAGCGATATCCGTGCCTGCATTGGGCTCGGTCAGGCAGTAGGCTCCAATCTTCTCACCGGCGGTCATTGGCGGCAGGTACTTCTTTTTCAACTCCTCAGAGCCGAAAGCGCTTATGATCTCACATGCAAGAGAATTGTGAACAGATAGCATAATACCGAAACCGGCACAGGCAGCGCAGATCTCCTCAAGGACACCCATGAAAGTTACGGCGCTCAGACCTGACCCGCCATATTCCTCAGGAGCAGTGAAGCCGAAATATCCCAACTCGGCGCACTCTTTGATTAATTCCGGAGGTGTGATTCCCTCCGCATCGAACTCCTCGGCTCGTGGGTAGAGGCGCTTTTCGGCGAAATCCCGTGCCATCGCCTTGAAGTCGAGATCCTCTTCAGATAGACTGAAATCCATCGAAACTCTCCTTACGAACTGTAGTCATAAAAGCCACGCCCACTCTTGCGCCCGAGGTAGCCGGCCTGCACCATTTTCCTCAGCAGCGGACAGGGACGGTACTTAGGATCGCCCAACCCCTCGTGCATGACCTCCAGAATGGCCAGACAGACGTCAAGACCGATAAAATCAGCCAGCGTCAACGGCCCCATCGGATGCGCCATTCCAAGCTTCATGACTTCGTCAATGGCTTCAACCGTCGCCACACCTTCCATGTGGGCGTAGACAGCCTCGTTAATCATGGGCAAAAGGATGCGGTTGGCGACGAACCCGGGGAAATCGTTCACCTCCACCGGTGTCTTGCCAAGTTTCTTGGAGATGTCACTAACCAGCGCGAAGGTATCATTAGAGGTAGCGATGCCGCGGATAACTTCGATTAGCTTCATCATCGGCACTGGGTTCATGAAGTGCATCCCGATGAACTTGTCCGGCCTCTTGGTAACAGCGGCAAGTTGAGTGATGGGAAGTGAGGAAGTATTGGAAGCGAAAATCGTATCCGGCGGGCAAATGTCTTCCAGTTTCTTGAAGATGTCAAGTTTGATATTGAGTTCCTCTGTCACCGCTTCAATGACCAGTTGAGCATTCTTAGCCACCGATAGGTCTGTAGAGGGATTTATATGCCCCAGCACCGTTTTCTTATCATCTTCGGTGATTTTTTCCTTTTTCAGCAGGCGGTCAAGGCTTTTGGTAATCATCTTGATCGCCCGATCAAGGAACTCCTGCTTGACGTCAATTATGTTGACGTCGTAGCCGGTCGCGGCGCAGACCTGGGCAATGCCATTGCCCATAGTCCCGCTACCAACGACCGTAATCCGTTTGATGTCGTCTACGTTCATCGTTCATCTCCTTAGTATCCTGTTATTAGCATTTCTCTATCTTGTCAACCAATTCCAATTCAACCGCAGACGGGGCAGATGTAGACTCGCCTTTGGCGAGCCGCCCACGAACACTGTGCAAGGCGGACATCCCCGTCCGCCTCAAGCCAGCAACAAGTCGGCGCACGAGGACGTACGCCGACCACGGATTTTTGCGTCAAACCATTTCAATTGCCATAGCTACAGCATTGCCACCACCGAGACATAACGTTGCCAGACCTTTTTTCAAGCTACGGTCCTTAAGAGCATATATCAACGTTGCCAGGACTCTTGCGCCTGAGGCGCCGATTGGATGCCCCAACGCCACCGCGCCACCGTGAACATTGACGCGATTCCAGTCCCAGCCGAGGTGCTTACCATCAGTGAGAGCTTGCGCCGAAAACGCCTCGTTAGCCTCAATCAGGTCCCAGTGGTTGATATCCACATTCATTTTCTTCATCAACTTCTGAACGGCGTAGATGGGAGAGTAGAAAAGCTCCTCAGGCGGCGTTCCGGACACAGAGTAGTCAATCACTTTCGCCAAGGGCTTCAACCCTTTTTCTTTCATGTAGCGCTCTGAGACAACCACCGCCGCGGCGCTGCCGTCGTTGAGCCCGGGGGAGTTGCCAGCGGTGACGGTGCCGTCCTTTTCAAACGCCGGCCGTAGCTTAGCCAGCATCTCAAGGGAGATATTAGGACGGGGGCCTTCGTCCTTGTTAAAGATCACCGGGTCACCTTTTCGCTGAGGAATGGCGACATCGAAAATTTCCTCTTTGAATTTGCCGGCCTCTTGAGCCGCGACCGCTTTCTTGTGGGAGTTATAGGCGAATTCATCCTGCTCTTCACGGGTAATGTTTTCTTTTTTTCTGGTCAACTCGGCGGCAACACCCATATGGAAGTTGTTGAAGCTGTCCCAGAGGCCATCAGTGATCATCAGGTCAATCATCTTTTGATGTCCGAACTTGAAACCGGTCTTGGCGCCATGCAGCGCCAAGGGCGCCTGCGACATCGACTCCATACCGCCGGCTACAAATACCTCCTGGTCACCGGCCCGAATCGACTGCGCGGCCAGCATCACCGCCTTTAGTCCGGAACCGCACACTTTGTTGATAGTCATGACGGCAGCTTCGGGTGGCACACCTCCGTGGATAGCGGCCTGCCGGGCGGGAGCCTGCCCACAACCGCCCTGGACAACCTGACCCATGATTACTTCTTCAATATCAGCCGGGTCAATGCCGGCCCGTTTGATTGCCTCTTTGACCGCAAACGCCCCCAATTGCGGGGCGGTCACTGTCCCCAGCCCGCCGTGCAGGACGCCGACAGCGCTGCGGCAAGCGGAGATAATATAGGCCTCGTTTCTTTCAGCCATTCGATTTTCCTCCAGACAGACAGTCTATTGTTCTTTACCCTTGCAGCTTATATAAGAGAAATTGCTCGCAAAATCAAGTGAATGATTTCACGAATTCCGACCTATATTCGGCCAGAAAAAAACTTTTTTACCGAGGATTTTTTTGTTTACAGCGATTACTGTACAACATTCCTTTGAGCCGTAAGTGAAGCCGAAGAGACAGACTCCGGCAGCAAAGGAAATAATATGAATAGTTGTTTGTTACATGTATTCCGTGAATCACTTTCTACCAAAGGAGGATTTATGAAAAAGGCATTTCCTTGCCTAGTGATCGTCCTGCTCCTCGCAGGGACAGCTATGGCCGCCGAAACGCCCATTGACAAGGGAAGCATGATCCTGAACGGCTCTGTCTACTTCATGAGTCAGAGCGGTGACGCCTATAAGGACACGGCTGACAATAGTGTTGCCGTTATTGGTATTATGCCTTCGGTGGGTTACTTTGTTGCCCCCAGTATCATGGTTGGTGGTGAGATCTTATTCTGGAACCAGTCATGGGGCGATTGCAAGTGGACCGATTTCGGCGTTGGCCCAATGGTGGGATACTACTTTAACCTCGACGCTACCCGTACTGAGGTCAAAGGCGCTATTTATCCCTACGTCAAAGGATTCTTCTGGTACGGTCAGGAGAAGTATGATGACGGTACCGATGAAACTACGACCGACGTGATGGCGTTTGGCGGCGAGGGTGGTGGCGTCTTCATGCTATCGAATGCCGTTGGCCTCAATGCCAGCGTGCAGTTCTGGAGCGAGAGCTATAAGCCGGACGGCGCTGACGAGTCGATTTCCGGAACAACTCTCCAGGTTGGCGCCGGAATTACTGCCTTCCTTTGGTAAACTTATCGTTTCAGACATCTGTTACAAAGCCTCGTCGCCGCCAGCGGCGAGGCTTTTCGACTTTGTCACGCCCGAAGAAGATATTGTCGGGTTTCTCATCCGCCTCTGGCTGATTCGGAACCCGACCTACTCTTGGCTTAAGACAACACACGTTTTGGCCGAAATAATTATAATGTGGCTCATAATGACCCGTTGATAAGGAGTTTTGGTATGAAGAAGTCACTCTTGGCAATGATTTGCGTGGTTGTTTTCGCGCTAAGCGTTTCAGCCCAGGTGTCGGCGCCGTTTAGCCTGTACGCAGGGGGAGCGCTGAGCCTGCCCAGTGCTCCTGACGGTTTCAAGGACAGTTTCAAAACAGGTTATCACGGACTGATCGGGCTTGGATACAAGATGGGGCCCGGGTTCCAGCTTGTCGGCAAAGCCGAGTACCACAAGTTCGCATTTGATTTTGCCGGACTCTCGGGTGTAGATGGCGGCGACAGCAAAATGTGGATGTTTGGTGGCGATGGCCGTTTTGCCCTTGGGCTTCCTGCCGCGCCCGTGAAACCGTTCGTCTTTGGAGGTGTTGGAATCGCCAATATCAAGCAGTCAGACTTTGGTGGAAACTTGTCTCTGGCAAGTTCACTCACACCGTCATTTCCGGAAAGCCAGAACAAGGTGTATTACAACTTCGGAGGCGGCGTGGAACTGAAAACAGGGCCGGGATTCTGCCTGTTTGTTCAAGGTCGCTATGTCAGCATTGCCACTGAGGGGAACAGTACTTCCTTTATCCCAATAACAGTGGGCTTGAAGTTTTTCTGACCGAATAGGCCTAACCGGGTGGCAGACATGCCCAGTAAAGCCGGAGTTATTATCGCTCCGGCTTTTTTTATTGCGAGGTCGAGCAGGTACACTTGGCTTCCTATGCTCTATGTGTGGAGCGGACAACAGCGTGTGTTGCCGTTGACTGAATTGATGGAGGTGTGGGGATCCCCAACGGGCCATTTCATAACCCCCTGACTACCAGCCAATTACAGGGTAAGCCGTTACGCCAGACAGGCTCCAGAAAAAGTCATTCTTGGATGAGAATGTCGATTAGCTCTATGTAGGGAGGCGTAATTGACAAAATCTCGAACCCAGCATTGTGGAACTCCGGATTCACGTCCTGCTCACACCAAGCACATTTGACGGTTGCTTGTATGTGGTCAATTTGCTCAATTTGCTCTGGCAAATCAATACGTAGATCAAAGATTTGTCCCCTTTCAATATGCTCCCTACTTATAATCCTTAGGCCTTCGGGAGTGAGATCAACCAGGTGGCCGATTGACTGCCGCGTCTTGAGGTCCACAACGTCGAAGTGTTTCTTCTGGTATTCTTTATCGGCCTTAAAGAAAAACGAAGTTCGCCAGCGAGGCCGCCTGCGTCTTTCATCCATCACATACCTCCCTGCTGCTGGGTATTGCATTCGCCCGATCCTGGGCACTACCTACACCTTAGCAACAATAATAAGACGGGTTTATTAAGGCAACTACAAAAAACTGTCTTATACCAAGTTGCAATCGTACATATAAATCGACTCATGGGGGGCTGTTATGCGACTCTGCATGATAGCCACTTTATCACCAGAATCAGTGATACTCCTTTGAATGCAACTTGGTATCATAACTGCCTACCAGGGCAAGATTCTCGATGTGCTCGCGTTACATTGCCCTCATAATCAAGAATGTGATATCGTCAAACTGTAAGCCGCTCTGCCTGAACTGCGTTAAGTCTATTATGAGATCATCACGTATCGAACTGAGATTAGAACCTAGCTTATTTGAAATGAAAGCCTTCAATCGATCCTCACCGTATTCTTTTGTGTCTGGACTAAAGTTATCAGTTACTCCGTCAGTCCAAACGAAAAGAGTATCGCCGGGTTTCAGGATTACTTCTCCCGGAGTGTAGCTGCTGTTGAATAGAACACCAATAACGAGGTTAGAGGTCTCCAGTATTCGTAATTTGCCCTTAGCGGACAAGATAAAGGGCGGCATGTGCCCCGCATTGACGTAGTGCAGACGTCGACTGGCACCATCAAAGATCGCAAGAAAAGATGTCATGAACTGCGCAGGCATGCTTGATTCAAAGAACAATCGATTCAAATGACCGGCCAGGTCTTGTATGGAGATATTAGGATCGGCCCGTAGCTGCGATCGTATAACAGCAAGAGACTGGGCAGCTATTAGTGCTGCAGGTACGCCCTTTCCGGAAACATCTCCAACCGAAAAGAATACCTGGTGTTCGTCGAGACGAATCATGTCCCAATAGTCCCCGCCGACATCCCTGGCAGGGGAGCTAAAGCCAAGAATCTCATACCCCGCGGTTTCTAAGTTTTGGCGCGGCAGATAGTTTTCTTGAATTAACTTGGCTAACCGCATTTCCTCTTCGATTACCAAGAGCTTTTGCTCCTTTTCGAACAGCCGAGCATTGGCAATTACCGTGGCGGTTTGGGTGCCGACTATACCAAGAAACCGCTTGTCGCTCTCGCCGAACCCGCTGGGAGCTTGTTTGTTGAATAGAACTAGGACACCAATCAGGCTGTGTCGCGAGATCAGTGGGGCGGCAAGAAGTGAGTTCAGCCCCAACTTGCCAAAATCGAATCCCGCAAATCGCTTATCGTTGACAGGGTCGTTCATCACCAAGATCGACTTGTGCTTAATCATCCAGCCCACCAGACTTTCGTGCAGGTGAAACGGCGTCTTACGGTCGGAGGCTGACCACTTACGGATAAAGGTGCGGAACTTGTCAATCTCGGCTGTGCCCTCTTCAAGAAGGAACACGGCTCCCTCTTCTGCCCTGATCTTCTTTAGGCAACAGGCTAAGATCGTTTGCGTAATCCTATTCACTGACATGGACAGGTTAATAGCCGCGGCGATTTCATTCAGCGCAGAAAGCTCCTGGACGCTGTTGCGCAGTCCCTCCAACTCCCGACTTGAAATATCTCCCATGACTCTCAACCGCCTTGCGTCTTGATTGGTTAGCTCATTAATACTATATTATTATTGTGTTGGCTTTCTGGCAACCCTAAAATATCAAGGGGTCGGCTCGAACCCCTTTCGTTGAACAATGTTGACTTCAGGTTCCAGATTTGGTGCGTACAGGATTGAGGATGCTCTCGGCAGCGGAGCGATGGGTGAAGTGTACCGGGCGGTTGACAGCAGACTGGATCGCGTGGTTGCTCTGAAGCTGATCAGGCAAGAGCTAGCTGGTTCTAGTGAGTATATTAATAGGCTGATCGAAGAGGCGAGAGCCGCAGCCAAAATCGATTCTCCCTACGTGGTTCGGATATGGGAATGCTCAAAATGTGATGATATTCACTTCATAGCGATGGAATACGTCGCCGGAAGTGATTTGACCAGCTCAGCCGGCTCGCTGGACTTGCAAAGCAAACTCTCTATCACACTTCAGATTGCCGAGGGGATACAGGCGGCTCACGCGGTAGGTTTGACGCACAGTGACCTAAAACCTGATAACATAAACCTCACACCGGATAATCAGGTAAAAATCCTTGACTTCGGCTTGGCTAAGCCCATTCGCCACGAGTCGCTCGACGAGCAAGGAAACATTGAAGGGACAATACATTATCTGGCGCCAGAGCAGCTCACAGGTGAGCCGGTATCGTTCAGCAGCGATCAGTTTGCGTTTGGAGTGATTCTGTATGAATTGACAACTGGTGTTCGCCCGTTCGAAGGACACTACCCGGCAAGCATAATCTACTCGATCTTACATGAAGAACCGATCCCTCCCAAAGATGTGAACCCTGACCTTCCCGAGTGGCTAAACTCGTTCATCCTGAAGCTGCTGGTCAAACAGCCGGATCAGCGTTTTGCCGACGTGGCCGCCATAGTAACACACTTGCAAGCGGGTCTTGGGGGAGAACCACTCACAATTGATGGTAAGGTGGCGGTCCGTCGGCAGACGGTGACGGTCATTGACCTGAAGAATCTCTCCGATGACAGCAGTTGGGATTACTTCTGTGAAGGTTTTACCGATGACGTCATCAGCGAATTGTCCCGGCGCACAGATCTGATTGTGTCAGAGCAGCCTTCACAGAGTCTGCCGCGTGACATCCGCGATATATTCGAACGCTGCCACTCGGATTTTGTCATTAGAGGATCGCTCGTACGCTGGCAAGAGAGGATTCGGTTGAATCTCTTCGTCTATGGCGAGGAAGGAGAACGGCTGATTTCGACTGAGAAGTACGAAGACCATGCCGAACAGCTTTTCGATCTGTTATCGAGAGCAGCCCGAGAAACATCGCTTACCCTAGCCACCGTGACTGGACAATCCGCTATCGAGGTCGATGGCGGTTTGAAGACTGATATTTCGGCCTACGATTACTATTTGAAAGGAAAGAGTTATTACCAGACAAATAGACCTGAGGATCTTCAGTTCGCAGCCAATATGTTCAAAAAGGCACTAGAGATTGATCCTGACTTCGCCCTGGCCCACTCAGGACTCGCAGATGTCTTTGCCTTTCAGTATATGGCTTACTACAACCGCACTCCGGCCTGTATCGAAAATGCGAAAAAGGAGGCGCTGAGGGCGCTTGAGATAGAAAGTCGTCTGGCTGAGGGCCACCGATCGCTCGGCCGCTATTATATGTTTATGGGAGACACCGACCGCTCAGAAGAGTGCTTTCGCAAAGCCGTTGAGCTTAACCCCAAGTATGCAATTGGGTATCGCAGTCTCGCTTGGTTGAAGTATCAACAGGGTGATTACTCTTCAGTCTTGACCTGGTCCAATAAATCCCTGCAACTTGCACCGACTGACGTGGAAACACTACTGTTAATAGGTCTATGTAATACCTATAATCGTAAGTATACAGCGGCAATGGCGACCTTGCAACGAGCGATCGAGATCTCCCCTGATTATGGACGTGCCTATTACAATCTGGGGCTGGTGTATATGAAGCTGGGTGTCCTGGACCTGGCACTGGAAAACTATGAGAAGGCCGCTAAATATCAGGGCGACCCAAACTGTTACATAGATGCCGGTTTTATCCATCTCATCCTTAAGGAATTTGATAAAGCCCGCGCAGCGTTTCAGGAATCGATCTTGGCCAACTTCTTCCCGTTTGTTGCCTACTATTACCTCGGTTTTCTCGAACGAACTTGCAGCAATCAGGAGCAGGCCCAAATCTATTTCGAAAACGCCCTGGCATTGCTTGAGGGAGTTGATTTCTCTGATCCAGAGAACGTTCAGATGCAGGGTTTCTACGCTCTGGCACAGGTTGGAGCCGGACAGACGGACGCAGCACGGAAGACGCTGGATTTACTCCTGGCACATGATGACCTTATTGGTGATGTTTGGCTCAATGTCGCCAGATGTTTCGCCCTGCTTGGGGAGACGGATGCGGCTGTACAATACTTGCAGCGTGCATTCATTAGAAAGCCTGGACCGACAGAGAAAGAAGTGGCCCTGGATCCACATTTTGCGGCGCTTCGTGATTAAAACCTAAGTTAAATGACTCTTGTCCTGGTGTCTTGCTGATAGTTTTTGAAGGCATCATCTCCAGACAACAAACCCAATATGGTGTAAAAGGAGCGGTTTTGTCTTGACAAAATCAGCGAACTGAAGTATAATTCCCCAAAGGCGGTTGTGTCCAACAAACCGTCTGGGTGAAATCTGACCCGGTACAGCAGGAGGAAAATTATTAATTTGGTCTATAATTAAGCAGGGTCTTGTGACTGGTCGCAGGGTACTGTTGGGTCATATTACTCAAGGGTACTACAATCGAGAACTTTTTTATGGAAGTGTGGAGGTATAAGATATGCGCTACCTATTGCTTATCACGATAGGATGTCTTCTCACATTCGCCGGCAGTTCGCTGGCTGATCCCGAGGGCTCAATATCCCTTGATACTGTTATAGGACAAACGGGGATTGACTCGATTTGTGTTGGGACGGTGCGTTTCAGACTCCGCGTTACCGTATCTATAACCTCGGATCCGGTTACGGGATTCACCAATGGATTTAAAGTTTACTCACCGGATGGCGCTACATGGGGAGTGCCGGTTGGGGATACGGTTAGCGGTATTGGAGACGCCTTTAACATCGTTGTCAGTATAAACTATTATTCGGCTGACGGTTCCGGCGCTGATACTATTGGATTCGGGGGAGTTGCTACGCTTGGCACTGGGTGGCCGCCGGGGTATGATGACGTGCCGTTTTCCATAACTATTCATCCTGACATCGCAGATACCGGCAAGACTATCTGCCTTGATTCGGCCTGGTATCCACCTGGTGGCGACTGGCTGTGGGCATCAGGTGGTAATTCCGCTTCTCCAGCCTGGAGCGGGCCGCACTGCTTCACAGTTTATGGCGGTGGTGAAGATAGTGATGGAGATGGTATTCCAGACGAGTTCGACAACTGCCCAAGCGTCTTTAATCCTGAACAGGAGAATGCCGACAGCGATGGCACAGGTGATAGCTGCGATATCTGCACAGATACCGATGGTGATGGCTATGGAAACCCAGGATTTCCTGCTAACACCTGCCCTGAAGACAACTGCCCCTACGCCTATAATCCCGGCCAGGATGATGGTGATGGTGACGGTAGTGGCGATAGCTGTGACAACTGTGTTGCCATATACAATCCTGATCAGGCCGACTCGGATGGTGACGGAAAAGGTGATTCCTGCGACGTCGGCGAGCCCCGCTTTGATGCCAATCCCAGATCAGGGCCGGCGCCCCTGACTGTGTCCTTTACGGATCAGTCGATTCCAATCTCAACGATTACGGACTGGCTCTGGAAATTCGGCGACGAACAGACCAGTACTGATCAGGATCCTGTCCACCAGTACACCGACACCGGCCACTATGATGTCACACTTATTATCTCGGACGGTATCTGGTCCGACACCCTCACCAAGTACAACTATATTGCTGCTGCCGACAGTTCCCAGTGGACTGGGTTTGACATTTCCTTGCTGTTTAGCGCTGACGCCTTCAGTATTAAAGCGGTCGATTTAGATCATGACAACAATAGCGATTTAGTATATTCCACCTCCTGTGGACATGGTTTATGGGTTGCATACGGCAATGGCAACGGTACCTTTGGTACTCCAGTTGAATACCTACCGGATGTGGGATTAGCTACTGCTTTTACATTTGCCTTTATAAACGATGACAGTATGATCGATATAGTCGCAATTAAGAACGATTCTCTCTACGTAATGCTGAACTCTGGCGGCAGAGATTTTGTCATCTCCTCTTTTCCTCACACGAGTTGTCAATCACCGTATGATATCACCGTAGGCTTCTTCAATGATGATGCCTTCGTGGATGTCGCAGTTACTCCTGACCGTATTTATTTTGGAGATGGCCAAGGAGCTTTCCCAAACTATATTTCTCTGCCAACATCTATCCAGTCGGTAGATGTCAGCGATTTCAATAATGATGGTTATGATGATATTATCGTTGCAACCTCTATCCCATCTGCTGATGATTCTGCGTTGATCTATTTGAACGATGGATTGGGTAATTTCACACCCTCAGCAAGCATCTGGCTCGGAAGCACTTCATTTAGTATTACTACTGCCAATGCACTGGCTGACTTCAATCGGGATGGTAATAACGACTTTGCCCTAACTGTTCCTCATTTCGATGTTCATCACGAGAGTATTATTTATGTTGGCTTTGGAGATGGAAGCGGCGGAATTGCACACTTCGATACCACAAGGGTGTATGGCTTAGCCTACAACCTCGCTGCCACTGATGTCAACCGAGACCATAATCTGGATATCGTTGTGGCCAATCCCAATGAGAGTAGACTGGAAATCTATCTTGGTGATGAACTGGGCAATTTTACCGGCCCTGTTATAGTTGATTTGGGGGGAGGTATAACGTATACTATGGCTTCTGCTGATTTCAATCGCGATGGTAACCCTGATTTCGTGTGTGGCATACCCTCATTTTGCAGTGCACCTTCTAATCTAATCCTTGCCACGAATCTGCTACCACCTGCTCCGGTCCTGGCCGACACGATGATGATGATCACCACGGGTTACCAGAGTGTGAGTATCGAAGTTCAGAACCCGGACTCGTTTGTTATCTCGAGAAACTTCACGACCGTAGCCGGCGCTGATTACTGGCGGCTTGACGCTGACGTTGATGGTATGCTCGACGAAGCCACAGTAGATTACAACCTGCAATATGGCGAATATACTATTATCATTAAACCTAAACCCGGCACTTCCCCAGGTGCCTATTTTGGCTCTGGTATCGGAATCAATGGGTCGCTGTTTGCCACGCTATTTGTAAATTATGCGACTTCGGCTATGAAAAGCAGCGCCAATGGTTTTGCTTCTGATAGTATCGTTTTCTATTACACTGTAGAGGAGGAATCTTCAATACAACCGGCCAACGGCATACCGACCGGCACCAGCCGCCCGACTTTCGACTGGAGTCGCCTGGTGAGTGAAAGCCTCCCAGTTGACAGTTTCCATTTTCAACTGGATCGATACTATGACTTTTCGGCTCCTTTCTGGGACACTACCTGGCAAGGCGCTCCTCAGCTCGTGCCTCATCCGGACAGCACCCTGGGAGCCAACTCAGTCTTTTACTGGCGCTTTATTTCATTTAAGAATGGAGGCTGGTACGACACATCAAGGACCTTTGCGGCGTATATTACCATTTGTTGTGTCGAACGTGGAAACGTAGACGGCATTATTGGCGTAGGTGGACCAATTGATGTTGCTGACCTGACCTACCTGGTATCCTATCTGTTCAAATCCGGTCCTGAGCCACCTTGTCTGGAAGAAGGCAATGCTGACGGCATTGTTGGAGTGGGTGGGCCAATTGACGTCGCCGACCTGACTTACCTGGTGGCTTATCTCTTCAAGAATGGTCCAGCGCCGCCGCCGTGTCAGTAAGCAACGGGACATTGTGATAGCATGAGCTGACTCAGGCCTTTTAAGAAAACCTTTGGAGCCCCTTGAGCTGTGGGCCGGGCTTTGCTTAATCGTGGGACTGCCATTCCGGGTGTAACCTGGATTGGCTGAGCCAATCACGAACAGACTAACCCCCGCTACGGTTCATCCGACACAGATCAACAGAACGTAAAATAATATCAATAGAAGATATAAACTACCCTGAAAGCTTTTTTTAAAAAACTGCTATGGTTCCCGATTTTGGCCTTGACAATTGCTCACAACAGCATATTTTTGTCAATTATCTTGTGAATTTTGTTACAAGAATGTCAGCGTGATTGCAATTGGATAGAAGATAGATAGTTACTAGTTCACTAGTTAATCAATAAGGAGAGCAACTATGGCAAAGAAAATGGTAGTTTTTTGTGGATCGGATGAACCTCAAAAGGCATTTCCCCCATTCATGCTGGGCATCGGTGCTCAGGCCATGGACATGGAACTGATGATGTTCTTCACCATGAGCGGGTTGAATATCATCCGCAAGGGAGGCGCCGAGAAGATCAAACTTGATGGTGCGCCCAAGACGCTGCCGGAGTTCATCGATGTTGTCCGCGAGGGTGGCGCCGAGCTCGTAGCCTGTTCAGCGGCCTTTTCGATCGTCGGTTGTAAGGAAGAGGATCTGATCGAGGGTGTCGAATGTGGCGGCGTAGCAACATTCGTGGACGAGGCGGAAGGTGCAGATATTGTATTGACGTTCTGCTGAGCTGACGATCCCAAGTGAGCTTGTGGCCATCTGGCCACAGCAACAATCACGGCTGCCGGTTTTTAACCAGTAGCAAAGAAAGTAAACAAATGGAGGTAATATAATGGCAACTCCCGAAGAACTTAATCAGCTTACACCCGACAAAAAAGTGGATGCACGAGGCACACCCTGCCCAGGCCCATTGTTGGAGGCAAAACGGGCAATTACCTCGGTTCCGATAGGTGGGGTGATGGAGGTGCTCTCCGCGGATGCAAGCACCAATAAGGACATCCCCCGCTGGGCTAATAAGATCGGTCACGAGTACCTTGGCACAATCGAGGATGCCGGCTACTGGCGCATATTTGTCAAGAGAGGTAAGTAACCATGGAGAAAGGCGGCGACGCTGCCGGGGAGCAGTTCCGTCCGAGAATTCTCATCTTCTCGACGGTGTTCATCTCCGACATCGGCATCGACCTGGCAGGCAGCTCGCACATGCACTATCCGCCGTCCTGCATTGCTATTCCTCTTCCCTGCTCCAGTAGCATCAAGCCGGAGTGGATTCTGTACGCACTCCAGCACGGTTTCGATGGAGTGTTTATTGCAGCCGACGGGACTGACTGCCCGTTCGTCCCTAACTGCACGGACAGGACCGCAAAGATCATGGATGATGGGCAGAAGTTGCTGAAAGAGCACGATATCAAGCCAGAGCGTCTCAAAATGGCTGCAATCTGCTCGGTGTGCGCAGAGCCTTTCGCAAAACACATGAACAATTTCCAGGAATCCCTCAAGGAGCTGGGACCAACGCGAGGAGCAGACTGACGTGGACTATGACATTCTCGTTGTGGGTGGTGGAATCGCTGGCATGGAGTCTGCACTCACGCTCGGCGACATGGGCTACTCTGTACTTCTAGTGGAGAAAGAGCCCACCATTGGCGGCAAGATGATCTTGTTGAGCAAGGTGTTTCCCACCCTTGACTGCGCCAGCTGCATCGCCACCCCCAAAATGGCCGCCACAGCCCATCATCCACAGGTGACCACCCTTGCCTACGCCAAGGTGGACGACATCCGCAAGACCCCGCAGGGCACCTTCCAGGTAAGCGTCAACAAGAAATCCACCTATGTCGACTTAAGTAAGTGCACCGGCTGCCAAAAGTGCGAGCTTGCCTGTACGGTGGCAATACCCGACCAGTTTAACTTCGATTTGGTGGCCCGACGGGCGGCATACATTCCGTTTGCCCAAGCCGTTCCCAAGAAAGCGGTTATAGAGAAGTACGGCTCGTCGCCCTGCAGTTTCGCATGCCCGGTGGGTATGAAACCTCATGGATATGTCTCTCTCATCCGAAGCGGCCTCTTCGAAGAGGCAATGGAGCGCATCCTGAAATTCGTTCCCATCCCGGGGAGCTTGGGCCGCACTTGCCCCGCGCCGTGCGAGAAGGAATGCGTACGGGGGGAACTTGAAGGCACTATTCCGATAAGGAAACTCAAGCGATTCGCTGCAGACTACTACTACAATAAGTATCCTCAGCCCAAGTCCGGCCCCCCTGAGAAAAGACTCGATAAGAAGGTAGCGGTGGTGGGCAGTGGCCCCGCTGGACTGACAGTGGCATACCATCTGGCCAAAAGCGGCTATCAGGTAACCATCTTCGAGGCTGAAGAAGAGCCAGGCGGCATGTTGAGACTCACCATTCCATCGTATCGACTTCCAAAAGATGTGGTGGATCGCGACATCAAGAACGTGACTGCTCTCGGTGTGGAAATAAAAACGGGCTATCGCGTGGAGAGTCTTGCCGGGCTCAAAGAAGAGGGGTTCGATGCGGTATTCGTGGCTTGCGGGGCGATGCAGGATACCAAGATGAAAGTCAAGGGAGAAGACTTGATGGGGGTGGTAGGTGCCGTTGATTTCCTCAAGGGCGTAAACAGGGGAGATAAGATCGATCTTACTGGCAAAACCGTGATGGTGGTTGGGGGGGGCAATGTTGCCATCGATTCTGCCAGGGTGGCTCGCCGCTTAGGGGCGAAGAAGGTCTTCGTCCAATATCGACGGAGTCGGGCCGAGATGCCCGCCTTTGAGGAGGAGATCGAGGATATGATCGAGGAGGGTATCGAGCTCCAGTATCTCAAAACACCGGTACGATTCATCGGAGAAAACGGCAAGCTGGTTAAGGTGGAGTCCATCGACATGAAGCTCGGAGAGCCGGATGAAAGTGGCCGAAGGAGACCCGTACCCGTAGAAGGCTCTGAGAACAGTATGGAAGTGGATCTCTCCATCATGGCAATTGGCCAGCGACCGGATCTCGCTACTTTCACCGAAAATGATAATCCGAAGCTAACGCGTTGGAATACGTTGGTGGTCGACTCGACCACGCTCGAGACGAGCATACCTGGCGTATTTGCTGGCGGTGATGTAGTCTCCGGTCCGGCTACCGTGGTGGAGGCAGCACACGCCGGAGCTCGCGCTGCCGAGTACATAAAGCGCTATTTGAGAGGGGAGCAACTGCCTGGGAAGCCTCTCAAACAACCTCTACTCGTGATCGACAAGAAAGAAGTACTCGAGAGGCAGAAGGAGTACCGAAAGCTCTCCCCGTCTGAGAGGAAGAAGCTGCCTCTGGAGGAACGGGTGCACAATTTCCGCGAGGTGGAGTTGCCGTTGACTGAAGACGAGGCCCGCTACAGTGCGGGCAGGTGCCTCGACTGCGGCGGTTGCTCGGAATGTGGCCAGTGCGTCATCGCCTGCCCGGCCGATGCTATCGACATGAGCATGCGCAACGAGAAGCAGAAGCTGGAAGTGGGATCGGTAGTGGTCTCGACCGGCTTCGAGCTTTTCGACCCAAGCCGCAAGGTCCAATACGGATACGGCCGTTTCCCGAACGTGATTACTGCCATGCAGATGGACCGACTCCTCTCACCGACACGGCCGTACAACACCGTCCTCAGGCCGTCGGATGGGAAAACCCCCGACAACATCGCCTACGTTCTCTGCACGGGCTCGCGCGACCATCAAGTGGACAACGAGCTGTGCTCGCGGGTATGCTGCATGTATTCCATAAAGCAAGCCCAGCTTATTATGGGAGCTCTACCCTTGGCGGACGTGACCATTTACTACATTGATATACGTGCTTTCGGCAAGGAATTTGAGGAGTTCTATCAGCAGGCCAAGCAAATGGGTATCTCCTTTGTCAAGGGCAAGGTGGCCAAGGTGGACCCGACCGAGAATGGAAACCTGATACTCTACCATGAAAACATCGACGGCGATGGAAAGGTGGAGCAGACGGAGCACGATCTGGTGGTCCTCTCCGTGGGAATGCTGCCCAACCAAGAAGCCCTGAGTCTCTTGTCCAGCGGCGAGCTCGAGGAAGACAGCCATCACTACGTCAAAGAGGTGGACGAGGATCACAGCCCGGCTCGAACGAGCGTTGAGGGGGTGTATGTCGCGGGTTCGTCCTCCGCGGTGATGGACATCCCCGACACCATCTTGCATTCCGGGGCAGCCGCGGCGCTGGCTGCCGCCCACGTCGAAAGGGTAAAGACATGAGTGAGAGGAGAATAGGCGTTTACATCTGCTACTGCGGCGGCAACATCTCCGACTACGTGGACTGCGAGCGCGTCCGGGATGCAATCGAGAACGAAGAGGGCGTGGTGGTAGCCAAGACTACCATGTTCGCATGCTCCGATGCGGCCCAGCAAGAAATAACAGACGATATCCGGGAGCAGAAGCTGGATGGCATGGTAGTGGCCTCGTGTTCACCGACGCTCCACCTGTTCACCTTCCGCGGTGTGGCCGAGCGGGCGGGGCTGAATCCCTACTTGTACGTTCAGGTAAACTTGAGGGAGCAATGCTCCTGGGCCCACACCGATCTCCCCAAGCAAGCTACCGAGAAGGCAATTCATATGGTCAAGGCTGGCATTGCCAAAGCGCGTTTAACCCAGCCTTTGGAGAAGACCAGGATCGATACAGTTCCCAGAGCGCTGGTAGTCGGGGCGGGGATATCAGGGCTGCGAACTGCCTTGGCGCTTTCTGACCTGGGTATAAGTGCCTTCGTAGTTGAAAAGACTGATCGCATTGGCGGCTGGGTTGCTGGATTCGGCAGGATGTACCCCCACGATCGGCTCGGCAGCGAGCTGATTGCGGAACTTAGTGAAGAAATCAAGAAGAGAGAAAATATTCAAATCTACACAGAGGCAGAGATATTAAAGAAGTCCGGAAGCGTCGGTGACTTCGATGTGAAGGTCAAGGTCAAGAATGAGCAGGTTTCTCTGAATGTTGGTTCAATCATCGTGACCACGGGCTTTACCTCGTATCAGCCCGCCGAAGGCGAGTACGCGTACGGCACCGGTGGCGTGCTGACGCTGCCCGAGTTCAAGGAGCTGCTCGACAATTGCCAGGGCAAGCTCGTCTACCAGGGCAAGTCTGTAAACGACGTTACCTACATCTACTGCGTGGGCAGCCGAGAGCAACCTGGAGAAAAAGCACACGAATACTGCTCGAGATATTGCTGCAACGCTGCCGTGCATGCCGCCGCTGAGGTATCCGCCCTCGACCCGGAAATAAACCAGTACCACATCTTCCGGGACATCCGCACATACGGCAAGTATGAGCTGCTCTACGAGAAGGCGGCACGCCTGGGCTCGGTGTTCGTGCGCTACGATCCAGATGCGCCTCCCTCCGTGGTCCGCAAGGGAGACGAGTTGATCGTCCAGGTGACCGATTGGCTCGCCGACCAGGAGCCGATCGAGATCGGCGCCGACCTGGTGATCCTGGTAACGGGCATGGTGCCACGTGAGAACGCCGGGCTGAACGATGTACTCAAGCTGCCGGTCTCGCGGGATGGTTTCTTCAAGGAGATCCATCCCAAGCTGCGGCCGGTGGAGACAGTTATCGATGGAGTTTTCATCGCCGGCGCGGCCCAGGCTCCCCGCAACTCCGCCGAGAGCGTTGCCTCGGCGCTGGCCGCCACCTCCAAGAGCGCCGCCCTGCTGAAAAAGGGCTACGTGGAGCTGGAGCCTCTGATCGCTATGGTTGACAAAGAAGCCTGTACTTGGTGCGACAAATGTACCGAAGCCTGTCCCTACTCCGCCATCGGGAAGGTCAGCTTCGGAGAAAAGGAGATAGCCGAGATCAGCGCGGCGGTGTGCAAGGGGTGCGGATGTTGCGTGCCTGTCTGCCCCGACAACGCCCTGCAGGTCAGGGGTTACACGGACTTACAGATACGGGCGATGATCGACGCCATGGAGGTCCTGCTATGAACGACAAGGTACGAGATCCACGCGAGGTGATGAGAGAGGAAATGCTCATACGTGACAGGGTGTTGGCCACTTTGCGCGACGGCCCCAAAACCGTGCCGGAGATCGCCGAGGCCTTGGGTTCTCCTGTGCACGAGGTGATGTGCTGGGTTATGGCCTCCAGAAAGTACGGCCTGGTCATCGAGACGGGAGAGGCAAACAGTGAAGGCTACTTCAGCTACAAGGTGCGCGAGTGAGGCACACATCGAGCGCAGCATCACTGAGAAAGGAAAGAGATGAACAATCGTGTTGACCCCAACCTGCATCGCCACCTCAAGCAGTTTGGCGCAAGTGACCTGGACGTCTGCTTCAACTGCGGCAACTGTACTGCCATCTGTCCCCTGTCGACCGAAGGCTCGTCCTTCCCACGGAGGATGATCCACTACGCCCAAGTCGGCCTCAAGGACAGGTTGCTTCACTCGGTCGACCCCTGGCTTTGCTATTACTGCGGTGAGTGCTCAGAGACCTGTCCGCGCGAGGCCGACCCCGGCGAGATCATGATGGCTACTCGCCGCTACCTGACGTCCCAGTACGATTGGACGGGGCTTTCCAAGAAGCTCTACCTCTCCAAGGCCTGGGAGGTCGGCGCGATCTTGGTGGTCGGACTGGTGGTCGTCCTGCTGTTTGCCTTACTGCATGGCCCCGTGGTCACCGAGCGTGTCGAGCTGAACACCTTCGCCCCGGCGAAGTGGGTGGAGATCGGTGACTGGATCATGGCCGCCCTGCTCTCGTTCTTCCTGCTGACCAACGCCTATCGCATGACACGCCATGTCATGAGTACCGACAGGGGTCAGAAGGTCCCATTCTGGTTATTCATCACACAGATCCCGACCTTCATCGTCCACTTTGCGACTCAGATGCGCTGGCGCCAGTGCAGCGAAGACCACACGCGTTGGTTGAAACACTTCCTGCTCGTCAGTGGCTACCTCACCATGCTGGTCCTGGTGGTTGTCTTCTTGCGCTGGTTTCAGACCGACGAGGTGCATCCGTTCTACCACCCCCAGCGCATCCTGGGCTACTACGCCACGGCCGTGCTGCTGTACGTCACCGTTGATTTCATGATCGGGCGCCGCAAGAAAACGGACCAGATCCACAAGTTCTCCCATTCCACTGACTGGTTGTTCTTGGTTCTGTTGTTCCTGGCGGCCCTGACCGGCATCGCGGTACACATCCTTCGCCTGGCGGGGCTGCCATTGGCCACCTATGTCATGTACGTCGTCCATATGGCGGTGGCGGTCCCGATGCTGGTGGTGGAGGTCCCCTTCGGCAAGTGGGCGCACCTGTTCTACCGGCCCCTAGCTATGTACTTGTTCGCCGTGAAGAACCAGGCGATAACTGTCGCTGCGCAAAGAGAAGCCGCCGCTGCGAATGCCAAAGCGTAGCCTCGCCGGCAAGACGACCGGGTGCTCAACTTGGTAGGTGCAAGTGCACCGCCGCCCAATTTATGACGGAGTCGTGCAATGGAAGAAAAGAAAGCAGAGAAGATGGTCATAATCGCAACCCACGGTAACGACGATCCAGACGGGGCGTCTTTGCCGTTTGTGGTCGGCAACGCTGCTCTGGCCACGGACGTCGAAGTGATCATCGCGCTGCAGGGCGTCGGAGTAACCTTGGCGAACAAGGGCTGCTACGAGCGCATCTTTGCCGGCGGGCTGGACCCGTTGAAGAAGCTGGCTGACACGTTCCTCGAGCTGGGCGGCCAGATCTGGGTGTGCACACCCTGCCTCAACTCACGTCAGATACCCAAGGAATCGTTGCTCGATGGCATCCAGCTAATGGCCGGTGGCAAGCTCGTGCAGGCCTGTCTCGAGGCGGATGCCATGCTGAACTTCGATCCAGAGTCTCGCGCTGGGCCATCCGGGCGCACGAAAGGACTTCCTGGATCCCGCCGCGCCCTCGCTACAGCGTGCCTGGACCAGACGCGTCGATCTAACAGCTCGGGGATGGGTCAATGACTGCGGACAAGAACTCGCCATCGGAAACCGAGTTTCTCTACAAGGTCTGCGCTCAGATGATCAGCGCCATGACCGATGCGGTAATCCTAGTCAATCCGGACGGAATCATTACCAGAACAAACCAGGCGACCCTGTCCTTACTGGACTACAAAGAGGAGGAAATCCTCGATCATCCGGTTCAAAAGATCCTGAGCACCTCTCAGGACAAACAGCCCGAGTTGCCCCCGGGCAAGATGATGGACAAACACCTACTCGACGAGATCCTGGCCAGCATCGAGGGCTTCATGTGTTGCAAGGAAGGAAAGCCGATACCCATCTCGCTGAGGAGCTCCTCTCTAAGAGACGATTCCGGCGAGGTGTCCGGAATCGTGCTGGTGGCCCGCGATCTCAGACCGACGAAGAAGCTGATTGCCGATGCAGCGATAGCCGAGGCGGAACGGCGCAAGCGCGAGGAGCTGCAACAAGCCTATGACGAGCTCAAGGAGCTCCAGGAGCAGTTAATCCAGAGCGAGAAGATGGCCTCACTCGGTCAGATTGCCGCTGGCGTGGCCCACGAGATCAACAACCCCATCAGCGGCATCATGGTCTATCTGCACACACTTGCAACGGATCTCGAGAACGACCGGTTCGACAGAAAGCAGGCTTTGACATTTCTCACCGACTCCAAGCATGAGCTCACCCGATGTTCTAAAATCATCAAGAGCCTGCTGGATTTCTCTCGCCAATCCCATCCGATGCTCGCACCTGTGGATCTCGGCAGCATTCTGGACGAGACCTTCAGCATACTGGGTCACAAGGCCAAGCTTCAGGACATCGAGGTGGTCCAGCATATTGACCCAGGACTTCCCCGGATGCAGGCAGATATGGACCAGCTGAAGCAGGTCTTTTTCAATCTCATTCTCAACGCGATTCAGGCCATGCCCCAGGGAGGCCGGCTGACCATCCACGCCGCGCAGGTCGACGACAAAGAGGAGCTGACCAAGAGCCCCAAAGCAGTCCGGATCGACATCGAGGATACGGGCTGCGGGATAGCTGAGGAGAACATCGGTAAACTGTTCACTCCATTCTTCACGACCAAGGAAAAGGGGGAAGGGGTTGGACTCGGCCTGGCCGTGGCATACGGAATTGTCAGGCGTCACGGGGGCGACATCCGCGTAATGAGCTCCAAGGGAAAGGAAACTACATTCAGCGTTTTTTTGGGATGCGAAGGGGAACGGGAAAAGGAAGACGATAGTGGGGATACCCAATGAAACAAGCGGTGCGGATCATGGTGGTGGACGACGAGAAGATCGTCCGAGAATCTCTCTCGATATGGCTTCAGAAGTTTGGCTACGAAGCCGTGCCGGTGGAAGGTGGTCAGGAAGCCCTGGATCTCCTGAATCGCGAGGAGTGGAACATCTTGCTCGTGGATTTGAAGATGCCCCGCATCGACGGAATCAAGGTACTCCGCAAGGCGCTGGAGGTGAAACCGGGCATCCCGGTCATCATCTTTACGGCGTATGCCACGGTTGAGACAGCGGTTGAGGCGATGAGGGTCGGTGCCTACGATTACCTGATCAAGCCGATCGATCCCGACATGCTAACCTTGAAAGTGCAGAAGATCGTCGAGAAGCAGAATCTTGAAGATGAAAATATCATGCTGCGCGAGAAGATCGATGCTATATACCAGTTCGACGAAATCGTTGGTAACAGCAAGTCCGTACAGGAGGTGCTGAAGATGGTCGGCTCGGTGGCCGCCAGCGATGCGACGGTGCTTATCACCGGCGAGAGTGGAACCGGCAAGGAGCTGATCGCCCGAGCCATCCACCGCAACAGCGAGCGCCGCTACAAACCGTTCGTGGCGGTCTCCATCGGGGCGTTACCCGATACCATGGTGGAGAGCGAACTGTTCGGACACGAGAAGGGATCCTTCACCGGGGCAAGCCATACACACATGGGAAGGTTCGAGCTCGCTGACGGCGGCACGCTGTTTCTGGACGAGGTCGGCGACATGAGCCCCAAGGTGCAAGTCGACCTGCTGCGGGTGCTCGAAGAGAAAGCCTGCTACCGGCTGGGCGGCAATCGCAAGATACACACGAATGTGAGGGTAATCTCTGCGACGAACAAAGATCTGAAGAAGAGCATTGAAGAGGGCACCTTCCGTGAAGACCTTTACTACCGCCTTAATGTCGTCGGAATTCACCTGCCCCCGCTGAGGGAAAGAGGAGACGATGTCCTCCTTCTGGCCGAATACTTCCTGAAGAAGTTCTGCATGAAGATGAACAGAAAGAAGGAGGGATTCTCCTCCAAGGTGATCGAGATATTCTCAAAGCACAAATGGCCTGGTAACATTCGCGAGCTGGAGAACGCCATCGAGAGAGCTGTGGTGGTGGGCAAGGGACCACTGGTTCAATTGCGGGATATGCCCTTCGGCGGCGGTCAGGAGCCCACCGAAGAGAAAGTCGCGATAAGCCTGAGGGAGGCGGAGAAGAAGCACATACTGCATGTGCTAGACGAGACCGGCTGGAACGTCACCCGCTCCGCCCATCTGCTTGAAATTGATAGGGCCACGCTGTACAACAAGATTAAGAACTACGGCCTGTCCAGGCCCAAGGACCGACGCTGACAGAACCCAGCTACCGATGCCGCCATGCGACCCTCCAAGCAAGCTCTGCATCGTCTCCCTTGGAGACACTCACGACGATACAGAGGAGAGAGCTCGTTCCGCTATCCAGTCCAGCTTCGAACTGAACTGTGAAATCCTCTCCCCCGAACCGCGGCCCGAATTCGCCTTGGATGCCTCACGGGATCAATACAACTCCCTGGAAATACTGGATTGGCTGGAGAGCAGGTTTCCCCGCCCCGACCAGTGGATCCTCGGTATCACCAACGTCGATTTGGCCATTCCTGTGCTGACCTTCGTCTTCGGGGAGGCCAGGCTCGGGGGGCGCAGCGCGGTGATTTCCACCTTCCGCCTACGCGAGGAATTCCACGGGCACCCAACCGATACGATGGTGCTCCTGTCACGGGTGGAGAAGGAGGCCATCCACGAGGTGGGGCACATGTTGGGCCTTACCCACTGCTTGGACCGCAACTGTGTGATGTACCCCTCCAACAGCTTGGCTCAAACCGACGTGAAGTCGACCAGGCTCTGTCCTGGATGTCGCTCCAGCCTTCCTCCTTGGTGCTTGGCAGGGCCATCCGGCCCGGATCGATCGGGTGTGTGAAGATCATAACAGTGCCGTAGAAAATCTCGGCAATTAATACTACCCCAACGTTTACAGGGTCATCCCCATAGGGCTGTTTTCGCTTTGTTTCCAAGCGTTTATCTATCTCACCAGGAAGCGGCACGTCAATTGCTCCTTTTCATTGCAGATGCAAACTAAAGGCAAGAGGAGAAGGACATGCCACTGGTAACAATGAAGATAGACGGACACGAGGTCAAGGCAGAAGAACGGGAGCCGATTCTGAAACCCATACGGGATCTCGGCATCGATGTTCCCGCCTTGTGCCACATGGACGGTCTGGAACCCTACGGTGTCTGTCGCATGTGCGTCGTGGAGGTGAAGCGTGGCAAACGTACTAGGCTGGTGACCTCCTGCAACTTCCCCGCCAGTGAAGGTCTCGATATCCGGACTAACACCGAAGATGTACTTCAGCACCGCAGGCTGATGGCCGAGCTTCTCCTGGCCAGGTGTCCCGAGGTCAAGAAGGTACAGGAGATCGCGGCCTCGCTGGGCGTGAAGAAGTCACGCTTCAAAACCGTCGGCCAGCCGAGCGGCTGCGTGCTGTGCGGGTTGTGCATCCGCGTATGTGACGAGATCGTGGGCGCATCGGCGCTGGGCTTTATCGGTCGCGGCAACCAGCGGGTGGTCGGGACCTCTGTGTACGTGGACCCCGATTCTTGCATCGCTTGCGGGGCCTGTACCTACGTGTGCCCGACGGGAGCCATGCAGATGGAAGCGGTGACCAGGAAGCGGTGGCGGAAGGAGCTCGGGGAAGGCCAGCGACTCTGCCGGTACGCTCGCATGGGACTGATCTCTTACAAGGTATGTCCTAACAACTTCGACTGCGCCACCTGCGAGGTAGATCAACGCCTTTTCGATGAGTTCGGGACACATCCGATTCTGGCCTTGGCGCCTGGTCTACATCGTCAGCCTAAACATGTCGGCTATTTCATCCTGATAGAGGACCGCACCTACTTTCAGGGACACACCTGGGCAAAGCTCTCGAAAGAACACGCACGCGTGGGTCTGGACGATTTCGCCCAGAAACTCATCGGAGGCATCTCCAAGGCGATGTTCAGAGCCGGGCCGGGCGATGTGGTGCGCCGTGGAGACCCGGCCCTAAACGTGTCCAGCAACGGGCACCGCGCTACCATGCTTTTCCCGATCCCGGGCAGGATCACCCACATCAATCCCGCCTTGGAGGACAATCCCTGGCTGATCAACGAGGACTGCTACGACAGGGGCTGGCTCTACACGATGAAGCCGGTGGACCCTTACAAGGACAAGAGTAATCTCATCGGCCCGGACGAAGCCAGCCAGTGGATACAGGACGAGTCGGACTACCTGTTACGCATCCTGTCCGAGTCCAGAAGCGCCGCGTTATCCGACGGTGGCGAGTTACTGCCCAACTTCTCCAGGAATCTCGAGAAGGAGGATTGGAACCGGCTCGCCAGTATGTTCTTCTCGGGGGTCGAATCGAGCTAAGCTACTCAGGAGGTGAGTCATGTCTGAAAAACGAGCGAAGAAATCGAAGCTGATACCTACATCGGCCAAACAGTGCGTGTGGGTTGACGCGGGTGTCATCTCCTACAAGATCTGTACGCTGAACTACGAGTGCGAGCGCTGCTCCCTGCACCAGGCGCTGGTCGACGGACCGGTGCTGGTTCAACCGCATGTTTCCCCATCCCCGAACCGGGCGAAGGCCGAGAAGCAACGCGCCGAGTTCGAAGAGTTTTTCAAGAAACTGCCCGCCTCTGCGCGCAAATGTCACTACACGTTGACAGGGGAAGTTTCCTACAAGCTGTGTATCAACGGGTTCAACTGCGCTAATTGTTCTTTTCAGCAGATGATAGAGGACTCGGCCGAGGCGGAGACGGGCTGGGACCTTCCCATTGATGATTCGCGCTCGATCGAGGGTTTCCGTCTTCCCCATGGGATGCACCACCACAGAGGCCACACCTGGGTTCGTGTGGAACACGACGGCGACGTTCGCGTGGGTCTGGACGACTTCGGGCAGTGGTTACTGGGCTCCGTCCAAGGCGTGCGGCTGCCGGGCCCCGGCGAGACCGTCTTCGAGGGTACACCGGCCTGCGAGATACGCCTCGATACTGGGCGGTTAGGCCTCCTGGCGCCGGTATCCGGACGGGTCATCGCAACAAACGAGAGGCTACTGGAGCAGCCGAGGCTGGTGAACAGGTCGCCATATAGCAACGGGTGGCTGCTCATGGTGAAGCCCTTCGATCTACCGTCCGAGCTGGTGAACCTCCTGTACGGAGGAAGGGCCAGAAGATGGATCGAGCAGGAGATTGGACGGGTCAGGGAGAAAGTCAATGGAAACGATAGACCGGGGAACATCCATGAACTGGAGAAGGATGCGACCTGGCGGAATAATCTAATTGACGAGATTGCAGGCGAGTTCCTGCTGGCGAAGCTGAAGAAGGTAGCATAAAGGGGTATCCACAAGAAGGGAAAGAGAGAGTTAGATGGAAGTACAGGAAGCCAAACGGGAAACCAAACTGGATGACATATTAACAAACTGGAAGCGTGACAAGAGCAATCTGATCGAGATTCTCCAGGACGTTCAGGAGCACTACCGCCACATCCCATCGCAGATTGCCAGCACACTTGCCGAGGAGCTGGATGTGCCCCTGAACCGCATTTTCCACATCGCCACCTTCTACAAGGGATTTACCTTGGAGCCGCGCGGAAAGTATCCCATCTGCGTGTGCACTGGCACGGCCTGCCACGTAAAGGGTGGGACGCGCATCCTCGAAAACATCATGCGCGATCTGGGCGTGGAGAAGGAGGGCCAGGCGACTCAGGATCAGCTCTTCAGCGTGGAATCGGTGCGCTGTTTGGGATGCTGTGGACTGGCGCCGGTGGTGACCGTTGGCGGAGAGGTATACGGCGACACCTCCTCGGTGAAAATGAAAAAAATCCTGAACAAGATACGGAAAAATGAACAGGCACAATAACATCTTTTATGGAGGCAATTGATGCCTAAACTGAAAATCGAAGACCTCGACAAGATTGTGGATCAGCAGAAGAAAACCACTTCCCTGAGAGATGGAGCCGGCCGGGTCAAAATCACGGTGCACATGGGCACCTGCGGGATTTCGGCCGGTGCACGGAAAATAATGGCTGAGGTCATGCGCTGCGTGGAAGAGTCGGGTGCCAGCGACATCATCGTCACCACCTCCGGCTGTGCGGGTCTTTGCAGCCGCGAGCCAATGATGACCGTCGAGGTAATCGAGCAAGCCCCTGTAAAGTACGTGGATCTTGACAAGAAAAAGGTGAAAGAGATTTTCGACGAGCATGTTATGAAAGGAAGCATCGTAGAAGATTATGCCCTGGCCAGAGGGGGAGAGCAGACGTTATGAGTGCGACACTGAACAAGAATGTAGGGGAAAAGTCACCTGTCGGCAAGGAACTGAGCAGCTACCGCATGCATCTTATGCTCTGCGCTGGAACCGATTGCGTTTCCGGCGGTTCCTACCAGATCAAAGATGCCCTGGAGCGCGAGTTGGCCAAACACGAACTCACTGACGAAGTGGCCGTGGTCATGACCGGATGCTACGGCTTCTGCCCCCACGGGCCGATTATGGTAGTCCAGCCGGACGGGATCTTCTACCAACATCTCAGCGAGAAGGACATTCCCCACCTGGTCGAAGAACACATGCTCAAGGGCCGGCCGGTCGAAAAGCTCATGTACACGCCACCGGCCGAGAAGTTTGCCGTGCCCAAGATAAGCGAGATAGGCTTTTTCAAAAAGCAGCGCCTTCTTGCGCTTCGCAACCGCGGTCTAATTGACCCGGAGGTGATCGAGGAGTATATCGCCCGCGATGGTTACAAGGCCCTGGCTAAGGTACTCACCGAGATGAAACCTGAGGAGGTTGTCCAGGTGATGGTCGCTTCCGGGCTTCGCGGGCGCGGTGGCGGGGGTTTCCCCACCGGCATTAAGTGGAAGAACTGCCGCGAGGCACCCGGAGAGCTCAAGTATGTCGTCTGCAATGCGGACGAAGGCGATCCCGGTGCTTACATGGACCGCACCATCATCGAGGGGGATCCTCACTCTATGCTGGAAGGCATGGCCATCGCTGCCTATGCCATCGGGTCCAGCAAGGGATATATTTACATTCGCCACGAGTACCCCCTGGCCCTCGAGCGTCTGAAAAAGGCCATCGCTGACGCGCGTGAGTACGGCCTTCTGGGTAAGAACATCTTCGACCGGGGCTTTGACTTCGACGTCATCATTCACCAGGGGGCGGGCGCCTTCGTGTGTGGCGAGTCCACGGCCTTGATGGCCTCTATGGAAGGCCGGCCTGGCGAGCCGCGCGCCAAGTACATCCACACCGTGGAGCACGGCCTGTGGGACCGGCCCACCAACCTGAACAACGTAGAGACCTATGCCAACGTGCCCCTGATCATTCTGCGCGGCGTCAAGTGGTTCACCTCCATCGGCACCGGCGATGTTACCGACAACCCCTGGGGTGGCAGCAAGGGCACCAAGGTTTTCTCTCTGGTGGGCAAGGTCCAAAACACCGGCCTGGTGGAAGTACCCATGGGGATATCCCTGCGGGAGATCATCTTTGACATCGGCGGCGGGATCCCCAACGGCAAAAAGTTTAAAGCGGTGCAGACCGGCGGGCCTTCGGGAGGAGTGATTCCGGAAGACCTGCTCGACCTGCCTGTGGACTTCGACCAGCTCACCAAGGTGGGCTCGATGATGGGCTCGGGCGGCATGATCGTAATGGACGAAGACGACTGCATGGTGGACATCGCCCGATACTTCATCGACTTCCTCGTCGGTGAGTCATGCGGCAAGTGCGTGCCGTGCCGCGAGGGACTGACACAGATCAGCAGAATGCTCAACGATATCTGCAGTGGCCAGGCCCAAAAGGGAGTCCTCAAGCTGCTGGAACGAACCTGCAATACAGTTGCAAGCTGTTCGCTCTGCGCCCTGGGTGGATCGGCGCCCAACCCCGTACTGAGTACACTTAGATACTTCCGAGATGAGTACGATGCCCACGTCAAGCATAAGAAATGCCCGGCCGGGTTGTGCAAGGACCTGATCACCTATTACATCGACGCCAAGAAGTGCAACGGCTGCATGCTATGTGCAAGAGAATGCCCGCAGAACGCCATTGAAGGCGAAAAAAAGAAGCCCCACAAGATAAACACTGACCTGTGCATTAAGTGCGGTATCTGCCGAGACGTGTGCAACCAGGATGCGGTTTTTGTGAGATGAAGCTGCTCGTGCAGTTCCGGCGCCAGCTTGGATAGCAGGGAGGATAGGTGACCTAATATGACGCTGAGAGAGCTTGCAGATCTTCTGGAAGCGGAAGTGATCTCCGGCGAACAGCATCTGGATGAAGAATTCAAATGCGCCGGTGCGTCGGATCTCATGAGCGACGTTCTGGCATTTGGTGTGCCGGGAGTCATCCTGTTGACCGGATTGGCAAACACCCAGTCTGTACGGACCGCCGACATAATTGAAGCCAAGGCCATCGTCTATGTACGCGGCAAGAAGCCCAACAAAGAAGGAATCGCACTGGCTCAGGAGAGAGGCATTCCCATACTGTCGACGAAATTCTTCATGTACAAGGCGTGCGGGCTGCTTTACAGTCGGAAGGTAGGCGGAGTAGGAAATCAGTAGTAAGTCGATTGGTATAATGGTTTCTCGTTACGATCTTTCACATGCTTTTGGAATCAAGGGAGGGAATTTTGCCAAGGCCGGCTCCGTGTCAATTGACATCAAGGAGATTCTCCGGGAGCTCGGCATTGATCCGGCCATCGTCCGGCGTGCGGCCATCGCCGCATACGAAGCCGAGATGAACGTTGTGATGTACGCCGATAAAGGCGAGATGGTTCTCAGGCTTAATCCCAAGGCGATCCGGATCACGTTGGAGGACGAAGGGCCGGGTATCAAGGACATCGAGATGGCCATGCAGGAAGGTTACTCCACCGCCACCGAGGAGATACGGGAGATGGGATTCGGCGCCGGCATGGGCCTCCCCAACATAAAGAAGAATGCGGACGTGTTCGAGTTGAAGTCCACAGTCGGGAAGGGCACCTCGTACAACATCATCATCTACCTGAATTCGACGGAGAAAACATGAGCCACTACTTTCACTCCGTCAGCGTCGATGTGGACAAATGTGATGGCCGCAGGAGATGCATGCGGGTCTGCCCCACTCAGGCCATCCGGATCCGGAACGGAAAGGCCGTCATCCTGGAAGAGAAATGCATCGATTGTGGAGAGTGCATCAAGGCCTGTCCGAATGAAGCCATCGTGGTATTGACCGATCCCATCGGTGAACTGAACAGGTTCAAGTACACGGTGGCCGTTCCTTCCCCGGCGCTGTACGCCCAGTTTGGCAGGTCCATCCTGCCGGACAAGATTCTGGCCGGTTTGAAGAAGATCGGCTTCGACGATACGCATGATCTGGCCATCACCTGTGGGGATACGAGCCTGGCTATAGAACATTTCCTGGAGGAGTACAGCGGTCCCAAGCCGCTCATCTCCAATTGCTGCCCCTCCGTCGTGAGTCTCATACAGGTGAGATACCCCCAACTGGTCGATCACATCATTCCCATCAAGCTTCCCAAGAGGCTCGCTGCAAAGGAGATCAAGGAGAGAAAATCAAAGGAGCTTGGACTCAAGCCGGACGAGATCGGGACATTCTACATCACGCCCTGCCCCGTCAAGATGATCGCCATCAAGCAGCCTCCTTCCGAAGAAGAATGCTATCTGGATGGAGCCATCTCTATAGCCGACATTTACGGCCCGCTACTATCGGCACTGGAGAGCGAGGACAAGGGCAATTACCGCAAGAGCCTGGAAAGCATCTGCATCCTCGGCATCGGATGGGCGGTGGCCGGCGGAATGCACCGCACCCAGGGACTGAAGAATGTCCTCGATGTCTCCGGGATTACGGAGATCATCACGACCTTCGATGATATCGAACGAGGCAAGCTGCAGAACGTCGACCTCGTCGTGGCGTATACATGTCCGCAGGGTTGCGTGGGGGGATCGTTGACGGTGGAGAACCGCTACATCTCCTATAACAAGATCCTTCGGCTGCTCGAGACGCTGGAACAGGAGAACATAGAGGCCTGCCGAGACAAGCGGGAGATCCGCGAACGCTATCGCCGGAAGTACTTCCACATGCAGCAAAAATACGAGCCCCGTCCCATCCAGGCGCTCGACGAGGATCTGGGCAAGGCCATCAAGAAACGGGAAAAAAAGCAGAGGATATACGACTCCCTGCCCAAGGTAGACTGCGGAATCTGCGGCGCCCCGACGTGTTTAACCTTCGCGGAGGATGTGGTCAAGGGGGATACGCAACTGTCCGACTGCATCTTCAACGTTCCCAGTAGGTTCAAGGAACTGACCAGCGAGCTGTCCAGGCTTCTGGACACCTTCGGCTCCATGGGCGAAGGCAAGGGAAGGAAACCGAGAAAAGAAAAACGGAGGAAGAAGTCATGACCTTGGCAGAGGTTGTCGAAAAACTCGGACTCCGCGTCCTGACGTCTAAAGGGGTCGGCGCCACTAAGGTGACCGGAGGTTACACCTGCGATCTTCTCAGCGACGTGATGGGCAACAGTAAGACAGGGAATCTCTGGATCACCATGCAGACGCATCAGAACGTCTTGGCTGTCGCCAGACTCAAGGAACTGGCGGGAATCGCCATCGTGAACGGTCGCCAGCCCGACGAAGAGACTATCCAGAAAGCTGACGAGGAGTACGTTACGATCCTGGGCACTGACGAGTCGGCTTTCAGCATCTCCGGACAGCTTTATCAGTTGCTGGAAAAACCGTGATTCACGATGCTGAGAAGCTACAAGGCCGACCTGCATGTTCACACCTGTCTTTCTCCATGTGCCGAAGTGAGAATGTCCCCCGCAACGATCGTGAAGCGGGCCAAAGCTCGTGGCATTCATATCCTGGGCATCTGTGATCACAACTCAGCGGAGAACGCTCCGGCCGCGCTGGAGGCGGCGCGCAGGCATGGCGTGCATGTCCTTCCCGGCATGGAAGTAACCTCCTCGGAGGAGGTTCATATCCTGGCCTTGTTCGATGCGCTAGAGCCGGTCCAGCAGCTTCAAGAGATCGTGTACCGACATCTGCCGGGCGAGAATGATGAGGAGGCCTTCGGCATGCAGGTGGTCGTCAACGCCGACGACGAGGTGCTCGGCTTCAACCGGAGACTTCTGATTGGGGCCACGACGCTCCCGGTGGAAGAGATCGTAAAAGAAATTTGCTCTCTGGGCGGGATTGCCATCGCAGCCCATATCGATCGAGAGAGCTTCAGCCTGATCGGCCAACTTGGTTTTATACCGAACGACCTGGCCCTCGACGCACTGGAGATATCCCCCGCTCTTTCCTACGAGGGCGCCATGCGTAGGTACTCTCCGTTCCTACCTCTGCTCCACTCATCCGACGCCCACAAGGAGGAAGAAATAGGCCGATGCTACACCCGTTTTCTCGTCGAGAGAGTTAGCATCGGGGAGATCAAGAAAGCCCTGAGGGGACAGGAGGGCAGGAGGATCCTGCGGTAGAAAGAAATGGAAGATCTGTCACTGCACATACTCGACATCATGGAGAACTCCGTCGATGCACAGGCCCGGAGGATAGAAGTTCGCATCGACGAGGACCCGGACAGGAACCTGCTGACACTAGAGATCATGGACGACGGGAAAGGAATGGACGCCCGGATACTGAAAAAGGCGACGGATCCGTTTTTCACCACCCGCAAAACGAGACGCTTCGGCCTGGGGCTGTCGATGATTTCGGAGTCCGCGAAAGCGACCGGCGGTGAGATGACTGTCGAGTCGATGCCTGGAAAGGGCACCCGGGTGAGGGCGATCTTTCAGCGAAGCCACATCGATATGAAGCCCCTCGGGGACATCCCACAGACGTTTTTGACCCTGATTGCCGGGCATCCGGACATCGAGCTGAGCTATTGCCACACCATCGGAGGAGAGTCGTTTTCCTTTGACACGAAAGAGTTCCGGGGTTTGTCCATCGGCTCCCCGCATGTGCTGCAGCGGATCGGTGAGCGCATACGGGAGGGATTAGACAGGTTAACAAGACGCGCGAAGGACTCCTGATGCGCGCTGCTTCCAACTTCCAGACGCTCTACGGTAATGTCATCTGTTTCAAGATGAAATTCACCGGCGCCTCGAAGAACAACTGGATTGTTGGAGCTTTGCCCGAATAATTCACAAGTTTTTCGTTCAAGTCTTTGCGAGTCCGCCCCAGGCGGACGCTACAAGCGGACGACGTGGCAATCTCTTGCTTTGGAAACAGTTGCACAACTGAGATCACCACGCTCCCTCCAGTCACTCGTGATGACCTGCCGACAAACTGTTGCAGGGTAAGCTGGAGTTTATGAATAATGCAGGCCAACGTAAATCGGTCGCTTACACAAAATTCCGTACACTCAACTTCTACCGTGCCGCAGCCAGGCTGCCAGAAAGATAGTGCTAACCAGGGGTTTTCCGAAACCGCCAGGGCCGCTGATAATCGTAGAGGAAGGTACCGGTAGGCCCTGAGGGAGAGCAACCTGTCAAGCCAGTCTTGATCAGCGGCTACTTTGTCAATCATAATCATCTCTCGATTAAGCTACTCCTGGAGCGTGCACCAGGTTACCATGATGACAGCGCCCGTTTTTGTACTAAACGGACCGTGCTCAACCTCCTTGGGAATCATACGAAAAGTCCCAAGGGGATACTTTTCCCCCTGGCTTTCGTATTCGCCTTCTAATACGTAATGCAGTTCTGCGAACCGGTGAGAATGACTATCCATAGTCCATCCGGGAGGAAGCTTGAGCAAAATCGTCCTTGGAGCCATGCCACCACCTACACTGAGTACCTTCTCCTCGGCTCCGGGCGTGTATTCTTCTGCAGCATGCCATTCTAAATCGTTTGCATTTATGGTTACCGCATTCATTGTTGGGGTCTCCTTTCCACTCTGTGGTTTTTTTCTCCTCTGATGAAATATCCCGGAAGCAGGAACGTTTCACCTTGGTAAGTAGTTTGGATCAGTTCCCTGTCCTGCAGCATCCGGTCGACTATCCCCGAAACGCCAAATGAACGCTCTATCTCGACTGCCTGCTCAAGACGCAAGGGGTGGCGCGAGCCAGTTTCAAGGATTGCCTCTCTAGCGTTCGTGAACTCTTGCAAACCGAACTGACCGGACTCCAAGCCAGATATGGGGACAGCCTTGCCGATCAACTCCTGAGCCATGAGAATAGTTTCGGGAAGCGGCGGCTCCACCCATGGTTCCGCCGGTGGGCGAATCGGCGTAACCACATACACTCTGTCCGGCTCGAAGGCATCAACTGCCTGCCTGATGCTCAGCAACTCCTCTTTACTATCATTTACGCCCTTAACCAGCATAATCTCCAGCCATATCTGCCCATGGTATTCATGGCGGAAGTCTATCAATCCTTGCAGCATCGTGTCAAAAGCGATGCTACGATGCGGCCTGTTGACAGCCCTGAACGTCTTTTCGTTTCCCGCATCCAATGTGGGCATGACAATGTCGGCGTCTCCCAGGTCCTGCCTGACATCCTCACGAAAAAGAAGGGAGCCGTTCGTGATCACGGCCGTTGGTAATTTCAGTTGTTCCTTGGTTTGCCTTATGAGCCAGCCCAGGTCCTTGCATAGAGTAGGTTCGCCATCCCCCACAAAGGTCACGTAATCAGGGGCCGAGTTTTTCCCTCTCTTAATAATCTCAGCGAGGATATCTTCTTTCGGGTAGAAGCTTTCCCGTATCGTTTGCAGATGCGTGGTTTTTCCCAGTTGGCAATAGACGCAGGTATACGAGCATGTTTTGGGCGGAATCGGGCTAACGCCTAAGGAGCGTCCCAGCCTGCGAGAAGGCACCGGCCCATAAACATACATTATATCACCATTTCACCAAACAAAAAATACCCTTTGCGTTTCCACACAATCAAAACCATCCCCCCAAATATACTAAAATACCCACCACCAAGCCAACAAACAAATTGATTGCTTTGACCAACAGAAATCCCTTCCTCGAGTGGGCCAACATTGGAAGCATGCCGTGACCATCCTGGACGATAGAGCTGGCCAACAAAACAGCAAAAGGTACCGTGCCCTGGACATATAATGTTACAAAAATCAGGTGTGGGCCAGACTCCGGAATAATCCCAAGAAAACAGGCGATTAATATTACAATTAGCGCGTTTGCTTGAATAGATCTCTCCAAATGCAGATAGTTAATGATGATGTGGGCAACCAGGAGCGCCCCGAAGGTCCACAGGAATATGCTTGGGACATGTTTAAGCACTACATGTTCCCAGAGATGTTCCTGGAGGAAGTGTTCAGGGACGGTGGCCGTGATAAAAAGCCCGGCCAAGCCGGCAATCAATAAGGTTATGCGTTTCCAGTCCCAGGCCTGAGGTCCAATTGAACCAATGGTTATAGCCAGTACAAACAACAGCAAAACCACACTCAGCACCCCTCTGGCCAAGGATAGGTGCCGCCACTGCATGAGGATCTTGTCTTTTGGAAAACAATTGCAGAATTCCTGCTCGTGGATTTCAAGTTGACTACATGTCTCGAGCTGGGTCTCGACCCGCTTTGACACGATGAGGTCTGTTAACCACCCAACGGCGAAAGCGATAATGACAAGGATCGCCATCAGAAGAAGGGCCTTCTCTGGGAAAAGAGCCAGCATCACAAATGCTTCGTCTCCGCTGGTAGCAATCATGGTTGCGACCAGTGCCCCAAGTGACACGACCCGGTGGGAATACAAAGCGACAACAGCAAAGGCTCCTAAACAGCCGGGAGACACGCCTAAAAGAACGGCGACGAGATACTGTGTCCACTTATGGTTTGTTAGACTGTTCTGCCACGCCCCTTTCGTTAAGACATTGAGGTATTCAATGACGAGCATCATAAGCATAACAAAACCTGTTATCATCAACGTAGTGTTAAAACTACTAATAATGCCGTCAAACCCTGTCATTAGTTCCTCTTAAGCTTCCGCAACATTTTCTCTTCTACCTTTTTCATATAACCTATCAAGTACTGAACTTTTATCGATAAAACCTACAATGAAACGTCTGAAGTTTTTTAACACTCGGCGGACTTTACGAACGGCAACATCGACATCGTCCATAAAGCAGGTTGTCGTGACCATAAGAGCAAAATCAAACCGGGCATCGGCAAAAGGCAACTCCCCGGTAACACCTTCTACAACTTGAATTGCTCTTTCCTCTGCTATTATTAGTATACGCGTTGACGGTTCAAATCCCAATTCTATTCCTAATGGAATGGCAAAACGACCTGTCCCACTCCGATTTCAATATCTTTCCCATTTTCAGGCAATTGCGCTTTTGCCGGCTCGAGTTACCAGGCATATACAAAATAGTCTTTTTTTAGACCAATCGTCATACTCCGCTGTATACCTTTAGAATGGCTCAATTATCGCCGTGGTTACAGTATATCTTCACGAGACCATGTTCGCAATATCATCGTGACTTCAATTGATGTAAGTTATTGAACGATATTCGGTGTTATTCGTGCTGGAGAAAGCATAAAAGTGCCTGTATTTCAGGCGCTTATCGTTGACACTCAATGACATGTGATTGATGATAATTGGTGGAGGTGGGGGGAATCGAACCCCATACTCGCGTTGCGGCACAAGGACTTACACCCTATTGTGGCCAAATTGTGACCGTTTTTTTGCGACCCCTTCAGAATAGATTGACTTTCCCACTGTCTGGTGGTCAAATTGAAGCATGCCTCGATCTCATATTATGCGTTTCTTGACATCACGATAGCAGCGATAACTTGGAATAGGACACGACAATCGCGACCAGAACGATTCTTCCGACCAGAACCTTGCAGTCACAATGTAACAAATGACAGAAATTATAGTCTTAAGGGTTAGATGAGAGGCGATAACCAGAAACAGAATCGCTTCTATGAACTGCTGGAGCCGGAGCTGCCGCGCCTGCAGGCGTTTTGTCAGAAACTGGCCGGCAACCCTGAAACAGGTGATGACCTCATGCAGGACGCCCTGTATGACGCCTGGAAGGGTTTCGGACGCCTTCGACAGGCAATGGCTTTCAAGTCCTGGCTCTATCAGATCACGGTTTACCGGTACCGGACGAATCTGAGGAAGTTCAAGAAGCGGGTAGACTCGACTCTGTTGCTGACCGACGACGTCCCAGACAAAGCACAGTCGCGCCTGCAGCGTACTCGCGCCAGACTGAGCCTCGCAATGGCATGCCTGTCGGCCACAGACCGAGCGCTGGTGACACTTCATGAACTGGAAGGATGGTCATATTCGGAACTGGTAACGATGTTCGGCAGCAACGAGGGAGCGCTGCGGACGCGGCTTACGCGCTGCCGACACCGGATGCGAGAGACGTTGCAGAAGCATATTGAACGAACGGATGAGGATTCACCCACAATCGGAGTACGCCAAGAATGGGTTGTCGTGAAGCAAAGAAGAAGCTGATTAGGCTCGCGGATGGCCATCTGGCCGCCGATGAAGAGAACGCTCTGCGAGAGCACTTGAAGGAATGTCCGAGCTGTGCGCGATTGGCTTTGGCGGAACAGTTGCTGACGCACGACATTGAGCAGATTCGTGCCGTGCATGTGCCTCATCCGATGACTATTAACCAGATTCGTGAAGAGATCGCCGCTCTCGAGAGAAACCTTAGGAACACGAATCTAGGAGTACGAATCATGCGACAAGTTAGTGACACAGTTTATAGAAAACCGCGGCTCAGTCTGGCGACAGCTGCGCTGTTCATGCTGCTGCTGGCAAGTGTCTTGGTGCCGGTAAGAACGGAGCAGCCGGTCGGATATGAAGTTGCCTTCGCAGCGCCAGCCAGCGGCCTGATGCTGATTCAGGAAAACGCCGAGAAGATGCTGGCGGCGCTGGACATAGATGATGCCCTTGTAGAGGTCAGCGAAGCCGACTTCGAAATCGAGTATAGAATCGCGCCGCTGAAGGATTCCGCCCAGGTGCGGAGGCTGATTGCGGCGCTCGATTCGCTCGGATGCCGGCGGGTTCGGAGCACAGTAGCGCCAACCGAATCCAGAGACCGGACAATCTGGCAACTACTACTCAACGATTCCCGGCCTGCAACCGATGCCTCACCCATGGCTGTTCATACCGAAAAACGCGCTAGTACTACTACCATTGACCTCAAAAAGAGATTCAAGGACGACTTCGTCCTGTGGATGCCGGTCGGCGATCAGGCAGGTGACAGCCTGCGCGGTCTATTGCTGGACAGGCAAGGGGACAAGACGAACATCCAGATCTTTGGTGAGCGTTTTGCCATGTCTACTGACGATTGTGGCTGGCATCAATACCTGAATAACTCGGTAATGCATACCCAGACCCCTGATGGGGAACAGGGGACCTTTAACCTTTACGAGATCGAGGATGTACGCAAGCTGGAGAAGATGGGCTACAACTTCGTGACAATGAAGTTCGAGACGCCGCGACGGGTTCCCATCCCCGGCATGGGACCCAAGTTGAACGAGATCAAGCCCAATCCATTCTCCGAGAAGACTATTATCGAGTATATGGTCCCGCAAGCGTATGAAGTCCATTTACAGATATTGGACGAACGCAGGCGCGAGATCCGCAACCTACTTCAATGTATGCCGCTAGCCGGGATATATCATGTCACTTGGGACGGGTTGGATGCCGATGGCGATCCGGTCAAGCCGGGGACATACTTGTGCCGGTTCATAGCAGGGGATTATGTGGAGACTCAAAAGATAGTACTCAAGCGTTAGCTTTCCAGGTTGAATCTGTACGTTGAAGATGCCCGGCAGATGGAAGCATCCGCCGGGTTTTCCATATTGGGTGTTCTGGGCCAGCGCAGAATCCGTTCCTGAGTCATCATAGTCACACGTGACTTGTGTCCGCCAAATTCACAAGTACCGGTCAAGTGATTAGACTGCTAAACTACCGTCAGGTGATTCTTAGTGTGACCAAAACTGTGCCCAAAATGGTTGCTCGCTATTCCTTGTTATTGGGGGATATGAAAGAGTGGACGGGGGTTCAATTAAAAAGACCCCCGTAAATCAAGGCGTAAACTATTGCATGTTAATAAACTACAATAAATGGAGGTGGGGGGAATCGAACCCCATACTCGCGTTGTGGCACAAGGACTTACACCCTATTGTGACCAAATGGTGACCGTCTTCTCAACTCCATAAAGAAACTGTGGCGGTTCTGCAGGTCTGGCTTCGCTCAAGGCGTTTGCCTAGCCTCTGTTTGGAAACCGGTCCATATCCAAGAAGCAGATGCCGAGTTAGGGGATAAGACGTGCTTTCGCCAACTGGTCAACCACTTTATCGGCGACGGCATTCCTGAACTGCTCAGAGGAAGCAGGATCTACCGACTTGCTCGTTGCCGACCACACCAGCCTGCCATCCTCCTGTGCCAGCAAGAGATCTGTACGAACACTGACTACCCTTGCAGTGTCAGTATAACCTGGGTGATAGATGGTTTCGTAACGGGTTACATAAGTATTCCACCTACGCTTATATTTGGTGACGGGCTCAGTAGTTGTGTAGCCTGGTATCTCGCTTATGAGCTTACCACGCTCGACTCTAGCAACTACCAGGACAGCATCGAACCCCTGTTCTCTCAAATTCTCCTCCAAAACTAATGTGTCAGGAACTTCATTAGGGAAGAGTTGGTAGGATGCCGCTGCTAGAATGCCGGCTTGCTGCTTGCCAAGTGCCGCCACGAATGCATCTTCCCACATACGGCGCCTGATCTGGTTCTTGCGCATCGCGACCACCATGATTTTATGCATCGGAGCCGCCTTATAAGAGGAATCCCTCCAGATATTGACAAGCTGAGTCGATCCACAGCCACCTGCGATAATGACACCAACGGTTATGGCTACGAGTGATGCCGTCAAGCAGGCGGTTCGGTAAGCGCGGTGCTCGGTCATTAGAATTCTCCTTCCCAGAGCCTGAGTGGTCTACCTCTCAGATCTCTGCATCCAGTTTTGAGTTGTGTCCCATACTAGGTCGAAATACTGGCGTTTCTACCTCGGGCCTAGGAATAATATCCAACTTTAAACCACATTGTCAAGCGGCACAACCTATCGAAACCTGAGGCACTGGGCTTGAGCGGTACACGACGATTGAGCTTCGTGATCCACTACATCTTCCGTAGGTTAGTTCTTTTCAGGTTCAGCACGACGGTTGGAATATAGTTTTGTTGAGTCGATATTGCAACTCTTCTGCTGTGGTCAAAATGGTGTCACGTTATTCGTTTTTATTGGGGGATATGCGGTTGGGAAGTACCCATACTGCCAAAGTATGATCCCAAGTATTTAAGCCGAAAAGGGCAGGCCCAATAGCCTTCCCTTTTCAAGTGCAATCCATGATGTTTATTTCAGCAGTATCATCTTCTTTTGTGCCAGACCATGACCAGTAGTCAATCGGTACAGATATACTCCGGAGGCGCAGTCCGAAGCATCCCAATTGATTCTATGATGACCGGCTTCCAGATATTCATCCACCAGAGTAGTCACATGCTGACCCGCAATGTTATAGATTTCCAAAGTCACATGCCCTGATGCGGATAAATCAAATGAAATCTGCGTTTGGGCATTGAACGGGTTGGGATAGTTCTGGCTCAGTGTGAAGTCATTCGGCTGATTATCCTGCTCAAACAATTTATACAAGATCTGAAGGACATCCTCCGGAATCATGCCGGCCGGGATGGTAAGCCCGTGATTGGCCTTGACTAGCATGAAACTGGCATAGATATATCTGAACCAGGGGGAACCATACCCAGGCAGATTCTGACCCTGAGGCGGATCGACCTCATCCGAAACCAGCATATCACAGAAAGTGATCAACTGGCTGATGGTGAGCCCATCGGCCGAGACCGCATAAGTCTGGCTGACCCGGCCGGAGACCACGTTCAGCATCAGGGCCATCAGCTGGGCTTTGGCCAGATGTTTGAGGAAAGGATCGTCGCTGTCGTGCCAGCGCATGTGCAGCAGGTCCTTCAGAGCTTCCAGGCTGTCCGCCTGATCGGCAGGCTGGGGGACGCTGTAGTAATCTACCGGGTTAAGCGGGTTCTGATTAAAATGCTCGTCGATCAGCCCGCAAAATGCGGAGAAATCTTCCAAAGTGTAATCCTTGGGATGATTGCAGAGTGCGCGATGCAACTGATGCGCCCAGTAGGCCCTACTGCGGCATTCATTGGTCATGGCGATCGGCTCAAGCTCGAAGTTGACCTCAGTACAAGGCTCTGCCGGTACTATCTCGGTTTGCGTCTCCCCCGGCAGTGCTGAAAAACCAAGCGGTGTAACCATCATTACACTGTACGATCCCTGATCCAGGTCGGCGAAATAGAAGCCGCCGGTTTCATCGGTAACGGCCGGATCACCCAGCGGCTCATCGTTTGAGTCCAGAAGGGTTACGGTCACGCCAGCCGCCGGCAGCTCCCCAGATTGCTCCACCGTACCGCAGATGTCGCCACCGTTGGTCAATATAGGCAAAACGGTTATAGTTACATGATCCTCTCCAACCAAATCGTTTACATCAGTAACAGATGAAGTGACCAGATAATCGCCTGATTCTGCGAAAGAATATTCCAGGATTTGGCCTGCAGCTAATTCAGTCTGAGGATCGCAGCAGTACCATGTATAGCTAAGAGGAACATTACCGACTGCTATTGAAATCAAGGTGAAGGTCTCATCCTCATAGACTGTCAGTTGCTCTATCTGCGAACCGGTTATATCTAATATACTTACCACAGGTGGATTTTCGTCACCAATATCCGCGTAAGATGCTAATGGAGTTAGCACAACTATCAGCAACACACAAGCAATGATCGGCAAGACTTTGCGCCCATGGTTTTGAATAATAAAAGGCATAATAACCTCCTAATGCTTTTGTGGGTGCTTTATCTAAAGGAGTATAACAAATTGGGTGTAAATGTCAAGTCAAAACTCCAGGACCAGGCCAATCCTTCCTGTCAAGCGGTATGTGTAAATTCGAAAGAGGGCATAGCCGGTTGTTGGTTTAAGACATAAGCTATAATGTGTATCAGGACGGACTATGCGGGTGAAGCGTTTTCTCTCTAAACAAGAGTCTACGCTTGTATGACAATCAGATTTCTCTTTCTAATCGGTATGTTTCAAGCCTATGTTGTTCTTTCGCTCTGAAACAACCGGTGTTGTCCCCCTTGCCAATTCATGGCATTTTTCTTAATATAGTGTGTGAAGGTTTGCTAAAAGAGAATAGTGTACTTGGAAGATAAAGGAGACTTGTCGCATGTCCGGTCATTCAAAATGGGCTAGAATCAAGAGGAAAAAGGGTAAGACTGATGCCGAGCGGGGCAGGACGTTCACCCGCCATATCAAGGAAATAACTCTCGCCGCCCGCGATGGTGGTGGTGATCCGGACGGCAACCCCAGGCTGCGCACGGCTATTGCGGCAGCCAAAGCGGTCAATATGCCCCAGGACAATATCAAACGGGCGATTCAGAAAGGTACCGGGGAACTGCCGGGAGTTAGCTACGAGTCGGTTGTCTATGAAGGCTACGGTCCTGGCGGGGTGGCTATCTATATGGAAGTTCTCACCGACAACAAGAAGCGGACGGTCGCAGGTTTGCGTCATATCCTATCAAAATACGGCGGCAACCTCGGCGCCAACGGCTGTGTGGCCTGGATGTTTGACAAAAAGGGCGTGATTACAATAGAGCTGGATGCCGTCTATGAGGACACCTTGATGGAGGTCGCGACCGAAGCCGGTGCCGAAGATATTACAGCGGAATCGGGTTCCTACGAAATCGTAACCCGGCCTGAGGATATCGACACAGTGCGGGTGGCAATTGAAGCCAAGGAGATCCCGATGGTATCCGCTGAGGTTGTGATGCAACCGAAGAACTCCGTCAAGCTGGAGAAGGAATCACAGGCCAGCTCGATGTTGAAGATGTATGAGCTCCTGGAAGAACACGACGATATTCAAAAAATCTACTCCAACTTCGACATCGACGAAGCGTTGCTCGAAAAGCTGGCGTAGGTGGTGGCCCTGAAATCTCTGAACAACATTTCCGGCTTCCTCCTTGACCTCAGCAGCGTTTTGTATGAAAGTGAACGACCCATAGACGGCGCGGACGAGACAAACGAACGTTTGAAAGCCAAGAAAATTCCCTGCCGCTTTACAACCAATACCACCACCTGCTCGCTTGCGACCCTGCATCAAAAACTGGCAGCTGTGAGTTTGCCGATTGAGAAAAACGAGATTTTCACTGACCACTATCCGCGTGAGCCGGTGCATTTGCTTATTATTCCCAAAGTTGTAACGAAAAACTTCTACGAGACCCCGCCGGAGATACTTGATATGCTAAACAGATACGCTAAAATGATCGCGGAAAAGCTGGGGATAACCGACCATTTCGTGGTGATTATCAACAACGGCTACGGCCAGGAGATCGACCATATCCATTATCATTTCATGTCTGATCAGGGGAGCGGAGAACCTGAGGTTTATGAACTGATGTTGTCGGCAACAGGCCGGTCTCGACCCGACCAATGTCTATGGCGTGATTGCTGTTTACTGCAAATCTATCTCCAAAACCAGCAAATCCTGATTAATCCATTGACACGTTGTGGACGATTTAATATAATAGTTAATATGGGGATTGTATTTGAGAAATCCAAAACGGCGAAAGGAGGTGTTAAACATTGACCGGCGTCAAAATACGCGACGACGAATCATTCGAACGAGCCCTCCGCCGTTTTAATAAGTTCTGCGAAAAGACCGGCATCTTAACGGACATCAAGAAACATCAGCATTACGAAAAACCGTCTCAGGCCAGAAAGCGGAAACTGGCTGCCGCCCGCCGGAAAACGCGGCGTTTGAGAGAAAGAGAGTATTAGACTCTTATGTCTCTTGTTGAGAGGATTGACCAAGACATAAAAGAGGCCCTGAAAGCCCGTGAGAAGGACAGGCTCATCGTGCTTCGGGGCCTTAAATCTGATCTGAAGTACAAGCAGATCGAAAAGCACGAGGAGCTGACAGAGGAGGACGTCATTGGCGTCCTCAGCAGCCTTGCCAAGAAGCGGCGCGAGTCGATCGAACAGTTCCAAAAAGGTGGGCGCGAAGACTTGGTGGCCAAAGAACAGGCCGAATTGGCTATTATCACTTCCTATCTACCCGAACAGCTAAACGAGGATAAACTTCGGGAAATCGTCCGTGAAGCCATTGCCGAGTCTGGAGTCGACTCTCCCCAAAAAGTCGGCCTGGTTATGAAGTTGGTAATGCCCAAAATCAAGGGGCAGGCCGACGGCAAACTGGTCAATAAACTGGCCACGGAAATACTTGCCAAAAAAGTTTGAAACTCCCTATATTCGATTAAGTGAACCAATTCCGTACAGGAGTGCTTTTGTATGAATTGGATTGATGTAATCTTATTGGTATTGCTTTTGGCCTCCGTCATTGTGGGATCAAAAAAGGGACTGATCCGTGAGTTAATGGCGTTCATCGTCTTTTTCGTCGCGATAATCTTCTCGGTCAATTACATAGACGACTTCGCTATCTGGGTGCATAACCAACTGGGTGGTTCGCCATTGGTGTCTGCTTTTCTCTCTTTTGCTTTTCTAATCGCCATCAGTTATGCCGTCTTCAAACTGGTTGGCCTGTTATTCTACAAGGTTGCCAATGTTAAACAGATCGGGAAAAAAGATCAGATGGGTGGAGCACTAGTTGGGTTCTTACGCGGCTGGGTGGCAATCGGCTTTTTGACATTCCTGGTATTCCTACTGCCGCTACCTGACCAGTTCTACAGCTCGTTTGAGTCCTCGTTTTTCGGACCGGCGGTGGCCAAGACCATCCCCCTGATATATGAGGGCACAGCTACAATTCATCCCCAGAGTCCGGATTTTATGGAGAAAATCGAGCGCACCCTCCTGGTAACCCAGTCCAAAGGCAAATCGCTGGGAGATTCTACGGATGAGGATCGGGTTGATGTATATCGAGCGTTACAGCAGATGCGACGGTTCTTCAACACCGGCCTGGGAGGCACCTAAATTGGTTTTGAATCTCTTTTTTCCTGCGTATATTAAAGCCGACTTCGGTCGGCTTTTTTGTTAACAACAATAACCAATCCGGCATGGCAATGATTAGCGAACACACTATCACAACACTCGAGTTCCCCAAAATTATTTCACTGATCGAGGGCAAGTGCCGCACTCCGTTCGGCAGGGAAGAAATCGGTCGCATTCAACCACTGTTTGACAGGCAGCAGATCGAGCAGAGCTTGAACGAAATCTCCCAGATGAAGGACATCATCAACTTTGGCCTGGCTTTCCCGCTTTATCGGTTGGAAGACTGCCGGGAGCTGCTCGAAGAATCGCAGGTAGAAGGGATTTTTCTTGAGCCGAAAGAGATTCTGCTGATTCTTGAGCTTGTCGAGGTCTCTATCGAAATCCACGGCTACGACAAAGAGGGACGAGTCAAGTTCCCGACAATCACAGAGTACATAACGCAAGTGCGGGCTTTCCCGGAGTTGCAGAAAGAGATTCGCCGAATTATCGACGAAGAGGGCGAGATCAAAGACAGCGCCTCCTCCAAGCTCAAGAGCGTCCGTATTGAACTTGCGGAGAGTAAGCGGAAGATCATCGTCCGTCTGGGAAACATCCTCTCCAGTCATCAGAAACAGCCAGGGTGGCAGGATGATGTGATCACGATGCGCAACGGTCGCTATGTGATTCCAATTCCCACCAGCCAGTACCGCTCCGGAAGCGGTATCCTTCATGATCGTAGCCAGTCCGGGGCCACCCTGTATGTTGAGCCGGAGCAGACGGTCGATCTGAACAACCGGATAAACCTGCTGATGCAAGAGGAACGGCTTGAATTGGACCGCATCCTTCGTGCGCTCACGGCTGAGATTGCGACCCGCTCCGAGGCGCTGCTGGAGAACACCCGACTTATCGGTAAGCTCGATGCCATCTACGCCTGCGCCAAGTTCTCGAACGAGATAAAGGGGAGCCAACCAACAATAATAGATGAACCGGCCTTTGAACTGGTAAAGGCCTGCCACCCCCTATTGATTATCCAGTACTTGGATGCCGAGAAAGTAGTGCCGACCACTATCGGCCTGGACAGCAGCCGACAAGCAGTGCTGGTGACCGGCCCCAATACGGGAGGCAAGACAATCACGCTGAAAACCGTTGGCCTGTCGATCCTGATGGCGCAGTCAGGCCTGCATATCTCCGCTGACGAAAAATCGACAGTCGGCGTTTTCGACAACCTCTTTGCCGATATCGGGGATGAACAGTCAATTGAGCTGTCTCTTTCCACATTTTCATCTCACATGAAGAATATCATCTACGGCCTGGCTGGGGCCTCGGACAAGGTCTTGTTGCTGTTTGACGAGATTGGCGCCGGCACCGACCCCAAAGAGGGCTGTGCCCTTGCCGAATCCATTATCCTATATGGAGTCGAGAAGGGAGCTAAGCTGCTTGCTACCACGCACTATTCGCAGTTGAAGACACTGGCCACGGAGTATCCCGAGATAGAAAATGCCTCCCTGGAGTTTGATCGCCAGACGCTGACTCCCACCTATCGGCTTCATCTCGGTATCCCCGGTTCATCATATGCCGTTGAGATCGCCAGCCGCCTTGGTCTACCCGAAGAGATCTGCCATGAGGCTTCGTCGTTGGTGGGCAGCGGTGAGAAGTCACTGGATGGTCTCATCGCATCGCTCGAGGCCGAGTTAGCCCGACTCAAGCAGGACAGAACGGAGCTAACCGAACGCCTCGCCAAGGCCAGGCAGTTGGAAGAACACTACCGCACTCAATCCGACCAGTTGAATGCAGACGTCCGGGAGCAAAAGAAAAAGGCTCTCGCAGAAACACAGGAGTTTCTTGAACAGACCCGTAAGGAGATCGAGAAGCTGGTTGCCGATATTAGGAAATCTCAGGCCTCAAAGAAGGCAGTCAAGGAGTTCCACCATAATCTTCAGCGACGGCAAGACAAAATAAAGCGGCTCCAGTCCGGTCTGGAACGGCAGCAACCAAGCAGCTCTGTCTTCCACGAGGGTGATATGGTAGAGATTCTCAGCCTGAAACAACAGGGCGAGATTGAGCAGTTGCTTGGCAACGACCGCGCGAAAATAAAGGTCGGAACGGTCCTCACGACCGTGGCACTGAGAAATCTCAGGAAGATAACTCCGCCCACGAAAGGGAAACCGGCACGCTCGGCTGTCAGCAGCTACTCCGTGAACGAAGCCGAGCGACCGGAGATTCATCTGCGCGGCATGACGGTTGAAGAAGCTCTGGAGAGTCTGGAGAGATTCCTCGACCGGGCCGTTGTGTCCGGTTTCAGCCAGGTATATATTATCCATGGTAAAGGAACCGGAGCTCTGCGCCGTTCGCTTACCCACTACTTGAAAAACCACCCGGAGGTGATCTCTGTGAGACTCGGTGACTGGAACGAGGGGGGCGCCGGCGTGACGATTGCAAAGCTGAAAGAGTAGAATGATCCCTCCCGAAACGGTTGAACAGGTGCGACAGGCCACCGATATCGTTCAGATTATCGGGGAATACGTCAGGCTGAAAAAGAAGGGCCGCCGATTTGTCGCTCTCTGTCCCTTTCACACGGAAAAGACTCCCTCGTTTTCCGTTTCTCCGGACAAGCAACTCTACTACTGCTTTGGGTGCGGCAAAGGCGGCACGGTGTTCACTTTCCTGATGGAACACGAGAAGATGTCATTCGTTGAGGCCGTCCAGTACCTCGCTCGCAAAGCTAATATCACCATCCGCGAAGAGACTGGCTCCGATGTCAAACGTGAATACCTCGATCGCATAAGCTATGGCAACCAGGTTGCCCTTGAGTACTTCCATCAGCTCCTTTTCGAGCCGAAGTACAGGCAGGTTCTCGATGGCTACCTGAGAGGAAAGCGGAGAATCACCGACGAGACCATTGTGCAGTTCAAGCTTGGCCTGGTGGGAGAAGCGTGGGACGGATTGATAAGATACGCTGCGACCAAGGGCCTCAGCGCTGAGGATTTAGAAAAGGCAGGTTTGGCCATTCGTTCCGAAAGCAAAGGCAACTACTTCGACCGCTTTCGGCAGCGATTGATGATTCCCATCTTCAACCTGAGTCAGAAACCGATCGCCTTTGGGGGAAGGACCCTGAAAAAAGGTGAACCGGCCAAATATGTAAACTCGCCGGAGACGCCGCTGTACATGAAGGGGAACATTCTATATGGCCTCAACTTCTCAAAGGACTATATAAGGCAAAGCTCGCCTGCGTCCGTGTTCGTTGTGGAGGGATACTTCGATTTCATCTCGCTCTGGCAGATAGGGGTGAAAAACGTGGTAGCCTCCTCCGGCACAGCCTTCACGCTGCATCAGGCGCGCCTTCTGGCACGCTTCGCCGATGAGGTCTACCTCTTTTTTGACGCCGATACCGCCGGGCAGAACGCCGCCCTCCGATCAGTTGACTCTCTTTTCGAGGCTGGTCTCGAGGTTAAGGTAGTTGTCTCACCCCCGGGCGAAGACCCTGATTCGATAGCAAGCAAACAAGGTCGGGACGGGATTGAGAAGCTACAGAGCGATGCTCTTAGTTTCATCCGGTTTCGCACCAAGGACATTGACGTTGGAGCCTCTGGTATAATCGGCAAAGAACGGCTAGTCAAGGAGCTGGCCACTCTCGGCAGCAGAATCAGCGACCCCACCCGGCGAAGTCTCTATTATACCGAGGCGGCCGAGGCGCTCGGCGTCGATGTTCAGCTTCTCCAGAAAGCTCCGGTGCCAAGCGGGGGAACCGAGATTCATAATGGTGTACAAAAGAGAAAACATAGTCCTATCGAAATCGGTTTTCTGTCCCTGTTGTTCAACAACCCAGGCTCCATCGACAGCATCTTCGAAAAGATTTCTCCTGATGATTTTGAGTCAAACGACCTTGCCCGAGTGTATAGTGCGGTGATCAATCAATATCAGGCGGCTGGTGTGGTTGATGTCAAGGTTCTCGTGGACAATGCCAAGGACCCGGAGTTTGCCTCTCTGGTGACCGAGATAGCGTCTACTGAGTGGGACCCCCGGCAACTCGAGGGGGAAACAAGAAAGCTGGTTAAGCAAATCATCGATAAGAAACAGAAGCGGATCAGGGACAGGTTGAGAAAGGAGCTTGCCAGAGCGGAAGCAGAAGGCAATCACAAGACGGCAGAGCGCATTCTCCAAGAAATGAAAGACCACGGCCTGTATGCTGACTAAACTCAGAATTAGAAATATCGCTCTTGTTGATAATACCGAGCTTGTGTTGGAACCGGGACTATCGGTCCTCACCGGCGAGACCGGCGCCGGTAAGTCGGTCATTGTTACGGCTCTTGCTCTTGCTCTGGGTGAACGCGCTGACCGGGAATTTGTCCGCCATGGCGCCGATGTTGCCGCTGTTACTGCCTCCTTCGATCTGTCCTCTGGGCTGGATGGTTCCCGGCACGGACCAAGATCGCATAGTGATGGTGGCCAGATTGAGGTTTATCGCGAGATCTCCCCTGATGGAACGTCAAAAGCCAAGATCAACGGCAGGCAGGTCTCTCTCTCTTCCCTGAAGAGAGTCACAACCCCGATCGCTGAGATTCTTGGCCAGCACGCCAACCAGATGCTGATGAACGAAGACAACCACCTAGCTTTTCTGGATCGGTTTGCCTCACTTGAGCCGCTACGTGAGGAAGTGGCGCAGGTCTTTGCTGAATGGCAGAAAGTCTTCGCCGAGTTGAATAACATCAAGGCCAAACGCGAACAGCTTAAACGGGATCGGGAACTGCTATTATTTCAGAAGGATGAGATTGAAAAGGGACACCCCCGGGTCGGCGAAGAGGAAGAGCTTGTCAATGAACGGAAGATCCTGGACTCGGCCCGAACCCTGATGGCATCAGCCGAGATGGTCAGGAAAACCCTTGATGCCGAGGAGAACTCTGTTGGTGAGCTTCTCATCCTGGCGCGAAAGGAGCTTGACCGAATGGCCGCTATCGACAGCTCCCTGCAAAAGCAGATGGAAACGCTGGCCGATATCGAGTTCCAGGTCGAGGAAATGCGCCGCTTCATGGAGCAATATGGGTCAACAATTCAAGACGACCCGCAACGCATCGAGGAAATCAATTTGCGCCTTGACGAGATTTACAACCTGAAGAAGAAGTACGGCGGCTCCGAGGAAGCAGTACTGAAAACGTTGACGGAAATCAACGAGAAATTGAAAGATCGACCTGACACCGATAGCGTTATAGACAGTTTGGAAAAGGAGAATGACCGGCTCTACAAGAAGTATTCAGAGAAGGCGGTCGCTCTTTCTGAAGCCCGCAGCGGGGCGGCAAGTCGCCTACGCAAGCTGGTTATCAGCGAACTGAACGAGCTGGCAATTGACAACTGCAACTTTGAGTTCGAATTCCTCTATGAGGATGATGATGCCGGGGGCATTCTTATCAATGGCCGGGCGGTAAGACCTTATGTATACGGCCTTGAAAGAGGACGCTTCCTTTTTTCCGCCAATCCCGGTGCACCCTTGAGGTCGCTGGTCAAAACAGCGTCGGGTGGAGAGATTTCACGCGTTCTGCTGGCTCTTAAGTCAGCCGAACGGCGATACAGTCAGCTTTCGCACTCGCTGCTGGTCTTCGATGAAGTCGACGCCGGCATCGGAGGCCAAACAGCCACTGAGGTCGGTAAAAAGCTCAAGAAGCTGTCGGAGGATTGCCAGGTTATTGTTATAACCCACTTGCACCAGATAGCACGCCTGGCCGACCACCACTATGTCGCCGAGAAATCTACCGATCGGCGGCGGACAACCATATCTGTCCGTATGCTCGACAAGAATGACATCCCACAGGAGCTTGACCGCATGGTGGCCCTACCGGAAGGGGTATAGTCGCCATTAGGGTGGCATGCACAATCTCCCCAGCTTTCTGCTGCATCTGGCGATACCAACCAGCTACCGGTTGCGGAATTGACCGAAATCACCGATATTACCGGAGTGGGACACACCAAACCGCCGGGTGTCATACACGGAAAGGAGCATCACGCATAATGAGTATACGCTGGGTAGCTGTTCCGGTAATTGCATTCATCTTCACAGCTCTTTGTGTAACGCCAGTGCAGGCTGCACCCAACGTTATTTCCTACCAGGGGCGGCTTACCGACTCCTCCGGAGTTGCCGTACCCGATTCTTCCTACTCGGTGATCTTTGCCATCTACGCTGATTCAACTGGCGGACCCGTTCTCTGGGAAGAGGGCTCAAGCATAGAGACCCACAACGGAATGTTTTCACATCAACTCGGGTCGCTTGTGCCATTACCTCGGTGGTTGTTCCAAGATAACGACCGGCTGTACCTTCAATTGATCGTCGTGGGGGAAACCGTCATTCCCAGAACGCGCCTTTCCGGTGTCCCTTACGCCAAGACGGCTGCAGGGCTGCGTGTAACTGACGCCAATGACTCACTCGCGATAAGAACCTTTGCCGACAGCCACCAGGTCTCTATATTTGACCATGAAGGCAAAGCCGCTCTGATCCTGCGTGGTGAGGCTGTCGGCAACAAGGCGGTAGTCCTGCCAGATTCATCAATCAATGCCGAAGAGATGTTGGATGAACCGGGAATTGCGGTAGAGGCGAATGCTTCTCTGATTCCTTTACCCACAGGCTCAATGGCCGACCTGGTAACGATTAAGATAACCATTCCCACTGATGGTTACATAGTGCTTCATGGCAAATGCTATGTCCTTTTGAGCGGTACAACCGGTGCCAATACCGCTTTAGTGCAAGTCGACGAACACGAGGGCGGCGGCTCTAACTACCCGTATTATACGGTGGCCGGACTGGGTGGCTATGTCAACACTTCGACTAATTACTTTCCGGTCTATGTAACTCGAACCTATTACAAAACAGCAGGGACATACACCTTCCGTATGGAAGGCCGCGCCTCTTATCCCATTCCGGCAGAGGCGAAAACATGGGATCACATCCTCACTGCTGTTTTCTACCCAACCAGTTATGAGGCTGTGAAGCAGATTTCCTCCGAACCCGGTGACCATCCGGAGGCTATCCCGATTATCCTCGACAACTCAGCCGACCCACAGAGAAGGGGAACCTATTACGAAATGGACCTTCGCTATTACGAACGGCAAGCCAAGGCTGCAAGAAAAACTCAGAAAACTGAACACAGCCAAAACGGCGATCAGCAATAGCACCCGCATTGCTTTGTGATCTCGTTTTGTGATTGCACTGATACGAATCTTGTTATTTGCATAGGGGGCAACCTTGCGTCGTCCCTTGATCCCATTCGAGCCATCAACGGGGACAGGCATCACAGCTACGCGAAGTAGATATAAGGGAATGTTGAAAAAGTACCTTCCTGGTCATTGCGAGTCCGCCGCAGGCGGACGTGGCAATCTCGTATATCGAATGCCAACGAGATAGCCACGTCGTCCGCCAAAGACGGACTCCTCGCTATGATACTTGTTATGTTTTTCAACACGCCCATAAATCTATTCAACTATAAATTCATGTGAAAGTTAGAAAGATAGTGAGTAGTGATCAGATCTATTTCAGCAGGATCATTTTTTTCGAGTTGATAAAGTCTGCGGCCTCTAACCGGTAGAAATAAACCCCGCTGGCAACGTGGTCTCCGGAGCGATTGGAGCCGTCCCAGTGGGCGGTATAATCTCCAGCCGGTTTTTCTTCATCAACTAATGTGATGACCCGTTGACCAAGGATATTGTACACAACAATAGAAACCCGTGATGGTGTCGGAAGGCTGTAATCTATCGATGTGCCGGAATTAAAGGGATTTGGATAATTCTGAGATAGGACAAAACTGTACGGTAGCGGTTCAGGCGGAGGAGTTGGCTGCGCATCCTCCGAAAGGCGATAAATATGTATCGCTCCACCGTTTGTGGTTGCCAAAACATTCCCTTCAACATCCAGAATAGAGCCCGGGCGCCCTCCACACTCCACTAGCTCGGGAATGACACCGTCGAGATCATAGATACCGACACCGAGCGGTCCTACCGTGTACAGCTTGTTATCCCGTCTGATTGCACCCAGCACCGGGACGGGCAGTGTGATAACTGTATCCCGTATCGGAGACTCCGGGTCGGAGTAGTCAAAAACAAACATATCGTTCCGCGCAAACGCTACCAGTCGCCCATCGACTATCATCATAGCCTGTGGTCGACTCGCGAAATCGATTATTGACAGCAGCGATATGTCGAGTGAATCACTTATGAGGCAAATCCAGAGCTGATCCTTCTCTGTCGAGACAAATAGGAGCGTGTCCTGCACCAGGACCGATGAAATCCGACCGACAAACTTCCAGGTATCGGCAAGATAGATACCCGAGGAGTCAGTGACTGCGAAGGCTCGGATAATTGTTTCTCCAACCGCCAGCATGGGGTGCACTGTGTCGATTTTGCAGTTCAGGTACTGAATGTCCGTGATGGTGGTGTCGTTGATGAAAATAGAACCTTCAATATAGAAGGAGTCCGGATCGCAACTTCCCGTGATAAAAGCGACCTTGCTCAGTCCCGAGTACAGAATGACGAGGGAATCTCCGTTGCGATCGATCGCTGATACCTCTCTTAACCCATTGTACATAGTGTATCCGAAATCAGGTGTAGCCGAAGTATCAAACGAGAACACGTCGATCGGATTGCTCACACCACCCGTGAACAGCTTACCCTGGTATAACAGGAGGTCATTTATCGGGCCGGACCGATACAACCCGGGCGTGGGATAGTTGGGGTCGCTGACGTCATACTGCAACAGACCTCCCTCTGTTCGGGGCAACAGCAGGCAAGGCTTACCTTGGAACATGAAGAGGTCACCATCAATCCGGCAGTCAAGTATGGGAGCCGACAGGCGCTGATCGGGGTTATTACGGTTTACTACGTCCAGAAAACGATTGTTTAGAAAGACAAATAAGGTGTCCGTTACAAGGGTTCTCAGGGGATTGTCAATGCCGACGATGGAATCTACAATGCCTGAGCCGGCGTGTCCGAAGTCACCTAAAAGGACCCCACTGGTAGCCGTGGTGATAATCACCAGTGACTCCGTTTTCAGAAACGAAGTGGCCTCAAAAGGAATCCACAAATAATCAATGAATTCGCCGAATCCCTGCCCCGCTAAGTCGTAGCGCAGGATACCATTGTACTCGTCAAGCGCATACAATGTGTCCCCGTCTACCTCCAGTTGCGTCATGAGGATGCCGGTCATGCTGGAATCCACGAAATCCGCGTCACCGAAATTGTCCAATGTAAACTTCCAGACGCCGTCGAACCAGCAAGACAGATACAGGTTTTCTCCATACAGAGCGAAATCCGCGAAGGCAATTCCAGGATCAACCGTCCCAAGATAAGTCAACTCCGGCAAAGCGCTCAGATCGAAAAAAGCGATCATGTTGTCAGAGGTTTTAATCATCAGAATTGTGCCGGCCTTTTTGAAGGACACGGGGTCGAATTCCACAAGCAGGAGGTTTACCGGCACGAACGACAGCAGGGAATCATCATACCGGCAGACGATAATCGCTCCCGGGGCAATGCCCACGGCCAGGCTGTCAATCATGGTGATAGCCGTAAACTGGTTCCACAGTATGGTGTGGTCCGGTCCGTCGGCCAGCCTTGCGTTGGCAAAGGAGGCACAAAAAAGCACCAGCAGGATCGCAACGGAGAGGCGTTTCACTTTATCAGCATCATCTTTCTCGTCTGGATGGACTCACCGGCTTTTAGGCGATAGAAATATATCCCGGAGGCAAATTTCGAACCGTTAAATTCGACCTCATGCCTGCCGGCTCTCATCTCCCGGTCGACAGCTGTAGCCACCTTCTGGCCAAGGATATTAAAGACATCCACTCTGACCGCCGAGCGAGCAGGTAGATCAAAACGTATCGTGGTGGCAGGATTGAACGGATTGGGGTAGTTCTGGTACAGTGCCATAGTTGTCGGCAGGGTGGGATACTCATCGTCGACGCCGGTTGGGACTTGCGGGGGAAGGACGTTGCTGTTGAAATTGTCCATCAGGAAGCGACCGGTGTTGCGGCCATTGTCGACGGAAGCGTCGAAGTTCCACACCAGCAGCTCGTTGTCGTCGCTGATCAGAATCAGTTCAACTAGTCCATCACCGTCCACATCATCAACCAGAGGAGCATATAATGACGAAATCACCTGTCCCCACCGCGCCGGTGTGGAAATAGGCCAGCCCGGCAGAGGCTGCGCTATGTGGTCAAGAATATACACCTTCTCCGATCCGGTACCGGGAAGAAGATATCCGGAGCGCATTACAATCTCCGGATACTCATCCCCTGTAAGGTTGGTTACGACGGGTGTTCCAAATGTTACAGGTTCCAGGAAGGCTTCCCCCACCGGCCTGCCCTCATGCTGAACATACGGCGTACCGTCGGCTTTGAAGATATACAAGGCGCTGATGTCGTACTCAAAGAAGGTACATAAAACCTCAGGGGTACCATCGAGGTCAAGGTCTGCCGCGGTCGGATACGAACCAATCCAGCTGGTAATGGCGGGTATAGCAACCGGCCAACCCGGCAGATCAATATTACCCATAGTCTTAGCCCATATTTGCGGGACCCCGATAGTGTCGTAGCCGCTGGTAATAATCTCAGGAAGGAGATCGCCGTTAAGATCGGCCAGCACGGTCCCATATACACTCCAGAGCCTTTCTACCACCGGTTCATCGTCGAACTTCGCCTGCCCGTTGGCGCCTTGAAAAACACCCAGACCGGTGTAGGGATAAGGGGAAGTATAGCTGGCCACGACTTCAAAAAGGTCGTCACCGGTGAGGTTAGTCGCAGTGACAAATGGCGAGGTGTTGCCACCTATCCCATACGACTCGGACAGCCGGGGATCCAGCTTAGCAAACAAACCGCCCGTAGAGTAAAAATACGAGTCGCCATTAAAGCGATAGGCCAGGATTTGCGCTATCTTGTTAATGATCAGAATACCTGAGTCGGGGGTGGCACCATAGGGAGAATTCTGGCGAAGCTGTGTGACAACCGGGCTGGGATAGGCATATTCGTATGGAATCATCCCGGTAGTGCATTCCTGCGGCCAGCCGTTTGCAGATGAACCATCGTACTTGAAAACACAGATGCTACTGTCATTAGTACAGATTATTTCGTCCTCTCCGTTCCGGTCGACATCATAGATAGCCGGTACGGATCGCATGTCCCTCTCGGGAAGGACCGGAAAGCCATCCACAATCGTACCGTCATTCCCATAAAACAGAAACAGGCCATTAGATGTCCCTACGGCGATTTCCTTGATACCGTCATGGTTCAGGTCACAGCAGACCGCCGTCATGGCTCCCCGTCCTCCCAGTGGTTGTGGCCAGCCAGTGGCAAACGCGGATTTCACCTCAACCGAAACCGTATCAGCAATTGAATCCGAGGCAAAGTATCCCAAAAGGCGGATAGCAAAACTACCCGTATCCGAGCCTGATACTGACAAGATATACATCAGAGAATCAAAGAACTCTCCAGTGGACGAAAACAGGTGCCTAAGCGAGCCCCCTTCGTAGCTGGAAAAGATGGCCATGGAATCAAGATCAGGCCCGTATACGGAGCCTTGAATCGCTATGTTATATTCAAGCTCCTGCCCAGATACGGGACTTGTGATCTCTACCTGGTTCTGCCTTACGTGAACAACGCTAATGACCTGGCTCGATCCAAACTTGTCGGTGAGTCTCAAATTGATGTACCCTTGTACCGTTGGATCAGAAAAGATGTAGGCCAATGAGTCGGCAGGAATACCTACGCCACTGGCCAGGAGTTGCCAGTCCTGAGAACCCAGTCCCACCGAGTAATCGAGTTGCCAACTTCCTGTGTAGCCTGCCACCGGCGCGATCCTTATTTGGAAATTACCGGTGTATCTACCCCGGTGAACCGGCTCGACAATGTGCAGACCGCCATGCTGCAGCAGGAAAAGCGAGGAGTCAATATCAAGGTATCCATAACCGGAAATCGTATCAGGTCCTATCAGCGTGTCCCCCGTATTGCGCGGGTCGACCAGGTCGGTAGCGCCGTAAAGAAGAATTTCTTGCAGTTGGCTCAGAGACAAATCGGGCCGGAACGACAGGATCAAGGCGGCCGCTCCTACAGCCATAGGGGCGGCCATTGAGGTGCCGTCTGCCAGGTAGTACAGACTGTCATCGCCAACAATCCGCACGCCTGGTTCTTGAGTCACGAGATCGCCATACATGTCGGTTCCCGCCGCCCGGAGCGAAAGGATATCTAGGCCAGGTGCGACGATGTCGATGTGGGCGCCGTATGTGGAGAAATCTGTCTCATAACCGTCAGAGTTGCCGGCTGCCACGACAAAGGTAGAGTCAAAAGCAGCGGGGAAATATCTGCTATTATCGCCAGTATTGCCGGGAGCAATGCAGACTAAAACCCCGTTGTGGCGCGCAAAGTCTATCGCTTCTTTCAAAACGCTCGATTCAAACGGCGTGCCCCAACTGATATTGATTACTTGGGCGCCAGAATTGACTGCATACATTATACCGGCGGCACCGACGGAGGACGAAGCGTTCGGCCAAATCTTGACCGGCATTATCTGAGCCTGGGGTGCGATCCCCACTACGCCGTGGCCATCGGCATTGGCTGCAACAATACCGGCAATGTGGGTGCCGTGTCCATAGTGGTCAGTGGGGTCATTGTCCCCGACAGGATTAAAATAATCTACTACGTCACCGGAAACATCGTACCCGACAGTATCATCAACAAAGCCATTGTGGTCATCATCGGCGCTATTGCCGGGGATTTCATCCGCGTTTCTCCAGAACCTCCCCTGAAGCTCCGGATGAGTAGGGTCAACGCCGGAGTCGACGATCGCCACCACTACCTTGGTCGTTTCCGATGGCGGATGATCGTACTGGTGCACGAGTCGAACATCCTTGTCGGGTGTGCCATTTTTGAAAGTCTGGTAATCGTTGTTGTAACCCGGCACACGCACTATGCCCAGGTAATCCTGGCCGTTGTTGCTGAGGTACCACTGGTAAGAAAACAGCGAGTCAGCAGGCCAGCCGAAGAACTCCAGGTAGTAGTCCGGCTCTACATACTCCACATTGTCTTTACCCAGGATGGCCACCACGTCCGCCATTGAAAGCGCTTGGGCCGAACTGCTGAAGACATAGAATTGGGCCAACTCCTCACTACCCGTCAGGTGGCTTTTGACCTCCAGCAGTGACAGCCTCTCCAAGCGATCTTCTTTGGCCAGGGCTTGCGCCAACCGGTTGGGATTGGCTTTCCTGCTTAACTTAACAACGAATCTACCCGGCACCGGGCCGGTCGGTCGGTGCGTGCTGTAAACCCCGCCAGCCAGGAGAAACAGGATAAATATTGCCGATAGCTGCCATAGAGTTCTTTTCATGGTTTCTGTCCACATAGTTGCGCTCGTGTAACAAGAAGCGGACAAACAGGTTTCTTCTCTTACATAGACGCCGGCAGCGGGCCGAACGTTCAATCCCTTCTTGTTCTTTAAGATACTACAGTTCAAGGGGTTGTCAAGGCTAAACTTCGTGGTGACAATAAGATAGCTACGCCCTGTTCCCGCTTGACTTAACTTACGTATTTGTCTATTGTGTTGTCCAAGATAGACTCGTCATGTCAATACTCTTGGCGTTGTCAGACATGAAGAGGAATGAAACACGGCCGGGACAAACCACATACCTGCTCAAGCTCCCCGTGCTTCAGGACGAACAAGACCAATGAAAGCTCTGGGGGACCCTTGGAGTTGAGCTTCACTCCCCCATAACAGGAGAAAGAGACGTTACAGCGATGGTGTTATAAGCCCCGTCAATTATCAAGAGAAGCGGAGAAGAGTTAATTCCATGTGCGGCATTGCTGGATATTTTCAACTACACGGAAAAGCGAAACCGGATCGTGAGCTGATCGGCCGCATGGTGAACCAGATCCGCCACCGTGGCCCGGACGAATTTGGAGCCTATCTTGACGACAAGTGCGTGCTGGGGCAGGCTCGCCTATCGATTATCGATCTGGCAGGTGGCTCCCAGCCATTGTGCAATGAAGACGGATCCGTTTGGGTGACATTCAACGGTGAGATATTCAACTATGTTGAGCTTCGCCCCGAATTGGAAAAGGCAGGCCACCGGTTCCGCACTCAATCCGATACCGAAGTTATTATCCACGCCTACGAACAGTGGGGGAGGCAGTGCCTCTCTTATTTCAATGGTCAGTTTGCGTTTGCCATCTACGACAAAAGGGACGAGTCCTTGTTCATTGCCAGGGATAGATTGGGAATCCGACCTGTTTTTTATACTACCCACAACGGACGTTTCTATTTCGCCTCGGAAATCAAATCCATCTTCTGTGACCCCACGATTTCCAGACAGATTGATTTCAAGGGACTCGATGAGATTTTTACCTGGTGGACAACAGCACCGCCCCGGACCGCTTTTGAGAATATCAACGAACTCGAAGCCGGAACATATCTTCAGGTAAGAGACGGAAAAATCAGCAGCAACCGTTACTGGTCAATGGAGTTTCCTGAAACATTCGACCAAAAGCGGTCCCTTTCTTCGTGGGCGGAGGAGCTTCATGCCCTGCTGGTCGATTCCGTCCGTCTGCGGTTGCGGGCTGATGTGCCGGTGGGGGCATATCTCTCCGGCGGGCTGGATTCCTCAGCCACCACCGCCCTTATTAAGTACTTCACCGACACGAGAGTTGAGACTTTCTCTATTGCCTTTCATGACAGAGCGTATGACGAGTCGGAGTTTCAACAGCAGATGGCCGGTTATCTTGACACCAGCCATCACCAGGTGCGCTGCTCTTATCGTGACATCGCCAAGCTTTTCCCGAAAGTAATCTGGCACACCGAGCGGCCTATCCTGCGTACAGCGCCAACCCCACTTTTCATGCTTTCCGGGTTGGTGAGAGAGAACAACTTCAAAGTCGTATTGACTGGAGAAGGCTCGGACGAGGTGTTGGGAGGCTACGATATTTTCAAGGAGACGCTGATCCGCAGCTTCTGGGCGCGTAATCCCAATTCAAGCTGGCGACCGCTTCTGTTGAAAAGGCTTTACCCTACCCTACCGCTCTCGGCGGCTCGGGCGCGATTCTACCTGGAAACCTTCTACAAGGCAGGTCTCTCTGAAACCGATAAGTACTACTTCTCGCACATACCGAGAATCAATACCACTACCAAGGTCAAGGACTACTTCACCGAGGAAGTCAAAGCAGCAATAGGTGGCTATGAGTCGCTGCAGTCGTTCGGTAGAGAGATGCCATCGCGGTTCTTCGACTGGCACCATCTTTGCCGCGCACAACATATTGAGGCCAGGTCACTGCTGGCCGGTTACATTCTTTCGTCCCAGGGAGATCGGATGGCAGCGGCCAATTCCATTGAGGGGCGGTTTCCCTTCCTGGATCACCACGTGGTCGAGTTTACCGCGACTATTCCCCCATGGCACAAAATCTTCGGGCTGAATGAGAAGTTTGTTCTTAAGAAAGCCATGCTAAAGGAACTGCCGAGGGAAATCATCGGTCGAGTCAAACAGCCCTACATGGCCCCCGATTCCAACAGCTTCGTACAGCCCGATTCACCGGAGTACATCGACGAGCTGCTGTCGGAGCAGGCGTTAAAGCAGGCTGGGATTTTCAACCCGGCCTTTGTGGCCAAACTGAGGGACAAGTGTTCCCGCCTGTCGCATGCTCATCTGTCATTTAAGGACAATATGTCTTTCCTCGGGATTCTTTCAGCGCAGTTGCTGGTTCGCTTGTATGTCGATGGTTTTGAAAGGGCCGAGAGCTTGCCCAGGGAATCTTTCAAGGTCTGGCAGGACGACACCACCGTTACGTTACACTCCGCATGACAGCACTTTCCTAAGAACATTGTAACTAAATGGTGTGTGTTTGATATAAATCAGTCTTTTTGATATCACTTTTCTTCTTGACGAGCTATTGAAAATTTAGTATTATTTATATTGTAAGGTCTCGCTAACGAGGAACATGCGTTTGACTAAAACCGCACACCAAATATTAACTCTATAAATGCAGGAGGATTCCATGACTAAAACCCTTACCCCGCTTATCATTTTGGTACTGCTGTTGCTGCTACCGGCAACAAGTGCACTCGGGCAGGGCATTTGTGGTGACGTAGATGGTAGCGGCACCATCAATGTTTCTGACATGACATATCTAATTGCTTGGATCATTATGGACGGCCCACCCCCGCCTGACACAGTAATGGCCAATGCGGACCTTTGCGACGGCGTGGATGTGGGTGATATTGCCTGCATCATAGACTATTTATTCCTGGGTGGTCCTCCGCCTTGCAGTGGTAGCGCTAACTGTTCTCCCAACTCAGGAGGGATTATTACGCTGGACTCCGTGGGTGGAGAGCTTTCCCCGGGAGTGATTTCCACCGGAGATTCTATAACCTTCTACCTGCGTTACACTAATAACACGGGTGACAACATCCTGGACATAAGTAATGGTTTCCGAGTGTACTCGACCGACGGCGCTCAGTGGGGAGCTACCATTGCCGATATCACCGGCGCGCTCAATTACGAAAACTTTTACTTAGGCATTTTTACGAATACATATAGCGCTGAAGGATCAGGAGCGGATACAGTTGGGACCCTTGCCGGCACCTGGGAACCACCTGAAGGAATGCCGGTCGGTTTTGACGACGTTGCCTTCACAATAACTATCGGTCCGATTGGTTCTGCCTACATAGGCAAAACGATATGCCTTGATTCCTGTTTCTATGGACCGGGCGGTTCCTGGAAATGGCAGGTGGACGGCCAGAATCACTATGCTCCGGACTGGGGTGGCCCATACTGCTTCACGATTCAGGAGCCTGTTCTTGAGGTCACTCCCGACACCTTGAATTTCTCCGTCTACCAGTGGAGCTATTATCCGGTTTGCGGAAGCTTCCACGTCAGTGAAGCCTTAGGAGCTAACATCCCCTTCCAATGCGACTATATTGAATCGGGCAGCTTCATAAGTCTTTCCAGTTTCAGTGGCATCACCCCCGATGACATAATGGTATGGGCAAACGGCTATGGGAAGTCGCCGGGGACATACCAGAATGTGATTGTCGTAGATGCGGAAGCATGGGGTACGCCGCTGGAAGTGATTGTCAATATGACCGTCTATGCCGATCCGGAAGCGGCCATGATCCTCGATAATGTCGTTGGGCATTATGGCACTACCGGTATCAAAACTGGAGTGCCGGTGACATTCACAATGCGTGCGATCAACAACTCGGGTGAGGGCATCTACGGCACGACAAATGCCTATCGCATCTATTCACCTGACGGTGCCCAATGGGATACCTTGACTGCCGATACCTTTAGTGCCTACGTGGCTCTGTTCGACGGCGGCTTCTTTATCAGTGAGATTAACGTAGACGGGTCCGGCACTGACACCATCGGATTGGGCGGGGCAGCTATCTACAGCTCGGGAATGCCTAACGGTTATAATGACCTTGCCTACTCAATAACCATCGGTCCTATTGATTCCGTCTATGACGGACAGATCATTTGTGTGGATTCAAGTTGGTATCCTCCGGCTGGCCCTTGGCTCTGGGCTAATAACATTGGTGGTCAGATCTATCCCGAATGGTCCGGGCCTCACTGTTTCACAGTGTACTACGTGCCATACACTCTGGTTGTCGATCCCGACACACTTCATTTTAGTGCTATCCAGGGAGGATCAAATCCCCCTGCGCAGAGCCTGTTTGTGGGAGAGGCCGGTGGCGCTGATATTGTCTACTATATCGATTCAGTTGAAGCTCCGTTCTTCGTCGACAAGACCGGCGGTCACACGCCCGACTCGGTGGTGGTGACTACGGACGTGTACGGTTTGTCGCCAGGCACGTACACCCAATCGGTCACCTTCGACGCCCTCAATGCCAACAATACACCTCTGACGGTTTATCTGGAACTAACCGTGACAGAACCGGGAACATATGCTGATTCGCTCATTTTCCCTTCGGTAGCTGTAGACCAGGTTTGCGGCGCTGTTCAGCCGGTTGCGGTTATGCTGTCACAGCCGATAAAGGGAGCGACTATACCGGTAGAAATACCACCGGACGTCACAGTGCTGAATCTATCATTCCAAGGTCTGATCACCCAGAGTTGGGATTATAAAATCACCGAGATCAATCCCGACAATGGCTATGCCTTTGTGGCTCTGGCCAACTCTAAGGGTCTGACCATACCGGTCGGGACAACCACGATATTTAACATGACTTTCAATACCGGCACAGCCGAGTGCCAAGTCGGTTCGTGTATGCGTTGGGATACCACTCTGATGGATGACCCAGCCAGAGCGCTATTGTTTGCCGATATCAATAACTACGACTTACCACCCGGTTTCGACTACTTGCGCGACTCAACTTTGGTGCCTGGTTACCTCCCCGGTGATATCGATGGCAACCAGAGCTGTGATGTCGCAGACGTGACTGCTCTGGTCACGTACCTGTTCCTCTACGGTCCACCACCATGTGTTTTTAACGCTGCGGATATAAATGGTTCCTGCACCGGACCCAATATCTGCGATCTCACCTACATCGTGGACTACCTGTTCATGAGCGGAACGGCGCCTGTCTGTGGCTGTCTTGGCATTGGACAGGGTTCTCCGCTTGCCAAGATCAACCCGGGTATTTCAGTTGCCGCTAAGGTTGAAAACAACACTACAACAGTGTTGCTTTCCAGCCCAATCGAGTTGCACGGCGTGCAGCTCGAGCTCAAGGGAGCCGGGGAGGCAACAGTGGCCAATCTACTCGGTGAGGAGTTTAATCTGGTGTACGGTCAGCGTGATGGGGTGCTGAGAGTTGGCCTTCTGGATCTTGACGGTGCGGAGATCGTGAGGGCCGGCGAGCATCAGATGATCTCGATACCGGGCGAATACGAGCTTGTGTCTGCAGTCGTATCTGATATGAACCACAATGATATTATCGCTTCTATAGAAAAACTATCGGAACTGCCGAACAGATATGCCCTGCATCAGAATTATCCCAACCCGTTCAACCCTGTAACTACGATCAGTTTCAGCTTGAAGGAGCGTACGGATTACATCCTGACCATCTACAATTTAAGCGGCCAGATGGTGACCTCTTTCAAGGGCACTGCTGATCGCGGTGTGAAGGAAATCGAGTGGGATGCCTCCCATCATGCCAGCGGTGTTTACCTTTACAAGCTGGATGCCGGTAACTACACCGAGACCAGGAAAATGATGTTACTGAAATAGTAGCTCGCGAAGATTAAACAATAAAACCGGAGCGGCCACCTCTCCCAGTGAGGGGTGGTCGTATTTTATATGAACAGCCCGGCCTTAGCCAAATGACGACTTATACGATTTTGGGGTTGAAATGATACGAATAGGAGGTTAGTGTACAGATACAACCCACAGATGGCGGGTCGCAACCTTCGACTCCGCTCAGGATGACTAGTAACGCTCAGGGTGACTAGTCACGCTGGGGGTGGCATTTTCAGGTTACCTCATGTTGAGCAATCCATTCGCCTTTGGCGGACTGTAGGGCAGAGTCAAAGCATGGCATAATGCGATTCAAGAGAACTGATGAACGGTATGAGATAGCCTCAAGTCTCTCGATACTACCCGAAAATGGAATAACATATCGTGCCATACAGGAATTGACACCCCAGGCACTAAGGTTTATACTGGGTGCCTGCCGATAAGGTTACTGGGATATAGATGAATACCGACTGTCGCAAGACGCGGCAGTAGAGAGAAGCTTAAAAGAGCGCAAGGAGGATGCTTGGACATACGAGCGGACATAAGGGGGTTCATTCGGGATAATTTCATGATGGGTCGCGATGCCCGGGAGCTGACTGATTCCGGTTCCCTTTTGGAACTGGGCATTATTGATTCCACCGGGGTTCTGGAACTGGTCGGATTCATGGAGGAGAAGTTTGACTTCCACATTGAAGACGAGGAGTTGGTCCCTGAGAATCTCGATTCCGTAGACAACCTGGTCGGCTACATACAGAGGAAAACATCCTGAAAACATTCCAACCCGTCTGGCCGACAAGGCCGTAGACGGGATTTCCTGACGCTCGAAAGTGAGCTTACATGATAGATACTGCGAAGCCGCAGCCGGCGGCGTATCACCAATTGCCGGGCTATTCCCTACAAACATAAGGCGAGACTAATATCCCGCTACAACCGGTGACATATTTCACGGGACACAATAGTTCAGGGGCACTTACTCGGCGCCAGCATTCAGTTCAGTGCTACTGCGATGCAGGTGACGCCTGGGCCTTTTCAGAATACCTATGAGCTATTGCTATTGGAATGCAGTCATGTTATCTTAACGGGTAAATCTAAACCTGTAGGAGGCATGATGGTACCAAGAGGAGTTACCGTCGCTGTTTTGCTCCTGGCGTTTGCATGCTCTGTGGCGGTTGCACAGGAAGCGACCAAAGTGGAAGCATTGCTGGGGGAAATCGATCCCTGGGTCACCAGCGACACAGCCAGGATAAAGGCATATATCGACAGCGCCAATGCGATCACCACCCAGATGATTGAATCATCCGAATTCTGGGCCCCGACGGTCACGGATCTGTCGTTCCTTCTGGGGATTGATCTGATCACTAGTCCCCAGATTGACAACACCGGCCGGATTTATTTCCTGATGCGTATCACCGGCGAAAGCCAGGCGTTGTTCTACGTGGACAAACCGATGGGCTGGCCGGTACAGCTTACCCCCAACAACTGGACCGAGGAGGGTTTTACAATCAGCTACTACTCGGTACATCCATCAGGTGATTACATCCTTGTCGGAGTCAATAAGTTCGGCGACGAGATGCATGACGTCTGGTACTTCTCCCGAGACGGCAAGTTTCGCAATCTCCTGGAGAACCGCACCATACGCTATTCAGGCGTCATCTTCGATGAGGACAACCCGGACCAGTTTTATCTCTACATTGATAACAGGCAACAAATGCACATTGCGCGCTACATCATCTCAACAACCAAGCTGGATACGCTCTATACCGAGCCGGGCGCATTTTATCCAACGGATTATCACAAGGGTAAGATTACCTTTGTCCGATGGTTCTCATTTTCTGAAGGTCAGTTGGCGTTGTATGACATAAAAACAAACAAGGTCACTGACCTGTCCGATACCAGCTTGTTCTGGGCGGCGGGATTCACGCAAGAGGGTAAGGTTATCACACTTACCTCGGAAAAATCGAAAGACGATGAATTCATGAAGTTCTGCCTTGTAGACCCGGTCAAGCCAAAGGAATTCAAAATCGTTTATGACCCGAGAATGGAAACCGACGAGTTCTTATTCATCAAGAAAAAGGGACTATGTATTACCTCCCTCAACGAAGACGGGTATTCAAAACTGGCGGCGTTTGACCTGGACGGCAACAGTGTTCCTGTTCCCGAATCCGAGATCGGCGTAGTCTCAGGCTTGTCGGGCAACGACCTGGGCGACATTGTCTATGGTTTCTCATCGCCCAAAGTCGCTCCGACAGCCTTCAAGTTCAGAGTAAGCGACACAACGACTGAACAAATCGGAGGAATATCCACTTTTGGATTTAATTTCTCGGATATAAAAGTCCATGTCATCCGGTACGAATCCGAAGACGGCACGGAAATTCCGGCCCTTCTTTATCTACCGGCAAATGCTCAGAAGAACGGCAACAATCCTGCTATCATAAACTATCATGGCGGCCCGCCAGGCCAGAGCCGGCCTTACTTCCAGAGGAATATGGCCTTTGCCCTCAGCCGGGGTTTTGTATATATGCTTCCCAATGTGCGTGGCTCTACCGGCTACGGCCCCAAATATGAGCAGGCCGACAACCTCGAAGGGCGCTTCGCAGCTCTCAAGGACGCCGAGGGCGCTATTGATTACCTCATCAAAGAAGGCTACTCCAACCCCAGCAAGATCGCTATCTGGGGCGCTTCCTATGGCGGTTATACGGTCGACTGGCTGGCAACGCAGTGTCCTGAGAAGATTGCCTGTGTTGTCTCCGAGGTAGGCGTGTCCGATGTCGATCACACCAATAAAAACTCCTCGCAGGTCTTTTCCAAGGGGTGGGAGAAGGAATACGGTCCGATAGGGAGTGAGCTGGTGTACAAATTGTCGCCGATTTTTCATGCGGAGAACCTTACCAAACCGATTCTAGTAACCGGCGGGTACAACGATCCCCGTGTACCGCCATCCGATCCGAGGCGGTTTGCATACGTGCTGGCGAAACTCGACAAGCCGGTTTGGTACTACGAGGAAACCGAGGCGGGCCATGGCAGTTCCTTCAAAGCGCAGTTGATCCATGACCTGGCCAGCAATTATGTCTTCACAATGATGCACATGATGAAGTAGCAGCAATATGTTTAAACGGCCCCCAGGGAATGAGCCTGGGGGCCTGCTCTTTATTAGGATCTATCGGTTTTCGCACATCGGGGGACCATCTCTTCGACGAGCTACCCAGGCAAGTCGGATGTTTTTTTTACTGTGTGACGGTGAATTCTCAATGCCTGACACCGATAAGATAGATAGAGATTCGCATACCATTGTCCGGCGTGCGATATGATCATTCTTCGCCGTGCGACTAACAGTGAGGTAAGCCGATGCCGACCAGTCACCTTCTCCAGCTTAACGAAATCGTTCAGTTGATATACCTGTCAAAGCCGAGGAGTCTTCTTGATGTCGGGGTTGGGTTCGGAAAGTATGGCGTGCTTGCCAGGGAATACCTGGAGCTATGGGACGGCAGGGGCAAATACAAGGAGTGGACACGGAGGATCGATGGAGTTGAAATTTTCGAAGAATACCTGACACCGCTGCATGATTACATCTACGATAACATTTATCTCGGCAACGCCCTCGATATTATTCCCGGCCTGGATGCAACCTATGACTTAATTCTGCTCATCGACGTACTGGAACACTTCACTCATGACGAAGGCCTTATGCTGTTGGAAGCGTGTCGGGATAAAAGCAGGAACTTCCTGGTGTCAACGCCCAAAGATATCGGTATGCAGGAAGACGCTTTTGACAATCCGCACGAGGCCCATAAGTTTCAGTGGCAAAAGCAGCACTTTGAGAAGTATGAAAAGTACTTCTACGTCCCCAACTTAAAATCATACATCTATTTGATAGGCGAGGACGCACCCAAGTTCACGGGCGCAGTGGCCAAACAGAGCTAATACAAACCTCATGGAGATTTACGGGTGCGGCAACACCATAATGTTAATGTCAGTAAGTGGGGATAGTTGAATTGCCCATTCAGTTTCAATAGCTATCCTCTGTTATTACGGTTTTGCCCTTAAATACCCGGTAGATGTATGCTGTGTACCCAATGACTATGGGCATTCCGATCAGCGCAATGATAAGCATAGCCGTCAATGTCCGCGGTGTTGAAGATGCATTGTAGATGGTCAGGCTGTATGCCGGGTCAGTAATAGATGGAACCACCTTTGGGAACATACTGACTGCGGCAATCCCAATAAGGCAGGCAACTGTTACTGAAGACGACAGGAACGCGCGGAAGTACCGTTTTGCTTTCAGCGCTATTGGTATACATACAATAGCTCCCAAGAGGATAATAAGAAACAGCCAGAGCAACGGGTTATTGAAGATGTTTTCGAGAAGATGTCTAGCCTCAAAGAATGTATATAGTGTCGTCAGTAAATAAATCATAACGAATCCAATCCAGGAGCTGGACGCCCACCTGCTCATTCGTTGACATAATTCACCATAAGTCTTCAAAGTCATATACAAAGCCCCGTGCATCACGAACATGACAAGACTCAGTAAACCGATTAGAATCGAATAGGGATTGAGCAAGCCTAGAAACGAACCGGTATACATTCCATCTCCATTAATCGGCACGCCTCTTAGTATGTTACCCACAGCTACTCCAAACAAGATCGATGGAAGCAAGCTCCCAAGACCAAAGGACCAATCCCATAACCTCCTCCAGCCGGTAGAATCGACTTTACCGCGGAATTCTAACGATACAGCGCGGAAAATAAGAGCCGCCAGAACTAATATAAGCGCCAGGTAGAATCCACTGAATACCGTCGCGTAGACTGGTGGAAAGGCTGCGAACAGGGCTCCCCCGGCGGTTATCAACCAGACCTCGTTTCCGTCCCAAACAGGACCGATGGCATTCATGTTGATTCGCCGTTCCCTATCGTCTTGCGCAAACAGGTGCAGGACTCCAACCCCGAGATCGAAACCGTCAAGGATAGCATAGCCGGTAATCAAGATTCCGATTAGAGCAAACCAGACAATATTCAAATCAATCATGCTGTCGCCTCCTTGGCATGTCCGGCTTCAGGTCCATGCTTAACTTCTCTTACAACAAGATATATGTACAACACCCCGAGGAAGAGGTAGATCAAGCCAAACAGGATGATTGAAAAAAGGATTTCCCCGGCAGATACAGTCAAAGAAATTGCGTTCGCAGTTTTCATTACTTTGTAGACTACCCATGGCTGACGGCCGACTTCGGCAGTGATCCACCCCAGTTGACAGGCGATTATCGGCAGGGGGATAGACACAACCAGCAGCCTGAGATACCATCTCTGATTCCACAACATCTTTCGGTAAAGCAAAAATGCTCCTATCAGCATCGCGGCGATAAAGTACATTCCCAGCCCCACCATGCTGTGAAATGAAACGAAAGTCAGCCAGAAGGGAGGGATTTCGTCAGGCGGGAAGTCGTTGAGACCCTTCACATATGCCTCGGCGTCACCATGAGCCAGCCAACTCAACACTCCAGGGACCTCAACAGAATAATCCAACCTCGGCGGATCTTCCGATGGTACCCCGAAAAGCACCATGGGGGCATTTGTTTGGCCGTCGATAAGCCCTTCAATCGCAGCGAGCTTTTCCGGTTGTGTTTTCGCCACCTGTATGGCATGTTCATGACCAAAAGGGAAGAGTTCCAACAGTGCAACAACTAAACCAAAGATGATGGATAGCTTCAGAGCTCTTCTGGCTATATTAGTTTCCCTATTCTTGAGCAAGAGGTAGGCAGCTACACCAGCCATTGCGAAAGCACCTGTAATCAGCGCCGCATCAACAGTATGGAAAAAACGGATAATCGTTGAAGGGTTAAAAACAGCGTCAGAAAAACTTGTCAGTTCCGCACGGCCGTGTTGAACAATGAAGCCTGCTGGAGTTTGCATCCAAGAGTTAGCAACAAGAATCCAAAATGCAGAAATAGTCGAACCGACAGCTACCATCAGAATCGAGAACCAATGAATGCCCCTGGACAGTTTGTTTCTTCCAAAGAGGTACACTCCCAAGAAGGCCGATTCCAGGAAGAAGGCAAATACACCTTCAGCCGCTAAAGGTGCACCGAAAATATCACCGACGAATTTCGAATACTCGGCCCAGTTGGTACCGAATTGGAACTCCATGACAATGCCGGTAGCCACACCAACGACAAACGTTATGGCCAGCAACTTCCCAAAGAACTTGCCCATTCGAATGTAGACTTCATCAGCTCTTCTCCAGCCCAAGCCTTCGATAATTACCAGCAGCCATGCCAGTCCTATCGACACCGGCGGGAAAATGAAGTGAAAACCTATTGTCATTGCGAACTGAAGACGCGATAACAATACGGGATCAAGTTCCATAATTAATCCTCCCTGAAGCCTATCATAAGCACACCGTCTTCAAGTTTGCATTTAACCATCTATCCATAATCCTGGCAATCAGCCCAGAGCAACGTCGAGTACCATCATCACCGCAAAGCCGAGTATAGCTCCCATCGTAGCTGAGTGTGAGTGGCCGCCGGTCTGTGACTCCGGAACAAGCTCTTCAACGACCACGAAGATCATCGCCCCAGCGGCAAAAGCCAGAGCGTAGGGTAGGATCGGTTGGGCGATGATAACCAGGGCGGCACCAAAAACGCCGGCCATTGGTTCCACCACTCCCGATAGTTGGCCATACCAAAAGCTTTTCAACCGCGACATATTCTCTCTTCGAAGCGGCATGGATACTGCTGTCCCTTCAGGGAAGTTCTGTATACCGATTCCAATCGCCAACGCAACGGCGCCTGCCAGGGTAGCTGCGGGCAGCCCGGCGGCCAACGCTCCGAAGGCAATGCCCACTGCTAAGCCCTCGGGGATATTGTGTAAAGTTATGGCAAGCACCAAAAGAGTAGTCCGATGCCAGCTTGTTTTGATGCCCTCAGCCTGTTCAATGGGCATTCCGATATGGAGATGAGGCAGTATTCTGTCAATCAGCCGCAGGAAAAACGCACCGATAAGAAAGCCGATCGTGGCGGGCACCCAGGCGGGAAGGTCCTTCCCCTCAGACATTTTAATAGCTGGCGCCAACAAAGACCAGTAACTGGCGGCGATCATCACTCCGGCAGCAAAACCAAGCATACCATCAAGAGTCCTGCGGCTCAAGTCCCGCGCCAGGAATACGACAGCCGCCCCCAGTGCGGTCATAAACCAGGTAAAACAGGTTGCCAGAAGAGCCTGTACTACCGGATGGAGATCTACAAACCAGTCAACGATAGCCATGTATCTTTCCCCCTTTACCGGCAAGCATCATTCGATAGGGTTATAGAACACAGGTCTAGTAGTCCTCGAGATGGCTCCACTCGGCATTCTCAAGCCATTGCTTTGGACGATCGAGGAATTGAATCACATTCTCCAGAGTGACCCAGTGTTGGTGCTCTTCGTCGGCAATGCGGTTGAGAATGAGCTTCTGCGTCTCGTTGTCGATCTCACCGGCCTTTTGGCGATAGAAATCTTCCGATTTCTTCTCGATTTCTTGAGCCTGTTGCCAAAGATTTTTAGCGTCAGCCCCGAAGGAAAGTCCTTTACTTCCAACCTTCAAAGATTCAAAAACGTTTTTTACCGTGGATAAGATAGTGGTTTTTTCGGCCTCCTTATATTCTGTGGTCTGACCGTCTCTCATCGCTTTGAAGATGTTGTAGTGCTTAAGTTCATCTTCAGCCAGTTCAATTAGAACTCTTCTGAATTCAGGAATACTCGTTTTTTCGGCGTGTTTTAAATAGAACGCCCGACCGTCCTCTTCCATTTTCATGGCATGTTCAAAGATATTCATAGTCTCCTCCAGGTTTCTGTTAAGCACTTTCAAGGGCATCTCTTTATGACAACCGTTCTGTTTGCCCCTTACTTTGACATTGACGGTTTCGTCCAATCGTAGGAGGAGACGGTAATGGGAGACACCATAGCTTGACGGGACCGCCTCCTCCTATAAATAAGCTTATTCTGTAGTGGCCTTGACCCTTTCTTCTTGGGACATGGCAGCCAGGCGCTCCACTTTTTTCACGTCCAGTTTCAGTCCTTCGGCCACGCGCTGACCATACTCTTCATCGGCCATGTAAAATAGGGATGTTTGACGAAGTTGGATACGTTTCTGGGCACCGCTCAGGTGTGTCACAATGTTGCCGATCAGGTGGTCTCGGTCTTCCTTGCTCATCACTTTTCGGTACAGCTCTCCGGCCTGTCCAAAGTCATCATTGGGATGGTTGTACGTGTGACGTCCCGCTTCTCCGGAAACCATGAATTCGGGTTCTTCAGCCTTGGGATCAGGTTCCGGCCCGCCTAGCGTGTTTGGATAGTAGTTGGGGCCATCACCGCTGTTGTCGTCGGTACGCATGAAGCCGTCGCGTTGGTAGCTGTTTTCAGGGGCGTTTTTTGGAAAATTGACCGGGATTAGGTGATAGTTTGGCCCCAGGCGATGGCGATGTGTGTCGTGATAGCTGAACAACCGCCCTTGCAACATCTTGTCCGGAGAAGGCGCGATCCCGGGGACCAAATTCCCCGGAGAGAAGGCAGATTGCTCCACCTCGGCGAAGTAGTTCTCCGGGTTACGGTCGAGGACCATTCGTCCCACGGGGATAAGAGGATAGTCACCGTGCGGCCAGACCTTGGTGATGTCGAAGATGTCGAATCGATAATCTGCGCCTTCCTCAGGAGGCATGATCTGTACGGACACCTTCCAGGCCGGAAAATCACCATTCTTGATTGACTGGTATAGGTCCCGGGTGGCATGGTCGGGATCCTCTCCTGCCAAGCGATTTGCCTCTTCACGTGTTAGGTTTTGAATTCCTTGCTCGGTCTTGAAGTGGATCTTCACCCAGACGTACTTGCCCTCGTCGTTGTACCACTTAAAAGTATGTCCGCTATAGCCGTTCATGTGACGGAAGGATTTGGGCGTTCCACGGTCGGAGAATAGGACGGTGACCTGGTGGATGGATTCAGGCGTTAGGGAGAGAAAATCCCAGAACATATCTGGATCCTTACAATTGGTCGCTGGGTGCCGCTTCTGGGTATGGATGAAATCGGGGAATTTCAGCGGGTCCCGAATGAAGAAGACCGGAGTGTTATTGCCTACGAAATCGTAGTTTCCCTCCTCCGTATAGAATTTCACAGCGACTCCGCGTGGATCCCGCGCGGAGTCGGCAGACCCCTTCTCGCCACCAACAGTAGATAAGCGCGCAAAAACATCCGTTTTTTTACCCACTTTTGAGAGAAACTTAGCCTTTGTATACTTGGTTACATCGTTGGTGACTTCAAAGAAGCCATATGCCCCCGCTCCCTTGGCGTGTACCACGCGTTCTGGAATTCGCTCGCGGTCAAAATGCGCCAGCTTATCGAGCAGGTGAATATCCTGCATCAGAGCTGGCCCTCGGTCACCGGCGGTCATAGTATTCATGTCATTACCAACCGGCTTACCGTGGCTTGTAGTGAGTGTCCCTTTCTTCTTAGCCATTTCAAGACTCCCTCCTTAGAAATAGACTTGTTATAATTGCAGCACCTATATGGGTAGGGATCCTCGACATAACCGGCGGGACCTACCAGTTTTCAGCCAGCAGCTCAAAATGCGCCTGAGGATGGGCGCAGGCAGGACATTCTTTAGGTGCCTTTTCGCCCTCGTGGAGGTAGCCGCAATTGCGGCAACGCCAGACGACTTTCTGGGACTTCTTAAACACTGTGCCGGCCTCCACATTCTTAAGCAGGCCAAGGTAGCGTTTCTCGTGCTGTCTCTCGGCCACAACTACCGCTTCGAAAACCTTAGCAATCTCTTCAAAGCCTTCCTCACGAGCTATCTTGGCAAACTCCGGATACATGCTCGCCCATTCGTAATGCTCGCCAGCCGCTGCATCTTTTAAATTCTCAGCAGTATTGCCTATCACACCGGCTGGAAAAGCTGCTTGAATTTCCACTTCTCCGCCTTTGAGGAACTTGAAGAATCTTTTGGCGTGCTCCTTTTCCTGATTGGCCGTTTCCTCAAAGATGTGGGAAATCTGCACGAAACCGTCTTTCTTGGCCTGACTCGCAAAGTAGTTGTAACGGTTACGCGCCTGCGACTCACCGGCAAACGCCGTGAGCAGGTTCTTTTCTGTTTTACTTCCCTTTAGATTACTCATATGATCTCCTTTTTATCTCCTTATCTGTTTGTTTTTTTAACACCAGACCACTCAATACCTGGCGGCCTGAACTATATAAACAACCGTTATCCTTCCGTACCTTGAATGCTAAGCGCTCATATCAACTCCGCCATTAGATTGCTGATGTCAATGTTGTCAACTTGGTGACTCACCAACGGACCTTTCTTCAGCTGAGGCAGTGAATCCTCGTATGGGTTCTGACCACCCTGATAGAAGATGCCTGTCGCTAGCCTGTCTTCATCGAAGGACAGAGCGAGTGTCATAGCCTTGTCCCTATCAGCGGGGTTATGATTTTCATCTTCGAGTTTGTAAACTCGATCCTTGTACCATTTGTAGCTCTTTGCCGGATTATACGTCACACACACCTGCAGAACATCAATGAAAGCAAAACCCCGATGCTTTATAGCGGCCACGATCAGGTCACGCAGTTGGTTCATGTCACCGGAGAAACCGCGCGCCACAAAGGAGGCACCGGCAGTAATCGCTAACGCGACAGGGTTGACCGGAGATTCAATCGATCCATCTGGGGTGCTGCTCGAGGCAAACCCCTGTTTCCCTGTGGCTGATGTCTGTCCCGTCGTAAGGGAAAAAACACCGTTATTGTGCACAATATATGTCAAATCAATATTGCGCCGGCAAGCCTGCACAAAATGGTTCATGCCTTCACTGAAACCATCACCATCGCCTCCTTCGGCGATCACCACCAAATCGTGGTTGCCGAGTTTCAATCCGGCGGCTATAGGCAGGGGGCGACCATGCAAGCCGTGTAGACCGTAAACATTGATCCAGTGTGGAATTTTACTGGAACAGCCGATGCCGGAGGTCATCACAACCTGATGAGGTTCGAAATCAAACTCCAGCAATGCCTTCTTGAGAGCGGACTGGATTCCAAAATTCCCGCACCCCAGACACCAGTTGGGCTTAGCTGCCGTGTTAAATCTTGTCTTGTCGCCGTCACCGTTCATCTGCCAGGCTCCCAATGAAGTGGGATTCCTTCTATTTCAATGCACCTAAAGCCGCTGTTGAATGAGATCAGCAAGTTCATCTCTAAAAAACTGCCGACCGTTATATTTGAGTATCTTGTCTGCTACCGCCAAGCCTGTCTTTTGCCTGATTAAGGTTCCCAACTGGCCAGTTGCGTTGTTTTCTATTAGAATTGTATGCTTCGCATTCTCCATGACTTCGGTAACACGATCTGTCGGGAAGGGTTCCATATAAATCACCTGAAGGAAATTGCAGCTGACAGTATGGTCTTTTTTCAGGTGTGACATGGTATCGAGGATGACTGGCTTCGTTGATCCCCAGCCGATCAGCGTGAGGTCGGCATTGGGATCACCATGGAGCTTCACACCGATTTCTGAAACGTCAAGTGAGGCTGTTTTACGTAACCTCTTCTCCATCTGGCGAGCCCGGTTATCGGCATCCTCACTGATAAGGCCAAACTCGTTGTGTTCGTTGCCGGTTGCCTTGAAGACACCGCCGGGAATTCCCGGTCGCGTACGTGGGGAGATGCCTGAATCGGTAATCCGGAAGCGTTTGTAATCCCCGATACGGCTCAGCTCGGCTTCTCCAAGCACGTCACCACGGTCGATCTTCATACCCCTCGTGTCAAATGGCTCGCAAGTCCATGAGGATTCTGCGACATGTTTGTCAGTCAGAATGATAACCGGTGTCTGATACCTATCAGCCAGATTGAAGGCTTCAAAAGTAAGATAAAAGGCTTCAGCAGGATCACCGGGAGCCACTACAATGCGAGGAAAACTGCCTTGGTGAGCATAAAGAACGAATAACAGATCACCTTGCTCTGTCCTGGTAGGCAGTCCGGTGGCCGGTCCCGGTCGTTGTCCCTCAAGAAATACAAGAGGGATTTCCGCAATTCCAGCCAGGCCAAGATGCTCTGTCATCAGACAGAAACCGCCGCCCGAGGTTCCGGCCATAGCGCGCACACCGGCGAACGAGGCGCCAACAGCCATACCGGCTGCGGAGATCTCGTCTTCCGGCAAGACCGTTATCATGTCGTAGTTGCGAGCATGCTTGCTGACGTGAGTCAACACCGCTGAAGAAGGGCTCATGGGGTACGAGGAATAGAACTTGACGCCTGCTTTGAGGGCGCCCATTGCCACCGCGTGATTTCCTGTCAGCAGCATTCGATCCGGAGCGTCTCGCTTTTCGAGAATGATGCCCAACTGCTCGGAGAACCTCTCACGGGCGATGCTATAGGCCCTCCGAGCGCCTTCTATGTTCATCTCTACAACCTTATCTTCTAACTTGGAGAGCGTTTGTCGAAACATACCCGCCAACAACTCAAAATCGAACTGTAGAATACCCTGCAATGCCCCTAAACCAACTGAATTGATCATCTTCTGGGTGCCGCCGACGTCTTTGGCGATTTGTGCCATTGGTATATCAACAACGGTGATATCGTTTCGACCGATATCACCTACCTTGAGGCCAATATCGATCGGGCTGGCCTCGAGTCCTTCGGCGTCGTAGATCAGAGCCCCGCCTGGTGTGATTTCGTCCTTGTGCAAGATGATACTCTTTGCATCGAGAGCTAAGAGCAGGTCAACCAGGCGGGTATGACTCCCAACCGGCTCCTCCGAGACCATCACCTGAGCATAGTTGTGCTCGCCTTTGATGTTTGAGGGGTACTCCAAGTTTACAAAGATGTGTAAGCCAACCCGCGAACATAAGCGAGCAAACGCGTTGCCGACTGTGTTCACACCCTGTCCGGCGAACCCCCCAACCATGAAGCTAAGTTCGTTAGTTTTCAAAACGACTCGGCTCCTACAAAGATGCGTCCTCTATTGACAATACAACTACAGTCGCAAAATTCCCACTCTCACTTCGCATCTTATTCCAATGTCGGCGGTGGCGTAAACACTCGTCGGCCAAGTTCCCGGTCAATCTGAAACAACCCTCCCTTGGAATCGCCCAGCAGTTTCAACTGCTGAACAATCGCCTTGGCGGATGCTTCTTCCTCGACCTGCTCATTCACAAACCACTGGAGGAATATCTGGGTGGCGTAGTCCTTCTCAGAAAGAGCCAGATCGACAAGGTTGTTTATCAAGCCGGTCACCTTCTGCTCATGCGCATAGGCCGTTTCAAAAACATCCAGCGCCGACTTCCACTCAGCCGGAGGAGCTTCCCAGGCCTTGACGGCAACCCGTCCATCTCGCTCAATCACATGGTCGAATATCTTCTCCGCGTGGGTGACCTCTTCCTGATATTGCACACGCATCCAGTTAGCAAAGCCCGGTAGATCGATAGACTCTAAATAGGCCGACATTGACAAATAGAGATAAGCCGAGTAAAACTCTGCTGCCACCTGGTCATTTAGAGCATCTTGCATTTTCTTGCTAACCATCACATCTCCTTTCAAGCCCGTCAAGACCGGGCCTGACCGGTTGTTTAGGAAAATCAGTTTTCCCTTAATATCTGGTCATCGTATTCGATTTCAAACCGTAGTTTGTGCTTGGCTTCTTCCTGGGCCAAGTTCAGGAATATCTGCTTCAAATTGGCATCGTCAGTGGCAGTAGCTAAGTCGTTGTATAGTCTGAAAGAGGCTTTCTCGGCTTTCATAGCCAGGATAAGAGCCTCCTGATAGCCCAGGTCACCGGAGAGGTCAACATCAACCAAATTTTCACCGATCTTCAGGTCCTGAACCCGTTCTTCCGCTGCCAGCATCTGCTTGCCATTCTTAACGGCAATCAATTTAGCCTTATGTCCCTTCTCCTCACTGGCAAACTGGACAAATATCTCCTTCATATGTTCAAGCTCCATTTTGTTCGCCAAATCAGTGTAGAAATCAGCAGAATTCTGTTCCTTCTGGATGGCGAAATCGAGAATTTTGTCTACAGAATCGAATTTCATTTTTCCACCTCAACTAATTAAGCTTTCCATAAGCCATGGACGTTACAGTATTCTCTGGCAATTACGTTTTCAGCCTCAATGCTGAATATTGCTTCAGGCGTGTCACCCGGTTTCAAGAACTGGCGGTACGCCTTGCCGTCAGCGATCACTTCAATCCACTCGATATAGTGCTTTTCTTCCATCGGGTGGGCGACTTCACCAACCTTCACCTTGAAACCGCCGTCGACTTTCTCAACCACCGGCACGTGTTTCTCGATAGCGGCGTCGATTTCCCCCTCTTTCAGCAATTCCATGTCCTGGCCACAGCAAACCAGGGTTCCCGCGCCAGTATGGACAACTTCCACTATGTTGCCGCACACCTCACACTTGTACACTTGCAATCTTTCCGTAGCCATTCTTTAATTCTCCTTTCGTTCTAAATTGACCTCTTCGTGTTTCGACCCGCAAATAAGGGGCACCAGCCACCTAAGTCAAGTCCATCCAAACTTGCAGACTAGACCTTGTAATGCTTAGCTAAACAGTCCTGCTGATCGGACCATCAAGCCGCTCTACGAACCTAAAACGGAGCAAAACCGCCAGCCGACCAATAATCCTCTTTTAGTTCTTCCTGCTGTCTCAAAAGTGCATGATAGTGCCCTGATTCCCACTCAGCCAGCTCCGCATAAAACTTCTTTACCTCCGGATTATCAGCCGCCTCAGATTGCGACCGGTAGAATTCCACGGAATCGTGTTCAAGCTGAATCCCAATTGACAACGAGGTCATTTCAAAATTCGCATCTTTGATACGAGCTCTCAAGTTATCCGAGAAAATTGGCGACATGCCGGATAAATCGGTCCCTTGACCCAGTTTTGCCGACTGGTCCAGCATACCCGTCTTCAGTACCGAGACATAATGCCTCCTGAGAAAGTGCATGTGATGTAGTTCTTCGTGGGCTAGCTCTTCAAATACCTTCTTACCTTTTGGGTCCTCAGTGCTCTTAGCTGCCATCATGTAAAAACTGTGACCATATCTCTCAGCTTTTATAGCTTTCAACAAACCTTCAGCAAGAATTTTTATCTTTTCTTCCATAGATCGTTTTTCTATTAACTATACCTGTTATCATTCACTACTTCAGTCATTACCCAATGCCAACTGCTTCAGTCCTCCAGGTTGAATTCCTGAAAGTCGAAAAAAGTGCCGCTGCGATTAAGGTAGTCTAGTTCAGCTTGGACTATCGCCTGGTGTCCCTCCTCGATCTCGAGGAAACGAGCAAATAACTCTTTTTCCTCTTTGAGTTCGTCTACCATCTTCCGGTAAAAGTCTAACGTTTCCTGCTCCATGGCAAGAGCTTTCTGGAGCATCTCTCGCTCCGTACCGTAGTCTCTCTCAGAGAGATGATTATCCAACTTCTTGACTCCTTTGTCGATAATATCGCGAGCGGGAACAACAGTTTCCAGCTTCGATGGAGAAAGCTTACCCGTCTTCTTCCACTCCTCCAGTCTGCTGCGCAGGTAATCAATGTGCTCCTGCTCTTCGTTCCCTAGCACCCTGAAGACATGCTGCCCAGTTTCATCAGCAATGTTATCAATGGAGCCCAGGTAAGCGTCGCGTACCCTGATCTCGTACTCAATTGCCGTTCTGATTGCTTCTTCAAGTGTCATTCTGTCCTCCAAGTTTGTTTTCAAGCGGTCAACGACCAAAAGAGGTATTGCCACCACGGGGACATTGACGTGACCTCCTTAACTATCCCTTTAGAACCTTGTTGACGGCTCTCAGTACATCGTCGTAATTGGGTTCCTGTGTGGTTTCTTGAACGTACTGAATATACTGTACGGTACCTTTCCTGTCCACGATGAACACCGTCCTGGCCAGAAGACGCAGCTCTTTGATCAGCACGCCATACGAGTTACCAAATGAGGCGTCGCGGTGGTCGGAAAGAAGCTGGAGATTTTCAACACTGGCCGCTGCGCACCAGCGCTTCTGGGCAAACGGCAAATCCATACTGATGGTCAGGATCGCAACGTCATCGTCAAGTTTCCCGGCTTCCTGGTTGAACCGTTTCGTTTCAAGATCGCAAACTGGCGTATCCACTGACGGTACTGAAACAAGGACCACTACCTTCCCCTTAAACGAAGAAAGCTTGACCGGTTCCAGCTTGTCATTCAGGACTTCAAAGTCTGGGGCAGTATCACCTACTTTGACCTCATTGCCAATCAGAGTCAATGGGTTGCCTTTCATCATTATCAAACCGGTTCGTTCACTCATAGATGTTTCCTCCATCCGGATCATACTTAACTGTAAAGCTACATGCCCTTCTTGTGTGTTCCTTTGCATTCTGGGCATATTCCAATAAAATCTAAACGATAGCCGAGAATTTTCCAACCGTTCGATTCCTTTAATTTATTTCCCACCGGGTGGGCGGGCAGACCCTGGAGATCATCCACCCGCCCGCAATGGACACAGCGCACATGGTAATGCCGGTCAGGATTACCATCGAAGCGGGCTTCCGAGCCACTAATGTCCAACTTCTGGATGATGTCATTCTGCGCAAGAAGTTCCAGATTGTGGTAAACCGTTCCCAGGCTTATCCTTGGGAGTCTCTTACGTACAATCTCGTACAGTTCTGCGGCCGTTGGGTGCGAGGTGAGCTTTCGGAGCTCCTCGAGGATTGCCTGACGCTGTTGAGTATTCCTTTGAAATTTTCCTGTTGCCATTGTGGCCGTTCCATTATTGCAAATAGTAATTATTAGTAATAACTCTAACGTTTGTCAATCATTTTTTGTTCCCAAAAAACAATAATCTTTTAAGTACTGATCACGACTGCCCCCCTCTTTAAGATAGATAGTCAACTGCTTCCAGCTGACTTACTGGGGGGGAGCTTTTTTGACTCATTACGCCCCAAGCGGGCGGTGCACTCGTGCCTCTTGCAACATCTGATAGCCCTGATTACATTCGGGCTGGTAACTGACGCCAATCAGGAAAAACATGTAAGTGTCAAAACGAACTGCAGCCATCCTCCTCTCACGACAGCCGTTGCGCCCTTCTGGACAAATGGCATGGGTAAAACAATCGGTCGATGCTATCCACTGGCTTAAAAACCGGGGGTTTGTTTTCTGTTCGTCCATAGGAATGCAGACCTGGGAGCTCCTAACTGCTTTCGCTTCATTGGAAAAAGTAAAGCAAACGTTGTTCATCGCGGCTGGAGATGATCACGAATATGAACAATCCAAAGTGCTTGCGATTGCTCAATTTGATTTGAACTGTGGCCTTGTCGATTTCATCCCCGTATTCAGCGAAAAAAGGAACACCACTAAAGAAGAACTTTGGCTCGAGCGGGACAAGGCTGTGCTTGAGGCTGCCGATATATTAGTCCCCGTTTCGTTGCGCAAGGGTGGGCACATGGATTCGCTGCTGCAGCGACTTCGCCAACAGGGCAAGGACGTTGAAGATAGATTTCAGATAGATTATGAAAAGAGAGTTCAACCCCTGGCATACCGCTTAAAGGAGGAGCAATTGAATCCCGAACTTCGGAAACTCGAAGACCGGTACCTGATCCACTGGACAAGAGCTTCCAACTCCGCCTGGCCGACGGAAAGACTCATTGACTATTACCAAGCAGTTATTGAGTCTGAAAGCTATCCGCGAAGTGCGTTCAGCACCCTAACGAACATAATCGCTACCGGCATAGTTGTGGCGACATCCAAAAACATGCCGCACGGGATTCCTACTGTTTCCTTCTCTGGTCTGGCTCCTGTCGATGTAGTGCCTCTTGTCAGGTGGCGTTCCCGATTCCGGCAGATGTCTTTTGAGCCGTATGGGGTTGGAATTGAGAAAGAGTATGCCATGAGCAAGGGAATCTGTCCGGTGCAGTATTATGATAGGAATTGCAACAATACATCCGATAGCGAACCCTGGTTGTGGCAGTCTGTTGGGGAGAAGAGCGATTGGCGTGCCGAGAAAGAATATCGGTACAAAGGAGACTTCGACCTTGCCACCATGCCGTCAAGCCGGTTGCTCGCCTTTTGCCACACTCAAGGAGAAGTTGAAATCATTGAGAAAAGTACTGGCATTCGAGCTGTCTCATTTCAATAGCAGCATCTTCCTGCTCTGTGTAAACTCTCCAGCTTTGATGCGGTAGAGATAGATGCCGCTGGCCAGCTCTTTGCCATGGTCGTTTTTACCATCCCAGGCAACAGTCTGACAGCAGGCTCGCTGAATCTCATCAACCAGCGTTCGAACTTTCTGCCCGAGAACATTATAGATAGTCAATTCAACATGGCATCTTACAGGTAATGAATACTCAATGGCGGTACTTGGATTGAAGGGATTGGGGTAGTTCTGGGATAGTGTGAATTGCTTTGGTAAAGCGCCATCACCATCGTGGACATCAGTGGAGATGTTGTCGTACATAAACTGTGCCCAATAAGCAGCGGCCTTGATGTCAATCAGAGAGCTGTCACCCAGAAGGGCAAAAGCGACAGTATCCACCTGCCCGGCGTCTATGGCAAGCGGTCCTGCTGATACCAGTTGAACCAGGTCCTGCAGGGCGTCTGCGTAGGTGCTGGCGGATCCAAATCCATCGATAAGTGAATTGTACTTCTCCTGTTCCGTAAATCCCTCGGGATAGGAGACCAGATCTGACGCCTTAGATGTCATAGCGGTTGCCGTTGTTCCGTCAACAACCCGTACTCCTCGAAAACTCGAAAGGCTTGTTCCGTTGTTGTAAGCCATCCAGGCTATACTGTCGCTGGCTTCCCAGCCGCCGGCGTTGACATTAAAGGCTACTACGTCCCAGTCAAGATAAAGACTTACATATATGCCGCTGATGGCATAGGCGTTGGAATTCTTCAAGATGTAGCGAATAATGAGGAAATCATCATAGGGAGCCAAGTCGAAGGCATAGGACTGCTGTGTGATCTCCAACCCTAGTGGTTCTTCGGCCCGTGCGTCGGAAAAGCGGGAGAATGTCTCCTGTGTAGCTAAACTACCAGGTTCAATAAGTTCGATATTTCCACCCGGCATAACCCTGTAGTCACCATCCGGTTCTCCAGCGGCATTTCTCACTCCATCCGAAACATGGCTCGAGTTGGCACCGATAAGCAGACCTGCCTCATACAGGTCGTTAGCGCCGCCGTCAAAACAAAAACCGACACCACCGGCGGGGAAAAATGAATTCGGCCCTAACCCGTACGTCCCGAAATTGCTGATTGTGAACTCAATTCTACCAGCGTCGTGGGTAGCGAACAAATGCTTGCTTACCGGTTCCACAACGAAGTACAACTTGGCCGATTGCGAATACCCTCCGTCGCCGGTAATGGCGAAATCGAGCGAGAGCACCGATCCCTCCGTAATGGTATCAGATACGATCACTCTGATGATATCGCTGGAACGTACCGTGTCGCCTTCGTTAATGTTGCCAAAGTAAGCGCTGCCATTAAGAACAGTCAGGGATAGATCCGAGCCGGTCAGAGAAGCCGAGACTCCTGACACATCGGCTCCGAGATTCTGTAAAACCACAGTTCCCTCAACTGTGTTGCCCGGGGCGATAGGTGCATGGTCAAACGCATACACACGAACATTAGCATCAACGTTGGTAGACGACAGAGCGTTCAGCGCTGCCATACAGTCGACAACACCCCACCCGTAATCGTTATCGGGCCCGGTATCACCGTAATCGATGGCCGTAGTAAGGATCGCTTCTTTAATTTCGTCGACAGTCGCGTTGGGATTTTTCTGTCTTAGCAGCGCCACCAGACCGGACACGTGAGGAGTGGCTGCTGAGGTACCGCTAAAATATCCGTAGCTGCCGCCCGGTATACTTGTGCGGATACTTACTCCGGGAGCAGTGACGTTTGGCTTGATAGCGCCATTACAGTCGGAGGGTCCGCGCGATGAGCCGGAGGAAATCAATGGTGGCGTGCTGGAACTACTGATGTTGCCGACGGCAAAGCAGTCAAGCGAGTCGTTGGCGCGATTGGCCGGATTGCGGATCGTGCTCGCAGAAGGACCTTCGTTTCCGGCGGCGAAGATGTTCACGATACCAAGCGCTTCAAGGTTGTCAATCAGATCATAAAAGATATTCGTGCAGCCGATATCCTTGACGCCCCAACTGTGATTGATTACGTCAGGCACGTCGTCGATGGAGTTGGGGTCGCCGTCGGGGTCAGCCGCCCACTCAAAGGCATCAATTATTGAGGTTCCCGGAATATCGATCACAGCGGCTGATATCCACTTGGCGTCAGGGGCGACACCAATAGTGTCGCCGGTGGCATTGTCATGTCCCACCAGAATGCCCATGGTCTGGGTTCCATGATTGGTCGAAACGCCGGAAATTATATGGGGAAATGATTCCTGATCCAGTGGATCGAACCAGGCTGCAGCAGAGTCGCCGTCGTGTCCTTTCCAGTTATTGTAAAAGGCAGGATGATCGCCTTCGATACCGGTATCAAAAGAACAGATCACCCTTCCCGCACCAGTGTAACCGGCTATCCAGGCGTCATCGGCATTAATGTATGTCAGATCATTTCCCACCCCGGTCGAAAGGGCTGGAGTCTCGCCAATCTTGTTGGGTGCGATCAATTCGATCCTGGGAACGGCGTAAATCGTCTCTACGTCGCTGCGACCGGCCAGTTGGGGAAGCTCCCCGGCGGCAACCTCAACCTCAACGATATTGGTTATCCAGTGAGGTTTGATAGTGGAGGCAAGATTGTTCCTTTTCAGCTCCTTGAGCTTCTGTACCATAGCCTTCTGGGCCTTCGTATGGTCCTGACGAAAACGATTAACCACAACTTGATACCGTCCCGCCCTAGTTGTTGCTTGAGCATTTACAGACGCCTTGAATTGAGAAGCGCTCTCAACGCGAGGGAGTTTGATCCAAACCGGCACCAAGTCGCCTGACTGTTTAGCTGAAATCTGATCTCTCAGGTTCTCGGCCAATTCCCCGGACCAGACGATTGACTGTAGGCAAGCAAACAAGACTAGGACTGACAATCGGCTTATCGTTCTCATACTAACTCTCCCAGCAATAGACGTACTCGGTCTCACAAGTATGAAGCAAAATCTATACCCGACAGCACGATTGACTCAAATTCTCATCTCTTTGTGACACAGCTTACTATAAAGAACAACAGTTGTATTCGGTTGCTTTCAAGTTACCCGGCAGTTTCCGTGCAGCTTGTCTCACAGCGGTGTTAATCCGGCCTGACAGGTAAAACTACAGGGGACACGTCGGGCCGAATCATTGTAATCTCAGCGAGCCTGTTTCTACTAAACCTCAAAATAGCGCCAAAAATCTGTTTTGTAAACAGGTTTACCGGTATTATCGTCCTCATCGAACAGATGCAAGAACGAATAAAGAGGAATAAGAGATGGTTCAGAGTGAAGAGCTAAGCCGCGAAATGCTCAAAGGGATGCTTACCGACTTCGCCAAGAACTGGCTGGCTCATGACGGCTTATGGTTTCAAGCTGTCGAAAAGCAGTTCGGGATTGAAAAGGCTATCGAACTTGACCGGGAAGCATGGGAGAAGTTTACGGTAATTGAAGCAAAAAGAATTATGAAGCGTCATCAAATCTCGGAAAACAGCGGACTGGATAGTTTGAAAAAAGCGCTCGGATTTCGCTTGTACGCCTTTCTAAACAAGCAGGAAATCCGAAACGAAACGGACAATTCGTTCGAGTTTTATATGATCGACTGCCGCGTCCAATCAGCCCGGCAGCGCAAGCAGATGCAACTGTTTCCATGCAAGTCTGTCGGGGTTGTGGAGTATTCGGGGTTTGCCAAGACTATTGACCCCAGGATCAAGACCGATTGTATTGCCTGCCCGCCTGACGAGGAAGCCGGCAAGGAATTCCACTGCGGCTGGAGGTTTACGATTTGACAGGGATAGAGGTTACTGTTATTTGGGGCAGATGTGGACATCTGCCGCCCACAAGTACCTTTTCACCGGCTAAGCCTCTTTAGGGGGACAGCTTGGACCTAAAAAACTCAACTGTCTTATAAAGGCCTTCTTCAAATCCGATTGAAGGTCGGTAGCCGAACTTGGCCAGTTTGTCTATTGAGGCAAAGGAATGACGGATATCTCCTTGCCGTGGCGGGTTATACTCGGCTTTGATCTGTACGCCGATAATCGTGCGCAGCTTATCCAACAGCTCGTTTAATGTAAACTGCCCGCCACAGGCTACATTGAAATTTGTTCCAACCACTTTGTCGCTGGTAGCAGCCAGGATGTTCGCCTGCACACAGTTATCGATGTAAGTGAAGTCGCGTGACTGCTCTCCGTCACCGTAAACCGTTGGGGGCTGCCCCTCGAGAAGAGCAGTGATAAACTTGGGGACTACCGCCGCATACTCACTGGCCGGGTCCTGGTTGGGGCCGAAGATATTGAAATATCGAAGAGAAACTGTCGGAAACCGGTACAGTTCCCAATAGACCTTGCAGTAGTATTCACACGTCAACTTGGTTACGGCATAAGGAGATAGGGGGCTGGGGGACATTTCTTCATGCTTAGGCAGCTCTTCGGATTCTCCATAGACAGAGGATGAAGAGGCAAACACGAGTTTTTTTACACCGGCGTTTTTGGCTGCCTCAAGAACATTCAGAGTGCCGTCGATATTGACCGCGTTTGACGTCAACGGATTTTGGACCGACCGCGGCACCGACGGCAGAGCTGCCTGATGGAGGACATAATCTATATCATCGACCGTCTTGACGACTGTCCAGTAATCCCTGACATCCCCATCGATAACTTCAACCGAATCGGACAGTCCCTTGATATTTTCCCGACTGCCGGAAGAAAAGTTGTCGAGAATCCGTACCCGTTCGCCTTTTTCAACCAAGTGGGCTGCGATATTTGATCCAATAAACCCGGCCCCGCCGGTAATGAGAAACTTCATCTTCAAATATACCTTATTTCACAACGCAAATCTGTTATCTATTATCGGCTTGGTTACTTGTCGTTTAACCTGTCCATACAGTCAGCTCAAGTCAGGAATGCTCTAATTACAGGTATACTAACTAATTACAGCAGCTTTGTCCAGTCGATTGTAAGCAATTTTCGAATCGAGGCCTGTATTGCCGGCGCTTGTCCGAATGGCTTTGCTGCTGTGGCGCAGAACGACCAGCTTACCCGGGGGGTGTGATTGGTAGTCATTGGCCGGGAATCAAGGCAGAATTGGTTGCATATGAATATGAATGGGATGCAGAGAGAGCAGAGGGGCAGAAAGATGCTGAAACAAGCCATTTAGCGCTTGACATAAGGAGGGCTTGTTATTAAGTTTAAGCTGAGAAAGAGTTTGTTGCGTGGGCCCCTTGAACTGGTAAGCTCGCAGGACAATCTTCCAGCTTAGAAGCTGTACCTCTTTGGACGGACGGTAGTTATTGACGGAGTAGCATATGGATGGTTGTTCATGTCTTGATGTTACATTAACGACAACTGAATCTATTTTTACGCGGTGTTATGGGCGATCTCCTTTCGCCTTTATCGGGAAAGGAATGTCTCCGTCCGGCTCTTTGGTCCAACGAAAAATAATTGGTGGTTTTATAAATATATAGGGGAAAGGGTATGAAATTGTATCGTTACCGTAGTCTCGCATTACTGTTAGCTGTTGTTTTTGTCTTTGGTGCAAGCGACGCCTTGGCACAAGGAAAGGAGTTCTGGGCTGACTCGATTTACTCCAAAGCCACGGGGGATGAAAACTCGCTCCAGTGGTATCTTGATTCTCTTGGATATAACATCGATGTTGCGAACGACGAATTGGGTTGGGAGATTTTCTGTGGCCTTGACGGATTAAACACCGCAAATTTGGTGATTGAGGTTGCCCAATCGTCCCTGTATTCAACTTCCGGCTACTATCAATCGGGAGACACATCGATATTCTACCAGCTGTTTGGTCCCAGTGATGGTCCTGGGGACTCGGTACAATTCACGTTCGCCAGTTTCGATTCGATCGGCTTTTTCATGAAGCCAAACCTTCCGGGTAACGAGCAGACCTGGTTGACGGAAATCGCTCTCAACTGGGACAATTTCGACCATACCTGGGTCTTTGCAACAGGAGTACCGCACGAGTACCTGATTTGCTGGGAGGACATCCCCGACGGTGGCGATAAGGACTACCAGGACTTGGTTATCAAAGTCACCTTCGAGAACTACGCACCGGAGCTGACCCTCCCAAAGGACAGTACTGTCATCCTGTGTTCGCCTGATTCAATCTGTTTTGACATAACGGCGCATGATCCCAACTGCGAGGCCGATTCCATCTGGCTGGAGATGATTGAGGGCGAGGGGTATTTCGAACCGCTGGCGGGGCTCTCAACAATATACGCCACACACTGTTTCCTGCCAACCGGCAACGGTACATATACATTTGTTTTCAGGGCGGAGGATATTCTTGGCGCGGTGACAATCGATACAGCCGTTATCCATGTCACCACCGGCTCGGTACCCCAGGTTGAGCTGAACGATACAACCTTTACCCTCTGCTACCCGTCGGAGCTCTGCATCCCGGTATCGATCTTCGATCCCGACTGCGACATAACATCTGTGGTTACCAACTACGGCACCTATGCCGGTACTATGAACAACTTCGATCAGGTCAAGCGCATCAATGACCTCGGCGGCGCGATCAGTCAGATAGGCGGCGGTGCACCTGGAAAGGTTCTATATACTGCTTCCGACTTCATTCCGCCGGTGAACTCGCAGTCGGGGGTGTCGGTCGCCTTACCCAATTTCGTCTTCGCAGATCATGTGGTAAACTACGGTTCATTTCCCAGTGGCCCGACACACGCCAACTCGGCTGACCAGCTTCTTGGCCCACCGACCGATCTCACGTTCACCAGCCCCGGGCCCGGCGGCCCCGACGGCGGGAATGGAAGCGGATCATTGAAGTTTAAAAGTAATAGATGGTGTATTATCGGCTTTCCCCAGGATATCACAACCTGTCACGGGGCCAACGCGGATATTTCTATCTTCACCGGTGCTAACTGCGGTGCCATGGCCAAGTTATACTTTAATTATAATGGGACGACTGTTTACACGACTACACTGGCTCTTCCCGGTGGCACGGCCGGCTCCGGGGACGGTGGAGCCACTATCGACCTGCCTGATGGCCTTACATTCAACGAACTGAAAATCAAGAACGTCGGCGACATAAAATATACAGAGTATCTGCAGATTGACGCTATCGCTACCCGCACGAGTCCTTCACCGACGAGTACGGATGTCTGCTTCTACGCCGACACATCCGGTATCTACGAGATCATTGTTACAGCAACTGATTCCTGTGGCAATGTCGGCGCCGACACCGCTCTGGTAACGGTCAATCTCAACAGCCCTCCATTCGCCAATGCCGGCTCGGATTTCACAGCTTTCCTGTGCGACTTCTCGGAGGTCTGCTTTAGTGTAAGTTTCGTAGACCCTGACTATAACATTAAATACACAGAGCTTTACTCCGGTCCCGGAAGTCTCAACGGCGATCAGGTATGCTTCATTCCGACTGTAGAGGGAACATACACCTTTGTCATTCATGCCGTCGATTCCTGCTACGAGGAGGACTTTGATACGGTTGTTGTGACGGCTGAAACCAATGATCCACCTGTAGCCGATGATCCAGACACTGTCACACAGTTCATGTGCCAGGCCGAAGAGCTCTGCCATACGTTTACAGCGAGCGATCCCAATGGCGGTCCGCTGACCTGGACGCATCTGGCCGGTGTCGGCTCGATAACACCCGACGGCCAGTTCTGTTTCACCCCGACCGTTTCCGGCACATACAGCGCTGCCGTAATCGTTGCCGATTCCTGCGGCGCTGTGGATACAACTTCTATAACATACGATCTTACTATTAACTCGGCTCCGGTGGCGGTCGATCCACCCAGCCCGGTCGATGTTTTCCAATGCACTGCAGAGGAGATCTGCTACCAGTTTGAGGCCTCGGACGCCGATGGCAACACGCTGGTGTGGAGCAAGCTCAGCGGTAATGGGACGGTGACACAGAACGGACTCTGGTGCTTTACCACGACTACCTCAGGCAGTTACAGCACATCGGTTGCCATGACTGATTCCTGTGGAGCGGCTGATACGACCACTCTGACTTATAACGTGACACTCAATGATCCACCGGAAATTGCCTTTGGGAATGACACAAGCGTTCTGCTGTGCTCTCCGCAGGAGATCTGCATGAGCTATACGGTCTCAGATCCTCAGGGACTTAGTGGAATCACCGAGATAATGATTTCCGGATACGGCACGATTGACACGGCTGCCAACGAGATTTGCTTTACCCCCTCGGCAGCCGGATCGTATGACTTCATAGTCAGTATCGTCGATTCCTGCGGCGCATTGGATAAAGACACCATTGTCGTTGAGGTTTCCTTCGGGGAAACGGCGAGTATTGACTGCCCGTCCGACCCGATTAATGTATCACTTTGCTCGGCTGACACCGTCTGCCAGCTTTTGAACATTACGCCCGATTCGGCCACCGTGAATACATCTTATGGAACATACGAAGACGGCCAGTTGTGCTTCTATGCCGATACATCGGGTACATACGATATTACTGTTATTGCTTCCACTGAATGCGGCGCGGACACCTGTGAACTGACATTCAGCGTGGAAATCGGCTCGGTGGCTGAGATAAGCTGTCCCGATCCGCAGGATATATTCATCTGCGAGGCAGACACGGTTTGTGTCCCGGTGTCGGTTCTGGGTACCGGCGTAACCGTGGAAATTACCCCGATTGGGATCTACAGCGGCGGCAATGTCTGCTTCCCGGCGGATACATCCGGCCACTACGAGATTCAAATGATTGCCAACACGCCCTGTGGCTCCGACACCTGTCTCATCATCGCAGACATAACTATCAATTCCAGCCCGGTGGCCGCCGATCCAAGCTCGCCGGTTGATACCTTCATCTGTGCAGCGGATCAGATTTGTTACCAATTTACTGCAAATGACGTCGACGGCGGGACGCTAACCTGGGCTCGATTGTCCGGCAACGGCACTGTGAATGCCTCCGGTCAGTGGTGCTTCGATGCCAATACCAGCGGCAGCTACTCTGTCACCGCCGAGGTTGTAGATTCCTGCGGCGCTAGCGACACAGTTGCCCTTACTTATAATCTCACTATCAACTCTGCTCCAAACATTGCTCTCGGCAATGACACCACTATCTTCGTCTGTTCCTCCGGCTTGATCTGTCTGACGTATACTGCGTTGGATGTTGACGATAACATAGATTCCATCGTACTGGTTGCTGGTGATGGGGATTTGGATACAGCCCTGAGCCAGGTCTGTTTCACACCATCCACCGAGGGTATGTATGAATTCATCGTCAAGGTAATCGATGCCTGCGGTGTTACCGATGTTGACACAATTAATGTTACTATCAATATCAATGAGGCGCCGTTGGTTGATGCCGGTAGCGATCAGACCATCTTCCAGTGTGATATTGCTGAGATCTGCTGGCCAGCTGGCGCCAGCGATCCCGACGGCAACTTGGCAAGCGTTGAATTGATCATTGGTCCAGGGACTTTTAACGGCACCCAAATCTGCTTCACCCCCACCGGCACTTACAATTACGAATTCGTGTTGAAAGCGACCGACAACTGCGGTGTTGAGAGCTACGATACGGCTGCTATTTACTATACGCTCAATAGCACACCGGTGGCCGACGCCGGTGAGGACCAGACGCTGTTCCTGAGTGAGCCGACTGAAATCTGCTGGCCGGCATCGTGCAGCGACGTTGACGGCAATCTTACCGGCTGCGCTCTCGTTGAAGGCCCCGGCTCTTATAACGGCACAAATATCTGCTTTACGCCAAGCGTTACCGGCGTTTACACTTTTGTCATCGAAGCAACCGACGCCTGCGGTGCCACCGATCGCGACACGGCGGTTATCGATGTAACCTTCAATTCTCCTCCGGTGTGTGTTGTGCCGGACGATACGGCCATTTTCCAGTGTGTGCCAGCTGAGGTTTGTCTACCTGCTTATGGTACGGACGATGATGGCAACCTTAAGTTCTGTCAGATCATCTCCGGACCGGGCTCTCTGGTCGGCGGTAACTGGTGCTACACACCTGTTTCCGACCAGGCTGTTACGGTGACGATGCGGTGCGAGGATTCCTGCGGAGCTTATTGCGAGTCGCAATTCACGGTTGAATTCGACATAAACAGTCCGCCTACTATTGCCTTCGGTAATGACACCTCCATCTTCCTCTGCGAAAGCGAGGAAATCTGTCTGCCGTATGTAGCCAGCGATCCTGATGCCCCGCGACCTGATACAATTATACTGGTATCTGGAGAGGGAACACTGGACGACGACAGCTCCTGGGTCTGTTTCACGCCCACTTCCAACGGCACCTACAGCTTCGTGATCCGTATTCAAGATGAATGCGATGAGTTTAACCAGGATACCATCAATGTTGACGTAACGATAAATAACCCGCCGGTTGCGGATGCGGGCGCTGACCAGAGTATTTCCCTGTGTGACTCTGTGTCGACTGTTTGCTGGTCGGCCGCTTGCAGCGACGTTGACGGCAACCTGACCGACTGTCTGTTCAATGGTCCGGGAACCTATGATGGTTCGCAGATCTGCTACAATCCGGTCATTAGTGGAAATTACCAGTTCACACTGCACGCTATTGACGACTGCGGTGAAGAGATGATCGACACGGTTACGATCAGCGCGATGATCAACTCCGACCCGGTCATCAGCTTTGGCGCTGATACCACACTGCTGCTGTGTGCTCCTCAAGAAATCTGTTTCACGTACGCTGTAACGGATGCGGATGGTTTGAACGGAATCATTGAGACGATGATCTCCGGCTATGGCAATATCGATACCGCTACAAATACAATTTGCTTTACGCCCACCTCGGACGGCAGCTACGAGTTCATCGTCAGCGCTGAGGATTCCTGCCTGGCCACGAGTATTGATACAATGATCGTGAATGTCACTTTTGGAGATGTAGCCAGCATTGACTGCCCGAGTGGGCCGGTTGAGAAATTCCTATGCGGTGCTGATTCGATTATTCAAGCGCTTTCAATAACACCGGTTTCGGCTTCTGTAAGCGTATCGTACGGCACTTATGATGACGGCGCAGTACGTTTCTACGCCGATACGGCTGGAAGCTACGCCATTACGGTTATTGCTTCTGATGTCTGTGGCGCCGACACCTGTGAGCTGGTCTTTAATGTAACATTCAACAGCCCACCGGTAGCGAACGCTGGGAATGATCAAACAGTATTCCAATGCACGCCCGCAGAAATCTGCTGGGCGGCATCCTGCAGCGATCCGGATGGAAATCTGAGCAGTTGTGAACTAGTCAGCGGCACGGGAACTTATAACGGCTCGGCGATTTGTTTCACTCCTTCGGCTTCCGGCAATTACGAATTCCTTGTGAAAGCGACCGACGCTTGTGGGGTTATTGACTATGACACGGTAAATATAGATGTTACTATCAATTCAGCGCCGACAGTGGTGGCTCAGGATGATACCTCATTGTTCCTGTGCGGTCCTCAGCAGATCTGCGTATCGTATACGCCTGATGATGCGGATGGTCTATCTGGCCTCACTGAAAACATGGTTTCCGGTTATGGCTCGATTGATACCGCCAATAATCAGATGTGTTTTACACCTACCGTTTCCGACAATTACGAATTCATCGTCAGGGTGACTGATCCTTGTGGTGAGACTGACGAGGATACCATGGTGGTCTCGGTCACTTTCGGCGAGGTAGCTACAATCGACTGCCCGGATGACACCATTCACGTCTCGTTGTGTGATACGGCAACTGTTTGCAACTTACTCTATATTCAGCCTTCGACTGCGACTGTTGTCTGTTCCTTCGGAAGCTATGCCAATGGCGAGCATTGCTTCAAGGCTGATACCAGTGGCATCTATGTGGTAGAGGTAATTGCCACCGAGTCGTGTGGGGCTGATACCTGCCAGTTGATTTACAAGGTTGATATCGGTCAGGCAGCCGAGATATCGTGCCCTGACCCTCGGGATATATTCGTCTGTGAAGTGGGTGAAGAGGTTTGTGTACCGATCTCCGTGTTAACACCGGGGGCGACTATTACCGTTACACCTATCGGTTACTACAACGCCGGTAACGTCTGCTTCCCGATCGACACTACCGGCCACTACGAAATCAAGATCGTTGCCTCTACCGCCTGCGGTTCCGATTCGTGCGTAATAGTTGCGGATGCTTTGATCAACTCTGCCCCGATTGCCGACGATCCCACCAGTCCGGTTGATACCTTCCTCTGCGAACCGGACGATATCTGTTACCAGTTCGCCGCCTCGGATGTTGATGGCGGCACCCTGACCTGGACAAAGCTGTCGGGTATGGGAGCGATAAATGCAGCTGGAAACTGGTGTTTCAATGCCGGCTCTGAGGGTAGTTGGAACATAACGGCAGTAGTGACAGATTCCTGTGAGGCGGCTGACACCGTCAGCCTTACTTACGACATCGACATGAATTCTTCTCCAGTGGTCACGCTGGGCAATGACACTACTGTGTCGCTGTGTGACGGTGATACCTATTGCTTTGGTTACACCGTAACGGACGATGATGGCAATGTCACGCTTGAGGAGCTGGTCAGTGGTAGTGGCACTATAGACACCGCAGCCAATGAAGTCTGTTTTACTCCAACCAGTAATGGCACTTACCAGTTTGTAATTCAGGCCACGGACTCCTGTGGTAAGGTCGACGCTGACACGATTGAAATTACTGTCGATCTGGGCACTTCCGTGACGGTTACCTGCCCGGATGACACGGCCATGTTCCTGTGCAGCGCACAGGAAATCTGCCGACCGGTCGGAGTTTCCATTTCCGGGGCGTCGGTAGTCGTGACACCGATCGGTTATTACGACGAGGTTGCCGGTCAGGTTTGCTTTGACGCCGATACAGCCGGGCACTACGTCATCCAGGTGGCGGCCTCCTCGACTTGCGGCTCCGACACTTGCAAGTTCATAGTCGATGTGACCATAAACTCCAATCCGGTTACCGATGATCCGACTTCACCGGTGGACACCTTCATTTGTGCAAGTGGTCAGATATGTTACCAGTTTAGCGCCAGTGATGTTGATGGCGGAACTCTCGAGTGGAGCCGGATCTCCGGCGACGGCACTGTCAGTTCTAACGGATTGTGGTGTTTCACTCCCAGCACTAGAGCCACCAGTTATACCGTTTCGGCCAAGGTGGCGGACCCCTGCGGTGCGGCGGATACCGTCACCCTGACATACAACGTAACGACCAACAGCCCGCCGACAGTGGCATTCGGCAATGATACAACTATTTTCCAGTGCGCCACAACACAGGTCTGTTTTGCCTATGCGGTGACCGATCCGGATAACAACATCACTCTTGAAGAACTGCTGACGGGCGCCGGCACAATTGATACTGCCGCCAACGAGGTATGCTTCACTCCAGACACGATAGGAACATACGGGTTTATTGTCAAAGCGACCGATGCGTGTGGCGCGAGTGGCCAGGATACTATAAACGTCACCGTGGGTTTGAACAATCCTCCGGTAGCTGCTGCCGGTAATGATCGGAATGTCTTCCAGTGTGCTCCCGTCGAGATTTGTTGGCCGGCCTCCTGCACCGACCCGGACGGCAATCTCGACAGTTGCTACCTGACTACAAGCGTTGGAACATACAACGGCACGAACATCTGCTTTACGCCCGATACAGCCGGGACATATACGTTCGTCCTGCGTGCCGTCGATGCCTGCGGATTGTTCGATGAAGATACTGCCCTCGTCTACCTGTCGCTCAACTCGCCGCCGGTCTGTGAAGTGCCTAACGATACTTCCTTCTTCCAGTGCACACCGACACAGGTGAGTTTGCCGGTCACTGCTACCGACGTCGACAACAACTTCGACCACTGCGAAATCATTACCGGTCCCGGCTCGATTGTCGGTGGCAACTGGGTGTACACACCGTCGGCGGATCAAACAGTCATAGTCAAAGTTATGTGCCTTGACGCCTGCGGCGCCACCTGCGAGGATTCCTTTACAGTCGTGTTTGAGATCAACACTCCGCCGGTGGTAGATGTCGGTCCTGACACCAGTTATTTCTTCTGCCAGCCGGGAACGACCATCTGCTGGCCGGTGAGCATAGACGATGAGGACGGTAACATTGAAACAGTCGAGTTGGTAAGTCCCAACGGTTATTATGACGCCGGCAACAAACAGATATGCTTTGCCGTCCCGCCGGGAGAGACAGGGTACATGTTTGTCCTGAAAGCGACCGATTCCTGCGGCGCTGTCGACTATGACACCACCTATGTCACCATCAGCTTCAACGCACCGCCGACACTCGATCTACCGCCCGACTTCACAGTATACCTCGACGAACCCGGCGATGTCTGTTTCGATGTCAATCCGGAGGATGAGGACGGCAATCTCTCCAGCGTGACGGTTTCACCGATCGGCTCGTATGACTCCGGCACAGAGCAAGTCTGTTTCACTGCCGACAGTTCAGGCGAGTACTGCATGGTAATCACTGCTACTGACGCCTGTGGTGCTTTCGTTAGCGATACTGTCTGCCTTACACTTGAGATTGACGAATGTATTCACGTTATGATCGAGAAGACACACAACTCCATCCAGGGATATCTTGAGACAGTAGAAATATACCTGAACGGCTCAGGCAAGCCGCTGGGCGGTTTTGATCTCCTGATCACGTACGATAGGTCGGCGCTGAACTTCCAGACGGTTGACCCGGGAAGCCTCTTTGAGCAGTGCGACTGGGAATACTTTACCCACCGGACCTGGTTCTGGCCTTCGTACGAACCTCACTTCTTCTGGGCCGGTATCGTGAGAGTGATCGCTCTTGCCGATCTCAATAATGGCGCTTATCACCCGGGCTGCTTCTTCGACGGCAAGGTTGGTTCGCTGGCAACGCTCAAGTTCCTGGTCACTGATAACCGGCTGTTTGAGTGCCAGTATGTGCCGATCCAGTTCTTCTGGACAGACTGCGGTGACAATACCTTCTCCTCGAAGGAAGGGGACACGCTGTGGATTTCACGCAGCGTCTACGACTTCGAGTTGAACGATATCACCAATTTCAGCTATGGCTTCCCCAGCTATTTTGGCGCTCCGGACGAGTGTCTGGTCGGAGGAGGTGAGGGCAAACCGGCGCCGATTCGTTGTGCTGACTTCACCAACGGCGGCGTAGATATCGTATGCACCGATTCTATCGATGCCCGCGGCGATATCAACCTCAACGGCCTTCCCTACGAAGTGGCGGACGCAGTTGTATTTACCAACTACTTTATCTACGGCTTGTCCGCCTTCACGATCAGTGTCGAGGGACAGACAGCAGCCACGGATGCCAATGCCGATGGTCTCACCCTTACCGTGGGCGATCTGGTCTACCTGATCAGGGTGGTTATTGGTGATGCTCCGCCGGCTTCGAAGCCGAGCCCGGCAGAGAGCATGAAAGCGGAGTTCGCGGTTGCTAACAGTGTGCTCTCAATCACAAAGACCGACTGTCCCATCGGGGCGGTCTACCTTGTTCTCGAAGGAGAGGTCGAACCCAAGTTGCATGAAAAGGCCGCCAAGATGGAAATGCGCTCCAACTTTGATGGTACGAATACCCGGGTTTTGATTTACAATATGAACGGCAAGTTGTTCCTTGAAGGCGGACCGATTCTGAAACTGAACGGCAGCCCGGCTGTCAAGACCATCGAAGCCGGCAGCTTCGACGGTGCGGTAATGGTGGCTAAAGTCAGTAGTCTACCGGATCATTTCTCGCTCTCGCAGAATTACCCGAACCCGTTCAACCCGGTAACCACCATCGAATTTGCCCTACCGTTAGCCTGCGAATGGAACCTGGTGATATACAACATCCTCGGACAAGAGGTTGAGAGTTGGACCAACACCAGTGAGGCGGGTTACATGAAGATAGAATGGGATGCGGGTAAGTACGCCTCGGGCGTCTATTTCTATCGACTGCATGCTGGAGAGTTCACCGCTACCAAGAAGATGCTCCTATTGAAGTAGTCTCCTCGGGAGACGATATATCCCTCGCAAGGGGGGATATCAGCTGCGTTACAACCCCGCCCGGCCAGGCGGGGTTTCTTTTTTCATCCGGTTTGCTCCCTGACAAAGCAGGGCGCTAGTACCAATTGGGAGTCAAAGATTGGGTTATAGGGTCCGTGTGTGTTATTCCCGTGAAAGGGCTTGTTGAGAAAGTCCCAATACGATGGTTGCGGCAGGTCTTGCGAATCCGCACCAGCGGATCTGTGTAACCTACCGCCCTTGCCTGACATATACTTGCGTGTTAGGTCACAAACCGCCCTCGGCGGATCAAGACCTGACACAACGGTAGATAAAGCTTTTCAACACGCCCTTTCGTGTGGATGATGAGCCTGTTGGTTATAGAGCGTGATAGAATACTTTTGCAACAAGCTGCTAGATTTTTTAGGGAAGTCCACCAAAGTTAGTGCTTGCTAAGCGGGGAATTATTTGTAATATAGTTGGTTATCATGCATCCAGCTAGCGAGCGGGTTCAGCTTTTGTAACTGAGAAAAGGACGGGGAAGAATGGAAAACAACCTACGTTTCGACATTGCCGATCAGCGACTTGCCTATCGCGGAAGGCAGGATGAATTCTCGTTTGGTCAAGGCCGCATAATAGAGTTCAACCATCGCCACAAGTCGGTTCTGTCCAACTATGATATCTCCTTGGAATCGTGCAGCATTATCACCCTTTGCGATCGTGTTAACTATAAGTCGAACCTGGGAGCGCTGCGCAACCGCCAGGTCCGACAATCGGTAATTCTCTCGGCCGCACTGTCAGCCATAGCGGTCGGCCTGCATGGCCGGGGTAGCCTTAATAATGTTCCCAAGGATCAGGTGACCAAGGAGTTGACGAACAGCTTGAAGCGGGCCAACGACCGTACAGCGGCGCAGATTATGGCCGAGGTTCTGCAAACCACCACCGAAACTCTGCCGGTAGGCGAAGAGGTACTAATAGAATCGGCTATCACAGAAGGCGTTCGAGTCAAGCCGGGTAAGGAGGCGGGTGGCAACCCGACTATTGCTGTCGGTGCCGTCTTCGGTAAGGAGGAGCATCAGGCTCAGTACGGACTGCGCATGCCGGAAAATGTAACGTTGCTATCACTGGGCAACGACGTCATCGATGGCACCACCAAATCGGTCAAGGGGATACATTCGAGTTTGACCTGCCTGTTCGTAACTGAGGCCAACGTCAAGCGGCACTTGCCTGACATTTATATTCAGCGCTGGATGGCTGGGGCTTATTTCGATGAGTTCAATCCTCGCGAGGCCAGTCTACAGGATGCCGCTGAAATCATTTCCGGCGCCTATGGTCTCCCGGGCATTGAGAGTCTAAGCGCCTACTTCCTGGACAGGCCACGGCACTACCCAGCTATGGATATTCTGAACAAGGTCGGGGTATCAACCCCGTTTGATAAGGATGGCGATTTAATGCCGGGGATTATCCTTGGTATGGATCAACTCCTCTTCCCTGATGGACGCGGTCTGTATTCGATGATTGGGGAAATTGGGGGTTCCGCCGAATGGGTAGTTGGCGTATTGCCACTGGTCTGGCGAGGCGGTCAGGCACTCGGTATGTTAACCAGCCATTCGTCGTTGGTCCGCAAAGACCTGAGTCCGGAGGCAAAGTGGAAAGAGCGTTTTCACTTCACGGAGGAAGAGTTCATGCTCATTCAGGATGCCCGCTTCGAACGCAAGCCGTATTTCACAATCGGGGATATTATCGATGATCCCTTTGCCGGCGGCATCAGCGCCTTCGGTGCCATCACCGACAACTATTTCATACCGTTCATGGAAGGTGTCAAAGCTGACGAGGACAAGAAGTGGCTCAGTGTGAACGTGCTGACGGTCAATTCCCTGGGCATGGTGGAGTGCTGGCAGTTGGCCTTCAGGTGTAACCAGAGTTTGCAGAAAACCACCAGCCTGATGATATCCCCGAAGGAAGAGCTGGACAGCCTCAGCGGGAGCGAACTTGATAACGCAATAGGGAAGATGCTGCAAGATGGCCAGAGGAGAAAGCGATTTCGGATATTCTTCAACAATGAATACTATCCGGCTTTGATTCCCGTGCGCGACAAGATGGTGCTCCTGCACAAAGCGGTCCGCGGACTTATCGAGCGCGGTGCGCTCAACGAAAAAGATTGCGAGATCGTGGCAGCAACCGAGCGCCTCGCTGGCGACTGGTTTATCCCGTCGGACTGACAGGATGGGTGGCCCATAGCTTGCTGCGCGGGTGCCACCTTCAAACTTGTTTGGAGGTGCTTTCCCTTACCACAACCAACGATTTCCTCGCAGGTACAACAACTTGTACTATCAAAACCATCCCCAAATGAGGGGCCTGTTGAAAAACATAACAGGCATCATCTCTGAAAGCGCGCTCTGTCAAGAGCGTTTTTCTCTATCTACGGCTCTGTTTTTCAGGCACTTCAGTAGTCACAGGCCGGTTTCGCCGGAGTCATCTCTTTGTCCGCCTGAGGCGGACATGATTTTGTCTCGGAGGCATGTCGCAATCATAGCTCGAGCCTTGATGGCTCATGACGCACACGCGCTTATACCTCCGTTGGCAAAACTTGCTGTCGGCTGGGGTCCCGGTACTCCTCTTTCCTGGTCAATATCCAATAGGTTGCCTCCGCCAAGTGCCGAGCCACGGCTCCAATAGCCTTGGCGTGTCCTTTCCGCTGGCGAATCCGTTGGTACAAGCGGCTAACATGTCGATGCGCAAAGCCCCATAGCAAACTTTACCCCCGCTGGCATGCACCCGGGGGGCCGTCCCCGCATAAGAGGCCATCTGCTCAGGCCCCGGAAAACGCCTGATATCACCAACCTCAAGCGAGATCACTACCCCCAACAAAAAGCCAATACCAGGCATCGAGCGAAGTAATCGAACGGATTCCGTCTTGTCAAAAACCTCCTTCATTCTCTGATTCAATTGCCCAATAACACCATCCAGTTGCTCCACCTGCTGTAACTGCAACTGAGTTGCAAACTGCGTATGCTCCGGAAGTTCTCTGATACGCTCGCACAGAACGGGCCGAGCACGCTTGCCAAATATGTCGCTGACATCCCCAATACACAGAGCGTACTTAGCCAGGGTGGCGTGAATACGGTTCTTCAAATGGCTGCGCACGGCAACAAGATACATCCGCGTCCGTGGCAAATCTCGTTTGTCCCGCAAATCCTGCGGTGGAATCCAGACAGTCCTCGACAATTACCCCGTCAGCATTCTCGACTGAGCAAAAGGTGTAGCGCTTGTGACTGTCAAATGCTATATTCTCCATAGTGTGCCTCCATTCTGCGGCCTCTACCACTGTGAAAGTTCTCAGCAGGAATATACTCCTGCTTATGGAGGCGCGCTTTCATAATATCATAGCGAGTCCGCCTCGGGCGGACGCCTTTGGCGGACGACGTGGCTCTCTCGTTGGCATTCAAAATTCGAGGTTGCCACGTCCGCCTGCGGCGGACTCGCAATGACGAGAATGGGACTTTTTCAACCCCCCCGAAAGCGGGAATCCAGGGGATTTGGAGTTGTAGGAATGGAAAGGATGGATCCCTGCTTTCGCAGGGATGACAAGGATCACTTCCGGCTATCAGTCTCGGGCAGAGTCACCCGACACTACTTGAATACACTCGCAATTACCTGGAATTGAGCAAGTGAGACGCGCGATGATAGTTTCACCGAAATCGATGAAGACAGAAAACCCTTGAAAACGAGCTGGCCTTGTGCTATAATTGAGCTACTTCTGAGACGAGCGACGGAGAGGTGGCCGAGCGGCTGAAGGCGGCGGATTGCTAATCCGTTATAGGGGTAATGCCCCTATCCAGGGTTCGAATCCCTGCCTCTCCGCCATATTTTTTTCTAACAGAAATTCCCTTTTTATTTCAATAAGTTATTGACATTTCATTCTCCGCTTTCTATATTTTCTAACAGATTTCTAAGGAGTTGGAATGGCAAGTATACAGTCTAAGAAAGGTAAAGCAGGCAAGAAAACCTATTATGTGGTCATCTGTCATCGGGGCGGCCACAAGTGGGTCAAAGCCGGAACACTCAGGGACGCCAAAATCCTGAAAAAGGAAATTGAATCTTTGGAGAACTCAAAGCGCATGGAAAAACTGGGACTAGTTGGCCGACACAAGCGCATTGATAGCTTTTTCCAGGAATATGCTGACCATGTGAGACTCAGGACAGCTCCTAGTACTGTGAAGCGGTACCTCTCTGTTGTGAATACCTTCATTACATTTCTACGGATGTTCCACCCCAACATCAGATTCCTAGCCCAAATCACTCCTGAAGTAATTGAATCTTACCAAATGCAGCGCTTGGAGTCTGTTGAGTTGAAGGCTGCGGCTGACGGAGACAAGCCTGGTGTACACACTAACAAGCGTTTGCCCCTGCCACAGACAGTCAACAATGAGGTTATCATGCTGGGCTCAGCTTTTATTTGGGCGCATAAGCGCGACTTGATTCCTTCAGCTCCTACCCGGAAAGTGAAGAAGTTGCGTGCTCAGCCCAAGAGGCAGCCAAGATTACTTACGCCCGAAGAGTGCCGCTTGTTATTGAAAACTGCTCGAGAGATGGCTAAGGCTAACAAATGGATGAAAGTGTTTGTGAAAGCCTTTCAGTTTCTTCTCAACACTGGCTTACGCTCAGGCGAACTCTGTAATTTGACCTGGGGTGATGTTGATCTGGACACAGGTTTGATTAAAATCCAGCCAAAAGAAGGTTGGACTCCCAAAAGTTACTCTCGACAATTCTATTTGAATGAAACAGCCCTGAAGGTTCTGCAATCAGTGGAACGTGATGGTATTTGGATATTCAAGAATTCCTCAGATGGGCAGCTGGATACCGACGATCTCAGAAGAGTCTTAATCAAAGTGGCTCGTCAGTGTGGACTTGATGACCTCTCTCGGGTTCATGACCTCAGGCACACTTTCAGTAGCCATATGCAAATGAATGGTGTAGACCCCGGCACTATGGCTGCTATCCTGGGACATCGCAGTTATGATGTTACCATGATTTACACTCATCAAACTGCTGAGCATTTGAAAAAGAGTATTGAGAAGGTGGGGATTGGGTGAGTGCTGAAATGCGGGATTGGCGATGGGGTATGTATCCAGTTTGTCTCGTCCTGGATGACCCGATTCTGCTTTTCCTGCTGAACGTCAACGACTTACCCCTACTCTGTATTAAGGTGACAGTTTCTTGCCGGTGTCACAAATTGCGTGAGTTTTATTGACGATTGGCGCAGGATTGTGTATGATCTAATCTAACAAGATTTTACCGGCTATTGACTCAGAGAACTGGCTTGGAAATAAGGAAAATACGGTATTACAGAAGCAACACGACATAGAGTGGTGCTTTCGTCCGCGCAGGATCTGAGTGCCCTCGCTAATGAATCAGTTGATTTGATCATTACTTCTCCGCCTTACCCAATGATCGAGATGTGGGACGATGATTTCTGCAGGGCGAATTCCAGGATCCGAGACGCTCTGGCCTCGGGCGATTGCCAGAAGGCATTCGATTTAATGCATAGTGGACTTGATGAGATATGGGAACAGTTCCCTCGTGTTGTCAAAGAGGGTGGGTTGGTTTGCATTAAT